>Ga0182736_1000009_pt1 | contig 629252 bp, 578 predicted proteins | sample eDN5th30CKraftBY_FD_128882 | JGI IMG/M metagenome (GOLD analysis project Ga0182736, IMG submission 128882) | Enriched backyard soil microbial communities from Emeryville, California, USA - eDNA 5th pass 30_C Kraft BY (version 2) (version 2) | ecosystem: Environmental > Terrestrial > Soil >...
CAGGTCGTCGACCACCGCGAGGGTCAGCAGGAAGATGCGCAGCGCGCTCGGCAGGTGCGACCCGATCACAGCCAGCACGGCGACAGCGAAGGCGATGTCCGTCGCCGTGGGGATCGCCCAGCCGCTCGCGGCCTCTGCGGAGCCGGCTGTGACGGCGAGGTAGATCACGGCGGGAACCGCGACGCCGCCGACGGCCGCCACGATCGGGACGACCGCCGTACTGAAGCGGCGGAGGTCGCCGCTGACGAACTCGCGCTTGAGTTCGAGGCCGACGAGGAAGAAGAAGATCGCCAGCAGCCCGTCGGCTGCCCATGCGCCCAGGCTCAGACGCAGATGCCACGGCTCGTACCCGACTTCGAGATCGCGGATCGCGAAGTAGGACTCGGCCCAGGGCGAGTTCGCCCATACCAGCGCGACGACCGCGAGAGCGACGAGCAGGACGCCGCCGACGGTCTCCTTGCGGAGGATCGCGCCGATGCGGATCGACTCCGCGGCGGAGGCGGACGGGAACAGTCGGCGGATGCCGGGGATGCGAGCGGGCGACATGAGCGCCTTTCGGGTCGACAGCAGTTCATGTCGACCAGGCTTCCCGACTCTCCGCCGCCCAGCCTACCCGTGCCCGCTCGGAATAGCCCATGCGGGTGATGTGCGACGGGGTGCCCCTGCGGCACCTTTGGGGTATGGAAAGACAGCACGTATCCCATCCGGTGAGCATCATCGCGCTGGCGGTGGGCGCCCTGACGGTCGCGGCCGTCGGCTCCGGCATCCTGGGTGCCACAGCACCGGGAGAGGCCGACTTCGTGACCCAGAACGCGATCGGACTCGTCGGCGCCCTGCTCCTCGCCCTCGGGATCGTCGGCTTTCGCCCGGCGCTCGCCCACGTCGCGGGCGGACGGCTTCTCCGATGGGGACTGGTGCTCGTGTGGAGCGGGCTGGGCGCCATGGCTGCCGGTCACGCGGTCGCGATCGCAACAGCCGCGATCGGGACAGGACCGGTGCAGAACGACCTGACCGGGGCTGCTGCCATCGTCGGCATCCCGTTGACCATCGGAGCACACCTGATCTATCCCGGCACGAGCCTCGTCGGTCTCGCGATGCTCCGTGCCCGGCGGGCGCCGGTGGCGCTGTGCGTGCTGCTGACCGCGAGCCTTCCTGTTCTGCTCATCGGCGTGCCAGCCGGTCTCACGCTCGGGAAGGGCGCACTCGGTGAGATCGTCACCTGGATCGCGACGGAGGGACAGATCGGAGCGGCGTGGTTCGCGGTTGCGATCGCGATTTCCGTCCTAGCGCAGGGGCGCTACCGGAGGCCGGCTTCCGTCTGACTCGCGAGAACGCTCAGCGCCGCGCGGTCGTGCCCCGCACGATGAGCTCGAACGGCAGCGCGCCGTGCGCGGCGGCATCGTCCGTGCCTTCGAGCTTCGCGAGCACCGCATCCGCCGCCCGCTCGCCCTGCGCGAGAGGGAACTGGTCGACCGTCGTGAGTCGGAAGAACTCGCCGAGCTCGTGGCCGTCGATGCCGACGACGGAGAGATCCTCCGGCACGCGATAGCCCAGGTCGCGCGCCGCGAGGACGGCTCCGATCGCCATCTCGTCAGACGCCGCGAACACAGCGGTCGGGCGCGGTCCAGGACGCCCGAGCAGCTGCTTCGCCGCTCGATACCCGCCGTCGACCGTGAAGTCGGCCGGCTCGAGATACGCGGACTTCGGCGTGATTCCGGCATCCGCCAGCGCCTGCTCGAAACCGAGCCTGCGGTTCGTGGGGATGTGGAAGTCGATGTCGAACTCCGGGTTCGCGCCGATGTGCGCGATCTCGGTGTGGCCGAGTGCCAGCAGATGCTCTGTGGCCAGGCGCGCGAGCGCGAAGTCGTCGACGGTCAGAGTGTCGAGCCGCGGGTTGGGCCCGCCGATCGCGATCACCGGCAGGTCGAGTGCGAGCAGCTGCTCCGTCTCCTCCTCGTCGAGCTCGATGGCCACCGCGATGACCGCATCCACCCGCTGACGACGAAGCGCGACGTCGAAGACGTCCTTGCGGACGGCTTCGTCGGCGGTGATGTTGTACAGCGTGATGTCGTAGCCCTGACGCATGAGCGCACTCGAGACGCCCGAGAGCACGGTGCTGAAGAACCACCGGTCGAGGAACGGCACCACGACGCCGACGTTGCGCGTGCGTCCTGACGCCAGGCTCGATGCCCGCGAGGACACCACGTAGCCGAGCTGCCTGGCCGCGATCGTCACGCGTTCGCGGGACGCGGCGGACACGTAGCCGCGACCGCTGAGGGCGCGCGAGACCGTGGCCGTGGACAGCCCGGCCAGACGCGCGACCTCATCGATGCTGACCATGGGCCGGTGTCAGGCCTTCGTGTACCAGGCTGCGTGGTCGGTCGGCAGCGCCGTGCCCTCGAACGGCTGGCTCTGCGCGACGAAGGCCACGCCTTCGCCGAGTTCGAGCGGCTCTGCACCGAGGTTGACCGCGACGTGCAGGTCGCCTCGGCGGAAGGCGACCGCGCTCGCGCCGAGGTCCTCCCACACCAACGAGCCGATGCCGAGCTCGCGCTCGCGACGCAGGGTGAGCAGGTGCTTGTACAGGTTGAGGGTGGATGTCGCATCCGACGCCTCGGCGTCGCGGGCGAAGGATGCCCACTCGGCCGGCTGCGGCAGCCACGAGTCGCCGGTGGTGTTGAAGCCGAACGCCGGAGCGGCGGCCTCCCACGGCAGCGGCACGCGGCATCCGTCACGGCCGTAGCGCTCGCCGTTCGTGCGGAACCACGTCGGGTCCTGACGGAACGCGTCGGGGATCTCCATGGCCTCAGGCAGTCCGAGCTCCTCGCCCTGGTACAGGTACGAGGACCCGGGCAGCGACAGCATCACGGTCGTCGCGGCGCGCGCGCGGGCGAGCCCGGTGGCCTGGTCCGGCTTGCCAGCGGACAGCGGCCCGATGCCGTCGCCCTGCGGGCTGTCGGCCGTCAGCGCCAGGCGCGACGCGTGCCGGATGACGTCGTGGTTCGACAGCACCCAGGTGCTGGGCGCTCCGACCGAGCCGAACTCGTCGAGCGATTCGCGGATGATGTCGCCGATCTTCTCAGCGTCCCACTCGGTCATCATGTACGGGAAGTTGAACGTCTGGTGCATCTCGTCCGGACGCACCCACAGCGCGGTCTTCTTCAGCGTGGGGAGCCACGCCTCGCCGCACAGGGCGCGGTCGCCGTCGTACTCGGCGAGCACCTGGTGCCAGTCGCGGTAGATGTCGTGCACGCCGTCCTGACCCCAGTACGGCACGTCCTCCTCGCCGCCGCCCATCGAGTCGGCCTCGATCGGGGGCGTGTAGTCGGGCAGTCCGTCGGCCTTGATCATGCCGTGCGCCACGTCGACGCGGAAGCCGTCGACGCCGCGGTCGAGCCAGAAGCGCAGGACGCCGCGGAACTCCTCGCGGACCTCTTCGTTCGTCCAGTCGAAGTCGGGCTGCGACGGGTCGAAGATGTGCAGGTACCACTGGCCGGGGGTGCCGTCCGGTTCGGTGACGCGAGTCCACTGCCCGCCGCCGAACACGCTCTCCCAGTTGTTCGGGGGCAGCTCGCCGTTCTCGCCGTTGCCGTCGCGGAAGATGTAGCGCGCGCGCTCCGGGCTGCCTGGTGCCGCCTGCAGGGCCTGCTGGAACCATACGTGCTGGTCGGAGGAGTGGTTCGGGACGAGGTCGACGATGACCCGGATGCCACGGGCGTGGGCCTGCGCGAGCATCTCATCGAAGTCGGCCAGGGTGCCGAACAGCGGGTCGACATCGCGGTAGTCGGCGACGTCGTACCCGGCGTCCTTCTGCGGGCTGGTCATGAAGGGGCTCAGCCAGATCGCGTCGATGCCGAGCTCCTTGAGGGAGTCCAGGCGGCTCGTGATCCCCGGCAGGTCGCCGATGCCGTCGCCGGAGGCATCGGCGAAGGAACGCGGATAGATCTGGTAGATCACGGCACTGCGCCACCACTCGGAGCCGGGCGCGGCGAACTGTTCGAGCTCTGTCATGGGGACGAGCCTACTGCAAACGCTTACAGGTGCGCTAGATCGCGGATCGAATCGGTTCGAGAGGTGCTCAGGATCAGCCGCCGATGACGATGTTCGCCGGGGTCTCGCCGCGCAGCATCCGTTCGATCTGCTTGCGGATGAGGCGGGCGATGCGCGGGTTCATCGCGGTGGATGCTCCGCCCACATGCGGTGCGATGAGGACGCCCTCGGTGGTCCACAGCGGGTGCTCGGCGGGGAGCGGCTCCGGGTCGAGAACGTCGAGCGCCGCACGGATGCGACCCTTCTCGCGTGCCAGCGCATCGGTGTCGATGAGTGTTCCGCGGCCGACGTTGACGAGCAGGGCGCCGTCGGCCAGGCGGGCGAGCATCTCGTCGTCGAAGAGGTGGTGGGTCGCGGCACCGCCGGGCAGCGTCAGGATGACGATCTGGGCATCCGCGACGAGGTCGGGCAGCTCCTCGATCGCGTGCACCTGCACGCGCCCGAGGCGCTCGTGCCACACGGGGCGGGCTGTGCGGGCGACCACGGTCAGGTCGACCTCGAACGGCTCGAGACGCAGCGCGATCGCCTCGCCGACCCCGCCGAATCCGACCAGCAGCACCTTGCGGTCGGCCAGGCTCTCTGCGAACACCGGCGACCACGCGCCGCTCTGCTGGGCGAGCACGAATCGGGGCAGCTGCCGCTGCGCGGCCAGCGTCAGCGCGAGTGCGAGCTCTGCCGTCGAGGTCTCGTGGACGCTCGCGGCATTGGCGAAGGGGATGCCGGCCGGCAGGGCGTCTTCGACGCCGTCGTAGCCGATCGACTGGCTCTGCACGAGGCCGATGTCGAGACCTTCGAGCGCGCCGAGCGCCCTGGCGCCCTCCATGTACGGTCCGACCACGAGGTCGATGCGCTCGCGCGGGGCCGGCGACTTCAGATCCCAGACCTCGAGATCCACCCCCTCGGGGAGCGCGCCGAGGTTCTCGGCGAGGCGTGCGGTGGGGACGGTGACGAAGAGACTCACCCTCCGAGCCTATCGAGGCGGTGAGCCTCTCGACCGCCGGACAGCACGCGGAGTACGCTCGGCCTCAGTTCCCCCAACCCGAGGAGACACCATGATTCCCGAGATCAACTACTGGGCCGTGCTGCTCGCGATGCTCTCGAGCATGGTCGTCGGATCGCTCTGGTACACGCCGAAGCTGTTCGGCACGCGCTGGGCTCGACTCGCGAACGTCGACATGACCGGATCGGCGCGCAGCGCCGTGTGGCCGATCGTCACCACAGTGATCGTCAGCTTCATCACCGCATGGGTGCTCGCCGGGGCATCCGCCATCGCCTGGCACTTCTACGAAGGATCGTTCTTCATCGGCACGATCGTGACGGCGATCCTGCTGTGGGCCGGGTTCACGGCCGCGCGATTCATCACCCACGACGCGTTCGAGGGCCGCCCAACCGCACTGACCACGCTGAACATCGGGCACGAACTGGTCACGGTGGTCATCATGGCCATCATCATCGGCGTCTGGCCGCCCGCTGGCACCGTCTGAAACGGGCGACGCTTCGACTCGCTCGACGACCTGCGCGAGCCGGACGCGGCTAAGCGGCGACGCGGACGATCGCGGAGATCGCGCTCGTGAAGAAGCCGAGGCCGTCGGTGCCCGAGCGCATCGCAGCCGAGGTGTCAGGGCCGAAGCCCGGCTCGGTCGCGTGCTCTGGGTGCGGCATGAGGCCGACGACGTTCCCTGCCTCGTTCGTGATCCCCGCGATGTCGCGCAGCGATCCGTTCGGGTTGAGGCCCGCGTAGCGGAAGGCCACCAGACCCTCCCCCTCGAGGCGATCGAGCGTCTCCTCCGAGGCGATGTAGCCGCCCTCGCCGTTCTTCAGCGGGATGACGATCTCCTGGCCGGTCTTGAACTGATTGGTCCAGGCGGTATCGGAGTTCTCGACCGTGAGCTTCTGGTCGCGACGCACGAAGTGCTGGTGGTCGTTGCGGATCAGTCCGCCGGGGAGCAGATGCGCCTCGACGAGCATCTGGAATCCGTTGCAGATCCCGAGCACAGGCAGGCCGTTCGCCGCGGCTTCCTTCACCTCGGTCATGATCGGCGAGAGCGCGGCGATGGCACCGGAGCGCAGGTAGTCGCCATAGCTGAAACCGCCGGGGAGGACGAGCGCGTCGACGCCGTCGAGGTCGTGCGAGCCGTGCCACAGGGCGACGGGCTCTGCGCCCGCCAGACGGACGGCGCGCTGCGCGTCGCGGTCGTCCAGCGATCCCGGCCAGGTGATGACGCCGATGCGGACCGTCATTCGACGACCTCGATGCCGACGACGTCCTCGATCACGGCATTCGACAGCACGTCTTCGGCGATCTTCTTCGCCTCAGCGAGAACCTCGTCGGTGACGTCGCCCTCGACGGTGAGTTCGAAGCGCTTGCCGATGCGCACGTCGCTGAAACTCGTCACGCCGAGTCGTGAGAACGCGCCGGAGACGGCCTTCCCCTGAGGGTCGAGCAGTTCGGACTTGGGCATGACGTCGACGACGATGGTGGGCATGAACGGCTCCGGATGTCGCGGGAAGGCGGGCACCCCAAGTCTAGCGGCCGTGTCGGGTTCGCCCGGTGCCGGGAAGGCAATGCCCAGGCGGACGACGTACCCCCCGATACGTCCGCCCGGGCATGTCGAGAGCCTGACTCATCGACGCTCCAGCACCCTGTTCCCCCAGCGGCGAGAAGTGTCCCTGCACTGGCAGGCTAGAGTCAACGCACAGATGTCGCACCGTGGAGAGTGACGTGGCTCGCCACTCTCCAACACAGTCGTCCTCGGGGGGGAGTGGCGCATGAAGCTCAATGAACTGGCGGCTCGGAGCGGAGTCAGGAGAACCACGCTCAAGCACTGGATCAGGGTCGGGATCCTGCCTCCGGGTCGCCTGCGCAATCACACCACAGCCGTCTATGAGCAGCGTCACGTCGACCGGGCGCAGCTCATCGCGGTGCTGCGGGACTCGTACGGAGCATCCACCGCCGCGATCAAGTCGCTCACCGACCTGATCGACTCCGAGGGAGTGCTGACGCTCGACGTCATGAACGCCTGCCAGGCGTTCGCGCTCGGAGTGCCGGAGGAGAGCATCGCCGACCCCGCCTACGAGATCTACCGCGAGCGCACCTACGAACTGATGCGTCGCCGCGACTGGCGCGGCTACCCCGGCGCGGCCGAACAGGGCCTCGTGCATGCGCTCGCGCAGGCCTCGGCGGTCGGCCTCGCCTACGACGTCGACGAACTCATGGCGTACGCCGACGCGCTGGAGCCGCTGGCCGTCCCGAACGTCGCAGCCCTCCAGCCGGACGGCTCGCCCGACGTGGTCGCGAGGCGGATGCTGCTCGCCATCAACGCCCGCGCGCGACAGCTCGTCGCGGTGAGCAGTCTGGCGCATGCGGCGATCGCCATCCGATCCGCGATCGAGCGAGGCGTCGCTCCGCCGGACCTCGCCACGCCGCCGCCAGCGCCGGAGCGGTAGCGCTGAGTCAGAACCACTGCGCAGCCGCGGGAGCGTCCGTCTGCAGTCGAGAAGCAGCGCAGCGGCGTCAGGCCGAGTGGAAGACGGTGTGCAGGTCGCCGATCGCCTCTCGGCCGCCGAGGCCGTCGATCTCGAACAGCACCGAGATGCCGGAGACGTGCGAGCCCAGGCGCTCGATCAGTTGCCGACCCGCGGCTAGGGTGCCGCCGGTGGCGAGGACGTCGTCGATGAGAAGCACGCGCGAGCCCGCGGGGAGGTCGTCGTGCATCTCGACCGTCGCGGTGCCGTACTCGAGCGCGTAGTCGACGGATGCCGCAGGGCGGGGGAGCTTGCCCGCCTTGCGGATCGGGATCAGTCCGACACCGGCCGCGATCGCAGCGGTCCCCGCGATCAGGAAGCCTCTCGCCTCGATCCCCGCGACATAGTCGAACTGGCCGGCGAACGGCTCGATGATCGCCTCGGTCGTGACGCGCAGCGCCTCGGCGTCGGCCAGCAACGGCGTGATGTCGCGGAACAGGATGCCGGGTTCCGGGTAGTCCGGGATGCTGCGGATCAGCGATTCGGCGCGGACGAGGGCGGGAGACAGCTCGGCTGAGGGCACCGTCTCAGGCTACCGGAGCCGTTCAGGGCGCATCGCGCAGCTGTTCGATCCCGCGGATCAGCGCATCGCGGCCGAAGCGATAGGAGCGCTCGGCGTCGCCGAGTCCGTGTTCCTCGCCCGCGGCCTGTCCGACGCGGCCAGAGACCGGGCAGTGCTGTTCCTGGACGAGCCGACCACGGCCCTGGACCCCGCGGATGCGCCGAAGTGTGGCTGGCCGTGCAGGAGGCCGCCGCGCGCGGACCGCCGTGCTGCTGACCACGCACTGTCTGGACGAAGCGGATCGCCTGGCCGGTCGCATCGCGGTGATGCAGAGCGGTCGGGTGATCGCCGAGGGCTCGCCCGCAGAGCTGAAGCGGTCGATCGGCGGTGACCGCATCGTCGTCACACCGTCGGCTCCCTCCGAGCTGGATGCGGTCGAAGGCGCGATCGTCGGTGCCGGCCTCGTACCCGACGTCGACTCCGACGCCGGATGGGTCACGGTGGCAGCCCCTGGTGGCACCGCCGAGCTCGTTCGCGTGGTGAGAGCAATCGATGAATCCGGCATCCCGTTGGCGGACTGCGAACTGCGCCGCCCACCCTCGACGATGTCTTCCTCGCCCTCACAGCGAAGGAGTCCCGATGAACGCCACACTCACCCACGCCTGGGTCCTAACGCAGCGCGAGCTGCTGCACTGGGCTCGGCAGCCGATCATGCCGGTGTTCAACCTCGCGTTCTCGGTGATGCTGCTCCTCATGTTTCGGGTTGCTCTTCGGTGGCGCGATGGACGTGCCCGGCGGCGCGGATGGCCGCAGACGCCAAGCGGGGCATCACCGACCGGTTCCGGTCGTTGCCGATAGGCGGCTCAGCGGTTGCTCTCGGGCGCAGCGGCGCTGCTCGCGCTGCTTCTGCTGCTCTGGCTGCGCTACTCGCTCATCTGGTTGGGAATCTTCCTCGGGCTCACTTTCCGGACCGAGGGAGCCTCGACTGCCATCCAGGTGCTGGTGTGGCCGATAGCGTTCGCCTCGAACGCGTTCGTGGCGCCCGAGACGATGCCCGCCTGGCTGCAGCCGGTGGCCGACTGGAATCCGATCTCCGCCACCGCCACGGCGACGCGGGAGCTGTTCGGAAACGCCACAGGCATCACCGCGGCGTGGCAGGTCGACGCATCCATGTGGCTCGCCATCGCCTGGCCGCTCGTCATCACGCTCGTGTTCCTGCCCCTCTCGGCGCGCGCCTACCGGCGACTTCGTCACTGACGCTTGACAGTCGTGGGAGCGATCCCATACATTGGCTCAAGAAGACGTGAGAGCGCTCCCACGGACGACTCACCGCACCATCCTGCTGCACCAACCACTGCACTACATCCACCGACACAAAGGAGTGACCTGTGAACACGCATGCCCGCCGACGGATGCTGGCGACAGCTGCCGTCGCATCCATCTCGGCCCTCGCCCTCGCCGGCTGCGCCGCCACCACCGGCGACGACCAGGGCGCCGGCCCCGACGAGGACGTCACGCTGACCATCACCACGTTCGGAACGTTCGGCTACGACGACCTCTACAAGGAGTACGAGGACCTGCACCCGAACGTCACGATCGAGGCGACCAACATCGACACGGGCGGCAACGCCCGCACCGACGCCTTCACGAAGATCGCTGCCGGCTCAGGACTCAGCGACATCGTCGCGATCGAGGAGGGCTGGCTCGGCGCGATCATGGACGTCTCCGACACCTTCGCCGACCTGCGCGACTACGGCATCGAGGACCGCAAGGGCGACTGGGTCGACTGGAAGTACGCCCAGGGCACCGACGCGGAAGGCCGCGTCATCGGCTACGGCACCGACATCGGCCCGAGCGGCATCTGCTACAACGGCGCGGCCTTCGAGGCTGCCGGGCTCCCCAGCGACCGCGAGTCCGTCGCCGAGCTGCTCGACGGCGACTGGGAGAACTTCTTCGCCGTCGGCCAGGAGTACACCGACAAGACCGGCAAGGCCTGGTACGACCACTCCGGATTCGTCTGGAACGCCATGGTCAACCAGCTCGAGGAGGGCTACTACACGGCTGACGGCGAACTCAACGTCGACGGCAACGCCGAACTGCAGCAGCGATTCGAGCTGCTGGGCGCTGCGACCGAGGGCGGACAGTCCGCTGCCCAGGCCGCATGGGACTGGAACGGCGGCAAGTCATTCGTCGACGGCACGTTCGCGACCTTCGTGTGCCCCGGCTGGATGCTGGGCGTCGTGCAGGGTCAGGTCGAGGCCGGCGGCGGTGACGCAGGGACCGGCTGGGACTTCGCCGACGTGTTCCCCGGAGGTGCCGCGAACTGGGGTGGCGCATGGCTGTCCGTTCCCGAGAGCTCCGCGCACAAGGAGGCAGCAGCGGCCCTCGCCGACTGGCTGACCCAGCCCGAGCAGCAGGTCAAGCAGTCGGCAGCGGCCGGCAACTTCCCCTCGACGGTGAAGGCGCAGGAGACCCTCGCGGCGGATGCGACGCCGAACGCGTTCTTCAACGATGCACCCACCGGCGCGATTCTCGCCGAGCGTGCGAAGGGCGTCGTGGCGCAGTTCAAGGGCGCTGACGACTCCGTCATCCAGGAGAACGTCTTCGGTCCGGCGCTGAGCGCACTCGATCGCGGCGAGACCGACACCCAGGGCGCCTGGGATCAGGCCATCCAGCTCCTGAACGAGCTCGTCGGCTGACCTTTCCGCCACACTCAGGTCGCAGTTTCTGTCGCTCCGGTGCCTCCGTGCCGACAGAAACTGCGACCTGACCTCGCCCGGAGACGGGAGGAGACAGGACCAATGACTCTCACCGCACCACGCAGGACGGCATCAGCCCGTCTGCAGGATCCGGGATCGGATGCCGCGCCGAAGCGCTCCTGGCGCCACCGCCTCTCGCGGTTCGACCAGAACGCCTCCCCGTACTTCTACATCTCGCCGTTCTTCGTCCTCTTCGGCCTGGTCGGCCTGTTCCCCCTGCTGTACACCGTGTACGTCGCGGTGTTCGACTGGGACCTGCTCAAGGGGCAGGGCGACTTCGTCGGCGCCGGCAACTTCGCAGAGATCCTCGGCGACGGGATGTTCTGGAACTCGATCCTCAACACCCTGAGCATCTTCGTTCTCTCCGCCATCCCGCAGCTCACGGTCGCGCTGGTGATCGCCTATCTCCTGGATCGCGGCCTCCGGGCCCCGACGTTCTGGCGGATGAGCGTGCTCATCCCGTTCGTGGTCACCCCGGTCGCCGTGGCGATCATCTTCTCGAGCGTCTTCAACGAGGCCGACGGCCTCGCCAACAACCTGCTGAACCTCATCGGCATCGTCGATCAGGAGTGGAAGCACGACACGTTCCTCTCGCACATCGCGATCGCGGTCATGGTGAACTTCCGCTGGACCGGGTACAACGCCCTGATCCTGCTCGCCGCGATGCAGGCCGTGCCGCGCGATCTCTACGAATCGGCGGCGATCGACGGCGCCGGCCCCGTGCGGCGGTTCTTCTCGATCACGATCCCGACGATCCGGCCGACGCTGATCTTCGTCATCATCACCGCCACGATCGGCGGGCTGCAGATCTTCGCCGAACCCCGACTGTTCGACGTCTCCACGGCCGGTGGGATCGGCGGCAGCGATCGGCAGTTCCAGACCACGGTGCTGTTCCTGTGGGAGATGGCGTTCTTCCGCCGCAACCTCGGCGAGGCATCCGCCGTCGCGATCCTGCTGTTCCTGCTCATCGTCGTGATCGGGCTCGTCAACTTCCTCATAACGAGGCGGATCTCGACCGGCGACGCCCCCAGCGGACGCGCGGCACGACGACGAGCGCGCACGCAGACGAGAGGAGTCGAGCGATGACCGCGACCCAGGCACTGAGCGTGCCGGAGAAGATCCGCCGGCGCCGCGGCGCCGCGGCGGGCGCAGCCGGGATCGGCAGCCGCCCCGGATTCCTGACCTACGGGCTCCTCGCGGCGTTCATCATCGGCAGCGTGTATCCGCTGTGGTGGTCGGTCGTCGTCGCCAGCGGCACCAACGCCACCCGCGGCGAGACGCTGCCGCTGATCCCCGGGGGCAACTTCTTCGCGAACGCGGCGAAGGTGCTCGACGCCATCCCGTTCTGGCTGGCTCTGGGCAACTCGTTCCTCGTTTCCGCGATCATCACGATCTCTGTCGTGAGCTTCTCGACGCTCGCCGGGTACGCCTTCGCGAAGCTGCGGTTCAAGGGCAGGGACGGGCTCATGATCTTCGTCATCGCGACGATGGCGATCCCCACCCAGCTCGGCATCATCCCGCTGTTCATGGTCATGCGCGAGCTCGGATGGACCGGTTCGATCGGTGCCGTCATCGTGCCGACGCTGGTCACCGCGTTCGGGGTGTTCTTCATGCGCCAGTACCTGGTCGACGTCATCCCCGACGAACTGATCGAGGCGGCCCGCATGGACGGCGCGAACCAGTTCCGCACCTTCCTCACCGTCGGCGTGCCGGCCGCTCGTCCGGCCATGGCGATCCTCGGCCTGTTCACCTTCATGACGGCGTGGACCGACTACCTGTGGCCGCTGATCGTGCTCTCTCCCCAGAATCCGACGCTGCAGACGGCACTCAGCCAGCTCCAGTCCGGGTACTACATCGACTACTCCATCGTGCTCACCGGAGCGGTGCTCGCGACCCTGCCCCTGCTCGTCCTCTTCGTGGTGGCGGGCAAGCAGCTGGTCAGCGGCATCATGGCCGGCGCGGTGAAAGGATGACACATATGACCACCAGGCGGTTCCCGGACGGATTCCTCTTCGGAGCGGCGACTGCCGCCTACCAGATCGAAGGAGCGGCGTTCGAAGACGGCCGCACCGCCTCGATCTGGGACGCGTTCAGTCGTGTGCCAGGGGCCGTGATCGCCGGCGACAACGGCGATGTCGCGTGCGATCACTACCACCGCTACGGCGACGATGTCGCCCTCATGCGCGAGCTCGGGCTGCAGACCTACCGCTTCTCGACCTCCTGGTCGCGCGTGCGCCCGGACGGAGGCGCGGTCAACGCCAAGGGCGTCGACTTCTACAGCCGCCTGGTCGACGAGCTGCTCGGTGCCGGCATCCTGCCGTGGCTGACGCTCTACCACTGGGACATGCCGCAGGCACTGCAGGACAACGGCGGCTGGACGAACCGCGACGTCGTCGAGAGGTTCCTCGACTACGCAGGCACCGTGCACGACGCGCTCGGCGACAGGGTGAACGTCTGGACGACGCTGAACGAGCCGTGGTGCTCGTCGTTCCTCTCCTACACGGGCGGGGAGCACGCCCCCGGGCACACGAGCGTCGCCGAGGGTCTGCTCGCCGCGCACCACCAGCTGCTCGCGCACGGCGAGACGATCCGCGAGCTGCGTTCGCGCGACGCGTCACTCGACCTCGGCATCACGCTCAACCACACGGTCGCAGACCCTGCCGATCCGCAGAACCCCGCTGATGCGGATGCCGCCCGCCGCGTTGACGGCCAGTTCAACAGGTGGTTCCTCGATCCCATCTACCGCGGCGAGTACCCCGCCGACATCGTCGAAGACGTCAGGGCGGTGGATGCGGATGCCGTGGCCCGGTTCGAGGCCGCCGTCCGCGACGGCGACCTCGAGACGATCTCGCAGCCGATCGACACCCAGGGCGTGAACTACTACCACGGCGACCTGCTCGCCGGAGAGGCGCCCGCTCAGCCGCCGGTCTCCGGAGGGCCGTCGACCGAGCGCCCCGGTCGCAGTCCGTACCCGTCGGATCACGGCATCCACGCGATCGAGCGCGGCCTTGCGCGCACCGCGCAGAACTGGGAGATCCAGCCGGAGGGCCTCACCCGGCTCCTGCGCCGGCTGTCCGACGAGTACACGGCCGAGCGCGGCGTGACGCTGTACGTCACCGAGAACGGTGCCGCCTTCGACGATGTCGTGGACGCGGACGGCCAGGTGCACGATGCCGACCGCACGGAGTTCGTACGTCAGCACCTGGCAGCGGTGCTCGACGCCGCAGACGCCGGCGTCGACGTGCGCGGCTTCTTCTACTGGTCGCTGATGGACAACTTCGAGTGGGCCTGGGGCTACGACAAGCGCTTCGGAATCGTCCGAGTGGATTACGACACGCAGCAGCGCACGGTCAAGGACAGCGGCCGCGAGTACGCTCGAATCATCGCCGCTCGCGCCCTCTGAATCGCGGGGAACGCGGCAGAAGGGAAGCACGGTGACGTCGAGGGCGACGATCGAAGAGGTGGCCGCGGCCGCCGGGGTATCGCGGTCGACGGTCTCGCGCGTGGTCAACGGATCGACGGCGGTGAGCCCAGAGGCGCGCGACTCCGTGCACCGCGCGATCGCATCCCTGAACTATGTTCCCAACCGCGCCGCCAGGTCTCTGGCTTCACGGCAGACGAATGCGATCGCGCTGATCGTCCCCGAGGACACCACACGCTTCTTCGGCGATCCGTTCTTCGCCTCGATCGTCGCCGGGATCACGGGCGCGCTGCGCGGCTCCGACTATCTGCTCAACCTGCTCATCGCCAGCGACGACCCCGGCGACAAGATGTCGAGCTTCGTGCGTCACGGCGGCGTCGACGGCGCTCTGATCGTCTCGCACCACACCAGCGACGCGTTCGTGGAGAAGATCGCCTCATCGGTGCCCGTGGTGTGGGGCGGTCGTCCGCCGCAGCGCCGTCACGGAGAGTACGCCGTCGACGTCGACAACATCGCCGCTGCCAGGACGGCGACGCAGCACCTGATCGACACGGGCCGAACCAGGATCGCCACGGTCACGGGCCCCATGACGATGCACGTGTCGTCCGACCGCCTGCAGGGCTTCCGCGACGCGCTGGCGGATGCCGGTCTCTCGTCTGCGGCGGAGCTCGAGGGCGACTACGGCGAGGAGAGCGGGGCGGATGCCGCGCGTCGCCTGCTAGCCGCTGGCCTGCCGGACGCGATCTTCGCAGCCAGTGATCTGATGGCGCGGGGAGCGCTGCGCACGCTCCGCGCTGCCGGCGTCCGCATCCCTGAGGACGTCGCGGTGGTCGGCTTCGACGACTCGCCCGTCGCCCTCAGCTCCGACCCGCACCTGACGACCGTGCGTCAGCCGATGTACGCGATGGGTGAGACGATGGCAGCGGTGCTGCTGTCACGGCTGGCCGGCAACGAGCCGCCGCAGATCACGATCCTGCCGACCGAACTGGTCGTGCGCGAATCGACGTGAGCGGCTGATCAGCCCCTGTTCATCCGCGCGAAGGCCCCGAGCACCAGGCGCTCGGACTGGATCAGATAGCGCTCAAGCGCATCGGCCGCGGCATCAGGCCCCTCGCTGAGCAGCGCCTCGAGCACGATGCGATTGCGCCGGACGAACGGTTCGTGGAGCGCGCGGGGGTCGTCGATCTCGAGGAAGACCAGGCGCAGCTCGGCGGACAGGTTGCGGTATGTACGCGCCAGGCGCGGACTGTCCGCCAAGTCGACGATCGCGACGTGGAACGCCATGTTGGCGCTGCCGACCCGCTGCCAGTCCTCCTCCGCCTGCCGGCGCTCTGATTCGGCGAGGGAGTCGCGCATGCGCTGGACGGCCGGATGCTCCGGCTCGCAGTCCCGCATGACGGTGCACTCGATCGTGCGCCTGGCGCGGTAGATGTCGATCACGTCGGCGATCGCGGGCGCCGCGACGGAGACGCCGCGGTGCGGAGTGTGCTCGATGAGCCCCTGTTCGGCCAGAACGCGGAACGCCTCGCGCACGGTGTTGCGGGAGGCTTCGAATCGGGTGGCGAGCATCGCCTCGGACAGCTTGGACCCGGGAGCGAACTCGCCGTCGATGATGCTCTGCCGCAGCGAATCTGCCAGCACTCCCTGTTGGATCACGCCTTCATGTTAGGCCGCCGAGACGGTTTCGTAGCATCCCGGAAACAAAGTTGTAGAACAATCTGACCCACAAGTGTTCTACACTCGGTGTCAATCGACACCCAACAACGATGATGGGACTCCCTCCATGTCAGAGCAGACTCATGACGAAGCCCGCCTCGCGGCGGTGAAGAAGCGCGCCGGCCGCAGTGCCGTCATCGGCGCGATCTTCCTGATGGCGACCAGCGCCATCGGCCCCGGCTTCATCACCCAGACCGCGACGTTCACCGCCACGATGGGCGCGGCCTTCGCGTTCGCCATCCTCATCTCCGTTCTCGTCGACATCGCCGTCCAGCTGAACATCTGGCGGATGATCACGTCCTCCGGCAAGCGCGCCGGCGAGCTCGCCAACGCCGCCATCCCCTTCTCGGGTCACGTCATCGCGATCCTCGTCGTCATCGGAGGCCTCGCGTTCAACATCGGCAACATCGCCGGCGGCGGTCTCGGGCTGAACGCACTGCTCGGCATCGACGCCAAGTGGGGCGGCCTCCTCACCGGCGCGCTCGCGATCGTCATCTTCCTGATCAAGAAGGCGGGGAAGGTGATGGACATCGTCCTCGTCGTCCTCGGCGTCGGAATGATCGTGATGACTGTGATCGTCGCCATCATGTCGCAGCCGCCGATCGGCGACGCCCTGCGCCAGACGTTCGTGCCCGACACGCTGAACTTCGCCACCATCACCACGATCGTCGGCGGCACGGTCGGCGGATACATCACCTATTCGGGTGCGCACCGGTACCTCGATTCCGGCCACACGGGTCCGGAGCATGCCGGACCGGTCATGCGGGCTGCGGCCAACGGCATCCTCGTCACCGGCATCATGCGCTACGTGCTGTTCCTCGCGATCCTCGGCGTCGTGGCATCCGGCGTCGCCCTCGATCTCACGACCCAGGCCGCCAACCCGGCCGGCCAGGCGTTCGGCGCCGTGCTCGGAGAAGCCGGGCTGCGGATCTTCGGCGCGATCTTCTGGGCCGCCGCGATCAGCTCGGTGATCGGCGCCGCCTACACCTCGGCGACGTTCCTCTCGACCTTCCACAAGCGCTTCCTCGGCGGGTGGTCGCTGCAGTGGGCGACGATCGCCTTCATCGTCGTCTCGCTGATCGTCTACCTGCTGATCGGCACGGCGCCCGCCGCGATCCTCGTCTTCGTCGGCGGCTTCAACGGATTGATCCTGCCGATCGGGCTGACGGTCTTCATGTACATCGGCTGGTTCCGTCGTGACCTGCTCGGCACGCGCAAGTACCCGATGTGGCTGCTCATCGCGGGCACGCTGGTGACCCTGCTCACCTGGTACATGGGTATCGTCTCGGTCGGACCCATCTTCGCCTTCCTCGGAACTGGAGCGTGACCATGCCGACCATCGATCTGAACTCCGACCTCGGTGAGAACGTCGCCGATCGCGTCGTCAGCGACGATGCGGCGATGCTCGAGATCGTGACCAGCGCGAACGTGTCGTGCGGCTTCCATGCGGGGAGCCCTGAGGGCATCCGGGAGACGCTCGCCGCGGCCGTCCAGCGGGGGGTCGTGATCGGCGCCCACCCCGGCTACCGCGATTACGAGAACTTCGGCCGCACCAACGTCGAGATCGATTCCCCGACCCTTCAGGCCCACGTCGAGTACCAGCTCGGCGCCCTGATCGGGCTGGCATCGGCCGTCGGCGGTCGCGTGGCCTACGTGAAGCCGCACGGCGCGCTGTACAACACGATCGCCCGCGATGAGCGGCAGTCGGCGGACGTGGTCGCGGCGATCAGGGCGATCGACCCGAGCCTCGTGCTGCTGGGACTCGCCGGCGGCGTCGTGCTCGATGTGGCCTCGAAGGCCGGGCTCGCCGTCGCCGCCGAGGCATTCGCCGATCGCGCCTACCAGCCGGATGGCCAACTCGTCTCGCGCACGCAGGAGGGCGCTGTGCTGCACGACCCCGCCGCGGTCGCCGAACGCATGGTGCGGCTCGCCGACGAGGGAGTGATCCGTGCGATCGACGGCACGGACGTGCGGGTCGACGCGCAGTCGATCTGCGTGCACGGCGACAGCCCTGGTTCGATCGCAATGGCCGCCGAGACGAAGCGGATGCTGCAGGACGCCGGCATCACGATCGCACCGTTCGCCTCAACGACACCGTTCGCTTCAACGACACCGTTCGCCGGAGCCTGACATGTCGGTCCTCGCCTCCCCGGACCAGCTCGCCTCCGCGCGGGCGGCTCGTGCCGCCTACCGCGAAGGACTCGCCGAGCCCACCAGCGGTGTCGCCCCGGGGCTCACCCAGGCGAACCTCATCGCAGTGCCGGCCGACTGGGCCTTCGAGACGCTGCTCTACGCGCAGCGGAACCCCAAGCCGTGCCCGGTGATCGATGTCATCGAGCAGGGTGCCGTCGAATCCGCACTCGCTCCCGGGAGCGACATCCGCACCGACATCGGCGCATACCGGATCTGGCGCGACGGCGAACTCGTCTCGGAGCAGGCCGACGCGCGCGACGCGTGGGAGGAGCATCCAGACCTCGTCGCGTTCCTGATCGGCTGCAGCTTCACGTTCGAGACAGGACTCGTGGAGGCGGGCATCCCGATCCGTCACCAGGAGCTCGGCCGCAACGTGCCGATGTACCGCACGAACATCGACTGCACGCCGGCCGGGCGGCTCCGCGGCGAGATGGTCGTCTCGATGCGTCCGATCCCTGCCGGGCGGGTGGCGGATGCTGTGCAGATCTCCGGCCGGACTCCAGCTGTCCACGGTGCTCCCGTGCACGTCGGCGATCCCGCATCGCTCGGCATCGTTGACCTGAGCCGGCCCGACTTCGGTGATGCGCCTGAGGTGCGGGACGGCGAGATCCCGGTGTTCTGGGCCTGCGGCGTCACCCCGCAGGCGGCGATCATGGCGTCCAAGCCGCCGTTCGCCGTCACCCACTCGCCGGGGTACATGTTCATCACCGACGTTCCGGATGCGGAGTACATCGTCTGATGCGCATCCTCACGGCATCCGATCGGTCGCTGCTTGTCGAGGCGGCCGATCTCGACGAGGCGATGCGACTGAACCTCGCCTGGGACGGTGTGCCCGGCATCGTCGAGCGCATCCCCGGCGCGCGCACCGTGCTCGTGCGCTTCGATCCGGTGCGGACGTCTGCGCGCGATCTCGCTTCGGTGCTGTCGGCGACCGCGGTGGATGCGGAGCACGTCCCGCACACGCGCGAGGTCACCATCCCGGTGCACTACGACGGCGAGGATCTCGCCGAAGCGGCTTCGCTGCTGGGCGTCTCGGCGGATGAGCTCGTGAGCCGGCACCTCGCCGCCGACTGGCAGGTCGCCTTCTCGGGCTTCGCGCCGGGCTTCGGGTACGTCGTCAGCAGCGATCCGCTGTTCGATGTTCCGCGGAGGTCATCGCCGCGCACGCGCGTGCCGGCAGGGTCGGTCGCGCTCGCCGGAGCCTTCACGGGCGTGTATCCGCGGGAGAGCCCTGGTGGGTGGCAGCTCATCGGACGCACGGATGCCGTCATGTGGGACATCGACCGCGACCCGCCCGCGCTGCTGGCGCCGGGGACCTCGGTGCGGTTCATCTCTGTTCATGAAACTGTCACGGGGAGCGCTGCGCAAGGGATGCCTCGGGACGTCTCCGCGATGGATACCTCCGGCCGAGACATGCCCCCGCACGCCTCCGGCGTGCTCCCGCCAGACCCGATGCCAGCTCGGCCAGAGGCATCCATCGCTCCGCTCGGTGCGGACGCGGATGCTGGGGAGGAGGAGCGCAGCGACGAGTCGAAGCCGACTCCGGCCGTCGAAGTCGTCCGGCCGTCACTGCAGCTGCTCGTCCAAGACCTCGGCCGCCCCGGCCACGCGGCCCTCGGAGTCTCCGAATCCGGAGCAGCCGACCGCACAGCAATGCGCGACGCGAACCGAGCTGTCGGAAACCACCGCGGAGCGGCTGTGCTCGAGAGCGTCGGCGGGCTGACGTTGCGCTTCCATGGTGAGGGCGTCGCCGTCGTCACCGGAGCCGTCGGCGATCTCAGCCTGACCGACGCAGACGGCGACGCGCGCAGCATCCCGCACGGCATCCCGTTCGCCACTGCCTCCGGCGACGAACTCACCATCGGGCACCCGACGCACGGGCTGCGCTACGTCATCGGTATTCGAGGCGGCATCGACGCAGCATCCGCCCTCGGCAGTCGATCCAGCGACACGCTCGCCGGGCTCGGTCCCGCCGCGCTCGCCGCGGGCGACGTCCTCGAGGTCGGCGATGCGGCGGTGGCCGCCGTGGATCCGGACCCGCAGCCGCGCGACCTGCCGGCATCCGGCGATCTTGTCGAGCTCGACATCACGCTCGGTCCACGAGACGACTGGTTCACGGCAGCCGCCATCGACGCACTCACGACGCAGGAGTGGTCGGTCACGCCGCGCTCCGACCGGGTCGGCATCCGGCTGCAGGGCGACGTGCCGCTCGAGCGCGCGACCACCGGTGAACTGCCGAGCGAGGGTGCGGTGACCGGCGCGATCCAGGTGCCGCCGGACGGGCAACCCGTGCTCTTCCTGCCCGACCACCCGCTCACCGGCGGCTACCCGATCATCGGCGCGCTCACCGACCGCTGCCTGGATCTCGCAGCCCAGCTGCCTCCTGGCGCCCGCATCCGCTTCCGCATCGAAGGAGCACAGTCATGAACAAGGTCCTGATCGCCAACCGCGGCGAGATCGCCGTGCGCGTGATCCGCGCGTGCGCCGAGGCCGGTTACACCTCCGTCGCCGTCTACGCCGACCAGGACGCCGAGGCGCTGCACGTGCGTCTCGCGGACGAGGCCGTGGGGCTGGGCGGCGCGACGGCCGCTGAAACCTACCTGTCGATCTCCTCCTTGATCGAGGCGGCGCGGACGTCGGGCGCGGATGCCGTGCATCCCGGATACGGGTTCCTGTCCGAGAGTGCGGAGTTCGCGCGCGCCGTCGAGGATGCCGGGCTCACCTGGATCGGACCTGCGCCCGACAGCATCGACGCGCTCGGCGACAAGATGACCGCGCGGCGCATCGCCCAGAAAGTGGGCGCGCCGCTCGCGGCCGGCACCGACCAGCCGCTGTCGGGGCCCGCAGAGGCCGTGGCATTCGCGGAGGAGCACGGAGTGCCGATCGCGATCAAGGCCGCGTACGGCGGCGGCGGACGCGGCATCAAGGTGGTGCGCGAGCTCTCCGAGGTGGCCGAGGCGTTCGACGCGGCCACGCGCGAGGCGATCGTCGCGTTCGGACGCGGTGAGTGCTTCGTCGAGCGCTTCCTGGAGAGCCCGCGGCACATCGAGGTTCAGGTGCTCGGCGACGGGCGGGGCGGCGTCGTCGCGGTCGGCGACCGGGACTGCTCGATGCAGCGCCGCAACCAGAAGCTCATCGAAGAGGCGCCGGCACCGGGACTCACACCCGAGCAGCGCGCGGAGTTCCACGAGGCCGCACAGCGCATCTGCGCGGAGGTCTCGTACCGCGGTGCCGGAACGGTCGAGTTCCTGCTCGCCGCCGACGGCACGATCTCGTTCCTCGAGGTGAACACGCGGCTGCAGGTCGAGCATCCGGTCACCGAGGAGGTCACCGGAGTCGACCTCGTGCGCGAGCAGTTCCGCATCGCGTCGGGTGACGGACCATCGTTCACGTCGACGCCCGAGCCGCGGGGCCACGCGTTCGAGTTCCGCATCAACGCGGAGGACCCGGGGCGCGGGTTCCTGCCGAGCCCCGCGCTCGTGACGTCATTGAGCGTTCCGGGCGGGCCGGGAGTCCGCTGGGACAGCGGCATCGAAGCCGGGGATGCCGTGCAGCCCGCGTTCGACTCGATGATCGCGAAGCTCATCGTCCACGCCGATTCGCGGGATGCCGCGCTGGTGCGCGCGCGCCGCGCGCTGCGGGAGCTGCAGATCGAGGGGCCCGCGACGGTGATCGGATTCGACCGGCTGGCGGTGGACGAGCCGGAGTTCGCCACCGACACGTTCGGCGTGCACACGCAGTGGATCGAATCGACTCTGCTGCCGCGCCTCGAACCGCAGTTGCGGCCGGCGCCGCTCGAGGATGCCGGCATGCAGCGCTTCGGCGTCGAGATCGACGGGAAGCGCGTGGTGCTCGGGGTACCAGCAGCGCTGCTGCGCGGGTTCGCTGCTTCTTCTTCGTCGGGTGGGCCGGCAGCCGAACCGGCATCCGCCGATCTGGCCGATCTGCGGGCGCCCGCGCCCGGCAGCCTCGTGCGGTGGCTCGTCGACGACGGCGCAGAGGTGGCGGCAGGGGAAGCCGTCGCGGTTCTGGATGCCATGAAGATGGAGACCCAGGTCACCGCGCACCGCGCCGGGACGCTGTCGCACACAGCATCCGTCGGCGACATGGTCAGCGCGGACGCCGTGCTCGGCCGTATCGCCTGACGCCGCCGCATCCGGCCGCTCTGCTGCTGCCCGATCTGCGGAGATCAGCCCGATCTGCTGACACTCTTCACGAATTCGTCAGCGAATCGGGACAAAGTCCGCAGATCGGGTCGGCTGCCGCGCCTACTCCGGGTCGCCGCCCAGCGGCCCGACGGCCGGGATGGGCCCGCCGTCGTCGGCACCGGTCTTGCGCGCCCTGGCGATCGCGTTGCCCAGGTGGTAGATCAGCAGGGCTGCGACCGTGCCGAGCACGATGGCGCCGAGCTGGAACGCTCCCCAGTTCATCGCGAAGCCGCCGACGGCGATCACGAACGACACAGCGACGGTGTACTGGTTGACCGGACGGGAGAAGTCCACGCGGTTGTCGACCCAGATCTTGATGCCGATGACGCCGATCAGGCCGTACAGCGCGGTGGTCACGCCTCCGAGCACTCCCGGCGGGATGGAGTTGAAGATCACGCCGATCTTCGGAGAGAAGGCGAGCAGGATCGCAGCGCCGCCTGCCACCCAGTACGCCGCGGTCGAGTAGACGCGGGTGGCGGCCATCACGCCGATGTTCTCGCCGTAGGTCGTCGTCGCCGATCCGCCGAAGCCGCCGGCGAGCGTGGTCGCGAGCCCGTCCGCGACGAGTGCGCGGCCGGTGTGCTTGTTGATCGACGGGTCGTTCGTCATGGTCGCCACTCCCCGGACGTGCCCGACGTTCTCGGCGATGAGGACGAGCACGACAGGTAGGAACATGGGCACGTACAGCCAGGCGGCAGGGTCCGCGATACCGGCGAGGTGGAAGTCGGGCAGGCCGATCCAGGCAGCATCCGCCACTCCATCGAAAGAGACCTGTCCGGTGAGGATCGCCACGATGTACCCGACGATGACGCCGAGGAAGATCGAGATGCGTCCGAGGAATCCGCGGAACAGCACGCTGAACAGGATCACCGCGACGAGCGTCACCGAGGCGAGCTCCGGCTGCAGGGTGAAGTTGTTCCAGGCGGCGGGCGCCAGGTTGAAGCCGATCAGCGCGACGATGGACCCTGCGACGACCGGGGGCATGAACCGGTCGATCCACTGGACGCCGACCGCCTGCACCAGGAAGCCGATCGCGGCCAGCAGCACGCCGACCACGACGACGCCGACGAGCGCCTGCGCGATCTGCTGCGGCGTCTCGAGGGCCTGACCCGCGTTGATCGCAGTGATCGGGGCGAGGAACGCGAACGACGAGCCGACGTAGCTGGGCAGGCGGTTGCGCGTCAGCAGCAGGAACAGCAGCGTGCCCACACCCGAGAACAGCAGCGTCGTCGAAACCGGGAATCCGGTGATGATCGGGACGAGGAACGTCGCGCCGAACATGGCGATGACGTGCTGAGCGCCGATCGCGAACGTCGCGGGCCAGCTCAGCCGCTCTTCGGGTCGGACGACCTTCCCAGGGGCGACGTTGCGACCGTCGCCATGAATCTTCCACACCGGCATACGGGTGCTCCTCTTCGTTTTCGGGTCGGAGACACACTACCGATTCCTGGGGGTTCGCTGTGCGCGGGCGCGCAGTGAGCGCGGCGAGCCCGCGGCACCCCGCGGCAACCCGCTTACGCGGTCAGGCGCGCGATGAGCTCGCGGTACCGGTCGGCGGTGCGCTCGACGATCTCCTTCGGCAGCACCGGCGGCTCGCCCTGCTTGTCCCAGTTCGACGCCAACCAGTCCCGCACGATCTGCTTGTCGAACGACGCCATGCGCTCGGCGGGCGTCTCGCCGGACTCCCAGGCCGCGGCATCCCAGTACCGCGACGAGTCGCTGGTGAGCACCTCGTCGGCCAGACGCAGCGTGCCGTCGGCATCCGTGCCGAACTCGAACTTGGTGTCGGCGAGGATGAGGCCGTGCTCCTCCGCGATGGATGCCGCGCGCGCGTAGATCGCGAGCGATGTGTCGCGCAGCTCGGCCGCGCGCTCCGCGCCCACCAGCTCGACCACGCGATCGAACCCGATGTTCTCGTCGTGCTCGCCCATGGGCGCCTTGTAGGCGGGGGTGAACAGCGGCTCGGGCAGACGGTCGCCGTTCTCGAGGCCCACCGGCAGTGGGATGCCGCAGATCGTGCCGCTCTCCTGGTACTCGACCCAGCCGGAACCGGTGATGTACCCGCGCACGACGCACTCGATCGGCAGCATCTCGAGAGACTGCGCGAGCATGGCGCGATCGGCGACCGCGGCCGGGATCTCGCCCTCGACGAGGTGGTTGGGGTACTCGCTGAGCTGCTCGAACCACCAGCGGCTGAGCTGCGTGAGCAGCGCGCCCTTGTCGGTGATGCCGGGGGAGAGCACGAAATCGAAGGCGCTGACCCGGTCGGATGCCACGACGAGGATGCGCGTGTCAGCCGGATCTTCGGAGGCGTAGAGGTCGCGGACCTTGCCGGAGTAGAGATGACGCCAGCCGGGGATGATCGCGGGAGTGCTCATGCGCCCATTATCCCGGTTGACGTCGTGGTGCCCGACCAGCGTTGCGGACGCCGGAAGCGCACCCGGCCCCCGCAACGCACGGCACTACGCCTGGGGAACAGCGGCGACCACGTCGATCTCGACGAAGATGTTCGCCAGCTGCGAGCCGACGGTCGTGCGCACCGGGTACGGCTCGGAGAAGAACTCCTTGTACGCCTCGTTGAACTCGGCGAAGTCGGCGAGATCGGCGAGGTGAACGGTCGACTTCACGCAGTCATCGAGCGTGAGCCCGCGCTCGGCGAGCACAGCGCTGACGTTGCGCAGCACCTGACGCGTCTGCTCCGCGACCGAGTCGGCGACGGCACCGGTGGCCGGGTCCTGCGGACCGAAACCTGCGGTGTAGAAGAAGCCGTTCGCGAGGACGCCCTGGCTGTAGGGGCCCGCCGGCTGGGGTGCGTTGGTGGTGTGAACAGCGGTCTTGCTCATGTGATGCTCCGTTCTGTGGATGGGTGATGGTCCGGTTCCGCCCGACGCAGGCCGCGCCCGGGAAGTTCGAGGGAGGGAGTGTCGAGATCGGATGCCGCGCCGACGAGTTCGCCGGCCGACAGCACCTGGATGCCGGCCACGAAGACGTCGTCGATGCCGACGGAGTCCCGCAGCGGCTGCTCGTACGTGGCGGCGTCGGCGACGGCATCCGGATCCACGACGATCACGTCGGCCACCGAGCCGGGCTCGATCGCGCCGCGTCGGCCGAGGCTGAATCGGGCGGCCGGCGCCGCGGACAGGTGCTGCACGGCATCCGACCACGACCATGTCGCGCTCTCGCGCACGAACTCGCGGAGGAAGCGTGCGAAGGCGCCTCGCGCACGCGGGTGCGGATAGGCTCCGATGAAGATGCCGTCGGACCCTCCGACGTGTCCTCGGTGGGCGAAGATGCGCGCGAGCTCGGCGACCGGCCGGTCGTACCGCACGGCCATGATCACGTTCGCCCGCAGCCGGCATGCCAGAAGGGTGTCGAGGACGAAGTCGATGACGTCGACCCCGGCGCGCTCCGCAGCCTGCGCGAGGGTGAGGCCGTGGGCCCAGGACAGTTCGGGTGCCGACAGGTGCGACAGCGAGATCATGCGCGGCCAGTCGGGGCCGAGGCTCGGGTTGCGCGCGACGCGGGGGAACCAGTCGCGCCGCAGCCGATCGCGCTCCGCGGGATCGGAGAGCGCCAGCAGGACGTCGTCGACCGGCTGCGCAGAGAGCTCCGGCGGCAGCAGCGGCATGCTCATCAGGCTGCAGCCGCGGATGTACGGGTACGCGTCGAAGGTGGCGTCGACGCCGGATGCCGCGAGCTCGTCCAGCTGCGCGAGGAGGATGTCGGCTTCGGCATGGAAGTGCGACACGTGCACGCGCAGCTCGGCGCCCGCCAGGGCTCCCGCGCCGCGCGCGATCGCCGCGATCTCGTCGATCCCGGCTGCCGAGTTCGCCTCGTAGCCGCCGCGCATGTGACTGACGTAGACGGCACCGGCCGCGGCGACCGGTGCGCAGAGCGCGGCGATCTCGTCGATGCCCTGGAAGATTCCCGGCACGTAGTCGAGCCCCGTGGACAGCCCGACGGCCCCGTCGCGCATTCCTTCGCGCACGAGCGCGGACATCGCCTCCAGGTGTTCGTCGTCGGCTGGCCCCTGCGCACGACCGCACACTTCGAATCGCACGGTGCCGGCGGGTACGAGGTACGCCGTGTTGACGCGCGAGGTGCCGTCCGCTGCGGCGAGGTAGCCGGCGACGCCGTTGCCCGAATACGTCGGGTGGGGGCCGTTCACGGCGGCGAAGTACTCGCTGGCGTACGCGCCGTCGCCCGGTGCGTACGAGACGCCGTCCTGCCCGGTGATGACCGACGTCACACCCTGACGCAGCAGCGACCGCTGCACGCTCTCGTCGTGCAGCAGACCGTCGACATGCGAATGGGCGTCGATGAAGCCGGGCATCACGAGCCGACCGGTGCAGTCGACCACCGTGTCACCGGCCTGAGATGCCGCCTCGCCCACGGCGACGATGCATGCGCCCTCGATCACGACATCGGCGCGTCGTTCGCCGGACGCGTCGACGATCGTGCCGCCGCGCAGGACGACACGGGCGGATGCCCCGCGGATCGCTGCGTCCGTCATCAGAAGTACGTGCGCACCAGGTCGGTCACGACGCCGGAGTCCCAGGAGTCCACGACGGGCAGCACGCGCCACTTGTCGAAAGCAGTGCACGGGTGCGAAAGGCCGAGTGCGACGACGGCTCCGACAGCCAGGTCGCCCTGCATCCGAACGAACGCGTGCTGGTCGTTCAATGCCGTCACCGTCGCGCCGTCGAGCGCGCGCCACTGCTCGCCGAGCTCGGTTGCCGTCTGCCGGGGGATCGGGAGGCCTTCGTCGTAGGGGAAGTCGCGCTTGCCTCCGTCCACGAGAGCCAACCCGTGCTCGGGTTGCGAGACGACTCGAGCGATCCCGTGCATGGCGGTGCGCAGCTGCGGGGCATCGGCGGAGGCCCGCGCCTCGTCGAACGGGGAGATCTGCCGGTAGAAGCCGTCGTCGTGAACGATGTACGCTCCGGAGCGCAGCGTGAAGTGCGTGCTCGGGTCCGTGCCGGCGCCGGCCTCGGCGTACACCTCGGCCACGATGTCGAAGTAGGCGCTGCCGCCGGCCGTGACGAAGATCTCACCCGGCGCGTAGAGGTGACGGATGCTCTCCTGCAGCCGCACCTGCGACTGCAGGTATTCGCGGACCACGTGCTGCGCGCTGTCGCTGCGGTCGTGCGCGAGGGCGCCCTCATAGCCGGCGACCCCGGCGAGCCGCAGGGTGGAGGTCGCGGCGATCCGCTCCGCCACTCGGGTGGCGTCCTCGATCGTGCGCGCTCCGGTGCGGCCGCCCTCGGCGCCGAGCTCGACCAGCACGTCCACCGGGCGGGGGGCGCCGGCGGCACGCAGAGCGCGGTCCATCGCGTCGACGGTCTGCAGCGAGTCGGCCCAGCAGAGGAAGCGGAAGGACTCGTCATGGAGCTCGCCGGCAAGGTAGCGCAGTGCGCGCTCGTCGACGGCGCTGTTCGCGAGCATGATCGATGAGACACCGAGGCTGCGAGCGGTGCGGACCTGGCCCATCGTGGCCAGCGTGATCCCGGTGGCGCCGGCATCGAGCTGGCGCTGCCAGAGCGTCGGGGCCATCGTGGTCTTGCCGTGCGGCATGAGCTCGAGTCCTCGATCAGCGCACCACGCTGCCATGGTGGCGACGTTGTGGTGCATGGCGCTGTCGTCGAGGACGACCAGCGGCGTCCAGAACTCGTCGAGTCGGGGGCTCGTCGCGAGGAAGTCGGCGATCGTCATACCGATCGCGCGCTCCGGGATGCCTTTGTCAGTGGAAGTCAGGACATCGCCGGCGGTCAGCAGATCATCGTTCATCATGGCGCTCAGCCCAGCAGCTTCGCGAGGGCGGGCAGCTGCTCGGGATCCTCGAGCGCCGAGCCGACGGCGACCACGCGAATACCGGCATCCAGGTAGGCTGGCGCGTTCGTCGCATCCATCCCGCCCGTCGCCACGAACGTGACGCCGGGGAACGGGCCGCGCATCGCGCCGAACCATCCGGTGCCCAGCTGCGACGCGGGGAAGGCCTTGAGCCAGGTCAGGCCCGCTTTCACCGCAGCCTGAACCTCGGTCGCCGTCGAGACGCCGGGGAGGGACGGCATCCCGGCCTCGTGCGAGGCGCGGACGATCTCGGCATCGAAGCCAGGGCTGACGGTGAAGGCGGCGCCGGCATCGCGGGCCTGGCGCACATGCTCGAGAGAGACGACGGTCCCGGCGCCGACGCGCAGACCTCGCGGGGCGGCGGCGTCCGCGAGAACGCGGAGTGCTTCGACGTCGGTCGGCGTCTGCACTGGCACCTCGACGGCCGTGATCCCGAGGTCCCACGCGGTCGTCGCGACGGCCAGGCTGCGCTCGACGCCCATGCCGCGGAGGATCGCCATGAGGGGCACCTCTCCGAAGAGGTCGCGGAAGGAGGAGTTGTCGGTCATGATCGCCCTTTCACTGGATGTTGTCTGCGACGAAATCGCTCGTCGAACGGAGCACGAGGTGTGCGCGTGCGTGCCCGGCGCTCAAGCGGCCCGCCGCGTCCTCGCCGCCGAGGTGGGCTGCGAGATAGCCGGCGGCGAACGCGTCACCGGCGCCGACCGGCTCGATGACCTCGGTCGGGATGGCTGGTACGAACGTCGTGGAGTCCTGCGAACCCTCGGTTGCGAACTCGCTGGCGCCGACGTCGCCGTCCTTCACGACGAGTCGCGCCGGCTCGGGCAGCAGCTCGCGCACGTCCTCCACCGTTTCGCATCCCCACACGGTCTGCGCCTCGTCGAGGCCGACGAACACGATGTCGGCACGGCGCGCGAGCGCCAGAAGCGTCGGAGCAGCCTCGCCCGGAGCCCACAGGGCCGCGCGGTGGTTCACGTCGAAGCTGAGCCGCCCGGAGCCTGCTCCGACTCGATCGATGACCGTGTCGACGAGGTCGGAGCAGGTCGGCGACAGTGCGGGTGTGATGCCGGAGATATGCACGATCTCGGCGGCTTCGAGCGGAACCTCGGCGACGGCATCCGGCGTCATGCGCGATGCCGCGGAGCCTGCGCGGTAGTAGAGCACGCCGTGACCGGGGTCCTTGAAGTAGACGCCGGTGGGTGCGCCCGAGTCGGTGCGCACCCACGTGACGTCGACGCCGCGCGCCGCGATGGCGTCGCGCACGCGGTCGCCGAGCACATCGGCGCCGACGGCGCTCACCCACGCCGCGTCGATGCCGAGAGCGGCGGCGTGGGTGGCGACGTTCGACTCGGCGCCGCCCACGTGCACCTGCAGTTCGGCGGCAGCCGCCAGCGAATGCCCGCGCCCAGGCGTGAGCATCACCATCGTCTCGCCCAGCGTGATCAGACGCGGGGCGATCAGGGGCGACTGCGTGGCCGTCATCGGGATGCGGCCTTCGCCTTGACGGTGGGGATGTTCTGCGTCGCAGCCAGCACGTGCAGGCGTCCGGCATCCTCGCGGTCGGGGCGGACGGATGCCGCGAGCGTCGCGATCACACCGACCACGGCGATCACCGCCGAGTAGACGACCACGGGCCAGAAGGCTCCGCCCGCCGCGGCGACGATCGCGGTGCAGATCAGCGGTGCGAAGCCTCCGCCGAGGGTGTTCGAGAACTGGTAGCCGATGTTCACGCCGGTGGTGCGCGCCTCCGCGTCGAACATCTCGACCAGCATCGTCGAGAGCGTCGCCTGCATGGCGACGCCGAACACCACGAAGCCGAGGATCTGGCCGAGCCAGATCAGCCACATGTTGCCGGTCGTGAAGAGCATGAACGTCGGGTAGACCATGGCGGCGAAGCCGAGGCAGCCGATGATGTAGACGGTGCGCCTGCCGATGCGATCCGAGATCGCGCCCCAGAGCGGGGCGACGAAGATCTGCAGCATTCCGACGATCATGGTGCCGGCGAAGCCCATCCACGCGGGGAGGTGCTGGTCGGAGACCATGAAGCTGAGACCGTAGGTGAGGACGACGTACCCGGCGATCGACTGGGGGAGGCCGATGAGGATTCCCATGATCGCGTTCTTCGGATGCCGGAACACCTCGATGAGCGGGTTGGCCTTCTTGCCCGCCGCGGCCAGCTGCTCGTTCTGCGTCTCGATGAACTCGTCGGACTCCTCGAGCTTGTGCCGCAGGATGACGGCGACGATCGCGAGCACGAGCGAGAACACGAACGGGATGCGCCAGCCCCACTCGATGAACCAGGAGCCCTCTCCGAGGCCGAGGGCCGCCATGAATCCGCCGGAGACGACGTTGGCGATGCCGGCGCCGCTGATGAGGAATGCGCCGTACATGCCCTTCTTCCCGATGGGGGCGTTCTCGACGACCATGGTCGCCGCTCCGCCCATCTCGCCGCCGACGAAGAAGCCCTGGAACATCCGGAAGACGATCAGCAGGATCGGGGCCGTCGCGCCGATCAGGTAGTCCGGCGGGATAAGGCCGATGGCGGTCGTCGCGATGCCCATGCCGACGACGGTGATCATGAGCACGGCCTTGCGACCGACCCGATCGCCGACGATGCCCCAGATGATGCCGCCGACGGGGCGGAGCAGGAATCCGACCGCGAACGTCGCGAACGAGGACAGCTGCGCGATGACCGGGTCGTTGCTGGAGAAGAAGACAGCGGGGAAGACTGCGGCCGACGCGAGGCCGTACAGGTAGTAGTCGTAGTACTCCATCAGCGTGCCGATGGAACCGCCGGCGATGGTGCGCCGCTGCTTGGGAGTGAGTCCGCTGGGGGTGCTCGCTCGGGTCATGAGAGCTTCCTTACTCAACTGGATCGTGGATCAGACACAAGCTAGCGCAGGCTGAACAGATTGTCTAGATGAGATACATTTAGTTCAGATGAGGAGCGGGGGTGCAGAGTGGTAGACGTGGAAACGCAGACGCATGACACGTACGAGGGCGCGGCCGAGGTGCTCGAAGTCTTCCGCCCCGTCATGCACGCCATCGCGGCGGCAGGCGGGCCGGCCTGCGAAGTCGTGCTGCACAACCTCGACGGCGCTGACGTCGATCTCGGCCACACGATCGCGGCGATCGAGAACGGCCACGTCACCGGCCGTGAGGTCGGCGGCCCCTCGACCAGTCTCGGACTGACGGTCCTGCGCAATCGGCAGGAGGACCACGACGCGTTCGGGTACCGCGGCTTCACCGATGACGGGCGCGAGTTGCGCTGCTCGAGCGTGTACTTCCGCAATCGGGCCGGCGACATCATCGCCGCCCTGTGCATCAACGTCGATCTGAGCGCGATGCAGCAGGCGCGTTCGCTGCTCGATGCCCTGCTGCCCGCTCAGGGGCCAGCGGCGAACACCTCGCCCGACGAGTACTTCGGGCGGGATCTCGTCTCTGTCATGGACACCATGATCACCGAGGCGATCCGCGAGGTCGGACGCCCGCTCTCGCAGATGACACGCGACGACAAGATCGGCGTGCTCGAGAGGCTCGATGAGCGCGGGGCGACGCAGATGCGCAAGTCGGTCGAGACGATCGCCGTTCGCCTGGGCATCTCGCGCGTCACGGCGTACGCGTACCTCGACGAGGCTCGTCGCGCCGCGAACTGACCCGGGTCCTGCCGCTCGATCGTCGGTGTCCGCCGACGGGTGTAGCGTTGCCGGGTGACCGACGCCACCGCACCCAGCGCAGCATCCACTCAGGCTCCGGAGCGCAGCCCCTGGCCGGCCCTCTGGGCACTCGTCATCGGGTTCTTCATGATCCTCGTCGATACGACGATCGTGACCGTCGCGAACCCCGCGATCAAGGCGGCGCTCGACCCCGACACGCCGAACCTCGACCGCGTCGTCTGGGTCACCAGCGCCTACCTGCTCGCGTACGCCGTGCCCCTGCTGATCACCGGGCGCCTCGGCGATCGCTTCGGCCCCAAGAACATCTACCTCGCCGGCCTCGCGATCTTCACCCTGGCGTCCCTGTGGTGCGGGCTGTCGACGAGCCTCGACGGACTCATCTGGGCGCGTGCGGCCCAGGGCCTCGGCGCCGCGCTCCTCACGCCGCAGACCATGGCCGTCATCACCCGCACGTTCCCGCCCGAGCGCCGTGGTGCGGCGATGGGGCTGTGGGGCGCGGCATCCGGGGTCGCCATGCTCGTCGGTCCTCTGGCCGGCGGATTCCTCGTCGACGGTCTCGGCTGGGAGTGGATCTTCTTCATCAACCTGCCCGTCGGCGTCGTCGGATTCGTGCTCGCCTGGATGCTGGTCCCGAAGCTCGAGACGCATTCGCACCGCTTCGACGTGCCAGGCGTCTTCCTCAGTGCGATCGCGATGTTCCTCATCGTGTTCGGCCTGCAGGAGGCCGAGGCGTACGACTGGGGTGTGATCTGGGGACCGATCTCGGTCTGGAGCCTGATCATCGCCGGCGTCGTCGTGCTCGCCCTGTTCCTCTGGTATCAGGCCCGAACGAAGAACGAGCCACTCGTCCCTCTCGGGCTCTTCCGCAACCGAAACTTCGCCTGGTCGAACATCACGATCGCACTCGTCGGGTTCACCGTCACGGCGCAGGGCCTGCCCCTGATGTTCTTCCTGCAGCTCGCCCGCGGACTCACCCCGACCGAGTCCGCGCTTCTGCTGATTCCGATGGCGCTCGCAGCCGGCATCGTCTCGCCGTTCGCCGGCCGTCTGCTCGACCGCATCGACCCGCGCATCATGCTGGTACCCGGGTTGCTGCTGGTCGCGATCTCGTTGTTCCTGTTCGCCGTGATGATGAACACCGACACCCCGATCCTGTGGATGCTGGTTCCGTCGCTGATCCTCGGCTTCGGCAACGCCGGCATGTGGGGTCCGCTCGCGACCACCGCGACCCGCGACCTGCCCATGCACCAGGCCGGCGCCGGTGCCGGCATCTACAACACGATGCGCACGATCGGCTCAGTGCTCGGATCGGCGGCGATCGCCGCCTTCATGCAGAGCAGGCTCGACGCGAACCTGCCCGGTGCCGACCAGGCGTCAGGCGGTTTCGGGGAAGGCGCCCTGCCGGACGTCGTCGCCGGCCCGTTCGCGGATGCCATGGCGCAGACGATGCTGCTCCCGGCGGTGTTCATCCTCCTCGGCGTCGTCGCGGTTCTCTTCCTGCGTCGGCCGGCGCATCTACGCTGAGAGCATGACGATCGAACTCACCCGACCCACCGCTGACCTGTTCGACTCCTGGGCTGCGGCGGTCGACGAGTTCGGCGGCATCCACATCGACGGTTCGGGTATGACCACGCCGACGCGGGGCGACAGGGCGAGCTTCGACGAGCTCGTCGCGAATGCGGAGCGCATGGCCGACACGAGCGTCGCCCCGCCGGAGGGCCGCGTCCACAACGACCTCTACTGGATCACCGACGGAGGCGACGTCATCGGCTTCGTCTCGCTGCGGCACGAACTGAACGAATGGCTGCGCCACTTCGGTGGACACATCGGGTACTCGGTGCGGCCCACTCGGCGTCGGCAGGGCTACGCGCACGCGGGCCTCGCGCTCGCGATGGACCGCGCCCGCGAGCTCGGGCTCGAGAGCGTCATGCTCACCTGCGACGACGACAACCCCGGTTCGTACCGCACGATCGAGGGCGCCGGTGGCGTGCTTCAGGACGTGGTGGATGCAGCCGAGCAGGGCCACCCGCGTCTGCGCCGCTACTGGATCGAGCTGTAGCGCGCCTCAGCGCGTGGAGAAGGCGCTTACCTCGTCGAGAAGGCGCTGTCGAAGGCGGCGTCCGCCGGCCGGTACGACGACAGCTTCCGCACGAACTCCAGCGCCTCAGGAGCACCGACGAGCCGGTCCATGCCGGCGTCCTCCCACTCCACGGACAGGGGGCCTTGGTAGCCGATCGCGTTCAGCATCCGGAACGCGTCCTCCCACGGCACGTCGCCGTGGCCGGTCGAGATGAAGTCCCAGCCGCGCCGCGGATCGGCCCAGGGCAGGTGCGAAGAGAGCCGACCGTTGCGACCGTTGCCGAGCCGCCTCTTCGTGTCCTTGCAGTGCACGTGGTAGATCCGGTCCTGGAAGTCCCAGAGGAACGCGACGGGGTCGATGTCCTGCCACACCATGTGCGACGGGTCCCAGTTCAGCCCGAATGCCTCGCGGTGCCCGATCGCCTCGAGCGCGCGCTTGGTCGTCCAGTAGTCGTACGCGATCTCGGACGGGTGCACCTCGTGAGCGAAGCGCACGCCGACCTCGTCGAACACGTCGAGGATCGGGTTCCAGCGGTCGGCGAAGTCCTGGTAGCCGGCATCCACCATCTCGTCGGTGGCCGGCGGGAACATCGCGACGTACTTCCAGATCGAGGAGCCGGTGAAGCCGGTGACGGTCTTCACGCCGAGCTTGGCCGCAAGGCGGGCGGTGTTCTTCATCTCCTCGGCCGCGCGCTGACGCACGCCCTCCGGGTCGCCGTCGCCCCACATCTGGTCCGAGACGATGTTGCGGTGGCGCTCGTCGATCGGGTCGTCGCACACCACCTGCCCCTTGAGGTGGTTGGAGATCGTCCAGACCTTGAGGCCGTTGCGCTCGAGGATCGCCAGTCGATCCGCGATGTACGCATCGTCGTCCCAGCGCCAGGGGTCGAGGTGATCGCCCCAGCAGGCGATCTCGAGGCCGTCGTAGCCCCACGAGCCTGCGAGCCTGGCCACTTCCTCGAAGGGCAGATCCGCCCACTGGCCGGTGAACAGGGTGATCGGTCGTGACATCGTCGTCCTCTTCTCGTGCGTTCGGTTCTTGGTCAGACGTCGGTCCAGGCGGATCCGCCCTGCGCGCTGCGCTCGACGGCGTCGAGCACCCGCTGCACGCGGAGTCCGTCGGCGAACGTCGGCTGCGGGTCAGTGCCGGCGGCGATCGCCTCGGCGAGGTCCTTCACCTGGTGGGAGAAGCCGTGCTCATAGCCGAGCATATGTCCGGTGGGCCACCAGCCCGCAAGGTACGGATGCTCCGGCTCGGTGACCAGGATGCGGGTGAACCCCTGCTCGCCGGACGGGCGCGTGGCGTCGTAGAAGTCGAGCACGTTCATGTCCTCGAGGTTCCAGTGCAGCGCACCGGCGTCGCCCGAGATCTCGATGTCGAGCGCGTTCTTGCGTCCGGTGGCGAACCGGCTCGCCTCGAAGGTGGCGAGGGTGCCCGATTCGAACCGGCCGATGAACAGGGCGATGTCGTCGACGGTCACCGTGCCGCGCTCTGCGCCGGCAGTGCCGCTGAGACCCACGGATTCGGCGAGCACAGGTCGCTCCTCGACGAGCGTCTCCATGACGCCGGAGACCCGGGTGAGTGACTGACCGGTGACGAACTGCGTCATGTCGACGATGTGCGCTCCGATGTCGCCGAGTGCGCCGGAGCCTGCGCGATCCTTGTCGAGCCGCCAGGTCATCGGTGATTCAGGGTCGGCGAGCCAGTCCTGGCGGTAGCTCGCGCGCACCTGCCGGATCGTGCCGACGCGGCCTGAAGCGATCATGTCGCGCATGAGGGTGACCGCCGGGACCCGGCGGTAGGTGAAGCCGACCATGGCACGGACGCCGTGCGCCGCGGCATCCCGCGCAGCCTGTTCCATGGCCTCGGCCTCTTCGACCGAGTTGGCCAGCGGCTTCTCGCACAGGACGTGCTTGCCGGCCGCCAGCGCGGCGATGGCGATCTCGGCGTGCGAGTCGCCGGGGGTGACGATGTCGATGAGGTCGATGTCGTCGCGTTCGATGACGCTGCGCCAGTCGGTTGACGTCTCCGCCCAACCCCACTTGGTCGCAGCGGCCGCGGTCTTCTCGGCATCACGACCGACGAGCACTGCCATCCGCGGTGCGATCGGCAGGTCGAATGCGGCCGGAGCCTGGCGCCAGCCGACGGAGTGGGCCGCTCCCATGAATCCGTGGCCGATCATGGCCACACGCAGCTCAGTTGTCATCTCTACTCCCCGGGGCGTCTCGGTCAGATACAGTGCGGGGCGAGCGCGTTCGACGGCGCTCGCCCCGCAGATGATGGTCAGGACTCGAAGGCGAGCTTGATGAACTCGTCGACGTTGTCCTTGGTCACCACGGGTGCGTCCAGCACGATGCGGTACGGGACGCTCGGCGTGATCAGGTCGCTCATGGTCTTGTCCTGAGCGATCAGTCGCGCCAGGGCGATGCCGTCGGCAGCCTGCGTGGACGGGTAGATGACCGTGGCCTTGATGACGCTGTCATCCGACTTGATCAGGTCCATCATGTTGACGCTGCCCGCGCCGCCGACGAGGAAGAACTCGTCACGGCCGGCCGCGTCGATGGCAGCCATGACGCCGACGCCCTGGTCGTCGTCGTGATTCCAGATGGCGTCGATCTCCGGGTTGGCCGAGAGCAGCTGGGATGCTGCGCTCTCGCCGCCGGCGACGGTGAAGTCGGCGGCGACGCGCGGGCCGACCTCGAGGCCGCACGAGTCGAGCGCGTCCTTGAAGCCCTGCGAGCGGTCCTGCGTGAGCGGCAGGGAGTCGATGCCCGCGATCTCCGCGACCACGGCATCGCTCTGGCCGTCGAGCTGCTCGCAGATGTACGTGCCGGCGCTGACGCCCATCCCGTAGTTGTCGCCGAGGATCGTCGCGCGGGACGCGAAGGTGCTCGAGAACTCGCGGTCGACGTTGATGACCGGGATGCCGGCATCCATGGCCTTCTGCGCGACCTGGGTGAGAGCGGCACCATCCGTCGGGAGCAGCACGATGGCGTCGACGCCGTCGTTGATGAACTTCTCGACTGCGGCGATCTGCTGATTGGCGTCGTTCGTTCCCTCCGCCTGGCGCAGCTCGACATCGGCGAAGCCCTCGGCGGCGTTGATGGCTCCGCTGTTGATGGCGCCGAGCCAGCCGTGATCGGCCTCGGGGCCCGACCAGCCGATGACGACGGTGTCGCCGCTGGCGGCGTTCTCCTCGCTGGTGGTTCCCTGGTTGGTTTCCGGGTCGCCTTCCTCGCCTGAACTGGTGCAGCCGGCCAGAAGGCCGACGGCGAAGAGTGCGGCGGCGCCTGCCATGAGCGGGCGAAGGCTCCGTGAGCGCATGCGGTGCATGTGTTTCCTCCTTGAATGTGATGCATCTCAGCGTCCGTCACGGCCGTCGCGGGTGAACTGCACGGCGTCGCGGGGACACGGTCAATGTAGCAGAAGCAGAAACAACTCGCGCAACTTTTGTTTGAACAATCGCAAAAGTTCTTGCGGCCCTTGAAATCAAGGCAATCGGACACGTCTGAACGGTGACGTCGTACGTGTCGAGCGGAGGATCCCAGGCTCGTACAACCGTCAAGCCCTGTGTTATCGTCCTCTCGTGATCAAAGATGACCAAACGTCGGCATTACTGGAGATGCCCCTGCTGGAGATGCGCGGGGTCGAGAAGACCTTCGGTGCTGTCCGCGCGCTGCGCGGAGTGGACCTGGAGATCCGCGCGGGGGAGGTGCACTGCCTGCTCGGCCAGAACGGTGCGGGCAAGTCGACCCTGATCAAGACGCTGGCCGGAGTCCACCAGCCCGACGCCGGAGAGATGCGCTGGAACGGCGAGGTCGTCACGATCGACAACCCGCAGGCCGCCATCGATCTCGGCATCGCGACGATGTACCAGGAGCTCGATGTCGTCGACGACCTCACCGTCGCCGAGAACATCTTCCTCGGGCACGAGCTGTCCAGGGGAGGGTTCACCCGTCGCAGCGAGACCACGGCTCAGACGCGGGCTCTGCTGAAGCGGCTCGGTCACGAGAAGCTGTCGCCGCACGCGGAGGTCGCCTCGCTGAGTGCGGCGCAGAAGCAGATCGTGAGCATGGCCAGAGCGCTCTCGCACGACATCAAGCTGATCGTGATGGACGAGCCTTCGGCCGTGCTCGACTCCGAAGAGGTGCGCAACCTGTTCGGAGTCGTGAAGGAGCTCACGGCACAGGGGATCGCTGTCATCTACATCACCCACCGTCTCGAAGAGATCCGCACGATCGGCGATCGGATCACGGTGCTCAAGGACGGAGCCAGCACCGCCACGAACCTGCCGGTCTCGGACACCCCGACCCCGACGCTGATCAAGCACATGACGGGCCGCGTCGTCGAGAACGTGTTCCCGGCGGCTGCGCCGATCGCGGCGGATGCGCCGGTGCTGCTCGAGGTCGAGAACCTCAGCCTGGCCGGTGTCTTCGAGGACGTGTCGTTCTCGGTGCGCGCGGGCGAGATCATCGGACTCGCCGGTCTGGTCGGCTCCGGCCGATCCGAGATCGTCGAGACCGTCTACGGAGCGCGACCCTCCACCTCGGGCACGGTGCGCGTCGAGGGCAAGCCGCTGCCGCGCGGCTCGGTCTCGGCCGCCGTGCGCGCCGGACTCGGACTCAGTCCCGAGGAGCGCAAGTCGCAGGGCCTCGTGCTCGGCGAGCCGATCTTCCGCAACATCACGATGTCGTCGTTCTCCCGTGAAGCGAAGGCCGGCTGGCTCGATGAGCGCGCCGAACGCCGGATCGCTCGCGAGCAGATCGCGGCGATGGAGCTTCGACCGGCCGACCCCGACCTGCCTGCCGGCACCCTGTCCGGCGGCAACCAGCAGAAGATCCTGCTCTCGCGGTGGCTGGTGCACGGCAGCCGCATCCTGCTGCTGGACGAACCGACCAGAGGCGTCGACGTCGGTGCCCGTGCCGAGATCTACGCGCTGATCCGCAACCTGGCAGCTGACGGCCACGCGATCGTCATCATCTCGAGCGAGATCGAGGAAGTCCTCGGTCTGGCCGACACCGTGCTCGTCGTCGGCGACGGGCGCGTGCTTACCTCTCTTCCCGCTTCTGAGATCGACGAGCACGGTGTGCTCGATCTCGTCATGAAAGGAACCGCCGCGTGAGCGAGCAGACCCAGACCCTCACCGCTGAGCCGAAGCCGTCGCCGCTGAAGGCGCTGTTCTCGGGTGCAGCGGGACGCAACATCGGCCTCGTGCTGGCGCTGCTGGCCATCGTCGTGGTCGGCATGCTCACGGCGTTCGACAACTTCTTCAACTTCGGCAACGCACTGGTCATCCTGCGCCAGGCGTCGATCATCGGCGTCATCAGCATCGGCATGACATTCGTGATCATCTCCGGTGGCATCGATCTCTCGGTCGGAGCGGTGCTGGCGCTGGCATCCGTCGTGGCGTCGCTCGCGGCGATCCAGGACATCGCGAAGTCGTCGCACTGGATCGTCACCGTCATCATCGCCCTGCTCGTCGGAGTAGGGGCCGGGTTGATCAACGGCGTCGTCATCGCCTACGGAAAGGTCGCCGCGTTCATGGCGACCCTGGCCATGCTGGTCGGCGCGCGAGGGCTCGCCGAGGTGCTCGCGAACAATCGCACGCTCGTCGTGTCCGACCGCGACTTCCTGAAGGCCATGAACGTCGACCTGCTCGGCATCGACATCCTCGTGTGGATCTTCGCCGTCGTCGCCGTCGGCGGCTGGCTGCTCCTCAACCGCACGACGTTCGGCCGCCGCACTGTCGCCATCGGCGGCAACCGCGAGGCCGCTCGCCTCGCCGGTATCAAGGTGAAGCAGCACATCATGTGGCTCTACGCTCTGTCCGGACTGACCGCGGGTATCGCCGCGGTCATGATCCTCGGCCGTACGAACGCCGGCACCTCCACGCACGGCAACCTCTACGAGCTGGATGCCATCGCCGCCGTGGTCGTCGGTGGAACGCTCCTCATCGGAGGCCGCGGCACGATCACCGGCACCGTCTTCGGCGTGCTGATCTTCGCGACGCTGTCGAACGTGTTCGTGCAGAACAACATGTCCTCGTCGCTGCAGGCGATCACGAAGGGCGTGATCATCGTCATCGCGGTGCTGCTGCAGCAGCAGTTCGCCGTGGGACGCGTCAAGAAGGTCCGCAAGCGCTCGGTCGTGGATGTGCCGACCGCGTAGACTTTTCGATTCCAGCCCCAGAAGTGAACAGACGCTCTCGCGACGCGTCGGTGGCAGCCGTTTCATGAGAAGCACAGAGGAAGAATGCCCAGCAATCCCAGCGTCGCCGGTGTAGGTCAGCTCTTCCAGCTGCTGCGGGACGGCGTGCCGCGTACGCGTGCCGAACTGGCGAAATCGTCCGGTCTCGCCCGCTCGACCGTGGCGGCGCGCGTCGACGAGCTCATGCGCATGGGACTCGTCGCTCCGGTGGCGGATGCCGCATCGACCGGTGGGCGTCCGCCGTCGCAGTTCGCTCTGAACCCGGCTGCGAAGGTCGTGATCGCCGCCGACATCGGCGCTTCGCACACCACTGTGGCCGTGACCGACCTCGCCGGCACGATCCTCGCCGAGCGCACCGGGCAGATGGCGGTCTCCCTCGGGCCGGAGCCGGTGCTGACCTGGATGGTCGACACCGCGAACGAACTGATCACAGAGGCCGGGCTCGCGCACGATCAGATCGCGGCCATCGGCGTCGGCGTCCCCGGACCGGTCGAGTACTCGACGGGAAGGCCTGCGAAGCCTCCGATCATGCCTGGATGGGACGCGTTCGACGTTCCCGGGTGGGTGCAGCAGCACCTCGAGGTGCCCGTGCTCGTCGACAACGATGTGAACATCTCTGCGCTCGGCGAACGGGCGGCCGCCTGGCCGGCCACCGACCACCTCATCTTCGTCAAGGTCGCCACCGGTATCGGTGCCGGGATCATCTCGGACGGGCGTCTGCTGCGCGGTGCGCAGGGCATCGCCGGCGACTTCGGGCACGTGCGGGTCGCCCGAGGCGCCGATGTGCCCTGCCACTGCGGGAACACCGGATGCCTCGAGGCGCTGGCGTCCGGACCGGCGATCGCCCGGTCGCTGACGGCGAAGGGCATCGAGGCGAAGGACGGCAACGACGTCGTCGAACTCGTGAAGAACGGCAGCCTTGAGGCGATCCAGGCGGTGCGGCAGGCCGGGCGCGACCTCGGAGAGGTGCTCACGGCATCCGTCAGCCTGCTCAACCCCTCGGTGATCTCGATCGGCGGCGCCATGGCGAGAGTGGGCGAGCACCTGATCGCCGGCGTCCGCGAGGTCGTCTACACGCGGTCGATGCCGCTCGCCACCGAGCACCTGGCGATCGTGCAGTCCGTCACCGCCGGCGAGGCCGCGGTGCGAGGCGCGAGCATGCTCGCGGTCGAGTACGCCCTCTCGCCCGAGATCCTGCCGCAGAGCTTCGGCTTCGACGGCTGAGCCGCGTCCGCGCCGGCTCGCGCGGCTCCGTTCTGCTCGCGCTGCAGATACTCTCGCAGCGCGAGCAGCGATCAGCAGCGCGAACGACCACTACTCCGCGACGGCGGCGGCGATGTCGCGGCGGTAGTGCGCGCCGTCCAGGTCGATGCGCCCCATGGCATCGTAGGCGCGCGTCCGAGCGGTGGCGAAGTCCGATCCGACCGCGACGACGTTCAGCACGCGGCCCCCGGTCGCGACGAGGTCGCCGCCCGGAGCATCCGGTCCCGCCGTCGCGGCGTGGACGATTCGCACGCCCTCGACGCTCGCGGCATCCGCGAGGCCTGCGATCTGGCGACCGGTCTGCGGAGCCTCCGGGTAGCCCTCGCTCGCGAGCACGACCGTGATCGCGACGTCGTCGGAGAACTCCGGCTGCGGCTGGCCCTCGAGATTCCCGGATGCCGCGGCCAGCAGAAGCTGCGACAGCGGGGTGCGCAGACGCGGCAGCACGATCTGCGTCTCCGGGTCGCCGAATCGTGCGTTGAACTCGATGACCTTCACGCCCGCCGGGGTGAGGATGAGGCCGGCGTAGAGGAGGCCGATGAACGGGGTTCCCTCGGCATCCAACTGGCGGATGACGGGCATGGCGACCTGCTCGGTGACGAGGTCGACGAACTCGCGCTCGCTGCCGAACTGCTCGGCCAGCCACGGCAGCGGCGAGTAGGCGCCCATGCCGCCGGTGTTCGGTCCTTCGTCGCCGTCGAAGGCGCGCTTGAAGTCCTGCGCGGGGCTGAGCGCCCGCACGGTGTCGCCGTCGGACAGGAAGAAGAGCGATACCTCGGGGCCGGAGAGGAACTCCTCGATCAGCACCGGACCCGCGGGCAGATAGTGCTCGGCGTGCGCGAGCGCCTCGGCGCGGTCGGAGGTGACGACGACGCCCTTGCCCGCTGCGAGCCCGTCGGCCTTGACGACGTAGGGCGCGCCGAGCTCGTCGAACGCGCCCTCGACGTCGGCGATGGATGCTGCGCGCACTGCGCGTCCGGTCGGCACGCCGGCGGCATCCATTACCCGCTTCGCGAATGCCTTGGAACCCTCGAGCTGGGCAGCGGCCTTCCCAGGGCCGAACACGGGGATCCCGCGCTCGCGCAGGGCGTCGGCGACGCCGGCGACGAGGGGTGCTTCCGGACCGATGACGACGAGGTCGATGGAGTGCTCATTGGCGTACGCGGTGACCGCCCGGCCGTCGAGCTGGTCGACGGCGACGAGGGTCGCGTCCGCGGCGATGCCGGCGTTGCCGGGGGAGCAGAACAGCTCGTGTCCGGCGCCTTCTGCCTTGAGGGCGAGGATGATCGCGTGCTCACGGGCACCGGAACCGAGGACGAGGATCTTCACCCGTCCAGACTACCGAGCCGTGTCCGCTGCGGTCACACGGTGACGGGCCGCTCGACCGTCGCATCCCACGGCACGGTCCACCCGCATGCGTCGAACAGCCGGTCGAGAACCATGGCGGTGAAGCCCCAGACGATCGTTCCGTCGACGTCGAACGCCGGGCCCCTGAAGGTCATGCCTGCGCGGGTGATCGTCGACGTGAAACGCGTAGCCGGGTCGAGCAGCTGCGCCACCGGCACCCGGAACACCTCGACGGTCTCGGCGTGATCGACCGCCGCGACCTTGGAGGGCTTCGTCCACCAGCCGAGCACCGGGGTGACGTGGTGATTGCTGACGGCCAGGGGGAGTGCGGGCAGCGCGGCGAGGATCTCGACGCCGGTCGGGTCGAGGCCCGTCTCCTCCTCGGCCTCGCGCAGCGCGGTGTCGATGTCGTCGCGGTCGGCCGCCTCGCGTCCGCCGCCGGGGAACGACACCTGCCCCGGGTGCGATGACAGTGTCGGAGCGCGTCGCTGCAGCAGCACGTCGAGGTCCTTCGCGACGGCGGCGTCGGGCGTCGCCGCCGGGATGCTGTCCAGCACCCCGAACAGGACGAGAACGGCCGACCTCCGGGCTTGGACGCCGTCGGGCACCTGCGGCAGCGCCGGCGGATTCCAGTCGCCGCGGCGTGCTGCGGCGAGCAGCTCGGCGCGGGCGCCGTGCGAGGGCTGGTCGTCGGTCATGGTTCGAGGCTAATCGCTCTCACTTCGCGCGGCTCGGTCGTCGCTATGCTCCGGGGTATGAATCGTCTGCGGGGACCTGCTGTGATCGGAGCCGCGTTGACCGTGCTGAGCGGCGGCATCGCTCTGAGCGGATGTACGGCTCAGCATTCGCAGTCGGACACCTCGGAGGAGGTCCAGCAGTGGCTGGATGACTTGGACATCGACGGCGGTGACGTGCTGACCAGTTTCCGCGGAGGCGCAGCTCTCGACTGGGGAGATCTCGACGCCATCCACGTGGCGTTCGCGGACGACATCGACGCGAGTGTGTCTCATGCCGATGTCTACTGCTTCGGCGAGGATCGGGTGAGCGTCGAGGTCCGGCTCGAGGGAGCGACCAGCGCCACGACCCTTCGTGAGGAGGATGTGCCCTGCGACGAGAGTCCACACACGATCGACCTGACGATGGACGGCGTGAGCGCCGTCGGCGCGAGTGCGATCAGCTTCGAGGGAGCGGCCGGGTGGGCTGTGGCCGTCCACGGTACAGAGAGCCCGAGCGCGGAGAAGTGACGCCCGCCATAGGCTGAGCAGATGGCTCGCAAGATCGACACCGCCGAGGGGCGCCCTGCGCTGGATGCCGTGCGCTCAGCGACCGCGTCGGGGGAGAAGCCCGCTCGGACCGCACTTGCGACAGCCGTGCGGTACCTGCTGCAGCTGCTGGACGAGAAGGCGCCGGGCAACAGCGTCGAGGTGCGTGTGCCGCCGTTCGGTGCGGTGCAGGTCGTGCAGGGGCCCCGGCACACCCGCGGGACGCCGCCGAACGTGATCGAGATGGATGCCGCGACCTGGATCGCCCTCGCCACCGGTGAAGAGGAATGGGCCGATGCCGTCGCGGCCGGCCGTGTGCAGGCATCCGGAACCCGCGCCGACCTGCACGGTCTTCTTCCGCTGCGACCCTGAGCCCAGGTCCTACCGCCGGGCGACGACCAGCGGCACTCCCGTCGCTGGATGCGGGAACACATCGACGCTCTGCTCGTACACCTCGGCGATCCGCTCGGCCGTGAGAACCTCGGCCGGCTTCCCGGTCCCGACAACGCGACCGGCGGTGAGCAGCGTCACACGGTCGGCATGCGCCAGTGCAGCGTTGAGGTCGTGCAGCACGACGGCGACCGCGGCGCCGGCATCCGCGCTCGCGCGCACCAGGCGCATGACGTCCTCGTGATGCTTGAGATCGAGGGATGCCGTCGGCTCGTCCAGTAGCAGGATCGGCGTCGCCTGCGCGAGCACCCGAGCCAGCGCGACCCGCGCGCGCTCTCCGCCCGACAGCGACGACACCGAGCGGTGCGCGAGCCCATCGACCTCGGTCGCTCGCATCGCCGCGGCTACAGCGGCATCGTCATCCGCCTCGCTCGGCGTGCGCGCCCACGGCGCGCGCCCCATCCGCACGACCTGCTCGGCTGAGAACGGGAACGACACCGCGTTCTCCTGCAGCAGCACGGCCCGCGTCCGCGCGAGCTCGCGCGGACGCATGGCGCGCACCGACCGTCCATCGATCGACACCGACCCGGCCTCGGGTGCGACATCCCCCGCCAGCACCCCGAACAGCGTCGATTTGCCGGCGCCGTTGGGCCCGACGAGCGCGTGCACCTCGCCGGCCCGCACCTCGATCGCCGCGTCCTCGAGGATCGGCTTCGCACCTGAGACGGGGCGGACCGTGATTCCGGATGCCGTCAGCACGCTCACGCCCATCCTCCTGATCGGCGTCGCGTTCGCACGAGCAGCCAGAGGAAGAACGGTCCGCCCACGAGCGAGGTGATCATGCCGATCGGCATGTCGGCCAGCGGCACCACGGTGCGCGCGACGAGATCGGCGAGCGCGATCAGCAGCGCGCCACCCGCCGTCGACGCGATGATCAGAGGCAGGTGCGCCGGGCCGATCAGCATGCGCATGAGGTGCGGGATGACGAGACCGACGAAGCCGATGATCCCCGCGAACGCGACGGCCGCGCACACGAGCACGGCGACCGTGACGATCACGATGATCCGCAGCAGTTCGACGTTGAGGCCGAGATGGCGGGCGGTGCGCTCGCCGAGGGCGAAGAGATCGAGGCGGTGAGCGACGAGCAGCGCCACCACGATCCCCACAGCGGTGAGCGGAGCGACGATCGCGATGTTCGGCCAGAGCGCGCCGTTCAGCGAACCGAGCTGCCAGAAGACGATCTGCTCGCGCGTCGACGTCGTGCCCAGGAACGTCAGGAAAGCCATGCCCGCCCCGCCGATCGCGTTGATCGCGATACCCGTGAGCAGCAGCGTCACGACTTCGGTCCGCCCGCCTGATCGGCTGATGAAGTACACCGCGAACACCGCCACGAGGCCGCCGATGAACGCCATGGCCGGCGTCGTCCACATCCCGAACGTCGCGAGCCCGAACGTGAGGCTGGCCGCGGCGCCGAGCGCTGCGCCCGACGAGACGCCCACGACGCTGGCATCCGCGAGCGGGTTGCCGAAGATCGCCTGCATCAGCACGCCCGAGACCGCAAGCGCCGCCCCCACGAGCACGCCGAGAACGAGACGGGGGAGCCGGATGCTGAGGATCACCCCGCTCGCTGAGGCATCATCCGGCGCCCACCCGGACGGGACGCCGATCTCGCGCAGCAGGATGCCGACGATCTCGGTCGGCGACAGCGAGTACTGGCCGCTCCCGAGCGACACCAGGCAGGTGATCACGAGGGCGATCACGAGAATCGTCGTGACCACGGCGAAGCGCAGCCCGCGATGCCGGGTCGGCGTCGCGGTGACGACCTCGCCCGTCATTCGGCGGTCTCGCCGGTCGCGCCAGAGGCCGGGGCGTACAGGGCGCGTGCGATCGCCCGGACGATCTCGGGCGATCGCGGCCCGAAGCTGAGGATCTCGGCATCCGCCATGTCGATCACCCGCCGGTTCACGCCGGCCGGCGTCTGGGCGACGGCAGGGACTCGCTCGATGAGCCCGTCGATGCCGCCGACCGATTCCAACCCGTCGGTCATCATCACCAGTACGTCGGGCTGCGCGGCGACGAGTGCCTCGGCGGTCATCGGCTTGGTGCCCTCCCAGCCGATCTCGCCGGCGACGTCGATGCCGCCGACGGATTCGATGAGCGCGTCCGCTCCGGAGTCCTTGCCGAAGATGTAGTACACGTTGGCACTGCCGCGGACGTACAGGAAGAGCATGCGAGCACGGTCGGCCGGATCGGGCGGGATGACGGGCGCGATCTCGGAGAGGGCGGCGTCGAGATCCCCCTCGACCTGCGCGCTCAGGGCCTCGCCCCGCGATGGGATGCCGAGGGCTGAGGCGACCTCGGTGATGAGCTGATCGGTGGTCTCCAACCTCAGCTCGTCGGACACGATGACGATCGGGATGCCGGCGTCGCGCAGCTGCTGACGCACCTCCTTGGGCCCGATCGTCGTGTCGGTGAGGATGACGGTCGGCGCGAGCTCGAGGATCGCTTCGGGGTTCAGCGAGTGGCCGGTCTTGGTCACGACGGGCAGATCCTCCGTGCCGTCGAACGTCGTCGACGAGTCGCGCCCGACCACGTTGTCGCCCATCCCGAGCGCGAACACCGTCGACGCGATCGTGCCGGAGATGTCGATCGCGAGGATGCGATCGACATCCGTCACCTCGACCTCGCGACCCTCCGCGTCGGTCACGGTGACAGGGAGCTTCGGAGCGGTCGTATCGGCGACCGGGGCGATCGCATGGTTCGGCAGGCAGGCGGTGGAGCCGCCGGTCGCCGCGCGCACGTCATCGACGAGCTGCAGGTCGGACAGCTGCTGTGCGGCCGCGGGGCAGGAACCGGATGCCGCCTGCTCGGGGTTCGCGGTCGCAGCCGGGGCCGTGCAGCCGGTGAGAGCGGCGACGAGGACGGCCGCGATGAGCAGAGGGAGACGCGAGCGCATTAGGAAAGCCTGTCCTAACCTTTGACGTGGAGACGATGATCAGTCTATGGTCAGAAACGTAGGTTAGCTAAGCCTAACCACATTCACCCGCAGCAGCATCCGGCCCCTGAAGAGGGGCCCCTCGTCGCGCCCGGCATCGACAGCGCGACCGCACGCCTGGAGGCATCCGTGAATCACCCTGAGTCCCCCGCGACGAGCAGTCGCACACGAACGGCGCTGGCGGGCCTGCTCGCCGTGCTCATGACACTGTTCGGCACGTTGACCGCTCCGGCGGCCTTCGCCGCTGACAGCGCGACGGTCGCTCCGCAGGTCACGGCGGCGTCCGAATCAGGCGTGACCATCGCGGTAGCGGGGTCAGGGCTCTCCGAAGGCGTGACCGGCGCGTACGCCGCCCTCATCGTGCAGGGCGAGGACGAGGCGCTCAACAGCATGCAGTACGTGGCGTTCGCCCTGCCGTTCCCGGCGGTGAGCGCCGGATCGACGACCTTCACGCTGACCGCTCCCGCCGCGAAGCTGGATCGTGCGCTGACCTACGAGGTCGTCATCTGGAAGCAGCACAGCGCGTTCACGCCGGAGAACCTCTACGGCCGCTCGGTCGTGCAGATCTCGGACGCGCAATGGGATGCCGTGTTCCCACCGGCACCAGAGCCAGAGCCAGAGCCGACGCCCGAGCCGACACCGGAACCCACACCTGAGCCCGAGCCGGAGCCGGTCTTCGAGCCGGCCCTGCAGGTCTTCCTCGCCGATGGCGTGACCCCCGTCGGCGACGCCGAGCTGTACGCCGGGGACGAGATCGTCGTCCAGGGCACCGGCTACGACCCCGCCGCGAACGTGGGCGGCCGTGGCGTACCGATCCCGAACACGCTGCCGCAGGGCACGTACGTCGTGTTCGGCGACTTCGCCGCGAACTGGCAACCGTCCAAGGGCGCAGCATCCAGCGCCCGCTCCGTCGCTTCGCAGCTGTGGGCGCTGGCCGGGGGCGTCCTCGACCAGGTCCCGTCCCAGTACCAGGGCGCGATCCGTGCCCAGTGGGTCAACATCGCTGACGACGGAACGTTCCGCGCGACGCTGACGCTGAAGGGCGCTCCCGCGGCCCCGGAGGGCGGCTCGTACGGCGTCTACACCTACGGTGCGGGCGGCGTGACGAACGCCGCGCAGGAGCAGAGCATCCCGGTGAACTACTCGACCGAGCCGAAGCCCGAGCCCGAGACGACCCTGTCGAACTCGGCATCCGTCGACGGCACCGACCTCGTCGTGACCGCCTCGGGGCAGGGCTTCGTCGGCGTCCCCGGCGTCTACGCCGCGCTGATCGAGAAGGGTACAGAGGCCGAGGTGACCGTCGGCGGCGGGTTCCTCGCGATGCAGTACGTGCGCACCATCACCGGCGGCGCCTTCACGACCGAGCTCGTCGCCGCAGGCGAAACGTTCGATGCGTCGAAGACGTACGAGGTGCTCGTCTGGCAGCAGCACACGATGCCGAACATCGACACCATTCACGCACGCGGCGACGTCACGATCACCGCTGAGCAGTGGCAGAAGCTGAAGGGCGAGAAGCCGACGCCGCCCACCGAGCCCACGGGCCCGCCGAAGCCTCCGGTGACCCCGGCTAAGCCGGTCGCAGGTGGATCGCTGCGCTGGGCGATCTCGTCAGCGTTCGCGAACTACGTCACCGGCCCCATCGCGCAGGGTGAGATCTTCGTCTCGGGCGGGGCGACCCGCTCGGGAAGCCAGTTCCAGTTCGGGCAGGCGGCGGGTACGACATACAAGCCGTCCACGGGGCTCGGCGCGGTCGGCTACAACGGCTCGGTCCGGTTCACCGGCCACCACGGGGCACTGGACGTGACGGTCTCCAGCCCGCGCGTCGAGATCACCTCGGCATCCACGGCCACGCTCTACCTCACCCACGCCGGATCGCGGGTCGCTTTCGCCACGTTGAATCTCGCGGGAGGAGCGAAGACGTCGGCTAACGGCGCAGTCACCTATACCGCCGTACCCGCGATGCTCACCGCGGCGGGTCGTGACCAGGTGCTCAGCGGCTTCAGCACGGCTCTGAACCCCGTCACCTTCACGATCGGAACCCCTGCCCCCGCGCCGAACGGGACGGTCGGCACGGTGGCGGCGGCATCGGTGAACCCGAAGGCCGAGATCCCTGCTGCGCCGCCCGCGACGACGGGCATCGACGCTGACGCCGACGCTCTCGATGCGCTGCAGTCCGGCGCGACGGCGACGGTCACAGCATCCGGATTCGCCTCGGGTGAGCAGGACATCCAGGTCGTCGTCTACTCGACGCCGGTGCTGCTCGGCACTGTCGAAGCGGACGCGAACGGCGTCGCCACGTGGACCGGATCGCTGCCGGCGACCCTCGAGGACGGCGAGCACACGCTGACGTTCCAGGGCTCCGTCGACCGTGGGCTCGCGTTCACCCTCGACCGTGCTGCGACCGCAGCGATCGGCGAATGCACGGTCGATGGCGCGACGCTGAACTGGGGCTACAAGGAGAGCTTCCGCAACTACATCGAGGGCATCGCCCACGGCGGGTGGGACCTCACCGATGTGGCCTACGAGTTCCCCGAGTTCGTGTGGGCCGGTGGCACCGGTTCCTATGACGACGAATCCGGCGCGGGCCTGGTGGACTTCGGCGGCACGATTGCCTTCCACGGACACGACGGCGCTCTCGACACCCGGATGAGCGACGCGCGCATCGAGCTCGCCGGCGACACGGGGTACATCGTCTTCGACATCAGCGGCACCACCCAGGGCGGCGAGGCGGTGGACGCGCAGGGCGTGCGCTTCGTCGAGTTCTCGATGGCGGATGCCGCCACCGCAGACGGTGTGCTGACGCTGGACGCTGCGGCCACGACACTGACCGACGCCGGGGCCGCGGCCTTCGGAACCTATGCGGCAGGGGAGTCGTTCGACCCGGTGTCGTTCTCGATCCCGATCGGGGCGGACTGCGGTGCGGTGCCGGCGACCGACGAGGCGGAGGCCGAGGAGACCCCGGTCGTCACCGCGGCGATCGAGCCGATCTCGACGAGCGAGGGCTTCCCGGTCTGGGCGTGGATCGTCATCGGCCTGCTCGTCGTCGGCGCCGGAATCGGCACAGGGGTCGCCGTGCAGCGACGCCGTGCTGCGGCATCCGCGATCGTCAGCGAGGATTGAACTGACCAACGGTTCGAGGATCGCGACCGGCCCCGTGCCGACTCGCGCTCCTCGGACCGACGCGTGTGCGCGGGAACGTGCGCATGAGGAAGGAGAGTCCATGTCGGCTCAGGAACGGCCCCAGCGTCCACAGCGTCCGCAGATCGTGCTGGAGGTCATCGAGCGCATCCGGCTGACGCCGCACCTCGTGCGGATCGTCGCCGGCGGCCCCGGCATCGCGGGCGTCGAGGACAACGGCTTCGCCGACGCCTACACGAAGATGCTGTTCGCGCCCGCCGAGGCGGGGATCACGCCTCCGTATGACATGGAGCAGTTGCGCCAACAGCTGCCGATCGACATGCTGCCGACGCGTCGCACCTACACGATCCGCCGCTTCGACCTCGAGGCGGGGCAGGTCTGGATCGACTTCGTCACGCACGGCGATGAGGGCGTCGCAGGTCCGTGGGCGGCGAACGCCGAACCCGGTGACCCTGTCGTGCTCGGTGGGATCGGTGGCGGATACGCCCCGGATGCCGCGGCCGACTGGCACCTGCTCGTCGGCGACGAGTCGGCGATCCCCGCCATCTCGTCCGCGCTCGAGGCGATGCCGAGCGATGCCACCGGCTTCGCGCTGCTCGAGGTGCAGAACGAGTCGGAGCAGCTCGAGCTGACGGCGCCGGCCGGCATCGAGGTCCGCTGGCTGCACCGCGGAGAGCGGGCTGCTGGCACCACCGACCTGCTGGTCGACGCGGTGCGCGGGCTGGAATGGTCAGGAGGCCGGGTGCAGGTCTTCGCGCACGGTGAGCGCGGGGCGATGAAGCGGCTCCGACCGCACCTGACCGATGACCGAGGGCTCGACCGCACACAGCTGTCGCTGTCGGCGTACTGGGCGCTCGGGCGCCGCGAGGACGCGTTCCAGGCGGAGAAGCGCGAGGCGATCGGCCAGATCTGAGGCGCGGCTCCTGTGGGAGAATGGAGGCATGTCCTCCCCCGAACCCCGTGAGACCGTCGAAGCGACAGTTCGGCGTGTGCCGCGCTACGGCGTGTTCATGGCGATCGGCGTCGTGCTCGGCATCATCGCCGCCGGCATCCTGACCATGGTGGGCAGCTACGAGCCGTCGACGACACTCGACGTCGTCTACCCGCCGGGCCAGGTCTTCGGGTTCGCGCTGCTGTGGACGGTGCCGATCGGCATCGCCCTCGGCGGAGTCGTCGCGATCGTGCTCGAGCGGATCGCTCGCCGCCACGACCGTGTCGTGCGCGTCGACCGCGAGACGGTCATCGAGCAGGACTGACTGCTGCGCTGCGCCATGCCGTATGCATTTCGTCGGTTCTGAGCGCGCGACACCGACGAAAAGCATCCAGCATCGGGATCGGTCGCGCTAAGCCAGTTCGCCGATGATCGGCCGGATGGCCGAGTCGAAGGCCACGACGTCGCGTCGCATCCCGTCCGTGACGGCGACCGTGAGTGCGCCGATCCACCAGATACCGCGCTGCGAGAACGGCAGCACCTGCACGTTCAGCTCGAATGAGTGCGCTCGCCGCCCCACCTCGCGCTCGAACTCGGCGATCGCGCTCGCATACGCGCGGTAGGCGCCGCCGCCGGTGGCTGTCTTCATGGTGTCGAAGTATCGCTTGCGGGCCTTCTGTGCGTACAGCAGAGCGGCCGGCGCGAGCGGCGCTATCGCCGCGCGGAGCTCGTCGGCACCGGTGGCAGGCAGCGCCACCAGGGTGTCGAATCCCTCGACCAGCTCGAGCGGCACATCAGAGGGATGCGCGCGCGGTTCGACGGTCATGTCCCAGTACTCGCGCCACTGCGCTTCGAGCTCGGACGTCGCGTCGACGGCATCCGGAGCGCGCACCTGCAGATCGCGCAGCGCAGGGAGGTCGTCCGGCACGCGGATGCCGAGCATCTGCCGCAGCGCGAGCGCGATCAGCACCGGCACCCCGGCGTCTTCGCGGATCAACCACTGCGGCTTGTCGGCCATGGCCCCATCCTATGGAGGTCCATCCGTCGTCGGCGAGGCCCTCAGCCTGGACGCAATGCGAAAGTCGGGGCCTCCCGCGGCCGGTAGTCTGGTCTCGTGGCTGCCTCCTCCACCAATCCCTATTCCGAAGCCGGTGTCGACACCGCTGCCGGTGATCTCGCCGTCGAGCTGATGAAGTCGTCCGTGCGCGCGACGCACGGCCCCGAAGTGCTCGGGGGAGTCGGCGGCTTCGCCGGCCTCTTCGATGCGAGCGCGCTGCTCGGCTACACCAAGCCGCTACTCGCGACCAGCACCGACGGCGTCGGCACGAAGGTCGCGATCGCGCAGGCCATCGACAAACACGACACGATCGGGCAGGACCTGGTCGGCATGGTCGTCGACGACATCGTCGTGGTGGGTGCGAAGCCCCTCTTCATGACCGACTACATCGCGTGCGGCAAGGTCGTCCCCGAGCGCATCGCCGACATCGTCCGCGGCATCGCCGACGCGTGCACCGCGACCGGCACGGCGCTCGTCGGCGGCGAGACCGCGGAGCACCCCGGACTCCTCGGCCCCCGCGACTACGACGTCGCCGGCGCCGCGACGGGCGTCGTCGAGGCGGATGCCGTGCTCGGGGCCGACCGCGTCGAGGACGGCGACATCGTCCTCGCCCTGGCATCCAGCGGACTGCACTCCAACGGCTATTCGCTCGTGCGTCACATCATCACGAACGCCGGGATCGGCTACGGCGACAACGCCGCCGACTTCGGTCGGACGTGGGGCGAGGCCCTCCTCGAGCCCACCCGCCTGTACACGCTGCCGCTGCTGCGCCTGATCGACGCGCTCCCCGAGGGCAGCATCCACTCGCTCAGCCACGTCACCGGCGGAGGCATCGCTGCGAACCTCGCCCGTGTGCTGCCGGTCGGTAGCTGGGCCGAAGTCGACCGCTCGACATGGTCACCGAGCCCGGTCTTCCGCGTGCTCAGCGACATCGCCGGCTCCACCCTGGAGTCGGCGGAGGGCACCTGGAACCTCGGCATCGGCTTCCTCGCCGTGATCGACGGAGCTCGCAAGGACGCCGCGATCGCAGCCCTCGCTGGCGAAGGCATCGACGCCTGGCAGGTCGCGACGGTCTCCACCGGCGCGCGACCGGCCGGAGACTTCGAAGAGGGCGCCAAGGGCGTCGACGGCGGTGCGGTCCGTCTGGTCGGCGCGTACTCGGACAGCGCCCGCAGTCACTGAAGAACGGATCAGACAACACCCCATGTGCGGAATCGTCGGAGCGGTCGCAGGCGGCCCGGTCAATCAGGACATCTACGACGCGCTGCTCCTCCTGCAGCACCGCGGTCAGGATGCCACGGGCATCGCGACAGCGGAGCCGAACGGCGTCATGCACACGGCCAAGGCCGAGGGGATGGTGCGCGAGGCGTTCCGCACTCGTGACATGCGCTCCCTGCTCGGCAACGTCGGCCTCGGTCACGTCCGCTACGCCACCAAGGGCACGGCATCCAGCGAGGAGGAGATGCAGCCGTTCTACGTGAACGCGCCCTACGGCATCGTCCTCATCCACAACGGCAACCTCACCAACACCCGTGAACTCACCGCCGATATGGCGCAGCGCGATCGCCGTCACCTCAACTCCTCCAGCGACACCGAGCTGCTGCTGAATGTGCTCGCCGGCGAGCTGCAGGCCACGACCTCCGATGTCGACCTCGACCCCGAGCGCATCTTCGAGGCCGTCAGCCGCACGCACGAGCGGATCGAGGGCGCCTACGCGGTGATCGCCGTGATCGCGGGCTACGGCCTGCTCGCGTTCCGCGACCCGTTCGGCATCCGTCCGCTGATCCTCGGACGTCGTGACGGCAAGGATGCCGACGGCGAGAAGCGCGACGAGTGGATCGTCGCGAGCGAGTCGCTGGTGCTCGAGAACGCCGACTACGAGGTCGTCCGCGAGGTCGCACCCGGCGAGGCGGTGTTCATCACAGAGCAGGGCGAGCTGTTCACGCAGCAGTGCGCCGCCGACCCGAGCCTGTTCCCGTGCGCGTTCGAGTACGTCTACCTCGCCCGCCCCGACTCGATCATGAACGGCATCGCCGTCTACGAGTCGCGACTGCGGATGGGGGAGCGCCTCGCCGACACGATCGCCAAGCACGTGCCGCGCGACAAGATCGACGTCGTCATGCCGATCCCGGACTCTGCGCGCCCGTCGGCCATGGAGGTCGCCCGCAAGCTCGGCATCGAGTACCGCGAGGGCTTCTACAAGAACCGCTACGTCGGACGCACCTTCATCATGCCGGGGCAGGCGGTGCGCAAGAAGAGCGTCCGCCAGAAGCTCAACGCGATGTCCAGCGAGTTCCGCGGCAAGAACGTGCTGCTGATCGACGACTCGATCGTGCGTGGAACGACGAGCAAGCAGATCATCCAGATGGCTCGGGATGCCGGCGCCCTCTCCGTCACCTTCGCATCAGCCGCTCCTCCCGTGCGGTACCCGCACGTCTACGGCATCAACATGCCCTCGAAGCACGAGCTCATCGCCCATGGGCGCACGATCCCGGAGATCGCCCAGGAGCTCGGCGTCGACCACCTCGTCTACCAGGAGGTCGAAGACCTCAAGGCGGCCATCATCGAGGGTTCGGATGTCACCGACCTCGACATGAGCTGCTTCGACGGGCGCTACGTAACCGGCACCGTCACCGAGGAATACCTCGAGTGGGTGGAGAGCTCCCAGTCTTCGTGACCGGGTCTGTGAACACCTCGAGCCCCCGGCCGCTGTGGCGAGGGCGAGCACTCGCGATTCTCGGGATCCTGCTGTGCGCGTTCTCGCTGCGCTCGGCGGTCGCTTCGCTCTCGCCCCTGCTCGACCATGTGTCGGCCGACTTCGCGCTGCCGACGGCGATCGTCGGACTCATCGGCACCGCCCCGCCGGTGTGCTTCGCGATCTTCGGCCTGTGCACGCCGCTGCTCGAGCGGCGGCTCGGCCTCGAGCGGGTCACGGTCATCGCTCTCGTCGTCATCGCGGCAGGACTCATCCTCCGCGGTCTCTCGGGAGGAGCGGTTCCGCTGCTGCTGACGTCTGCGCTGATCTTCGCCGGCGTCGGTATGGGCAACATCCTCCTTCCGCCGCTGGTGAAGAAGTACTTCCCCGACCGGCTCGGGATGATGATGACGCTCTACACGACCGCGATGGCGCTGTCGACGTTCCTTCCGCCGCTGGTGGCGGTTCCCGTCGCAGATGCCGCCGGATGGCGCGTCTCCCTCGGACTGTGGGGCGTGTTCGCGATCGCAGGCGCCGTGCCGTGGATCCTGATGCTCGTCACGGGGCGGACGGCCGGGATGCCGGGTCCCGTGTCCGCGGCATCCCGAACCGTCGCCCCGGAACGCGAGCAGGACCCAGCAGAACTCGCCACCGGACCGATCGCCGTCGCCGCGGCGAACACGCGCGCCTTCTCGCGGCTGCTGCGGCTGCCGCTCGCCTGGGCCATCGCCGTGGTGTTCGGCACCTCGTCGACCATGGCGTACGTGTCGTTCGCCTGGCTGCCCGCCATCGTGACCGATCTCGCCGGAGTGTCTCCGTCGATCGCCGGCCTGCTGCTGTCGCTGTTCGCCGTGATGGGGCTTCCGGCGTCGCTCCTCGTTCCTGTGCTGGTGGTGCGATTCCAGGCCACCCGGTCACTGTTCGTCGTGGCGGTGACGTGCGGACTCGTCGGCGCCGCGGGCCTTCTGCTCTTCTCGAACGAGGCCACCGTGTGGCTGTGGGTCGCGATCTTCGGCGTCGTGGGCGTGCTGTTCCCGCTGGCGCTGGTGCTCATCAGCATCCGTGCTCGGACTCCCGAGAGCGCCGTCGCGCTCAGCAGTTTCGTGCAGAGCACCGGCTACGTCTTCGCCGCGGTCTTCCCGCTTCTCATCGGCGTTCTGCATGAGAGCACCGGCGCGTGGACGCTGCCCATCGTGACGATCGGAATCGTCCTCGTCGTCGCCATCCCGTTCGGACTCATCGCGGGGCGCCGGCGCACGATCGAGGACGAGTGGGAGGCCCGGTACGGACGCTGGTGATCAGCCGGATCGGCGGAGACGACAAAGACCCCGTTGCCGAGGCAACGGGGTCGAGCATGCCGAGAGGTCAGGCCTTCTCGAGCTCGTCTTCGTCTTCGTCCGCGTACTCGTCGGCCCACTTGTCGACGTAGGCGTTCTCGTCATCCGACGGGTGAGCCAGCTCGCGCTCGAGCGCGGAGTAGTTCACCGAAGGACTGTACGACTTGAGTTCGCGGGCGATTTTGGTGTGTTTCGCCTTCTGACGGCCACGGCCCATGCGCGAGACCCCCTAACGAGTTCAGCTGCCGGGCGATCGAGCGCCCGGGGCATTTCACGACACCGGCGTGCGGCCGGTAAGAGTAGCATTCAGAATAGCACGAGGGCCAGGTCCTCTGGCCTTCGCCGGCAGGTGAAGGGAACGATTCTCAATGACTGACGCAACCTCCTCCCCGTCCGACGAACTGGCCCAGAACGCCGCGCTTCAGAAGGCCGTCATCGTGGGGATGCAACCCGACCAGTCGTCCCACGTCCTCGACGAAGCCGCGCGGTACGCGAAGCTGCTGAGTGCGCCCCTGGTCATCGCTCACGTGGACGTCACGCGCTTCGTCACCTACGAGGATCCGGACGGTTATGTGCATTCGGCGCCGATCGACCTGAACATCGAGGCCGGCGCCGCCGAGTTCGAGGCAGTCCAGGCGGCCGCTGCCACGTCGTTGCGCGACAGCGGCCTCAACTGGACCGCCCGTCAGCTCGTCGGCGACCCCGCTCTGGCGATCAAGCAGCTGGCGAACAAGCTCGACGCTCAGCTCATCGTCGTCGGCACCCGCAAGCGGGGCCTCGGCGAGTCGATCCGCGAGTTCTTCACCGGATCGGTCGCCGCCCGCCTGGCGCACCGTCAGCACCGTTCCGTGCTCGTGGTGCCGCTGGAGGATGCCGTTCCCGACGACCAGGCCGAGATCTGGACCGAGTAGTCTCCCTCAGCGGTCGGAAGAGCTGAGCGCTCGGGTGACGGCCTTCGCCGCGGCATCCAGGGCGCCTTCGAGTTCGGTGACGACTTGCTCTGCGAGCGCTCCACCACGGGCGACATGCGTCCGCAGATCGGTGCGCACCTGGGCGCGGAACGCGTTCACCGCGGCATCTGCCCGATGAAGGTGCTCACGGCTGGTGACCCGCTCGTCGTTCATCGGTCGTGCGGTCGACGGCCGCGCCTTGGCCGACGCGCGCTCGTCGTTCGCAGCAGCGGCGAGATCGGCCCGAAGGCTCTTCATCGCATCCTGCACGCTCTGGCGCACCTCGTTGGCGATCAGTCGCACGGAGTCGGCAAGACCCGACTCGATGCCCGCGAGGTCGCCCTCGCGGGCATCGAGTTCAGCGCGCCCGGCATCCGTGATCGCGTAGATGGTGGTGCGGCCGTCCACGGTCTTGGTGACCAGGCCCTCCTCCTCGAGCTTCGCGAGCCGAGGGTAGATCGTGCCGGCGCTCGGCGTGTAGGTGCCGCCGGTGCGATCGGTCAGAGCCTGGATGATGCCGTAGCCGTGCTGCGGCGCCTCGGCCAGTAGCGACAGCAGGTACAGACGCAGGTCGCCGTGCGAGAAGACGGCCGGGGTCATGAGTCCCACTCCTCGTCGTCTGCGACGGTGGTGAGCGCGCTGCGCAGCACCGTCGTGTCGCCCGATACCGAGTTCGAGCGGACGTCGACGAACGATCCGGCGAGCTCGCCGGTCGAACCGGTGAAGTTCGTCGGGCCGGAATTTCCGCGGTCGACGCCGTCGATCGTCACGCGCCCGCTCATGGAACGGACCACGTAGTTCGCCGGCAGCGTCTCCTCGAGACGGATCGTGCTGTTGCCGGAGACGGTGTTCAGGTTGATCGTGTTGACGGCGCCGGTGGCATCCACCCAGATGCTTCCGGAGACCGTGTCGACGGTCGCCTTGCGGACGGATCCGGTGAGCGCGACGTCGCCTGAGACGCTGTTCGCGTTCGCGGCGCCGGTCAGGCCGCGCACCTGCACGTCGCCGGAGACGGAGTTCAACGTCAGATCACCCGAGTGGGTGTCGACGATGATGTCGCCGGAGACGGTGTTGAGACGTGCGTCGTTCGCGAGGCCGGACACGAGTGCACCGGCGCTGACGACACCCAGGTTCAGGGCGATGCTGCGGGGGACGGCGACGCTGACCTCTGCGCGAGGCCCGCCGGAGCCGAAGTTGCGGAACACCTCAAGGAAGTTGTCCCAGCCCAGCTGCGGGTGGTCGATCTCGATCTGGGTGCCGTCGGATTCGATCCGGAGGTCTTTCACGGTCACGCCGCTCACTTCGATGCGGATGCCGGGTTCGTCGTGGGCGATGACGTCCACCTGTCCGCCGACCAGACCGACCTTGAGTCGGGTGGCCTGGGCGATGTCGATGACGCGTTCCTCGCCGGGGGCGATGAGCCACTTCTCGGTCATGGGGTTCTCCTTGGTCGTCACGGGGTTCGTGATCGCGATATATCGCGTTGAAGTAAGGTAACACGATATATCGCGAGTTTGTCAAGGGGGATCTGATTCCCGTGCGTCGATCGTGCGTGGGGCGGGCCTCAGCGCGTGAGATCGAGGACGCGTGCATTCGGTAGAGCTGCGATTGCGGCGCCCTCCAGGAGCAGCTTCGCCGAGCGTCTTGACCTTGACGTAGCGTCAACTTCTACGGTGGAGACATCGAGAACGGAGGAAGCCATGAGCGCACTTGACTGGTCGATCCAGGAGATCGCCCGACTGGCGGGAACCACGAGCAGGACACTGCGTCACTACGACGACATCGGACTGCTCGCCCCATCGCGCATCGCGCACAACGGCTACCGGCATTACGACCAGGCAGCCCTCGTCCGCCTCCAGCGGATCCTTCTGCTGCGTGAGCTCGGTCTCGGGCTGACGCAGATCGGAGAGGTGCTCTCCCGTGAGGGTGCACACGAAGCATCCGCTCTCGAGACGCACCTCGCGTACCTGCGCGAGGAGCAGAACCGGCTGACGCGGCAGATCGCGTCGGTCGAGACCACCATCAACGCATTGAAAGCAGGTGAATCTCTCATGGCAGAGAACATGTTCGACGGGTTCGACCACACCCAGTACAAGGAAGAGGTCGAGGAACGCTGGGGCAAGAAGGCGTACGCCGACAGCGACCGCTGGTGGCGGGGGATGACGGATGCCGAGCGCGCCGAGTGGCAGCAGCTCGTCTCCGACCTCGGCCGCGACTGGATCGCCGCCGCCGAGAGCGGTGTCGACCCGGGGTCCGATGAGGCGCAGGCGCTCGCCAAGCGGCACATTGACTGGCTGACGGGCGTGCCTGGCACCCCGGCATCCGTCCCCGGCGGCGACGTGAAGGCCTACGTCACCGGTCTCGGCGAGATGTACGTCGCCGACCCGCGCTTCGGCGCCAACTACGCCACGGCCGACGGCGGCACCCGCGGCGCGGAGTTCGTCCGCGCCGCGCTGCGCATCTACGCCGAGGCGAACCTCTGATCGCTCTTTGAACGCCCCGGCCCGGCGACCGGAGCGTATGGTCGTGACATGCGCGCGAGACCGGGAGTGGCGACAGCTGCACCGGTCTTCGCCGCCGCGGCGCTGATGTACACCGCGAACTGCGTGCTCGGGTCGGCTGTCGCGGCGAAGCTCATCGACACGAGCCGCTTTCGGTGGCTGCATCACGCGCTGTACATCGCCACCTGCACGGCCGCGGCCGCCGCACTCAGCGCGGCGTGGTGGGGCGAGCCGCGCCGCGTGAGCCGCTCCGCCGCGCTGGCTCTCGCACCTGCCGCTGTCCCCCTCACCGCAGTCGCCTTCGCGGGAACGCGCGGTCGTCGGCATCCGATCGTCGCGCTCAGTGCTGCCCCGTTCGTCATAGCGGGTCTCATTCGCGCGTACCGTCCCGATGACAGGAGCTGAACGATGGAACTACTCGATGCGATCCGCCGCCGAAAGACCACGAACGGCGCTTTCCTGCCCGACCCGGTCAGGGAGGAGGACCAGCGGATCCTGCTCGAGGCGGCCGGCCGTGCGCCGTCGCAGCTGAACAGTCAGCCCTGGCGTTTCGTGGTCATCGAGAGCCCCGAGACGATAGACGAGATCGCACGCATCTCGGGCGAGAGCATGACGGAGGCGATGTCGAACGGCACCTTCTTCGAGCGCTACAAGCCCTACTTCCGCTTCAGCCAGGCCGAGATGGACGACAAGCGCAGCGGGATGCTGTTCGACAAGCTGCCCGCGGCGCTCCGCCCCTTCACGGGGCAGGTGTTCACCAAGCGCGGGCAGAAGCTCATGAACGCGTTCGGCGTTCCTCGCACTCTCGGCGAGGAGAATCGCAAGCTCGTCGCCGGTTCGCCCCTGCTTCTCGGAGTGATGCTCGATCGCAGCGAGTACCGGCCGGGCGAGCTGTCGTCGTTCTACTCGGTGTTCAGCATGGGCGCTGCGATGGAGAACATCTGGCTCACCACCGTCGAGCTCGGCATGGGCATCCAATTCATCTCCTTCCCGATGGAGGTGCCAGGACGCTGGGACGAGATCGTCCGCCTGCTGCAGGTTCCGGACGAGCTGGAACTGATGGCGGTGTACCGGCTGGGGTATCTGCCGCCGGAGCAGCGCCGCCCCGCCATCGACTGGTCGAGCAGCCAGCGTCGGCTGGTGTCGCAGTACGTCTTCCGTGAGACGTGCGAGACGCCGCAGCAGGGCTGGGATGCTCCGCCCGCAGACGCCGGTCACTGACCGCCGTGACGCGGTCGGCTCTTCAGGTCGCGTACAGCCGGTCCTTCGATGCGTGTGCCGTCCGGCGCGAAGCGCGAGGCGTGCAACGGGCAGTCCCAGGTGCATTCGGCGTCGTTCCAGTCCAGCACGCCGCCGAGGTGGGTGCACACCGCGTCGACCGCCCTGGTGACGCCGTCGACCGTGGAGACGCCCACCGGACGGCCTGACGTGTTCGCGACGACGCCGTGGCCCTCGGAGGGACGCGCGACCGGGACGGACGTCGATTCGGCATCCCTCCACCCTGATGCGAGCTCCGCGGCGACCTTGGCGCCTTCGATCGCGCCGCGCCCGAGATCGGCTGGCACGGTCAGGCGCGTGCCGATCGTCGTCATCCAGCGCGAGCGCTCATGGCGGGGCGTGCCGAGGATCTCGGCGGTGAGGCGCAGCGCTGCCGCCGGGGCGTTCGACAGTCCCCACTTCGCATAGCCGGTCGCGAATCGGATTCGCCCGAGGCTGCGGGGCATCGCTCCCACGAACGGGATCAGATTGTGCGACTCGTAGTCCTGCGCCGACCACCGGTGGGTCTCCTCCGCACCGGGGAAGAACCGCGTTGTCCATTCGATGAGATCCTCGACCGCTGCCTTCTCGCCGTCGGATCGACCGACAGGGTGGCCGTTGCCGCCCACGACGAGCTGGGCTGTTCCGGCGGGACCGTCGGAATCGGAGACCGGGCGGATCGACCGGGTCTGATCGTCGATCGAGATGAAGGTCGCCTCTGGAAGCCGGCCGGGAACGCGGAACGAGACGCAGTACGACCGCATTCCGCGGACCTTGGCGAAGTACAGACCGCGGTCGATCGTCGGAGTGCCGGTCGCGAGCACGACGTGGTCGGCGAACAGCGAACCCGCTGCCGTCTGAATCCGCGGGTGCGGCAGTGCGTGAGTGCCGATCACGCGAACGCCGGTGTGCAGCGTGCCTCCGGCTGCGAGCAGCTCGCCGACAAGCGCCTGCGCGACCCGGACGGGATCGATCGTCACCTGATCGTCCAGCGCGACGGCGCCCGCCGCCGGGAACGGCGATGTCGACAGGTCGCCCGCCGCCAGCATCCGCACGGGCAGCCCCGCCTCCCGAGCCGCATCATGGACGCGCTGCAGTGCATCCATTCCGTCGGTGCTCGCCGCATAGGAGTGGTCGGTCCGGCGCAGGTACGGGACGCCGGCCTCATCGGCGAACGACGTGAGCCACCGCATGCCGGCGCGATTGGCGTCCACGTACGCCCGGACGAGGGATGCGGGATGGTGACGGCGTATCCGAGACAGTCGATCCCCCTGGAGCACCGAGAGCTTGCCGGTGTTTCCGCCCGATGCGAGCTCGGCGATCGCCCCGGCCTCGACGACCGCGACGTCCCGGCCCTCGCGTGCGAGCATCACCGCGGTGGACAGGCCGGTGAGGCCGGCGCCGACGACGATCACGTCGTGGTGCGCGTCCGGTGCGAACGGTGTGCCCTGAGACGCGGAGGGGAGGGTTTTCCACAGCGGAGTCATGGCCCCAGTACACGGGGTCTCCGCTGCGACTCATACCGGCTTGACATCCGCGTTCTTCTGCGCCCCATCCCACCAGTCGAGCACCCGCGTGCCGATGAGGGTGAGCCAGCGCGACGGCTCGCCCTCCGCGACGTCGACATCGAACCACGTCCGTCCGGCGAGGGGAGTCGTCTGCAGCCAGGAGCCGGGAAGCGCAGTGCCGCCCTCCTGCCGCTTCGAGCGAACGAGTTCGACGGCAGCCGCCAAGCGCTCGTCCGGCGCGGAACCCTCGAACACCGACGCCTCGCGGAAGTGGTCGAGCGCGGCCAGCGCGCTGTAGCGATGCCGATTCGGGTAGACGAATTCCGTCACGAAGTCACCGACGATCTCACTCGTGGATGCTCGTCGCATGAGCCCGCGCTCGAGCAGATACTCCTCGCCGCCGTGCCGCGCGTCTCTCATCGACAGGTCTCCTGTGATCCGTTCGTAGGCGAGGATGCCGCGCACCGCGTTCAGCGTCGAGTGGAACGACGACCGCACGGAGTCGCCCTCCTCCGCCTCGCAGTTCCACCCGCCGTCGGCGAGGCGGTGCTCTGGGAACCACGCCACCAGCCTCGACACGTCTGCTCCCAGCCACGCGCCTGAGGTGAGCGTGAACGCATTGATGCAGACGTCGACCTCGCCGCCCCAGAAGGGCATGTCGTCGTATTCCCAGTGACAGTTCGCCGCGAGCTTCTCGGCCGTGCCGGCGAGGGCCGCGGCATCCACACCCCATTCGCGCAGGTCCCTGAGCGACCAGCTCGTCGCGACCCACGGCTGGCCGGTGTCCTCACGTTCTGGGCTGTCGAAGAACCCGGCCGGGAAGTGCGCGCCGCCGGCCCACTGGCCGCCCGGGTCCTGCTTCGCGAGCAGCGCAGCGCCGAAACCCTCGGTCGCCACGCGCTCGCGCGTCGCCTGCCACACCTCCTCGGGGGCTCCGACCACGTCGCGTTCGACCTGCCATCGGATCGCGGGGTCGGAGTCGAGCAGCCATTCGAGTGTGCGCGCGTCGGTGACCATGCCCGGAACGATACGCCGCCGACTGCCGAAAGCGGAGGTGAGGCCCGGACTAGAGTTGCCGAGTGACCCTCCGCCGTCTGCTCCTCGTCATCGCGGGCGGGATGCTGGGCACAGCGGCCCGCCTCGGCATCGGGCTGCTGATTCCGAACGCGGGTCTGCTCCCGGTCGCCACCCTCGTCGCCAACGTCGTCGGAGCTCTGCTCATCGGCGTGCTCGCCGCGCGCCTTCCCTTCGACAGGCTCAGGGATCGAGGGGGCGACATCCGAGTGTTCCTCGGCACCGGCATCCTCGGCGGATTCACCACCTACAGCGCGTTCGCCGTCGGATCGGTTCAGCTGTGGACTGATGCCCCGCTCCTCGCCGTCCTCTACGTCGTGATGACTCTGGGAATCGGCCTGGCCGCAGCAGTGCTCGGCATGCGCTGGGGCAAGACGAAGCGCCGCGCATGACGCCGCTGATCTTCCTCCTGGCATCGATCGCCGGCGGCGTGGGCGCCGGCCTCCGCTACCTCGTCGACATCGGAGTCATGTCGCTGACCAGGGGCCGGTTTCCGTGGGGGATCGTCGTCGTGAACGTCACGGGTGCCTTCGCGCTCGGAGTGGTGACGGCATCCATCCCCGACGCGGCGCTCGTGATCGGCGCCGGCCTCCTCGGCGGGTACACGACCTTCAGCACGGCGATGCTCGACGCCCTCGCGCTGTGGCGTGACGGCGAGAGGCCGGCCTCGATCGCGCACCTGTTCGGGACCTTCGCAGCATCCGTCGCCGCGGCACTCGCCGGGCTCGGCGTCGGCACGCTGGTCTGAGAGCGGCCGCACTCAGTCCGTCCACAGCAACCGTTCTGTACAAAAGTACATGTACAGACGTCCAGGAGGACCATGCCCGACTCGCCCCGTCGCAGACGCGACCCGGAGGCCCGCCGCAACGCCATCGTGCTCGCGGCCGCCGAGCTGATCGTCGAGGTCGGGGTCGACGCCATCACGCACCGCAAGGTCGCCGCACGCGCGGACGTCCCCCTCGGCGCCACGACCCAGTACTTCGCCACACTGGACGACCTCCGCGAGGCCGCGCTGCAACTTCTGGTCGCGCACGTCGAGGAGCAACTGCAGAGGATGCGCGATGCGCTCGCCGTCGACGGCTCGACACCCGCGGCGATCGCAGCCTTCCTGTCCGCGGCGATGGCGGACGCACCGGCGGTGCGCGCCGATCGCGCCGTCGTCACGGCCGCTGTGCACGACCCGAAGCTGCGCGAACTCGCCCGCACCCTGTCGCTCGAGCTCGTCGCGATCCTCGAGCCGGTCCACGGATCCGAGCGGGCCATGGCCGCGGCCGTCTTCCTCGACGGCGTACTGTGGCACTCGCAGATCAACGACGTTCCGCTGCCTCGTCACATCATCGAAACCGCACTCGCCGGCATCCTCGGCGACGACAGCCGCACCACTGATCGCACAACTGATCCGAGAGAGAACTAGCCGTGTCGAACCTCGCCGTCCTGAGCCTGCGCAACCGCGCGCTGATCGCGCTCATCACGATCGTCGCCGCCGTGTTCGGCGGTCTCGCGCTGACCAACCTCAAGCAGGAGCTCATCCCCTCGCTCGAGCTCCCATCGCTGGTCGTCATGACCACCTACCCCGGCGCCTCGCCCGAGGTCGTCGAGAACGACGTGTCCACGCCGATCGAGACGGCGATCCAGGGTGTGCCCGGTCTCGAGTCGACCAGTGCCACGAGCACGACGAACGCGTCGATCATCCAGGCCACGTTCACCTACGGTGAGAACCTCGCCACGGCAGAGCAGAAGATGCAGCAGGCGATCAACCGCATCTCCTCCCAGCTGCCTGAGGACGTCGAGCCGCAGGTGCTGTCGGTGTCGATCGACGATTTCCCGGTGATCCAGGTCGCCGTGACCGGATTCGCCGACGCCGAGACAGCGCAGGCCGACCTCGAGAACGTCGCGATCCCCGCCCTCGAGGACGTGGACGGCGTCAACGCCGCCGAGATCGTCGGCGGGCTCGGTCAGCAGATCACCATCACCCCCGATCAGGCGAAGCTCGCCGCCGTCGGCGTCAGCAGCCAGGCGATCCGCGACGCGCTGCAGCAGAACGGCACCCTGTTCCCCGGCGGGGACATCACCGAGGACGGCCAGACCCTCACCGTCCAGACCGGCGCCAAGATCGCCTCGGTCGATGAGATCGCAGCCCTTCCGCTCGTCGGGACGCGTATTTCAGGCACGGATGTCGCAGGTGCGCCTGCGACGATCGCCGATGTCGCGACCGTCGAACTCGGCACAGAGCCCGTCAGCTCGATCTCGCGCGTCAACGGCGAGGACGCCCTGTCGATCTCGATCACCAAGCTGCCGGCCGCCAACACCGTCGAGGTCTCCGACGGCGTGATCTCCGCGATCGACGACCTCAAGGCGAGCTTCCCCGACGCGAAGTTCACGGTCGTCTTCGATCAGGCGCCGTTCATCGTCCAGTCGATCGACACACTGGCCACCGAGGGTCTGCTCGGACTCGTTTTCGCCGTCATCGTCATCCTCGTGTTCCTGCTGTCGATCCGTTCGACGATCGTCACCGCGATCTCGATCCCGACGAGCGTGCTCATCACATTCATCGGCCTGCAGGCGTTCGGATATTCGCTGAACGTGCTCACCCTCGGCGCACTGACGATCGCGATCGGCCGCGTGGTCGACGACTCGATCGTCGTGATCGAGAACATCAAGAGGCACTACGTCGGCGATGCCGACAAGGGCGATGCGATCCGGCTCGCGGTGCGCGAGGTGGCTGCGGCCATCACGGCATCCACCATCACGACCGTCGCCGTCTTCCTGCCGATCGTGTTCGTCGGCGACATGGTCGGCGAGCTGTTCCGGCCGTTCGCGATGACCGTCACGATCGCGATGGTCGCCTCGCTCCTGGTCGCGCTGACGATCGTGCCGGTGCTCGCCTACTGGTTCCTGCGGCCCGGCAAGGAGCTCAAGGACGAGAGCGGCGAGGTCATCGATCCAGAGCATCCGGATGCTCCGCCCACAGCCCTTCAGCGCGGATACCGTCCGATCCTCACCTGGACGCTCAAGCACTCCGGTCTCACCGTGATCATCGCCGTGGTCGTGCTCGGCGCTACGCTCGCCGCGGCCCCGCTGATGAAGATCAACTTCCTCAGCGACACCGGCCAGAACACCATGACCGTCACGCAGGACCTCGGCCCGACCGCGAGCCTGGCGGCCAAGGACGAGGCCGCAGCGGTCGTCGAGGACGCGCTCGAGGGCATCGACGGCATCGAGAACGTGCAGGTGTCGATCGGTTCGAGCGGCTCGGCGCTGCGCGATGCGTTCTCCGGCGGGGCCGGCGTGACGTACTCGATCATGACCTCGTCAGGCGCCGATCAGGAGAAGCTCCGCGCTGACGTCCTGGACGCCGTGGAAGACCTCGAGGGCGTCGGCGAGATCAGCGTCGCGGCCTCGGCCGGGTTCGGCTCCACCGACATCGAGGTCGACATCACCGCCCCGAACGGCGAGGCGCTCGCCGAGGCGACGGATGCCGTGATGGCAGAGCTCGACGGACGCGACGGCATCGGCCAGGTCACGGACAACCTCGCGGCATCCCTGCCGTACATCGCCGTCGTGGTCGATCGTGAAGCAGCAGCCGAGCGCGGTCTGTCGGAGGTCGCGGTGGGTTCGCTCGTCTCGAGCACGATGCGTCCGCAGCAGATCGGCAGCGTCGAGCTCGACGACACCGCGCTCACGGTCTACCTCGCGGCATCCGAGCCTCCGGCGACGATCGACGACCTCCGCACTCTGACGATCCCGACGGCGACCGGGCTCATCGAGTTGCAGGACGTCGCATCTGTCGATCAGGCCGAGGGGCCGACGTCGATCACCACGGAGCAGGGGCGCCGCACGGCCACCATCACGGTGCCGCCGTCGTCGGACAACCTCGCCACCGCGACGGCATCCGTGAACGCGGCTCTCGAGGCCGTGGATCTGCCGGACGGAGCCTCCGCCGAGGTCGGCGGTGTGGCCTCGCAGCAGGCCGACTCGTTCTCGCAGCTGGGGCTCGCGATGCTCGCGGCGATCCTGATCGTCTATGTCGTGATGGTCGCGACCTTCAAGTCGCTGCGCCAGCCGCTGCTGCTGCTCGTCTCGGTTCCGTTCGCGGCGACCGGTGCGATCCTGCTGCAGATCGTCACGGGTGTGCCGCTCGGTGTCGCATCCCTGATCGGCGTGCTCATGCTGATCGGCATCGTGGTCACGAACGCGATCGTGCTCGTCGACCTCGTGAACCAGTATCGCGAGAAGGGTCTGTCGACCGCTGAGGCCGTGATGGCCGGCGGCGAGAAGCGCCTGCGGCCGATCCTCATGACGGCGCTCGCGACGATCTTCGCGCTGACGCCGATGGCGCTCGGGATCACCGGTCACGGCGGATTCATCTCGCAGCCGCTCGCGATCGTCGTCATCGGCGGCCTGGTGTCCTCGACCGTGCTGACGCTGATCGTGCTGCCGACGCTCTACAACCTCGTCGAGGGTGCGCGTGAGCGTCGCAGGGCGCGGAAGGCGGGACCGGATGCCGGTACCGCAGAGTCCGGCGACGACCCGGCGCCGGAGGACCCCGAGCACCCGCTCACGCGTCGCGAGTTGCGCGAGCACCACGCGTAGCGGGAGGCGCCTTCGACTCGTCGCCTCCGGCTCCTCGCTCAGCCGAGCTCGATGCCCCATTCGAGCGTCCACGTCTCGCCAGGCGCGAGGCGCCGGACGCCGAGTCCGCTGTTGAACGCATCGGCCGGAGCCGTCATCGGCTCGATCGCGACGGCGAGCTCCTGCCCGGGGTAACCCGTGCTCGTGTACACCTGCACGTAGTCGAATCCTTCGCCCTGCCACAGCGTCAGACGGCGGCCGTCCGGCGCGGTGAGGGTGTGCCGCGCGCGGCCGTCGGCGTCGCGGGAGAGCTCGGTGAACCCGGTGTCGAGTGCGACGTCTCCGAGGCGCACACCCTCGCGCAGGGACTCCGGCGCGGGCGAGGTGCCGGTCGGCAGCATCCGCTCGTCGGTGTCGAATCGGGTCGCAGCCGGAACACGCAGCACGAGGTCGTGCGGATCGGCATCGCCGATCGTGACGAACGGGTGCGTCCCGAGTGCGACCGGCGCGCTCTCGCCGGAGCGGTTCGTGAGCGAGTGCGTGACGTGGATGCCGGCATCCGTCAGCGCGTAGTGCACCGTGGTCTCGACGAGGTACGGATAGCCGGTCTGCGGAACGACCGCTGCCGCGAGCGTGATCGCGTCGTCATCCTGTGCGGCGATCTCGTAGGCCGTGAACCGGAGCAGCCCGTGGCTGGCGTTGTTCAGCTTCGGCTCGGTGATCGCGAGCTGCCGCACGTCCGCGCCGTCCTGCCAGACGCCGTCGCGGACGCGGTTCGGCCATGGCGCGAGCACGATGCCGGACGCCATCGGCGTCGGCCGATCCGCGGGGTACGGCGGCACGAGATCGACGTCATCGATGGTGAGATGCCGCAGCGACGCGCCGACCTGCGCGATCTGCGCGGTCACGGTCCCGTGTCGCAGGTGAAGCTGGATGCCGGTGGGGGAGGTGACAGCACGATCGACGGACATGGGGCAATCGTATGACCAGGCGAGGGCAGGGGGATTCCCAGGAGCGGCCTGTAGACTCCTCATGTCGGCTTCGGGCACCCGCGATCTCGCGGGAAGTTCTGAATCAAGTGTGAGCCCAGGGGCCGATGGTTCATAAACCATCACATGAATGGCCCCGGCCGATGGATGCTCGGGTATGTCCGCCGTGCGCTGATCTCTGTGCGCCGCCTGCGGATGCTGTTCTCGTGTCAGAGACAGTCAGGAAACACCATGCCCAAGAATGGCAAGCCCAAGGGCGGTCGCCCGTCCCGCAACTTCGAGCCGCGCTTCGCGAAGAAGACGTCGTTCCACGACCGTCACGCTGGTGGCCGGCCGGCAGCAGGTCGTCCGGATCGCGACGCTCGCGACGGCCGCGACGCACGCACGGATGCCGGCGACCGCGGCTTCTCCTCCGACCGCAGCCGCACGTCCGATCGCGGTTTCGACCGCCGCCCCGGCAGCAAGAGCCCCAGCCACCGCGGCTACCGCCCTGCCGATTCCGAGAGCGGCGCTCCGAAGCGCCGCTGGTCGGATCAGGACCGCGCCGGGCGCGACGAGGCCCGCGGCATCCGCGGTCGCGCCGTGTCCGGACGCCGTGAGGCACCGCACCATCGCGACGAGCGGTCGCAGGATTCGCGTGGCTCCTACGGCGAGCGTCCGCGCTACAACAACGACCGTCCGGCGGGCGAGCGTCGCTACGACGACCGTCCCCGTCGCGACGAACGCGGCGGCGACCGTCCGCGTTTCCAGGGGGATCGCCCGCGCTTCAACAGCGAACGGAACGAGCGCCCTCGCTACAACGACGATCGTGGTGGCGACCGTCGTCCGTTCAACCGGGATGAGCGTCCGGCTCGCGACGACCGTCGCCCGTTCAACGATCGCAACGATCGTGGTGGCGACCGTCGTCCGTTCAACCGGGATGAGCGTCCGGCCCGTGACGAGCGTCGTCCTTTCACGAGCGACCGCAACGAGCGCCCGCGTCAGAACGGCGAGCGTCCTCGCTTCAACCGCGACGACCGTCCCCGTCGTGACGACCGCGGCTCGAACGACCGCCCCCGCCGCGACGACCGCGCGCAGCGCCCGAGCCGCGACGACTGGAACAAGCAGGCTCCTGCCAAGCGCTTCGAGCCGACCGAGGACGTCGTCCATGAGCGTCTGAAGGCGAACGTCGTCGCAGCGCCCGAGGTCGAAGGAACCACGTTCGCCGATCTCGGACTCGGTTCGAACATCGTCGAGACGCTGAAGAACATGGGCGCAGAGTCCCCGTTCCCGATCCAGGCCGCGACGATCCCGTCGATCCTCGAGGCGCGCGACGTGCTCGGCCGTGGACGCACCGGCTCCGGCAAGACCATCGCCTTCGGCGCCCCGCTCGTCGAGAGCATCCTGAAGGCGCAGGCGGGCAAGCGCCGCGAGTTCGGTCGCAACCCGCAGGCGATCATCCTGGCTCCGACGCGTGAGCTCGCGCTGCAGATCGACCGCACTGTGCAGCCGATCGCCCGCAGCGTCGGCCTGTTCACCACGCAGATCTACGGCGGCGTTCCGCAGGCCCGTCAGGTCGGTGCGCTGAAGAAGGGCGTCGACATCGTGATCGGCACCCCCGGCCGCATCGAGGACCTCATCAACCAGGGCAAGCTCGACCTGTCGGACTGCCGCATCGCCGTCCTCGACGAGGCCGACCACATGTGCGAGCTCGGATTCGTCGAGCCGGTGCAGCGCATCCTGCGCCACACCCGGGAGGGCAGCCAGAAGCTGCTGTTCTCGGCGACGCTCGACCGCGAGGTCGCAGCGCTCGTCGACGAGTTCCTCGTCGACCCGGCGGTGTACGAGGTCGCCGGTGAGGATCAGGACTCCAGCACCATCGACCACCGCGTGCTCGTGATCGACCACCGCGACAAGGCCGAGATCCTCACCTCGATGGTCGACCGCGACGGCAAGACGCTCGTCTTCGCGCGCACCCGCGCCTTCGCCGAGATGCTCGCAGAGCAGTTCGAGGATGCCGGCATCCCGGCCGTCTCGCTGCACGGTGATCTGAATCAGGCCAAGCGCACGCGCAACCTGCAGAAGATGACCTCGGGTCGAGTGAACGTGCTCGTGGCGACGGATGTCGCGGCACGCGGCATCCACGTCGACGACATCGATCTGGTGATCCAGGCCGATGCTCCGGACGAGTACAAGACGTACATGCACCGCTCCGGCCGTACCGGTCGCGCGGGCCGTACCGGCCGCGTCGTCACGCTCATCACCCGTCAGCGCGAGCGTCGCATGAGCGAGCTGCTCAGCCGTGCGGAGATCGATGCACCGTTCGAGCAGGCGCGTCTCGGCGACGACATCCTCGAAGAGGTCGCAGGACGGATGCCGAGCTCGGCCGAGCTCACGGCCTGATCGCCGTCAGCACGCGCACCCCGCTCTCACACGGCGGAGTGCGCGTGCACGGCCGAGCTCAGCGTCGTGCCGTTGAGGTCGAGGTACAGCTGCCGCTCGGTGACGGTCAGGGTGACGGTGCTGCGCCGCTCGAGCAGGCGAACCGCGTCGTCGATGAAACCGGGGTCGAAGCTGAACACCTCGATGGCCTCGGCGTTGTGGATCCGCTTGCCGGCCCACGGGGCGATGACCTTCGCCGGATCGCGATGCGTGTAGACGGCGACGCGATCAGCGAGCCTGCTGCCGTGATGCAGCCGTTCGGCGTCGGGTGCTCCGACCTCGATCCACGCCGTGGCCGCGCCGGTGAGGTCGCGGACGATCACCGCCGGCTCATCGGCCTGTGAGATGCCCTCGCCGAAGGCGATCCCCTCGGTGTACTCGAGGCAGTACGCGAGCAGACGCGTCACCATGTACGCGTCGGTCTCGGACGGATGCCGCGCCACGCGCAGCGTCAGGTCGTCGTAGACCCCGCGGTCCATGTCGGCCAGCTGCACCGCGAACGTGTAGATCGTCGAACCGATTGCCATGATCATCGAGCCTACGCGCCGCCGGGCTTCGACGCCCCGTCTTGTCATCGAGGAATCTAGACGCGAACCTGGGCGATGACTTCGCCGAATTCCGTCTCTCCGACCGGTTCAAATCCCATGTTGCGGAAGAAAGCGTCCGGGCCGGGCTCGCCGGCTTCGTACATGACGTTGACGTGGTCGAACCCGCGTTTGCGCGCTTCCTCTTTCAGTTTTTCCACAGCGAAGCGGCCGATCCCCCGGCGCTGTTCCTCGGCGTCGACGTTGATGCGCCAGAGTACGGAGCGGAAGTGCTCGTAGGGGGCGTCGGTTTCGAAGTTCGCGCTGAGGAAGCCGACGACTTGGTCGCCGTCGAGTACGACCCGCTGCCATGACGTGAGCGGGTTCACTACCGTGGCGGCGATGCCGTAGCTCACAGGGGAGAGAAACTCCTCTTGCCCGGGCTTCAGCGACATGTTGTTTACATCGACGATTGTCGAGGGGGAAAGCTCGACAAGTTGGAGCATCCTCCTCATCTCCTCTCTGCGTTGATCGGCGGACATTCAGCTCTCCGCGGGAGCGTGCCAGGCGCGGCCCGGAGCCCTCCGGTGGGGCTCCGGGCGCTTGATGAAGGTCATGACCGGTCCGGGGGTGATCGAACTCTCGATATGACCCTCGCAATCGCGAGTCGATCGAGGGAACGCCATCGGGGGTTCCTGTCGCGGACCCGGGAAACGTGATCGTATGGCGGGTCGGGGAGAGTTCCAAGGATGACGCGATCACCGAAGCCGGAGGCGGTCATGATCGCCGCGAACTGGGCCTGCACCCACTCTCGGTCCTGCAGCAGTAACTCGAGGGTGGCCTGTTGGGTAGCCGCGGTGGTATCGGCGGCCGTTGCGGTGGTGTCGGGGATCATGTATTCACCTCCCGTCGGGACTGGAGAGTGCGATTCGGAGAGTGCGCTCCGGTCACGCGTTGATGCTCTTGGCCTCCTTCCTCTGGATGGCGTCCCGGCTGTTGACGTTGATCTTGCGAGGCTTGGCCTGTTCCGCAATGGGGATCCGCAGCCGCAGCACGCCGGCGGTGTAGTCCGCGTCGACCTTCTCGGTATCCAGCGCATCCCCGAGCACCAGCTGGCGACTGAAGACGCCCCATGGGCGCTCCGCCGCCACGGTATTGGCTGCGTCGGGGATGTGGCTGAGTCGCTCCGCCGTGATCGTGAGGACATTGCGCTCCACATCGATATCCAGCTTCTCCGAATCGATACCGGGGAGGTCGAGCTCAACTACGAACTCATCTCCCTCGCGCCACGCGTCCAGGGGCATACCGGATGGCCGGGCGACCGTTCCGAACACCTGCTGTGTGAGCCGGTCGAGGTCACGGAATGGGTCATGTTGCAACAGCATTTCTGCATCTCCTCCATTTCACTGTGGTGTTGTGGACCACTCGATAATCTGTGTTGAGTGGTATAGGTTTTATACCTCCAGGCACACAGGTAATGCAAGCGGGAAGGACGAGATACTTTGGATAACGCATCGGAGACGTTGAGCGCGCGTGGCGTGTACGGCATCACCGTCGCCGCAGAGCTCGTCGGCGTCGGCGAACAAACCTTGCGACTGTATGAACGCAAAGGCCTGCTCGAGCCCAGCCGCACCCCCGGCGGAACCCGCCGTTACAGCGAAGATGACCTGTCCATCCTTCGACGAGTGATCGAGTTGCTCGACGCCGGCGTGAACCTCGTCGGCGCCCGCCACGTGCTCGCACTAGAGGCTGCCAATCGCCTTCTACGCGCCCAGCTGGACGAGGCCGAAGAGCGAGCCGACGACGATTCTCAACGCGCCGAGACAGTCGAATGACGGGTCAGAACAGCATCGGCTGCGCCGGCGGAGCGGTGGGCGTCAGTACAGCCGGTCTCGTCAACTGCCTCGTCGGGTAGGCGTCATCGGAGTGCCGTGCTTCGAGCCCATGGGCGCGGATCAGCGGCCGGATCCGCTTCGCCAGCCACTGCCGGTACGCCTTGGGAGCATCGGCGGCGGCGCCGGGGTAGAGCCCGCCATACGAGGACATCAGCTCGGGATGCTCGCGCTCCAGCCACTGCATGAACCAGGGCTTCACCCCGGCACGGAGGTGCAGAGCGCCGTAGATCACGTGGTCGGCGCCGGAGTCCTTGATCCGCCGGAGCGCGTGGTCGATGTGTTCGACCGAGTCGGTCAGATGCGGCAGGACCGGCATGAGGAACACGCTGACGCGGAATCCGGCACCAGCCAGCGCGCGAACGGTGTCCAGGCGCGCCTGGGTCGACGGGGTCCCAGGTTCGATGGAGTGCTGCAGCTCGTCGTCGTACATCGCGATCGACATCGAGATGTCGACGGGTACGGACCTGGCGGCTTCCACCAGCAGCGGGATGTCTCGCCGGATCAGCGTGCCCTTGGTGAGGATGGACATCGGGGTGCCGGACTCGGCCAGGGCGCGGATGATGTCCGGCATGAGCCGGTAGCGGCCCTCTGCCCGCTGATACGGGTCGGTGTTCGTCCCCAGTGCCACCGTCTCGTGGTTCCAGGAGCCCCGCCGCAGCTCGCGCTGCAGCACCTCCGCCACGTTCGTCTTCACGACGATCTGCGAGTCGAAGTCCGTGCCGCCGTCGAGGTCGAGGTACTGATGCGTTCCGCGGGCGAAGCAATAGGTGCAGGCATGAGAGCATCCGCGGTACGGGTTGATCGTCCAGCTGAACGGCATCCGCGATCCGCCAGGAACATGATTCAGCGCCGACTTCGCAAGCACTTCGTGGAAGGTCATGTCCGCGAACTCGGGTGTCGTCACGGAGCGCACGATGCCGGTGCGATTCTCGAGGCCGGGCAGCGCCGCGGCATCCGCATCGTCGATCGTCTGTCCCTGCCACCGCATACGGCCATTCGAACAAAACGGCGAGATAAAGTCAATCAGGTTTAAGAAATATGTTCGATTCGAGTTAAGCAAGAATGGAAGCATGAGCGACGCCCGGTACCCGCGGCACGCGTCGCGTCCACGCCGTGCGCTCTCGGTCGCCCTACCGATCGGGCTCGCGGTCACCGCGTTGGGTGCGATGTGGGCGCTGGCGGACGTGCCCGCGCCCGTCGACGCGTCCGTGCCTCCGGTTCCGGCTGCGGCCGCTCAGCTCCCCGGGGTGCACGTCGCGGCCGTGCCGGCTGCCGATCCGTGCGCTGAATCGGCGGTCGCCGACGCCATCGCGGCGGGGGACGATGAGGCGGTGATCGCCGCCTTCGGCGGAGGCGCGGCGTTCCGCGATGCTGTCGTCGTCGGCAACGCGCCCTGCATCTCTCTGATGGACCCTGCCCGCATCTGGGTCGTCGTGAACAAGACCCATGAGCTGAACCCCACTGACTACGTTCCCGTCGACCTGATCGAGTCGCCCATCCAGCAGACGACGTCGTCGCGCATGATCCACCAGGGTGCCGCAGCCGCTCTCGGCGACATGGCCGCAGACCTCGAGCGGTCGGGATCGGGCGTGCTCGGAATGAACAACGCCTACCGTTCGTACCTGCTGCAGGTCTCGAACTACACCGGTCTGGTGAGTGCAGAGGGGCAGCGCACGGCAGACCTGGGATCGGCGCGCCCTGGGTTCAGCGAGCATCAGACCGGCCTCGCGGTCGACGTCGTCGCGTGCAGCCGCGGCTGCGGTGAGATCGCGAACTTCGGCGGAACCCCGGAGAGCGACTGGGTCGCCGCCCATGCGTGGGAGTACGGGTTCGTCGTCCGCTACGAGGCCGGTGCGACTCCGACCACCGGGTATGAACCCGAACCGTGGCATCTGCGCTACATCGGTCCCGCGCTCGCCGAGACCTACCACGAGGGCGGGTACCGGACTCTCGAGGAGTTCTTCGGCCTGCCGGCCGCTCCCGACTACGCGCACTGACGCACGCCGTCGGGCGGCCGCATCCCGGGGGTGGATGCACGGATCTGTGGCATCCCACAAACGCGGAACCCAGTGTCACGCATCGTGGGATGCATTCTCACAATGCCCGGCCTCGGCATCCGCTCTCCGGCATAGACTCGGCGGAGCAAAGACGCCAGACACGTTCGGGAGGACGGCATGGAACGCGACATCTACGACGAGGACCACGAGGCATTCCGCGACCTGGTCAAGGACTTCGTCAAGCGGCACGTGAGCACCGAGAGCATCGAGAAGTGGGATGCCGCGGGCGAGATCGACCGCGAGACCATGCTCGCCGCCGGCGAGGCCGGTCTCATCGGACTCTCCGTCCCCGAAGAGTTCGGCGGCGCGGGCATGCTGCAGGACTACCGCTTCCGCACCATCGTGATGGAAGAGGTCATCGCCTCAGGAGCCGGTTCCCTGGCCGGGGCCTTCGGCATCCAGGACGACCTGGCTGTGCCCTACCTCGTGCACATGGGCACGCAGGAGCAGAAGGAGAAGTGGCTGCCTCGCATGGCCACCGGCGAGGTGCTCGGCGCGCTCGCCATGACCGACCCCGGTGCGGGCTCGGACCTCCGCGGCATCAAGACCAACGCGAAGAAGGTCGACGGCGGCTACATCGTGAACGGTGCCAAGACCTTCATCTCCTCCGGTACGACGGCCGACATCGTCGTCACGTTCGTGAAGACCGGTGAGGGCAACCGCCCCGATGCGTTCAGCCTGCTCATCCTCGAGAAGGGCATGGAAGGGTTCGACCAGGGCAAGAAGCTGCGCAAGATGGGCTTCCACGGCTGGGACACCGCTGAACTCAGCTTCACCGACGTGTTCGTCCCCGACGAGAACCTCATCAGCGGTAAGGAGGGCCAGGGCTTCATCCAGCTGATGATGAACCTGCCGCTGGAGCGCCTCTCGATCGGCGTCGCGGCAGCAGCGGCGGCACAGGCTGCGACCGACTGGACCATCACCTACACCAAGGACCGCGAGGCGTTCGGCGAGCGGATCGCGGATTTCCAGAACACGCGCTTCCAGCTCGCCGACATGGTCACCACGACCGAGGTCATGTGGGCTTACATCGACCGCGCGCTGCTGGCCTACAAGGACCAGAAGCTCACCGCAGAGGATGCCGCGAAGGTCAAGTACTGGGCGACCGAGCGCGAGTGGGAGGTGCTCGACACCGGCGTTCAGCTGCACGGCGGCTACGGCTACATCATGGAGTACCCGATCGCCCGCGCGTTCACCGACGCCCGAGTGCACCGCATCTACGGCGGCACCAACGAGATCATGCGCGATCTCGTCGGTCGCCAGATCGTCGGCAAGCGCTGATACGCCATCGCTGAGTGCTGCAACCTGAGGTGCAGCGCTCAGCGGCGTCCGACGCCTGCGGCGCGCAGCTTGTCGGCGATGAGGATGCCGAGCGCCGTCGCCCCAACGCAACTTGCGAAGGTCACCGCGAAGAAGAGGATCTGCGACCACAGCGGCTGCGATCCCATGTGGAAGAACTCCCAGGAGAACAGCGGGTAGACCACGCCGAGCACGGCCGCCCCGGCATAGTGCATCCAGGTCTTCCAGAAGCGCCACAGCACGATCATGAACGGCAACTCGGCCGGCAGCGCCCAGGACGCGTTGGTGATCACGCTGTAGAAGCCGTATCCGGAGAACGGCGCGATCACGAGCCCGGCGATCACGCCGACGAGCAGCCCGACCAGCGGCCGGCGGAGCAGCCGCAGTGCGATCACCGACGGCAGCACCCACAGCCCGGTGATCGCCACGGACAGCACCGGATTGCCCAGCGTCAGGAGCACGGTGGACAGCCAGTTCGCTGGGGCCAGCAGCAGACCTCCGGCGACGCCGAGTGCTGCGCAGGTCAGCAGCAGGGTCGTCGAGATCCGCGGCATGCGTCGTGCCTCGCTCATGCCAGCGGCTCCGCCGCCAGGTCGCGAGCGGCCTTCGAGGTCGGCGAGGCCGCGCCGATCTTCCAGTAGCCGCAGAAGCTGACGGTGTTCTTGTCGACACCGCGGTCGGTGACGAGCTGCTTGCGCACTCCGGACGCGAGAGCCTGCTCTCCTGCCGCATACGCATGGAACGGAGCATTCGGCAGCGCGGCATCGCGCAGCGCGGTCAGCGCGAGCGATCCGGGGTCGACGGCGTGCGGACGCACGATCCATTCCACGGAGATGCCCTCCGGATGCGCGAACTCTAGGATGTCGTCCTCGGACGGCGCCTCGATGATCGCCATGCCGGATGCGGCCTCCGGCAGCGACGCGCAGATCGAGGCGATCGCCGGCAGGGCGGTCTCGTCGCCGACGAGCACCACGCGGTCGACGCCGCGCTCGGGGTTGAACGTGAGTCCCTCGTCGATGATCAGCACGCGATCGCCTTGGCGGCACGTCTCCGCCCAGCGGGATGCCGGGCCGGCGGTGCCGTCGGCCGCAGAGCCGTGCAGCACGAAATCGACGTCGATCTCCGCGCCGTGGTCGCCCGTGGCCGGTCGGTACTCGCGAACGCTGTAGTTGCGCATCACCGGTCGCTCCCCGTCGGGTATCCGCAGGAACTTCAGATACCCGAAGAGCTTGTGCGCCTTCGCCGGAACGCGCTCGAGCCCGGCGTCGCCGGTGACGGGGATGAAGAGCCGGAACCACTGGTCGTAGCCCATCGGCCGGAACTTCGAGATCTCGCCGCCGCCGAGGGTCACGCGCATCCAGTGCGGTGCGAGCCGCTCGGTGCGCAGCACTTCGAGCGGAAGGAGCTCGGTGGTCTCGGGCTTGACCATCTTGCTGAATGCCATCGGTCGCCTTTCAGATGTCGGGCTCGGGCTGCTCGGTGCGGGAGTCAGAGCTGCCAGGGGAACGTGAGCGCGAAGATCGTCGCGGATGCCGTGATGAACAGCACGATGAACACGACGTCGCGCGTGCGGAAGGGCACCAGGTGCCGCTCTGTCCTCGTCGGGTGGGCGCCGAAGGCGCGAGCATCCATCGCCAGCGCCACGCGCTCTGCGTGCCGGATCGCGCCGGCCAGCAGCGGGACGATGTATCCCCAACCGCGGGCGATGCGCGCGAACGGACCGCGGCCTCCGTGCTGACCGCGCACCCGGTGCGCGGCGCGGATCACGCTGAGCTCGTATCCGAACCGCGGCACGAAGCGATACGCCGCGAGTGCCGTGTACCCGATCCGGTACGGCACGCGGAGATGCTGGATGCCGGCGCGGACGAGGTCGGGTCCGGTCGTCGTGAGCCCGCCGATCAACGCGAGCGCGAGGATGGAAGCCAGCCGCAGCGCGGTCGCGAATCCGATCTGCACGGCTCCGCTGAACAGGGTCCAGCCGCCGATCTGCAGGAACGGCGCCGTGTCGTCGACGCCGGAGGCATCGACCCAGAGTGAGAAGCCGAAGCCGATCGCGATCACGCCGAGGGGAACGGCGAGGAACAGCAGCGCAGCCGTCCGCGCGGTGAGGCGGGCGCCGATCACGATCAGTGCGTAGGCGATCGCGGTGAACCACAGCGGCGTCGCGAGATCGCGCACGAAGATCAGCAGCACCATCGCCGGGAGGACGGCGCCGACCTTGGCGAGGGGATTGAGGTGATTCAGGAACCGCCTGGCCGGTGCCGGCGCCCCGGGGGCGTACGGGTCGACCGTGGCGGTGGGGGAGGTGATGGCGGTCATCGCGTGGTCTCGGTGAGGAGTCCGCGCAACTGCGGGTTCAGCGCCCGGTGCAGTGCCGGCAGCCGGAGGCCTGCGGTCTCGAAGAGCCCTTCGGTCGCGAACAGCTCGTCCGTCGGTCCTGCGGCGTGCACGCGGCCGTCGGCCAGAACGACCGTGTGGGTGGTGTGGTCGGCGACGAGCTGCAGATCGTGCGTGACGATGACGATCGTCGTGCCCTCCGATCTCAGGCCCTTCAGCAGCCGCAGCAGTTCGTCGGCGCGGGCACGATCCTGGCCGAAGGTCGGCTCGTCGAGTGCGAGGACGGCGGGACGCGTGATGAGCGCGGTGCCGACGGACAGCCGTCGCTTCTCTCCGCCGGAGAGCAGGAAGGGATGCACGTCCGCCTTATGCTCGAGCCCGAACCGGCTCAGCATCTCGCCGACGCGGTCGGAGATCTCGGCATCCGAGGCGCCGCGGAGGCGCAGGCCGTGCGCGAGCTCGTCGAAGACGGTGTGCGCGATGAACTGGTGCTCGGGGTTCTGGAACACGAAGCCGACGCGGGCGGCGAGGTCGCGAGGGGAAGCGCGGCCGGGGTCGATGCCGTCGATCGTGATCCGGTTCCGCGGCGGAGGCACGACGCCGGCGAGGGCCTGGATGAGCGTGGTCTTGCCGGCGCCGTTCGCGCCCACGATCGCGGTGAGGGACCCTGCGGAGATGTCGAGGTCGATGCCGTGCAGCACCTCCGCGCGTCCGCGCTTCACGCTGAGGTTCCTCGACCGGACGATCATCGGTGACGATTTCGACCCGCCTTCGGCTCGCTCAATCCGTGTCGTCTCGCTGCGCTCGCTCAACGTCCCGAAGCCGTTCACCACCCCCGCCAACTCCTCCGGCGTCAGTGGGAGAGGTGTCTCGGCATCCAGGACGCCGCGTTCGCGCAGCATCCGTCCGGCGAGGGTCGCGGCCGGCAGCCACACGCCCATGGCGATGAGCTCCTCGGTGTGCTCGCGCAGGATCTCGGCGACGGGGCCGTCGAAGGCGAGCCGGCCCTGCTGGTCGAGCACGATCGCGCGGGTCGCGAAGCGCATCGCGGCATCCAGATTGTGCTCGACGAGGATGACGGCACGATCACCGGATGCCACGAGATCGGTCAGGGCGTCGTAGACGTCGTCGATGCCCTGCGGGTCGAGGTTCGCGGTGGGCTCGTCCAGAACGATCAGGGGGGACCCCATCGCGACGGCGCAGGCGATCGCCAGACGCTGGCGTCCGCCGCCGGACAGGCGATCGGGGTTCCAGGCGCGGCGCTCCCAGAGGCCGACCCGACGCAGCGCCTGCTCCGATCGCGAGAGCACCTCGGCGACAGGAAGCAGCAGGTTCTCGAGGGCGAACGCCACCTCGTCGAGGAGCGTGCCGGTGACCAGCTGCGCGTCCGGATCCTGGAACACCATCGCCACGTCCGAGCTGAGTTCGGCCACCGGGGTGTCCACGGTGCTCCGTCCTCGGACCTCTACGGTGCCTGCGACGTCGGCGGGGACCGACTGCGGGATGAGCCCGTTCAGCGCGAGCGTCAACGTCGACTTGCCCGATCCGCTCGGTCCGAGCACGAGGACGACCTCGCCAGGCTGCACGTCGAAGCTCACGTCGCTGGGCGACGGGTGCGTTGCGCCTGCGTGTGTGAGCGAGAGGTCGCGCACGCGAAGCAGGGGCACGGATGGGAGCACGTACCCAGGTTAGCCGACCCTTACCTGGTTGCGACGCCCGCTCGTCGCAGCGATGCGCCGATGCGCGCGCCGATGAAGGTCCACGCGACGGGCCCGACGATGAACATCACGAGGTACAGCACTCTGGCCCAGGGCTCGAACCGGTCGAGATCGACGGCCAGTCCGATCGGCACGGCGAGGATGATTCCGACGATCACCGCCGAGATCATGAACCGACCGAGGCCCCAGTAGCGGTACCGGCCGATCGCGGTGATGCCCTCCTGGATGAGACCGATCAGCAGTGCAGTGCCGATGTAGCGCAGTACCCAGGCCGGAGCGAAGGCACTCGAGACCAGGGCTGCGAGCACGTGCGCGACCAGCGCGACACCGGGTACGCGCAGCAATGACTGGGCGACGATGCCGGGCAGGACATGCGAGCCGAGGATGAGCCCGTACAGCACCGGCACGGCCGCGGAGACCGGCACGCTGAGGTAGCCGGCGCCCGCCGAGACGAGGCCCGTGGCGACACCGACAGCGGCGCAGATGAGCAGCACGCGGGTCGTCAGGACACGGGTCTTGGGCACCTGATCAGCCTAGTCGCGCGGCGGGCGCACGGTCCCCTCCGAGACCGGGGAAAACCATGCTCGAGCAGCGCGATCGCACCGTTCGTCGCCCCGGCGGTGCCGCTCGTCGCATCCGTCGATCAGGCGACGGGTGCGCGCGGTCACGAGTTCCTAGCGTTGGGACACGCAATGACGCGCACACAAGGAGCATCCATGTCATCACCTTCGTCGCGCCGCTCGCAGTCCCGAGCAGGCGCTGTCATCGACGGCGAGCCCGTACTCGTCAGCGATCCGAATCTCCCACCCACATCTCTCACTCCGGAGCAGGACGCCAAGGCCGGCCGCTGGACCTGGCCGAAGATCGCGCTCTGGGCCGCGATCGCGCTCCTCGGAGCCGTGGCCTGGATGATGCTCGCCATCGTCCGCGGCGAGACGGTCAACGCGATCTGGTTCGTGTTCGCCGCGGTCTGCACGTACCTGATCGGCTACCGCTTCTACTCCAAGGTCATCGAGCGGTACCTCCTTCGACCGAACGACAAGCGCGCGACGCCGGCCGAGGTCAAGCAGGACGGCAAGGACTACGTCCCCACCGACCGCCGCGTGCTCTACGGCCACCACTTCGCCGCCATCGCCGGCGCCGGCCCGCTCGTCGGGCCAGTGCTCGCAGCGCAGATGGGCTACCTCCCCGGCACGATCTGGATCATCGTCGGCGTCGTGCTCGCCGGTGCCGTTCAGGACTACACCGTGCTGTTCTTCTCGATGCGCCGCGGTGGCCGCACCATCGGTCAGATGGCCCGCCAGGAACTCGGCAGGATCGGCGGCACGGCCGCGATCATCGCCGCGCTCCTCATCATGATCATCATCGTGGCGATCCTCGCCCTGGTCGTCGTCAATGCACTCGGCGAGAGCCCGTGGGGCGTCTTCTCGGTCGCGATGACCATCCCGATCGCGCTGTTCATGGGCGTCTACCTGCGCTTCCTCCGCCCCGGCAAGGTCACCGAGGTCTCGATCATCGGCTTCGTGCTGCTCATGGCCGCGATCGTCGGAGGCGGCTGGGTCGCCGGCACCGAGTGGGGTGCAGAGGTGTTCCACCTCGACCGCGGCGTGATCGCTTGGGGCATCATCATCTACGGCTTCATCGCCGCGATCCTCCCCGTCTGGCTGCTGCTCGCACCGCGCGACTACCTGTCGACGTTCATGAAGATCGGCGTGATCGTGATGCTCGCCGGCGCGATCGTCATCGTGCGCCCTGAGATCTCGGTTCCCGCGGTCACGATCTTCGGCGAGAACGGCATGGGGCCGGTGTTCTCCGGCTCGCTGTTCCCGTTCCTGTTCGTCACGATCGCCTGCGGGGCGCTCTCCGGATTCCACGCGCTGATCTCCTCCGGCACGACGCCGAAGCTCGTCGAGAAGGAGCGGCAGACGCGCTTCATCGGATACGGCGGAATGCTCATGGAGTCCTTCGTCGCGATCATGGCCCTCGTCGCCGCGATCTCGATCGACCAGGGGATCTACTTCGCGATGAACTCGCCGACGGCTCTGACCGGAGGAACGGTCGAGGGCGCGGTGGCGTTCGTGAACTCGCTGGGTCTGACCGGCGTGAACATCACTCCGGAGATGCTGACCGGCACTGCGGCGGATGTCGGAGAGCCGTCGATCGTGTCGCGCACCGGCGGTGCGCCGACGCTCGCGCTCGGCCTCGCGCACATCATGCAGCAGGCTCTCGGCGGTCAGGCGCTCATGGCGTTCTGGTACCACTTCGCGATCATGTTCGAGGCGCTGTTCATCCTCACCGCGGTGGATGCCGGAACCCGCGTCGCCCGCTTCATGCTGCAGGACACGATCGGCACCTGGTTCCCGAAGTTCCGTGACGTCTCGTGGCGCCCGGGTGTGTGGATCTGCACGGCGATCATGGTCGCCGGCTGGGGCTACATCCTGATCCTCGGAGTCACCGACCCGCTCGGCGGCATCAACACGTTCTTCCCGCTGTTCGGCATCGCCAACCAGCTGCTCGCCGCGATCGCGCTCGCCGTGGTCATGGCGATCGTCGCCAAGCGCGGCAAGAACTACCTGCGCTGGCTCTGGATCGTGGCGGCTCCGCTCGCGTTCACCGCCGTCATCACGATCACCGCCTCGATGTACAAGATCTTCTCGCCGGTGCCGGCTGTCGGCTACTGGGCGAACAACTTCAAGTACCAGGAGGCGCTGGCCACGGGAGACACGAGTCTCGGAGAGCCGGCGGTCGTCGAGGCGGTCATCCGCAACACCGCGGTGCAGGGCAGCCTGTCGATCATCTTCGTCGTCCTCGCGATCATCGTGATGATCGTCGCGGTCGTCGTGACGATCAAGGCGATCCGCAACGGCGGCGGCGAGAACACCGAGGACGAGCCGATCGCGTCGAACCGCTATGCGCCCTCGGGGTTCATCCCGACTCGCGCCGAACGCGAACTCGAGAAGGAATGGGAGCCGATCGTGGAAGAGGAGCGCCGGACGACGGCGCACCACTGAGCGGATCGCCTGTCATGACGAATCAGACGGATGCCGTGACCGACCCGCTCCGCGCGCTCGCCGCGTGGGTGGCCAGGGCCGGCCGCGGCATCCGCTGGTACATGCGCAACCTCATGGGCGACAGCGCCTATGAGACCTACCTCGCGCACCACCGGCGCCGGCATCCGGACGAGGAACCCATGACGGAGCGTCAGTTCTGGCGGGACCGCATGGACGAGCAGGACCGCAATCCTGGCGCGCGTTGCTGTTGAGAATACGTGCTGTTGAGGGTGTCTTCTAGGCTGACTGCATGACCGATCCCGTCGTGCTCGCCGCAGTCCTGGGCGTGCTCGGCGGGATCGCCGTCACAGTGCTGCTGCTCCTCGCGCGCAGGCTCGCGCGCGGTTCGGCAGACCTCGGGAGCGCGGCCGAGCACGCGTCCTACGAGGTCATGCACCACGCGAGCCTCGCCGCGCGAGATCTTCGGGGCGGGCTGAGCAGTCCCGACGTCGTCCGCGCCGCTCGGCACTTCCGGGCTCTGCTCGGCAGCGCGGCCGTCGCGATCGTCGGTGACGGAGACACCGTCGCGATCGACGGGGCGGCCGACGGGCTGGAGGCATCCGCCGTGCGCATCGCCGGGCTGATCCGCGAATCGGGGCGGCGGCAGGTCTTCCCGCACCCCGACGGCGAGGAGCTGGAGGCGGTCGGCGCTCCGATCGTCGTCGACGGCCAGGTCGCCGGGGTGGTCGTCGCGTTCGCCGCGCCGGTGCGCGCCGCGCTCGTCCGCGCTGCCGGCGAGGTCGCCGACTGGTGCGCTGCGCAGGTCGAGCTCGGAGAGCTGGATGCTTCGCGTACGGCCCTCGCCGAGGCCGAACTGCGGTCGTTGCGCGCGCAGATCTCGCCGCACTTCATCTACAACGCGCTCACGGCGATCGCGTCGTTCATCCACGCCGACCCCGAACGCGCGCGCGACCTCGTTCTCGAGTTCGCGGACTTCACCCGCTACTCCTTCCGCCGGCAGGGCGATTTCACGACGCTTGCGGAGGAGCTGCAGAGCATCCATGCGTATCTGACCCTCGAGCGCGCGCGGTTCGGCGACCGGCTCGAGGTGACTCTGCGGATCGCGCCGGAGACGCTTGCGACCGTCATCCCCTTCCTGTCCGTGCAGCCGCTGGTCGAGAACGCGGTGCGGCACGGTCTCGAGCCGGGGGAGCGCGGCGGAACGATCAGGATCGATTCGGCCGATGACGGCACGCACACCGAGATCACGATCGAGGACGACGGCGTCGGCATGGACCCTGAGATCCTGCGCACGCTGCTGACCTCGGCGGTCGACGGCGCGCACGTGGGGCTGCGCAACGTCGACACCCGGTTGCGTCAGCTGTACGGAAGCGATGGCGGACTGGTCGTGGAGACGAACACCGGCGCCGGTACCCTGGTGCGGATGCGGATCCCGAAGTCGCAGCCGTTGCACGATCCGCAACGGGGCTGACACATCTGAGGAAGGGTGCGATGATCGACGTCCTGGTGGCGGATGACGAGCAGCCGGCGCGCGACGAGCTCGCACACCTGCTGCGCCGTGACGCGCGCATCGGCGAGATCGTCCTGGCGGGCTCCGGCGCTCAGGCGCTGCGCGCGCTCACCGAGCGCGCCGTCGCGATCGCCTTCCTCGACATCCACATGCCGGGGCTCGGCGGCATGGAGCTCGCGCGTGCGCTGACGGGGCTCGCGGAGCCGCCGGCCGTCGTGTTCGTCACCGCAGACGACGCGCGTGCGGTCGACGCCTTCGAGCTGCGCGCAGCCGACTACCTGCTCAAACCCGTGCGCACCGACCGACTCCGCCGTGCCATCGACCGCGTCGTCGAGCTCGGCGGAGCGGCGACGGATACCGAGGACGAAGTGCTCTCGGTCACGGTCGGGTCGAGTGTGCGTTTCGTTCGGCGGAGCGAGGTGCAGTGGGTGCAGGCGCAGGGCGACTACTCGCGGCTGCACACGGGTGACGCGATCGGCCACCTGGTGCGAATCCCGATCTCGGAGCTCGAACTGCGGTGGGCGGATGCCGGGTTCGTGCGCGTGCACCGCTCGTACCTCGCCGCGGCGGCCGCCATCGGCGAGGCCAAGCTGTCCGGCAGCGAGCCGTCGGTCACGGTCGGCGCGGTCGTGCTGCCGGTGAGCCGCCGCCTGCTGCCCGCTGTTCGGGAGGCGCTCGTGCGCCGGGAGAGCGCACGGTGACCCAGCATCCGCCAGGGCAGAATCCACCCCGGCGCGTGCGCGTGACCGGGGCGCCGACGACCCGCTCCGTGACGCTTCGTCCGGGCCAGGGATCGAGCGGTGCGGGGGCGACCAGAGGCATCGCGCTGCCCGGCTCACCGGTCGATGACGCGGATGCCGTCTACGCGCGCGCCCTGCGTCGCAGTCAGCTCCGGCTCGCGCTCGGCACCGTCGCCGGATTCATCGTGATCGCCGCGACGCTGACCCTGGTGATCTCACTGATCCCCGAGATCGACCAGGTCGTGATCGCCGGGCTTCCACTGTCGTGGATCCTGCATGCGTTCGCGTTCTACCCGGTGATCGTGGGCTTCGCGCTGCTCTACGTGCGCGGGGCGGCCCGCAACGAGCGCCGGTACCGAGCCCTCGAGGAGCGCGGATGAACCCGGTCTTCGATCTGGTCGGCATCGCGCTCGTGATCGTCGCGACGCTTCTCATCGGCGTCTACGGACTGCGGGTCTCACGCACCACCGGCGACTTCTTCGTGGCCTCCCGCACCGTGCGTCCGGTGTGGAACGCGTCGGCGATCAGCGGCGAGTACCTGTCGGCCGGCACGTTCCTCGGTCTCTCCGGGCTCGTGCTGCTCGAGGGCGCTCGAGGGTTCTGGTTCCCGATCGGATACGCCGCGGGCTATCTGCTCGTGCTCGTGTTCGTGGCGGCGCCGCTCCGGCGCAGCGGCGCGTACACGATCCCCGACTTCATCGAGGCGCGACTGGAGTCGGTGCGTGCGCGGCGGATCACGAGTCTGGCGGTGCTCGTGATCGGCTGGCTGTACATCGTGCCGCAACTGCACGGCGCCGGCCTCACGCTGACCGTCGTCGCCGCGTTCCCGCCGTGGGTCGGCGAGGTCGCGATCGCCGTTCTCGTCGCCGGGTCGGTCGCCGCCGGAGGCATGCGGGCGATCACCTACGTGCAGGCGTTCCAGTACTGGCTGAAGCTGTTCGCGCTGCTCGTACCGCTCGTCTGCATCGTGTTCGCACTCACCGGCGGGCCGCACGACATCGACCCTGTGACGATCTTCCCCGCCGAGGCGGGGCCCGCCGGCTTCGGACTGTACGAAACGGTGTCGCTCATGCTCGCGCTGCTGCTCGGGACCATGGGGCTGCCGCACGTGCTCGTGCGGTTCTACACCAGCCCGACCGGCGTCTCCGCCAGGCAGACGACGGTGCTCGTGATCGTCATGGTGAGCGCCTTCTACGCGGTATCGAGCGGGATGGGCCTGGTCTCGCGCATCGTCGCGCCCGACCTCGCCGACCCCGCGGTCGCCGACACTGCGGCGCTGGTGCTGCCGTCGCGCGTGTTCCCCGGGCTGTTCGGCGAACTGCTCACTGCGCTGGTCGTCTCCGGTGCGTTCGCCGCGTTCCTGGCCACGTCGGCCGGGCTCATCGTGTCGCTGGCAGGCGTCGTCAGCCAGGACGTCTTCTCCGGATCGGTGCGCTCGTTCCGCCTCTCCGCTGTGCTGTGCGCGGCGGTGCCGCTCGCTGTCGCGCTGCTCACGACGCCCGCCGGGCTCGGCTCGAGCGTCGGCATGGTGTTCGTGTTCGCGGCATCCATGCTCTCTCCCGTCGTCCTGCTCGGGGTGTGGTGGGCAGGGCTCACGGCCCGAGGGGCGGTCGCCGGGATGGTGACCGGCGGGGTCGCCTGCACGCTGTCGTTGATCGTGTACGCGGCCGTCGACGGGGTGGGTCTCGCGGCTCCGTTCCTCGCCCAGCCGGCGGCGTGGACGATCCCGCTCGCGACCGCCACGACAATCGGCGTCTCGCTGCTCGACACCCGCGGCACGCCGACGCGCGTCGACCGCTATCTCGCCCGGCTGCACACTCCGGAGCGGGTATAGGCTCTGATCCCGATCGACCGAATGGATGCTCCGATGCCGCAGTACGCAGTCCTGATCTACTCCGACGACTCCGCCCACGCGCTGGACGCCACGGACGAGGAACTGGCCGAGCCCAACGGACACGGCGATGAGCTCTCCGCCGCCGGCGTGATGACCGCCGCTTGGGCTTTCACGCCTCGAGACCTGGCCCGCTCGATCAGGGCCGTCGGGGTCGCGGAGGGGACGTTCGTCGACAGCGCGCAGGTGGTCGCGGGTGTCTACATCATCGAGGCGGAAGGCTGGGATGCCGCGCTCGCCATCGCCGGCACCAACCCGGCGATTCGCGGATCCGGTGGCGTCGAAGTGCGCCTGGTGCACAGCGGAGGCTTCGTCGATCCGTCCCGCACCAATTGATCGATCAGGAGCGGATCGACCGGCCATAGGTCGGATCGCCTCTGGCGGAACGGCCAATGGTGCCCCTGTGCGATCCGGCGTTAGGTTGAGCGACGGCGCGGCAACGAGGCCGTGCACGATCATCGGAGCAGATACATGGGTCGATCACCCCTCCGGTTGACAGTGGGCGTCACACTCGCCGCACTCGTCATCGGGACTTCGGCAACCGCAGGCTACGCAGGCGTCGAGGAGGTGACACATCCCGCACCCGTCGAGGGAACGCCCGGCCACTACATCGTCGTCATGAAGGCCGATCCGCTGGCGACCTACGAGGGCGACACGAAGGGCCTTCGGCGCACGAAGCCGAACCCGGGCAAGCCGCTCGATGCGCACTCCGCCGACTCGCAGAAGTACGTCGCGCACCTGGAGAACGAGCAGCGCAAGCTCGCTCAGGCCGAGGGCGTCACGCCGGATGTTACCTATCAGGTGACGCTCAACGGCTTCAGCGCCGACCTCAGCGGCGATCAGGTCGACGCGCTGCGCTCGTCGAAGGACGTGCTCGGGGTGTTCCCCGACGAGATCCGGCACCCTGACGCGCAGTCCTCGACCGACTTCCTCGGGCTCGGCGACGACAAGCGCGGCAAGGGCGGCGTGTGGGAGGCGACCGGCGGCGTGAAGACGGCCGGCGAGGGCGTCGTGGTCGGTGTGATCGACACCGGCATCGCCCCCGAGCATCCCTCGTTCGACGGCGACAAGCTGAAGAAGAAACCGAGGAAGAGCAAGGGGGAGCCGTACAGCGACGGCTCCTACGTCTACTTCGACAAGTCGGACGGCACGCAGTTCCGCAGCGCCATCGTCGGCGGTCAGGACTGGGACAAGCACGACTACACGACCAAGCTCGTGGGCGGACAGTACTTCTCGACGGGGGCCGCGGCGGCCGGTTTCGATTTCCAGTACGACTACCTCTCGCCGCGCGACGGCGACGGCCACGGGTCGCACACCGCGAGCACAGCCGCCGGAGTCTTCGGAGTCAAGGCGCAGGTCGAGGGCGTGAAGCTGGGGACGATCTCCGGTGTGGCCCCGGCCGCCAGGATCTCCGCGTACAAGGCCTGCTACGTCGGGCCCGACCCGCTGGTGACGACGGATGACATCTGCGCGCTGAGCGACCTGATCGCGGCGATCGACCAGTCCGTGGCCGACGGGGTCGACGTCATCAACTACTCGATCGGCGGAGGCGCAGCCACATCGGTTCTGCAACCGGACGACATCGCGTTCCTGAACGCAGCGGCCGCCGGTGTGTTCGTGTCCGTCAGCGCTGGCAACTCCGGTCCGGATGCCGTAACCGCCGACCACGCGTCGCCCTGGTACACGACGGTTGCGGCATCAACGATCCCGACATGGGAGGGAACCGTCAGCTTCGACGGGTTCGCGCAGGCCGGAGCATCCGTCTCGGTTCCGTTCGGCAAGAAGGTGACGGCGCCATCGATCTATGCGGGTGACGCGGCGGCTGCAGGTGCAGTCGACGCGCGACTCTGCATGCCGGGAACGCTCGACCCCGCGAAAGTCTCGGGGCACATCGTGGTCTGCGACCGTGGCGTCAACGCGCGTGTGGAGAAGTCGCAGGTCGTGAAGGATGCCGGTGGTACGGGCATGGTGCTCGTCAACGTGCCGGGCGAAGCCGATTCGCTCGACAACGACTTCCACGTCGTGCCGACCGTGCACCTGTCGTCCGCGTACCGCGAGGCCGTCCTCGCGTATGTGCAGGGTGGAGCGGATCGACCGATCACGCTCACCGGCGAGAACACGACCGATGAGACGACGCCGGTGCCGCAGATCGCGGGCTTCTCGAGCCGTGGCCCGATGCACGCCGACGGCAGCGACGTCATGAAGCCCGACATCGCTGCTCCTGGCGTGGCGATTCTCGCCGCGACCAACAACGCTCGCAAGGACAAGCCGACGTTCGGCATCCTGTCGGGTACGTCGATGGCGTCACCGCACATCGCCGGCCTCGGCGCGCTGTACCTCGGCGAGCGGCCGACCGCGTCGGCGGCTGAGGTGAAGTCTGCGATGATGACCACCGCGTACGACACCGTGAACGCAGACGGGTCGAAGAACACCGACCCGTTCGCGCAGGGTGCAGGTCAGGTCGATCCGACCAGGTTCTTCGAGCCGGGTCTGCTGTACCTCAACGGCGTGGCCGACTGGGCGGCGTTCCTCGAGGGCAAGGGGCTGGCGGAGTTCGACGGCGTCGAGCCGATCGACGGCAGCGATCTCAACCAGGCGTCGATCTCCATCGGCACCCTGGCCAGCGCTCAGACGGTCACTCGTACGGTGACGTCCACTGCTGCAGGCACGTACACCGCGAGTGCTGATGTGCCCGGGGTGAACGTCACGGTCGAGCCGTCGACGCTGTCGTTCGGTGCAGCGGGTGAGACGGCCACGTACACGGTCACGTTCGACAACGCGTCGGCGCCGGTCGAGCAGTGGGCGACCGGCTCGCTCACCTGGACCGGTGAGGCCGGCGAGGTGCGCTCGCCGATCGCGGTCTTCCCGGTGACGGCGGATGCTCCGGCCGAGGTCGCAGGAACAGGCGTCGACGGTTCGACCACGGTCGAGGTCACTCCGGGTGTCGACGGCGAACTGCCGCTGAACCTGTCGGGTCTGACGCCGTTCACGCTGCTCACCGATCCGGACCACCCGGTGCCAGGTCACTCCGGCGATGAGAACTCGGGCGATGCGAACAAGGACGTCGCGTGGATCGTGGACGTGCCGGAGGGCACGACGCTGTCGCGCTTCGATCTCGATTCGTCTGACGACGAGGGCAGCGACCTCGACCTGACCGTCTACCGCGTGGTCGCACCGGATGATCTGCGGTACTACGAGATGTGGCAGTCGGCGACCGCATCCGCTGACGAGCAGGTCACTGTTCCGACCCCGGCGCAGGGCACGTATCTCGTCGTCGCGAACGTGTACTCGACGAGTGCGCCGATGACGTGGGACATGACCTACGCCAACGTCGGTTCGTCCAGTGAGGGCGCGTTCACGGCGACCCCGAACCCGCTGGCTGCGGTTCAGGGTCAACAGACGAGTTATGACCTCAGCTGGTCGGGTCTCACCGCGGGTACGCGCTACCTCGGTGTCGTGCAGTACGGCGACTCCGACGTGCGGACGATCGTCTCGGTGGACGCGGAGTAGCTGTCACGGGGGCGCCTCGTGCTTCGGCGCGGGGCGCCCTCTCAGTGTCTTCAGGCGAACGGTGCAGTCAGACGAACATCACGCGCAGCGGAGGCTCGTCGGTGTAGGTGCGTCCGAGTGGGCTGGTCCAGAGGATGACGCCGTCATCGAGCTGTTTCGCGGACCATCGATCACGATCATCCACATCGGGATGCTTGAGCGGATGGTGGCTGGTGCAGAACAGGGCGAGGTTGTCCAGTGCTGTCGGTCCGCCTTTGGCGTGGTCGTGGTTGTGGTCGTTCTGGCAGCGGTGCACGGGCGCGCGGCATCCGGGGAAGCGACAGTGCTGATCCCTGGCGCGCAGATATCGTTTCATCCCCGCCGTCGGGACGTAGTTGTCCGTCTCCACCACCATGCCGCGGGGGTCGACGAAGACGCGGTCCCAACTGGTGGCGTGGCCGGCGAGGATCCGGGCGGCGTCTGTGGTCATGGGGCCGTGGCCGTCGAGGAGCGCGAGGCTGTCGTCGCTTGCGTCCTCCCTGCTGCTGAGGGCTGAGGCGGGGATCGTGACTTGCACGGTTGCCTTGATCGCTTCGAGCGACGTCTCCGTGACGCTGGAGGGGGTTGTGGTGAGAAGGATGTCGGCGAGGAGGTCGGCGCGCAGCTGATCGAGGGTGCGGGTGTCGTGTTCGAGCGGGCCGTACCCGTCGTGCGTCGGCGTGGACTCGTAGAAAGCTGTGATGTCGTCGTCATCGCCGGTCGGGCAGGACTGGTCGAAGCGGTCGATGTAGGCGTCGTCGATGTGGGTCGGCGGAATGGACGCGGCGACGGTGGCGGCCGCGTCACCGCTGTCCTCCCACGGCGGGGTCTCGTCGAACTCGCGTTCCAACCTGCGCAGGAGCTCGTCTTCGAGGGCGTCAGACGGGGGAGGGCCGGAGGGTTCCTGCTGCGCGAGCGCGGTCTCGCGTTCGGCGCGGATCTTCTCGAGTGTGGAGCGTCGGGGGCGGCGCTGGCCCTTCGGGCGTGACTGGATGACCTCGTTGCCCATTGTCGTGAGCCGGTCGTGGATCGCGTAGGCGAGGACTTCGGGGAGGATCGCGATGAGCACCGCCATCCCTTCACCGTCGGGCTTGACGGTCACGGCGCGGTCGCCTCTGGCGCGCCGGTGCTGCTCGACGGTGCCCTCGGGGAAGACGGCTGCGGCGACCTCGCGCGCTGCAGCCCGGGTGCGGGCCGGGGTCTCCCGCTCGGCGAACGGGACGACCCGATCCTCGTACTCCGCCCGGATGCGGTCGGCGTCGGCATCCCCGGACACTTTCGGAGCTGCGGCCACGATGACATCGGCGTGACGCTTGCTGATCGTTCCGGCGCGGAGGGCCTCGAACGTCGCGGGGAGTGTACGCGCCAGCATCCACGCTGCGGTGATGTGGGCGGCGAACGTCGACGGGGAGAGATGCCCGGCCTCGGCGTATTCGGCGCACATCGACCGGAACGCCATCTCGTCACCGGCCAGGCGGTCCTGCGCCAGGAGATCCAGGCGTCGCGCGAGCAGTTCTACGCGCTCCGCTTCCAGCGCCCCGATCCGAGAACCCACCTCGACCCAGTCATCGAGCAGCTCGCCCTGAAGCACGAGGGAATCCTCGATCGCTTGAGTCGTCGGGCTGAGCGTTGCCATGTACTCAGTTTAGAACATAAGTACGAGATTGACAAGAGGAAAATGTGATCGTTTCGGCGCGAAAAGGCCTGTTCTCCGTGCAATCTGCCCTCGGTCGGATGTCGCGCTGGGCTTGTGTAAGTTGAACGCCGACGCGTTGCCGCAGCGAGAGGCAGCGTGGACATTCCGTTACGTCAGAAGAACGAGCGACCTCGTCAGATATGCCGCCGCCGCGGCTTCAGGGTCACGTGGGGCAACTCGGGCGCTGGGATGCGTTCGTGGCCGTGATTCACGACGCGGCCGAATCGTGCGGCCGAAGCATCCGGCGTCTCCCAGTCCGAGCGCGCCTGCGCGATCTCATCATGCGTGCGGGCGGCGAAGTTCCACCACATCACGAGGTCCTCCTCGAAGGGCTCCCCGCCGAGGACGAAGATCAGCGCGCCGGCCTCGCTCGACACCGTCACGGACGTGCGGGAGTCGCCGAGATAGAGCATGTCGTTGTGTGACAGCATCCACTCGTCGTCTTCAGCGTCCACAGCGACCGCCACGTCGCCGTCGACCAGGACGACGGCGTGCTCCCACGCCGCACCGAGCGGCAGAGTGACCCGACTGCCGGCGGCGAGAGCGATCTCTGCGCCAACGATCGGCGTGTACACCGTCGCGGGCGAGCGCACGCCGGCGAACTCGCCGAGCACGACGGTCGCGGTGGCGTCCTCTCCCGAAGCCGCCGGCAGAGTCACCGCAGGCAGCGACGTATGCTGCTCGAACCCGGGCCCGCCGTGCCGCGCCGACTCGGGCAGCACCACCCAGAACTGCAGGGCATCCAGCGGCGCCGGACCGTCGCCCAGCGAGTACTCCGAATGCGAGATGCCGTCGCCGGCGGTCATCAGGTTCAGCTGGCCGCGCCTGAGCGTGACGTCGTTGTCCTCCGAGTCGCGGTGGCGCTGCTCGCCGACCAGCGGCCACGTGACCGTCTGCAGGCCGATGTGCGGATGCGGCTCGACGCGCATGCGCACCTCATCCGGCCCGAACCGGTCGAGGAAGCACCACGCACCGACGGTCGGGATGTCGCGGTTGGGAAGCGTGCGCAGCACGTTCATCGCCCGGACGCCGCCGAGGGGCACCTCGCGCGGTTCGAGCAGGATGCTGCGCCGGCCGATCATTCCGCCGCCGCGGTCGGGTCGTCCGGAAGCTGGGGCCAGCGGATCGTCGCGCCTTCGACCTCGTTGCGCTTCAGATAGCGGGCGATGTACGGGCAGTACGGGACGATCGTCGCACCGGAGCTGACGGCATCCGCCAGCGCCTGCGCGGCGAGGATCGGCGCCAGGCCCTTGCCCTGAAACGCCGGATCGAGCTCGGTGTGCACGAACAGGATCTCGCCCGGACGCTCCTTGTACTCGGCGAACCCGGCGAGTACGTCGCCGATGTGGATCTCGTAGCGCGAGTTGTCTGCGTTGCGGGTGACAGTGGGCTCGTCGGTCATGGCTGCTCCCTTGCTCTATCCCCACCCTAGATCCGCCTGTGTCGGCGCGGGTCGTTACGCTGGAGGGATGCCCCAGAACCCCGATGGCCGGTCACCCGGTGACCCGTACGAGGATCTGCCCTGGCCGGATGCTCCGTGGGACGACGCCCCACCACCCGAAGACATGGACTGGGAGCCGCAGGGCGCCGGCTACGAGCCGCCCCTCGACTGGGGCGACGGCCCGTCGACTCCGGTGACGGCTGCCGTGCCGGCATCCGCCCAGAAGGAAGCGACGCCGTCGCGCTACGCGACCGCCGCCGAGGCGCTGCACACGGTCTTCGGCTACGACGCGTTCCGCGGTGACCAGGCCGCGATCGTCGAGCAGGTGATCGGCGGCGGGGATGCCGTCGTCCTCATGCCGACCGGTGGCGGCAAGAGCATCACCTACCAGGTGCCGGCGCTCGTCAGAGAGGGCACGGGGCTCGTGATCAGCCCGCTCATCGCGCTGATGCACGACCAGGTCGACGCGCTGCGCGCCAACGGCGTGAACGCCGCGTACCTGAACTCGACGCAGGCGGCCTCCGAGCGCGCCGAAGTCGAGCGCGCGTATCTCGCCGGCGAACTCGACCTCATCTACGTCGCGCCGGAGCGGTTGTCTTCGCCGGCCACGACCCGCCTGCTGCAACGCGGTGTCCTCAGCGTCATCGCGATCGACGAGGCGCACTGCGTGTCGCAGTGGGGCCATGACTTCCGCCCCGATTACCTCGCGCTCGGCGACCTCGGCGAGCGGTTCCCCGGAGTGCCGCGCATGGCGCTGACCGCTACGGCGACCCGCGCCACGCACAAGGAGCTCACCGAGCGTCTGAACCTGGACGGCGCCCAGCATTTCGTGGCGAGCTTCGACCGCCCCAACATCCAGTACCGGATCGTGCCGAAGGTCGACCCGCGCAAGCAGCTGGTGTCCTTCATCCGCTCGATGCCCGAGGGAGCAGCCGGCATCGTCTACGCACTCAGCCGCAAGTCCGTCGAGCAGACCGCGAGCTATCTCGCCGCTCAGGGCTTCGACGCGCTCCCGTACCACGCTGGCCTTCCCGCCGAGGTACGAGCGACGAACCAGTCGCGGTTCCTTCGTGAAGACGGCGTCGTCGTGGTCGCCACGATCGCGTTCGGCATGGGAATCGACAAGCCGGACGTCCGCTTCGTCGCCCACATCGACCTGCCGAAGTCCGTCGAGGGGTACTACCAGGAGACCGGTCGCGCCGGCCGTGACGGCGAGCCGTCAGTGGCGTGGATGGCGTACGGGCTCGGCGACGTCGTGCAGCAGCGCCGGCTGATCGATCAGAGTCCCGGCGATCGCACGTTCAAGATGAGGATGGGGCAGCATCTCGATGCCATGCTCGCCCTGTGCGAGACAGTCGAGTGCCGCCGCCAGAATCTGCTGAACTACTTCGGTCAGGACTCCGGCGCGTGCGGCAACTGCGACACCTGCCTCGAGAAGCCGGACACCTTCGACGGGCTGGTCCCGGCGCAGAAGCTGCTCTCGACGATCGTCCGGCTCAAGCGCGAGCGCAACCAGGCCTTCGGCGCCGGGCACCTCATCGACATCCTGCGCGGCTCCTCGAACGACCGTATCCGCCAGCAGAAGCACGACGGGCTCGCGACCTACGGCATCGGCGCCGACCTCTCCGATCAGGACTGGCGCAGTGTCGTGCGGCAACTGCTCGCCCGCGGCATCCTCGTCGCTCAGGGCGACTACGGCACCCTCGCTCCCGGTGAGGCGTCGGGCGGCGTGCTGAAGGGCGAAACCCCGGTGCCGCTGCGCAAGGACACCATGGGGCGGGTCAGCGGGGGCAGTCGCGCTCGTAAGACGTCGGCCGCATCGGATGCCGTGGCAGAAGGCGACCGCTCGCTGTTCGAGGCGCTGCGGGCGTGGCGAGCCGAGACAGCCCGCGAGATCGGCAAACCGGCGTACATCGTGTTCGGCGATGCGACCCTGCGGGCGCTCGCCGAGCTGCGCCCGGCATCCATGGGGGATCTCGACGGAATCACCGGCATCGGTGAGAAGAAGCGCGAGGCGTACGGCGACGCCGTCCTCTCGGTGGTCGCCGCGAACTGAGCTGTGGCGGGGACGCGGAGGTTTCGACCCGCGGGATGTCAACCCGAGTACGGCTCCGCGTGCACGGCGACGGTCGCGGCATCCTTCAGCAGCTTCGAGACGGGGCAGCGGGCGTGTGCCTGGGCGAGCACGTGCTCGGTCTCCGCGGCATCCGCCCCCTCCACCGACAAGTACGCGTCGACGTGGAACTCGTAGCCGGGCCCATCGGACGCATCGTGCAACTCGACCTCGACGCGCACGGCGGTGCGCTGCTTGCGCGTGACGAACACCCGCGCTGTGGCGTTCAGGCACGTCGCCCACGCGAGGGCGAGCAGCTGTTCCGGGTTGCTCGCCTCCGGATCGCGATCCGGGTTCAGCGGTGACGCCACCGCGACGCTCATGCCGCCCGCGACGCTGCTGACGCCGACTCCGCCGTCACGGTTGCTCGCCTGTGTCCGGTATCTCGTGCCCACCCCTCCACCGTAGGCCGCGGTCTCGGCCCTCCGGGCCGCAGCCGGATCGATGGAAGAAGGATTTCGCCGGCTCCGCGGCGTGAGCAGCCGCGAAACTCTTCTCCCATCGCGAAGTCCGCACCGCGCAAGCACGCCCCGAACGCCCACAACCTGTCGGCTCGCGACAACCCACCTGTGCCACGCCCGCAAGAACGGTTGGAGGGACCATACAGGCGCGTTGGATCCTGGTTGGAGGAGTCCTACGGTTGAAGCATCCTTACTTCTCTCTGAGAGGAACACCATGGTCGACGCCGCCGTCCGCACTTCGCAGAAGACCGAAGACACCAGCCCGCGCATCGATGTGAAGCGCGTCGAAGACCTGCTGCTCGGAACGTGGGCCGACACGCGTCGGACGGCGCGCGAGATGATCAAGGACTCCGCGTTCTGGCGCGATGACTCCCTCGGCAAGGACGATCACCGAGAGCGCGTCCTCAGCCAGCTGCACCTGCTCGTGCAGAACAAGGCCGTGCACCGCGCGTTCCCGAAGCGGTTCGGCGGCGAGGAGAACAACGGCGCCAACATCTCCGGATTCGAAGAGCTCGTCGCCGCCGACCCGAGCCTGCAGATCAAGGCCGGTGTGCAGTGGGGGCTGTTCGGTTCTGCCGTGCTGCAGCTCGGCACGCAGGAGCATCACGACAAGTGGCTCCCCGGCATCATGGATCTCTCGATCACCGGCGCCTTCGCGATGACCGAGATCGGCCACGGCTCCGACGTCGCAGCCGTCGGCACCACCGCGACGTTCGACGCAGAGACCGACGAGTTCGTCATCAACACCCCGTTCCGCGGCGCGACCAAGGAGTACCTCGGCAACGCCGCTCTGCACGGCATCGCCGCCACCGTCTTCGCGCAGCTGATCACCAACGGCGTGAACCACGGCGTGCACTGCTTCTACGTGCCGCTGCGCGGCGAGGACGGCAACGACCTTCCAGGCATCGGCCGCGAGGACGACGGGCTGAAGGGCGGACTCAACGGCATCGACAACGGTCGCCTCTCCTTCGATCACGTCCGCGTCCCCCGCACCAACCTGCTGAACAAGTACGGCGACGTCGACGAGAACGGCGTCTACACCAGCTCGATCGACAGCCCCGGTCGGCGGTTCTTCACGATGCTCGGCACTCTCGTCCAGGGGCGCGTGTCCCTCGACGGCGCGGCATCGTGGGGTTCCGCACTCGGCCTCTACATCGCGATCACCTACGCAACGCAGCGCCGCCAGTTCGACGGTGCCGACGGGCAGGAGGTCGTGCTCCTCGACTACGGCAAGCATCAGCGCCGACTTCTGCCGCGACTGGCGACCACCTACGCGCAGATCTTCGCGCACGACGAATTCCTGCAGAAGTTCGACGGCGTCTTCTCCGGTCGCACGGACACCCCGGATGACCGCGAGGACCTCGAGACGCTCGCGGCGGCCCTCAAGCCGCTGTCGACCTGGCACGCGCTCGACACCCTGCAGGAGGCCCGAGAGGCCTGCGGCGGCGCCGGCTTCATGTTCGAGAACCGTCTGGTCGGGCTCCGCCAGGACCTCGACATCTACGTCACCTTCGAGGGCGACAACAACGTCCTGCTGCAGCTGGTCGGCAAGCGCCTGCTCACCGACTTCGCGAAGCAGTTCAAGGACAAGGATGCCGCGGCCCTCGCGAAGTACGCCGTCGGCCAGACCGCCGGAAAGGTGTTCCACGGTGCTGGCCTGCGCCGCTTCGGTCAGAACATCGCTGACTTCGGTCAGGTCGCCCGTTCGGTCGAGAACGGTCTGCGTGCCGAGCAGCAGCACGAGCTGCTCGCCGACCGCGTGCAGCAGATGGTGGCCGACATCGCCGGCCGTCTGCGTCCGGCGGGCAAGGACAAGGTGCTGGGCGAGAAGCTCTTCAACGAGAACCAGGCAGACCTCATCGAGGCCGCGCGTGCTCACGGCGAGCTGCTGCAGTGGGAGGCGTTCACCGACGCCGTCAACAGCATCCCCGACGAGGACACCCGTCAGGTGCTCACCTGGCTCCGGGACCTGTTCGGCCTGCAGCTCATCGAGAAGCACCTCGCCTGGCACATCATCAACGGACGCCTCTCGACGCAGCGTGCGGCAGCGGTGTCCAGCTACATCGACCGGCTGTGCCTGCGTCTGCGCCCGCACGCGCTCGACCTGGTGAACGCGTTCGGATACGAGCCCGAGCACGTCCGCGCCCCCATCGCCAGCGGCATCGAGCAGCAGCGCCAGGACGAGGCCCGCGCCTACTACGCCGACCTCGAGGCATCCGGCGAGGCGCCCGTCTCGGAGAAGGCGCTCAAGAAGGCCGCCAAGAAGTAGTGAGACACCATGTGCGGCGCGAGACACCATGGCTGAGGTGATGTCTCGCGCTCCAGGTGATTTCTCGGGACGTACGCTGGGGGAATGACCTCCCTCCTCACCGGCGCTGACGGACGTGCGCGCTGCGCGTGGGTCGGGGCGGATGCCGAATACCAGCGCTACCACGACGAGGAGTGGGGCGTCGCGCTGCACGGCGATCGCGCGCTGTTCGAGAAGATGGCGCTGGAGGGCTTCCAGGCCGGGCTCAGCTGGATCACGATCCTGCGCAAGCGCCCGCGATTCCGCGAGGTCTTCGAACGATTCGATCCCGAGAGGGTCGCGGCCTTCGACGACGGCGACGTCGAACGCCTGATGCTGGATGCCGGCATCATCCGCAACCGCGCCAAGATCCTCGCCACGATCGGCAACGCCCGCCTCGTGACGGAGATGGCGGATGGCGAGCTCGACGAGCTGATGTGGTCGTTCGCGCCGACGGCATCCAGAGCGCGGCCCACCGCGTTCGCCGACGTGCCCGCCGTCACCGCGGAATCGACGGCCATGAGCAAGGAGCTGCGGCGTCGCGGATTCCGATTCGTCGGGGCGACCACGATGTACGCGCTCATGCAGTCCGCCGGCATGATCGACGATCACATCGATGGGTGCTGGCGCGCGGCCTGATCAGATGGGTAATTCTGCCCGTCGTACGGTTCAGAACTGGCGGTTAGGATGTACCGGTGCGCCCGGGTCGTGACAGATCCGTCATGCACCTGCGAAGTACACCGGGGGGATACCGAGGATGAAGGCGCTGTCGTGGTTGCGCGCGAAACCGAAGACGGCTGCATCCATTGCAGCCGTGACGGCGGGGTTCCTCGCCATCGGCACCCTCGCATTCGCCTATGAGGGCAATCCGACCACCAAGGTCGACCTGAACGACGGCGGCGTCTGGATCACGAAGTCCTCATCCCTGATGGTCGGCCACTTCAACAACGAGTCGACGCTGCTCGACGGCGGGCTGCGCACGACGGGCGAGAGCTTCGACATCGTGCAGGACGAGTCGACCATCCTCGTCACCGATCGCTCGAACGCGACCCTCACTGCCGTCGACCCTGCGCGCGTACTGCTCGGTGACAGCACCACGATTCCCGGCGACGCCAAGGTCGCGCTCGGTGAGCAGACCACCGCGATCCTCGACACGCAATCCGGAAACCTGTTCGTCGTCCCGGTCAAGGGCATCTCCGGATTCGAGCTCGAGGGCGCAGAGCCGACCGTCGAGCTCGGCAAGAACTCCGATGTCACCGTCGGCCAGGACGGCACCGTGTACGCGGTCTCGGGCGAGAAGGGCGAGGTCGTCACGATCCCCGTCGACAACCAGGGCGAAGCGCTCGAACCGTCGACGTCGTCCCTGGGCGAGCTGGATGATTCGGTGGCGCCGAGCATCACGGCGGTGGGCGCGACGCCCGTCGTGCTCTCGCCAGCCGACAGCGCGGTCATGACCCCTGGGGGGTTCCGCACCGAGATCACCGAGGCCGACTCGGCCGTTCTGCAGTTCGCGTCAGCCGAGACGGATGCCGTGACCGTGGCGACCGCGTCGCAGTTCATCGAGGTTCCGCTCGACGGCAGCGAGCCGAAGTCGACGGATGCCGGCGGTCAGGGAACACCTGCCGCCCCCGTTTCGCTGCTCGGCTGCACGTACGGCGCCTGGGCCGGCTCGGGCCAGTTCCTGCGCGACTGCCCCGGCGACGGGGACGACGTGCACGAGAAGATCCCTGGCATCGACGCCTCGGCGTCCCTGACGTTCCGCGTCAACCGCGATGTCATCATCCTCAACGACACCGTCGGCGGCGCCGCCTGGCTCACCGATGAGAGCCTGCAGCAGGTCGACAACTGGGACGACCTCACCCCTCCGGAGGGCGAGACCGAAGACGAAGAGGACACCACGGAGGAGACGGTCGAGACCACTCTCCCGGTGCGCACGGACGTCAACACGCCCCCGGTCGCCGAAGACGACACCTACGGGGTGCGCCCGGGCCAGACGACGGCGCTGCCGGTCCTCGACAACGACAACGACGCGGACGGCGACGTCCTGGTCGCAGCCCTGGCTGGCAACCAGCCCTCGATCGGCGAGGTGCAGCCGATCTACGACGGTGGGTCGCTGCAGATCGCCGTCGGCGAGGACGCCTCTGGGTCGGCATCCTTCACCTATGAGGCCACCGACGGCCGCCCGAACGGCAAGGACACCGCAACCGTCTCGCTGACGGTGAAGGACTGGGACACCAACACGGCGCCCAAGCCGAAGCGCACCACGACGCTGGCGATCGAGACCGGTGGCACGATCTCGTACAACATCCTCCCGGATTGGATCGACCCCGAGGGCGACGACATCTACCTCCGTGAGGTCACCGCTGCCCCGGGCGACGAGGTCGAATTCACGACCGACGGCCAGATCACCTACCGCGCGACGGCCAGCCTGCAGGGTCGCAAGGAAGTGCAGGTCGTGGTGGCGGACGCCCTGGGCGAGGCCGCCACTGGGACGCTCGTGCTCGACGTGCGTCCGGCGGGATCGACGCTGCCGAAGACCAACGCCGACCACGTCACGACCCGCGCCGGCGAGCAGGTCACGGTCTCGCCGCTCGCGAACGACTCGAGCTCCGGGCGCGAACCGCTGCGCCTGACCCGCGTCAACGGCGCCGAGTCGCCGAGCGCCACGATCGACCCCGACTACTCCAACGCGACGTTCACGTTCAGCGCCCCGACCCCCGGCACCTACTACGTGCTGTACGAGGTCGCGGCCGGCCCCAACGGCGTGCCGGGCATCGTGCGCGTCGACGTCGAGGATGCCACGGCCGAGGATCGTCCGCCGATCGCCGTCCGCGATGTCGCGCTGCTGCCCACGGGCGGCGAAGTGCTGCTGGGCGTGCTCAACAACGACACCGATCCGTCCGGTGGAATCCTCGTCATCCAGTCGGTCAGCGTCGAGCCGGGCAGCGGGATCTCGGTCTCGGTGCTGAACCACGAGTCCCTCCGCATCGGCGACCAGGGTGCGCTCGATGAGCAGGTGCGCATCAGCTATCGGATCTCGAACGGGTCGAAGACGGCTGAGGGCGAGGTGATCGTCATCCCGATCCCGGCGCCTGACAAGATCCTGCCGCCGATCGCGAATCCCGACAAAGCGGTCGTCCGCGTGAATGACGTCGTTACGATCCCCGTTCTGGAGAACGACTCCAGCCCGGTGGGCGACGCTCTGACTCTCGAGTCGGACCTGATCGAACCGCTCGTCGACCCCGAGGACGGCGAGATCTTCGTCTCGCAGGATGCCGTGCGCTTCAAGGCGGGCCCGGAGGCGAAGACCGTCTACGCGACGTACGAGGTCTCCGACACCCGCGGCAACAAGGTGGGCGGGTACATCACGATCCAGATCGTCCCGGAGCAGGACGAGAACGCCGCCCCGCGCCCGAAGGACATCACGACCCGCGTGCTCAGCGGGAACAAGATCAACATCGCCGTGCCACTGGACGGCATCGATGAGGACGGCGACTCCGTCGAGCTGATCGGTCCTGCCACGAGCCCCGTCAAGGGTCGGATCCTCGAGGTCGCCCAGAACTACTTCGTCTACGAGGCGTACGCCGACTCGTCAGGCGTCGACACGTTCTCGTACCGCGTGCGCGACCGCCTCGGCAAGGAGGGCACCGCGACGGTGCGCGTCGGCATCGCAGCGCCGGAGGACGTGAACCAGGCGCCGTATGCGGTGAAGGATGCCGTCGTCGTGAGGCCCGGTCGTGAGATCGCCGTGCCCGTCATGCTGAACGACTCCGATCCTGAGGGCGATGAGATCGCGCTCGTCAAGGACGACGGACTGGTCGTGCCGGATCTCGACGGGCTGGGTGCGCGTGTGTCGGGTGACCGTGTGCTCGTGCAGGCGCCGAACCGCCCGGTCGAGACATCGCTGCAGTACACGATCAGAGATGCACGCGGCGCCTCGGCACAGGCCGTGCTGCAGATCACGGTCGACGAGGACGTCCCGCTGCTGGCGCCCATCGCCCGCGACGACCGCGTGCTCCCCGCAGACCTCACGGACGGCGGACTCACCACCGACGTCGACATCCTGGCCAACGACGAGGATCCAGACGGAACGACCGATGGGCTCGACATCGCGGTCGCGAACGGTGGAACGCTGCTCGAAGACGGCAAGGTGCGGGTCACCGTCGGCGACGAGATGCAGCTGATCCGCTACACGCTCACCGACCGCGACGACCTGTCGACCTCGGCGTTCATCTTCGTTCCGGCGGTGAAGGACCTGCGCCCTGCACTCACCTCGACCAAGCCGGTCGAAGTGATCAGCGGCGAGACCAAGGAGCTCCCGCTCGACGAGTACGTCACGGTCGCCGGCGGCGGCACCGTGACCATCACCGAGCACGCCAAGGTCAGCGCATCGCACGCCGACGGCGCCGACCTGGTCAAGGACGGCAGCACCCTCGTCTACACGTCGGCCGCCGGATACTTCGGCGAGGACGGCATCTCGTTCGAGGTAACAGACGGCTCGGGACCGGACGACCCTGAGGGCCGGAAGTCCGTTCTGACGATCCCGATCACGGTGCTGCCACCAGACAACCAGCAGCCGACTTTCACTGGCGGTGAGGTGAACGTCGCGCCGGGTGAGGATGCGAGCACCCTCGACCTGGCTGCATTGACGACCGATCCGGATCCCGAGGATCAGGGTGAGCACTCCTACGACTTGATCGGCAGCGCCGACGGAGGCGTGAGTGCGCGCGTCGAAGGCTCCACGCTGTCCGTCGAAGCCGCGTCGAACGCGAAGAAAGGTACGTCGCAGACCCTCACGATTCGGGTCTCGGACGGCGAGACCGACCCGATCGAGGGCACGGTCGTCGTCAACGTGACCGCGTCGACGCGTGAGCTCGCCACCGCGAACACTGACACGATCGACCAGGCCGATCAGGGCGAGACCATCATGGTTCCGGTGCTGGCGAACGACTTCAACCCGTTCCCCGACACCCCGCTGGATGTCCTCACGGTCAACACCGAGACGGGTGTGGGCACAGCCGAAGTCGTGGGCGATCAGGTGCAGGTGACGCCGGGTGCGAAGTTCGTGGGAACCCTCGTGCTCCGTTACACGATCGAGGATGCCACGGAGGACTCCGACCGCCACGTCGATGGCCGTATCGTCCTGACCGTGCAGGGCGTGCCAGAGGCGCCGGGGCGACCGCAGGTCACGAGTGTTCAGGACCGCACAGTCGTGGTGTCGTTCTCGGCGCCGTCCAACAACGGCGCCGAGATCACCCGGTACACGGTCTCGAGCACGTCGGGCAGCGCTTACAGCAAGGAGTGCGCATCGACCACGTGCACGCTCGACGGACTGACCAACAACGTGGAGTACACGTTCCAGGTGGTCGCGACCAACCGCGTCGGCGACTCCGAGCCGTCCGGGGCCTCGGAAGTCGCTCGTCCTGACGCGCGCCCCGACACTCCTGTCGCGCCGACGCTGGTCTTCGGCGACAAGAGCCTCGCTGTCGCATGGACGACTCCGACGACGCCCGGTTCGCCCGTGGAGTCGTACAACCTGCAGATCTCGCCGGCGCCGCCGTCGGGTGTCACCGAGAAGACTGGTGTGACCGGCAACTCGCTCACCTGGGAGGGCCTCGAGAACGGCACCTCGTACCAGGTGCGGGTGCAGGCCGTGAACCGTGCCCCGGAGCCGTCGACCTACAGCGGCTGGTCTCTGGCCGAGATCCCGGCGGGTCCGCCCATGCAGCCCGGCGCGCCGACGACCGCCGAGCTCGCCCCGGTGGGGGACCAGGCCCAGATGCAGGTGAACTGGGTTGCTCCGGACAACAACGGCGCACCGATCTCGGGCTATCAGTTGCAGGTTCTCGAGGGTGGAACGACGGTACGGACCGTCTCGGTACCGGCAGGGCAGACGAGTCAGGCCGTGGTCGTGCCGACCTCTGAGTCCGGGTACTCGTACATCGTGCGCGCACAGAACAAGGCCGACTGGGGTCAGTGGAGCCCGGCGTCCGCCGAGCGCCGCGGCGCGATCCGCCCTGATGCCCCGAACACTCCGAAGATCGCCGTGGGCGACCGCCAGCTCACGATCACCTCGTCGTACGAGCTGTCGGCCGAGCAGCGCAACGGTGCCAAAGCATCCGAACTGACCTACCAGTACAGCCTGAACAGCGGCGGCTGGCAGAACCTCACCAGCACTACGATCGGTGGACTGAACAACGGCACACCGTACACGCTGCAGTTGCGCGCTCTGTCGAACACCGGCACCGGCAGCTACACCGGCGCCGAGTCCGCCAGGTCGAACTCGGTGACCCCGTACGGCGTCCCGCCGCAGCCGAGCGCCGGTGCGCGGAACAACGGCTCGAACGTCACCGTTTCGTGGGGCAACAACGGCAACAACGGCAAGGCACTCACCGACACGCAGATCAGGGTCAGCGGCCCAGGGGCTTCGGGTAACTGGGAGGGCGTCAGCAACACCGGTTCGCGAACCGTCGGCGCCCCGTACTCGCAGAAGTTCACGATCGACGTGCGGGTGAGCAACGACAACGGGAAGAATTGGTCGTCGGTCGCGAGCGACAGCGCGACGACCGATAAGAAGCCCGAGCCCACGGCTAAGACTGTCAAGGGGACGCCCGGCAGCTGGCCTCCCGGCTGGGGCGGGTCCGGCGCCTGCAACACGTCATCGTGCGCCTATGTGGCGCTGCAGGTCACGAACTTCCCTGCGGGCAACTACCGGTTGTTCTGCAACGACGGCGGCGAGTTCGGCGGAAGCAGCAAATACGTCCCGGCCAACGGCAAGGTCGAGCTCTCGTGCTTCTACGGAAGCCCTGGGCACTCGATTCGAGTCCGCATCGAGGGCTGGGGCTACGCAGACGCGATGACCTGGTACTAGCGAGAGAAAGAAACAGCACACAATGACAATGACTCCTGAGCAGGCGACCTGGTTCCAGGGCACCTTCACGCGCCTCGTCGAGAACATCGACAAGGCCGTGCAGGGAAAGCACGAGGTCGTCAGCCTGGTTCTGGCATCCATGCTCGCCGAAGGCCATGTCCTCCTCGAGGACGCGCCAGGCACTGGCAAGACCAGCCTCGCGAAGGCGCTCGCGGCCACTGTGCAGGGCACCAGTTCGCGCATCCAGTTCACGCCCGACCTGCTGCCCTCCGACGTCACCGGTGTGACGATCTACGACCAGCAGGCGCACAAGTTCGAGTTCCACAAGGGCCCGATCTTCGCCTCGATCGTGCTCGCCGATGAGATCAACCGCGCGTCTCCCAAGACGCAGTCGGCGCTGCTCGAGGTCATGGAAGAGTCACGCGTGACCATCGACGGTGTCACGCATGAGGCCGGCCGCCCGTTCCTCGTGATCGCGACGCAGAACCCCGTCGAGCAGGCGGGTACGTACAAGCTCCCGGAGGCGCAGCTCGACCGCTTCCTCATCAAGACGTCGATCGGCTACCCCGACCTGGCGATCACCGAGAGCATCCTGGCCGGAGCATCCGACCGCAACCCGTCGGCGCACCTGACGCCGATCATCACGACCGGAGCCGTCGCCGACATGGCAGACCTCGCGGCGACCACGCACGTCGAGCCCGCCGTGCTGCGCTACATCGCAGAACTGGCCGAGGCGACCCGCGATGACAGCGGCGTCCGGCTCGGGGTCTCGGTGCGTGGAGCCATCGCAATGGTCCGTCTCGCCAAGGTGTGGGCTGCCTCCCGCGGACGCCACTACGTGCTGCCGGACGACATCAAGGCGCTCATCGCTCCCGCATGGCAGCACCGCCTGATGCTGGACCCGGAGGCCGAGTTCTCGGGAACCACCGCTGACGCGGTGATCACCCGCGTGCTCGAGCGGGTTGCTGCACCCCAGGCCCGAACGGCGGCTTGATGACCGCAGAGACGCTGCCGGCGACGTCGCAGAGCGCCCGTGACGCCGGTTGGCGTGACATCGTGGCGCTCATCGGCGTGCGCATCGGAAGCCGTCTCCGCAAGGTCGCCGCCGTCATCCGCCCCCTCGCCTGGGTGCTCATCGCACTCGCCGTGGTGTTCTGGATCGCAGGCCTCACCCTCGGCTGGCGCGAGCTCACGGTCACGGCCGTGATCGTGACGATCACCCTGTTGGTGTGCGCGGTGTTCCTGGTCGGACGCACCGAGTACGACGTGAACCTCGACCTCGCCCGCACCCGGGTCGTCGTCGGCGAACGCGCGGTCGGCGCACTGACCCTCGCCAATCCCGGCGGTCGGGCGATCCTCCCATCGCGGGTCGTGCTGCCCGTCGGCGCAGGCCGCGGAGAGTTCGGCATCCAGCGACTCGCGCCCGGAGAGAAGGCCGAGGAGCTCTTCGCGATCCCCACGCAGCGGCGCGGTGTCGTCAAGGTCGGGCCGGTCAGCGTCGTCCGCGGCGACCCACTCGGTCTGTTCGAGCGCGCGCACCGCCGTGACGACCCCGTCGATCTGTTCGTCCACCCGCAGACCGTGCTCTTCGACGGTCAGTCCCTCGGCTTCCTGCGCGACCTCGAAGGTCTGCCGGCTGCAGACCTGTCTCGTGACGACGTCTCATTCCACGCGCTCAACGAGTACCAGCCGGGCGATGACCTGCGCCACGTGCACTGGCGATCCACTGCCCGCACCGGCGTGATGATGGTTCGTCAGTACGAAGAGACCCGTCGCTCGCACTTCGTCATCGGCCTCTCTCGATCGACCGGCGACTACGCCAATGACACCGACTTCGAGTTGGGCATCTCGGTGGCCGGGTCCATCGGACTCCGCGCACTGCGCGACTCGCAGCGCGTCGAGGTGCGCGTGCAGGGGCGCGAGCTGCGCTCGGGCACGGGGAAGCAGCTGCTCGACTCGCTCGCCGCGGTCGAGGGCAGCAAGCCGCGCGACGGCGGCATCGCCGAGCTCAGCGGCGTGATCGCGGCGACGATGCCGCTCGCCAGTGTCGTGGTGCTCGTGTGCGGCTCGAAGGTGTCGGGCGAGAACCTCCGGGTGGCCTGCGCACGCCTGCCGTTCGGAGCGCGAGTCATCGCGATCGTCGCCGACACCTCTGTCGAGGTCCCGGCTCTCCGCCGCATCGGCGATGCCGATGTCGTCAGCGTCGGCACCCTGCAGCAGATCCCCCTCGCACTTCAGAAGGTCCTCGCATGAGCGCGCCCGCCCTCTCGTCGGTCGCAGCGCTTCCTCTGCGTCGCTGGGGACTCGACGTAGCAGCCGTCATCGTCCTGCTCGTCGCCTCAGCAATCGGGTTCTGGCCCACGTTCGCCGGGGGCAGCTTCCTCGGAGCGGCGATCGGAGGCGCCCTCATCGGCATCGCGATCGCGGTCGTCGCGGCCTGGCGTCGCTGGGGGATCCTCATCATCGCCGGGCTCACCGTGGCGGCCTACTTCGTCTTCGGCGGCGCGCTTGCTCTGCCGCACACCGCGATCGGCGGCTTCATCCCTTCGCTGGAGACGCTGCAGCAGCTTGCAGTCGGCGTGGTCACGTCGTGGAAGCAGATGCTGACGACCGTCGCTCCGGTCTCCGGCTCAGATGGGCACTTCCTCGTGCCGTTCCTGCTCCTCCTCGTGGCGTCGGTGGTGACGGCATCCCTCGCCCTCCGCCTCACCCAGCCCGCATGGGCCCTGCTTCCCGCAGGTGCGCTGCTCGCCGCTGTGATCGCGCTCGGCACGCCGGAGACGGCCATGCCCCTCGTCCAGGGTGCGGTGTTCGCCCTCGCGAGCATCGCCTGGCTCGCGGTGCGGCAGATCTGGGCGCCGCAGAACGCGGCCGTGTCGGTCAGCGAGATCGACCCGTCGCGCGCCAACCACATGCGGATGCGACGCCTGCTCGCCGGCGGCGCCGTGCTCGCGGTGGCCGCAGGCGCAGGAATCGCGACCAGCGCGTTCACCGCACCCACCGAGGTGCGTCACGTCCTGCGCGACACGATCATCCCGCCGTTCAACGTGCGCGACTACCCGAGCGCCCTGCAGTCGTTCCGCGGCCACGTCCGCGACAACAAGGAGGCGACGCTGTTCACGGTCCGCGGGCTCCCCGAGGGGGCTCGCGTCCGGATCGCAGCCATGGACGAGTTCGACGGCCAGGTGATCAACGTCGTCGACGGGGGCCCTGGTACCTCCAGCGCGTTCTCACCGATCCGCTCCAACATGTCGCCGAATGCGGAAGGGCTGCCGGTGACGCTGGAGTTCGACATCGGCGACTACAGCGACGTGTGGGTTCCGCAGGCCGGCCTCGTCTCGGAGTTCCGGTTCGCTGGAGGCGACGCCGAGGCGCTTCGACGGGGAACGTACTACAGCAGCGGGTCATCGACCGCGGTCGCGACGACGGGGCTGCGCAAGGGCGACAGCTACGCGGTGCAGACCACCATCCCCGCCGAGGTGACGGACAAGCAGCTCGCCGACGCCGATTTCGGCGCCGTGCGCATGCCGAAGAACGACAACGTTCCCGAAGAGCTGTCGACCCTCGCCGGTGAGATCACCGCGGAAGCCGAGACGCCGGTCGAGCAGACGCAGGCGATCGCCGACTACCTGTCCGAGGAAGGCTTCTTCAGCCACGGGCTCGAGGGCGAGGTCATCTCGCGTGCCGGCCACACCTCGGAGCGCATCTCCACGCTCATCGGCGGCGATCAGATGATCGGCGACGACGAGCAGTACGCCGTCGCGATGACGCTGCTCGCCGGAGAGCTGGGGATCCCCGCACGCGTGGTCATGGGGTTCTATCCCGACGAGAAGGATGCCGGCGCGGCGTCGTTCGCGGCGACGGGCGACGCCCTCCACGCGTGGGTCGAGGTGAACTTCGACGGGTTCGGGTGGGTTCCGTTCGACCCGACGCCGCCAGAGGACCAGGTTCCCAACGACCAGAACACCAAGCCCCGCGCCGATCCGAAGCCGCAGGTGCTGCAGCCGCCGCCCCCGCCCCAGGAGCCGGTCGATCTGCCGCCGACGCTGCCAGACGATCGCGAAGCAGAGGACGAGTCGCTGAACATCGCGGCGATCATCGGTGCGATCCTGGCCATCGGCGGAATCTCGCTCGCGATCATCGCGCTGATCGCCTCGCCGTTCATCGTCATCGGCGCGTGGAAGGCATCGCGTCGCCGCTCGCGGCGGATGGCCGACCACACGGCCGACCGGATCGCCGGCGGCTGGGACGAGCTCACCGACCGCGCGGTCGACTACGGCGCGCGGCTGACGCCCGGCGCGACCCGCGGCGAGGAAGCGGTGCTCGTCTCAGACTCGCTCGCGGTTCCGACCGTGACGGCGCTCGCCGACCGGGCCGACGCCGAGGTGTTCGGCCCGCACGACCCGAGTCAGGAAGACGTCGACGCCTTCTGGAAGGAGGTCGACGAGATCGTGGTCGGCCTCGGCTCCGAGGCCGGATTCTGGAAGCGGATGAAGGCGCGGCTCAGCCTGCGCTCGCTGCTGGGAGGATCCGCGATCCAGTCCGGTTTCCAGGGGCTGAAGGATGCCGCGACCGCGCGCGTTCGCCGAGAACCTGGCACGATCGACACAGGCACGACAGAAGCACCCGAGAGCGAGACATCATGACGCAACCGTCGTTCGGCACCGTCGCCCCGACCTCACGACGAGCGGTGGCCTACATCATCGATGCCGCGATCGCGGCCGGAATCGGCATCGTCCTGTCGATCCTGCTCGTGGTTTTCGCGGTCATGGCCGGTCCGGAGGGGATGCTGGGCGTCATCGGCATCGGAGCCCCCGTGGTGTCGCTGATCCTCATCGGCTGGTTCGTGTTCTACACGTTCATGCAGTCCCGCGACGGTTCGATCGGCATGCGCACTCAGCGACTCCGCCTCGTGCGCGAGGACGACGGTGCACCCCTCGGGTTCGGCAAGGCGCTGCTGCGCAACATCATCTTCGGGCTCGCCGCCGGCATCGTCGTCGGATACTTCACTCCGCTCTTCGACGGATCGGGGCGGTTCCAGGGGTGGCACGACAAGGTCGCACGCTCGCTGATGATGGATGCCGGCGCTCGCGCCAGTGCAGCGCCGCCGACCATGGCATTGCACGTCCCGCCGCGCCCGTCGATGCCGAACGGCGCCCGGCAGGCGACCAGCGCTGCTCCGTCGATGCCCAATGGCGCCCCGCCGATCCCGGGCCTGGCCACACCGACGATGCCGCAGTCGTTCACTCCTCCTTCGCTGTCGACGCCGACCGGCCCCGCTGCGCCCTCTGCTCCTGTCGGTCCGGCGATGCCCGCTGCTCCCGCGTTCCCTTCGCCGTCCACCCCTGCGCTCGATGAGACCGTGCGGGGTCCGGAACCGGCTCGCTCCGCGCAGCCGATCGCCCACCCCACGGCTCCCGCCGCCGACTCCCTGATCGCCTTCGTGCCGGGGATCACCCAGGACGGTCCGCCTGAGCGGAACACGCCTGCGCCGCCGGCCCCGGCGGCTCCCGCGGCTCCCGCGGCTCCCGCGGCTCCCGCCGTGACGACTCCGTCCGACGACGCCCCGAACGGAACTGCCCTGAACGGCGGCTCCGGAGACGTCGGCGACATCGAGGACACCCGCATCAGCATCCCCGGGCACCGCCTGGTGTTCACCTGGGATGACGGCACCCGCGTGACGGTCTCGCGCCGCACACTGTTCGGGCGCAACCCGGCGCCGGAGGAAGGTGCCGCGGTCGTCTCCGTCCGCGACGAGACGCTGTCGCTGTCGAAGACGCACTTCGAGGCGGCAGCCGAACCATCCGGCGGGTGGATCATGGACCGTCATTCCACCAACGGCACGGCGATCGTCCGCGACGGCCACCGCATCGTGTGCGCGCCAGGTGAGCAGGTGCGCATCCGCCTGGGCGACGCCGTCGAGATCGGCGATCGGATCGTCACCATCGGGGGCTACGCATGACCGCGCCGCTGATCGTGACGGCTGGCTGCTCGACGCACGCCGGGCTCCGTCGCACTCTGAACGAGGACGCACTGCTCGCCAGCGCTCCGGTGTTCGTCGTCGCCGACGGCATGGGAGGCCACGAGGCGGGCGAGAGGGCGAGCGCCGCCGTCGTCGCCGAGTTCTCGCGCTACATCGGCAGGCAGAGCCTCGAGTTGGACGACGTGCTCGACGCGCTCGCCCGTTCGCGCGAAGCGGTCGATGCGCTCTCGGTGTCCGCCATGGGCCGAGCGGGAACGACCCTCAGCGGGCTCGTGCTCGCCGAGGTCGACGGTATGGGCTACTGGCTCAGCTTCAACATCGGCGACTCGCGCACGTATCGCCTGTCGGGCAACGAACTCGAGCAGATCAGCGTCGACCACTCCGTCGTGCAGGAGCTCATCGAGTCGGGCGAGCTCAGCGTCGCCGAGGCCGCGTCGGATCACCGTCGCAACATCATCACGAGGGCGATCGGCGCCGGCAGCACCGGCGACGCGGACTTCTGGATGTTCCCCGCCGAGCTCGGCGATCGGATGCTGATCTGCTCCGATGGCCTCTCGTCAGAGGTCCCGGATTCACTGATCCGCGAGATCCTGACGACCGAGTCCGACCCGCAGACCGCCGCCGCAGCACTGGTGAGCGAGGCTGTCGCCGCCGGCGGCAGGGACAACATCACCGTCGTGGTGGTGGATGCCGTCTCCGTGGCGTCCCGCCCCGGCGTGCAGATGCGCGCCGATGACGACATCGATGAGAACACCCGGCCGCGTGCGGCCGCGGCAGGAGGAATGAGCTGATGCAGACCACATACCGCCCAGGTCAGTGGAACGTGCTGGTGACCCCCGGTGCTCTGATCGCGCTGTCTCCGGATGCTCCGGCCGAACTGCTCAAGCGACTCTGGGAGCGCGAGCGCACCGCCGGCGACCTCGCCGCGGTCATCGACGTGCTCACCGAGCACGCGTCCGGTTCGTTCGCGGACATGCTGGGTTTCGCGGCGGTGGTCCTCGAAGGGGCTGACGCGCGCATCGCCGTTCGCGGCGCAGCGATGGTCGAGGTGACAGGATCCGAAGGGCGCGAGAGCTTCAGCGGCGCGAACGTCACTACCTGGAGCGAGCGCTTCGTCGCCGGTGCGAGCCGTATCGAGATCACGACGGATGGCGACGAGGATGCCGTGAGCCTGCCGGTCTCAGCCGGCATCGTACGTGCCTCCCACGCCGCCGCCGACATCGAACCGGCGGACGTCACGATTCCGGATGCGGCTGCCGCGGTGGTCCATGACGCCGACGAATCCGAGCGGATCGAGGACGCGCCCGTCGAGGAAGTTCCTGTTGAGGAAGTGCCGGTCGCGGACGTGCCGGTCGAGGAGGCGCCCGTCGAAGAGCCGGTCTCCGAAGAGCCGGTGATCGACGAGCAGGCCGCAGACGAGCCCGTCGCCGACGAGCCGAGCACCGACGAGCCGAGCACCGACGAGCCGGTCACCGAGCAGATCGAGACACCGGCCGAGGCGGTGGCGGACGAGGTCGACGGCAACACGCTGATGCCGAACGATGAGACGTTCGCGAGCGACGCGGACGAGTTCGATCAGCTGTTCGGCGCGACGATCGCGTCGCCGAACGCGGTCACTCCGCCGGTGCCGCCCGCTCCGGCTCCACTCGACGGCGACCACGACGGAGCGACGATCTCGGTCGCCGAGGCACGTGCGCTCCGGCAGAGCGCGCCGACCGCTGCACCCGATGCTCCCACGGCCGTTCTGCCCGTCGTCTCCAGCGGCTCGGGTCGCGTCCGCGTCTCCACCGGTCAGGTCGTGGCACTCGACCGCACTGTGATCATCGGGCGTCGTCCGCGGTCCACGCGGGCCAGCGGAGCCGACCTGCCCCATTTGATCGCCGTCGAGAGCCCGCAGCAGGACATCTCGCGCAGCCACCTCGAGATCCGCCCCGAGGGCGACACGGTCGTCGTCATCGACCTGCACACCACGAACGGCTCGACGCTGCTGCGCCCCGGTGCAGACCCGTTGCGCCTGCACCCCGGTGAGCCGACGCTCGTGCTCTCGAGCGACGTCGTCGACCTGGGCGACGGCGTGACGGTCGTGTTCGAGGATCTGCCGTGAGCAGACCCCCCTCACCTCCTCCCGAGCTCCCCGGTTTCACCTTCGTGGAGCCGCTGGGCACGGGTGGCTTCGCCGATGTGTTCCTGTACGAGCAGCAGATGCCCCGGCGCCGCGTCGCCGTGAAGGTGCTGCTCGCCGACCGGATCTCGAGCGGCGCGGCGAAGGAGTTCGCCGACGAGGCGAACGTGATGGCGATGCTGTCGACGCATCCGGCCATCGTGACGATCTACCAGGCAGGCATGGCCGGCGACGGCAGACCATACCTCGTGATGGAGTACTGCCCCCGTCCGAACCTGCAGATCCGTGCCCGCAAGGAGCCGTTCTCGGTCGCCGAGGCGCTGCGCGTCGGCATCCAGGTCGCCGGTGCCGTCGAGACCGCGCACCGCGCCGGGGTCCTGCACCGCGACATCAAGCCGGCGAACATCCTCGTCACGGAGTACAACCGGCCGGCCCTCACCGACTTCGGCATCGCCTCGACGACGGGCGCCGTGAGCGAGGCGACAGGCATGTCGATCCCCTGGTCGCCGCCGGAGTTCTTCGCGGATCCGCCGCAGAGCGGGCAGCGCTCGGACGTGTTCGCGCTCGGTGCCACGCTGTACACGCTTCTCGCCGGCCGGTCGCCGTTCGAGCGACCGGGAGAGCGCAACACGAGCGCCGACCTCATCGAACGCATCGAGCGATCACCGCTGCCGTCTCTGTCGCGACCCGATTCGCCCGGAAGCCTTCAGCAGGTGCTCGAGCGGGCCATGGCGAAGAACCCGGATGCCCGGTACCCGAGCGCTGTCGCCTTCGCGCGTGCGCTGCAGAAGGTTCAGATCGAGCTCGCGCACTCGGTCACGCCGATCGACATCGTCGACGACCATCCGCTGCCAGAGGATCTGGAGGACGAGGACGAGGGCCTCACCCGCGTCCGCGACATCGTCAGCATCGAACCGGATGCCGGGAACACCCGCCCGTCCGCCACGACCCGTCCGTTCGGCACGCCGCAGCCGCAGCGCGCTCCCGCGGGGGATCCGGGCCCGCGCTTCGACCCAGCGGCATCCACGTCCGCATCCGCGGTCGAGGACACGGTCATGCGCCCCGGCGCGGCGTCCGCGGCCGCACCTGTCGACGAGGACCGGACGGTTCTGCGCGGCCCGCGCGCCCTCTCGCCCGAGGCTCCCGCGGTGCCGTTCCCGCCGTCCGCTGAGCCCGCACAGGCACCCGACCAGGCAACGGCGAAGCCGAAGCCGCGGGTGGGCATGTGGATCGGCGTCGCGGCTGCGGCGGTCGTCCTCGTCGGCGGCACGATCGCCGGCGTGAGCCTGCTCCAGGGCGGCGGAGCGCCCGACCCTGTAGCCACGCAGGAGGGGGCGGCCCCGAAGGATCCCATCTCCGACGCGGTTCCAGCGGTCGACGACCTCACCGGCACGCGCGAAGGCTCGACCATCACGTTCACCTGGACGAACCCGGCCGAGGAGGACGGCGACCTGTATCTGTGGAACACCGTCAGTCTCGATGGCGCCGGGGTTCCCGAGCCCACCGACGAGCCGACCGTGACGTTCGAGGGAGCCGCCACAGGGCAGGTGTGCATCGATGTGCTGCTGCGCCGCGAGGACGGCCGCGCGTCGGAGCAGGTGCGGGGGTGCGTGGAGTGAGCTCACGCGGTGATCGGTCGATGTCCTCCGAGCGCATGATCTGGGAGATCGAGGACGAGAAGGACGAGATCGAGGGCCTCGACGAGAACGGGCGCCCCGACCCGGCATACGCGGCAGCACTCGGCATGCTGTCGGCGCCCCTCGGTCGGCGTGCTCTCGCGCTGGTCATCGATGTCGCGGTCTGGCTCGTGCTGCAGCTGCCGTTGTGGCTGGGCACTGTTCCGCTGCTGCTCAAACTCGCCACCGGCTCGATCTCGCCGTACGGGCTCGTCAACCACCCGTCGTTCGTCCTCGCGATCGTCACGGCGTCGGCGACCGTCGTCCTGACCCTCGTGGTCAGCATCGTCCAGCTCGTGATGCACGGACGGGGAGGCCGCACCATCGGCAAGGGGAGCGTCGGCATCCGTTCGGTCAACGTGCGCACTCTGGGGCGCCCCGGCGTCGGCTGGGTGCTGCTGCGCTATCTTCTGATGGGCGCATCCGGGATCGTGCCGCTGATCGGACCGGTTCTGCTGCTCGCGTCCCCGACGTTCGATCCGGAGCGCCGCGGCCGAGGCCTGCACGACAAGGCGACGCACGTCTGGCTCGTCGACGTGCGCAAGGGACTGAACCCGTACGACGACAAGCGCATGCGCGTCGCCCGCAAGCTCGTCAAGGCCGAGCCCGCCCCGGAGCGGTCCTCGCTGCCGTCGCTCGCGACGCCGCAGGATCCGGCGGTGGCTCCCCAGTACCGGCCGGGCACCCGGGTGAGCGCCGGTGTCATCGGCATCGCCCGTCCGCACACGCCCGATTCCCGCCCTGAGATCGGTGTGCCTCCCATCGCCGCTCCGGCGACGCCTGCGCCCGTCGAGGCCGGCAAGCCGGTCATGGGCGGGTATCGCCCCGCCGGTGAGAACGCCGCTGCGCCGGAAGCCGCCCCGCAGGCTCCGGTCGCGCAGGAAGCCCGGGCGGCCGCGCAGGTCCCGAACCCGCAGCCGACCCCGCAGGCCGCTCGGCCGCAGCAGCCCGTGGCTGCAGCACCGCAGCCGGTCGTGTTCGGTCTGCGCCTGGACACCGGCGACAGCATTCCGGTCGCGGCGCCCGTGCTGCTCGGACGCAATCCGGATGCCGCCGGGCACCCCGGTGCCCACACGGTCGCCCTCGAGGACGAGAGCAAGTCGCTGTCGAAGACCCATCTGCTCGTCCGCCCTGTGGAGGGCGGACTCGAGATCATGGACTGCGGATCGACGAACGGATCCGGTCTGGTCCGCGGCGGCACGGAGTACGAGGTCGTGGCCGGAGCGCCGGTCGTGACGATCGAGGGCGACACGGTGCGGCTGGGCGACAGGCTCGCCGCGGTGATCCGGGTGTGATCGAGGGAGAACCATGAGACTGAAACTGACCCTGCACCGCCCGATCGGCGATCCTGTCGACATCGTGATCACCACGGATTCCACCGCGACCGCCGCCGACGTCGCTCGGCACGTCGCCGAGGCCGATCCCACCCGTTCGGTCCCGGTCGCCGAGGGCGACGTGCTCACCCTCGCGGTCGCGCCTCCCACCGGCGAGCGGCTCGTTCCGCTGCATCCTGAGATCCCGATCGGCGAGGCGCCGATCGGCTCCGGGTTCGCGGCATCCATCCTCAACCACGGCCCGGACTACACCGGCGCCGGCAAGCGCGAGATCGTCGGTGTTCTGCGGGCGACCGCCGGCCCCCTGGCCGGACAGGAGTTCCCGATCTCATCGGGCCAGATGGTCATCGGACGAGATGCCGCGGGCGACGTCGTCCTGGCGGACCCGATGGTCTCCAAGCGTCACGCGCGACTCGAGGTCGGCCAGCACATCGAGGTCATCGACCTCAACTCAGCCAACGGCGTCCTCGTCGACGGCGTCGCCGTGCAGCGCATCCGGCTGGAGGACGGCACCCCGTTCGTCATCGGCGCCACGACGCTCGTTCCGCACCTGGCGCGCTCGTTCGACGGCACCGCCGCGGAAGAGCCCATCATCGAGCGCGGCGGCGGACTGCTGTTCAATCGCAGCCCGCGCGTCGAGGTGCGCTATCCCGGTACGGGTTTCAAGGCGCCGCGCATCCCGACAGAGAAGCTCGGCAAGATCTTCCCCTGGCCGATCCTCGTCGCGCCGATCCTCATGGGAATGGCGCTGTACGTGCTCAACGGCAACCCGCGATCCCTGCTGATGATCGTCATGACGCCGCTGATGGCGCTCGGCAACATCATCAACCAGTCGCGCTCGGAGAAGAAGAGCTCGAACCACGAGTACATGCTCTTCGAACGCCAGTACGAGCAGCTCGAGGAGGACTTCTTCCGCGGCAAGCCGGAGGAGGAGGAAGCGCGCAACGCCGAGGCGCCTCCTGTCGCCGAGGTGTTCGATCACGCCATGCGGCTCGGGCCGATGCTGTGGACCAGGCGCCCCGAGCACTGGAACTTCCTGGGGGTGCGACTGGGCAGCTGCACGCTCCCGGCGCGCAACACGATCGCCGAGATGGACACCCCGGAGGGACTCCCGGAATTCCTCGAGCGGGTCGACCGGCTTCAGGAGCGCTACTCGGAGGTCGACGACGTGCCGGTCTTCGAACTGCTGGCGGATGCCGGATCCATCGGCATCGCCGGCCCCCAGGGGCTCGCCGCGGACGCCATGCGCGGCATCGCCGTTCAGCTGTTCGGCCTGCACGCCCCGAACGACGTCGTGGCCGTCGCCTTCGCGGACTCGGCATGGACGGCCGAGTTGGACTGGCTCAAGTGGATGCCGCATACCTCCAGCGAGAAGAGCCCGTTCCGCGACGTCGCCCTCGCCGACTCGGCCCCGACCGGGGCAGCGCTGCTGAGCATGCTGGAGGACTACGTCCAGCGCGCGGCGTCCGGCGGTGCGGAGAGCCGCGAGCCGCGCGGGCCGTTCAAGGACGAGTGGAACCCGCTGCTGTACGGCACCGACGTGTCGCGGGCGGCCGGAGACCACAAGCGGACGCCTGCGGTGTCGGTCATCGTCTTCGTCAGCAGCGAGGCGCCGGTCGACCGCGGGCGTCTCACCGACGTGCTCGACCGCGGCGCGGACCACGGTGTGCACGCCGTCTTCGTCTCGCCGACCGTGGAATCGCTCCCGGCGGTGTGCCGCAGCTACATCGACGTGACGAACGGCCTGGAAGCGGCCAGCGTCGGGCTCGTCCGCACCGGCGACAGCTTCGAGGGTGCGCGCGTCGAGGGCGTCTCCAACGCGTACATGCACATGCTCGCGAGGCGCATGGCCCCGGTCGTGGATGCCAGCACCGTCGTGCACGACGCATCCGACATCCCGAGCACGGTGGGCTTCCTGCAGCTCGTGGACCCCGCGATCGCGGAGGACCCGCGGGTCGTGATCGAGCGGTGGCGGCAGAACAACACGATCGTCGACCGTTCCCCGACTCCCCGTCCCCGTCTGAAGAAGGCCGGCAACCTGCGCGCGATCATCGGACAGGGCGCCAGCGACGCCATGGCCCTCGACCTGCGCACGCACGGTCCGCACGCCCTCGTCGGCGGGACGACCGGTGCAGGAAAGTCCGAGTTCCTGCAGGCCTGGGTGCTCGGCATGGCCGCGGCGCACAGCCCGGACCGGGTGACGTTCCTGTTCGTCGACTACAAGGGCGGATCCGCGTTCGCCGACTGCGTCGATCTGCCGCACTGCGTCGGTCTGGTCACCGACCTGAGCCCGCACCTCGTGCGCCGCGCGCTCACCAGTCTGCGAGCCGAACTGCAGCACCGGGAGCACCTGCTCAACCGCAAGAAGGCGAAAGACCTGCTCGAGCTGGAAAAGCGCCAGGATCCCGAGTGCCCTCCGGCCCTCGTCCTGGTCATCGACGAGTTCGCGGCCCTCGCATCCGAGATGCCCGAGTTCGTCGACGGCGTCGTCGACATCGCACAGCGCGGCCGCTCGCTCGGCATCCACCTCATCATGGCGACGCAGCGTCCCGCCGGCGTCATCAAGGACAACCTGCGCGCGAACACGAACCTGCGCATCGCCCTGCGCATGGCCGACGAGGCCGACTCCCGCGACGTCGTCGACGACCCGGTGGCATCGACCTTCCCGGCCTCGATCCCCGGCCGCGCGATCGCGAAGACCGGGCCGGGTCGGCTCGTGCCGTTCCAGTCCGCGTACGCGGGCGGATGGACGACGGAGGACGAAGGCGCCGCCGTCGAGGTCCGCGTGTCCGAACTGCGCTTCGGAGCCAGCGCGGAATGGGAGCCCGAGCGTCCCGCCGAGGCCGAGACGCACGAGGAGGACCTCGGGCCCAACGACCAGAAGCGGATCGTGTCGACGCTGATCCGCGCCAGCGAGGTCGCGGGGCTCCAGGCGCCGCGACGGCCATGGCTCGACGATCTCGCCCCGGTCGTGGAGCTCGCGGACCTGCCCAACGACGGCGACACCCGCATCCCTCTCGCGCTCATGGATGTGCCAGAGAAGCAGATGCAGGAGCCCGCGGTGTTCGTACCGGACCGCGACGGCTCGCTGGTGGTCTACGGCACCTCCGGCTCGGGCAAGTCCACGGTGCTGAAGACCATCGCGACCGCGGCCGGGATGCAGCCGGATCGCGGCCGCGTCCAGGTGTACTGCCTGGACTTCGCATCCGGAGCCCTAGGATCGCTCGCCGACCTGCCGCATGTCGGCTCCGTCGTCGACGGCGCGGATGCCGAGCGCATCCAGCGCCTGTTCCGGACCCTCGATCGCGAGATGGACCGCCGCGCGGCCTCGTTCTCGGCGGCGAGCGCGGCGACCGTGCAGGAGTACCGGGAGATCGCGGACCCGAACATGCCGCGCATCCTGCTGCTCATGGACAACTTCCCCGAGTTCAAGAAGGACTGGGAGTACGCACCAGGACGTGCGCCGTTCTACCGGACCTTCATGCGCATCCTCGGCGAGGGGCGAACGCTCGGCGTGCACATGGTCATCACGGCCGATCGCGGCAACGCGGTCCCCAGCGCCGTCGCCTCCAACATCTCCCGCCGAGTGGTGCTGCGTCTGGGCGACCCCGGCCAGTACATGCTGCTCAACGCCCCGCGCGACATCCTCGACGAGCAGTCGGCACCTGGGCGCGCCATCATCGACGGCCACGAAGCGCAGATCGCGGTCCTCGGCGGCACGCCGAACGTGGTGGAGCAGACGAAGGCGCTCACCGCCCTGGCCAAGACCCTCCGAGCGGAGGGCGCGCGCGACCTCCCGGAGATCGGCGCCCTGCCGACCATGGTGCCCGCCACGGACATGCCGGCGATGGTCGACGGGATGCCGGTCTTCGGCATCGCCGACGACACGCTCGCTCCGCGCGGGTTCGAGCCCATCGGCTCGTTCGTCATCTCCGGACCGCCCGCGTCCGGGCGCACGAACGCGCTCAAGGCACTGGTCGTGGCGATGGAGCGGTTCGATCCGAACGTGCGGATGTACCACTTCGGCAACCGTCGCTCGCAGTTGAAGGACTTCCGCCCGTGGGTGCGCAGCGCGATCAAGCCGGAAGAGGAGAAGGAACTCGCCGAGCAGTTGACCGAGCTCGTCACCAGCGACACGACCGAGGGCCGCATCATGATCGTCATCGAGGACATCCCGCACCTCGCCGACGGTCCGGCCGACCGGCAGATGCGGACGCTTCTGCAGGCGATGAACAACAGCGACCACCTGCTGATCGCCGACGCCGAGATCAGTCGCGCCAGCGGAAGCATCGGTGTGCTCGGCGAATGGAAGACGGGGCGTCAGGGCATCATCCTCAAGCCCGACACGTACGACGGCGAATCGATCTTCAAGACGGCCTTCAGCCGGATCAAGAGGAGCGACTTCCCGGTGGGGCGCGGCATCTTCGTGCAGGCGGGCCGCCTGGTCACGATGCAGATGCCGTTCGTCCCCGATGCGCCGCCGGTGGGCAGGACTGACATGGGTACCGCTCCCCGTTTGCGTGAGCGGGTTCGTTGACTAACCTCATTCAGGAGGCCGCAGGGGCCTGACGAGGGCCACACCGGCCGGAATACCACGAACGCGGAGGGCAGTTCTCATGGCACATGACTTTGGTGCAACATACAGCGAGATGGAAGACGCGGCACAGCGTCTGCGCGACGGACGCACGTCGATCGGTGACGCGCTGAAGGACCTCCAGGGCGTCATCGACGACCTGGTCCAGGACGGCTTCAAGACCGAGAACGCGTCGGAGCAGTACTCCACCGCATACAACGACCTGACCACCTCGCTGGACGACGCCACCGAGGCCGTCAACGACATGGCGACGGCGCTGGACCAGATGGCGGACAAGATCCGCGACACCGACCAGCTCTGATCGGTCGCACCGAAGGCCGTGGGGCCAGTTCGACAGGACTGACTCCACGGCCTTCGTCGTTCCCCCAGACCGCGCAGACGCTACGAATAGAATCGGGATCATGACCGGACAGCAGAGCTACTGGTACAACCTGTCGACCCAGACCGTGGTGCGCGCCGACGAGCGCCCCTCCGAGGACACGATCGGCCCGTTCGCCACGGCCGCCGAGGCCGAGGACTCGCCTGCAGTGCTGCTCGAGCACGCGCGGGCGTGGCTCGAGAGCGAGGAGAGCGAACCGTTCCGGGCGATGGCCGAGGAGAGCGGCGAAGACACCGACTACGCGTGACGGCCAGGGAATGAGGGGGAGACGCCGCGTCGCGGCACTGACTGCGCTCGCGCTCGCCGCGGGGCTGACGGCCTGCGCGCCGGCCATGCCGGAGTCGGTGATCCCCGGAACGAAGGTCGTCGTCGGGTGGACGGGGTCGTTGACCTCGACCAATGCGGCCGCATCCCCGACGAGCGGCAACACCGACATCGCCGCGCTGACGCGAGCGCGTTTCGGCGACGTGATCGACGGCGACTTCGTCGCGGATGAGAGCTTCGGCACTGTGACGATCCTCGAGGAGGAGCCGTTCACTGTGCGCTACGACCTCGCCGAGCCCGCGTGGTCGGACAGCATCCCGCTCGATGCCGCGGACCTGCTGCTGGGCTGGGCGGGAGCCGCGGGGTACTTCCTGCCTGATAAGGCATCGGTTCCGGATGTTCCGATCCCGGTCGCGGATGAGTTCGCACGGTCGATCGACGTGACCTATGCGCAGCCGGTGAGCGACTGGCAGAGCTTCGTGACTGTTCCGGTGCCCGCCCATGTGCTGGGCGAGCACGCATTGGGCATCGACGATCCGATGGAGGCCAAGCAGGCGATCCTCACCGCGATCCGCACGGGCGATGACAGCGCCCTCGAGAAGATGCGGACCGCGTGGAACGAGGGCTTCGAGATCGGCGAGGGCGCCGTCGCCAGCGAACTCCTCCTCTCGAGCGGACCGTTCGTCCTCGCCGCTGATGGTGCGGATGCCGACGGAGCAGTCGCGCTCGTCCCGAACTCCGAGTTCCGCGGAGCGGTCACCCCCCAGGTCGCGCGCATCGAGCTGACGCCGCCCGGTGAGGATCCGCTCGCCGCTGTCGGCGAGCAGGTGGATGCCGTGCAGGTGCGCCCGGTCGCCGCGAACCGCGATGCCATCCGCGAGCTCGAACGCAAGGACTTCACCGTGCAGACGACGAACGACGGCACGCTCTGGTCGATGCTCCTCCGGCCGAACGGCGTGTTCAGCGACGTGCGTGCGCGGACGTCGTTCATGCACTCCGCCCCGGCACGCGACCTCATGGATGCCGGTGCAGGGGTGTGGACGACCGCATACGCCCCGAGCACGTCGATGACCGCGATACCGAACTCGCGCGCCTACGACATCGTCAACGAGGACTCCGGATTCGCGCAGACGCTCGGTGCGACCGACGCCGATCCGGTCGCGGAGCGGGCGGCGGCGGGTCTCCCCTCCGGCACGCGCGTGTGCGTGCTCTACGACCGGGGCAGCGAGTTCGCGAGAGGCGCCTTCAGCGCGCTGCGGACGGCCGCGGGGGAGGCAGGGTGGCGCGTTGCGGACTGCGGCAGCGACGACCTGCAGGCAGCACTCGAGAAGCGCGACTGGGATGCGGTGATCATGCGGGTGCCGATCCCGCAGTCGCCGGCGGATATCGCGGCTCAGTGGAGCACCGGGGGTGCCGCGTCGATCACCGGGCAGACCGACCCCGCGCGGGATGAACTGATCGCGCAGCTCGCACAGACAACGGATGTCTACGAGGCGCGTGAGATCCATGCGCAGATCGAGGCGACGATCGTGCGCGCAGCGGTCGCTCTGCCGATCGCTGCGAACCCCGTCGTCACGATCACGGACCGCAACCTGTCCGGTGTCTCGGTTCGTGGCGGGGCGACGGCGCCGTTGATGTCGGATGCCGCCCAATGGGCGGTCGTGCCGTGAGTGCTCCTCAGGTCGATCCGTGGGGTGTTCTCCCCATCGCGAGGGTATCCGCGGGGCCTCTAATCTCTTCAATGGAGGTTGTGCCGTGGGAATGATGTTGCCGAATGAGCTGATCTGGGTCATGGAGAAGCTCGGGTTCGATTGGCCCGATATCGATGAGGACGAAGTCCGCAAGGGCGCGGTTCTCGTGCGCAATCTCGGGACGGATCTGGAGTCTGTGGTGCAGTCGGTGGACCGGAAGATGAACGGCGATCTCGCGGCGGCGATGCGGGGGCAGACCGGCCCGGCGACGGTGAGCGCCTGGAACACGAACCGTTCGTCGAATCTGCAGAAGCTCATCGACATCATGCCTCCGGCGGCGACGGCGATGGATGTCGGCGCTGAGGCGATTCTGGCGCTGAAGATGAAGGTGATCTTCGACGTCACCACCACGATGATCACGTTGGTGGCGATGCTGACGAATCCGATCAGCGCACTCGGTGCCGGCCCGATGCTCATCATCAAGAAGAAGCTGCTCAACGCGGCGGTGGACATCGCCGTGGAGCAACTGCTCGAGCAGCTTCTGCCGATGGCGATCGAGCCGATGTCGGAGCAGCTGCCCGCGGTGATCGACGCGATCCTGGACGCTCCGATGGTCGAGGCTGCTGCGGGTGACTCAGACGAGTTCTATGCGGACCTGCAGGCTCTGGAGGACGCCCAGTCGGCAATGAAGATTCACGGGGCGGATATCTCGACGCTGACGTCGAATTTCTTCATGGAGTTCTCCGCTCTGGACTTCGGGGGGGACGACTGATGAGTTCTATCAAGCCGGTGATCCGTGAGCTCAAGCAGGCTGTCCTGAACGGTATGGGAAAGACCAAGGACAACCTCCATCACTTGGCGGACAACATCGTCCGTCACGTCGATGACTTCGCGTTGCGGGTCAGGGGGATCGACAAATACGAGCCCAAGCACAAGAGCCCGGTCCAGCGTGACTGGCGAGGCAACTGGAACATCGATCGAAACGCGCAACAGGATCTCATCGATCGCAAGGCCAACGGCGAGACGTTGCCTGATCCTGACCGCATGCTGCCGGAGCGCTATCGCAGCGAACATCTGGCCCAGTTCGACAACGGCGGATCCCGCATCCAGTCGAAGTCGGGATACGACGCATATGGTCCATTCCGATCCGACGGCGACAACCAGACCTTCCTCATGCCGACCGACCAGGTTCAGCACGTTCTCGACAACGCGAACGGCGACATCAGTCTCATCGAATCCCAGCTCGGGTTGAACCCGGGAGACCTGCAGGCCCCGCTCGTGCACGTGGAATTCCCGACGCTCACGTCCGCCGATGTGCACATGCCGAGCGGTAACGAGACCGGGGCGAACAGCAGCTGGCTTCCGTTCGGGCATCTCCCGACGGGAGTATCAGAGGCCGTGCATGCCGACAGCGGACTCCCTCAGGTCGTCCATGACATCCCGCTCAAGTGATGTCGGGGCGCACGACTACTCTGAAAGGGCTGGCGGCGCGGCATCGCCGCGTGCCAGCGTTCTGAAAGGCATGACACCATGACTGAACCGTCTGACTTCGCCGCTGTGCGCGAGCGGCTGCGGCTGCAGGTATTCGACGCCACTGAATTGGGCATCCTCGAGCTGTCGATTCCGGCCGAGGAGAGGCCGCGGGTCCAGTTCGTGGCCGCGGAGCTCTACGTCGGTCTTCGGAACGGTGACGAAGGATTCGTGACCGTCGAACAGGCAGACACGTGGAACGTGCCGTTCACCGATGCGCTGAAGGCGGCTTTCGACTCGGTGCCTCCGCTCGAGATCGGTGACGCCCGTGAGGTGATGGAGGTCACTGACGAACAGCAGGTCGCGGCGCTCTTCCTCGATCCGTCGCGCGCTGCGCCGCTGGCGGTCATCGGCGACCTGGCGATCGTGCCGCTGGCTCAGACACGAATGATCCTCACTGGTACGGACGACGAACGCGGATTCGCGCAGGCTCTCACCGTGGCCGACGAACTCCTGGCAGACGGAAGCCGTCTGGCGAGTATCCACCCGGTCGGGGACAAGAACGGTCAATGGTTCCCCTTCCCGTGGCGCGATCGATTCCCGGCGCTGGCGAATGCGATCAGTCGCATCACACGCGAGTTCGGCGTGCGCGGATACAAAGAGCAGGCCGGTGCGCTCAACGCCGGTGACGTGCGAGTGCTCGAGCCGAAGCTCGACAAACTCGAGTCGGGCGTCACCGTGACATTCGCCACCTGGCTCAGCGGCACCGCAGCGTTGCTGCCGGTTGTCGACAACGTGTTCGTCGTCAGCGCCGAGGGAAAGATCGGTGTGATGGGTTTCGCACAGTTCATCGAGCAGGCCGGGAGCGCCGTGGTCCGCACGGAGCTGGCACCCATCCGGTACTACATACCCGAGACTCTCCGGCTCGACGCGGCGTGACTTCCCGACGGAACCAGCCGGCGTGACGCGACGATGTGCGAGGTGCTCTCAGCGCGGATGAGGCCATCGCCTGATGGGGAGATCACCCCATCGCGCGCGGCACGATGCTGTCAGTAGCGTCGCTGACGGAGGTGCCGACGTGGGAATGATGCTGCCGAACGAGCTGATCTGGGTCATGGACAAGCTCGGACTGGAATGGCCCGATATCGATGAGGACGAGGTCCGGAAGGCCGCGCAGCTGGTGCGCACGTATCGCGACGACATGGAGACGCTCGTCCAGGCGGCCGATCGCCGCATCAACGGCGACATCGCAGCGTCGATGAGAGGGAACATCGGCACCGGCCACGTCGCCGCGTGGAATCGCAACCGTTCCGAGAACGTCCAGCAGCTGCTCGACATCCTGGGCCCGGCGTCGACCGGCATCGACATCGCCGCAGACATCGTCCTCGCGCTCAAGGTCAAGGTGATCGTCGAGGTCACGCTCACGCTCGCCCAGCTCATCCCCCTTCTCGCGGCCGGGCCGTTCGGAGCCGGCGGAGCGGCCCTTCTGATCCTCGCCCGAAAGAAGCTGTTCTCGATGGCGATGGAGGCCACTCTCGAGCAGGTGATCAACCAGGTGCTGCCGCTGGCGCTCGACCCGCTGGCCGAGCAGGTGCCGGGGCTCGTGCTCCGACTGCTTGAGGCGCCGGTGGTGGAAGACAGCATCGGCGACGTCGACGAGTTCTACGCCGACCTCCAGGCGCTCGATCAGGCAGCCGACGACATGGACGCGCACGCCGCGGACGTCGAGGACCTGACCGACCGCCTTCTCGCCGACCTCGCCAACCTGCAGATCTCAGGAGACTGACAATGCAACTGAAGAAGCTGATGAAGGACCTCGTCGATGCCGTCGACGGAGCGGGGCGCGAGTTCAAGACAGGTTTCGCCGGAGCGTTCCGCAAACGCGGCGGCCGGCATCGTGCGGATGCCGATCGCGTGCGCGGCGCGGACCGCAGCGGTGCGGACAGCGTGCCTCGTCATCGTGCTGAGAAGCCGACTTCGCACGCGAAGAAGTACGACATCCTCACCGACGTCTCCCGCGGCATCGAGACACATGGACACGTGCCCCGTCACGCCGAGCCGGACTACAACCTCGTACAGGACCTCGGCCGGTCGGTGGGCAAGAGCATCCGCGACATCCCCGGAGACATCGTCGACGAGGTCAAGGGCGTACCGAAGAAGGTGCCGGGTCAGCTCGTCGAGGAGCTCTACGAGGATGCCATCGGGCAGGACGACCCCGACAAGTACGGCCGGCAGGACGGCGACATGCGCTTCCTCGCGCCGGCGAGCGAGGCGAGCGACCTGAGCCGACTCGGCCAGAGCGACCTCGAGACGCGATTCGGGCTGGAATCGGGAGCACTCGACGGCGCCACCGTGGAGATCGAGGAGATCCCGGACTCGCGCTTCGTCAGCGTGAGGGTCGACCACCCCGGGCGCGACTGAAGCCTTCGGGCAGATCCACCCGGGAAGCAGTACCCATCGTCATCTCGGTGATCGTTGCCTACAGTCGTGTGCAGGAGGGGGTGCCACCGTGGGAATGATGTTGCCGAATGAGCTTGTCTGGGTGATGGAGAAGCTGGGATTCGACTGGCCGGATATCGATGAGGATGAGGTTCGCAAGGGCGCGACTCTGGTCCGCAATCTCGGGACCGATCTGGAGTCGGTCGTCCAGGCGGTCGACCGCAAGATCAACGGTGATCTGGGTGCGGCGATGCGAGGGCAGACCGGACCCGCGACGCTGAGCGCCTGGAACACCAATCGTTCGCAGAACCTGCAGAAGCTGATCGACATCATGCCGCCCGCGTCGACGGCGATGGATGTGGGTGCCGAGGTGATCCTCGGGTTGAAGATGAAGGTGATCTTCGATGTCACGACGACGATGATCGCCCTGGTGGGAATGCTGACGAATCCGATCACCGCGATGGGCGCGGGGCCGATGCTCCTGATCAAGAAGAAGCTCCTGAACGCTGCGGTCGACATCGTGGTGGAGCAGTTGATCGAGCAGCTCGCGCCGATGGTGATCGAGCCGATGGCCGAGCAGCTGCCGGCGGTCATCGACGCGATCCTGGATGCGCCGATGGTGGAGAGCGCGGTCGGGGACACAGATGAGTTCTACGCGGATCTGCAGGCGCTCGAGGATGCGCAGACGGAGATGAAGCTTCACGGCGCGGACATCTCGACGCTGACTTCGAACTTCTTCACGGAGTTCTCCGCTCTCGACTTCGGAGGAGACGACTGATGAGCAAGGCCGCACGCGAGGTCATGCGCAAGGTGAAGAACTCGGTCGACGACGCCGGTGGTGATCTCAACCGCAGGCTCGCCCAGCTCACCGACCGGATCAACGAGCATCTCGACAGCGTCGTGAAGAAGGTGCGCGACACCGACAACTTCGACAGCATCGACACGACGCGTGGCAGGAACTCGAAGACGACGCACTTCGATCCCGACAGCAGGCGTCCGGTGCAGGAGAACGGCACCATCCTCGACGACTTCGGCAGCAGCGACCGCGGTGACAACGCGACCGCGATCGGGCAGCTCGGCCGGGACGGCGATGACGGCGGTCATCTCGGTGGTCATCGCTTCTTCGGAGACACGCCCGACGAGGGAATCGTGCCGCAGGCCGCGAACCTCAATCGCGGGGCGTGGAAGAAGATGGAGAACGAGTGGGCGGACTGGACGGCAGAGGGCTGCCGGGTCGACTACCGCATCTCCGTCGACCCTCCGGGTGCTGTGCGGCCTGATAGGTTTCAGGTGGCGTACGTGGTGTCAGATCCTTCGACCGGTGAGATTCTCGAGACGCGCAGCCCGTCCTTCGATAACATCTCCGGCGAGACGTTCGACCGCATCAACCGCCGCTGAACCCCGTCGAAAGGAACCTCGTGTCAGAGAACGTGACCGCCGATCTTCTCCACGCCCTGGTGGACAACCTGGACGGACCGGACATCGATCGGGAGGGCTGGGCGTCGATGTCCATGATCCTCGAGTTCCCCGAAGGCGCATTCAACGAGGCGCACGGGTACCTGTACTCCCCGGACGGCACGATCTCCGCAGTGGCGGCGGACGCGTGGGCGGTCAAGCCGGCGGTGGACGCGTACCTGGCGAGCTACTTCAAGGATGGAGACGCGTTGCCGGTGCAGGTGCTCTTGCAACTGGACCGCACCAACGGGAAGTACAACGTGACGTTCGAGGACACCGATGAGACGCGGTGGAAGATGACCCCGCGGAACCGCAAGGTTTTCCGCGAGGAGCTCCGACCGAAGTTCGACTGACGGCCTCCGCTCTCCTGCGCCCGAACCGGGCTTGACGCGCATCCGGCTCTGCCCGTGGCAAGATATTCGCCGAGGGGGTCGACACGTGACCGAGCTGAATCCTGCCTTGACGGTGGAAGAGGGCCACAGGCCGAAGACGAAGGAAGCTGCGCCACCGTTGCGCCTCGAGTTCGCGGGGGAGTGGCACGAGCTGCCGTCGGACAGGCCGTTCATCATCGGACGCGAGGGCGACCTCGAGATCGACGACAACCCGTACCTGCACCGGCACTTCCTCGAGCTTCAGCATCATGACGGGCTGTGGTGGCTGGCCAACGTCGGGGTGCGCCTTGCGGCGACGGTATCCAGTGCGGGTGGTGCCGTGCAGTCCTGGCTCTCGCCCGGTGCGCGCATGCCGCTCGTGTTCGAGCGCAACGTGATCGTGTTCACAGCCGGACCCGTCACCTACGAGCTCAGCCTGCACACCGAAGAGGCGCCGTACGAGGTCTCCAGTCAGGTCGAGGCGTCGATGAGCGGCGAGACGACCGTGATGCCCGTGAGCTTCACCACCATGCAGAAGCAGCTGATCGTCGCTCTCGCCGAACCGATGCTGCGCCGGGAGGGCGTCAGCATGAATGAGCTGCCGTCGTCGAGCGATGCGGCGAAGCGCCTCGGCTGGAGCATGAGCAAGTTCAACCGCAAGCTCGACAACGTGTGCGACAAGCTCGACCGCATGGGAGTGCAGGGCCTGCGCGGCGGGCCCGGCAAGCTCGCCACCAACCGACGCGCCCGTCTCGTCGAGTACGCCGTCACGTCGCAGGTCGTCACGCGCGCCGATTTGCCGCTCCTCGACGACGAGGCGCTGCGGAGTCAGAGCGACGCGGACGACTGATCGGAACGTTTGGGTTGTGCTGCGGGCATGGGCACTCATGCCCATGCCCGCGCGTGCGTGACCGCCCTAGTCTGTGAGCGACAGTGAGCGGCGTGTGATCACGGGAGGGCAGCATGGCCGATGTCGAGATCTTCCGCGCAGAGCTGACGGCGGCCTCCCAAGCTGCTCAGACTGCCACCGGAGACTTGACGATGCAGGCGGCCGATCTGCAGTCGGAGGATGCCGGCGTCGAGAACCCCGACTCGCGGGCGACTCTGCGTTTGGAGCTGCACCGACGACTGAGCGCATTGCACACGGAGGCGCTGAAGCGCGCGATCTCCGGGGCGGAGCTGTCCGCGACGACGCGCGCCATAGCGGACAGTTTCACGCAACTCGATGAAGAGTTGACGGGACCTGAGACGCCGTGACGAGCGCGGGTTCGAGCCGGCTCTCGGTGCCTGTGCGCATCGAGGGCGACGCGGGGACGATGTCGTGGTGGGGCATGCAGCTGACACGGGTCGCCGATCGCCTCGACGACCTGCACACAGCCGCAGTGCTCGCGAAGAACCTGCCGGGCGCGGGAGTGCGGGTGACCTCGGCGCGCGGCGACGCTGAGGCGCTGCTCGACGCACTCACCGCAGACATCAGTGAGGCGACGCTGCTCGGGATGGTTCTGCAGGAGTACGCCGATGCATACGAGCGGTACGCGCAACCGGCGAACGCTCTGATCGACGACATCGAGGTCGCCCATGGCGAATGGGCGCAGAGCAGCGCAGCCGCCGACGACGCCGCGACCCTCGCTCTGTCGACCGTCGGCAGCGAGTGGGACGGTCTCGCCGCGCTGACGCAGAACAACGCGACCGAGGCGGCCCAGACCCGCGACCTCGCCTGGCAGCGGCTGTCGAGCCTCATCGCCGAGCACGGGGAGTACTTCGCCCAGTGGTCGTCTGCGTACGACGCCGCGCTCGCCGCGCTCGCCTCCGCGGGCTCGGCCGGAATGACTCCCGAGGCGCGTGCCGTCTTCGAGCGTCTCATCGGTACCACTGACCCCGCCCACGTACGCGCACTGTGGAACGAGCATCCGGAGATGCATCCCGAGTTGATCGCGGCGCATCCCGACCTCCTCGGCAATCTCGACGGCATCCCCTACGACGTTCGGAGCACGCTGAACCGTGGTCGTCTCGACGCGATGCTCGCCACAGAGCCGGACGGCGACAGGCGCGAGGAGCTCGAGGCCATCAGGCGGGCACTCGAGACGGAGGGATCTCCGCCCCCGAGCCTGATCTCGTTCGACCCCGACGGCTCGGAACAGGTCACCGCCGCGATCGCGCACGGCGACCTCGCGACGGCTTCCGAGATCAACACGCTCGTCCCCGGCATGAACGGGAACGTCGGCGACATGCATGCATGGGGCGAGTCGGCCAGAGCGCTCAACCGCGCTGCGGGCGATGGAACGGCCACCGTGGTCTGGTTCGGATACGACACCCCGAACCTCCTCGAGGAGCCGGGCATGGGGCGTGCGCAGGATGGCGCCGCCGCGTTGGGCTCCTACCTGCGAGGGCTGAGCGCGCTGTCGCCGGCAGCCGACATCAACGTGATCGCCCACTCCTACGGCAGCACGACCGCCGCTCTCGCGATCGGTTCATCGTCCGACGGACTCGGCGTCACCAGCCTCATCGCCGTCGGCTCGGCCGGCTTCCCGAACGACGACGCGGTGATCGCGAACCTCACCGACGGCGACCCTCCTCGCGTCTACGCGACCGTTTCCGAGGACGACGCGGTCGCCCGCATCGGGCGGGGAACCGCCATCGGCCACTCGGTGTCGCCCGAGCGGCTGACCGACGTGACCGTTTTCGACAGCGACGGCGGCGTTGACAGCGACGGGCGGCCGCTTCCTGCCGCCACAGGGCACGGTGCGCTCGGCGCCGGCGCGTACCTCGAGCCAGGAAGCGAGTCGTTCTACAACGTGGCTGAGATCGTCCGGACGGGCGAGCCGGGTACGGAGCGCGACGGCGAGGGAAGCGAGCGCGGCTTCTGGGACGAGGGCAACTGGTGGATCAGCGATGAGTATGCTTTCGTGGACCTCTGAGCGGACGGTGGACAGATGCGCGGTGCATTCCGAGGCGGAGTGATTGCGGCCCTGGTCGCAGGAATGGCGGTTGCGATGACGGGCTGCGGGTCTGCGGCGCCGACGGGTGACGCCCTGTACCGGGATGGCGAGGCACGTTACGTCGAGTATGCGACGGTGATGCACTCGGTGATCATGGCGATCCACGAGGGGGAGTGGACGGTGGAGTCCTACGGCGCATCGCCGATCGCCTGCCGGATCGACGGAGGCGCCGACCGCGGGTACGCGTTCTCCTGGGTGCGCACGCTCGCCATGGACGGGGTCGATGCGGATGCCGTCGCAGCGGACGCCTCATCCGCTTTCGAGAGCGCGGGGATGGAGCCCTCGACGACCGTTCTCGGCGAGGGCGAGAACCGTGAGATCAACGTCATCGCCACCGACGCGACGGTCGGTCGCGGCGTGGTGACCGTGCGGCCAGCGCGCGGCATGGTGGAGGTATCGGCGACAACCGGGTGCTTCCCCGGCGATGCGGGTGACCTGTCCGACATGGTGTTCGATGGTCTTATCTACACGGGTGCCGCGCAGCGGTTCCCGGCGTTCGAAGGGCCGGACTGGCAACCGCGGTTCTACTTCCCGCAGGACGGCAGCCCGATCTACCGCAACGAGGACGGCACGCCGGTGACGCCGCAGCCGGCCGACACCGATTTCCCGGTCGCGCCGTACGACGCCTGAGTCGGCTCAGCGCGCGGCGTCCGCGAGGTGCCGTGCGTGGTGGCCGAGCACCTTCACCATGATGCCGCGGCTGCGGAGGGCCGCAGCGGTGCGGGTCTCCTCGTCGCGGTCGCGCCCGAGCGCGTGCACATTCGCGACGACGACCACGTCACCGCGCTGGAGGGTGTCGAGCAGACGGGTGACGCGGTCCTCCCAGCTTTCGAGGATGTCAGGAGCCGGGTGCCGGAATCCCTCGATCGGCACCCCGAAGCGGGTGAGGTCGTCGCGCTGCTCGGTGACGGACGGCATCCCGTCACGGGCCACCACCAGGCCGACCAGGCGCGTTCCCTCCGGGCGTGCTGACCACCAGCCGTGGTCGTCGTTCGCCAGGCACTTGGGACACTCCGCCGCCGCGTGCGGAAGGTGCAGCGGGCTCGTCAGTGCAGCATCCACTGTCTCGTTCACATCGCTCATCGCCGAACCTCCAGGATCCATTCTGCCCTGATTCCGCGGCGTCAGAGCACCCCGAGTGCGCGCACCGTGTCGCGCTCGTCCACGAGCTCCGCCACGGACGCGTCGATGCGCCCACGGGCCCACTCATCCAACTCGAGGCCCTCGACGATCTGCCACTGACCGTCGACCGATCGAACGGGGAAGGACGACACCAGCCCCTCGGGGACGCCGTATTCGCCGCGGGAGACGACGCCGGCACTGGTCCAATCGGAAGTGCCGGCCACCCAGTCGCGCGTGTGCTCGATCGTCGCGTTCGCGGCGGATGCCACCGACGACGAGCCGCGCACCTCGATGATCTCCGCGCCCCGCTTCGCGACCCGCGGGATGAACGTCCCTTCCAGCCAGGTCCGCACGTCGCCTACTCGCTCGGCGAGCGCGTCGAGGACGGGCCGCCCCTCGACGGTCGCGTGGGTCACGTCGGGGAACTGGGTCGCCGAGTGATTGCCCCAGATCGGGACGCGCCGGATGCTGGCGACCGGAGCATCCAGAACTGCGGCGAGTTGCGCGCGCGCCCGGTTCTCGTCGAGGCGGGTCAGGGCCGTGAATCGGTCGGCCGGCACTCCGTCGGCGGATGCCGCGGCGATCAGCGCATTGGTGTTGGCGGGGTTCCCCACCACCGTCACGCGCACGTCCGAGGCGGCACGGTCGGCGATCGCCCTCCCCTGCGGGCCGAAGATCCCGGCGTTGGCGGCGAGGAGGTCGCCTCGTTCCATCCCCGGGCCCCGCGGCCGAGCGCCGACCAGCAGGGCGACGTTGCAGCCGTCGAACCCGGTCGCCGCGTCATCGGTCACCTCGACGCTCTCGAGCAGATCGAACGCGCCGTCCTGCAGTTCGAGAGCCGCGCCCTCGGCGCCCTTGAGTCCCTGCGGGATCTCGAGCAGCCGCAGCCGCACCTTCTCGCCGTGGCCGAGCATGTCGCCGGCGGCGATGCGGAACAGCAGCGCGTATCCGATCTGTCCGCCAGCACCCGTGATCGTGATCGTGGTAGCCATACGCCGAGCCTACGTCCGCGCGCATCCGCGGAGTACTCTCATCCCATGACGTTCAACCCTGATGCGGACATCTCCAGCACCCGCACGCGTCGCCCCGGTCGCACAGCGGCGATCGCGGGTGGAGGCGTCGGCCTGCTCGGCATCGTCGCGCTCATCGCCAGCCAGCTCCTCGGCGTCGACCTCACCGGTCTCGTCGGCGACGGCCAGTCGAGCGGCGGCGAGCCCGGCGCCGGCAGCACGGTGCTGTCCTGCCAGACCGGCGAGGACGCGAACACGCAGGACGAGTGCCGCATGGCCGGGGCGCAGGTGCTGCTCGACGAGTACTGGGAGACGCACGTCGACGGGTACATCCCACCGCAGCTGTACGTGTTCAACGGGCAGACGTCCACGCAGTGCGGCACGGCATCCAACTCGGTCGGCCCCTTCTACTGCCCGCCGGAGCAGAGCGTCTACATCGATCCGGCGTTCTTCCAGATCATGCGTCAGCAGTTCGACGCCTCGGCAGGCGAGCTCGCGCAGCTGTACATCGTCGGTCACGAGTGGGGCCATCACATCCAGAACATCACGGGGATCATGGCCGATCACCCGAACAACGGCTCCGGGCCCGACAGCAACAGTGTCCGCACCGAGCTGCAGGCCGACTGCTATGCGGGTGCCTGGCTGAAGGACGCGGCCACGCTCACCGACGACAACGGCGAGCGCTACCTCGAGACGCCGACCGAAGCGCAGATCAAGGATGCACTCAACGCCGCGTTCGCCGTCGGCGACGATCACATCCAGGAGCAGGCCGGCTTCAACAACCCCGAGTCGTGGACGCACGGGTCGAGCGAACAGCGTCAGTTCTGGTTCGCGAGCGGGTATCAGAACGGTTTGGGCAGCTGCGACACCTTCTCGGTCGACGGCAGCAGACTCTGACCGGACGGCGCGCTCGTCGCCGTCTGAACGCCGTGGTTGCGCGGATGCAGCGGGCCTGCACGGTACGGTGAGAACGCCGCCTGAACAGGCGGGATTCGCATTCACCCGGGGGATGAGCATGAACACGGATGCACTGTATCCGCCGATCGAACCGCACGAGCGCGGCATGCTGCTCGTCGGCGACGGCCAGCGCATCGCGTGGGAGGTCAGCGGCAACCCAGAGGGCAAGCCCGTCGTCTTCCTGCACGGTGGTCCAGGCGGCGGAACAGCGCCGTGGCATCGGCGCTTCTTCGACCCGGACAAGTACCGCATCGTGCTGTTCGATCAGCGCGGCTGCGGACGCAGCACGCCGCACGCCAGCGCCCCCGACGCCGATCTGCGGTTCAACACCACGGCGCACCTGATCGCCGACATCGAACTGCTGCGCAAGAACCTCGGCATCGAGAAGTGGCAGGTCTTCGGCGGATCCTGGGGGAGCGCGCTCGCCCTCGCGTACGCGCAGGCGCACCCGGATGCGGTGACCGAGCTCGTCCTGCGCGGCATCTTCACCCTGCGCCGTGAAGAGCTCGAATGGTTCTACGAGGGCGGCGCCGGCGCGCTGTTCCCCGATCTCTGGGAGGGGTTCATCGCCCCCATCCCCGTCCTCGAGCGCAATCGCATGATCGACGCGTACCACCGCCGGCTGTTCGACCCGGACCCTGCCGTGCATGTCCCGGCCGCACGGGCGTGGTCGAAGTGGGAGGGATCGACGATCACGCTCCTGCCGGACGAGGACACCATCGAGCGGATGACCGAGGATGCCACCGCCGTGGCCTTCGCGCGCATCGAGAACCACTTCTTCGTCAATCGCGGCTGGTGGGCCGAGGGCCAGCTGATCGCGGGGGTCGACACCATCCGCCACATTCCCGCCGTGATCGTGCAGGGACGCTACGACGTCTGCACGCCGATGATGACGGCGTGGGATCTGCACAGGGCCTGGCCCGAGGCCGAGTTCGTCGTGGTCGACGACGCCGGGCACGCCGCGTCGGAGCCGGGGATCCAGCAGGCTCTCCGCGACGCGACCGACCTCTTCGTCGACGACTGAGCTCAGGCGCGCAGCGCCTGCACCAGCGTCTTCGCCAGGCCCACGACGCCGCCGTTCGCGCGGAAGCGGGTGAGCCCCTCGCTGACGACAGCCCCGGTCCGTGCGCTCACGAACCACGGCGGCTTCGGCAGGATCGTGAATCGACCGCCGCCGCTGACGACGGGGAGCGACCGCGGGAACGGCCGGAACGGTCCGTGCAGCACCGAGCGCTCGACACGGTCGAGCAGCAGCGCGTTGTGGACGACGCCGATGCCGCTGCCGACGTCCTGCAACGTGTTCCCGGGAAAAGCGCCCCAGGTGAGCGTCGGGGTGATGAATCCGAACGCGGTCCAGGCGTTGATCGCGATCGACCCGTAGCGCAGCTCGGCGACAGCGCGCTCGAACCCGGTGCCCAGCGATCTCTGGGTCGCCGGGTCGATCAGCAGGTTCGCGCCGAGCGTCCCCTGCAGCTTGTCGTTCGCATGGGCGACCGCGGCATCGAGGAACTGCTGCCCGGTGCCGGGGATCGGGATGACGCCGAGCACCGGCGCGAAGTACTCGGTGCTCTGCAGCGCCGTGGCGTCGTCCTCCTCGCCGATCTCGACGAGCAGCCGGTCGCCGAGCACGAGGGCGTCGGGGTAATCGTCGTTCGCCTGCTGCATCCGGTCGTGGGAGTGCGGGTACCAGATCGGGCGCTCCGGAGCCTTCGCGTAGGCGCGACGCAGTGCGGCTCGGAACTCATCGGCCTGCGCCCAATCGGACGATATGATCACGACCTGGCCGGCGATGCAGTTGTGCCCGCAGTTCTGCAGGCGCATCGTCGCGATGTGCTCGGCCTGGAAGGTGAGATCGGCTTGTGTCCATTCGCCGGGGACGACGATGATCGGCGAGACGCCGCCGAGCTCAGCGGTGATCGGCTTCAACAGCTGCGGCCGGTTCTCGCGTCGTCTGCGGGTGGTCGCGCTCCCTGGTGCGCCCCAGGTGATCGCGTCGAACGTCGCAGCAGACCCGGTGATGTGCACATGGACGAGTCGCTGGTGGCCGGTGAGGTACGCACCAACGTCGCCGCCGCCGCGGACGATGCGCAGGAATCCGGGCTCGATCAACGCTGCGAAGGCGTGCTCGTACACCGCCACGAGCGCATCCTGCGTCGGGTTGACCTTCAGCAGCACCGTGCGATTGTGCGCGAGCAGTTCGTACAGCACGTCCAGCACTGGGATCGAGGTGACGTTGCCTGCGCCGAGCACCAGGCCGATGCCGCCGGACTCGGCTGGCGTGCGCTGCCCGAGACCGGCCGTCGCGCGGGCGATCCGCGGGGTGGTTCCCGGCTCGAGCCACACCTCACCGGTGAAGCCGGACAGGAGCGCCTTGTCGAGCCCGGTCAGCGGGAACGCGTGCACGCGTGCGCGCCCGCCAGGTGCCCTGTCGATCCGGATGCCCTCGAGCGGATTGCGCCCGTCGGCCAGGCGCGAGAGCGTCTCGACGTACGCGTCCAGCGCGCCGAGGACGCTGTACGGCCCAGCCAGCCACTCCTCGCCGCGGAGCGGATGGCTGCCGTTCAGGCCCTTGGATGCCGCCGCCGTGTGCGCCCACTCCTCGGCGGTCGCCGCGACCGCAGTGCGCACCGCGCGCAGAAGCGTCGCGCGCTGCCCGACGCTGAGCGCCGACCAGGTGCGAGCCCCGGCGTCGAGGTCGTCGATCGCGGCGTCCAGGTTCGCGCGCTGATCGTCGTCGAGACCGGAGGGGGTGGAGGTCGCGGTCGTGGTGGCAGTTGACGTCATCGGCATCTCCTCATGTGAAGCACGCTCACGGGTGCGTCCAGCCTATGCGGCGTGCTCGGGCATCGCATCGATGTCACTGCGGCGCAGGCGGTATCGAGACAGGGGCAGGATGCTGAGCGCCATGAGAACGGCCGGCAGGATGCTGAAGCTCAGCACGATGCCGGTGACAGCGGCGTCGGGCTGCACTGTCTCGATGGTGGACGCGGTCTCGATGGTGGACGCGGTCTCCGTGCCGGCCACCGTCGATACGTAGCCGGTCGCAGCCAGGACGACTGACACGGCCGTCGCGCCGAGCGCGAAGCCGACGGTCTCGCCGGCGGTCCAGATGCCGGTGAACGTACCCGACCGCCCGCGCGTACTCGGGTCGCCGCCGCTGTCACTCATGCGTGCGTCGTGCGAGATGACATCCGGCAGCATCGCCATCGGCAGGGACTGCAGTCCGGCATAGGCGACCCCGGCGACGGCGACGGCCGCGTAGAGCCAGGCGCCGGGTTCCCACACGGCGAGGGTGATGCTCGCCGATGCGAGCAGGAACAGGGTGCTGGCGCCGAGGAATGCCCGCTCCTTGCCGACGCGCTTCGAGATCGCCGTCCATGCCGGAGTGGCGATCAGGGCGGGGCCGACGAGAGCGACGAAGAGGATCTCCACTGCGGCCTCGTCGCCGAGCACCCAGCGCGCGACGTATTGAGCGCCGGCGAGCATGGTTCCGGTGGCGAGGGCCTGCAGCACGAAGGTGCCGAGCAGGGCGCGGAACGGCGCGCTGCGCCGCAGGGCACGGAACCCGGAGAGGTACTCCGCCCTCAGCCCGCGGGGGCCGTCGACGGCGGGTGAGGGCTCGTCGATCCGGCGGACGGCCGAGTGCGCGGTGCGGCTGGCGATCAGCATCCCGACGCCGATCGCGACGCCGGCGACCACGCCCATGAGCAGGTATCCGCTGACCTGCTCTCCGGTCGCACGGCGCAGCATCGGCCCGCCGGCGCCGAACAGCAGGATCGCCGCGGTCAGAACGACGACGCGCCATCCGAGCAGCCGCGTCCGCTCGTCGTAGCCGCCGGTGAGCTCTGCCGGCAGCGCGACGTACGGCACCTGGAACAGGCTGAACGCCGTGGCGGTGCCGAGGAACGCGAGCAGGACGGAGATCGCGCTCGCCGCCGGCCCCCAGGACGGCGGCACGGCGAACGTCGACGCGAAGAAGACCGGAAGCGTCAGGGCGCCGATCACCATGAAACCGCGTCGTGACCCGGTGCGGGCCACCTGCCGGTCCGACGCCGCGCCGATCAGCGGATCGATGATGACGTCCCACACCTTCGCGGCGGTGACGATCAGCCCGGCGGCGAGGGCCGCGACGCCCAGATTGTCCGTGAGGTAGTAGGTGAGGACGAGACCGGGGAGGGTCGCGTATCCGCCGGTGCCGACGGAGCCGATCGCATACGTGACGATCGTGCGCGCCGGCAGGCGGGAAGAGGCTCGTTCGGGTCGAGCACCGTTGCTCATCGCGCCAGTGTATCGGCGCCCTGCGACGGGCTCGGGGACCGGACGTCAGATCAGCGACAGCTCGCGCAGCTTCGCGGCGACGTCGTCGTTCGACGGCTCCACGTGGTGGGTGGCATCCGGGTAGACCACGACGGGGATGTTCGTGCGGCCCGAGATCTCCTTCGCCACGTCGGCGGCGGCAGGCTCCTCGACCAGGTTGATGTAGGTGTACTCGATTCCGAGTTCGTCGAGCTGCTTCTTCGTGCGGAGGCAGTCGCGGCACCAGTCGGCGCCGAACATCGTGATGGTGTCAGGAGCGGTTGAAGTCATGCATCCAGGATATTCGTCCCCAGCGGGGTGGGCTCCGTTGCTTAGTTAGGTAAGCCTTACCTATAGTGGAAGGGTGACTTCTGCGTTTGAACATCTGCACGATCCGGATTGGCCCGACCTCGATGGCCCCGTGCTCATCGCGGGTGATGCGCGTGACGTTCCCGCGATCATCGAGGTGTGCCGGCAACTGCCGTGGGATGCGATGGGCACGGTGCTCCTCGAGGCGGTGGCGCCGATCCAGATGTGCCGCATCGATGCTCCGGACGGGGTGTCGGTGCGGTGGCTCTTCCGAGGGGATGGTGTTCAGGCGCGTGTGCGAGGCGAGCGTCTGGGGCTGGCCGTCCATGCGTGGTGCCTGGAGTGGGCGTGCGCCGAACCCCACGTGCAATGGACGGTCTGGCTCGGCGCCCATACCCCGCCCCGTGTCGCCCAGTCGGCGCGCAGCCTCCTCGGCGTGCACGGCCCGCCTTCCTGATCCGTCCCGTATCGCCGGGATCCGGCGCGCGTGAACACAGCTGAGCATGGGACGATGGATGCCGTCATTTCAGCGTGTACGGAAGGGGACGCACGTGGGCATCGCCGTCACGGTCATCGTCCCCACCTTCAACGAGCGGGGCAACGTCGCCGAGCTCGTCGAGCGCACCGCCGCCGCGCTCGCCGGACGCGATGCCGAGATCCTCTTCGTGGATGACAGCGCCGATGACACGGCAGCCGAGGTCGAGCGCGTCGCGGTCGGAGCGACGCTGCCCGTGCGAGCCATCCACCGCACGGCGAACACCGGTGGTCTCGGGGGAGCCGTGGTCGTCGGGCTCGCGGCGGCCCAGGGAGACATCTGCGTGGTCATGGACGGCGATCTGCAGCATCCGCCCGAACTCATCCCTGCCATGCTCGACCGCTTCGCGCAGGGCGACGCGGATGTCGTCGCGGCATCCCGCTATGTCGGCGGCGGCGACTCGGCCGGCCTCGGAACCACGCTGCGGTTCGGCGTCTCGCGCGGGTCGACCTGGCTGACCAAGGCCATGTTCCCTCGGCGCCTCGCGGGGGCCACCGACCCGATGACCGGCTTCTTCCTCGTCGACCGCACCCGTCTCGACCTCGCGGCGCTGCGCCCGCAGGGGTTCAAGATCCTGCTCGAGATCCTCGCCCGCACCGACATCCGCATCGCCGAGGTGCCGATGGAGTTCTCCGAGCGTCGCAGCGGCACCTCGAAGGCGTCGCTGCGGCAGGGGGCGACCTTCATCGCCCACCTCACCCGGCTGCGATTCGGCAAGATGTCGCTGTTCGCACTGATCGGCGCGATCGGCGCCCTGGCGAACCTCGGCATCATGTGGCTGCTGACGACCGCCGGGATGCCGTACGTGTGGGCGGCGATCATCGGCGCCGAGGTCACGATCATCGGGAACTTCCTGCTGCAGGAGCGGTTCGTCTTCGGCGACATGCGTCGGGATGCCCGGGGGGTCTGGGCGCGGTTCGCGGCCTCCTTCACGTTCAACAACGTCGAGGCCGCCCTGCGCATCCCGATCATGGTGCTCATGGTGGAGAGCTGGCACATCTCGAGTGTGCTCGCGACGGCCATCTCGCTCGTGGTCGCGTTCTTCGCACGGTTCCTGTTCCATTCGCTGTTCGTCTACGCCCCGCGCGGTGATCGACGGCGCGCAGGTGTGCGGGATGCTGCCGAACCGAAGGCGGATACGACGGCCGGGCGCATCATCCGTGCGATCGACGCCGAGGCGATGCGGCCGGGCGAGCTCTGAGTGTCGACGGTCATAGAGAGTCGATAGCTGCTCGACAGCAACGCCATCGAGCAGGCATAGGTTCCACTCGAACCCGCCGGTCATTCTGGGTTCACCACCGAACCAGATCGACCGAAGGGCCAGAGCATGAGCCGCATTCCCGAACCCCAGATCACCCCCGACGGTCCCGCGTACGAGGGCCGCCTGCTCGACCGACCCGAGGAGGAGGTCGTCGACCAGGGCGCGCCGTTCGACATCGGCACGCTCTTCACCCGCCGCGGCGTCATCAGCATCGCCGCGCTCGGCGTCGGTGCCGCCGTCCTCGCCGCCTGCGCACCGGCCACGAGCTCCGACGGCACGAGTACCGGAGGCTCCGGAACCAGTGGCGGCGAGACCTCCGGATCATCCGACGGCGGATCCGCCACCGCGACTGCGGGTGGCGAGATCCCCGACGAGACGGCGGGGCCGTACCCCGGCGACGGCTCGAACGGGCCGGACGTGCTGGAGGAGTCGGGCATCGTACGACAGGACATCCGCTCGTCCATCGACGGCTCGGCGACGGCCGACGGCGTCCCGCTCACGTTCCGGCTCGAGGTGCTCGACATGGCGAACGGCGATGCACCCTTCGCGGGCGTCGCCGTGTACGCCTGGCACTGCACCGCCGACGGCGAGTACTCGATGTACTCGTCGGGGCTCGAAGACGTCACGTACCTGCGGGGCGTCCAGATCGCGGATGCCGACGGCTCGGTGTCGTTCACCTCGATCTTCCCCGGATGCTATTCGGGCCGCTGGCCGCACATCCACTTCGAGGTGTACCCCGATGAGGGCTCCATCAGCGACTCGGCGAACACCATCGCCACCTCACAGATCGCTCTGCCCGAGGACGTCTGCAGTGCCGTCTACGCGGACTCCCGCTACAGCGGATCGACGAAGAACCTCGCCGGGGTGAGTCTCGACAGCGACAACGTCTTCGGCGACGACGCAGGCTCCCTGCAACTGGCGACCGTCACGGGCGATGCGACCAACGGCTACACGGCCACGCTTCAAGTGCGCATCGACACGACCACCACGCCGTCCGCCGGCTCCTCGCCCTCGGGCGACGGACCGGGCGACGGCGGAGGGCCCGGCGACCGCCCCGGCTCCTGAACCCACATCCTCGACAAGGAAGAGACCGATCATGTTCCAGAACCTCACCGGATGGCATGCGCTGATCATCCTCGGCGTCATCCTGCTCATCTTCGGGGCGGCCAAGCTGCCCGCCCTCGCCCGCAGCGTCGGCCAGTCCATGCGCATCCTCAAGGCGGAGGCCCGAACCGTCGAGTCGGAGGCGGCGCAGTCCGTCGACGCGGTCGCACCCCGCACTGTCGCATCCGAAGCAAGGGCTGACACGTGACCACCGCGGCTGTCGCTCCGCGCGCAGCTCCCATGCCGCTGTCCTCGCACCTGCGAGAGGCGCGGCGGCGGGCCGCCAGGGCGATGGTCGCGGCCATCGTCGCCCTCGTCTTCGGGTACATCGCGGCACCGCAGGTGCTCGACGTCCTGCGTGCTCCCATCGAGGAGCTCGCGGCCTCGCGAGACGCGAGCCTGAACTACGACAGCATCACCGGCGCGTTCGATCTGCGGCTGAAAGTCGCGCTCTATGCCGGGATCGTGCTGTCGAGCCCGGTCTGGCTGTACGAGGTCTTCGCGTACCTCGCACCCGGCCTCACCGGCCGTGAGAAGAAGCATGTGTTCGGGTTCCTCGGCGCAGCCGTGCCGCTGTTCGCGGCGGGGTGCGCGGCCGGGGCGCTGCTGTTCCCGCGCATGGTGGAACTGCTGGTGGGTTTCGCCGACGCCGAGGACAGCACGTTGCTGCAGGCATCCGACTACGTCGACTTCGTGCTCAAGATCGTCGTGGCGACCGGCATCGCCTTCGTCCTCCCCGTGCTCCTGGTGGCACTGAACATGCTCGGAGCTCTTCCCGCCGCGACCATCGCACGCAGCTGGCGGATCGTCCTCGTCGCGATCGTCGTGTTCAGCGCCGTGGTGACGCCCGCGGCGGATGTACTCTCCATGTTCCTCATCGCAGTGCCGATGGCGCTGCTGTTCGCTGCGGCCCTGGCCGTCGCCTGGCTGCGCGAGCGGTCGATGCGACGACGTGAGCGGGCGCTGGACGAAGAGGTGTGACATGCTCGGCCTGAGCATCGAGAAGCTCGTCCTGGTGGCGATCTGCGCCGCCGTGATCATCGGTCCGCACCGGCTGCCGGATTATGCGCAGCGGTTGTCCGCCGCCGTTCGCCGCCTGACGCTCGCGGCGTCGGAGGCGCGCAGGCGCACGGTGGACGAAACAGGGGTCGCGCTCATGCGCGAGGACTGGCGTACGCTCGATCCCCGGCAGTACGACCCGCGGCGGATCATCCGGGACGCACTGCGCGATGCGGATGCCGATGCCGATGCAACGGTCTCCGAGCAGGAGACCCCGGCGTTCACGCCGTCTGCAGGGCGCTGGGTGCTGTCAGGATCCTCCGCTCATCCGCGACGCGTCTGGGTGCCTGACGAGGAGACGATCGCAGCGGCCTCGAGCTGACTATCGAGCCGATGTCGCCATCACTGCTACAATGGGTGATGCAACGTGAATGATTCGCCGCGATTTCGGCGCGCACGATGCCACTGATCAGGGCCCATCCAAGGACCGCGCACACCGACGCGCGCGGCATCCGCTCTCGATCTCCAGAAATTCTGGATGCGCTTCGAGCGCGTCCGCACAGCAATGTGTGACACCAGGCAATGAGCATGACCATGAGCAACACCACCACCACCCATCCATCAGTACCCCTTACCTGGAAGCAGGCCGACGACGACGTTCACGTCGCAACGCGAGCCGGCGAATACGCCGGATTCGTCGAGCTCGACGTCGAAGGTCACGTCGTCCGTGACAACCACGGCACCGAGCTCGGATCGTTCGCGACCCTCGCCGACGCGCGCCGCGCTCTCGAGGGATCGACCCAGCGTCGCACCCGTTCGTTCGTGCAGACCGTGCGCCGGCACCTGAGCATGGTGCGCGGCTGACCATCGACTGAGCATCCTCGATGTATACGTTGTCTCGTATACGGCCGGGGTTAGCCTGGGACGAAGCGATCGGCAACTGCCCTTGGCTTCACAGCTCAAGGGCTCCGATCGACAGGAGAGCACCATCTCCATTGCACAGGTCGAACAGACCACAAGCACTCTCGGCCGCGTACGTCAGACCTACGCCGGCAACGCCGACTTCCCTCCGATGGCCAAGGCGTATCAGAACGTCTCGCAGGTCGTCCGCGAGATGGGGTTGCTGCAGCGCGCGCCCCGTTTCTACAGCTTCGTCGCCGCCGGAATCGCCCTCGCCCTCGGCGGGGCGATCACCGGCTTCATCCTGCTCGGAGACAGTTGGTTCCAGCTGCTCATCGCGGGCGCGCTCGGGCTCATCTTCACGCAGATCGCCTTCCTCGCTCACGAGGCGGCGCATCGCCAGATCCTGTCGTCCGGGCCCGCGAACTTCCGCCTCGCCCGGATCCTCGCCGGTTCGATCGGCATGAGCTATTCCTGGTGGGACTCCAAGCACACCAAGCATCACGGCAACCCGAACATGGTGGGCCGCGACCCCGACATCGAGGTCGACACCATCTCGTTCCTCGAAGAGGATGCGGCAAAGTCGCGCGGAATCATCCGCCTGATCACCCGCAAGCAGGGCTGGCTGTTCTTCCCGCTGCTCACGCTCGAGGGCCTCAACCTCCACTACCTCAGCATCAAGTACCTCCTCACCGAGAAGAAGGTCAAGGGTCGCTGGATCGAGCTCGGCATCATCGCGCTGCGTTTCGCTCTGCTGCTGACCCCGATCTTCCTGTTCCTTCCGCTGGGGATGGCTTTCGCCTTCGTAGGCGTGCAGATGGCCGTCTTCGGCGTCTACATGGGCGCCTCGTTCGCCCCCAACCACAAGGGCATGCCGATCATCGAGCCCGGCGCACGGCTGGACTTCTTCACGAAGCAGGTGCGCACCTCGCGCAACATCTCCGGCGGATGGTGGGCGACCTGGCTGATGGGCGGCCTGAATTACCAGGTCGAGCACCACCTGTTCCCGAGCATGCCTCGCCTGCACCTGTCGCAGGCCCGCGGCATCGTCCGCGACTACTGCGCGGCGAACGACGTGCCGTACACCGAGACCTCGCTCATCCGCTCCTACGGAATCGTCATCGAGTACCTCAACAGGGTGGGACTCGCCGCCGGCGATCCGTTCGACTGCCCTGCGGTCGCGCAGTTCCAGCGGGCCTGACGCGCGGTTCTGGTCAGTCGTAGAGATCGTCCGGCCAGACCGCGGGGTAGCCGCCGTCCTCAGCGGGAAGCACCTGCTGCCACGGCGTGATGCCCTCCCACCCGTCGTCGCACCCGCCAGCGGTCTGCGGGCGGATCGTTACCTCAAAGCGGCCATAGGCTCGAAGCATGCCCGAACTGCATGAGCTCACCGCGATCGACCAGCTCGCCGCTCTCCGCAGCCGCGAGATCAGCCCGGTCGAGCTGACCCGGCACTACCTCGACCGGATCGCGCGCATCGATGACGGGCTCGGCGCCTTCGTCGAGGTGACGGCGGATGCTGCGCTCGCACACGCAACCGCGCTTGAGGATGCAGAGCCCACCGGAGTGCTGTGGGGACTGCCGTTCGGCGACAAGGACCTCGTGCCGCGCGCCGGGGTGCCGACCAGGTTCGGCTCGCGGCTGCATCAGGGTTTCATTCCGGATACCACGGCCGATCAGGCCGCCGTGCTCGATGAGGCCGGGGGCATCAGCCTCGGCAAGACGAACACCCCGGAGTTCGGACTCACCGGCTATACCGAGACGCAGATCGGTCCCCCGGCCCGTGACCCGTGGAATCCCGCGAACGGCGCAGGCGGATCGAGCGGCGGGGCCGCCGTTGCCGTCGCCGCCGGGCTCCTGCCTCTTGCCCCGGCATCCGACGGTGGAGGGTCGATCCGCATCCCGGCCGCGACCGTCGGGGTCGTCGGCATCAAGCCATCCCGCGGGCGCGTGCCCTTCGCATCAGGACTCGACAGCCCTGGCGGGCTTCCCGTCGCAGGCCCCATCGCCCGCACCGTCGCGGATGCGGCGCTGCTGCTCGATGTGCAGGTCGCCGGTCGCCCGCATCCGTACGCGACGACCGCGCTGGGTTCCGGCCCGTTCCTCGATGCCGCGACGACGACCGGCCCGGCATCCGCCCGCGTCGGCGTGACGACGGTCTCGCCGTGGGATGACGCCGACGACATCCGGCTCGATCCGGAGGCGGCGCGCGCCGTGCGCGTCGCAGCGGATCTGCTCGCGGATGCGGGCGCGGCCGTCGACGCGTTCGACTGGCGCCCTCGTGGCTACGCCGAGCTTTTCACGACGATCTGGCGCACGAGCGCTGCACGCATGGCGCTCACGGATGCCGACCTCGAGCTGGTCGAGCCCATCACGGCGTGGCTGGTGCGCGAGGGCCGTCGGCTCACGGGAGCACAGGTGCTCGAGGCTCTCGCCGCGGCGACGGTGTTCGAGCGCGAGACGATCACGGCGTTCGCGCCGTTCGATGCGGTGCTGACACCGGCACTGGCGCTGCCGCCGCAGCCGATCGGCTGGTTCGATGCCGAGGATGCGGCGCGGAACTTCTCGCAGCAGGTGCAGTACGCGCCGTACTCGAGCTTCGTGAATGTCACCGGGCTGCCCGCGATCGTCGTGCCGGTGACGCGGGATGCCTCCGGCCACCCGGTGAGCGTGCAGCTGATCGGGCGGCCGGGCGGAGAGGCGGCGATCATCGCGCTCGCCGCGATGTTGGAGCAGCGGGCCGGGCCTCTGCCGCACCCGTCCGCCTGGCGCGCTTAGCCCGCTCACTCCCTCCCGGCGTGGTCGGCGCGGGGCTCAGCGCCTGAGGCGGGCGCGCGACTTCGAGACGCTCGTGAGCGTGGCACGCAGCGGCGTGCCGAGGTAGAGGCCGAGCGAGGCGCCGGCGGCGAGACCGATGCCGATGGAGCCTGCGAGCACGAGCGGGCCGATGCCGTCCAGCATCCCCTGGGCCGTTCCGTCCGAGTCGACCACGCCGAGCAGGCCGCGGAAGACCGCGGTACCGGGGACGAGGGGAACGATAGCGGCCGTCGTGACGGCGACGGACGGCACGTGCACACCGCGGGCGGTGAGGATTCCGACGAAGCTCGCCAGCAGCGCGCCGATCGCGCTGGCGGCGCCGGCCTGGATGCCGAGCGTGAGGCTGAAGCTGTAGAAGACGATGGCGATCGTGCTGAGGACGGCGCTGACGAGGATGATGCGGAGTCCTGCGCCGTTGAACAGCGCGACGGCGACCGAGATGATGATCGCGCCGCCAATCTGGGCCGGCAGCGATCCGAACGGGATGGCATCGGTGGGCAGCGGGATGCTGACGCCGACGAGACGCGAGAGCTCGAGGCCGATGAGGATTCCGAGCACGACGCCGAGCGTCTGCATCGTCAGGTCGAGGATGCGTCCGCCGGCGGTCAGTGCGAACCCGTCGATCGCATCCTGCGCTGCACCGACGACGGTGAGCCCCGAGAGCATGAGGACGATTCCGGATGCCACGATGATGGAGGGCTCGACGTCGATGAACGGCGCGATGCCTGCGGCGCCGAGCGCCGAGACCCCGGTCGTGACCGCGGTGATGACGAATCCTCCGGCGATCTGGCTGAAGAACAGCGGCACCTGCAGGCGGGCGAGCCCCGCCTGGGTGTAGGCAGCACCGAGGGCCGCGAGGAAGCTCAGCAGGATGATCAGGGGCGACGCGTCGTAGAGGATCGCGACGCCGACGGCCAGCAGTGCCCTGGCGAAGATCGTGACGGTGGGCCGGTAGAGGAACGGTGTGCGGCGGATGACGCGGAACGCCAGACGGGCCTCGTCGAGGTCCATGCCGTCGCTGATGTCGACGAGCAGCGCTTGAAGTCGCTGCAGCTTGGCGTGATCGGGCGACACCGCACGAACGACGCGGATCATCGTGGTCGGCCAGTCCTCTTCGCCGCGGTGGTACGAGACGCTGATGGCGTTGAAGGTGACGTCCACGTGCACGCCGGTGAGGCCGTAGACCTTGGCCACGCGGATGATCGCGAACGTGGCGTCGTGAGCCGAGGCTCCGACCGCGAACATCGACTCGCCGATGCGCAGAGCGAGGTCGAGGATCTTGACGATGACCGTCTCGTTCAGGACGGTGTACGCCTCGGTGAGGGCGATCTGGCCCGGGTCGGTCCGGATCACCCGGCGCACGGAGTTCAGCAGTCGTGAGCGTCGTTCGGTGGCCATGTCTCCATTGTCTCGAGTCGTGGCGGCGGGGCCGGCATCCGATCGGGGGAGGCCGCGGATCAGGGCGTCAGGCGGCCGATCAGGGCCTGGATCTCGTCGACGTTCGCGGCGAGGACGGCGACCAGAGGGTGCGCGTCCTCGTCTTCGGGGTCTTCGATGTGGATGAGGCGCAGGAGGTGCGACGCGAGGAGCTCGTTCGCCTTCGCGATCGCGGCATCCAGGTCGTCGACGTCGCCGACCTCGTCGAGTTCGACATCGGCGCGGAAGACGCGGGGCAGTGCCGCCAGGGCATCGACGAGCTCGACGCCCGTGTCGCCGCGGTCGAGGTAGGCGAGGGCGCCGGCGTCATCGAGTGCGTCGATGAGAGCATCCCAGGAGTCGTCGCCGTGTTCGATGGCGTCGCGGACGGCGGGCGCGAGTTCCGGGTCGTCATCCAGCAGGCCGCAGAGGCGGGTCCAGTCTTCGATCGTGCTCATCGCGTTGCTCCTTCGGGAATCACGGATGGGGAGTGGCCAGCGTATCGCGGGTCGCTTCGCCCGCGTCAGACGCCGGGGCGGTTCGCGGCGGTCGTGACACCGCCGTTCGAGCCGTCCTGACGGGTCCATTCGTCGGCGTTCTGCGGCCGAGCCCAATGCTGGCGCGGCTCATCCCATTCCCGGGCGCCGTCGGTGAGCCAGATGGTCGAGTCGGGCGCCCAGCCGCCGATCACGGAGGCGTACTCGTCGTCGATCTCGATCAGAGTCGTGGCGCAGCGCAGGTACGCGAGCGTGCTCAGGTGCACGGCATCCCAGCCCCCGGCCACGCGGGCCCAGTCGGGGATCAGCCAGCGTCCGTCGCGTCCCGTGACGCGGAACCAGTCGTGGCGAGTGGATGCCGTCACCTCCAGCGGATACTGACGGCACAGCTGCGCCCAGTCCTCGTCCGTACGGATCTCGAGAGTGCGGCCGGATCCGCGTACCGGGATGATCGTCGCCTCCTCCCATCCCATGGAGTCCTCGACGAGCTCCAGGGCGTCGGCGATGACGCCGCGGGTGAGGAGGAGCTCCGTCGGCACGGACCACCAGGTGCCGGACCATCTCGCGTACGGATCGGCGGGGCGCTCGAGCCCGGCTCGAACCTCTTCGGCGCGTCGCTGCTCGCTCCATGCGGTGAGGAGCGCGCGGGAGTCAGAGGGGAGCGGCGCGCGGTCGTCGGGAGAGCGCCAGTCGACGGCCCACTGCTCAGCCCCTCGCGGGGCGTCCCATCCGCGGGTGGCCTCGGATGCCATGATCAGCTCGGCGATGGGGCCAAGGGCGGCGATGACGTCGGGGTGGGATGCGATGACATCTGTGCCGTCTGGCTCCTGCCAGTACATGGCGGTGTCGACGGAAGCCTGAAGCGCTGCGCGGAGCGCTGCCGCGTCGATCGTGGCCGTGTCGACGGTGCGAAGCCGCGCGACGAGGTCGGCTGTCGAAGGATCGGGGTCTTCGTACTCGGCATCCTCATCGCCCTCATCGCCGTCCGAAGTGAACCGTATGAGCGTGCCCGGACTCGGATCGGCGCGGTGGGCGAGCCAGAACAGCGGCTCATGGACGTCCGACGACATCTGTCGCGCGTATTCAAGACACAGCCGTCGGCCACGCGGACCGACGAGAAGCGGACTCGCAGCATCGTCGGTCATACGTCCATCATGCCTGCCGGACGTCACCGCGCGAGCGGCACCGGATGCAATCGTGTGATCTCACGAGTCGCGAGGTCGATCATCACCGCGGTGTCCTCTGGGATCCGGGTCCAGCCATCAGCGTCGACGCCGCTCGACATGACATGCACCGCATCGTCGGTGATGCGGTAATCCATGGCGTAGTACTCGGTCGCATGGCTCGCCGGCATCGCCTCCTCCGATTCGAAGAGCTCGCGCAGGGACTCGACAGGGGAATCCACTCGGCTGTTGATGTGGACGGCGAACATCTTGCCGGGCGTCAGGAGCAGAGCATTCAGGCTCGAGTTCGGGAACTCGCGCACGAGGATCTCGAGCGCGCGCGTGACGCCTGCTGCCTCGTCGCCGGCAGCATCCTCGATGCACTGCATGATCAGGCGGAAGTAGCGCTCGCTGTCGGTGTCGCCGACGAGTTTCGCTCGCGAGGAAGCGCTGAGCTGAGCGTCGAGGTGGTCGATCGGCGCGATGTGGCCGTTGTGAGCGAACGCGTACCCCGCATCGGTGAACGGGTGGGTGTTCGCCGGCGACACCGGCAGGCCGCCGGTCGCCCAGCGCAGGTGCACGAGCCCGCAGCATCCGAGCGCCTGTTCCGACAGTTCGACGTACAGCGGATCGATCGACGCGTTTCGCGGTGACGAGATCGCCTCGGTCTCGTCACCGAGCGACCGGTGCCACGCCATGCCCCATCCGTCACTGTGCACCTCGGTGAGCGCTGTGAACGTATCGAAGTCGTCGCGTCCGAGTACGTCGACGACCGAGGTCGGGCGGGTGGTCACATAGCCAAGCAAGCGGCACACTGGGTGGTCTCCTCTCGTTGTCACCACGAGCCTTCTCTCTTCGGCGCGCGCGGGCAACCTCCTACGCGAGCTTGCGCTCTGCGCGCAATCCCTTTCTCCGGTTTCGCGACGACTGACACACTGGGCGCATGCGTACCGTCGGTGTGGAAGAAGAACTCCTGCTCGTGGATGCCGAGAGCGGACGACCGCGATCGGTGGCTGCGCGGACGCTCCGATACGCGGCGGAGATCGCGACGCCGGCCGAGTCAGGCGGCGACAGCGCGTCCGTCTCCTCCGTGGAGAAACGTGCGGAGACGCCGCAGTCCGACGCAGGCGATGACGTGCCGGGCGGATCGCTCGAGCATGAACTGCAACAGCAGCAGATCGAGACCGACACTGTTCCGCACACCGACATGGTCGCGCTCGGCGAGGGCGTGCGCGCGTGGCGCGATCACGCGATCACGGCTGCCCGCCGTGCAGGAGCCCGGGTCATCGCGTCGGGAACATCGCCGCTGCCGGTCGGCTCGGCGATCGTCGGCAAACCCCGATACCTGCGGATGGTCGAGCACTTCGGGCTGACCACCACAGAACAGCTCACCGGGGCGTGCCATGTGCACGTCTCGGTGGAATCCGATGATGAGGGCGTCGGCGTCCTCGATCGCATTCGTGGCTGGTTGTCGGTTCTTCTCGCGCTGAGCGCGAACTCCCCGTTCTGGCAGGGGGAGGACACGAAGTACGCGAGCTTCCGCTCTCAGGCCCTCGTGCGATGGCCGACGGCCGGGCCGACCGAGGCCTTCGGAACCGCTGAGGGCTATCGCTCGACCGTCGCCGCGATGATCGCCTCCGGCGCCATCCTCGACGAGGGAATGGTCTATTTCGATGCCCGCCTGTCGCACCACTACCCGACTGTCGAGATCCGTGTCGCCGATGTCTGCGCGGATGCCGCGGACACCGTGCTGATCGCAGCGCTCTGCCGTGCGCTCGTGGATACGGCTGCCGCTGAGTGGCGCGCAGGGGATGAGCCGTCGCCCGTCTCGGTTTCGATGCTTCGGCTCATGAACTGGCAGGCCGGCCGGTTCGGCATCGAGGGCGATCTCATCGACCCGCGAACCCTCAAACCACGTGCTGCGCGCGAGATCGTCGCTGAGCTCGTCGACCATGTTCGAGCGGCACTGCGTGAGAACCGCGACGAGGCGCTGGTCGACGAGCAGATCGAGCTGATCTTCGATCGGGGCAACGGCGCGATGCGTCAGCGAGCGACGCTCGAGAAGACCGGGCAGCTGAGCGATGTCGTCGCAGACCTGGCCGCGGTGACTGCTGGGCTCGAGGGCTGACGCGGGAAGCCGTGACTGAGGGGGCTGATCACGGGCATAAAGAAACCCCCGTGAGTAGAAGCCTCACGAGGGTCTCAGTGGCTCCGACGGGCGTCGATCCCGTGACCTCACGATTTTCAGTCGTGCGCTCTACCAACTGAGCTACAGAGCCATGCGGCACATCGTAAATCCGCCGCATCCTAGACGAAAGGCCCTCATCGAAAAAAGGGCCCGTCGCATAGAGCGACCCTGACGGGACTTGAACCCGCGACCTCCGCCGTGACAGGGCGGCACGCTAACCAACTGCGCTACAGGGCCATACTTTTAAATTGTATCGGATGGAGTGACCCCAACGGGATTCGAACCCGTGCTACCGCCGTGAAAGGGCGGCGTCCTAGGCCGCTAAACGATGGGGCCGAAGGGCGTCCTGCGGGACTTCCTTGCCGACGCTCAAGCATAAGGGATGATCTGGCGAAAACACCAATCGAGGGCGAGCCTGCCGGCAGCCCGGGCGTTTCGGGGTGACGATGGAGCGCACGTGACCGAAGCAGGCATCCGAGTCCGACCTGGTGCGGATGTTAAAGATGTTGTTAGTGTGTCATGTGTGAATCCGGCGGAAGGGGCCGTGTGAACGTCGAGCAGTCCCCGATGGATGCTGCGCTGGAAGCAGGCGACTCCTGCAACTGCGCACCCAGCATCGCCGAGCAGCGCACTCTCTGGAGCAAGAGCGCGCTCACCCGCCGCAATGCCCTGGGGCTCGGCGCCATCGGTGCCGTCGCGCTCAGCGCCTTCGGCGTCGGCGCGGGCGTGAGCGCCGCATACGCCGCGTCGTACCCGAGCTGGGACGATGTTCAGCGCGCCAAGAAGAGCGAAGCGGCCAAGGCGACCGAAGTCTCCCGCATCCAGAACCTCATCCAGTCGCTCACGCAGCGCGTCGCCGAGACGCAGGCCGCCGCCGAAGCGGCAGGCAACGAGTTCTACGAGGCTCAGCAGGCGTACTTCGGCGCGATCGCCGAGGCTGAGGCGCTCCAGGCGCAGGCCGATGAGCAGGCGAAGATCGCCGACGACTCCGTGCGCAAGGCCGGACAGGTCGCTGCGCAGATGTACCGCAACGGCGGCGACGACACCGCCCTCGAGCTGTTCTTCACCGACTCCGCCGCCAACGCCGACGAGCTCCTCTCGCGCCTGGGCACGATGGACAAGCTGTTCAGCTACAACCAGTCGGTCTACGACAAGGCCGTCGCGGCTCGCAACTCCGCGCAGCTGCTGAGCGACCAGGCCGTCGTCGCCCGCACCGAGCGCGACCGCTTGCAGAAGATCGCCGAGCAGAAGATGATCGCCGCTCAGCAGGCGGCCGAAGCCGCCCAGGTTGCGCTGGATGAGCAGACGGCGAATCTCGGCACCCTGCAGGCTCAGCTCGCCGCCCTCAAGGACACGACAGCCAAGACTGTTGCGGACTACCAAGAGGGAGAGCGCGTCCGCAAGGCCGCCGAGGAGGCGCGCAGGAAGGCTGCCGCCGAGGCGGCGCGCAAGGCCGCAGAGGAGGCCGCCAAGAACAACGGCGGCGGTGGAGGCGGCGGTGGCGGCGGGGGATCTGCCGGAACCGGCGGCTGGGTGCGCCCGCACGGCGGGTTCCGCAGCGCCGGCTTCGGCTGGCGTCCCAGGCCCTGCCCGAACTGCTCGAATTACCACTACGGCGTCGACCTCGCCAACGGCTGCGGGTCGCCGATCTTCGCCGCCCACGCGGGAACCGTCGACTACGCGGGCCCCAACGGCAACTACGGCAACTACATCCGCATCCAGCACGGAGGCGGGGTCGCCACGGGTTATGCGCACATCGTGAACGGCGGCTTCGCGGTTCGCAGCGGTGCCAGGGTCGGCGCCGGACAGGTCATCGCGTACGCCGGCAACACCGGTGCATCCGTCGGCTGCCACCTGCACTTCGAGGTCTACATCAACGGCGGCTACACGAACCCGATCAGCTTCATGGCCGCTCGAGGCATCTCGGTCTGACGCTGACGCTGACGCTGAACACGAAGAAACCCCCGGCCGCGCGGCCGGGGGTTTCTGACGTTGTCGAGGATCGACGGCTCAGTGACCGTTCTCGCCGAAACGAGCGATCGCCTCGTCGAGGATGCGCTGCGCCTCTGCGGCGTCGCCCCACTCGTCGACCTTGACCCACTTGTTCGGCTCGAGGTCCTTGTAGTGCTCGAAGAAGTGTGCGATCTCCTTCTTCGTGTACTCGGCGATGTCGCCGATGTCCTGGATGTGCGACCAGCGAGGGTCCTTGCTCAGCACGGCGACGAGCTTGTCGTCTCCGCCGGCCTCATCGCTCATCTTCAGGACGGCGACCGGACGCACCTCGACGACGACGCCGGGATAGATGGCGTGGTCGAGCAGCACGAGCACGTCGAGCGGGTCACCGTCCTCGCCGAGCGTGTTGTCGAAGTAGCCGTAGTCGGCCGGGTAGCCGAAGGTCGTGTACAGAACGCGATCCAGGTGGACGCGCCCGGTCTCGTGGTCGACCTCGTACTTGACGCGGCTGCCGCGCGGAATCTCGATGACGGCGTCGTGTGCGCCCATGCGTGTGCTCCTCAGGAAAGACGGTTGGATGCCGGAGCAAGCTTACCCGCGCGCTCCGAACAGCTTGTTCAGCGGCCGCGCGAGCACGCCGGTCAACGCGAGCAGGAACAGCGCGTAGTACCCCTGTGAGCCGAAGAGGATCACGATCAGCAGCGCGATCCCGAACAGCACGGCCGAAGCGATGTCGGCTGCCGCGCCGAAGCGGAGCTCCGCCGGCCCTGCGGTCGTGTAGCTCGGGTTCCGCAACAGGTACAGACGCCCGGCGAGAGTCGTGATCTGCGTGAGGATGAGAGTGCCGATGTAGAGGACGGCCTGCAGCGGGTCGCCCTCCATCTGCCCGAGCATCGCCGTCGGAACCGGAAGCCACACGATCGTGACCATCCACGCGACATTGATCCACAGCAGCGGCCGAGTGATGACGTCGACGTCGTTGTACTGCCGGTGATGGCCGATCCACGAGTTCGCGATCAGAACGAAGCTCAGCAGGAAGCTGACGATCTGACCGCCGTGCTCGGTCAGGAACTCCGCCGTGGTGAGCTCGCCCGAGGCGGCATCCGACACCGACTCCATGAGCGGCAGGATCAGCAATGTCATCGCGATCGCCACGACCGCGTCGACGAACGCCTTGAAGCGTTCGCTGGAGAACTGCCGGGTCGCGTCCGTCTGCTCCGTCACGCGCCCAGACTACGACCGTGACGGATGCCGGTGGGGGACGCGCGCGGCATCCGCACTGTCAGCGCCGGGGAGGCCGAGCAACTCGCTCTGCACGGCGGCCGTCCGACGACGCAGCGCATCCGCCACCGCTGCGACGGCCGGTTGACGCAGCGAATCCGGCCGCAGAACCAGCCAGTACGGCAAACGTTCGGCGAACTCCTCCGGCAGCAGGCGCACCAGGTCGGGATGCCGGTCGGCCAGGAAGCACGGCAGGAACCCGATGCCCGCCCCGGCGCGCGTGGCCTCGACATGGACGAACACGTTCGTCGAGCTCAGCGAATCCTGCATACCGGGGACGAGTCGGCGTGGAGCATCGAGATCGTCGACCTGCAGCATCGAATCCACGAAGTACACGAGCGGGTGCGAGCGCATCTCGGCGATGCCGACCGGCTCGCCGAACTCAGCCATGTAATCACGTGAGGCGTACATCCCGAGCGTGTAGTGCCCGAGCCTGATCGCCTCGGCGCGATGCACCTGCGGTTCGCCGACCACGACCTCCATGTCCAATCCCGATCGGTATTGGAGCGCGCGTCGGGTGACGTTGACGATCTCGACGCTGAGCTGGGGATGCTCGCGCCGCAGCTCGGCGACGGCCGGGGCTATGACGAACGCGCTGAACCCATCGGTCGCAGAGATGCGCACGACCCCGGCGATCTGATCGATCCGTCCAGCGCTCTCGCGGATCGTCGACATCGCCGCCTCCACGTCCTCGGCTGCGCGTACGGCGCGACGGCCGAGATCCGTGAGCTCCCATCCGCCCTCGCCCTTGGCCAGCGTCCGGCCGCCGAGGACGGTCTCGAGCGCTGCGATCCGGCGTGACACCGTCGTGTGGTTCAGCCCGAGCGTCTCGCCGGCGGCCGTGAAGCGCCCGGTGCGCGATACGGCGAGCAGGACGAGCAGGTCGTCGGGGCTCGGCCTTGCAGCGGGGCCGTCCGTGATCTCTGCACTCATATCTGCAATTCTGCACAGGTTGTCTGCTCCCCTGGTCATTGCTGCACAGGGAGTGTCGTGCCCATACTTGGCGAGGCCCCGGCGCGCGCATGAGCGGCGCTGGACGCGGTGGATGTCGACGTGGACGTCCCCGAGACACGAAGGAGTGCATGCATGAGCGCAAGAGACGCCGTCGTCCCCGAGACGAAGACATCGGGATTGAAGAGGATCGTCGCCGCCTCGATGGTCGGCACGGTCGTGGAGTGGTACGAGTTCTTCCTGTACGCGACCGCGGCCTCGCTGGTGTTCGGCGTGTACTTCTTCCCGGATGCCGGCACGGAGCTCGACGGCATCATCGCCGCGTTCCTCACCTACGCGGTCGGCTTCATCGCCCGACCCCTCGGCGGAATCGTATTCGGTCAGATCGGCGACCGCCTCGGCCGCAAGCACACGCTGCAGGTCACCATCATCCTCGTCGGCGTCGCCACGTTCCTCATGGGCTGCCTGCCCGGCTTCAACTCCATCGGCTATTGGGCGCCCGCGCTCCTCGTCGCCCTCCGCTTCATCCAGGGCTTCGCGGTCGGCGGGGAGTGGGGCGGCGCCGTGCTGCTCGTCGCCGAGCACAGCCCGAACAAGTCCCGCGGCTTCTGGTCGAGCTGGCCGCAGGCCGCCGTGCCCGTCGGCAACCTGCTGGCGACCCTCATCCTGCTCGGGATGTCGTGGCTGCTCTCGGCGGACCAGTTCCTCAGCTGGGGCTGGCGCGTGGCCTTCTGGGCCTCGGCGATCGTCGTCGTCATCGGCTACTACATCCGCCGCCACGTCAGCGAGGCGCCGATCTTCCTCGAGGCCCGCGAGCAGGTCGAGGCCGACAAGGCCGCCGGCTACGGCATCCTCGAAGTCGTGCGCAAGTACCCGCGCGGCATCTTCGGTGCGATGGGCCTGCGCTTCGCCGAGAACATCCTGTACTACATCATCGTGTCCTTCACGATCGTCTACCTGAAGACGGTGCACGACTACGACACGAGCAAGCTGCTGCTCGCGCTGCTGGTGGCGCACGTCATCCACTTCCTCGTCATCCCGCAGGTCGGGCGCCTCTCCGACGCATTCGGCCGCAAACCGGTCTACCTGGCCGGCGCCATCCTCGGCGCGACCTGGGCGTTCTTCGCCTTCCCGATGTTCGACACCCTGAACGAGTTCGTGATCATCGCCGCGGTCGCGATCGGTCTGTGCTTCCACGCCCTCATGTACGCGGGCCAGCCGGCGATCATGGCCGAGATGTTCCCGACCCGGATGCGCTACTCGGGCGTCTCGCTCGGCTACCAGGTCACCTCGATCGTCGCCGGATCGCTGGCCCCGATCATCGCAAGCGCGCTACTGCAGGACTTCGGGTCCTGGATGCCGGTGGCCATCTACGTGGCCGTCGCCTGTGCGATCACGGCCTTCGCGGTGATCACCCTGAAGGAGACCAGCGGCGCATCGCTGGTCGAGATCGATGAGGCCGATGCGCGCAAGCACGGTCTCGCCCCGGTGCAGACCGCCGGCTGAGGGGCAGCGGCTAGCGTGGTGCTGTGCCCTCACTGAACCCCGCAGTCGCTGAGATCCGCCTCGCCGTGCGCACCGCGCTCGCGAGTCTTCCCGAGAGGGCGACGGTGGTCGTCGCCCTCTCGGGTGGTGCCGACTCCCTCGCGCTGACGGCCGCGACCGTCTTCGAGGGCCACGCCCGCGGGATGCGCGTGCTGAGCCTGACCGTCGATCATCAACTGCAGACGGGGTCGGATCTCGTCGCCGCATCAGCGGCTGTCGCCGCTGAAGGCGTCGGCGTCGATGAGGCCCTGCAGGCCAAGGTCGACGTCGCCGGTGCTGCCGACGGGCCGGAAGCCGCAGCCCGCGGCGCGCGATACGCGGCCCTGCGCGGCGTCGCCGCAAGCGAGGGCGCGGATGCCGTCCTGCTCGGCCACACGCTCGACGACCAGGCCGAGACCGTCCTGCTCGGCCTCGCACGGGGTTCAGGCGCCGCGAGCCTGCAGGGCATGGCCCCGCGGAGAGAGGATGCCGACGGCACGGTCTGGCTGCGCCCGCTTCTGGCCGTGCGGCGGGGGACGACCGAAGCGTTCTGCGCGGCATCCGATCTCGAAGCGTGGCACGACCCGCACAACCGCGAGCGGCGGTTCGCCCGCGTGCGAGTGCGCGAGAACGTGCTCCCCGTGCTCGAGTCCGAACTCGGCCCCGGCATCGCCGAGGCGCTGGCGCGCACGGCAGAGCAGCTGCGCGAGGACGCCGACGCGTTCGACGAGATGATCCACGAGACGATCGAGGACATCGTCGAGCACGCCGAGGCCGGCATCTCGGTCAGCGTCGCCGCACTCGCCGCGAACCCGGCTGCGCTGCGCAACCGGATCATCCGCCTCGTCGTCGACAGCGAGTTCGGCGTGAGTCTCACGCGCACCCAGACCCTCGAGGTGGCGCGCCTGGTCACGGACTGGTCGGGTCAGGGTCCGATCGACCTGCCGGGGTGCTCGGCTGCACGCCGCGGAGCGCGGATCGTCTTCACGGCGAAGTAGGCGGCTTCGACTCGCTCCGCTCGCTCAGCCCGTTTCGTCCGCGGCGGCTGTGCCGCCTTCGCTCGACGACAAGCGGGACGCGATCGCTACTTCTTGCCGCCGAACAGGCCGCCCAGGATGTCGCCGATCCCGTCCCCGCCGGACGACGAACCGCCACCGAGGATCCCGCCCAGGATGTCGCCGATCCCGCCTCCGCCGGACGACGAGTTCCCGCCACCGAGGATCCCGCCGATGATGTCGCCGAGGCCGCCGCCACCGGACTGTGCACGCTCGGACTGTGCGCCCTCGGCGGAGGCCGACTTGTTCTTGGTCGCGTTCGCGATCAGGCCCATGACGATCGGGGCGAGGATCGGAAGCAGCTTGCCGAAGTCGATCCCCGGCGTCTTCTCGGAGGCGTTCAGCTGAGCGGCGACCTGGTCGGCGTCATCGCCGAGCACATGCTTGACGATCTTGCCGCCGTCGTTCTGGTCGACGTCATCGACGCGCTGCACCGGCGTCGCGCCCTCGTGGCGCCGAAGTGCCTCCTGGATCGCCGCAGAGCCCTCGTCGGTCTGCGCGTTCTTGGCCAGTCCGCTCAGCAGCACCGCGCCGCCCTGCTCGACGGCCGTCTTCGCCTCGTCGGAGGACACACCGAGTTTCGCGGCGATGTCGTCGATCGGAACCTGCTTGAGGATGTCGTCAAGAGCCATGGGAGATCCTTCCGTCGTGGGCATCCGCCCGCTCGATGATCACAGTATGCCGAACCCACAGCATCCGTCACCTAAAATCGATTCATGCGCGCGGCTGAGATTCAGGACGACCTTGCAGACATCCTCGTCACAGAGGAGCAGATCAAAGCGAAGCTCGAAGAGCTCGCGGCTCGGGTTGCGAGCGACTACGACGGCAAGGACCTGCTCCTGGTCGGCGTGCTGAAGGGCGCGGTCATGGTGATGGCCGACTTCGCCCGTGCACTGCCAGTGCACGCGCCGATGGACTGGATGGCGGTCTCCAGTTACGGCTCCAGCACGAAGTCGAGCGGTGTCGTCCAGATCCGCAAGGACCTCGACACCGATCTGCACGGCAAGCACGTGCTCATCGTCGAGGACATCATCGACTCCGGGCTCACGCTGAGCTGGCTGCTCGAGAACTTCGAGTCCCGCGGGCCGGAGTCGATTGAGGTCCTCGCACTGCTGCGCAAGCCGGAGGCCGCCAAGGTCGAGATCGACTGCAAGTACGTCGGCTTCGACATCCCCACGGACTTCGTCGTCGGCTACGGCCTCGACTACGACGAGCGGTACCGCAACCTGCGCGACGTCGCGGTGCTCGCGCCGCACGTGTACTCCTGATCACGCCGTACGCCGTGGGCGAATCACAGCGGGGGCCAAGGGTGCTCGCGATACGCTGAACGGACCATGGACGTGAAGAAGATCACCCGCAACCCACTGATGTACGTGGTGCTGATCGGTGTGCTGCTGTTCGGCGGGTTCCTGCTGATCTCCAACCTCGGCGCACCCAAGCAGATCACCACGCAGGAGGGTCTCGACCTGCTGGCAGGCTCCACCGTCACCGAGGTCACCACGACCGACGGCGACCAGCGCGTCGACATGACGCTGTCGAAGGCCTTCGAGGGCTCGGAGCAGGTGCAGTTCTACTACGTCACGGCCCGCGCCGATGAGGTCGTCAAGGCCGTCAACGCCGCCGAGCCCAAGGACGGCTTCAACGACGTCGTGCCTCGCGCCACCTGGTTCGACGGGTTCCTGTCGCTTCTGCTTCCGCTCGTCCTGCTCGGTCTGCTGTTCTGGTGGCTGCTGTCGTCCATGCAGGGCGGTGGCGGCAAGGTCATGCAGTTCGGCAAGTCCAAGGCCAAGCTCGTCAACAAGGAGACTCCGACGGTCACCTTCGCCGACGTCGCCGGCGCCGACGAGGCCATCGAGGAACTCGAGGAGATCAAGGAGTTCCTCCAGGATCCTGCGAAGTTCCAGGCCATCGGCGCCCGCATCCCGAAGGGCGTGCTCCTGTACGGCCCTCCAGGAACCGGAAAGACACTCCTCGCCCGCGCCGTCGCCGGCGAGGCAGGCGCCCCGTTCTACTCGATCTCCGGTTCTGACTTCGTCGAGATGTTCGTCGGTGTCGGAGCGTCCCGCGTGCGCGACCTGTTCAACCAGGCCAAGGAGAACGCGCCGGCCATCATCTTCATCGACGAGATCGACGCCGTCGGACGCCACCGCGGTGCCGGCATGGGCGGCGGCAACGACGAGCGCGAGCAGACGCTGAACCAGATGCTCGTCGAGATGGACGGCTTCGACCCGAACGCGAACGTCATCGTGATCGCGGCCACCAACCGCCCAGACATCCTCGACCCTGCGCTCCTGCGCCCCGGCCGTTTCGACCGCCAGATCGGTGTGGACGCCCCGGATCTCAAGGGCCGCCTGCACATCCTGCAGGTGCATGCGAAGGGCAAGCCGCTCGCCAAGAGCGTCGACCTCGAGGTCGTCGCCCGCAAGACCCCCGGATTCACCGGTGCCGATCTCGCGAACGTCCTCAACGAGGCAGCGCTGCTGACCGCGCGGTCGAACGCGCAGCTCGTCGACAACCGCGCGCTCGACGAGGCCATCGACCGCGTGATCGCCGGACCCCAGCGTCGCACCCGTGTCATGAAGGACCGCGAGAAGCTCATCACCGCGTACCACGAGGGCGGCCACGCGCTCGCTGCGGCGGCCATGAACTACACCGACCCGGTGACGAAGATCACCATCCTGCCGCGCGGCAAGGCACTCGGCTACACGATGGTCATGCCGGTCGACGACAAGTACTCCGTGACGCGCAACGAGCTGCAGGACCAGCTCACCTACGCGATGGGCGGCCGTGTCGCGGAGGAACTCGTCTTCCACGACCCGACCACCGGTGCGTCGAACGACATCGAGAAGGCCACCGGCATCGCCCGCAAGATGGTCATCGAGTACGGCATGACCACCGAGCTCGGCCCTGTGAAGCTCGGCTCCGAGGGCGGGGAGCCGTTCGCCGGACGCGACTACGGCCGCGGACGCGAATACTCCGAGTCCGTCGCCGAGCGCGTCGATGTCGAGGTCCGCGGGCTGATCGAGCAGGCGCACGACGAGGCCTACCAGGTGATCAGCGACAACCGCGACATCCTCGATCGTCTCGCCCTCGCCCTGCTCGAGGAGGAGACCCTCGACCACAACCAGATCGCCGAGATCTTCAAGGACGTGCGCAAGCTGCCCGAGCGTCCGCTGTGGCTCTCCAGTGACGACCGCCCGGTCTCGGAACGCCCGCCGATCGAGATGCCCAAGCGCGTCATCCCGGCGGACGCCGCTGCCTCGGTCGAGGGCCCGGCGGATGCCGCGACAGCCCGTGGCGCGGCAGGCGGCGCTCCCGCTTCTGGGCAGGCGCGCCCGGCGACGGCCTGATCGTGGCCGTCGACCGGGAACGGATCGAGCGGCTGACCCGAGAGCTGCTGGAGGCGATCGGCGAGGACCCCGACCGCCCTGGGCTCAAGCAGACCCCGACGCGCGTCGCCGAGCTGTACGACGAGTTCTTCGCAGGAGTCGGCGCGGACGCAGCCGCCCCGCTCGCCCACACGATCAGCGTGTCCAGGGGCCCCGCGCCGGAGACTCTTCCGTCCGGAGCCGTGCTGCTGCGCGACATCCGCTTCCGCTCGGTCTGCGAGCACCACCTGCTGCCTTTCGCCGGTCACGCGCACATCGCGTATCTGCCCGGTGAGCAGGTCGTCGGCCTCGGCGCTCTCGTGAAGGTCGTCGAGACGCTCGCATCCCGCCCGCAGGTGCAGGAGCGCCTCGGCGAGCAGATCGCCGACACCATCGACGAGAACCTCGACACCCGCGGCGTGCTCGTCGTGATGGATGCCGTGCACGGCTGCGTGACGATGCGCGGAGGCCGCCAGGCGGATGCCTCCACCCTCACGATCGCAGCGCGCGGGGAGTACACCGAGCCCCCAGCACGGGCCGAGCTGATCGCACTCATCGGGGGAGGCGACCGCGCATGACCGACATCTGGGGCATCGTCAACGTCACCACCGATTCGTTCAGCGACGGCGGCCGGTACATCGATCCGGAGCGCGCGGTCGCGCACGGCCTCGCGCTGCGGGATGCCGGCGCCGACGTGCTCGACATCGGAGGCGAATCCACCAGGCCCGGCGCCGAGCGCGTCGACCCGGCGGTCGAGGAGCAGCGCGTCCTCCCCGTGATCCAGGCGCTGGCGGCGCGCGGCATCGTCGTGAGCATCGACACCCTCAATGCGTCGACGGCAGCGGCCGCCGTCCGGGCAGGAGCGCGCATCGTGAACGATGTCTCCGGAGGACTCGCCGATCCTGGCATGCTCGCTGCGGTGGCGGCATCCGGCGCCGACTACGCGATCGGGCACTGGCGCGGTCCGTCCTCCGACATGTACGCCCGCGCCGAGTACCTGCGTCCTTCGCGCGACGTCGCCGGCGAGCTGCGCAAGCGCGTCGCCGAGGCGGCGGGTGCCGGCATCGCCCCGTCGCGCATCATCCTCGACCCTGGTATCGGCTTCGCCAAGGCCGGCAGCCAGAACTGGGACGTGCTGCGCGGGCTCGACGACATCGTCGGTCTCGGACACCGCGTGCTCATCGGGACGTCGCGCAAGCGGTTCCTCGCCGAAACGCTCGGCGACGACGGTGCGTCCGAGGAGCGCCGCGACCTCGCCACCGCCGTCACGAGCGCTCTGGCCGCTCGAGCCGGCGCGTGGGCGGTTCGCGTGCACAACGTCGCTGCGACGCGCGACGCACTCGCCATCGCGCACGCCTGGGAGGGGTGAATGGACGAGATCGCCCTCACCGGACTCACGGTCTTCGGTCGCCACGGCGTGTTCGAGCACGAGCGCGAGAACGGCCAGGAGTTCACGATCGACCTGCGGCTGCACCTGGATCTGTCCGCGGCCGCCGCATCCGACGACGTCAGCGACACCGTGCACTACGGCGAACTCGCCGAGAAGGTGGCGGCCGTCGTCGCCGGCGAACCCGTCGACCTCATCGAGACCCTCGCGCAGCGGATCGCCGACACCGTCCTCGCCGACGTGCGAGTGCAGGACGTTCAGGTCACCGTGCACAAGCCGCATGCGCCGATCGCGCTGACGTTCACCGACGTCGCCGTCACCATCCGCCGCGACCGGAACGGAGCCTGACCATGGTTCGGATGCCGCCGATCACGCCGCCGGATCCTCGCCCCGGTCGGGATGCCGTGACCGCCGTCGTCGCGCTGGGAGCCAACCTCGGCGACCGCGCGCAGACGATCCAGAAGGCGGTCGAGCGCATCTCCCGCCTCCCGCTCGTGGACGACGTGCGCCTGTCGGACCTGCACGAGACGGTCGCGCTGCGGCCGGACGGTCCTGATCCGGATGCCCCGGCCTACGTGAACGCGGTGGCCCTGGTGACCACTCGGCTGGCACCGCAGGTGCTGCTCGGTCTTCTGCACGCCATCGAGGAGGAGCACGGCCGTGAGCGGCATGCGCGCTGGGGCGATCGCACGCTCGACCTCGATCTCATCGCGTTCGGGGAGGTGCGCTCCGACGACCAGCACGTTCGCCTGCCGCATCCGCGCGCAGCCGAGAGACTGTTCGTCCTGGAGCCGTGGCTGAGCCTCGACCCCGACGCCGAACTCCCGGGCCGCGGCCGAGTCGCGGACCTCGTCGAGACGCTGCGCGCATGAGGCGCACATCCCCGCTCGTCCTCATCGTCCTCGCGCTCATCGGGGGCGGGATCGGCTACCTCGTCGATCACCTCCTGACGGCCGGCGGGCGGGCGACGTTCGCACCATCCGGGTTCCTCCCGCTGCTGCTCCTGCTGCTCGCGGCCGCCACGCTGGGGCTCGCCTGGCCGGTGCGCCGCAGCGTCCGAGGGAAGTCCCGCACCAGGATCGACCCGTTCAGCGCGATGCGTGCGGCGACTCTGGCCAGAGCTTCCAGCCTGCTCGGGGCGATCGTCGCGGGCTTCGGGGCGGGGCTGCTCATCTTCCTCCTGTCGCGTCCGGTGGCACCCCAGGTAGGGTCGACTGTGGCGATGGCAGCGCTTGTCGCGAGTGCGGTCGCACTCGTGGTCGCAGCCCTCGTCGCCGAACAGTTCTGCACTCTGCCGAAGGATCCTGATGACCGACAATCCGATGACCCCGCCACCGACGACGGGCGCTGATCGGCCCGAGAATCGGGTGCTCGACGATGGCACCTACGAGAAGCTGCGCGAACCCCGCGGGGCAGGACGCCTCGACCTCGACGGCGAGTGGCACCAGATCTCACCGCGATACGTCACCTCGCAGTTCGTCCAGAACGGCATCCTGCTGGCAGTGCTCGTCGTCGTCGCGCTCGTCCTCGCACTCGTACTCCACCAGACCTGGGTGTGGATCCCGGCCGGCATCCTCGCGGCGGTCACTCTCATCACCCTCGCGATCCTGCCTCGGCAGGCCAGGGCGATCGGCTACATGCTCCGAGCGGATGACATCGTCTTCCGCAAGGGCATCCTCTGGCAGCGGATCATCGCAGTGCCGTACGGACGCATGCAGCTCGTCGACATCACGCACGGCCCTCTCGACCGCGCGTTCGGCGTATCGCAGCTGAAGATGGTCACCGCCGCCGCCACCACGGGCGTGCAGATCCCCGGACTCACCCAGGCCGCAGCCGAGGCGTTGCGAGACACCCTCATCGACGTCGCAGAGACCCGCCGGACCGGCCTGTGAGCATCCCAGAGCAGCCGCTTCCGACCCTCCCCACGCCCCCGCCGGCGGAGGAATCACTCGCCGACGGCGAGTGGCACCGGCTGCACCCGCTGACCCCGCTGTTCAAGGGCGGGCTGGTTCTCATCATCGTGGCCGGCATCGTGCTCAACAGCTTCCGTGACCGCATCATCTACTGGGGTGTGAACCTGTTCGCACCAGATGCGCACGTCGAGGACTTCTCCGGCGGCGACCCGGTCGACTGGGTGCTGTCGAACAACCTCATCCTCATCGCGCTCGGGTCCGTGCTGGGCGTGCTCATCGTTCTGATCGCCGTGTTCTGGGTCGTCTGGCGGTTCCAGCAGTTCCGGATCTCGGAGGAGCACGTCGAGGTTCGCAAGGGCATAATCTTCCGCTCGCAGCGGCGTGCGCCGCTGGACCGCGTGCAGGGCGTGAACCTGACGCGTCCGTTCCCCGCGCGGCTGATCGGCATGGCCAAGCTCGAGGTCGTCGGAGCGGGAACCGACGCGAACGTGCCGCTGGAGTACCTCACCACCGTCAAGGCCGAGGGCGTGCGCGCGGACATCCTGCGACTGGCATCCGGAGCGCGTGCCGCACGTGCCGCCCGTCAGGCCGGTGGGGCCCCCGCCGCACCAGGGCACCTGCGCACGCAGCTCGTCGGATCGATGAACCACGGTGTGACCGGGCTCATCGAGGGCGTCGACCTCGCGGACATCGCTCCGGAGAGCGTCGTGAAGATCCCCACCGGGCGACTCGTCGGGGCGCAACTGCTCTCCGGCGTGCTGTGGCTGCTGTTCTTCCTCGTGCTGTTCGGCATCACGATGGCATTCACGGTCCCCGCGATCCTGTCCGACGGCGGCCCGGATGCCTGGTTCGGCGTCCTCGGGATCTCGCTCGGCATCGGCATCCCGTTCGTGATCGCCGCGGTCGCGATCACCTGGGCGCAGATCTCGAAGTCGCTCCGCTACTCGATCGCCCCGACCCCGGACGGCGTGCGGATCACCTACGGTCTGTTCACGACGATCACCGAGACGATCCCACCGGGCCGCATCTTCGCCGCGGAGGTCACGCAGTCGCTGCTGTGGCGGCCGTTCGGCTGGTGGGCGATCAAGATCAATCGCATGAGCGGCAAGAGCCTGTCCCAGCAGCAGTCCAGCACCGCGCAGCAGTTCAACATCGTGCTGCCCGTCGGCGTCGCGGCCGACGTGCAGCGGGTGATGGAGCTCATCCTTCCCGACCTCCCCGTCGAGGACCGGCCGTTCGTCTGGGAGCACGGCATCCAGGGCCCGCAGCAGAACGACCCGTACCAGGTCATGGCCCGGCGCGCCTGGTGGCGTCGACCCTTCTCCTGGAAGCGCCACGGATTCGTCGTGACCGACTTCGCCCTGATGCTGCGCCGCGGCGTCATGTGGCGGAAGCTCGCGGTGTTCCCCCTCGCGCGGCTGCAGGGGATCTCCGCTCAGCAGGGGCCGATCGACCGCCTCCAGAGGGTCGGATATCTGAAGGCGCACAATGTCACAGGTCCCGTGCTCGGCGAGGTCGTCGGCATCGAGAGCGCGGTCATCAACGGGTCGCTGGGCGACATCGCGCATCGCGCGTCCGCTGCCGTGCAGCGCGATCACGGCCACCGCTGGGCGTCGGAGGAGTACGTGGTGGACGCCTCCGCAGTGAACGCCTCCGCAGTGAACGCCTCTGCGATGAACGACGGAGTCGTGGACGGCACCGTGGACCCAGGGCACCACTTCTCGGCCGATATCGGCGGCTCTGGTCCTGCCGGCGGCGAGGAGTCGCGTGAGGCGTGACGGCCGTCTCGGCGTCGGCATCATCGGCGCCGGTCGCGTCGGTCCGGTGGTCGGCGCCGCGCTCGGCGGCGCCGGACACGCCATCACGGGGATCACGAGCGGATCGGACGACGATCGGGTCGCCGGCATCCTTCCGGGCGTTCCCGTGCTGGATGCCGAGGAGATCCTCCGGCGCAGCGAGCTGGTGATACTGGCAGTGCCGCACGACGAGCTGCCCGGACTCGTGAACGGACTATCGGAGCTCGGGGCGTGGCAGCCGGGGCAGCTCGTGCTGCACACCGACCCGGCGTACGGAATCGGCGTGCTCGAGTCGGCCCAGCGTTCGGGCGCCATACCTCTCGCGGTGCATCCGGCGATCGCCTTCACGGGCACGTCGATCGATCTGCGTCAACTGCACGTGAGCTTCGCCGCAGTGACCGCTCCGGCGCCGGTGCTGCCGATTGCGCAGGCGCTCGCGGTCGAGCTCGGCTGCGAGCCGGTCGTGATCGACGAGGGCGACCGGGCCGCGTACGCGGAGGCCATCGCCACAGCATCCGAGTTCTCGCGCGCGATCATCGGACAGTCGACGTCGCTGCTGCGCGGCGTCGGCGTCGAGAACCCCGGCGGCTACCTGTCGGCGCTCGTGCAGTCGACCATCGAGACGGCGCTGCGCGAAGCATCCGACCCGCCGGCCATCTGAGTCTTCAGCGGCCGCCGGAGAAGCCTCCGCCGCCTCCGCCACCGGAGAACCCGCCGCCGGCGGATCCGCCGAACCCGGATGAACTCCCGCTCGACGGCGAGGAGTACACCGACGAGGTGCGAGCGGCGGACGAGATGAGTGCGAGACGCGTGCCGATGGCGAAACCCGAGCCGTCGATCCAGCCCGGATGCTGCCCCGCCCCTGCATACGCGTTCTCGAGAACGGTGCCCCACTCGCGTTCCTGCCCGAACAGGATCGCGTACGGCAGCAGGCGCTCGTACAGGTGGATGACGTCGATGCTCCCGTCGCTGCGGCGCTCGGCGCCGGAGTACGACTGCAGCATCCGCAGCCGGTCCTCCTCGGCGACGCGGATGAACTCCCGCACGCCCTCGAGGTACTCGAGCTGCAGCGCGCCCTCGCGCGTGAGGACGGTGTGGGCGGAGAACGTGACGATGCTCGAGGTGATGAGCAGCGCCGCGCACGCCACCGTCGCGAACAGCACGGGACCGGCCGAGTCGCGCCCGGCAGCGAGGCTCCAGATCAGCAGCGCGAGCATGACGGCGAAGGCCAGGAGGGCGAGCACCTGCACGACGCGCGCGATCGTGCTGCGGGCATTCGTCGTGAGGCCGCGCTTCTCCGATTCGCGTGCGGCGAAAGTCAGCAGCCCCTGGATGCGGGTCGCGAACGACTTGCTGTTCTTCGGCAGCTTCATCACGACGCCTGCTTCGTCATTGCCGAAGAGCGCCTTCAACGCGCGGCCGTCGAGAGGGTCGGGAATCGGAGCATCCAGCCGGCGCAGCCGCGGCCGACGCTTCTTCTGACCCTCCTCCGGCACGTCCTCCAGCCGCAGCATTCCTCGCACGGCGAGATGGATGATCTGCGCCGTGAGGGGATTCTTCGCCGAGGGGATGATGGTGCTCGCGAGCAGCGGCGGCATGGCGTCCGGCACGTCGTACTGCGCCACCACGATTCCGGTGCCGCGCCGCCGCCGCCGGATCATGAGGTGCGTCGCCAGCCATCCGCCGGCCGACAGCAGCGCAGCGCCGCCTCCGACCGCGTAGGGGACGACATCGGTCGCCGCGTTGGGCAGACGGGCCGGCGGCTGCGCGATCGTGCCCGGCTCGAGCGCGATGGCGACCGTGAGGCCTTCGCCGGCCGACAGCCCATCGGCCGAGACCGTGAAGGTGTCGCCGGAGCGGACCAGGTCGCACGTCGCCGTCGATCCCTCGGCACCCTGGTAGCACGACGCATCACCGGTCAGCTGCTCGCCGAGGGTCTCATCGAAGCGGACGGTCGCGTCGAACCGGCCGATGTCCTGCGTGCTGTCGAGGGGGAGCAGATCCCAGTAGAACTCGTCGACCTTCGTCCCGGATGCCGCGAGCACGACATCGCGCATCTCGTACTCGATGACGTAGGTCGTCGTGCCGTGGAGGTACTCGTCGTCGCCGGTCAGGACGTACAGGACGCCGTCGTCCTCGTCGGTCTCGTACGCGACGTCCCGGCCGTTCTCGTCGCGCACCGAGAGGATCTTCGTGCTCAGACTCGCCCCCTGGTAGCGCTCGGGGAAGCCGGCGACGATGCCCTTGTTCTGGTCGGACTCGGGGAACTCGGCGACCCGCGTCTCGGTCACGTGGAGCGTCGCCCGACCTTCGTCGTCGATCCCGACGTCGAAGGTCGCGTCCCACGATGAGAAGTCGAAGTCGTCCACGTCCGCGTGCACAGGTGCGGCGGATGCTGCGGCAGAGCCCGCGAGCAGCGCACCCGCTGCGACGGCCGCGACGATCAGGGAGCGGAGGCGCATGCTTTGAGCGTACTTGGCGGGTCGAGAACACCGGGCAGGTCGAGAACACCGGGCAGGTCGAGAACACCGGGCAGGGTGCTCAGCCCCGCCCGGTAAACTCGAACGCGACTTCCAAGGAGCCGCCATGACCACCGCGCCCGACGCGCCCACGCCCGCCCCCGACGACGCCGACGGCGAAGACATCCGCCGTGCTGAGCTTGCCGAAGTGCACGAGCAGAAGGCCGTCCGTCTCGCCAAGCGCGAGCGCCTCATCGAACAGCGGACGGATGCCGGCGGCGGCGCCTTCCCGGTCGGCGTGCCCGTCACGCACGCGATCCCGGCGCTGCGCGCGGAGTACGGCGAGCTCGAGGCGGGCGCCGAGACCGGCGTCGTGGTCGGTGTCGCAGGTCGCGTCGTCTTCAGCCGCAACACCGGCAAGCTCTGCTTCGCCACGCTGCAGGCCGGCGACGGCTCGCGCATCCAGGCGATGATCTCGCTCGCCGAGGTGGGCGAGGACTCGCTCGCGCGCTGGAAGGAGTTCGTCGACCTCGGCGACCACGTCTTCGTCCAAGGACAGGTGATCTCCAGCCGCCGCGGCGAGCTGTCGATCATGGCAGACGACTGGGCGATCGCAGCCAAGGCGATCCTCCCGCTGCCGAACGCCTACGCCGAGCTCAACGAGGAGGGCCGCGTCCGCAGCCGCTACCTCGATCTCATCGTGCGCGAGCAGGCGCGCACCACCGTTCGCGCCCGCGCCGCGGTGAACGCCAGCCTGCGGGCGACCTTCGGTTCGCACGACTACCTCGAGGTCGAGACGCCGATGCTGCAGGTGCAGCACGGCGGGGCATCCGCTCGCCCGTTCATCACCCACTCGAACGCGTTCGACACCGAGCTCTACCTGCGCATCGCGCCTGAGCTCTACCTCAAGCGCGCCGTCGTCGGCGGCATCGAGCGCGTCTACGAGATCAACCGGAACTTCCGCAATGAGGGCGCGGACTCCACGCACAGCCCCGAGTTCGCGATGCTCGAGGCGTACCAGGCCTATGGCGACTACAACCAGATGGCCGAGCTCACCCAGGAGCTCGTGCAGCAGGCGGCGGTCGCCGTCTCCGGTTCGACCACTGTCACCTGGGCCGATGGCACCGAGTACGACCTCGGCGGCGAGTGGGACCGCATCTCGATGTACGAGTCGCTGTCCGAGGCTGCGGGGCGCACGTTCACGCCGCAGGACGACGTCGCCGACCTCATCGCGTTCGCCGAGGAGAGCGGCGTCGACATCCCGCCGCACGCCATCCACGGCAAGCTCATCGAGGAGCTGTGGGAGCACTTCGTGAAGGGCGACCTCGTGCGCCCCACGTTCGTCATGGACTTCCCCGTCGACACCTCGCCTCTGGTGCGCGAGCACCGCTCGATCGCCGGTGTCGTGGAGAAATGGGACCTGTACATCCGAGGGTTCGAGCTGGCGACCGGATACTCCGAGCTCGTCGACCCCGTCATCCAGCGCGAGCGGTTCGTCGAGCAGGCGAAGCTCGCAGCGAAGGGCGACGTCGAGGCCATGCGCGTGGATGAGGAGTTCCTGCGGGCGCTCGAGCACGGCATGCCGCCGTCCGGCGGCATGGGCATGGGCATCGATCGTCTGCTCATGGCGATCACGGGGCTCGGCATCCGCGAGACGATCCTCTTCCCGCTCGTCAAGTAGCCCTCACTCGGCGCCGCGTCCGCGCCGGAACGTCCATTCCGGCAGGACCGCGGCGTCGATGAGGGTGCACAGCAGTCGCGCGAGCGAGTAGCCGGGATCGATCTCGCCCACCGCGTTCAGGTAGTGCTGCGCGTGCGTCGCGCGACCGAGTGCCCAGGAGATCCAGGCGGCGAGCGTCAGAGGCGCCGATCGTGATGCCCGAGGCGCACTGGCGGCAGCGCGCCGGAGCACGTCGAGGGCGACCAGGAGGCGCTCAGCGTCCGGCGCTTCGCCCTGCCCGATGAACATCTGCCCGAGGTCGTCGGGCACAGCCCGACCCGTCGTCGAGAACGCGAGCTGTGCGTCGAAGGCACGGATGCCGGTCGGCAGATCGGTCGCCCATTGCAGCAGCGCCGCATCCCGCAGAGGCGGGCGCTCCAGGCACCACAGGAGCGCACCGGTCACGAACGGCGGCAGCTCATCGGGGCGCGCGATCACGGTCTCGAAGAACATCGGGAGGTCGTCGAGCAGCAGCGCGGCCGCGAGAGCCTGAGGATTCTCGCGTTCGTCGTGGGTGCCGCCGTCGTGCGCGAGCACCTCCGACAGCTCGCGCAGCGCACGCCCGACCCGCTCCTTCTCCGCGAGGTCGACGACGGGGAGTTCGGCTCCGGCATCCTGATCGCCGGAGACGTCTGGGACGCCGGGGATCTCCGCACCCTGCTCGATCTCGTCCAGCGGGTTCAGCTCGGGGTCGTCGTCGAAGTAGCTCGACCAGCCGCACGGCATGACGCACAGCGCGTCGACGATGTGAAGGCCGGTGTCGACCGCGACGGCCAGCAGCTCCTCCATGGCGACCGTCTGCGGCAGGATCATGCCGTCAGGCGTGTGCAGCGGCAGATCATCCGTGTAGACGACGGCGGCGACGGCATCCATCCCGCTCACGCGGGACACGAGCCCGATCGCGGTATCGGCGTAGTCACCGAGTTCGACGTCGTCGCGCGGCAGGTCGATCCGCATCGCGCCGTGCGCACGGGACCGCTGAAACGGCACGAGAACGATGCTCTGCCGCGGGGTGAAGCCGGCCAGCGCCGGGACGAGGCCGAGGAAGTCGGCGGAATCAGTGGCTCGGAGGACTGTGTTCATGCCGCGAGTGTGGCCGGTCGCGCGTCGCGGAAACCGGCACTCACAGCCCTCAGCCCGAATCGCCCGCTGTGCAGGGCGAGTGGGATCCGCGTGCACGGCGACCGCGTACCATTGAGTCATGGACACGTTCTGGGCTGCCGTCGCTTGGTCGCTTCTGCCGACCGTCGCCGTCAGCGTGGTGTTCTTCTTCGTGGTGCGGGGCATCATCCGGTTCGACCGGACAGAGCGCAAGGTGCACGCTCAGATCGAAGCCGAGGAGCGCGCAGCGCGCGGTCTGCCGCCGCGCGCCTGATCGCGCGTCAGCAGCACCCAGTACGCTGAGTCAGATGCGCCGTACTCGGCGCCCGACACCGGATGCCGGGGGTGAAGCCGTTGGACCAGTGGCCGTGGTGGGTGCTCGCGATCGCCCTCGTGATCGACATCGCCATCCGCGTCACTGCGATCATCATCATCCCGCGCAATCGGCGCCCGACCGCGGCGATGGCCTGGTTGCTCGCGGTCTTCTTCATCCCCTACATCGGGGTGTTGCTCTTCCTGGTCATCGGGAACCCGCGACTGCCGCGTGCGCGTCGACGCAAGCAGGAGCAGATCAACCAGTACATCGCCGAGACGAGCGACCAGCTGCACTTCGGCACGCTGCGTCCGCACGCCCCGCAGTGGCTGCGCTCGGTCGTCGCCATGAACCAGCATCTCGGAGCCCTGCCCATCTCGGGCGACAACGGCGCGCACCTGATCAGCGACTATCAGGAGTCACTGGATGCCATGGCGGAGGCGATCCGTGCGGCCGAAGAGTACGTGCACGTCGAGTTCTACATCCTGCAGTCCGACACCGCGACGGACAACTTCTTCCGCGCCATGGAAGAGGTCGCGGCCCGCGGCATCCCGGTCCGCGTGCTGCTCGACCACTGGGCGAACCGCTGGAAACCGCGCTATCGGGCCACGATCAAGCGCCTCGACGCGATGGGGGCGAGCTGGCACCTGCTGCTGCCGATGCAGCCCCTGAAGGGCCGGATGCAGCGCCCCGATCTGCGCAATCACCGCAAGCTCCTCGTGGTCGACGGCAAGGTCGGCTACCTCGGCTCGCAGAACGTGACCGACTCGACGTACAACCTGCCCAAGAACATCAAGCGCGGTCTGCACTGGGTCGACCTCATGGTGCGCGTCGACGGACCCATCGTGCTCAGCCTCAACGCGATCTTCCTCAGCGACTGGTACAGCGAGACCGACGAGATCCTCAGCGAGATCGACATCACGACGCCGGAGATCGGCACGGGCGACCTGGACTGCCAGATCGTGCCGTCCGGCCCGGGGTACGAGGTCGAGAACAACCTGCGGCTCTTCCTCGCGCTGCTGTACGGCGCGCAGGAGAAGATCATGATCGTCAGCCCGTACTTCGTTCCCGATGAGGCGCTGCTGCTCGCGGTGAGCTCGGCCAGCGATCGCGGAGTGCAGGTCGAGCTGTTCGTCTCCGAAGAGGGCGACCAGGCGGTCGTATATCACGCGCAGCGCAGCTACTACGAGGCGCTGCTGCGCGCCGGCGTCCGGATCTGGATGTACCGCAAGCCCTACATCCTGCACACCAAGAGCCTGACGATCGACGACGAGATCGCCGTGATCGGTTCGAGCAACATGGACATGCGCTCGTTCGGCCTCAACCTCGAGGTGTCGATGCTCGTCCGCGGTGAGGAGTTCGTCGCCGAGGTGAGGGCCGTCGAAGACCAGTACCGCGCGCTCAGTCGGGAGCTGACGCTCGAGGAGTGGATGCAGCAGCCGCTGCGCTCCACCGTGCTCGACAACCTCGCCAGATTGACCTCTGCCCTGCAGTAGAGCGCGGGGTAACCTGAACGCATGATCACCTCGTCGCGCCTGGCCCTGTCCGCTGCCGCCGCGCTCGCCGCTGCCCTGCTGCTGGCCGGCTGTGCATCGTCGCCCGGCGAGCAGTCGCCGACGAGCAGCGGCACTCCTGACGACTCCGGGGCGTCCACCGCTCCGATCTCGGACGATGACCTGGAGGCGGCCTGGCTGGACGACGGGCGCATGTTCGCGATCGTGACCTGGGGGTCGTCGACCTGTGTTCCGGTCGTCGAGGAGGCATCCGCCGAAGGGCAGCGGGTCGCTGTGACGCTCGTGGATGCTCCGAGCGCCGACGGCGCGGAGCAGGCGTGCACCTCCGATCTCGCCCCGCGGGCGAGCATCGGAGCGCTGCCCGAAGGGGTCGATCCGACGAAGGACGTCGAGTTCACCGTGACGCTTGCGGATTTCACGGACGACGTCGACCTCGACGGCAACGCCGCGCTGACCGGCGTCCCCGGGCAGTCGACCGAGTTCGCACCCAGCGCGGGCTGGTTCGACGACGAGGGGATCGTGCTGCTGACGTGGGGCTCCTCCAGCTGCCCGCCGATCGTCGAGGGCGTCGAGGAGGCGTCGGGCGGCACAACGGTCACCTTCACGACGGAAGACCGCGTCTGCACCATGGACATGGCGCCTCGGGCCACCGTTCTCGGTGTGAGCGAGACCGACGACGACGCGGACTTCACCCTGACCCTCGTCGGGGACAACCTTGACGGCACCGTGAGCGTACTGCGCGGCTGAATCGACGACAGCACGCGCGGCCGTCAGAGCCCGTCGACGGGATGCCCGTCCGGGAGCGCGAGGAGCAGAGCGCCCTGCGCGACGCGGCAGCGGATGCGCACGGCGAGGCCGAACTCGTCGCCGTCCAGCTCGATCGCCGTCGGCTCGATCGGGGCGACCTCGGCGGCCTGCCCGCGGAGGTACCGCACCGAGGCGTCCTTTCCTCGGCGCTGCAGTACGAGGCGCCCGGCGCGGAACCGCCGCAGCACCGAGTTGTCCCACCAGATCTTGCGCCAGACGCCGAGCCAGCCGAGTGGGCCCGTCGGCTGGATGATCGCGACATCCATCACCCCGTCGGCGATCGACGCCGAGGGGATCAGGGCGATCCCGGCGGGAAGCGTGCCGCAATTGGCGAACAGCACGCTGTGCACCTTGGTCGAGTGCAGCCGCGATTCGTCGACCTGGTAGACGATGCGGAACGGCTTCGCGTTCGGCAGGGAGCGCGCGGCGCCGTCGACGTACGCGACCCAGCCGACGGACTTCTTCAGGTCGGGTCGGGTGTTGGCGATCATGTCGGCATCCAGCCCCATGCCGGCGAGCACGACGAAGGCGTGCTCGCTCGTCCCGCCGTCCTCGCGGGTGAGCTCGGCCCAGCCGATGTCGATCGGATGCCGGAAATCGCCGAGCGCGGCGCGGATCATGCGATCAGGATCCAGCAGCGGCAGGCCGAGATTGCGGGCGAGGAGGTTCCCGGTCCCGCTCGGCACGATGGCGAGCGGCACATCGGTGCCCGCCATGGCCTCCGCGACGGCGCGGACGGTGCCGTCGCCCCCGGCGACCAGCACCACATCGGCACCGGCGGCGATCGCATCGTGTGTCGCCTGCTGACCGGCATCCTCGATCGTCGTCGGATAGAACATCGGAGCCGCCCAGTCGGCATCCTTCGAGTGGTGGCGCAGAGCGGTGCGCAGACGCTTCTCGTCGACCTTGATGGGGTTGTAGACGAGGGCCGCCTGGCGCTGCAGCGTGGGCTTCGTCATGGCGTTCACTCTACGGCTCACGCCCGGAATGGAGCGCGAGCGCTGGCTAGACTTGAGGAATGATCGACCTCGCAATCCTTCGCGACCAGCCCGAGATCGTCCGCCGCTCGCAGGCAGCGCGCGGCAACGACGCCTCCACCGTCGACGCTGCGATTGAGGCGGATCGATCGCGCAGGGCCGCCCTGACCGCTTTCGAAGACCTCAGGGCCGAGCAGAACGCGTTCGGCAAGCAGGTCGCGAAGGCGCCCAAGGATGAGAAGGCGGCGCTCGTCGCCCAGGCCAAGGAACTCGCCGACCGCGTCAAGCAGGCGCAGCAGGCGTCGAACGAGGCAGCGGATGCCGCGGCATCCGCCCTCGCACTCATCGAGAACGTCGTGATCGACGGCGTCCCCGCCGGCGGCGAGGAGAACTTCGTCGAGCTGCGCCGGGTCGGCGAGACGCCCGTCTTCGCCTTCGAGCCGCGCGACCACCTAGAACTCGGCGAGAAGCTCGGAGCGATCGACATGGAGCGCGGGGCGAAGGTGTCCGGTGCGCGGTTCTACTTCCTCAAGGGCATCGGTGCACGGCTCGAGATCGCACTGATGAACCTCGCGCTCGACAAGGCGCTGCAGAACGGCTTCACGCCGATGATCGTGCCGACGCTGGTGCGCCCGGAGATCATGCAGGGCACGGGCTTCCTCGGCGATCACGCCGACGAGGTCTACCACCTCGACAAGGACGACGATCTGTACCTCGTCGGCACCAGCGAGGTCGCGCTCGCCGGCTACCACAAGGACGAGATCGTCGATCTGCAGGGCGGCCCTCTTCGCTACGCCGGCTGGTCGACGTGCTACCGCCGTGAGGCGGGGTCGTACGGCAAGGACACCCGAGGCATCATCCGCGTGCACCAGTTCAACAAGCTGGAGATGTTCGTCTACACCACCCCGGAAGCCGCGGAGGAGGAGCACCTGCGCCTGGTCGCACTCCAGGAGGAGATGCTCACAGCGCTCGGGCTGTCGTACCGCGTCATCGACGTGGCCGCAGGAGATCTGGGGTCGAGCGCCGCGCGCAAGTACGACATCGAGGCATGGGTGCCGACGCAGAAGGCGTTCCGCGAGCTGACGTCGACCTCGAACTGCACGACGTTCCAGGCCCGCCGGCTCGATGTGCGGCACCGCCCCGCGACCGACGGCGCCGCGGGGAAGACGGAGCACGTCGCGACTCTGAACGGCACGCTCGCCACCACGCGGTGGATCGTCGCACTGCTCGAGACGCACCAGCAGGAGGACGGCTCGGTGCGCGTGCCGGAGGTGCTGCGCCCCTACCTGGGCGGACTCGAGGTTCTGGAGCCGCTGGCGTGACTTCTCCCTGGCTCGTCGGGCTCGACGTCGACGGCACGATCATCCTGCAGGATGAGTCGATGAGTCCCGGCGTCCCCGAGGCCGTCGCACGGGTTCGGGATGCCGGGCACGTCGTGACCATCGCCACCGGACGCAGCTGGGCTGCGACCGAGCGCTGGGTGGACGAGCTGCAGATCGTGGCCGACTTCGTGGTGTGCTCGAACGGCGCCGTCACGATGCGCCGCGTCGACGGCGGTTGGGAGCGGTGGCACGTCGAGACGTTCGACCCGAGCGCGGTGCTCTCGCTGCTCACCGAGCTGCTGCCGGAGGCCCACTACATGGTCGAACTCGATGACGGCACCCGCCTGTTCACCGGCGAGCTGGCCGACTGGACGCTCGACGGCGGCCGCAAGGTGGCGATCGACGAGCTGGCCGGTGAACCGGTGTCGCGCGTCGTCGTGGTGTCGCCCGGTCACGATGAGGACGACTTCCACCGCATCGTCGAGGAGACGGGTCTCAACGAGGTGTCGTACGCGATCGGGTGGACGGCGTGGCTCGACATCGCACCGCAGGGCGTCGACAAGGGCAGCGCCTTGGCGCGTGTCCACACCGAGCTCGGCTTGGCCGATGGTCGGGTGTTCGTCGCCGGTGACGGCCGCAACGACATCGGGATGTTCGGATGGGCACGGGAGCACGGTGGCCGTGCGATCGCGATGGGCCAGGCGCCGGACGAGGTCAAGGATGCTGCGACAGAGGTGACCGGCGACGTCGAGGAGGGCGGGCTCGCGCATGCGCTGGACTCGCTGCTGGTGCATCCAGGGCGTGCCCAGGTCAGGCCGCGATAATGAAAGCGGCTAGACTCGACCACTGATCGGCGGATTCGTCCGTCGATGGAGGGCTGTCCGAGCGGCCGATGGAGCTGGTCTTGAAAACCAGTGGGCAGAAATGTCTCGTGGGTTCGAATCCCACGCCCTCCGCAGATGTGAAAGGCACCGAGTGAGCGCGAAGATCCGTCGCCGCAAGACCGTGGCGCGCCACGGTCAGCTGCGGACCCCTGGTCCGCTCGGCCAGATTCTGAAGATCATCGGCATCGCCATGGCGGTCGTGCTCGTCAGCGGCGTGAGCGTCGCTGCCTTCGTCGCGAGCGACCTGCTCAACACGGCCACCGCCGACGCCGTGGAACTCGAGGGGCAGAAGCCCGTTCCGCCGGACCTCGGCGAGTACGAGGGCGGGTTCGACCTGCTGCTCGTCGGCACGGACAACTGCGAGCAGAAGTACGCGCACCTGTTCGGCGACCGCTGCTCGGGGCCCGACTCCGAGGGCACCCTCAACGACGTGAACATCCTCATGCACGTCTCGGAGGAACCGCGCCGCATCACCGCGGTGAGCTTCCCCCGCGACCTGATGCTCCCGATTCCGGAGTGCACCAGGGAGGACGGCAGCACCACGTACGCGATGAGCAAGCAGCCGCTCAACAGCGCGTACATGGACGCCGGCCTGAACTGCGTGGCCAAGACCATCTCCGAGCTCACCGGCCAGGACATCGAGTTCGCGGCATCCGTCACCTTCGGCGGCGTCATCGAGATCACCGATGCCATCGGCGGCGTCGACGTGTGCCTCGCGACCCCGATCAAGGACCGCTACACGGGCCTCGACATGGAGGCGGGAACGCACACCGTCAAGGGCCTGGAGGCGCTGCAGTTCCTGCGCACGAGGCACGGCGTCGGCGACGGCAGCGATCTCGGCCGCATCGGCAACCAGCAGCAGTACATGTCGAGCCTTGCTCGCAAGCTCATCAGCGGCGAGGTGCTCGGCAACGTGCCCGTCATGCTGCGTCTGGCGCACACCGCGCTGAGCAACCTCGAGGCCAGCACGCCGCTCACGAACCCGACGACGCTCGTGCAGATCGGTCTCGCCGTCAAGGACGTCCCGTTCGAGGACATCGTCTTCCTGCAGTACCCGACGTTCGAGGACCCGGCCGACGTCAACAAGGTCGTCCCCGACTACGACTCCTCCACGATCATGTGGGACGCGATCAACGCGAACAAGCAGCTGCAGGTCACGCACCAGAACACGTCGAACGACGGCGTCGTGATCGAGGATCAGCCTTCGACCGAGGAGCCGGGCGAGACGGCGACGCCGACGCCGACCGAGACGGCCGCGCCGAGCGATGGCGTCGAGGCGCTTCCGGACAACATCAAGGGCAACTCGGCTGCTCAGCAGACCTGCTCCAACGGAAACATCCGCTGACGGGTGCGGCCGCGGGTTGCACCCAGGGCCGCGAACCCTCAGCCTGAGAACTCGATCTCGGCGTTCTCGTCGTTCAGCACGATCACCGGTGCGACCGGCGAGAGCCCGGCTGCGACGATCTTCGCCGTGTCGAAGCGCAGCAGCGGCGTACCCGCCGTGACGTGGGCGTCCTTGTCCACCAGGGTCTCGAAGCCGTCGCCGTCCATCTTCACCGTGTCGACGCCGACGTGGATGAGCAGCTCGGTGCCGTCATCCAGTCGCAGGGCCACCGCGTGGCTGGTCGGGAAGACGCCCTCGACGACGCCGTCGGCGGGCGCGATCACGAGGTCCCCGCTCGGGCGGATCGCCAGTCCTGGGCCCATGATCTCTTCCGCGAACGTGGGATCGGGAACCTCGGAGAGCGGCACCACCTGGCCCTGCAGCGGCTGACGCAGAACGAGCTTGCGGCCGGTGGTCGGGCGTGCGTCCGTGAGCACGGATCCGGCCGGCCCCGCCGGGGGAGCGGCGACGGGTTCGGCTTCTCCGGAGATCAGCCGGTCCATGGCATCCTTCACGAACTGCACGTTCAGCCCGTAGACGACCTGCACCGCCCGACCGCCGGACTTCATCGTGCCGGCTGCTCCTGCGCGCTTGAGCGCGGCGGAGTCGACCTTGTCGACGTCGGCGAGCTCGAGGCGCAGCCGCGTCGTGCAGTTCTCCAGCTGCGTGATGTTCTGCTTGCCGCCGAGCGCGTCGAGGAAGCGGCTGGCCGTCGCCAGATAGCCGTCGTCGGATGCGCCGGTCGCGGTGGTCGTCTCGTCGATGTCGTCGTCCTCGCGGCCAGGAGTCTTCAGGTTGAAGCGCTTGATCACGAAGTAGAACACGACGAAGTAGATGACGAACCAAAAGGCGCCGAGCACGATGATCAGCCAGGGATTCTGGGCCATCGGATTGGCCCACCCGAGCACGAGGTCGATGAAACCGCCGGAGAATCCGAAGCCCATCCGCACCGGTAGGATCGCGGCGATCGCCATCGAGATGCCCATGAAGATCGCGTGGATCAGGTACAGCAGGGGAGCGAGGAACATGAAGGCGAACTCGAGGGGCTCCGTCACGCCGACGAAGAACGACGAGATCGCGCCGGAGAGCAGGATTCCGTACGCGATCTTCTTGCGCTTGGTCTTGGCGGTCAGGTACATCGCCAGCGCGGCACCCGGCAGGCCGAACATCATGACGGGGAAGAACCCGGTCATGTACTGGCCGGTCACACCGTAAGTGCCCTCACCGGCCAGGAAGTTGTTCAGATCGTTGATGCCGGCGACATCGAACCAGAAGACTGAGTTCAAGGCGTGATGCAGGCCGACCGGGATCAGCAGCCGGTTGAGGAAGCCGTAGATGCCCGTACCCACGGGGCCGAGCGTGACGATCCACTCGCCGAACATGACCAGGCCGCCGTACACGAACGGCCAGATGAAGAACAGGGCGATCGCGAGCACGAGCGAGACGCCGGCTGTGACGATCGCGACCGAGCGCTTACCCGAGAAGAACGACAGCGCGTCCGGCAGCTTGGTGTCTTTGAACCGGTCGTAGCACCACGCGCCGATGAGACCGCAGATGATGCCGACGAACACGTTCTGCACCTTCAGGAACGCGGGGTCGACCTCGTTCACGTCACCGGAACCGGTGAGCAGCATGACGGTCTCCGGCTTCAGCAGCGTCGTGACCGTGAGCCACGACACCAGGCCGGCGAGCGCTGATGTGCCATCGGATTTGCTCGCCATGCCCAGCGAGATGCCGATCGCGAACAGCAGTGCCATGTTGTCGAGCAGTGCGCCGCCCGCCGCGCTGAGGAAGGCGGAGACGATGTTGTCGCCGGCGGCGGACTTGATCCAGTATCCGATTCCGGAGAGGATCGCGGCCACCGGCAGCACGGCCACCGGGAGCATGATCGACCGGCCGAGCCGTTGCATGAACTTCATCTGACATCTCCTCATCGAGAGCGGACAACGCTGGGTCACGATACTCCCCGAGGCGCGCGCACGGGGATGAGACGGGCTGATCTGTGGATGGATTCTGTCTCAGCTTCGCGACCCGTTATGATGGCTAAGCGCGTCCGATCGCATCGGACGCCTGGAGACGTCGCATAGTCAGGCCTAGTGCACCACCCTGCTAAGGTGGAGTCCCCTCACGGGGACCGAGGGTTCAAATCCCTCCGTCTCCGCCATAAAGTCTCCTGGTCAGAAGCTAGATTCTGAAGCTGCTTGGCCGCGGCTGGCGTGAGGCATGGTCAGATCCGTAGCGTTAGTGTCCCTGGGGGCCCGGCTCTTCTTGAGCAGCCTCAGCGGCACTTAGTCGACGCACAACAATCGCGACGTTGTCCCTCGCCGAGAACGTGGGCACAGATTTTGAGGTCAGTCCGCGGATCGTCACCGAGGTATTCCGCCACTTCGTGCACCGGGGTTCCCAGCCGGCGCCAGGTGGACGCTGCGTAGGCGTAGAGCGTGGCGGAAGCCGAGGGGGAACTTGCGTACATTCCGGCCCTCAGCTGCTCGTCGCACCTGTTGGTGAAGAGATGCGCATCGGCAGGCTTGCCGTCCACGTGCTTGTGGAAGATCTCGAGAGCGCGGAGTGCCAGCTGCACAAGGCGGGTGCCCCGCCAGGACTTGGGGTACTTCTCGTCGTAGTTGTCTGAGCGGGAGCGGGTCACGGAGACGTCGATCACGCAAGGTGGCACATGTTGTCAGGACGTCCATGGCCACGATAGCATGTACGTGTAGTGTTCTTTTGGACGCAGAGCGTACATTCAAGGAGGAATTCAGTGCTTACCCGAACCACTGGACGAGTAATCGCCGCAGTCGCAGTCATCGCAGGAACAATCGCTTTGGCGTCCTGCTCGACCTCTGAGGCCGCACCGGCCGATAGGCGGGAGGGTGAACTGACCACCGTCAATGCAGGGTTCATTCCAGTGACAGACGTCGCCGCCCTTTACCTGGGCGAGGAGAAGGGCTTCTTCGAAGAGGCCGGTATCGACCTCACCATCAACATCGGCGCCAGCGGCTCCGCTCTGCTCCCCTCGGTGATGAGCGGCGAGTACGACTTCGCATTCTCGAACATGGTCTCGTTGCTGCAAGCGCGTTCGCAGGGGCTCGACGTCAAGATCGTCGGCTCGGGCTCCAGCTCGACCGGCGTCGAGGGCGCCGACGTCACTATGATCCACTCCGACGAATATGCGGCTTCCGAGCTCGAGGGCAAGACCGTCAGCGTGAACGCGCGCGGCAACCTCCTCGAGATGCTCGGCCGGATCGGCATCGATGCCGCCGGTGCCGACTCGTCGAAGGTCAAGTTCATCGAGCTGCCGTTCTCCGACGCAGTCACCGCGCTCGAGAGCGGTCAGATCGACGCGATGGTCGGCGCGGAGCCGTTCGGCACCGCAGCGATCGCAGCCGGCTTCCCGGTCATTTCATCGCCCTACCTCGAGATGTCCGACCAGTCGATGATGACGAGCGCCTACTACACGTCGGCCGATCAGCTCGAGGAGGACCCCGAGCTCTACGCGTCGTTGCGCGAGGCCATCGACAAGTCGCTGAAGTACGCGCAGGAGAACCCCGATGAGGTTCGCGCACAGCTCGGCAAGTTCACCGAACTCGACGAGACGGTCGCGGAGTCCATGATCCTGCCGTCGTTCAGCTCCGAGGTCTCGGAGGAAGCAGTCGACATCTTCAGCAAGTTCGCGGTCAAGTACCAGTTGATCACCGAGCCGATCGAGGCGTCCGACCTGATCGCCGACATCAAGGGCTGACTCGATGCGATCCGATCTCCTTGAGGGCTCGCCGCGCTGGGCGGTGCGCCGCGCGGAATGGCGAGCCCTGGGCATCTCGGACGAGGAGATGGCGCGACCGAAGGTCGCGATCGTCAACTCCTCGTCCGACATGGCCGCCTGCTTCAGTCACCTCGACGACATCGTGCCCGTGCTGCGACAGCACCTGCGCGACCAGGGCCTGCTGCCCTTCGAGGTGCGCACGATCGCCCCGAGCGACTTCATCACCAGTGCTGGTCGTGGCGGGCGGTACATCCTGCCCAGCCGCGACATCATCACGAACTCGATCGAGGCCGTCGTCGAGGGCGCTCAGCTCGACGGCATGATCTGCCTGGCGTCGTGCGACAAGACCGCGCCCGCGCAGATGATGGCCGGCGTACGCCTCGACATCCCGACGGTGATCGTGTCGTGCGGCTACCAGCGCAACGCGCACTACGAAGACGGCGGCGCGGACATCGAGGACGTGTTCCTGAAGTCATCGCACAACGCGGTTCAGGGTGGGCAGATCGATCTGAAGTCGCTGAGCGAGGACGCGATCCGAGGCCCGGGCGTGTGCGCCGGACTCGGCACCGCGAACTCGATGCACATCGCCGCCGAGGCACTCGGATTGGCCGTGCCCGGCTCCACGCCGGTGCGAGCGAACAGCGACCGCATGTGGGCCGATGTCGAGGCTGCTGCGGGGGCCCTGGCAACGCAGATCCGCGAAGGCCTGACCCCGCGTCGCATCGTCACTCCGAATGCGGTCGCCAACGCGGTGCGCGTCATGCTCTCGATCGGGGCATCCATCAACTCGGTCAAGCACCTGCAGGCGATCGCGGTGGAAGCCGGGCTCGACGTCGATGTGTGGGAACTGTTCCGCACGCTCGGCCGCGAGGTGCCGGTGCTGGCCGCCGTGCGTCCGAACGGCCCTGCGCACGTGGAGGACTTCGAAGACTGTGGCGGAGCTGCGACGATCATGCGCGAGCTCGCTCCTCAACTGAACCTCGACGCGCTCACCGTCACCGGAGTCCCGCTGGGCGACGTGATCGGTGCCGCCCCGGCCGCCGACGGTACCGTCATCGCTTCGTACGAGAAACCGATGCGATCCGATGCCGTGTTGCGTATCGTGCGCGGCAACCTGGCCGAAGACGGCGCGATCGTGAAGCTTCCCGTGCTCGAGAACCGCTCGATGACGTTCTCGGGCCCGGCACGTATCTTCCACTCGCGTGAAGAAGGCATCGACGCGCTGGCCGCAGGGCTCGTGCAAGCCGGTGACGTCGTGGTGCTGCGCGGCATCGGGCTCATCGGCGGGCCTGGCATGGGAATGGCCTCTGCTCTGGTCTTCGCGCTCGACGGAAGCGGCCTCGGCGACCAGGTCGCCGTGGTCACCGACGGTCAACTCTCCGGCCTGGTCAACAAAGGCATCGTCGTAGGCGAGGTCTCTCCGGAGGCTGCAGTCGGCGGTGCGATCGGCCTGATCCAGAACGGCGATCTGATCGATATCGACCTCGAGAGCGGTCGCGTGGATGTGCGTCTCACCGAAGACGAGCTGGCCGCCCGCCCGCCGTTCCAGGCGGTCGACCAGGTGCGCACAGACGGACTGCTGGACGCCTATCGCGCCACCGTCACACCGTTGTCCTGCGGTGCCGTGCTGTGCGGCGGCTCAGGACGCGGCATCTGTACCCGAGCCGAGGAGGAGAAGTGACTTCGACGAAGCCGGCCGCCCCGACCGTTCCCGCCACCGTTACGTCGTCGACCACGACGATGCGCCGGGCAGAGCAGCGTCAGCGCCAGGGGGGTGACTTCGTGCGACGCCTCTGGTCATTGCCGGGTGTGCTGATTCTGATCGCTACGTGGGAGTTTCTTCCCCGCCTCTCGGGTGCGAAGAACTTCCCACCCCTCAGCGCGGTCGTCGGCGAGCTCATCTCGATGGCGGGCACGTCGTTGTTCTGGGAGTACCTGTTCTCGACGCTTCGCACGTGGGCGGTCGGTCTGGTCATTGCCTGCCTCGCCGGCATCGTCCTGGGCGTGCTGATCGGTCTCATCCCGGGAGCGCTGCGCTATCTCAACTCGATGATCGAGTTCCTGCGACCGATTCCGTCGGTTGCGCTGATCCCCGCAGTGATCCTTATCTTCGGCACGAAGTTCGAGTCGGGCGTCGTTCTGATCGTGTACGCGGGCGTGTGGCCAATGCTGCTGCAGACGATCTTCGGGCTCCGCGACCTCGACACCGTGGCACGCGACACCGCCAGGACGTACCGCTTCACCCCGATCGGCTACGCACGCCGGGTGCTCGCACCCGCGATGCTCCCGCCGCTGTTCACCGGGTTCCGCCTCTCGGCATCCATCGCCCTGGTCCTCGCTGTGACGGGCGAGATGGTGATCGGCACGAAGGGCATCGGCCAGGGCATCACGATCGCGCAGACCTCGGGCGCCACGACCTCGGTGTACGCACTCGTGCTCGTGGCCGGTCTTCTCGGAGTGCTCATCAACCTGCTCGCACGGGTCCTCGAGCGCCGCCTGTTGTGGTGGCATCCGATGATCCGCAATGCAACGAAGGGGCACTGATATGCGAATCGCGAAATCCGCTCTCGAGATCTTCCTCGTTCCCGTCATCGTCTTCGTGGCGCTGTGGTTCATCACCGCGTCCAGCACGACGGTCTTCTTCCCGCCGCTGGAGAAGGTAATCGAGCAGTTCGGGACGGTCTGGACCGGTGACCGCCTGATGCAGGACGTTCTTCCCAGCATCCTGCGTCTGCTCGCGGGCTACTTACTCGCCTGCGTCATCGGCGTCGCACTGGGCCTCCTCCTGGGTCTCTCGTGGCGGGCGGGCGCGGCCGCTGAGCCCGTGCTGGAATTCTTCCGCGCCGTTCCGCCACCCGTCCTCGTGCCCGTGCTGATCCTGCTGCTGGGGTTCGGCGACGCCATGAAGATCTGGGTGATCGTCGCAGGCGCCATTTGGCCGATCTTGCTGAACACCGTCGACGGCGTGCGTTCGTACGACGAGGTGCTCGGTGAAACAGTGAAGGTGTACCAGTTCACCTGGTGGGGTCGGCTGACGCGCATGGTGCTTCCCGGGGCGATGCCGCGCATCTTCGCCGGAGCCCGCCAGGGCTTGTCGATCGCGATCATCCTGATGGTCATCAGCGAGATGTTCGCCGCGGAGAACGGCCTCGGCGCCGCGATCATCCTGTTCCAGCGCAGCTTCGCTGTGCCGCAGATGTGGAGCGGTGTGCTGCTGCTCGGCATCCTCGGGTTCCTGTTGTCCATGATCTTCGAATTCATCGAACGACGCGCCCTCGCCTGGTATCGCGAGTCGCGCCAGATTGCAGAAGGGTGACGCTTGTGAGCGACACGAAAGAAATGGTCGTCGTCGACCACCTCGCCAAGACCTACCAGTCCAAGACCAGCTCGGTTCGCGCGATCGGCGACCTGCACTTCACGATCAGCAGCGGTGAGTTCGCGTGCATCGTCGGTCCCTCGGGTGCAGGCAAGACCACGCTGCTCAAATGCCTGTCGGGTCTGCTCCAGCCGACCAGCGGTTCGGTCACAGTCAACGGGCACCTCGTCAAGTCGCCACCCGCCGACATGGCATTCGTGCTGCAGGAATACGGCCGCAGCCTCTTCCCGTGGGCTACGGTCGCCCACAACGTTGAGATGCCGCTTCTCGAGAACCGTACTCCTAAGGCCGAGCGCCGTCGTCGCGTCGTTGATGCGCTGGCGGCAGTCGGTCTGGCGGATGCCGCGGACCGCTACCCCTGGCAGCTCTCGGGCGGTATGCAGCAGCGCGTCGCGATCGCTCGCGCCGTCGCCTACCAGCCGAAGGTACTCGTCATGGATGAGCCCTTCGCCGCCGTCGACGCGCAGACGCGCGCAGACCTCGAGGACCTCGTGCGTCGGCTCTGGCATGAGCTGGGATTGACTGTGCTGTTCGTCACCCACGATATCGACGAGGCCGTGTACCTCGGTACGCGTGTCATCGTGCTCTCGTCGGCTCCGACGTTCGTCCAGGACGATGTCGCCATTGACCTCGGCATGGAGCGCGACCAGATCCACACCCGTTCGCTATCCGCGTTCGCCGAGCTGCGCTCACGCGTCTATGAGGGCATCCAGCAGGCGAAGGCGGCGGCGCTGACCCAGAAGGCATCATGAGCGTGCTGCCGTGGACGGCGTCCGAGGGGCCACTGCCGATAGTCGCATTCGGCAACTCCCTCGGCGCCGTGCAAGCATCGTGGGGGCCGCTGCTGCACGAGCTCGGCGGATCCCGCGCGACGCTGACGTTCGATCTGCCGGGGCACTATGACGAAAGCATCGCGCCCTTCGACTTCGACAAGATGGCCGAGGACGTCGCCCAGACGATTCGCGCCCACAGTGATGCACCGGTCGTGCTCTGCGGTGTCTCGCTGGGCGGAGCGCTCGCCGTGCGCGTCGCGGCGGATCATCCTGAACTGGCGTGCGCAGTCGTCGTGGTGAATGCTCCTGTGGCGCAACCGGATCCAGCGTTGTGGCATGCCAGAGCGCGAGCGATCGACGAGCACGGCCTCGAGCCTTTCGCCGAGACGCTGCACGAGCGCTGGTTCAGCGCGGATGCCGAGCCCTCGATGATCGAGGCGGTGCGCGCCGACTTCCGTGCGCTGCCCGCCGCGGGATACGCGAACGCGTGCCGGGCGATCGCCGATCTCGATATTCGCGACGCTGCATCCCGTGTCAGCGTGCCGGCGGTGATCGTGCGTGCAGCCGACGACATCGCGGTGGCCGCATCCAATTCCGACGAACTAGCCACGCTCATCCCACATTCGCACCTGATTCACGTGCCCGGCGCGCATCTGCTGCCGGCCGAGAACCCCCGCGCGGTCATCGACGCGATCGATATGGCGATCGCGCTGATAGAGGAGACTTCATGAAAACGCTCACCGAACCGGCCCGCGACCTAGCGGTACTCCGCGAGGTCGACGTGCTCGTTGTCGGCGGAGGCCCCACAGGCCTCATGGCCGCAGCGGCCGCTGCACGCTCGGGCCGGCGCACGCTGGTCATCGAGAAGAGCGGCTTCTTGGGAGGTGCTGGTACCGGTGGTGGGCTCAGCACGTTCTGCGGCCTGCATTCGAATGTCCACGGCACCCACATGCTCACGGCCGGTGGCATGGTGCCCGAGCTGCTCGAGCGCATCACCCGCTATGACGGACTGCGGGCTCCGCACCTGTCGTTCGCCGATCGGATCATGGCGCAGGCGTACGATATCCCAGCCGCCCGTCTGGCGATGGACGAACTGGTGCTCGAATCCGGGGCCGAGATCCTCTTCCACACGTTCGCGGTGGGAATCGTGATGGCTGACGAAGACCGCATCGATGCGGTGATCGTCGAGACCAAGGAAGGCCGCTTCGCCCTGAGGGCGTCGTTCGTGATCGATGCATCTGGAGACGCCGACGTCGCCTACTGGGCCGGCGTGCCGTTCGAGAAGTCGGCACCCGACGAGATGCTCTACCCGTCAACGATGTTCCGCGTGAACAACGTTGACGCCGCCGCGGCCGGGGCCGCCTGGAAGACCCTTCCCAAGATGATGGATGCCGCCGTCCTAGCGGGCCGGCCGCCATTCCCGCGTCGAGGTGCCATCCTGCGTCCGCAGCGCGACGACATCGAGTGGCGGGCCAACGCCACCCAGCTGCGCGATGCAGACGGTCTCGCGCTGGACGGCACCAGGGTCGAGCACCTCTCGATGGGCGAGATTCAGGGGCGCAAGCAGTCCGTCGAGGTGCACTCGTTCATCCGCGAGAACCACCCCGGATTCGAGAAGTCCTACATCGTTGATATGGGGCCCGAGATCGGTATCCGTGAGACCCGCCGCATCGTGGGCCGGTACAGGCTCACCGAAGACGATGTGCGTGGATGCGCCGACTTCGATGACGCGATCGGCGTCAACGGGTGGCCGATCGAAGCCCATGTCGCGGGCGACCTTGATATTCGCTGGCCCTACGGCGAGAACCCACGCGGCTACAACCAGCTGCCGTACCGCATGATGGTACCGGGCAAGGTGAGCAACCTGCTCGTCGGTGGTAGATGCGCATCGATGACCCACACCGGGCAATCCGCGGCGCGCGTCGCCGGACCCTGCTTAGTCATGGGGCACGCCGCAGGTGTCGCCGCCGCGATCGCGCTCGAGAGCCGCGTCTCGGCGGCTGACGTCGACGTGCCGCTGTTGCAGCGTCGTCTGCGGGACCAGGGAGCGATCCTCGATGCACGCGATGCGGTTGCGGTCTCATGATCCTCACTGATCACGAACGGGCGATGGCCGCTGGCGAGGCCGGCGAAGCGGTCGCCGCGGCGATGACGGTCCTCGTCGAATACGGCGAGATCATGGGTGCCGAGCGCCTCGTCGAGACCGACAACGTGTGCGGCGCCGAGATATTCGGAAAGCGCCACAGCAGTGTGCTCGGCACGACCGACCCGAGCACTCTGTTCTCGCGCTTCGCGTTGAACTCCGACGCCCCGATGCAGGTGCCGCCGGTGCGCGCCCACAGCTGCCAGCTAATCGGCCCGCGCGACCACAAGCTGTACCAACTGCAGGGACTAACCGAACAGGAGCACAGGGAGGCATCTAAGAGCGAGGCCTATCTCGCGTCGCTGGGGGTCAGCATCCTGAACACCTGCACTCCGTATCAGGTGGGCAACAACCCGCGTCGGGGCGAGCACTGCGCGTGGATGGAATCTTCCGCAGTGATCTACATCAACTCTGTGCTCGGCGCGCGAACGAACACGGAGGGTCGTGAGTCGGCGGCCGCGTCCATGCTTACTGGTCGCACTCCCTACGCGGGTCTGCACATCACCGAGAATCGCCGAGGCACCGACCTGCTGCGAGTCGAGACCGAGATGTCCAGCACCTTCGACTGGAACGTTCTCGGGTACTTCCTCGGCGGTGTGCTGGGAGACTCGATCCCGGTGCTCGATGGCGTCCGGGGTCCCGGGCCGGACCCGGTGTCGCTCAAGCAGTTCGGCGCGGCAGCCGCATCATCCGGCGATGTCGAGCTGTTTCACATCCCGGGCGTGACCGCCGAGGTGCGCACGCTCGACGAGGCATTCGGCGGGCACACGCCCGAGCAGACGATTGCCTTCACGCAGCAGGACTTCGACCGCACCGTCGCCGAGTTGAACGCCACTGCGACCGGTGACGACATCGACTTCGTGATGATCGGATGCCCACACGCATCGCTGAACCAGCTGCGCGACGTCGCGAGGCTTCTCGACGGACGCAGGGTATCGTCCGATGTCGCCCTCTGGGTGTTCACTCCGAGCGCGCTGCGCGACATCGCGGCGCGATCGGGATGGCTCGAGACCATCGAGCGAGCGGGCGCGCGCGTGCTCAGCGATACCTGCCCCGCGATCGGCCAGTTCGTGCCACCGGGAACCCGCCGTTTCGCCACCGATTCGGCTAAGCAGGCGCATTACCTGCCTCCGATCGCGAAGATCGAGGGCAGATTCGGATCCACGGCGGCGTGCATCGACGCCGCCATAAGCGGGAGGTGGGTCGGATGACCGTCGTCAGCGGACACGGCCGCGTGCTCGTCGGAGGCAAAGCCGAGGGAGAAGTGCTGCGCTGCACGCAGGCGATCTCGGGCTGGGGTGGTATCGATCCGAAGACCGGCGCCATCGTCGAGACGCGGCATCCTCAGCGCGGATCCGTGCTCACCGGAAAGATCCTCGTGATCCCGGGCGCCAAAGGCTCGTCGGGGTGGTCGGGGCAGTTCCACATCGCGAAGGTGCTGGGCACCCAGCCTGCTGCGATCATCACATCGTCGATGAACAGCAAGCTCGCTCTGGGCCTGCAGGTGCTGGGTGTGCCAGCGCTGATCGAGGTCGACGATCGAGTGCACGCCGCACTGCAGGATGGAGCACGGGCCCGGATCGACGATGGTCGCGTGAAGGTGTGGGTCCAAGGCGAAGAAACAGGAGATGACGATGTCTGATGCATTGAGCGGACGCACGGTTCTGGTTACCGGCGCGGCGAGCGGTCTGGGTTTCGCCTACGCCGAGGCGTGCGCCGCTGCGGGCGCGCGGCTCGTGCTGCTTGACCGCGACGCCGCGAACCTCGAATCTGCGGCGTCGGAGCTGCGGGCGGGCGGGACACGGGTGATGACCTTCGTCGTCGACCTCGCTGAGGAGGCCCAAGTCGACGAGGTCTTCGATCAGGTGCTTGCGGAGAATACTCCCGATGCTGCGTTCCTGAATGCCGGCATCAACGGCGGCTCCGGGGTGCGGATGCCCGACGGTGAGGTCGACGCGTTGCCACGCGAGGTCTGGCACCGCGTGCTCGACGTTAATCTGACGGGCTTTTTCTACTCACTGCAGCACGTCGCGGCGGCGATGAAGAAGGCGGGGCGCGGGGCGATAATTGTCACCGGGTCCACGTCGGGCGTGCGGGCGGAGCCGTTCGTCAGCTACGCGTACACTGCCTCGAAGGCCGCCGTGCACGCAGTCGCTCAACAAGCTGCGCTGGAGTTGTCGAAGTATGGGGTGCGTATCAACGTGATCGCACCCGGACCGTTCAACACGAACATAGGCGGTCGCAACCCACGCCCCGACGATAAGACAAAACTGTGGGAACGCACCATCCCAATGAAGCGATGGGGAGATCCGCGGGAGCTCGCAGGACTCTCCGTGCTCCTCGCGTCGGACGCTTCGTCGTTCATGACCGGTTCGATCGTGCGGATCGACGGCGGTGCCAGCACGCTCACACAGATCCCGGCTGACGAATTGTGAGCTTCGTGGCGAAACGTGTAATCGGCGCCGATTACGCTCAGAATATGGAGGAGCTGGACACCACCAATATTGAGCGCTCGCGCGACCATATTCAGACGCTCGAGCGCGGCATCCGCATCATGCGCGCTTTCGCAGTGGTCGAGCACGCCACTGTGGCGTCGCTCGCCGAAGCGGTGGGTCTCGCGCGGCCGGTCGTGCGACGGGTGCTGATCACGCTCGAGAACATGGGTTACGCGCAGCAGTATCGTGGCGAGTGGGTGCTCACAGCCCGCGTGCTCGAACTCGGGCAGGGCTACTTCTCGGGCACGTCGCTGCCCGAGATCGCGCAGTCCTACCTGCAGATGATCGCCACATCGACAAACGAGAGTTGCTCGGTCTCGGTGCTCGATTCACCCGACGTCGTGCACATCGCACGCGTGGAGGTGCAACGCATTATGCCTTACTCGATGCGCGTGGGCAGCCGCTTGCCCGCGCACGCCACAGCCATGGGCAAGGTCTTGCTGGCCGCGCTTTCTGGTGCCGAACTTGGTTCGTATCTAGCCCACACCGAGTTGCGACGCTTCACACCGACCACAGCAGTCGATGCCGATGACCTGCGGGCACGACTCGCGGCGGTGCGGGAGCAGGGGTATGCCCTATCAGAAGAAGAACTCGAACTCGGCATGCTTGCGGTGGCGGTGCCGATCCGTACACCGGACGAGACCATCGGCACTCTATCGTCGACCTCGACTACCGTACGCACGACCGTCGAAGACATGGTCGCCGACGTCGTTCCCTTGCTGATCAGCACAGCTGATCAGATCGGCCGTGACTACTTCGTCAGCAACCGCTGATCGCGTCGTCCGTTCTCACACCGTCTCGTTACCACGGAAGTTTCCGTGCTCAGATGGTCGCAAGCATTCTGTAGGTCAAGGCTCCTTGCCATTCTCAACAACGAGCCGAGTTCGCCGCGCTGACCTCCGAGCTTCACGCTCAAGGTGAGTTTGTTCCGGGCGCTACCACGAGTCGAAGTACTCTCGTGTGTGGCCAGAGGCGGCGGCCCTTTCTCGACGCCGATGCTCACCAGACTCTCTCGCGGATTCAGGCACTGCACGAGACCCGGGCGATTCATCGCGACCTGGGCGCCGCGGGAGAGGAACCAGCGGATGAAATCGGCCCGCCAGCCCCCGTTGGTCAGACCAGCCTGGAAAAGAGCATAGGAGATGCGGGGCTGATCCGCGTGTCATGTCAAATGACGCCTCGCAGCGCGGGCATCCTAAACAAAAGCTACCGTAATGCGAACCGTATGCACTACGGTATAAATGGCGGGGCGGAGTGGATTAGGCACTCTCGAGGTCCCGGCAGTGAAAGAGGGAGAGTCAATGAAGATCCTGGTGTTGGTCAAGGAAGTCCCGGATACGTACGGTGACCGCAAACTGAGTCTGCAGACGGGTCTGGCTGATCGTGAGGCGAGTGACAGGGTCCTCGACGAGATCGGCGAGCGTGCTCTTGAAGTCGCGCTGAGCTACGCCGACAAGAACTCGGATACCGAGATCGTCGTCGTATCGATGGCTCCGGACGAGGCTGAAGCCACGATACGCAAAGGCTTGGCCATGGGGGCAGCATCCGCGTTTCAGATACTCGACGATGCACTCCGAGGGGCCGACCTCGGTCTCACCGCGGAAGTCCTTGCAGTCGCGATCCAGCGTGTCGGGTTTGACCTGGTCATCACAGGCAACCAGTCGACCGACGGATCCGGAGGGCTGATTCCTTCGATGCTTGCGGAGCGTCTCGGCGTTCCACAGGCCACTGCCCTGACATCAGTCGAGATCTTCAGAGACAAGATCACCGGTACGCGCAGTACCGAAGATGGAGTCGCCCAGGTGTCCGCGTCGCTACCCGCTGTGATCTCGATCACAGAAGCTCTTCCGGACGGACGATTCCCTAATTTCAAAGGCATCATGGCGGCAAAGAAGAAGCCGTTCGAACGGCTTTCTCTTGCCGATCTCGGTGTCGAACCGGAGCGACCGGATGTCGCACGTTCCATCATGGTCAGTGTGGCCGAGAGACCGCCGCGGGGCGCCGGTGTGAAGATTTTCGACGAAGGCGACGCGGGCGAGAAGCTCGCCGAGTACTTAATCCAGAACAGGTTGGCGTAAAGGGAAACATGATGACTGGTTTTGCTGCAGATTCGATTCTCGTTCTTCTGGAGGTGACTGCTGGCGGTTCGCTTGCTAAGAGCTCTGCCGCGCTGCTAGGCGCTGCAGGTGCCGTCGGCACACCCATCGCCGTGGTCGCTGCCCACTCCGACAAGCTGCCTGCACTCGCCGACTCCGCAGCTCGCCTGGGTGCCGCACGAGTGCTGACGGCCGAGATCGCCGATGCCAGTGTCCTCACCGTTCCCACCGTGGATGCCCTCGCTGCTGCGACCGCTGAGGTCTCGCCTGATGCGATCCTGATCTCGAACTCGATTGCTGGGCGTGATGTGGCTGGGCGCCTGGCAGTGCGTCTGAACGCGGCTGTCGCAGTGGACGCTGTTGGTGTGGCCCGCGACGACGAGGGAGTTATCGCGCAGCATGCTGTGTACGGCGGCGCCTACACCGTCGATTCCGCCGCAACGCTCGGCGCGCTGGTCATCACGGTGCGCCAGGGAGCGGTCGAGGCGCGCGCCGAGGCACAACCGACGGTTGCCGAAGCGCTTAAGTTCGAGGCATCTGGTGTTGCTGCCGCCACCGTCGATTCGTTCGAAGAGATCATCGCGGTCTCGTCGCGGCCTGAGCTTCGCGGAGCGACAAGGGTTGTCTCGGGTGGACGGGGACTGGGATCTGAAGAGAAGTTCGAGCTGGTCGGGCAGCTCGCCGACGCTCTGGGTGCCGCAGTCGGCGCGTCGCGGGCGGCTGTGGACGCCGGATACATCCCCTATGCGCACCAGGTCGGGCAGACCGGAGTCTCGGTGTCGCCGCAACTGTATCTCGCCCTCGGCATCTCCGGAGCGATCCAACACCGGGCAGGGATGCAGACGGCGAAGACGATCGTTGCGATCAACAAGGATGCCGACGCCCCCATCTTCGAAGTGGCCGACTTCGGCATCGTTGGTGATCTCTTCTCGGTCGTACCACAGTTGATCGCTTCGCTCGAGGCAAACAAGGCCAAATAACGATGGCGACATACGGTCGAGCGCTGCGTCGGGGGCTTCCACGCACAGGCGAGGCTGCAATCGTTGGATCCACGTCAACGGATGCGCCTTTATCGGCTCAGGCCGAGATGACGGTGGCGCCCTCGAGCGTGTCGATTGAGGCTGTTCCCGCCGCCGAGACATCCGCCCCCAAGGCCGCGCTGCGGCGCGGTCTTCCGCGCGTGAGGGGCGGTGATCCCTCGTCGATCGAGTCGGCCACTGTCGATCCGGTGATCGCGACAGCGGTGGTGCCCGCGAGGTCCCGAACCGGGCTTCCCCGTCCCGCGGATGCCCCTGCGACTAAGAGCGCAGCTCCTGCCGAGGCCGTTTCCGACGTCGTATCGCTCACGGAGGCAGTTGGCCCGCGCGCTCCGCTGTCGACCCCGCGGACAGCATTCCCCGGACGGCATGCCTTCCAGCGTCCCGAGCTCGAACCTGAAGCTGGACGCGTCGGACCGTTCACCCGAGCCCAGTGGGCTGGCGCGCTCGTGATCGGTGGGATTGGCCTTCTCTTTGCGGCCGGGATGGCCGTGCTGTTCGTCCGCTGGCTCTTGAGCCTCGACTCCATGCAGGACTTCCTGCACACGTATCCTGGTGAATATCACCTTCCAGAGGGGGCGCCGGTTGGCTTCCCACCCTGGCTGGGGTGGCAGCACTTCTTCAACTTCTTCCTGATGGTGCTGATCATTCGATCGGGACTGCGCATTCGCACGGAGAAGCGCCCGACGGCGTTCTGGGTGCCTCGGGGTGGGAACAAGCTCAAAGTCAGTCTGACGATCTGGTTTCACCAGTCACTCGATATCCTCTGGCTCGTCAACGGCGTCATCTTCATCGTTCTGCTTCTCGTGACAGGGCAATGGATGCGCGTGATCCCGACGAGTTGGGAAGTGATTCCGAACGCACTGTCGGCAGTTCTTCAGTACGTCTCGCTGGACTGGCCGACTGAGAACGGCTGGGTCAACTACAACTCCCTACAGCAGATCGCGTACTTCGCCACGATTTTTCTCGCCGCTCCGCTGGCTGCGATCACCGGGTACCGGATGAGCAGCATGTGGCCGAAGAACGCCAAGTGGCTGAGCAAGGCATACCCCGTCGAATGGGCGCGGGCACTGCACTTCCCCGTGATGCTGTACTTCGTGGTGTTCATCTTCGTCCATGTCGCACTGGTGGTTTCCACCGGGGCGTTGCGAAACTTGAACCACATGTACGCCGCGCAGGGATCGGTCGATCCGACCGTGTATGCGACCAACTGGACTGGCTTCTGGATGTTCGTCGCTTCGCTCGTCGTGATCGCCTCCGCGTGGATCGCGGCGCGCCCGCTCGTGCTCGCACCGATAGCTCGTTTGTTCGGCACCGTCAGCAGTCGCTGAAACACTAGTGGAGAAATGCTTCAACGGCATCCTTCAGGCGAGGATGCGACGGAAGCTGCAGCGGCGTTCGCCGAGAAGCGCGCTCCTTCCGGCCAGCCGGCCGCATCCGGTTCGAGCTGCACGCCCGCCGAGTTCAGCACCATCGCGATCATCGTATAGTGCCCCATGATGAAAACGGCGTCGAGTAGCTGCTCAATGTTGAGGTGGCTGCACAGCTCCGCCCAGGTGGGGTGACTGATGAGTGAGTCGGTCCTCAGCTCGTCAGCGGCCAGAATCAGTGCACGCTCGAGGCCGGTCCAGCCCGGCGCTTGGGCTCCCACTGTTACTCGGAGGAGGTCGTCCTCAGTAAGTCCGGCTTGGCGCGCGAAGCGGACGTGCTGTGCCCATTCGTACTCGGCGCGGTTGTTCCATGCGACTCGCAGGATTGCGATCTCCCGCTCGCGAGGCGGGATCGAGTTGTCTGTCATGTGAACGCCAAACGCCATCCAGCGTCGGAACAGCACGGGGTTGTTGGCCACCGTCGCGAGCACGGCGTGTCCGATCCGCGTCGGATCCCATTTCCCTCCGACCTGAGTGAACTCGTTCCTCCAAGTCTCCTCGGTCACCGGGGCGATGCGCGGGACGTCGTGTGGTGACATCTTGGCTCCTTTGTTCTGGGTCTGAATCGATTTCGCGGGATTGAGCGTTGAAAATGGGTATCGGAATCCTTCCCGTATAGAGTGAGCGGGAGGTCCGTCGACGTCGACGGAGAAGGAATCGAGTGGCCGCGGAAGCGGCAGGAGCAGTGAGTGACGAAGGATGGTTAAGGAAGCCGTGCGGAAGCGCAGGCAACGCGGGTCGATCGATCCGGAGGAGATCATGGATGGTGCGTTCGCCGTGGCGGAGCGCATCGGTCTCGACAATCTCAGCATGCCCGAACTTGCTTCGCACCTGGACGTCGGGGTGACAAGCATCTATTGGTATTACCGGAACAAGGAAGACCTGCTTCGTCGCATGAGCAGCCGAGCAGTCCAGCAGGTGATCGCTTCAAACGTGCTGCCCGATGGGTACCCGCCGAGTGAGTGGAAGTCGTTCCTTCGGGATTACCACCGGGTCAACCGTCAGTTTCTTGCGGAACACGATCTCATCACAGATCTGACCCTCATGCGGACGGCCGCATACAGCCGCCGATCCACCCTGGCCATCTACCAGGGCATTGAGAATTCGGTGAGATATTTGACGACTGCGGGATTCTCTCTGACGACCGCTTGGCATGTGTATTCGACCTTGTCGCTCTATACGCGTGGTCTCACCATCGCCGAGCGCAATCGTCGCGAGAACAACACCCCTCCTCCAGGAGATCGCCAGTTGGGGCTACTCGATCCCGTTTCGATGCCGCTGATCAGCTCGCTTGTGCGCGAAGAGCAGATATCCATTGACATGGCAGATGACCGCAGTTTCGAGTACGGGCTGGAGATGCTCTTAACCGAGGCCGAGCGGCTGCTCGAGCGGGACAGGGAAGCGACCGAAGCCGAGTAAAGGGCCGAACCTGGTCCGCGCACGCCGCAGGGCGACCTGGTCGCTTGCGCTGTGGAGTTTTGTCTGCAGACGAACTTGGTGTCAGCGCTCGATCGCCGCGTATGTAGCAAGGTCGGGCCGCCGGTCGCGGCCCCTCATTCGTTCGGGTTCAAGCGCGCCCAGGATCGCTTGTCGCACTTTGTCGATTCGCCGGGGAAGGACGCCGTCCACCACACCGCAAGAAGCCAGGTCGACGGCTGAGATGCGCATCAGCGAGGCCAGCTGGGGGGCGCGAGTCGCATCGCGATAGAGCACTGCGGAACCGGCTTCAGGCCCGATGACGGCGAACACTGTGCCCTCGAGCATGTAAAGCGTGTCGGAGTGAGCCAACGCCATCGCACCACCGCTGCCGCCTTCGCCCACACACAGAGCAACGGTCGGGCTGCGCAGCGAAGCCATGTCGAGCAACGTGTGTGCAATCTCGCGTGCGAGTCCCTCGTACTCCGAGTCGGGAGAGGGGTCGGCCCCTGGCGTGTCGATGAGAGTGAGTAGTGGCATACCCGTGCGATCGGCGAGCGCGATTGCACGGCGGGCGAGACGGAAGTCGCGCGGCGTCGGCAAGGACAATGGACCGCCAGCGCGGTTGCGGTCCATGGCGATCACCACGACGTCTCGCTCGCCGATTCGAGCGATGCCTGCCCGGAAGCGCGGGCCCTGGCCACGCAATTCGATCCATTCGTCCACGAGCCACGCCGCCCAGTCCATCCCAGAGGGATGGCGCGGGTCGCGTACGGCTTGAAGGGCCCCCCACTCATCGCGACCCGGCTCAGCGTCAGCCGGGTCCGTCAAAGATACGACCAGAGCAGGTCCCTCGCGAAGCCCCAGCGCCTGCTCAAGCCACCTCTGGTGCTGCTCGGCCGGGACGAGTGCGTCGATATTCGCGTCTCGGAATGCCGCCTCGGCGGTGTGCGAGGTCTTCGGAGGATAGATGCCTGTGACGGATTCCACCACCCGCGGCCCACCGAATCCGATCACTGCACCCGGATCGCCCGCACGGACGTCAGTGGAGTTCGCCCACGAGGCAAAGACACCGCCGGTGCTGGGCGATCGAAACGCAACAGCCGAACGCAATCCGGCGCTTCGATGCGCGGCCACGGCGGACGCGGTTCGGCCCATCTGCATCAAGGCGAAGAAGCCTTCCTGCAGTCGCGCACCGCCGGAACTCACTATCTGTGCAACGGGCAGGCGGAGCTCAGTCGCGCGAGCATAGGCCTGCACGACCATCTCACCAGCGACCACGCCCATTGTGCCGCCCTGACGCCGAAAGTCGCACTCGATCAGGACATAATCTCCGCGCGGCGCGCGCACGAGACCAGTGCGCACCGACTCGGTATCCGGGCCAGGCGGCGCGTATCCGTCGAAGCCGAGTGGGTTTCGGGAGCGTCCGGGAGATGGCCACTCATCATCGAAGTATGGGGTCACGGTGGAACCGACATCGTTCCTGCTCGCAAGTGCCATGATGTGTCCTTTCTGGACGGTGGTCAACTGGCGAAGACGACGGTGGCACTGGCCGGGGCGAGCCTGTCTCCGGCCGCGTCGATGGTCTCAAGCTCAAGCTCGACCGTCACGCCCCCGGCGCTGGGAGTCACCGACGTGACGCGTCCGGACGCAATGACCACGCCCTTGGTGTTGGGCTTGCGGAACTGTGCAGCGAGCTTCAGAATGCGTCCGCCGTCACCCATCCAGCTTCGGACAAGATTGTGCAGGTACGACAGCTGCAGATTTCCCATGCCGAACGCGCCGCCCATGCCTGCCTCGGCGCCGGCGGCATCATCCATGTGGATCGGGACGAACTCGTCGTTCACGGCCGCGTAACGGTTCCATGTCGCGAACCCGGTGTCACGCACGAAGCGTCCGATGTTCGCCCCTTCAGTGATCGGGTTGCCAGAAGCGTCGGTTATCTCAGTCATATCGAATCTCTTTCTGCGGTAGGTATCGGGGCCGGCGGCGCCGGCTTCAATAACGGATGAGTGTGATCTCGACGCGTTTGACGAACTCGCCTCGTTGGTTGGTCCACACTTCGGGCGTGCTGCTGATCAGCATTTTGCCCAGTCGGCCCTCGCGCTCCGAATACTCGCCGAGAGTGGTGACGCTTGTGATGATGTCGCCTACTCGAATGGGCTCGCCGTACTCGGTGGAGACTCCGCCGTTGAGCTGGAACTTCAGCCCGGGACCGGTGACGCCGATCTGCTTCTCGGTGCGGTCGGGGTCGTTCGCATCAACGCCCGCGGCGGCGGGATGCTGCTCCTGCTCGACGACGGCCCAGGCGAATGGGTTGATCTCCTCGGGCGCCACAAGAGATTCGTTGTCGGTGCTGAGGTACCGACTCGGCGGCGCATCTGGCCAGTACACGGCGAGCGCCCACTTGCGGATGTCTGCCGCAGTCATCGGGTAACTCACCCGGCGGCTGATCTGAGTGCCGATCGCCGCTTTCATTTCCGGGCTGATGTTGCTCATGTACTACTCCTTCTCGTTTGGGGCGTGGAACGCGTCTTCGGGCTTAGGTGAGCGCTGAGATGAAAGCGTCGAGCTGTCGGATGGTGCGACACTCGACGACCGCATCGCAGTGCTCCGCGTATTCGCGCATGATGGAATCACCGTCGTCCCACACGGAGCGGCGTTCCGGGTTGAGCCAATAGACGTTGGCGGCCCGCGCACGGATCTGTTCGAGGGCGTCCGAGCGGGAATCTCGGTAGTTGTTGCGCGCATCACCGAGGATCAGCACCGTTGTGCGATTGTCGAGCGCGGAGAGATGGTTCTCCGTGAAGGAGAACAGCGCATGCCCATAGTCGGAGTGACCGTCGAACCAAACGCCCCGCCGCTCTTCGTTGATCCGTCGATTGGTATCGGTTATGGCACGCGATCCGCCTATCAAGTCGGTCACCTCATCCACGCCGTCGATGAACACGAACGACCGCAGCGACGAGAACTGACTGCGCATCGCGAAGGTGAGCTGCAGGGCGAAGCTCGCGAAGCTGGCGACGGATCCGGAGATATCGGCGATCACCACCAAACGAGGCTTAGTCGGCTGAGGCGGGAGAAATCGCAACGTCACGGGGGTTCCGCCGGTCGACAACGACTCGCGAATGGTGGCGCGGATGTCCAGCCGCCGACCGGTTGCCGATCGCTGCTGCTCGAGCAGCAGGCGGCTGAGCGTGCGTCCGAGTGGTTCGATCACGGCGCTCATGCGCTCGATGGTTTCGGAAGAGGCAGTAAGGAAGTCGGAGTCCTCGGGCAACGGGTTACGCAGGCTCACCGCGACATCGTCTGCACCGCGCTCGGCCACGAGGCGCCGACGGACCTCGCTTTCGACGATGCGCTCGAACTCGGACACCTTGCTCTGAGCGCGTTCGGCGCGCGCGGCGCGTGAGATCAGGCTGGTCGCGTCGGCCAGCCGCGGAGTGGGATCGGCCGTTTCGATGTCGTGAGCCAAGCCGTCACCATCGAGTGCGCGAAGGGTGCGGAAGATGTAGAAGGTGCCGGCTACGGCGCGACCCGGCTGGATTTTCGCATGTCGATCAACCGCTTCTGCGGCGATCTCGCGCAACAGGCCGCGATTGCGGTGAGACAGCGCGGTGACGAGTAGCACGCGGAGCGCAGGGTCATCGAGTGCCTGAAGCGGACGCCCGTCTTCGATCGGTGCGCCGCCGAAATAGAGATCGAAGAGTGCATTGAAGGTGTCCCGATAGTCTCGTGACTTTGAAAGGCACGTCGCCAGCGACTCCCGCACCGACTCGCGGTCTGCGAGATCGATGAGGGTCAAAGCCTCCATCGCTGAGACGAGGTCGGACGTGGCGATAGGGATGCGCATCCTCCGCATCTCGAGGGCCATCGAGTACACGGTGTCGATCATGAGACCGTAGCGAGCCTCTCTCGCACCATGGTGATATCGGTCTGATGCTTGAGCAGGACGTTGGCATGCTCGCTGACAAGTGAATCGGTGACTTCGGTTGCGCCGATGAGGAGGAGTGTCCGGGCCCAGTCGAGCGTTTCCGACACGGACGGACGCTTCTTGAGGTCTAGCGTGCGAAGCACGGCCACAGTCTCTGCGACTCGCGTAGCTAGTTCAGCATCGATGCCGGGAACGCGCGCCCGAATGATGTCGCACTCGCGCTCGGGCGTGGGATAGCCGATGTGAAGGTAGAGGCAGCGACGTTTCAGGGCATCGGAGAGTTCACGATTGTCATTGGACGTCAGGAACACGAGCGGAGTGATGCGGGCCCGGACGGTGCCCAGTTCCGGCACCGTGACCTGATAGCTGGAGAGGAATTCCAGCAGGAGCGCTTCAGCTTCGACATCGAGCTGGTCGACCTCGTCGATGAGCAGCACTACCGGCTCGTCGGCACGCACAGCATCGAGAAGCGGCCGAGAGAGAAGGTACTTCTCCGAGAAGACACTCTCCAGACCGGCGTCCGTCGATGCTTCAGCGGATTGAATCGCCAGGAGCTGCTTTCGATAGTCCCACTCATATAGAGCACGCGCCTCGTCGATGCCGTGATAGCACTGAAGGCGAATCAGCCGCGACCCGGTCGCCGCGGCGACAGCGACAGCCAGCTCGGTCTTCCCCGTACCTGCAGGACCTTCGAGCAGCAAAGGCTTTCCCAGTGCGTCAGACAGGAACACGGCGTTCGCGATCGCAGCATCGGCGAGATAGTCCGTGGACTTGAGTGCCTCACGGACTTCTGCCGCAGCGGCGAAGCGTCGAGGGTGATGATTGGCATTCGACATTGGATGCGCCTCCTTCGTGACGGGAAACCGCAAGTCTCGCCGTTGCCCTTACCGTAACCCATTTGACAGTGGTTCGTCGAGGTGTCATTCTTGGGACCTGCAGGCATAGAGGCCTGCAAATGACAACGGCAGAGGACAACGACGTGACTATGCAGATGAGTGTGGAGCAACGACTATTCCGCGACACCAGTGCCGAGTTCATCCAGGAACGGGCGTCGATTCCTGCTACGAGGGCCCTGTCGAAGCAGGGTGAGGCCTACGACCGTGAGTGGTGGGCGACTGCCACCGAGTTCGGCTGGACAGCCCTCCTCGTCCCCGAGGATCTCGGTGGCGGCAGCGCATCAGGAGAAGGCGTGATCGACCTCGTCACGATCGTGGAGATGCTCGGCGCTCACGTATCGCCGGGCCCTCTGAGTGTTGTCAGCACGGTAATCGCCGGACTCACTCATCCGGCTGCGACCGGTGAACGCGAGGACCTTATCCAGGCGCTCCTCGCCGGAGAGAAGGTGGCGACTTGGGCTGTTCAGGCGCCGGGTGCCGATTGGGCGCCACTGGAGCCGGCGGCCACGGCCACCCGAACGGCCGGGGGGTGGATGCTGGAGGGGAGCGCTCGTTCCGTCGAATTCGCTCGCGAATCAGATGTCATGGCTGTGGTGGCCCGCACGGATGACGGTGTAATCACACTCCTGGTCCCGCGAGACGCTGACGGGGTGGCGATCACAGGCGGCGACTCGGTCGATCTGGTCCGGAAGTTCGGCGACGTCACGTTCTCGGGAGTCGCGGTCAAAGCCCAAGATGTGGTTGCCGAGGAGTCCGCCGCACCTGAGATCATCGCGTACCAGGCTCGCGTCATGAACCTTCTGCAAGTGGCTGAAGCGATCGGCGCGATCGGCAAGGTCTTCGACTTCACGGTTCAGTGGGGATTCGACCGCTATTCGTTCGGGCGCCCGCTCGTCGCCTACCAGGCGCTCAAGCATCGTTACGCCGATGCTTTGCTCTGGCTCGAGGCATCGCGTGCAATCGTCGCGGCCGCCGCGAGAGCGGTTCAGGAGGACCGTGCCGATGCTCAGCTTCTCGTGAGCAGCGCGAAGTCGTATGTCGGTGACCGTGGCGTGCAGATCATTCAGGACTGCGTGCAGCTGCATGGCGGGCTGGGCGTGACGATGGATCACGATCTGAACGTGTATCTGCGGCGCGTGATGGTGGCGCGTCAGACGTATGGCACACCTCGAGACCACCGCGAGGTCATCGCGGACCTGACCGGACTGTAGGAGCAGACGTTATGGCAATCGAATCCGTAGAGGACTTCCGCCTCCGCGCGCGGGACTGGCTTGCGGGCAATATGCCCAAGAAGTCTGAGTCTGTCGAGCGCGCAGGTACTCAGGATGACGCAGAGTGGGCGCGAGCGCGCGAACTGCAGCAACTCCTTCATCTCGGCGGGTTCGCCGGCATCGCCTTCCCATCAGAGTACGGCGGGCTCGGGCTCACTCCAGAGCACCAATACGCCTTCACCGAGGAATCGGCGCCGTACGAGATGCCACTTCTCCTGAACGTGCCGTCACTCTCCATTTGCTCGCCGACCATTCTCGATATGGGCAGCGAGGAGCAGAAGAAGGAACGAATCTCCAAGGCGATCTCTGGAGAGGAGATTCTATGCCAGTTCCTCTCGGAACCCAGTGGCGGATCGAATCTCGCCGGCGTGCTGACACGCGCGGAACGCGATGGCGATAGCTGGGTCATAAACGGCTCCAAGATCTGGTCGACGAGCGCCTACGCGGCAGACTATGCATTGTGCCTGACCCGCACAGACTGGGACGCGCCCAAGCATCGTGGTCTCACGATGTTCCTCATCAAGATCCACCAGCCCGGCGTGGAGCTGAATCGGATGGAGATGGTGAACGGGTCCAGCGAGTTCTGTCAGGAGTTCTTCACCGATCTCGTCGTGCCTGCGTCCGCTGTCGTGGGCGAGGTCAATGATGGTTGGACGGTTGCCACACAGCAGCTCTTCTACGAGCGCCAGGCAGTGGGAGGCGCTTCGCCTTACACCAGCGGCGTCGGCCATGCGAACGCGGGGTACCGGCCGGCGACGTCGCTCGCAGGTCTCGCGAAAGAACTGGGTATTCAAGGCGTACCCTGGGTGCGCGATCTGGTCGCGCAGTCGACGGTGAGTCACACTGTGCAGGAACAGCTGATCCCGTACGTCGTGGACGCGGTGGAGACCGGCCGCTATCCCGGTGTGGCGATGTCGCTTGCGCGCCTGTTTCACGCTGAGACCGATTGGCTCGAATACGACGCAGGCTTCGAGATCGCCGGTTCCACCGGTGTTTCTCACGGCGATGACAGTTACGCCGGTCAGTGGGCCAAGTACTACCTGATGCGGCAAGCCGCGAGCCTGGGTGGCGGCAGTTCCGAGATGAGCCGCAACATCATCTCCGAGCGGCTGCTCAAGATGCCCCGCGAGCAGGTCGACGACAAGGACATCCCCTTCCGCGAAGTCCGGCAGGGACGCTGAGAACCGTGATCGCTGCGCGTCCTGCTCCCGGGGCTGAGGACCAGTACGAATCGTGGTTGGCCCGGAGGATCCCCGGTGTCGAAGAGGTTCGGCCCGGCATCTGGTCGTTGCCGACGATCATGCCGGACAACCCTCTGCGATATGTCATCGCCTACGCGATCAGAACTGACGATGGACTCGTGCTAGTGGATTCGGGATGGCTGAGCGAGCAGTCCTGGGACGGTCTTGTGGACTCGATCGGGTCGATCGGATACTCGGTGCGGGACGTTCGGATGGTGCTGGTCACACATGCTCACGTCGATCACCACGGGCTCACGCGGCGAATAGTGGAGGAGAGCGGAGCCTCGGTTGCCATGCACCGTGCGGAAGCGGACGCACTGCGCGTGATCGCCGACTCGCTCACTTCGGATTCGATGCCACTCGCTTCCTGGCTGCAGGAGCGTGGTGCTCCCGCCGACGAGGTGGCGGAAATGATCGCGCAGATGTCCGACCAGACATTGAGTCAGATCCATCATTCACTCATCGCCCCGGACGTGCTGCTCGAGGACGGCGACCGCCCCGTTCCCGGTCGCCCCGACATCGTTGCGATTGCGACACCCGGTCACACCACGGGGCACCTGTGCTTCTACTTGGAGCGAGAGAAGCTGCTGCTCTCAGGTGATCACATTCTTCCCCGCATCACGCCGCATGTGACACGCCCGCCCATTATCGATGACGATGCCCTGGGGTCTTATCTCAGCTCGCTGACCAAGGTTGCTGATCTTGACGCCGTGGAGGTGCTCCCCGCACATGAGTACCGATTCTCGGATCTCAGGGGACGAGTGACCGGTTTGGTGGAGCACCATCATGAGCGCCTCGAGGAGATCCGAACCGCGCTCCAGGAACGGAGGTCCTCGTGGCAGGTCGCGACCCAGATCTCATGGTCGCGAGGGTGGGGCGCTACCCGAGGCTTCATGCGTCAGACGGCGCTCAGCGAAACGTACATACATCTCCGCTACCTCGAGCGCCTCAACGGCGTGCGACGCCCCGCTGATATTCCGGACTGCTGGGAACTCACCGGCTGACCACCGATCACCAAAGGATGACTATGAATCCCCATGACCTCAGGCGCGTGGACTTCACGCTGAACGACGACCAGCGGACAGTGAGCGAGGCGTTCGGCGCGTTCTTCGACAGCGAGTCTCCTACGTCACTTGTCCGTGCGTCCGAACCTCTCGGCTTCGACGCCCAGCTGTGGCGAAAGGCGGTTGAACTCGGCGCGACAACGATGGCGCTGCCCGGTCGCGTCGGCGGCGATGACGCCGGGATACTCGATGTGGCCCTCGTCGCTGAAGCGCTTGGGCGCACGCTTGCACCCATTCCGCTGCTGGAACATGTGGCTGCGACGCGTTTGCTCGCTTCCACAGGAGACCCGTCAGTCGCTGAACTCATCGAAGCCGCGGCGTCGGGCGAGCGAATTCTCGGGCTGGCGCTGCGGCCGCTGGACGGACGCAGCCTCGTGTCGACAGCGGCAGTAGCCGACGACATCGTTGGATTCGACGGGGACGCCATCGTCGTTTCAAGCGCGGACGCACCGCGGCCCTTGATGATCAACCAGGCATCACAGCCTGCCGCCTGGGTCGACCCTGGGGCGGAAGAGGTGCGGCAAGTCGCGAGCGACGACCCGGATGCGCTCTTTTCGCGAGCACAGCGTGAATGGAAGGTGATGACCGGCGCGGCGTTGGTGGGAATGACCGAAGGCGCCCTCGCGCTCGGAGTCGAGTTTGTGAAGACTCGCGAGACGATGGGGGTCCTCATAGGGACGCTCCAGGGGATCTCTTTCCAGCTTGCCGATGTCAAGATCGGCCTCTCCGGTGCACGCAATTACGTGCGCCGCGCGGCCTGGTTGCTGGACAACGAGCCAGAGCAGGAGCCGCATTTCGCATCGGGGGCGTTCGCCTACGCGGCGAAGATCGCGACCGAAGGCACCACGATCTCCGCGCACGTCCAGGGCGGGCTTGGCTTCACTGTCGAGGCAGACGCCAGCCTGTATTTCCTGCGCGCCAAAGGCTGGTCTCTGGCTGGCGGGCCTATCAGAGAAGACGTGCGAGCGGTCGGTGCTGCGTTGCTCGCAGCTCGGGTCGCGCGCAGCAACCAGCTCAGCACCGCGGCCGTCTGACCGCCAACCTCTCGAGGAGACAATCATGGACTTCAGCACGATCGAACTCGATGCGGAGCATCAGCAACTACAGACCGAGGTTCGTGCGTTCATCGCGGAGCACCTCACCCCGGAGGTGTTCGCACATGAACTCGCCACCGGAGACAACTTCAATGAGCGTGTGCACCGGGCAATGGGTGAACGAGGCTGGATCATGCCTCATTGGCCGAAAGAGCGGGGAGGAGCGGGGCTGGATCGGCTCGGGCTCCGCATTCTCGATGTCGAGTTCGGCAAGGCCAAGTTGCCCTCGGTGACACTGGGTACCACACGACTGATCTCGCCTGCCATAGAGAAGTACGCGTCTCCGGCGATTCGTGACGAAGTCCTCGCCGGAATCGCGGGCGGCAGCGTCCGACTTTGCTTGGGGTACACGGAACCGCATGGCGGCTCGGACATCGCGGGCGCGCGGACACGTGCGGTCAAAGACGGCTCCGATTGGGTAATCAACGGCTCGAAGATGTTCACAACCGGGGCGCATAACTCCCAGTACGCGTTCTTGATCACGCGGACTGATCCAACGCTGCCGAAGCACAAGGGCCTGTCCATGTTCCTTCTGCCGCTCGAAACCCCGGGTGTGGAGATCCAAGGGATCCGAGCGTTCAGTGGCGAGCGGACGAACATGGTGTTCTTCGATGATGTCCGTATCGATGAGAAGTACCTCCTCGGGGAGCCGAATGGCGGGTGGACAGTGCTGCGTGGCCCCCTCGACGAAGAGCACTCCATCGGGGATGGCAACCCGGACGGCTTGGACGAGGTGTCGATCGGCTGGATGTTCCTTCGAGAGGTGCAGGATGCGATCGACGGCGCGCTCGACTGGGCGGTCACTGCACGCCAGGATGGCACGCGACCGGCGGATGATCCGTCGGTCCTGGAGCGACTCGGCCGAATTGCCATCGAAGCCGAGGCCGCGCTCGTCACTCCGGGGCCTTCAGGTCGCGTGAAGGGCGGCGAGACGACGGTGCAGATCGGCTCCGAGCTTCTCGATCTCCTCGGCTACGAGGCACTCGTGTCGATGGGGCAGGCGGATGCGCTTGCAGGAGGGCAGGCGGAATTCGTCCACAGGTATGCGCAGGGCACCGTGACGTATGGGGGAACCGTGGAAGTCTTCCGCACGATCATCGCCCAGCACGAACTTGGTCTTCCCAGACCCAACTATCCCGGGAGCAAGGTTCTCCCGACAACCACCTCCGTGTAACACCGCACGGAAAAACAGAAGGAGAGACATGGCGATCGGAAAGCTCTTCCACATCATCCACATGACGGGAGATCTGCCGGCTCTGGAGGCCTGGTACGACGACGTGTTCAGCGTCGGCCGAGGTTTCCTGGACCACAACTACATGGAGGGCGAACGGCGCGATGCATCGCTGGTGCTCCTGGGCGACACGGTCATCGAGCCGATCTCCCCGGCTTTCCGTGTGGATGACTGGGACAAGTTCCCTCTCGGCAGGTTCTACAACCGTTTCGGCCAGCACTGGCACTCGGTCGCCTGGTATACGGACGACGCCGGCGAGATGTGGCAGCGATGCGTCGACAACGGCATCCGCGTGTATGTCGAGGGGGGTGTCCTGACGGACCAGAGGCCCGATCCCGCGTCGGCGATAATGACGCACCCGAAGGACACCATCACACAGCTGGAGTTCATGAATCCCGCCGGTGGTCCCCTCGAAGAGTGGGACCCCCGACTCAACCCCGCCAAGGGCTTCGATCCGGAGTGGTGGATCAAGAATCACCCGGTGAAGACTCCGGGGCTCGCGTACACGACGATCCTCACCAAAGATCTCGAAGCGGCAACGAAGGTGTACGGCGAAATCTTGGGAGGTACGCTCTTGCACAAAGGGTCGTCGGAGCTGACTGGCACCGAGGACGTTTACGTGCAGCTCGGCGACACGGTCGTGCAGCTGTCCAAGCCCAACGCCGATGGCACGCTCGCGGCGAACGACCTCGAGGCCAACGGCGAGATCCACCACGCCGCCGCCTTCCGGGTTCAGGATCTCGATGCGACGAAGGAGTACTTCGATTCGAAGGGGATCGCGACTCTGGCACGCGACGACGACACGCTGATCACCGACCCGGCTACGACGCACGGCGTGCCCTTCCGATGGACCACCTGGGACGTGCCGGGTGGTCCGCGGGTCCACGCGTAGCGTCAAGAGGGTCGCGCGACCAGCTTGGAGTGGGCGCGCGGCCCTCCGTCCAGGTAGATACTTTATTGCGTACCGTAACCGTTACCGGAAAAGCGTTGACAGGATGCATGCCTGACCATAGTGTGGCAACGCAGCATCCACGCTTCAGGTGCGGGTCGCTCGGAATGGACCGGCCGGAACTCTACAAAGAAGTAGAAAAGAGGAAACAATGATGTTCTTCAAACGCAGTCTGCCCCGCTTGCTCGCGGGAACGGCCCTGGCAGCGGTCACGGCCCTGGCATTGGCAGGGTGCCAGGGTGCCGCGGCCGGTGGGCCGAATGGTGGGGAGAACGCCGGCGGCGAAAGCGTTCCGTTCGGCTCAAGCGACGCAGAGTGGGCAGCCGCATTCGAGGATGCCGAGCCCGTCGAACTCGTGATGCAGTCTGCCAACTCCGCAACCTCGCTCCAGGGCGAACTCCAGGCGCGAGAATGGAGCCGGCTAGAGGAGATCACGGGAGGCAAAGTCAAGGTCGAGCTCGTGTTCGGCGATGCGATCGCCGCAAACGTTGAAGCAGACGAGGCCCTCGCGGACGGTCGCATCGACCTCCACCTGCTCGTGCCGTTCCTGCAGCCGTCTGACTTCCCGGTTTCGGGGCAGTTCGCGCTTGAGACGACTGTAACGCGCGACAGTCCGCTCGTTTCGGGAACCCTCGCCTCGTTCGGTGCCGTGAATGAGACGCTACATCAGACGGACGAACTGATCACCGAGTACGCCGATAGGAACCTCACAGTGATGAACCCGCTGGTCCACACGGGCAACGTCGTGATGGCGTGTTCCGAACCGCTGACCAGCCTCGCCGATCTCAAGGGCAAGCAGGTACGCGTCGGACCGCAACCCGCGTTCGGACAGGTCGAAGCGCTTGGCGCGACGCCGGTCTCCGTAGCCTACGCAGACCTTTTCGAATCGCTTCAGCGCGGCATCGTAGATTGCCTGGTCATCGGCCTGACCACGATGCAGGGCATTCCGGGAATGATTGACCTCGTCCCGTATCTTCACTCACCGGTAGGAACGGGATTCGTGTCCACCCCTGGGATCGAGGTCGTGGGCGGTCGCTGGTCGGAGTTCTCGCTTCCGCTGCAGCAGCTGATCTGGGACACCTTTCACAGAATCGATCTGCTGTCCGTGCAGGACTTTGTGAGCACGGAGGCGGAGAACACGGTCGACTCTGCGGAGGCTGCTGGCGGGGGTCTGCTCACCTTCGACGAGGAGGTGAGCGCCGCACTCAAGGCGCACAACGAAGGGATCGTCGGAGCGTGGGAAGCCAGCACGCTCGTCGACGGTGGAGCTTTCACCAAGCGCCTCGACTCCGCTTACGAGAAGTGGGAGGGGCTCATCGCGGACGCAGGCTACTCCACCGCTGAGGCCGCCGAGGTCGAAGCCTGGCGTGGCGTGGACACGGACTGGTCGGCATTCGAAAAGGCCTACAACGAGAACGTGACCATCCCCTACCGGCCCCAGGGGTAGGAGTGGAGGTCTCGGAGCGGTCGTGTACTGCTCCGAGACCTCACAGCAGCGAATCTCACATCAGAAATCCACGCAGTGAAGATAGTCCGAACAGAGGCCACATATCATGACTGAGAACTCCGAGAAGCCGGGCACCGGCTCTCGCCCGATCAAGATCCTCGAGATCATCGGCGCAGCCGTCATCTTCGTGATGATGTTGCATACTCTTGCAAATGTCGTCGGGCGATTCGCCTTCAACTTCCCGGTACTGGGGACGCTCGAGATCGTGCAGTACTGGTACATGCCGACCATCGCCTTCTTGGGCTTTATCGTGGCCAAGTTCTTGAACGAACACATCGAGGCGCCGATCATCTTCGACAGTCTCACCTGGGGCAACCGCCGGCTGCTCGTGATCGTCAACGGCATTCTCGCCGTCGTGACGTGTCTGCTCTTCGCCTACTTCACTTTCGTCGGGCAAGCGCTCCACGGGGTTGAAACGGGGGCCACAGCCGGCGCGTCGACCGTGCCGATCTGGCCGGTCATGTTCCTGTTGCCTGTCGTCTACCTCATTCTTTCCGCTCAGTGGGCCATCGACGTGTTGAGCGCTGCCCGTGGCCGAATTGACGAAACGGATGAAGCGGATCAGACCATGGCAACCTTCGTCTCGGACGACATGAGCGACTCGACGGAGGCCGCGCGATGACAATCTCAACCGACACCCCCACTACCCACACAGTCGCCGCCGTTCCGAGATCGATGTTGCGCGACAGGAAGAAGTCGAGTCGCCGACCGACATGGGCGTTCGCTCTGCTCGTGGTTCTCGCGATCGTGTTCGTGGTACTCATCTTTGTTGTACCCACCCGGGAACTCGTGGGTGGTGCGAGCATCGCGCTGATGCTCGTCCTCATGTTCATGAAGCTTCCCATCGGATTGGCGCTCACGATCCCCGGTGTAATCGGGATGTATTCCATCAGCGGTTTCCGTGCGATGGAGAACATCATGACGAGCACACCGATCAGTGCAACTGCCAGTTGGTCGCTCAGCGTGCTGCCGATGTTCATCTTGATGGGCATGCTCTTGGCATCTTCCGGCATCACCTCGCGGGTATACCTCGCGGCTCGACTTTGGACCGGCTGGCTACCCGGGGGACTCGCGGTTGGGACGAACGTCGCGGGTGCAGGGCTCGCCGCCGTGTCGGGTTCGACGATAGCCAACTCGTTCGCGCTCGGCCGTGTGGGAATCCCGGAGATGCTGCGGAGTCGCTACGATCGTCGACTCGCGGTCGGATCGGTGATCATGGCCGGTTTGCCCGGGCAGCTGATTCCACCTAGCACCTTTCTCATCATCGTCGCGGGTATCACGGGGGCGGCGGTTGGGCCGCAGCTGATCGCCGGTATCGTCCCGGGTCTGCTGATGGTCGCCATGGTGTGCATCACGATCGTGCTCTTCTCCGTCTTCGCTCCGCGGCTCGCGGGGCGATCGAAGGAGCAGCGTGAAGAGGCCGCCATGGAGGAGGGAGCCACCGCAACGTGGCGGGAGCGCTTCGCGTCACTTAGCGGCGTCTGGCCACTGCTCGTCCTTTTCCTGGCCATCTTCGGCACTATGTTCGGCGGAATCCTCACCGCAACTGAGGCGGGGGCCATGGGAGCCTTTGTTGCAGTTCTTCTGGCGATGTATTTCCGGCGCGGAGACCACCCGCTCAAGCATGTGTTGAAAGGGGCACGCGAGGCAGTCTCGACTGTCGGCGCGATCTTCTTCGTGCTGATCGGTGCGCACGTCCTCACCCAGCTCATCGCGGTCACTCGCATCGGCACGCTCTTCTCGGACACGATCATCGGTCTCGGGCTCGATCGCATCGGGTTCCTGGTCGTGGTCATGGTCGTGTACCTGATCCTGGGTATGTTCATGGATCCACTCGCGATCCTGCTTCTGACCATTCCGATCCTGCAGCCCACAATCGAAGGTCTCGGCATCGACCTGCTCTGGTTCGGCGTGTTCGCGGTGATCATGGGCGAGCTGGCGATCCTGACGCCGCCGGTCGGCGTGCTGACCTTCATCATGCACGGACTATCTCAGGACAAGGAGGTGAACCTTGGCACCAAGATCAGCCTCAAGGACATCTTCGTCGCGGTGCTCTGGTTCCTTCCGACGATCCTCATTCTGGTTGTGCTGTTGATCGTCTTCCCGGAATGGGTGACGTTCCTTCCGAATCTGATGTAGACGAGCCGGCGTCACGAAGTTCCTTATCCGTTCGACTCCGTGTGGGGGCGTTCCCGAAGGGGGTGCGCACCCCGGGAGCACCTCATCACAAGGAGTTTTTATGTCACTGACCGAAGCAATCCAGACGAGGAACGACCTCGGCCGAGTACTCAGGCCGAAGACGATCGCGGTCGTCGGCCTGAAGGATGGTGCCGCCTTCGGGCCATACTTCGAGCCAACGTTGCAGAGCGACGCGAAGGTCTTCTTCGTCAACCCCAAGTACGACACAGTCATGGGTCAGAGGACCTACCCGACGTTGTCCGACATCGGTGAACCGATCGATGTGGTCTATTGCGTCACCGGCGCCGCCGTCACCACGGCGATCGCGGAGGAAGCGGCGACGTTGGACGTCGGCGGGCTCGTTCTCATCGCTGGCGGGTTCGCGGAGATGAACGAGGCGGGTGCCGCGCTCCAGGAGAGACTCGTCACAGCTGCTGATGAGTCCGGAATGCAGGTGGTTGGACCGAACGGCCTTGGAATCATCAATGTTCCGAATCGAATCAGCCTCACCATCGCGAGCGATCACAAGCGACGGCCGGGGGGCATCTCTGTCGTCTCGCAGAGCGGGGCGTTGCTGTCCGGCGTGGCTATGGCGGCCTGGGAGAGGCCGAACGTCGGACTGAACGTCCTCGTCTCCGCTGGCAATGAAGCGGTTACCGATCTTGCCGACTATGTCGATTATCTTGCCGACGACCCCGGCACCAGCGCCATCGGACTCGTCGTCGAGAAGATCCGCCGCCCGGAGACGTTCTTCGCAGCCGCGCGGAAAGCGATCGCGAACGGCAAGCCGATCGTCGCGCTAAAGCTCGCCCGCAGTGTGCGCACCCAGGAGCTCGCCGCCTCACACACAGGATCAATGACAGGTGATGCGTGGGTTTACGACGTTGCATTCAAGCAGGCTGGAATCGGGATCGCGCGCGATCCCGAAGAACTGGTCGATCGGCTTGCGATCATCGAGCAGCTGGGCGAGACGCATCACACCGAGGTGAAGAACGTCGCCATCATCACCTTCACGGGCGGATTCGCATCGATGACGATGGACATTGCCACTGACGAGGGTGTCAATGTCCCGGCTCTCGATGACTTCCGGCCGTGGGTGTCCGAGCTGCTGCCGGGGGTGACCGTGCCAAACCCGCTTGACTCGACCGGCTTGGGATCGCAGCATTGGCCGGAGATCGTCGCGAAGTACGCGGAATCTCCCGACGTGGACGCCCTCCTTTTCGTCCACCCGCTGGCAGAGGAGGACGAGGGGATCGGTGTTTCTCCGGTGCAGGTATTCGCTGAGTACTCGACGAAGGTGAACAAACCGTTCATTGTCTCGAACTGCGCGACGTCGTTGGGAACGTGGGCTGGCCCGATCATCGACGGCTTCCCGGGAGCTGCAACGGGTCGAGGGCCCCGCTCGACGTTGCGCGGGCTACAGACTCTTGGCGACTTCGTGCGCGCGCGCGCGGCGATCAGCGCAGAGCGGTCGACTGTCGCTCCAGTGAGCCGTCCCTCGTCTGTGACGATCACGCAACCAGAGGGCGAGATGCTCCCGTTCGCGAACGCCATGGAGCTGCTCGCCTCAAACGGTATCCCGGTCGCCCCCTATCACCTGATCTCGGCTGATGCGGATGTCAGCGAGCCCTCTTTTGCCGGGCCGTACGTCGTCAAGCTTGCCGATGTCGGACACAGGACCGAGCACGGGGCGGTGCTGCTCAACGTCACAGCAGACAAACTCTTCGAATCTGTCGCGAAGCTGCGCGAGATCGCGGAGGGAGATGACCTCGCGCCGCTCGTTGCCGTGCAGCCGATGGCGAGCTCCCGCGGAGAAGCATTCCTGGGTATTCAGAACGGAGAGCTCGGCCCGATGGTCGTCTTCGGTCTGGGCGGCATCTTCGTCGAGGTGCTGAACCGTATCGGCGGGCGCATGGCGCCGCTGACGCGCTCGGACGCCAAATCACTCATCGCCGAGTTCGAGGATGCGAAGCTGATGCATGGATTCCGTGGCCAGCCATCGTGGGATCTGGACGCACTTGCCGACATCCTGGTGAACGCAGGCAAGCTCGCGGCGGGGTCTGTGGACTGGCTGGAATCTCTTGACGCCAACCCGGTGCTCGTCACGGAGGACGGGTTCCTCGCCGTCGACGCTCTGTGCCTCGTCCGGAAGGTCTAGGACGCATGTACGTCCTCGGTCGTCTCGGGCGGGCGACCGTGGACTTACGCATCCGACGTGGCTGGATCGTGGCACGGTGATGAACCGGACTGCGCCATCGTGGGCAGTAGCAGCATTGCTCTCGATGAGCGGTCTGGTCGCCGCGCTGAATCAGACGTTGGTCATCCCTCTCATTCCGGTGTTTCCGGAATTGCTCGGGGTTAGCTCGGAAGATGCTTCTTGGTTCGTGACGGCTACGCTTTTGGTGGGCGCAGTGAGCATTCCCACGGTTTCGAGGCTCGCCGATATGTACGGTCGCCGGGTGATGCTGCTCTGCTGCCTGCTGATCCTGGTGCTGGGCGCGATCACCTCGGGGCTCGGGGACTCTTACGCGATCATCATCGTAGGTCGCGCGCTGGCCGGCTTCGGATTGGCCCTGATACCGATCGGGATCGCCATTCTCCGAGACGTCATGCCCCCGCAACGAATGGGCACCGCAGTCGCGCTCATGAGTGCCACGCTTGGCATCGGCACGGCACTCGGACTTCCGCTCTCAGGCGTTCTGTACGAGTCGCTCGGCTGGCGGTGGGTATTCTGGCTCACTGCGATAGTCGGGGCCGCTCTCGCGGTGGCTGTTCTCGTGTTCGTACCACGAACGCTGATCCGGCACGGCGGTCGCTTCGACGTTCCAGGCGCGCTCATCCTCGCGGTGGCCACGGCCTCGCTCCTGCTCGTCATCTCCAAGGGTGGGGTGTGGGGCTGGAGTTCAGGCATCACGCTGGGCTTGGGTACCCTCGCGGTCGCTGCCTTCGGAGTATGGGTCGCAGTGGAGCTACGACGCTCTGAACCGCTCGTCGACCTGCGTACTTCGATCAGCCGCCCCGTGTTCGCGACAAACACCGCCGCGGTCCTGGTCGGATTCGCGCTCTTCATCAACCTTCTGGTGGCGATGCAGCAACTCCAGGCCCCGGTGGAGACCGGCTATGGACTCGGCCACAGCGTTCTGTTCGCGAGCGTGCTGATGATTCCGAGCGGTCTTCTTATGGTCGTGCTTTCGCCGCTGACCGGTCGGCTGCTCGACGCCGCCGGCGGACGTGTGGTGCTGTTGGGCGGGGCGGTCGTGATGTCAATCGGTTACCTGCTCCGTATCCTCCTGGTCGCTGGAGAGTGGGGGATCGTCATCAGCACGACGGTTGTGAGCCTGGGAACGGCGTTCGCCTATGCTGCAATGCCGACGGTGATAATGCAGTCGGTGCCGGAACCGATGACAGCCGCAGCGAATGGGCTCAACACTCTTTTGCGGCAGATCGGGACGTCCCTCTCGAGCGCGGCAGTCGCGGCAGTGCTCGCAACAGGAACGATTGTCGTTCACGGCGTGTTGTACGCGGACTGGGAGATGCTCGTCGTGCTCAACATGCTGGCAGCGATCGCATGCATCGGCGCTGCCGCACTGGCGGTGCTCATCCCGCGCGGGCGGCTGCCGTTCGCCTGACGGCTGCTGAGAAGGTCTGTCACCCGGCGACGAAGTCCATTACCGCGCTCATGGCGGCTGGCGCATCGGGGGTGCGGTAATGATCAACGCGAGGGAGAGTGGTCGCGCTCGCACGAGGGAGCGCGCTGATAATCGCATCTGTAGGTCCGACGGTGTCACGCTCGCCCAGGACGATCAGCACCGGGGCTGCGAGGCCGGACAGCTCTGTCAGAGCGGGTGGACCGAGACTCGTTCGTGCGTACGCCGCAATTGCCTCCAGTCGGTTCCCCGCGCTGGCAGCCATCGATCGGAGGAGGCGGGTAGTTTCATCATCGTCCTCCCCGAGGAGGCGTGCGCTGAGCGCCTTGCCGGTGCCATCCGCTGGCCACATGCCATCGCCGATTCCCAGCAGAGCCAGCCGGGCGAATGCGTCCGGAGCGTGGATGGCGGCGTGCAGCAACAGGGCAGATCCCGCCGAGAATCCGATTGCCAGATCCGCATCGCGCCCGGCGTCGAGTAAGGCCTGCACCACATCCTCTCTCGCCGTATCACCGGCCAGGGGGGAGCTGCCGTGTCCAGGCAGCTCGAACGAGACCGTCTCGATGTCGATGTCCGCAAGAAACTCGGGCCACCCTGCCTCAGCCCAGGTGGCCTCGAACGACGAGGCGAAGCCGTGGACCAGCAGCGCCCGCTGAGTCATTGCAGCGGGTCTGCAAAATGAAGGGCGGGGGCGTCATCGCCGACAGCCATCAGCTCGGTCTGCGAGAGCGTTGGTGCAGCAGCGCCCAAGCGTGAGGCCAATGTCGGAGCGTCGATGCCGATGGCTTCATAGATGGTCGCATATCGGGGGAGTCGATCCGGCGGGCCCAGCAGCTTGTGCTGGGTGACCGTACCCACCTCCGGTATCGCGGCGCGGAGTTCTGGAATGTGAGTGGCGGAGTACCAGTCCAACCACTCCTGTTCGGAAGCGGCGTTTGCCGGGCTTGCGAAGACGATGAGAGTGGCCATTGTGTTCCTGCTTTCTGTTTGCGTGCGCGGACGGGGCGCTCGGATTCGTGTTGACAGGAGTATACGTTCTTTTGCAGAAGCTGCTACGGTAAGTCCTACGAGTGGCCTTGCGAAAGCAGGCGCACTTCCTCCCAACTCGCAGAGCAGCGAAGGATGCACACGCATGTCTCAAGAACCGGTTCGGACTCTCTACATCAACGGCGAATGGCGGTCAGCGAACGGCAGCGGCTCGTTCGCTGTGACCGATCCCAGCACTACGGAAATCATCGGTTATGCGTCTGATGGTGGCCGCGCCGAGACTGAGGAGGCGATCATCGCCGCTCAGGCCGCGCTGGGACCATGGTCTTCCACGACCGCATACGAGCGCGCAGCCGTTCTCTCCAAAGCACACGCGTTATTGCGCGAGCGTCATGAGGAACTCGCGCAGCTCCTGAGCCAGGAGCAAGGCAAGCCGATCCGCGCTGCGCGCACCGAGGTCACCTACGCGGGCGACTTCCTCTCGTGGTTCGCCGAGGAAGCCAAGCGCATCGGCGGCGTCACCATTCCCTCGGCCCGCGCCGACCAGCGATTCATCACCATGCGTCAGCCCGTGGGAGTAGTCGCGGCAATCACGCCATGGAACTACCCGATCTCGATGATTACGCGCAAGCTCGCGCCCGCCCTCGCAGCAGGCTGCACAGCGGTGCTCAAGCCCGCGGCACAGACGCCCCTTCTTGCCGCCGCGACCATCCGGCTGTTCGAAGATGCGGGCGTTCCCGCTGGCGTTCTCAACATGATCACGAGCCAGCGCGCGGCCGAGGTCGGCGACACACTTGTGGAGTCTCCGATCGTGCGCAAGCTTACGTTCACGGGTTCCACAGCCATCGGGAAGATGCTCGCCGCGAAGGCCGCGACCACACTCAAGCGCGTGTCTGTGGAGCTGGGCGGTCATGCCCCGTTCATCGTTATGCCCGACGCCGACCCGGTGCGCGCAGCCAAGGGAGCAGCCCTTGTCAAGTTCCTGAACACCGGCCAGGCATGCATCAGCCCGAACCGGATCTACGTCCACCGCTCTCTTTACGAGACGTTTCTGGCCACCCTTGAGCAACGCGTCGGCGCACTCAAGGTCGGAAAGGGCACGACTGAGGGCGTCGGGATCGGTCCGCTGATCGACAACCGTGCGACGGAGAAGATGGAGTCACAGGTCGGCGACGCGCGGGAGAAGGGCGCCAGAGTCGTCATAGGCGGGCGTCGGATCGCTGTTGATGGGCTTGATGGCGAGAACTTCTACGCCCCGACGGTTCTCGCCGACGTCACCCCGGAGATGCTGATCTCGAGCGAGGAGACTTTCGGGCCAATCGCCGCTGTGGCTCCGTTCGACGACGAAGACGAAGTGATCCGGCTCGCCAACGACACTGAGTACGGCCTCGCGGCCTATCTGTATACGAATGACCTCTCTACCGCGATCCGGGTAACCGAGCGGTTGAAGTTCGGCATGGTCGGCGTCAACGACATCAATCCGACGTCAGCCGCGGCGCCGTTCGGCGGTGTCAAGGCCAGCGGTCTCGGTCGTGAGGGCGGATACGAGGGAATCGACGAATACCTCGACACCAAGCTCGTCGGCATCGCCGTCTGACCAGATTGTCCTGCGTCGAACACTTCAAGAGGGGTATCCCATGAGAGCGCTGCAGATAGCGAGTTGCGAGGGTGGGCCGCGCGCCGAGATCGTGCGCCTTTCGGATGAGGAACTCGGCGAAGGGGATGTGAGCATCACTGTCGAGTTCTCAGCGGTCAACTTCAAAGATGGACTCGCCGTGACGGGAGCGTCTCCAGTGATGAAGCGGTCGCCGCTCGTTGCAGGCATCGATCTGGCCGGTGTGGTGGAGAGCGCGCCCGCCGGCTCCGGTCTCGCGGCGGGAGACAAAGTCGTGGTGAATGGCTGGGGCCTCGCGTTCGACCACAACGGAGGCTTCGCAACGAGGGCCCGAGTGCCTGCCTCATGGGTCACCCAGCTGCCCGCACGGTTCACGACGTGGCAGGCGATGGCTATCGGGACGGCTGGCTACACAGCCGCGCTCTGTGCGTTAGCGATTCAGCGACACGGGGTCGCCCCGGCTGACGGGCCGTTGGTCGTGACAGGCGCGGCCGGGGGGGTGGGGTCCGTGGCGATTGCCCTGCTCGCTTCGCTCGGTTTCGAGGTCCACGCGTCGACTGGCAGACTTGCAGAGCGCGACTATCTCAGGGTGCTCGGTGCGACTGAGGTTCTTGACCGAGCTGAGCTTTCGGCGCCGGGGCCGCGTCCGCTTGCGTCGGAGCGTTGGGCAGCCGGCGTTGACAGCGTCGGAAGCCACAGCCTGGTCAACGTGCTGTCGAAAATCAAGTACGGAGGTATCGTCGCCAACTGCGGACTCGCGCAGGGGATGGATCTCCCAGGGTCTGTCGCGCCATTCATTCTGCGTTCAGTCACGCTCGCTGGCATCGACTCTGTGAACGCCTCAACAAAGAAGCGCGTAGAAGCCTGGGACCTGCTCGACGCGCAGTTGGACACGAATCATCTGGAATTGATGACCACAACCGTCGGTCTGGACGAGATCGTCTCCGCAGCGGAGCGAGTGCTCGCAGGTGAAGTACGCGGCCGAACGGTCGTCGACGTCAACGCTTAGCGAGCTGCGGCAGGAGGACGCGCACCATTCCTTCCTGAGCGGCTGTAGCCACCTGGACACCGTCTCGCGTGTAGAAGCGTGCGGATGTCAGGCCACGACTCCCGCCAGACTGGGGGCTTTCGTGGATGAACAGATGCCATTCATCCATACGCACAGTTGTGTGCAGCCACAATGCGTGGTCAAGGCTCGTCGCCGCGATGTCCGAACGCCAGTCCAAACCGTGACGCAGAAGCGCCGGTAGTAACAGCGCGTGGTCGCTGGCGAAAGCGAGCGCAGCATGATGGAAGTCAGGATCGTCGGGCAACTCCTCCTTGGCGCGAATCCAAATCGCGTGCTCGTCCTGGCGTCCACGCCAGGACGGGGGCACTTCGCGGATGTCGAACGCCCTTTCCAGCCCGGATGACATGCCAGGCGCGGGCGGCACCGGCGGTGGGAGGTCGTCTGGAGGGGTCATTCCGGTGGGCATGGGCGTCTGGTGCTCAAGACCGTCTTGTTTGGCTTGGAAGGACACGATCGTCGAGAAGAGGAGGGATCCGTTCTGGAAGCACTGAACGCGCCTGCGCGCGAAAGACCGACCGTCCTGCAGTCGTTCGACGACATACTCGACCGGGCGTCTTAGATCTCCGGAACGCAGGAAGAACGCGTGCATCGCGTGAGCGTTCCGCTCGTTGACGGTGCTCGCGGCGGCCGCAAGCGATTGCCCCAGGTACTGCCCGCCATAGATGTTCGGCGCGTCGCGCGACATCGTCTGTCCGACAAACGTGTCAGCGCGATTCTCGACCGTCTCGAGAGAAAGAACGTTCAGCAGGCTCAATCCGTTCGTCATCGCATTTTCCACTGCGGCGCGCGCTTCTCGGCGAATGCGTTTGGGCCTTCGAGCATGTCCTCTGTGCTTTCTATCGCGGCCTGATACATTTCGGAGTAGCGCCACTGTGCATCGACAGTCAGGTCGCGGCCGGTTTTCACGATTCGCTTGATCGCCTGCACGGCAAGGGGAGCGCATTCCACTATTTCGTCGGCCGTCGCGTTCGCTCGCGCGAAGAGCGCTTCCCGATCTTCGACCACCTCGCTGATGAGCCCGATCTCATAGGCCCGCCCGGCGCTGATCGGCGAGCCGGTCAGCTGCATACGAAGGGCTTCGCCGAGAGGAATCATGCGAGACAGGTGAATGAGGCCGGGCCCTGCGATCAGGCTCCGCCGCGGCTCAGGGAGGCCGAACACCGAGGGTTCGGTTGCGATCCGGATGTCGCAGTACAGCGACAGCTCGAATCCGCCTGCCAGGCAATAGCCGTCGATCGCCGCGATGACGGGCTTTCGAGACTCCTCGATCGCCCTGAACGCCTCACGGACTGATGGTCGCGGCGCCAACGGCCCCTTTGTTGCATCACTGCCGTCGGACTGAAGCCGGTTGGCCATCTCCTTGAGGTCCGCGCCGGCCGAGAAAGCGCGTCCACCTGCACCAGTGAGGATCGCGACCAGGAGCTGGTCATCGCTATTGAACTCATCGAACGCCTCGCTCAAAGAGCGCATCACCGTGCTGCTGAGCGCATTCATAGCGTCCGGCCGATTGATCGTGATTACAACCTTGCGTCCTTCGACCTCGTAGTTCACAACATCCGAGTCCGTCATCGAATACCTCGCTCATTCTCATCCACCGCGGTCATTACGGTAAGGCATACCATATCATGACCGTGCAGGGCAAATGGGGTTGATCGGATAAGACAGCAGAACTCGGGATCATCTCGACGAGGCGGTCCGAGTCCGACCGCTCGACGTCCATCTGGGATAGGTCGACTCTCTTGACGTCGACCCGTATCGCCCGCGCTGCATATCCTCGGATCCCGGTGAGCGACCACGCTCTGCCGGAGTTCCAGAAGCAGGTCCGCTGGAAACCAGGCCCGCTACCGTCTGGTGCAGCGACTGTGATGACCGGGACGCCGCCGCCGGACTGGGGTGCTGACCCTGAACTCGGGTGTCCGAAATGTGTCCCGAGCGTCCCGAGAAGCACGATCCTGACGAGTTTTCTGGAGCCTCGAGTGCATGCCGAGTTAGCGCCAGAGATGTCCGGGATCGCCGGAACATCGAGGTCCTTAGTGGTTCGTATGTCCAAGAGCCGGGTGGTGCTCGAAGAGAGCGAATGGGCGCGCACCACCCTGCTAAGGTGGAGACCTCGCAAGGGGTCCAGGGGTTCAAATCCCCTCGTCTCCGCCATGAAATCCCAGATCAGAGGCTAGATTCCTAAGCCGTTCGGTTCGGAATTTTTCGCCGGTGTGGCCGAATTCGAGACGTTAGTGTCCCTGTAGTGTCCCGCCTTATTCTGAGTGGCTTCTGCGTCGCCGAGGCGACGCACGAAATCACGCCGTTGTCCTTCGCCGAGGATGTGCGCGTAGATCTTCAGAACAGTGCGTGGATCGTCACCGAGGTATTCGGCCACTTCGTGGACAGGAGTCCCCAGCCTGAGCCATGTCGACGCCGCGTAGTGGCGTAGTGCATGGCGTCGGAAGCCGAGAGAGAACTTGCGCACAACGCCAGCCTTCAGCTGCCCGCCATACCTGTTCGTGAAGAGGTATTCATCGGCCGACTTACCGTCCGCGTACTTCTGGAAGATTTCAAGCGCGCGCGGGGACAGCGGTACCAATCGGGTTCCGCGCCATGACTTCGGATCCTTCTCCTCGTAGTTGTCCGAGTGCGAGCGCGTCACGGATAGTTGCGCAAGGGGAATTTCGATCAGCCACCCGACACGCATCGCTCGCAATTCGCCCCATCGAAGACCGGTCAGCGACTTGAACTCGTACACGTCCGCAATGTCCTCGCGGCGCTCGCGCAGTACCTCGAGCCTTGCCGCAAGGATCTCGGGCGTCGGAATATCGCCGGGGCTTACCGATGGTTGAGTGATCGATGAAGCGCCCTGGGTCTGATGGAGACTCGCGCTATTTGATTCCCACCAGTTGATCGGTGGTGGTTTGGCCAGCATAGAACGTCTGCTCGAACTCGGCGGGTGGGACGTCGCTGAGGTAGCCGTGCAGGCGCTGCGTGTTGTGCCAGTGCACCCATCCGAGGGTCGCGAGCTCGAGGTCCTCGACGGTCTTCCAGGGGCCAGGGCGTGCGGGTCCGCGGACGAGTTCGGTCTTGTAGTACCCGTTCACGGTCTCGGCCAGGGCGTTGATGCTCCTATAGTTGTCAACTCATGATTTCGCCGGTTCTCGGGTCGGTCTTCACGAGGTGGTAGACCTCGCGGATCACGTAGCGTTTCAGGCAGCGGATGATGTCTCGTTTGCTCTTGCCCTCGGCGGTGCGTCGGGCGACGTAGGCGATGGTGGGTTCATGGAACCTCATCCTGACGATGACGGTCCGGTAGATCGCCGCGTTGAGCTGCCGATGGCCGCCGTGGTTGATGCGGTGCTTCCCGCTGGTCATCCCTGACCCGGTGGGGTCGGGGCTGATCCCGGCGAGTTTCGCGAACGCGGCCTCGCTCTTGATGCGTTCGGGGTTGTCTCCCGCGACGATGAGGATCTCTGCGGCGGTGTCGACACCGATCCCGAACTCGTCCAGCAGGTGCGGTGCGCGCTGGAGCACGAGCTGCTCGATCTGTGCTTCGAGGTCTTTGATCTCCTCGTTGAGAGCGATCCAGCGTCTCGCGATCGAGCGGAGCGCATGACGGTTCGCGTCCTCCGGTGTGGCCAGCCCGCGGGGGCGGAGCGCGGCGCAGTGCCTCGCAACCATCTTCTGCGTCTTCTTCGCGGTTTCCTTGCGCAGGTCCTCGGTGGCGTGGACGAGCATCGCTTTGAGAGTGACCATCGCGCCGGTGCGGTCCTTCACCGCGGTATCGTGCGCGACTTTCAGTTGACGGATCATCTCGACGACGCCGTCCGCGGTCTTCGGAATCGCGGTCGCGAACCCTGCGAGCACGGCTCGGGCGGCGTTCTCCGCGTCCAGGGTGTCGGACTTGCCGTTGAGCCTGCGCAGCCGCCGATCGGGTCGTGAGACCTCGATCACCTTATGCCCGTGGCGACGAACAAACGAGGTCAGTCCGGCCCCGTAGGAGCCGGTGCCCTCGATCCCGAACGCGATGATCTTCCCGAAACCCGCCGCCCACTCCAGCAGCTGCCTGAACCCGGCGGTGTGGGTCGAGATCGTCAGCGTCGCGAGGATCCCGCCGATCGAGTCCATCACCGCGGCGACATGGATGTGCTTGTGGGTGTCGACGCCGATGACGACGTGCCCCGAACGGGCGGTCTCAATCTCGGTCATGTTCTTCTGTTACTCCTGCCGTTAGCGTGGTGTCACGCTGTCGCCGGCGGGTGGACAGGACTGTCATGGGGACGCGTTGTCGAGACTGCTCCAGGCTCCTATCAGGTCACGCCCGATCCGGCGGCAGCGGTTACTGCGCGCCCGGCCGGAGGCTCGACAGATCAACGCCAAGGCACCCTGCGGGCCAATCGTAAGCAAGGGTCAGAACACTCCGGCCAGGACTTCCTCATCCTCGCGGGATGCGGCAGAAACAGACTGACAGTCATAGCTGTCGCCGACGGTCCCGATCGACGGCGTCTCTCCGATCTCCGCGAGTCGTTCGCCGTAGCGAATCGACGTGAATTGAGACCCCGCGTCGCTGTGACACCTCAGATCCTCGTGGTGACGACCTCTCGACCAGCGGGCCATCTCGATCGCGTCGAGGACCATCTCGGTGCGCATGTGAGATGCGCACCGCCACCCGACGATCATCCGTGAGTACGCGTCGATGATGAAGCAGACATACGCGACGCCCGCCCACGTCGGCACGAACGTCAGATCGGTGACCCAGAGCCTGTTCGGCGCGGTCGCGGTGAACTCCCGTTTCACGAGGTCCGGGTGCCGCGTCGATGTCGGATCCGGCCGGGTCGTCTTGACTCGCTTGCTCCGGATCGCGCCCTCGATGCCGGCAGCCCGCATCAGCCGGCCCGTCTGGTCCCGGCCGGTATCGATCCCGGCGCGGCGGGCGGTCTTCCAGAGCTTGCGGACCCCATAGACGCAGTAGTTCGCGTTCCAGAGCGTGACCAGCTCAGGCATCAAGACCGCGTCGCTCACCGCGCGCGCCGAGGGGGCGCGGTCTTTCGCGGCGTAATAGGTGCTCGGAGCCACCTGCAACAGGCTGCAGATGGGCTCGACTCCGAGGCGGCGGCCTTCGACGACGTCGTTCTTGTTCGCGTCGATGAACGCGACTACTTCCGATGTTGGCGGTCGAGCTCCGCCCCGAAGAAAGACGCAGCCCTCTTCAGAATTTCGTTAGCCCGACGAAGCTCACGGACCTCTTGCTCCAGCTCCCGCAGCTTCCGCGATTCGGCCGTGGTCACGCCAGCCACGTTGCCGTCGTCGATGTCGGCCTGCTTGACCCACGTCCTGACGGACTCGATCCCGTATCCGAGCTGCGTCGCGACCCGCTGGACCGTCCCGTGCTCGGTCCCCAGCTCCGCTCGCAGAGTTCGCACCATCCGGACCGCTGCGGCCTTCTCCTCCGGCGAATACCGACGCGTGGTCGGCTTCCCAGATCCCTCATTCGACACCATGACTCCATCCTCGTTTCCAAAGTCAGGAGTCTCCAACAAAGCCAGGGCGCTTCAGTTCTTCCACAAGCAGGAGATGCAGTTCCAAGCCAGTCCCGGCAAGCCGGATGCAATCTTCGCGCGTCGAATGCAGGAGGTGCTCGGTGGCCAGTACGGGGAGATCACGGTCGCGATGCAGTACGGCTTCCAGGCCTGGAACGCACACCTTCCCGGAAAGTATCGCGACCTGCTCTACGGAATCGGGGCTGAGGAGTTCGGTCACGTAGAGATGCTCGCCATCATGATTGCGCAACTGGTGGAGAAGGCTCCCGTCGAGCAGTCTGAAGCGGCCGCGGCATCCGACCCCGTCCTCGGCGCGGTCATCGGAGGCATGGATGTGCAGGCGGCAATCGTCGCCGGTGCCGGCGTCCGGCCGGTCGACAGCAACGGAAATCCGTGGCAGGGATCGTACGTGACCGCGAGCGGGAACTTGCTGGCAGATTTCACCGCGAACGCGAACGCCGAGATGCAGGGCAGGCTTCAGGTCGCGCGCATCTACAACATGACCGACGATCACGGTGTGCGCGAGTTGCTGTCGTTTCTGCTGGCCCGCGACACGATGCATCAGAACCAGTGGATCCGTGCCGCCCAGGAAGTGCGTGAAGAGGGCACCGAAGACATTCCCGTGCCAATCAACTTCCCCTTGTCTCAGGAGGCGCGTGACGTGAGCTACCAGTACATCAACTTCTCCGACGGTGCGGCCGCAGCCGAGGGATCCTGGGCGTCGGGGCCCACCCCGGACGGCAAAGGCGAGTTCACGTACCTCGATGGTCCCGAGACCACGGTGCCGATGCCTCCGCCGACACAGCCCGACCCTCGTTTCTACGGGACGGATGCCAAGCCGAACTCGACCGACAAGGCCATGGGCGTGGTCGAAGACAAGCTCAGCGACAAGTAGGACGCGAAGTACTCCGCCCACAATGACCGGTAGATGAACCTTGAAGCAGGTCCTGTGCGCTCAGCATCATCGCGATGTTGGCTGGGTGTGCGCCCGGCGGCGGAGGGCACGTGCGCGCAGCATCCCACGAGCGCGCCTCTCGATGGCTCTTACGCCGCCGCCGACCCGGCAGTACACTGCCGTCGAGGGCCACACCCGAGCGCCCGAATCGCCGTGGCGTCGCCAGGCCGGCGCGCAGATGACAACGCCCTCGAACAGAGGTGCATCATGTTCGAGAATCTCATGGCGACCGCCGTGCTTCCTGCGGCGGATCTCGACCGTGCCCGGCGCTGGTGGCATGACGTTCTGGGCCGCGACCCGGTGTACGCCGAGCCCGAGTCGGGCAGCCTCTTCTACGCCATCGGCGACATGACCGTGCTGGTGTACAGCACCGACTTCGCCGGCACGGCACAGAACACCGCACTCAACCTCGTGACCGATGACCTCGACCGTGACACGACGGCCCTGCGGACCAACGGTGTCGTGTTCCACGACTACGACCTCCCGGGGCTGAAGACCGTGGACGGCATCGCCGATCTGGGCGGTCTGCGCAGCGCGTGGTTCAGCGACAGCGAAGGAAACATCATCGCGATCGGCGAGCCAGCACCCGAGATGGTCGAGATGATGATGAAGCGGAGCACAGGAACAGCGGGCTGAGCGCGTCGGCTCTAGAACGTGAGTTGCCTGGGGTCGTATCGGACGGGCCGTTCGGACCGGGCGACCACTGTTCGCAACGCCTCACGGTCGTTGCTGACGACCCCGAGCGCTCGCGCCTGCACGAGTACATTTCCGAGCGCGGTCGCCTCGACGGGCCCGGCGAGCACTGGCAGTCCTGATCGGTCGGCAGTCGCCTGACAGAGAGGCCGGTTGAGTGAACCGCCCCCGACGATGTGGATGCTGTCGACCGCGCGCCCTGCCAGCTCGCCGGCTGTCCGCACGGCATCCGCGAAAGCGTCCGCGATCGATTCGAGGATCGTCCGCACGAACGCTGCCCGATCGCCGGGAACCTCCGCGCCCGAGGCGTCGAGCAGCGCGGCGATCCGCCCCGGCATGTCGCCGGGGGCGCTGAGCGACGCATCGTTCGCGTCGAACAGCGGCACCTCGCCCGTCACCTCGGTCGCGTCGGCGAGCAACTCGGGTAGGTCGACGGTGGCCCCGTCGTCTTCGCCCCACGCGCGGATCGTCTCGCTCAGCAGCCACAGCCCGGTGACGTTGTGGAGGAATCGGATGCGACCGTCGACGCCCAGCTCGTTGGTGAAGTTCGCCGCGCGCGCGGCATCCGTCAGCGCCGGTTCATCGAGTTCGAGTCCGACCAGACCCCAGGTTCCGCACGAGATGTACGCGGCGTGCGGCGACGACAGCGGAGCGGCCGCCACGGCGGATGCGGTGTCATGCGAGCCGACGGCGATGACGGGCAGGTCCGCGCCGATGCGCGAGGCGACCTCGGGGCGCAGCCGCGCGATCGTCTCTCCGGGGCTCACGAGCTCCGGGAGGATGCGGGACGGGATGCCGAGATGCTCGGCGAGCTCGAGGTCCCACTCCGACGTGCGCACGTCGAGAAGCCCGGTGGTCGACGCGTTCGTGCGCTCGGCGACGCGCCTCCCGGTCAGCAGGTAAGCGATGAGGTCCGGGATCAGGAGCGCGGCATCCGCGTCGTCGAGATCGCGATCGACGCGGTACTGGTACAGCGTGTTGAATGACAGGAACTGCAGTCCGTTGCGCCGGTACAGCTCTTCGACGGGGACGATCTCGTGCACCTCGGCGACCCCGCGCTCGGTGCGCGCGTCACGGTAGTGGAAGGGCTCGCCCACGAGCTCGCCGTCGCGCAGCAACCCGTAGTCGACGGCCCACGAATCGATGCCGATGCTCTCGATCGCCGGCTCACGGCGCACCGCCTCCGCGAGCCCCGCGATCACGTTCTCGTACAGGGCGTCGAAGTCCCAGTGCAGTCCGTCCTCTCGTTCGACGGGGCCGTTCGGGAACCGCGAGACCAGTTCGAGCTCCACCGCGTCAGCGCTCACACGCCCGATGACCACGCGCCCGCTCGTGGCGCCCAGGTCGACCGCCGCGACGGCGCGGGCGGTCATCGCAGGAACGCCGCGGCGACGCCGGAGTCGACGGGGATGTGCAGTCCGGTCGTGCGGGACAGTTCGGGGCCGGTCAGCACGAACACGGCATCCGCCACGTTCTCGGGCACGACCTCGCGCTTGAGGATCGTGCGGTTCGCGTAGAACTGCCCGAGGTCCTCTTCCGCGACGCCGTAGGTGGCTGCGCGGTTCGCGCCCCAGCCGGAGGCGAAGATGCCGGAGCCTCGGACGACGCCGTCGGGGTTGATGCCGTTCACGCGGATGCCGTGCTCGCCGAGCTCGACCGCGAGCAGCCGCACCTGGTGCGCCTGATCGGCCTTCGTCGCCGAGTAGGCGATGTTGTTCGGCCCGGCGAAGACGGAGTTCTTCGACGAGATGTAGATGATGTCGCCGCCGAGCTTCTGATCGATGAGGATGTGAGCTGCGGCCTTCGACACGAGGAACGAACCCTTCGCCATGACATCGTGCTGCAGGTCCCAGTCCTTCTCGGTGGTCTCCAGCAGGGGCTTCGACAGCGAGAGCCCGGCGTTGTTCACGACGAGGTCGACACCGCCGAAAGCAAGGACGGCTTCGTTCAGTGCGGCCTGTACGGCGCCGGCATCCGCGACGTTCGCGGCGACGCCGATCGCGACGTCGCTGTTGCCGAGCTCGGCAGCGGCCGCCTGTGCCTTCTCGAGGTCGAGGTCGGCGATCACGACGCACGCGCCCTCGGCGGCGAGACGGGTCGCGATGGCCTTGCCGATGCCGGATGCCGCGCCGGTGACGAACGCGATGCGCCCCTGGTGGGTCTTCGGCTTCGGCATCCGCTGCAGCTTGGCCTCTTCCAGCGCCCAGTACTCGATGCGGAACTTCTCGGCGTCGGAGATGGGGGAGTAGGTGGAGAGCGCCTCCGCTCCGCGCATGACGTTGATGGCGTTGACGTAGAACTCGCCGGCCACCCGCGCGGTCTGCTTGTTCGCGCCGTAGGAGAACATCCCGACGCCGGGGATCAGCACGATGAGCGGGTCGGCGCCGCGGATCGCGGGGGACTCCGCGGTGGCGTGCGCGTCGTAGTACGCCTGGTAGTCGGCGCGGTACTCCGCGTGCAGCTCGTGCAGGCGCGCGATCTGCTCGTCGGCGGACGCGGTCGCCGGCAGGTCGAGGATGAGCGGCTTGACCTTGGTGCGCAGGAAGTGATCGGGGCAGCTCGTGCCGAGCGCGGCGAGACGGGGCGCGTTCTCGGATGCCAGGAAGTCCGTCACGACGTCGGCGTCGGTGAAGTGGCCGACCATCGGCCTGTCCGTGGACGCGATGCCGCGAACGGTGCCGGCCAGGGCTGCTGCGCGCTCACGACGTTCGCCCTCCGGCAGCGCCTCGAACCCGGAGCGGACGCCGCCGAACGGCTCGGCCTTGCCCTCCGCTGCGATGTACGCCGCCGCCGTGTCGATGATCCAGAGCGAGTTCGCCTCAGCTTCGTCTGATGTGTCGCCCCAGGCAGTTATGCCGTGGCCGCCGAGGATGCAGCCGATCGCCTGCGGGTTCTGCTTCTTGATCTCGGCGATGTCCAGGCCGAGCTGGAATCCTGGACGCCGCCACGGCACCCAGACGACCTTCTCGCCGAAGATCTTCGTCGTCAGCGCCGGCCCGTCGGCAGCGGTCGCGATCGCGATGCCGCTGTCGGGATGCAGGTGATCGACGTGCGCGGCATCCACGAGTCCGTGCATCGCGGTGTCAATCGACGGAGCGGCCCCGCCCTTGCCGTGCAGGCAGTAGTCGAACGCCGCGACCATCTCGTCCTCACGCTCGACACCGGGATAGACGTCGACCAGGGCGCGCATGCGGTCGAGGCGCAGCACGGCGAGGCCCTGCTCGGTGAGCGTACCCAGGTCTCCGCCCGAGCCCTTCACCCACAGCAGCTCGACAGGCTGCCCTGTCACAGGGTCGGTTTCGGTGCCCTTGGCGGAAGTGTTGCCGCCGGCGTAGTTGGTGTTCTTCGGGTCGGCGCCCAGCCGGTTCGAGCGCTCTATGAGGGCTGCGGCTGCGGGGTTGGTCATGAGGATCCTTCGGATGGAGAGAGGGCTTCAGTCTGCGAGGTCTGTGAGCTGATCTTCCAGATGGAAGACCTCGAGGTAGCGCCGGAGGCCGCCGCCGGCACGGTTGTCGAAGAACTCCGCCATCTCGGCCTGCCAGCGGGCGTCGACCTCGGTCTCGGCCATCGCCGCCATGGCGCGTTCGGCGGATTCAGCCTCGAAGTAGCCGATGAGCAGGCCGTCCTCGCGCAGGAACAGCGAGTAATTTCGCCATCCGGTGTCGCGCAGCGCGCGGAGCATGTCGGGCCAGACCGCGGCGTGGCGCGCGCGGTACTCGTCGATCCGTTCGGGACGCACGCGCAGCTCGAAGCACACGCGCTCGAGAGAGGAGCTCACGATCGGACCTCCCGGAAGTCGATGCCCAGCAGCGACGCCGCAGCGCGGTAGTCGCCGATCCGGTCTCCGACCGACAGCGACCAGTGGTGCCCGACGCCGGTGGCCGACCACGCATCGACCCACTCGCCGGGGTCGCGGGCGAAGTCGACGCGGCTCGTGGTGTTGCCGATTGCGAGCAGGGGGCCGGGGACGACGGTCCCCGTGGATGCCACGAACGACAGTGAGCCGTCGCGATCCTGACCGAGCCCGAGGAGGGTCACCGGTCCGTGCTGCACGTCGAACTCCACCGAGACGCCCCATCCGCGCTTTCCGTGGTAAACGCCGAGGCCGCGCAGCAGCGGTTCGCGGCTGGAGACCGCGAGATGAGCGGGCCCATCGTGCCCCATCTCGACGACGCCGTCCTCGAAGTTCAGCGCCTGGATCTCGCAGAACGACCCCCCGGCTCCGACGACCTGTGTCGCGAGCTGCGCCACGGTCGTGCGCAGCTCGTACTCGCCGGTGGTGGGGATGCCGCGCCCGGTGAGGAGCGACGCCCCGAGGATCATGCCGGCGCCGAGACGCTCGTGGAGTTCGCCGTCGAGGCCCCGGTGGTAATAGGCCAGGGTGTCGAGGCCGAAGTCGTCGACGAGCCGGTCGAGTCCTACGGAGACGCGGGCGCCCCATGCGAAGTCCTCGTCGTTGACCGAGTCGTCGAGGGTGAAGATCTCGCGCGCGAGGGCGGTGCGGTCCTTCACCTCGGCTTCGGTGACCGCATCCACGCGCACCCGCAGGTCGTCGAACTCCAAGACCTCCACGTGGGATCCGAAGGTCGTCGGCAGCAGGGTGAGGTCGGTGGAGACGTCGAGCATGCCGGGGTACAGGTGCCCCATCAGTCCGTGGCGGGCGTGGCGCAGCGCGGCGCGGATGTGCGCGGCATGGATCCACTGCTCGATCCGCGCCCATGCCGACTCCTGCCGGAGCCAGCCCGAGACCGAGCGGAACTCGATACCGGCGCGACGGAACACATTGCCCACCTCCGGCACCGGGCACTGACCGCAGTACGCGAGCCAGGCGCCGGTGTCGAAGGACGCGTGATCCATCTTCTCCGTCGGCTGCAGGTCGATGACGAGCACCGGCGCACCGGCGCGCTGCGCGATCGGGAGCACCATCGAGGCGGTGAGGTAGGTGGTCAGGAACAGCACGATCAGGTCGCAGTCGGCGCGGCGCAGGGTCTCCGCCGCAACGGCGCCCTCCTGCGCGTCCGAGATGAACCCGACGTCGGTGACCTCGGCATCCATCGCCCGGAAGCGCTCGGACACGTAACGTGCCGATTCCTCGAGCTGGGGACGCAGCGCCGGGAACTGCGGCCAGTAGGTTCCCAGGCCCCCGGCGACGAGGCCGATGCGCGGCTTGCGGCGGGAGTGCGCGGGCAGGAGCTCGGCGAACCCCGAGGAGGTGGACGGCGTCATGATCGTTCCTTCGTTGGGTGGTGACTTCGATCGCGCGGACTGCGACCCCTGATCGCGGGGCCGCAGTCCGTGACGATCAGAAGTCGTACTCGTCGATGTTGTCGGCGTTGAACACCGTCGGCGGGCCGACGATGACGATGCCGCCCTCGCCGACCTCGCGCTCGCCGAGGTCGCCGGCTTCGAACGTGTCGCCCGCGGCGCCGGTGATGTCGCCGTCGGCGAGCGCCTTGCCCGCGAAGGCCGCGACGTAGCCGAGCTGTGCCGGATCCCACAGGGCGAACTCGGTCACGGTGCCATCCTTGACGAACGGACGCATCTCATTGGGCAGACCCAGACCGGTCAGCGCGACCTTGCCCTTGTACTCCGACGTCGACAGGTAGCGAGCCGTGGCGGCGATGCCGACCGTCGTGGGCGAGATGATGCCCTTGAGGTTCGGGTGCGCCTGCATGAGACCCTGGGCCTCCTGGAACGACTTCGTGTCGTCGTCGTCGCCGTAGACCTTCGCGACCAGCTCGATGTCGGCGTAGTCGGGGTTGGAGTCGAGCTCTTCCTCGATGTACTTGATCCACTCGTTCTGGTTCGTCGCGTTCGCCGTCGCCGAGAGGATGGCGATCTCACCCGAGCCGCCGATCTGCTCGGCGATCAGCTCGACCTGGATCAGCGCGACGTCCTTCGCGACGACCTGGCTGATGAACACGTCGCGGCAGTCCGGATTGGTGTCCGAGTCGAAGGCGACGATCTTCGCGCCGCCCGTGCGGGCCTCTTCCAGCGCAGGGCAGACGGCATCCGGGTCGTTCGCCGCGATGACGATGACGTTCGTGCCCGCCTGCGTCTCGGCGTTAATGAACGAGACCTGGCTGGAAGCGCTGGCGTCGAGCGGGCCGACGACCTGGCTGGAGGCGAAGCCCGCGGACTCGGCGCCGTCCTCACCGCCCCCGAGCACCACATCCGTGTACGGGTTGTTCAGCTGCTTCGGGATGAACGTGATGGTCTGATCGCCATCCTGCCCGGAGCCTTCGCCGTCTCCGTCGCCTCCGCCGCCGGCGGCGCAGCCGGTCGCGATGAGCGCGACGGAAGCGAGCGCGGCGATCGCCGAGAGGCGGCGCCGTCCTCGTCGTGTGCGGATCCACTCCATTGTTTTTCCTTTCGTCTGCGCCGGTGCTAGGCGCGTGGTCGACCCGAGGCGGTGGCCTGGGGAAGTTCTCTGCGGACTCGTCTGTCGTGACGCCAGCGGCCGATCGACTGCCCGACGCTCGGGGCGATGACGGATGCGATGAGCAGCGACCCGGTGACGATGATGAGGATCACCTCGGAGACGCGGCCGAGCCGCAGGCCGTAGTTGATGACGCCGATGAGCAGCACGCCGGCGACGACGCCGGGGATCGAACCCCGCCCGCCGAAGATGGACACGCCGCCGAGGAGCACGGCGGCGATCACCGCGAGCTCGAGGCCGCTGGCGTTGTCGGACCGCGCGCTCGAGTAGCGCAGTGTCCAGAAGATGCCGGCGAGCGCCGAGACGGATCCGGTTCCCACGAACAGCCAGAACTTGGCGCGGGCGACGTCGATTCCGACGAACCCTGCCGCCTCCTTGCTGAATCCGATCGCGGGGAGGCCGCGACCGAACGGCGTGAAGTGCAACAGGATCGCGAAGAACGCGATCACGAGCGCGACCCCGATCATGACGGTCGGGATGCCGGTCGCACCGAGTTTCGACGTGAAGAAGGCGGTGAGCTCCGGGGGGAAGTTCGCCACGGCGTTGTCGCCGATCACGACGAGAGCGAGACCGCGGAAGAGCGCGAGCGTTCCGATGGTGACTGCGAGGGACGGGAGCCCGACGACGGCGATGAGGAAGCCGTTGACGGCGCCGGCGACCGCCCCGACGACGAGCCCGATCACCAGCACCAGGCCGATGTCGAGTCCTGCCTGCCAGAGGACGCCGATGACGGCGCTGGTGAGACCCGCGATGCTCGCCACGGACAGGTCGATCTCGCCGGTGATGATCACCAGGGTCATGGGCATGGCGATGAGCAGGATGGGGATGACGTCGAGAAGCAGGAAGCCGGTCGTCACGGGGGACGCGAACCGCGGGATGCTGATCGCGGCGATGATGAGCGCGGCGATGAGTGCGTAGATCATCACGGCGTCGCGGCCGAGGAGGATGCGCGTCCACCCCGTGCGTCCTCGCGGCTCCGTCTCGAGGACGCCGGCGGCGATGACCGCGGTCGTGGTGGGGTCCGCGCTCGAAGTGCGGGCGGTTTCAGACATCGCGGGCCTCCGTGAGTCGCAGCTTGCGGGCGGTGCGGACGCTCGCGATCCGGTCGACGAGGATCGCGGCGATGATGAGGATGCCGACGACGGCCTGCTGCCAGAACTTGTCGACGCGCAGCGCCGTCAGGGCACTGGTGATCGTGGTCAGAAGGACCGCCCCGATCGCCGCGCCGGCGACGGATCCGCTTCCGCCGAAGATGGCGACACCGCCGACCACGGCCGCGGCGACGACGTCGAGTTCCATCCCCGTTCCCGTGGTGGCTCCGACGGAGTTGAACCGTGCGGCGTAGAGAATACCGGCGAGCCCCGCGAGCAGGCCGTTCACGACGAACGCGGTCATCACGCGTCGTGTGACCGGGATTCCGAAGACCCTGGCGGCTTCCGGATCGGAGCCGATCGCATACAGGTCGCGTCCGGAGCGGGCCCCGGAGAGGTAGATGCCGACGATCACGACGACCGCGATCGCCAGCAGCGTGATGATGGGGAAGCCGAGCACGGTGTCGACGGCCAGGGCGCCGAACTCGTCCGGCCGGTCCCCGGCGAAGTACTGGGTGCCGCCGGCCCAGGCGTTGTTGATGCCGCGGTACACGTACAGCGTGCCGAGCGTGATGACCAGGGCCGGCACGTGGGCGACGGTCACGAGCAGGCCGTTGATCGCGCCGAGCAGAGCTCCCAGGGCGAGACCGGCGAGGAAGACGACGGGGATGGGGATGCCCGGCGCATCCGCGAACAGCGTTCCGGTGAGGAACGCGACGAGCCCGAGGATCGAGCCGACCGAGAGATCGACGTTGCGCGTGAAGATGACCATCGCCTGCCCGACGGCGAGGATGATCATGATCGTCGCGTTGAGCATCAGGTCCTTGACGCCCTGCTGGCTCAGGAAGAGCGGGTTCGCCGCGTAGGTCACCAGGACGAGGACGATGAGCGCCGCGGCGACCGGGATCTCCCGTCGGCGGAGGATGCCGCTCAGGGGCGATGTTCTCTCGGTGCGCGGAGCGCTCCGCGTTGCAACGGTCACTTCGTGTCCTCCAGCATCGGTGCGGGCTCGGCCGTGGCCGCGAGCATGACGTTCTCCGGTGTCGCATCCGCACGGTCGAGGCGCGCGGTCACGCGGCCTTCGCGCATGACGACGACGCGATCCGCCATCCCCAGCACCTCCGGCAGCTCGGACGAGATCATGAGGATCGCGATGCCGCGGGCGGCGAGATCGGAGATCAGGCGGTGCACCTCGGCCTTCGTCCCGACATCGATGCCGCGCGTCGGCTCGTCGACGATGAGCAGCCGGGGCTCGGTCGCGAGCCATTTCGCCAGCACGACCTTCTGCTGATTGCCGCCGGACAGGGTGGAGACCGCGAACTCCGCAGAGCCCGTCTTCACCTGCAGGCGCTGCGACCATGTGTCGGCCGCCCGTCGTTCGGCCGCGGTGTCGATGATGCCTGCGCGGCTGAGGCTGTTGCGCAGTGTGAGGGTGAGGTTCCGCCCGACGGAGAGGTCCATCACGAGCCCCTGCTTGCGGCGATCCTCCGGGACGAATCCGATGCCGGCGTCGATCGCCGCCTGCGGGTTGCCCGGTTTCAGGCGCGCCCCGCTCAGCGTGACGGAGCCCGAGTCATAGGGGTCGATGCCGAAGATCGCGCGGGCGACCTCGGTCCGCCCTGCTCCGACGAGCCCGGCGAGGCCGACGATCTCGCCGGCGCGCACCTGCAGGTCGACGTCACGGAAGACGCCTCGACGAGACAGGCCGCTCACATCGAGCACGACCTCCCCGATCGCCGCGTCCTGCTTGGGGAAGAGCTGATCGATGTCGCGTCCGACCATCTCCCGGACGATTCCGTCGACGGTGGCGTCATCGGTGTCGTGCGTGCCGATGTACCGGCCGTCGCGCATGACGGTGATGCGGTCGGTCAGGGCGAAGATCTCGTCGAAGCGGTGCGAGATGAACAGGATCCCGGCGCCGATGTCGCGAAGTGAGCGTGCAACCGTGAACAGGCGTTCGACCTCGACGCCGGAGAGCGCGGCGGTGGGCTCGTCCATGATGAGGATCCGGGCGTCGATCGAGATGGCCTTGGCGATCTCGATGATCTGCTGATCGGCGATCGAGAGTCCCTCGGCAGGGCGGTCGGGGTCGATCGGCACGCCCAGGCGTTCGAAGAGCGCCATGGCTTCGCGGCGCATGGCGGAGCGGCTGATCAGCCCGAGTCGGCCGCGCGGCTGTCGACCGATGAAGATGTTCTCCGCGACCGTCAGGTCGGGGAACAGGGTCGGCTCCTGGTAGATCACCGAGATCCCCGCGGCCTTGCTGTCGGCGACCGTGCGGAAGGCGACGGGCGCGCCGTCGACGAGGAAGTCGCCCGCGTCGGGGTGGTGGAGCCCGGCGAGGATCTTCACCAGCGTCGATTTTCCGGCGCCGTTCTCGCCGACGAGTGCATGGATCTCGCCGGGGAGGAGCTCGATCGTCCCGTCTGCGAGTGCCACGACGGGGCCGAACGTCTTCGCGGCGCCGCGGAGCGACAGCAGCGGAGCCGGGGTGTTCGATGAAGCGATGCTCATGCGCCCCACCCGGCCTGGACGCCGCCGACGCGATCGTCGGCGATCTTCTGTTGATACCCGGATGCCGTGTAGGCGCCCATCGGGTCGGCATCCATGCCGCGGGACTCACGCCACTCGGCCAGCGCCGGGCGGACGTCCGTGTAGAAGGCGTCCATGAAGACGGCGTTCGCCGCGAGCACATCACCCGACTTCTGTGCTGCGGTGAGGGCATCCCGATCGACGAGCAGCGCCCGTGCCGTCATCTCCTGCACGTTGAGCACCGAGCGGATCTGGCCGGGGATCTTGTCCTCGACGTTGTGGCACTGATCGAGCATGAACGCGACATCGGGGTTGTTCAGGCCGCCGCCGCGGATCACCTCGAAGACGATGCGGAACAACTGGAACGGGTCTGCTGCCCCGACGATGAGGTCGTCGTCGGCGTAGAAGCGCGAGTTGAAGTCGAACGAGCCGAGCTTGCCCAGGCGCAGCAGCTGCATGACGATGAACTCGATGTTCGTGCCCGGCGCGTGGTGGCCGGTGTCCAGGCACACCATCGCCTTCTCGCCCAGGGCGCTGACCTGCGCGTAGGACGTACCCCAGTCCGGAACGTCGGTGTGATAGAACGCCGGCTCGAAGAACTTGTACTCCAGCACGAGACGCTGACCGCCACCGAGGCGGGCGTAGATCGTCTGCAGCGACTCGTGCAGCCGGTCCTGACGGCCGCGGAGGTCTGCCTGGCCGGGGTAGTTCGAGCCCTCGGCGAGCCAGATCTTCAGATCGCGGCTGCCGGTGGCATCCATCACGTCGATGCACTCGAGGTGGTGATCGATCGCCTTCTGACGGATCGCGGCATCCTCATGGGTCAGCGCGCCGAACTTGTAGTCGTCGTCCTGGAAGGTGTTCGAGTTGATCGTGCCGAGCTCGACGCCGAGGTCCTCGGCGTGCTTGCGCAGGTCGCCGAAGTCGCACATGTCCCACGGGATGTGCAGCGCGACGGTCGGCGCCAAGGCCGTATGCTTGTGCACCTGCGCGGCGTCCGCGATCTTCTCGAACGGGTCGCGCGGTGTGCCCGGCGTGCCGAACACCTTGAACCGGGTGCCCGAGTTGCCGAAGGCCCAGCTGGGCAGCTCGATCGACTGCTTCTCGAGCTCTGCGAGGACCGTGGGGGTGAGGATGCTCATGGGCGCGGTGCTTTCGTTGTCTTCGTTGACTCGGACGTCAGAGAATGAATCGTTTCATTCGTTGTGTGATCGAACATAGACTGTGCTTTGATTGCATGTCAAGAAGCGGATGAGTCCGCAACTGATTCGTTTCATTCCGGAGGATCGCCATGGTGAGCGTTCGTGACGTCGCAGCCGACGCCCGCGTGTCGGTGGGCACCGTCTCGAACGTGCTCAACCGCCCGGAGCGGGTCGCCCCCGAGACCGTCGAGAAGGTGCACGCGTCGATCGCCCGGCTCGGTTTCGTCCGCAATGACGCCGCGCGGCAGCTGCGGGCCGGGCGCAGCAAGTCGATCGGCCTGGTCGTGCTCGACATCCGCAACCCCTTCTTCGCCGAGGTGGCGCGCGGGGCGGAGGAGCGCGCGGCGGAACACGGCTACTCGGTGCTCGTGGCCAACAGCGACGAGAAGCACCAGCGCGAGTCGACGCACCTCGACCTGTTCGAGGAGCAGCGGGTCGCTGGCGTGCTCATCACACCCGTCGAGGAAGCCCTGCCCCGCCTGGAGCGAATGCGCGAGCACGGCATCCCCTCGGTTCTGGTCGACCGCGAATCGCACGATTCCCGATTCTGCTCGGTCGCCGTCGACGACGTCATGGGCGGCCGGATCGCCGCCGCGCACCTGCTCGACCAGGGACGACGTCGTCTGGCGCTGGTCGGCGGTCCCGCGGCGCTCCGTCAGGTCTCCGACCGACTTCGCGGTGCCCAGGATGCCGCGGCAGAGCGCGGCGTGGGCGTCGAGTTCATCGGCACCGACGCGCTCAGCGTCGAGGAGGGGCGCCGCGCAGGCGAGCGCATTCTCGCCCGGGATCCGGCGGATCGGCCGGATGCGATCTTCGCCGCCAACGATCTTCTCGCGCTGGGACTGCTGCAGAGTCTGGTGATGACCGGCGACGTGCGCGTCCCCGACGACATCGCGCTGATCGGCTACGACGACATCGACTACGCCGCTGCCGCCGTCATCCCGCTCAGCTCCGTCCGCCAGCCCGCTGCGCTGATCGGCTCGACGGCCGTCGATCTGCTGCTCGGCACGGAGCACCCGGCCGATGAGCACGTGCTCTTCGAACCGGAGCTGGTGGCCAGGGACTCGACGCGAGGGGCATGATCCACTCGAGTCATCCGCCCTACGAGTCTGATCAGCCGGCGAACACAGCACCCGGGTTCATGATCCCCTGCGGGTCGAGCGCCCGCTTGATGCGCTCGTTGAGTTCGAGCACGTCCTCGCCGAGGTAGTCGCCGAGCCACGGCTGCTTGAGCCGGCCGACGCCGTGCTCACCGGTGATCGTGCCGCCCAGCGAGATGGCGAGCGTCATGACCTCGGCGTATGCGACGTGCGCACGCTCGCGCTGCGCATCGTCTGACGGATCGAACACGAGTACCGGGTGCGTGTTGCCGTCGCCGGCGTGCGCCAGCACGGCGATCGTCAGCTCGTTCCGCGCGGCGATCTCGGCGATCCCGAGCACGAGATCACCTAGCCGCGGAATCGGCACGCCGACATCCTCGAGCAGGATCGTGCCCATCCGCTCGATCGCCGGGATCGCCATCCGCCGCGCCCGCACGAAAGCCTCGCCCTCGTCGGGGTCCGAAGTGGCGAAGCACTCCGTCGCGCCCTGCGCCAGGCAGATCGCCTCGATCGTCGCGATCTCCTCGGCTGCGGCATCCGCGTGACTGTCCGACTGGATCACGAGCATCGCCGCGGCATCCACGTCCAGACCCATCCGGGTGGCGGCCTCGACCGCGCGGATCGTCGGGCGATCCATGAATTCGAGCATCGACGGTCGTGTCGACTTCGTCATCTCGATGACCGCACCCGTGGCGCCCTCGAGCGTGGGGAAGACGGCGACGAGCGTCGTCGGCGGCAGCTGCGCCGGCACGAGCCGCAGGATGACCTCGGTGATCACGCCGAGCGTCCCCTCGCTCCCGACGAACAGCTTCGTGAGCGACAGCCCTGCGACATCCTTCACCCGTGGTCCCCCCAGGCGCACGGCGCGTCCGTCAGCGAGCACGACGGTCATTCCCAGCACGTAGTCGGTCGTGACGCCGTACTTGACGCAGCACAGGCCGCCGGCGTTGGTCGCGACGTTCCCGCCGATCGAGCAGAACTCGAACGACGACGGGTCCGGCGGGTACCAGAGGCCGTGCGCGGATGCCGCGGCCTTCACCTCCGCGTTGAACGCCCCCGGCTGCACGACAGCCATGCGCGTGTCCGCATCGATCGCGATCGAGCGCATCCGATCCAGAGACAGCACGATCGCGCCGTCGACGGCCGAGCTTCCACCGGACAGCCCGGAGCCCGCTCCGCGCGGGATCACCGCCGTCCCGGTCTCCGCGGCGAGCCGCACGACGGCCTGCACGTCCTCCGTCGACGTCGCGCGCACGACGGCCGACGGCACTCCGGCCGATGGATCGTTCGCACGATCCCACCGGTAGGCATCCATCGACGCGGGGTCGGTGATCACCGCACCATCGGGGAGAGCGTTGATCAGCCTGTCGGTCACGGGCAGCGTTGTCTCTGGCATGCATGTCCTTCCTGCCAGCGATCACCCTACGCGACACGCGCTCCGACCCGTTCGGGTAAGGTCTGCTGTCATGAGCACGGCAACGACGCAGGCACCGAAACGCGAGGCATTCGGCTCGCGCAACGTCTTCATCCTCTCGGCGATCGGCTCGGCGGTCGGCCTGGGAAACATCTGGCGTTTCCCGTATGTGGCCTACGAGGGCGGCGGGGGAGCATTCCTCATCCCCTACCTGTGCGCGCTGCTGACCGCCGGCATCCCGCTGCTGTTCTTCGACTACGCGATCGGACACCGCTTCCGCGGATCCGCACCTCTCGCGTTCCGCCGCATGCACCGCGCCGCCGAGCCCCTCGGCTGGTGGCAGGTGCTCATCTGCGTCGTGATCTCGGTCTACTACGCCGTGATCATCGCGTGGGCGGCGATGTACACCTGGTTCTCGTCGCAGCTCACCTGGGGAGCGGGCAACGAGAACGACTTCTTCTTCACCGACTTCCTGCAGATGGGCGACCCCGCAGAGGGCGTCTCGACGCAGTTCGTCCCGCAGGTCGGGATCCCGCTGCTCATCGTCTGGGTCGTGACCATCGTGATCATGGGGCTGGGCGTCAAGCGCGGCATCGGCGCCGCGAACACGGTGCTTCTTCCGCTGCTGACGCTGATGTTCGCCGTCCTCGTGGTGCAGTCGCTGTTCCTCCCCGGTGCCATGGACGGCCTCAACGCGTTCTTCACCCCCAATTGGGAAGCCCTCGGCGACCCGACCGTCTGGGCGAGCGCGTACGGACACATCTTCTTCTCGCTGTCCGTCGCGTTCGGCATCATGGTGACCTACTCGTCCTACCTCAAGCGCAAGACCGACCTGACCGGCTCCGGTCTCGTCGTGGCCTTCGCGAACTCGGGCTTCGAGATCCTCGCCGGCATCGGCGTGTTCGCGGCCCTCGGGTTCATGGCACAGGCGCAGTCCACCGAGGTCTCAGACGTCGCATCCGCCGGAATCGGTCTCGCGTTCGTCGCGTTCCCGACGATCGTGTCGCAGGCAACCGGCGGCTCCATCATCGGGGTGCTGTTCTTCGGCGCGTTGGTGTTCGCGGGTCTCACCTCGCTGATCTCGATCCTCGAGGTGATCGTCGCAGCCCTCCAGGACAAGCTCGGCTGGGGTCGTGTCCGCACGACGCTGACGGTGACGATCCCGCTCGCGGTGATCTCGACCGCGCTGTTCTCCACGACCACGGCGCTGGTGGTGCTCGACACGACCGACGCCTTCGTCAACGCCTTCGGCATCATGGCGGTCGCGCTCGTGGCCGTCATCGTGGTCGCCTGGCTGCTGCACAAGCTCCCCGCGCTCAACGAGCACCTGAACCGTCGGTCGAGCTTCCGCGTCGGGCTGATCTGGAAGCTGCTGGTCGGCGCCCTCGCCCCGATCGTGCTCGGCTACCTGTTCATCAGCGAGCTCATCGCGAAGATCAACACCCCGTACGGGAGCTACCCCGACTGGTTCCTGTCGATCTTCGGCTGGGGCATGGTGATCTCCCTCGTGATCCTCGCCGTGGTGCTGTCACTCATCCCATGGAGCAGGCGCTCGCACGCCAAGGACGACCCCGAGTACGACGAGTTCCTCATGGAGGAGAGCTACGAGCCGGATGCTGAGACCGGAACGATCCGGACGACCGAAGGAGCGGGAGCATGACGACGCAGGCAATCATCTTCATGATCATCGCGATGGTCACGGTCTGGGGCGGACTCATCGCCGCGATCGTGAACCTCACGCGTCATCCCGAAGAGGCCGAGAGCGAGCCGGCGCCGCCGGTCGAACTCTGACCGCGCTCACGGCGAGGGTGTTCTGAGCCCGCCGATGGACGCGTCGACGCCACGGCGCATAGCGCTGGAACGTGCTGCGGTCAACCCGATCGGAATCGACCGGCCTCGGACGTAGCGTGTGGGCATCCGACGAAAGGATTCCCCATGTCAGAAGCCACCGCCGATGGACAGCTGAAAGCGCTCATCATCACCTGCACGCTCAAGCCCTCGCCTGCCGAGTCGAGCTCCGAAGTGCTCGGCGGCCAGCTCTCGGACTTCCTCGCGGAACACGATGTCGCGTGCGAGAGCGTACGGGCGGTCGACCATGACATCCTGCCCGGAGTGCAGAAGGACATGGGCGACGGTGACGAGTGGCCGGTCCTGCGCGAGAAGGTTCTCGGCGCCGACATCCTCGTGTTCGTGACCCCGACCTGGCTCGGGCAGCACTCGAGCGTCGCTCAGCGGGTGCTCGAGCGTCTCGACGCCGAACTGAGCGAGACGGATGCCGCCGGCCGCCCGATCCTCTTCGACAAGGTGGCCGTCGCCGGCGTCGTCGGCAATGAGGACGGCGCGCACCACATCACCGCCGTGCTGTTCCAAGCGCTGAACGACGTCGGCTTCACCGTGCCGGCTCAAGGCTCGGTCTACTGGAACGGCGAGGCGATGCACACCACAGATTACAAGGATCTGGAACAGACGCCGGAGAAGGTCAGCGCGTCGATCACGACGTCGCTCACCAACGCCGTCCACCTGGCTCGAGCGCTGCGCGCGTCGAGCTATCCGAAGTCGTGAGTCCGAGGAGCGAACATGTCGTACAAGGTCGGATACTTCGTCGGGAGCCTGTCGTCCACATCCATCAACCGGGTGCTCTCGAAGGCTCTCATCCGGGTCGCCCCCGACGATCTCGAGTTCACTGAGATCCCCATCGGCAACCTGCCGCTGTACAGTCCCGATCACGACGCCGACTACCCGGCCGAGGCTCGCGCTCTGAAGACGGCCATCGAGTCCAGCGACGCCGTGCTGTTCGTCACCCCCGAGTACAACCGCTCGATACCCGGCGCGCTGAAGAACGCGATCGACTGGGCCTCGCGGCCGTGGGGGCAGAACTCGTTCGACCATCTGCCAGCAGCGGTGATCGGCGCATCGATCGGTGTGATCGGCACGGCGGTCGCCCAGCAGAGTCTTCGCGCTGTCCTGGCGTTCTGCAACGCCCGGCAGATGACCGCCCCGGAGGCGTACATCCACTTCACGAAGGACGTGTTCGCCGACGACGGGTCGATCAGCAAGCCCGCGACCGAAGAGTTCCTGCGCGCCTACATGATGGAGTTCCGCGAGCACATCGCCCGCGTGCTGACGGTTCTGCCGCGGCCGTGACCGCGGTCAGTGGTTGCGCAGCATCTTGATGATCTCGGCCTTCTTCTTGCCGGAGTATCCCGAGATCCCGAGTTCCTTCGCGCGCTTTCGGAGGTCGTCGACCGTCCAGTCGTCGTAGTCGCCGGCTTCGCCGCCGCGCCGACCGACCTCTGAGCGGCCTTTCTTGGTCCCGCCGGTCGCGTTCGAGATGCGGGCGGCCTTCTCCTTGGATGCTCCGTCATCCCGCAGCTCTTCGTAGAGTTCTGGATCCTTGAGTCGTGAATTCGCGCCGCGAGGCATGATGTCTCCTTGTCGTCAGTGCGAGTCGACGACTCGCATGGTGGCGGCGATCAGATCGGTCGCCGTCGTGGTCGTGATGGCCATCACCGTCTCGGGGGAGCCGTGCAGTTCGAGAAGCTGGTGACCGACGTTCTCCGCAGTCGCCCAGCCGAGGTAAACGGTTCCGGGCGGATGCCCTCCCTTAGGATCCGGCCCGCCCACCCCGGTCGTCGCGACGCATACGTCGGCCGAGAGCAGATGGAGTCCTCCGACGGCCAACTGCTCTGCGCACTCGGCCGAACACGGATCGGATCCGGGGGTCACGCCGAGCACGCTCTCCTTGACGTCCTGCATGTAGGCCACGACGCCCCCGAGGAACCACTCGGACGCATTCTCTCCCGCGCCGATGGCGTGCGCGAGCTCTCCTGACGTGAGCGATTCGACGACGGCGACTCGCAGACCGCGCTCGCGCGCCAGCGCACTGATCGCGTCGACTGCCCCGTCGGCCTCGGTGACGACATGGCTCATGGAGTGTCCGCGCGTGAGATGTGCTCGACGGTTACGCCGGTCGTCTCCGGACTGAGAGCGAGCGCGATATCGGCCTGGCTGATGATGCCGACGAGCTCGCGATTCTCGAGCACGGGAAGCCGGCGAACCTGGTTCTCGCGCATCCGATCCAGTGCGACATGGACCTCGTCGTCCGCATCGACCGTGACGGGAACTCCCGCAGCCAGAGTGCGCGAGGGTGTCGTCTCGGGGTCCATCCCGTACGCCAGCGCCTTCACGACGATGTCGCGGTCGGTCAGCATCCCCTTCAGCTTGCGATCCTCGCCGCAGATCGGCAGGGCCCCGACATCGAGTTCCGACATGACGGATGCGGCGATGCTCAGGGCATCGTTCTCGCCGATGCAGCGGGGAGCGGGTGTCATGATGTCGCGCGTCAGAGTCACGTCCTGATCCTTTCGGTTGAGTCCGGATGCCCCGACGATAGGTGGCGGCTCGTGCACCGCAAGGGGCCTTGACAGGCGACGCCCAGCGCGTCAAGCCCCCTCCGGCCGGAACCCGCCGGTGACACATTGGTCATCACGAGATGGAGGTGCGGGTTGAGTGAGCCGACGCGAGACACCGCGGGAATGCGAGTGGTCTTCTGGACGTGGATGGTGATCATCTCCGGCGGCCTCGCCTTCATGGCGATCACCGCGCTGGGAGGACGGTGAATCATGCGCAGGATGCTGCGGGACAACGGGCTCAGCCTGGTCTTCCTGGCCCTGTTCGTGCTGGCGCTCGCCGGACAGTCCATCGCCGGATTCCTTCGCGAGAACGAGGAGCTGGCCGAGCACGGGCAGTCGGCCGTCGATTTCTTCTCATTCGTCACCTCCAGCGAGTTCCTCGTGGACGTCGCGGAGAACTGGCAGTCCGAGTTCCTCCAGTTCTTCGTGTTCATCGCCGCCACCGTGTGGTTCATCCAACGCGGGTCACCCGAGTCGAAGAAGCCGGGCGACGAGGGGCTCGGCAGCGATGAGGACCAACTCGTCGGCGCTCACGGCCGCCCGGATTCGCCGAACTGGGCCCGCCGGGGTGGTTGGCGCACGGCGATATACGGAAACTCATTGCTGATCGTGATGGGTTCGATCTTCGTGTTCTCGTGGCTCGCACAATCACTCGCCGGCCTCGTCGTCGCGAACGAGGAGAACGCGATGCACGCGCAGCCGTCGATCACCTGGGCCGATTACGTGGTCAGCCCCGACTTCTGGGACCGCACCCTGCAGAACTGGCAATCCGAGTTCCTCGCAGTGGGCGCGATGGTCGCGTTCGCCATCTATCTCCGTCAGCGCGGGTCGGCCGAATCTAAGCCCGTCGGACTGCCGCATCGCATCGCGGCAGAGGAATCCGACTGACGATCAGCCCTCTCAGCCGTCCTTGACCTCGTAGCCCTCGCCCTCCGGAGCGCGGGCTACATCCGATTCGCGGCGGAAGCCTTCGCTGTAGTCGGGTCTGGCCGGCTGCGGGGGCTGGTCGGACAACTCTCCTCCAGTGCGGCCGCCGTACGGCCGGCCGTGATCGGCGAACTCCTCCCGGCCGAAGACCAGGGTCCACGGGCCGGCAGTGAACCGTGCTCCGGTGCGCAGGATCTCCGATCGTCCGCTGGCGCCGGTCTCTGCGGCGCTCGCGCTCGCGTTCATCTCTCCGGCGCCGTGCAGGGTCAACACGTATTCGTCCTGATCATCGTGATTGATCTCTGCGTGGACGGGATCGGTTTCGGGCAGTCGCAACTCATTCCCCTCCGCGGATCCGATGCGCACAGCGTCCGAAGTCAGCGCGAATTCGAAACGGTCATCGTCGCGCGTGATCTTGAGATGCGGATTGCCGGCACCCCACTCGGCGTGGGTCGTGGTCGGCTCGGGCGGGTGCGGTGCATCGTGAGAATTCATGGTGCTCTCCTCTTCGATCGGTCCATTTCACGCTAGGTCGTCCGCGTCATCGCCACGAGGGGGTTGACCGCCCGGTCAGGGCTGTGCAGGTTCTTGCTGATCCGGGTCGACATTCTCTGGCACGAGCGAGATGCCTCCGCTGGTGTTCGCCGAGTGCGCCATCGCCGTGATCCACTCCGGCGACAGCGTCGGCGGCTCGGGCTCGTCGAAGACGAACCGCAGCGGAATCGCCGGGTGCAGCCAGATCGTCGAACGCCCCGACCCATCGGGATGACGCCATGACAGCGTGAAGCTCTCATTGCGGCGGAGCTTCGTCGCGATCACCACCTTCAGATGCGCGAGCGCCCGATCTTCGACGAAGATCGGGTCTGCCGTTGCGCCGTAGAACATCGAGCCCATGGCGCTACGCTATCGAGTGTGGGCAGATTCATCTATGAGGGTGGCGTCAAGGTCGAGATCGAGGACCGCGCGCTGACGCACCTCCAGCTCGTCATCAGTGCGAAGCTGCGCCGGGGTGAGCCCTTCGCGTTCAGCTGGCGCGAGGATGCCAGCGTCGGCGGCGGCCGGACCACGGTGTGGGTGCACCCGGGCAGCTCCATCGTGTACAAGTACTACGGCGGGCGGCAGCCGTCCATCAACCGCGCCTGGGTCGACGCCCTCGCCTTCACCTCCAACGCTCCGACCGGTCTGTACCTCGTGCCGGAGCCGCCGGAGTCCGGCGAGGAGCCGGCGTCGACCGAGCTCCCCGGCTGAGGTCGCTCCGCCGCGAGATCACTCCACCGCGAGATCGAGTCGTCGTTCGGTGATGGAGTCGATGCCGGTGACGGTGATCCACCCGTCAGCCAGGTGCGCTGCGTCGCTCTCGGCGGTGGGGACGTTCGGCAGCTCCTCCACGGCGAGTCGCAGATAGCTATCGTCGCTCTCGGCCACAGTCATCTGGACGATGCCGAACGGCGCCAGGGTAGATTCGCGGACACCACGAGGATGATCGTCGTTCGGCACATTCACGTTCATCACCGTGCCGGCGGCACGCGCCATGAGCTCGGGCAGGAGTGCGACCGCAGCATCCGCTGCCGTCGTCCAGTGGAACTCGTCGGGGTTCATTCCGACATCCAATGACACGGCCATCGCGCGCGCTCCGTTCAGGCCGCCGGTGAGAGCAGCGCCCACCGTGCCGGAATGCAGGATCGCACGACCGACGTTCGCGCCGTGGTTGACACCCGACAGCACCACCTCGGCCGGGTCGCCGAAGGCCCCTCTGGCAGCGATCAACGCGATGAGCCCCGGGCCGCCGTGCACCGCGAACGCCTGCACATCGGGTATCGGCGTCAACGTGCGTCGTTCCATCGCTATCCGTCCGTCGGCTTCTGTCGCCATGATCGACGCGCTCGACCCGCTGGACTGCTTGGCCGGAGCCGCGACGGTGACGTCGAATCCGGCGCGGACAGCGGCCTCGGCGAGTGCGCACAGGCCCGGCGCGTCGATCCCGTCGTCGTTCGTGATGAGAACCCGGGTCATGATGACGCCTCCGGCTCCGCGAGTGCGGCGAGGCCGTCGGGGCTCACCCGGCCCTCAGGTTCACGATCACCGGCACCCGTCGCCGGAACTTCTCGGACGGTGACCTTCTCTCGAAGGCTCTCGATCAGTTCCGCGTCTCCCGTTCCCAGCCCGTGCCGCGTGACATTGAGTGCGCCGGCAGCGGCGCCGAGGGTGATGGCGTCCCGCAGGTTCTCGCTCCGCGTGAGCGCGGCGATCAGGCCTGCAGTCAGGGAGTCACCGGCACCGCGGGTCTCGGTCTCCTCGAACGGCGGAGGAGTCACCTCGAGCACGCCCTGAGCATCAGCGAGCAGCAACGGGTCGCCTGCTCGCGTGACGATCACGGCGCCGGCGCCGTCCGCCCGAAGCCGGTGCATCGCGGTGATGATCTCGTCGTCGGTGACCGCGCTCACCAGGCCGTCGGCCTTGAGCTCCTCATGACTCACCTTCAGTATGTCGACTCCGCCGGTCACGACTGCCTCCAACCGCTCGCCGGCGAGGTCGGCGACCACTGTCTTGCCGGCCGCGCGGAGGTCGATCGTGAGTCGCCGGTAGAAATCCGCGGGGATCGTGTCGTCGCCGGCCGGGCCGCTCAGCACCACGACCGAAGAGGGGTCGCTGCTGCGAAGCATGGCACTGTATAGATCGTCGAGGTCGTGTCTTCCGATCGGATCGCCGTCCTCCTCGTCGACCACGATGCGTTCGCCTCCCCGGCGATCGTGCACGTAGGCGGAACCCCGTCCGTCGCGCGTCAGAGCGTGGACCGTGACATCCTCGTCCTCCATGAGATGCCTCAGCGTCCGGCCGACCTCCCCGGTCAGCAGACAGCACATCGTCACCGGCACCTGCAGCCGGCGCAGCATCCTGGCGTGCCACACGCCCTGCCCGCCCGCATGCACATGGATCTCAGAACCCTGCGGATGGTCTTCGACCGTCACCGTCAGCGTTGGTGACGGAGCCAAGATCGTGACGCTCATGACGACTCCTTCCGTTCGGTGTTCTCAGTGTCGGCAGTCGCGACCCGGAAGTGTCAACCCCCTTGGCCGGTGCGCAGTGCACGTGGAAGGTGAGTACAACACTCGACTCTCGAAGGAGCGCTCAGATGACTGACAGCACCCCCGACCCACGACATGCGCACCACGATGACGAGTTCCCGGCTCAGGCGCAGAGCCAGCCGGGTCACACCGAGCGCATGCGACCGGAGCCAGACCACGGCGAGACCAGCTACGTCGGCCACGGGCGACTGGACGGTCGCCGCGCCCTGATCACCGGCGGCGACTCGGGGATCGGACGCGCGGTCTCGATCGCCTTCGCCAGAGAAGGCGCTGACGTCGCGATCGCGCACATGGTGGAGGAGCAGCAGGATGCCGACGCCACGCTCGCCCTCGTTCGGGATGCCGGCCGCGCCGGACTCAGCCTGGCCGGCGACTTGCGCAATGAGGACTTCGCCTCCGAGGCCGTCCACAAGACGCGCGAGGGCCTCGGCGGACTCGACATCCTCGTGCTGAACGCCGGTTACCAGCACGACATCGATGGCTTCGAGAACCTCCGCACCGATGAGATGCAGCGCGTGTTCCAGACCAACCTCGAGGGGCTGCTGTTCTCCGCGCGGGCCGCGTTCCCGAGCCTGGACGCCGGTGCGAGCATCATCGTCACGGCATCCATCCAGTCCTTCAATCCGTCCCCCGGACTCATCGACTACGCCATGACGAAGGCGGCGCAGGTCGCGTTCGTGAAGGCGCTCGCCGAAGAAGCCGGCCCGCGCGGCATCCGCGTGAACGCCGTCGCACCCGGCCCGATCTGGACGCCGTTGATCCCCGGAACAGGCTGGGACGACGAGAAGGTTCGTTCGTTCGGCGCCGACACACCGCTCGGCCGAGCGGGTCAACCGGCCGAACTCGCCGGCGCGTACGTGTATCTCGCCTCCGCCGAGTCGTCGTACACGTCGGGCGCGGTTCTCGCCGTGACCGGAGGGAAGGCGCTATGACCATGACAGCCCCGGAGCCTCCGCGACCGGCATCCGTCTGGGAAGTCATCCCGATCGCCCGAACCGCCTGGCGGATCTGCGACGCATCCCTCACCGAATCGGATGCCTCGCGCCTGGTCGCCTACGTCGACAAGAACGAGACGGGAACGTATGACGTTCTCTGGCTGCGCAGCCCCTGCCCGACCAGGTCGCGTTATCGAAACCTGGACGAGCTGCTCGCCGATCTGGATGCCGCGGACGCAGCCGGACCGGCCTCGCGTGCCACGCGTCCGAACAGGATTCCGCACTTCCCCCCGCGGAGCGAGCCGAACATCACGTGAGGACGATGAGCTCCCGGGTCGAGCGGGTCATCGCGACGTAGCGATCGACAGCGCCCTCGACGCCGTCGCCGAAGCGTTCGGGGGCCACGAGCACGACAAGGTCGAACTCCAGCCCCTTCGCCGTCTCGGGAGTCAGCGACCTCACCCGATCCGATCCGGTGAAGGTCTCGTCGCCGATCACGACGCCGGTTCCTTCGTCGTTGTCGGCCAGCCAGGCATCCACGATCGCCTCACGGTCCGCGACCGATCCGTGTCGAACGGGGATCCCGCTCGAGCGCACGGAGGTCGGCACGTTCGCATCAGGGAGCGCCGCGCGGATGACCGGCTCAGCCTCGGCGATGATCTCCTCCGGCGTTCGGTAGTTGACGGAGAGCGAGGCGAGGCGCACGTCACGGAGTCCCGCGTCCGTGAGCCTGTCCTCCCACGTCTGCGCGAACCCGTGCCTGGCCTGGGCCCGGTCGCCGACCACGGTGAAGCTGCGCGAAGGGCAGCGGCTGCGCAGCATCGCCCACTCCGCATCCGTGAGCTCCTGCGCCTCGTCGACGATGATGTGCGCGAACGGTCCGGCGAGCGCGTCATGACTGAACGTCGGGAGCGCGTCATCGTCGTCCAGGCTGTTCAGCACGTCCTCGCCGCGGAGCATCGACATGAGGCCGAGGTCATCGTCGGACGTGTCCATCAGGTAGTCGGCGACGCTCGCACGGTACTCCCGCTCTGAGGCGCGCAGCCGTTCGCGCTCGCGGCGGATTCGGCCCGCGTCCGGATCGCCGACGGCACGGCGGGCGGCATCCAGCAGCGGAAGGTCGGATGCCGTCCACATCGCGGCATCCTCGCGCTGCAGCATCCGCACCTCGTCGTCCGTCAGCCACGGCGCGCAGCGGCGCAGGAATCCCGGGTTGCTCCACAGAGCCGCGACGAGCGCTGCGGGGTCGAGCAGCGGCCAGGCGCGGTTGAACGCTGCGGTGAGTGCCTCGCTCTGCGCGAGCGCGCAACGCAGCTGTGAGCGGGGGACGCGCCCGGCGAATCGGTCGGAGATGATGTCGACCAGCGCCTCCCAGACCTCGTCACGCGCCTCGTTGTGCGCGGACCCGGTGTCGGTGCTGAACGTCTCTTCCCAGTCGGCTTCGCTCACGCGCAGATCCACCCACGGCGTTTCGACGACCGTGCCCCGCTCCGGCGGCTGCTCGTACAGACGCACGGCTGAGCCGACGGCGTCGATGAGTCGCGCCGAGGCCTTGAGGCGTGTGATATCGGGGTCGGATTCGGGCGGCGCGCTCCGGCCCTCGGGAACGAGGTCGCGGAGCGTGCAGGTCTGCACGCGGTCCTCCCCCAGGCTCGGCAGGACGTCGTCGACGTAGCCGAGGTACGGCTGCGAGGGGCCGACCACGAGCACCCCGCCGCCGCTGCCGCGCGAGATCCGGGTGTCGGAGTACAGCAGGTACGCGGCACGGTGCAGGGCGACGACGGTCTTGCCCGTGCCTGGTCCGCCATCGACGACGAGCGTCCCCGCAGAGCCCGCCCGGATGATGGCATCCTGATCGGCCTGGATCGTCGCCAGCACATCGCGCATGCGGGAGGATCGCGAGGTGCCGAGGCTGGCGATGAACGATGACTGGTCGTCGAGCGCGCCGCCCGTCTCGAGGGCCTCCGCGGTGAACGCCTCGTCCCAGTAGTCCGTGACGCGGGCACTCGCCCAGCGGTAGCGCCGGCGGCTGACGAGGCCCATGGGGTCGGCGAGGGTGGCGCCGAAGAACGGTTCGGCGGCCGGCGCTCGCCAGTCGACGAGCAGCTGACGGCCGTCGTCGCCGGTGAGCCCCAGTCGTCCGATGTAGATGTGGTCGCCGGCATCCGTCACCATGCGACCGAGGCACATGTCGATGCCGTACCGGCGCAGCACGGTCAGGCGCGCGTTCAGACGGTGGATCTCGAGATCGCGTTCGACGGCCGCGCCGCCGACGCCGCTGGGGGCGGCGGGGGCGCTATCCAGGCGAGCGGATGCTGTGGCCAGGCTGTCGCGCAGCGTGGCGGCGATCGCGTCGAACTGCTCATCGTCGCGAGCGATGAGGGCGGGGTCGGCCTTGTGGGCGAGTTCGTCAGAGAGGTGGAAGGCGCTGAGGGCAGGGGTGTTCACGATGCTCCGATTCCGGCGCGCAACTGCGGTTTTCGCTGCGCACGATCGACAAGTATGCGCCCTGCGGGGGCCCTTGCCGCAAGCCCCCACCTCAGCGGTAAACTGGAAGTGCGGGAAGATGGAGACATGGCTTCTCCCACCCCGCAGACGCAGCGCAATGCGCTCGCCCCAGGGCTCCTCGCCGCGATCGCCCTCTTCCTCTCGCCGCTGTTCACCGGTGACGACAACGTCGGTGCGACGATCATCTTCTACCTCGTCCCGATCCTCGCGCTCATCGTCGCGTGGTTCGCGTGGCAGGCGCGGCAGTGGTGGTGGACCATCGTCTTCGTCGCGATCGCGGTGATCTGGAACCCCGTGTTCCCGTTCGGCTTCACCGGCCAGGTGTGGACGGCCGCGCAGTTCGTCGCCGCGCTGCTCTTCATCGCAGCCGGCGTCCTGATCAAGAACGAGCGCGCCGTGGCCTGACGCGTCCGGCGCAGTCCCGCCGCACACCGATGCTGTATCACTTCGGTCGGTTCTGATCGCTCGTAACCGACCGAAGTGATACAGCATCGCGCCGGGATGCGGGGCGCGACTCGCACTGCACAGGCGGCGGATGCCGGGACTGGTGCCCATCGGCTGTGGAAAGTCCGAAGCTGCGGCAGGGCATCGCCGAGGCTGTGGGCGTGCGCACTCGTAGCAAGCTCCCATCCCGTCTCGGCGATAGCTTCCGGGTGAGTGCGGCGCATGCTGCTGGGGTCGGCCGCTCGCGCGGGGATGCCGACGACCTGCATCGCCCATTCCGAGGAGTGCGGTCGACGACGGTCCCGTCGACGTTCAGCGCACTGGTCGACTGCTATCGACCGAGACTCGCTGCTGAGCACGCATTCGTCGGCCGTTCCGCTGCGCGCCTGTGGGGACTGCCGCTGCCGTGGATCTGGACTCCCGAGGAGGACCTCGAGATCGCCGTTCCCCTCCATCTCTCGGCTCCGAGGATCACCGGGGTGCGCGGTCGGCGACTTGCAGCACGCAAGATCCGATATTGGACGGTGCGCGGCGCCCGAACTGTGGACGCCGTCGCCGCACTGTTCACATGTGCGGCCGAGTTGACTCTGGTCGAGACGGTCGTGATCCTGGATGCTCTGGTGACCGAGGCCGACAACTACCCGGAACTGGGTCCCGGCCGCCCTCTCGCGAGCATCGACGAGATCGCGAATCGGCTGCAGGCGTGGGGGAGATTCCCCGGCAGCGGGACAGTCCGCAGGGCGATTCCACTTGTGCGCGAGCATGTCGAATCTCCGAAGGAGACCGAGACTCGACTGCTCATCCGGTCCGCCGGGATCGCGGAGCCCGTCGTTCAGTACGAGGTGTACGACGGCGGACGGTTCGTCGCCAGGCCGGACCTGTCATATCCCGAACTCAAGATCGCGATCGAGTACGAAGGCGACGGACATCGCCGAAGCAAGGAGCAGTGGCGAGTCGACATCCGCCGGCAGCGCGACCTGGAAGATCGAGGATGGATCGTGATCCGGCTCACCCAGGCCGATCTTGACGACGGCGGCGCCGCCCTGATCGCCCGCTTGCGTCGCGCGATCGCGAGCCGCGGATGAGGCGCCGATGCTGTATCACTTCGGTCGGTTCTGGGCGCGCTAAACCGACCGGAGTGATACAGCATCCCCGGATGCGGGACAGCGCGCAGCGCGCGTGCGGGGCGGCGCGTAGCGCGCGAGCGGGATCGGGCGTAGCGTGCGGGTATGGACGACCGCAGACCTGATCCCGCAGATGAAGCCCGACCCGAGAACACTGCAGAGACTGTTGCCGGGACAGCGGATGGCGCACCCCTCGGCGGCGACGAGACGACCGAAGAGCAGCTCGATGCCGACAACGCCGTCGAAGACGACATGCTGAAGACCCTGGACCCGGACGACTCGCCGGCCTGACCATCCGCCGGGACCTGCCCCGGTACGACCCGGCAGGTGAGAAGCTTGAAGGATGAGTTCTCCCACCATCGCCACTGCGGCGCCTGCGGATGCCCCGCTCAGCGAGGCTGAGGTCCGCAGCCTCCGCGAGGACTTCCCGATCCTGCAGACCGAGGTGAACGGGCATCCGCTCGTCTATCTCGACTCCGGCGCGACCTCGCAGCGCCCGCTGGCCGTGCTGGACGCCGAACGCGAATTCCTCACGACGCTGAACTCGGCCGTCCACCGCGGCGCGCACACGATCGCCGCAGAGGCCACCGAGGTGTTCGAGGACGCCCGAGCCGCCGTTGCGCGATTCGTCGGGGCGGACGATGACGAGCTCGTCTGGACCTCCAACGCGACGGAGGCGATCAACCTCGTCGCCTACGCGTTCTCCAACGCGACAGCAGGTCGCGGGGGAGCTGCGGCCGAACGGTTCCGGCTCGGCGACGGCGACGAGATCGTGACCACCGAGATGGAGCATCACGCCAACCTCATCCCGTGGCAGGAGCTCGCCGCGCGCACCGGCGCGACCCTGCGCGTCATCCCGCTCGACGACGACGGCGCGCTCCGCCCGGGCGACATCGAGACGCACATCACCGACCGCACGAAGATCGTCGCCGTCACCCATGTCTCCAACGTGCTCGGCGTCGTCAACCCCGTCGAACAGCTGATCGCCGCAGCCCGCAGGGTGGGCGCGCTCGTGCTGCTCGACGCGTGCCAGTCCGCGCCGCATCTGCCCCTCGACGTGAAGAAGCTCGACGTCGATTTCGCCGTGCTCTCCGGTCACAAGATGCTCGGGCCCACCGGGATCGGCGCTCTCTACGGCCGCCGCGAGCTGCTCGCTGCGATGCCGCCGTTCCTCACGGGCGGGTCCATGATCACCACCGTCACCACCACCCGCGCCGAGTACCTCCCGCCGCCGCAGCGGTTCGAGGCCGGCACGCAGCGGGTGTCGCAGGCCGTCGCGCTCGCCGCCGCTGTGCGCTACCTCGAGGACGTCGGGATGCCGCGCATCGCCGCGCACGAGGCGCAACTCGGACGCCGGCTCGTCGACGGACTCTCCGCGATCGACGGCGTGCGGGTGCTCGGCGCCGGCATCGATCTGCCGCGCGTGGGGCTGGCGAGCTTCGACATCCCCGGCATCCACTCCCACGACGTCGGGCAGTTCCTCGACGACCGCGGGATCGCCGTTCGGGTCGGCCATCACTGCGCCCAGCCGCTGCACCGCCGCCTCGGCGTCACGTCATCCACCAGGGCCAGCACCTACCTCTACTCGACAGACGCCGAGGTCGATGCCTTCCTCGACGGCGTCGCCGCCACCATCGACTTCTTCCTCGGCGGCGTCGCCGCCGGCACCGACTTTCCCGGAGTGCGCTCATGACTTCCAGCGACCTGCAGAACCTGTATCAGGAGCTGATCCTCGACCACTCGCGCACGCCGCACGGCTTCGGGCTGCGCGACGAGGTCAAGGCCCAGTCGCACCAGCTGAACCCCACCTGCGGCGACGAGATCACCCTGCAGGTGCACCGCGCGGATGACGGCACGATCGAGGCCATCGCGTGGGAGGGGCATGGATGCGCGATCTCGCAGGCATCGGCATCCCTGTTCGCCGACCTCGTCGAGGGGATGACGGTACCCGAGGTGCAGAAGAGGATCGACGTCTTCCGCGAAGCGATGCGATCGCGCGGCAAGATCGAGCCCGATGAGGAGCTGCTCGGAGACGCCGCCGTGCTCGGCAGCGTCTCGCGCTATGTCGCCAGAGTGAAGTGCGCCATGCTCGGCTGGGTCGCCGCGGAGGACGCGCTGCGCAAGCTCGACTGAAGGAATAACGGCTCCGCGCACCTGTTGTCCTTGAGATGACAACTTTGGGAATCATCGGAGCAGGACACATCGGCAGCCAGGTCGCACGGGCGGCGATCGCGAACGGATACGACGTCGTGATCTCCAACTCCCGGGGGCCAGAGACTCTGAGCTCCCTCGTCGCCGACCTCGGTCCGCAGGCGCGCGCGGCGACCGCCGCTGAGGCAGGGGCGGCCGGCGACGTGGTCGTGGTGACCGTGCCGCTGCACGCGCTGTCGCAGGTGCCGGTCGAGCCGCTGGCCGGCAAGATCGTGCTCGACACGAACAACTACTACTTCGAGCGCGACGGCCGCATCGACGCCCTCGACAAGGGCGAGACGACGACCTCGCAGATGCTGCAGGAGCACCTGCCGACCTCGAAGGTCGTGAAGGCGTTCAACCACATCGTCTCGGGTGACATCACCACCGACGGCACGCCGGCGGGCACCGAGGACCGCCGCGCGCTCGCGACGTCCAGCGACTTCGAGGACGCGGCTGCCTGGGTCACGGAGTTCTACGACCAGGTCGGATTCGACACCGTGAACGTCGGCCCGCTCAGCGAGTCGTGGCGCGTCGAGCGCGATCGCCCGGCGTACGTCGTCCGCCAGAATGCGGAAGAGTTGACTGCCAACCTCGCGAGGGCGAACCGCCTGCCCTGAACCGGCAGGCGTCGCGACGGCGTCAGGCCGGCGCGCGCCGCGGCGGTTCAGGCCACCGGCGTCGTGGTGTCCGTTGCCTGCCGCAGGGTGCCGCGCATCGCGCGCCAGTACCGGCCGGGGGATACCCGGACGATCGTGTCGATGAGTCGCGCTTCGCGTCCGACCATGGTGCGGATGCGGCGGCGCTCGGTCGCGCGGATGATCTGCGCCGCGGCATCCTCGGGTTCGGTGTGATACATCGCGGCCTGCGCCGACGCAGCCCGTGCGGCCACAGCGGGGTCGATCGCGGCGGCGTACCGGCCGTGCAGGATGATCCCGGTGCGGACGCCCGCCGGGTACACGGCGCCGACCGTCACCCTGCTGTCCTCGAGTTCGTGGCGGAGGGCCTCGGAGAACCCGCGCACCGCGAACTTGCTCATCGCGTACGGGATGCGCCCTGCCGGAGCGGCGAGGGCGTAGACGCTCGCGAGGTGCGTGATGTGGGCGGCGGGCTGCACGCGCAGCGTCGGCAGCAGCGCTTTGGTGATCGAGACCGTGCCCCAGAGATTCACGTCCATCAACCAGCGCATCTCCTCCATGGTGAGCTGTTCGAGGCTGCCGAGCATCGATGACCCGGCGCAGGTGATCAGCGCGTTGACCCTCGGGTGCGCGCCGATGATGTCGGCCGAAGTGGCGAACGTGGCCTCGTCGTCGCGGAGGTCGACCACGTGGGTCGTGGTGCGTCCGGGAAGGTCAGCTGCGAGGGATGCCAGGGCTTCGGCGTTGTGGTCGATGAGGGCGAGGTCGACGCCGGCCGCTCCGAGCTGACGCGCGACCTGCGCGCCCATGCCGCTGGCGGCACCGGTGATCACCGTGGTGTTTCCGGCGAGGGTCAGCCGTCGCATCACATCCTCCTCCAGGCACTCGGGTCGTGCCGTTCGCTTCATCGCAGGTGGGGAGAACCTGTTGTGTTCTATTGTGGCCGAGAGTGGCGTCGGTGGGTGAGGATACGATCGGGAGAGGAGGTTCTGGTGGGAAAGACTGCGGATGCGATCGCTGAAGGTGTCGCGATCGCCACTGCCGCTGCACGTCTCACGGTGAAGAACCACATCCTGGTCGGAACGATCGCGAAGGGCGGGGTCTTCGACTCGGCCCAGTACCTCGACGAGGCGCGTCAGGCGCTGGAGGCGATGGCGCGGGAGTCCGAGCACGGGGCGGAGGCGATGGCGCGGTTGCGCAAGCGCGCCCGCGGCCGTTACTCGGATCCAGTCGGCACGCACGACTACCGCGACCGTGACGTCCGCAACCTTCGACGCCGAGCCAAGCAGTACGCAGGCGTCGCCGAGCGACTGAAGGCGATGGTCGAAGACCCCGAAGAGCTCGGGGCACTCGTCGAGAGCGCGCGTGAGGCGGCCTGGGCCGAGGTGCGCAGCAATCTCGATCGCCGGCTCAAGGTCGAGGGGATGCGCCCCGAGCAGGACCCCGACTACGCGACGATGCGCGAGGCGCGGATGCAGGCGCTACGTCTGGTCGATCTGCAGGCCCTGTCTTCGCATCAGCGTGCGAAGCGCAAGCGAGAAGCGGCGTCCTGACCGCTGGTTTCGCGTTCGCATGGTTCGTCATGTATTCTTGCTGAGGCCCGTTCTTCGGAGCGGATGCCCGATGCGCCACTAGCTCAATGGATAGAGCATCTGACTACGGATCAGAAGGTTAGGGGTTCGAGTCCCTTGTGGCGCACACTGTGTTGAGACAGTAGTCGAACCCCGTCGCGAAAGCGGCGGGGTTCTTTTCTTTCGCCAGCGTAGCCTGGAGGAGTGACTGCGTACGTCTCGGCTTTCGACCTGTTCTCCATCGGCGTGGGGCCCTCGAGCTCCCATACCGTCGGGCCGATGCGCGCCGCGCTGGACTTCGCGCAGCGCCTGCGCGCATACGGCGCGCTCGCCGCCGTCTCCAGGGTGACGTGCACCCTGTACGGATCGCTCGGAGCCACCGGCATCGGGCACGGAACCCCGGATGCCGTCGTGGCAGGGCTCCGCGGGCTCGCGCCGGAGAGCTGCGACCCGGCTGATGTCCGCGCGGCATGGTCGGCCTACCCTGAGGGGGTCGACCTGCTCGTCGCCGGCGAGCACGCTGTGACGTTCGACAAGAACGACATCGAGTTCGCGCCGCGGACGAGGCTGCCAGGGCACCCGAACGCCATGACTCTGCGCGCGCACGACGCCGACGGTGAGGTCCTGATCGAGCAGATCTACTACTCGATCGGCGGCGGGTTCATCCGTCGCGACGGCGAGGAGGCGCAGATCGCCGCCGGCGGCTTCCCGCTCGACTACACCGATGCGGCGTCGCTGCTCGCACTGTGCGACGAACGGAACATCACCATCGCCGACGTGGCGCGCGAGAACGAGATGGCGCTGCGGTCGGAGGAGCAGGTCGCGGCCGGCCTCGACGCGATCTGGGATGCCATGGCGTCGTGCGTCGACACCGGACTCCACGCAGACGGTGTGCTCCCAGGCATCCTCAAGGTGAAGCGGCGGGCCGGGGCGATCCGCGAGCAGCTCGACGCGATCGAGGCGGATGGCTCGCCGGCGATCCCCGGCGAGTGGCTCGGCGCTTTCGCGCTCGCCGTCAACGAGGAGAACGCCGCCGGTGGGCGCGTCGTCACGGCGCCGACGAATGGCGCCGCCGGCATCCTGCCCGCTGTCGCGATGTACTGGTGGCGGTTCCTCGCCGACTCCGGACTCGGGTCGGGCAACGCGGTCACCCCGTACGGTGAGCTCGTCGGAAGCGCCCTGCTCGGGTTCTCCGGAAGCGAGGGGCCGCCTCGGGGGTCGTTGAGCGAGGAGCGCAGCGACGAGACGAAGCGGCTTGAGCGACCGCAGGGAGTCGAAAGCGGACTCCCGGCTGATCGGATCGCCGAGGCGAACAGGCGGCGCGGCATCCGGCGCTTCCTGCTCACTGCCACAGCGCTCGGCTCCCTGTTCAAGGCGAACGCGTCGATCTCGGGAGCCGAAGGTGGCTGTCAGGCCGAGGTCGGCTCCGCCTGTGCGATGGCTGCGGGGGGACTGACCGCAGTGATGGGCGGCACGAACCGCCAGATCGAGAACGCCGCCGAGATCGCGATGGAGCATCACCTCGGCCTCACCTGCGACCCGATCGGCGGGCTCGTGCAGATCCCGTGCATCGAGCGCAATGCGATCGCAGCATCCACCGCCGTCACAGCCGCACGGCTCGCACTGCGCGGGGACGGCGAGCACTACGTGTCACTGGATGCCGTCGTCGAGACCATGCGTCAGACCGGCGCCGATATGTCGACGAAGTACAAGGAGACCAGCGAGGGCGGCCTCGCGGTCAACGTCATCGAGTGCTGACGGGTCGTAGGCTGTCCGCATGGTGAGCAGGCGGGGGCGGGGGCGGCCTCCTGGCGATTCCGATGCCCGCGAGCGCATCGCGGCAGCCGCGACGCATGAGTTCGGCGAGCACGGTTACGACGGGGCGACCGTGCGAGCGATTGCGGCGCGCGCCGACGTCGACCCTGCGCTCGTGCACCACTATTTCGGCGCCAAGGCCGATCTGTTCGCCGAGGTCGCCGGGTTCCCGGTGCGGCCGGACGTCGAGGTTCCGGCGATCCTGCGCGGCGGCCCTCACGGTGCAGGAGAGCGGATCGTCCGGTTCGTGCTGGAGGCGTTCGAGCGTCCCGACGTGCGCAAACGCGGCGTGATGGTGCTGCGCACCGCGATCAGCGGCAAGCTCACAGGACCCCTGGTCACGGGGTTCCTGACGCGTGAGCTGCTGCCGCGCATCGCGAACGAGTTGGATGCTCCGGATGCCGAGCTTCGGGCGACGCTGGTCGCCTCGCAGATCGCCGGTCTCATCATCGCCCGGTATGTGGTGAAGCTTCCCGCCATGCGGGATGCCGAGGTGGACGAGCTCGTCGCGCTGGTGGGGCCGACGATCCAGCGCTACCTGTTCGACTGAGTGCCTTGACGATCCCCGCCCGCGGGTCAATAATTCAACACATGGTGAATAACTCGGCTGTCGAGATCGCGCAGCTGCGCGTGCGCCGCGGATCCGTTCGCGTTTTCGACGGTGTGGATCTCGTGATCCCGAAGGGACAGATCACCGGTCTCCTCGGGCCGTCTGGCTGCGGGAAGACCACGCTCATGCGCTCGATCGTCGGAGTGCAGAAGATCGCATCCGGAGACGTGACCGTGCTCGGCGAACCGGGCGGGTCCAGCCGGCTTCGACACCGCGTCGCGTACGGAACGCAGGGGGCGGCCGTCTACGGCGATCTGAGTGTGAGACAGAACCTCGCCTACTTCGCATCCTTGCTCAGGGCGCCGAAGGGCGACGTCGACCGTGTGATCGACGAGGTGGGCCTGCGCGGTCAGGCCGGGCAGCTGGTCGACTCGCTCAGCGGTGGACAGAGCACTCGGGTATCGCTCGGCATGGCGCTGATCGGCTCGCCGGAGCTCGTCGTCCTCGACGAGCCGACGGTCGGACTCGACCCCGTGCTGCGATCCGAGCTATGGGGGCTGTTCCGCGGTCTCGCGGACCGCGGCGTCACGCTGATCGTCTCGAGCCACGTCATGGATGAGGCGCTGCGCTGCGATCGGCTGCTGCTGATGCGCGAGGGACGCATCATCGCCGACACCACGCCGTCGCAGCTGCTGGACGACACCGGCACTGCCGACCCTGAGGCGGCGTTCCTCGCGCTGATCGAGCGCGACCGCACCGGGGGAGAGACCCGCCGGTCGCGTAGAGAAGCCCGAGAGAGCGGTACGGAAGACAGTGCACCCGAGCGCGACGAGGAGGTCGGAGAATGAGCGGCCGTCGGACCTTCGCGACCGCCGGTCGAGTGCTCGCGCAGCTGCGACACGACCCGCGCTCGATCGCGTTGATGCTCATCGCACCGAGCCTCCTGGTCGGACTGTTCGCCTGGCTGTTCAGCGATAAGGAGGGGGTCTTCGATCAGTTCGGCGGTGCGATCCTCGCGCTGTTCCCGTTCATCGTGATGTTCCTGATCACATCGATCACCACGCTGCGCGAGCGTCGATCGGGAACACTCGAACGGCTCATGACGACGCCGCTCGGCAAGCCGGACTTCATCCTCGGGTACGCGCTCGCGTTCGGGTTGATGGCCCTGCTTCAGGCTGCGATCACGGTGACCTTCGCGGTGTGGGTGTGCGGCCTGGAGGTCGACGGTCCGCTGTGGCAGCTCGGCCTGGTGGCCATCGTCGACGCCCTGCTCGGCACGGCGCTCGGGCTGCTGGCGAGCGCGTTCGCGCAGACCGAGTTCCAGGCCGTGCAGTTCATGCCGCTGCTGGTGTTCCCGCAGATCATCCTCGGCGGACTGTTCATGCCGCGCGATCAGATGCCCGACGTGCTGCACGCGATCTCCGACTGGCTGCCGCTGAGCTACGCGATCGACACGATCAACGCGGTGGCCGCAGGGGATGAGGGGTGGGACGTGTTCGGGCCGCTGCTCATCGTGCTCGCGTTCGCGGTCGGCGCCCTGCTGCTGGCATCGCTCACGCTGCGTCGGCGAACGCGGTAGGAAGAACGCATCATCACCCAGCGTCGCTGAGCCAGCGTCAGCGAGCCGAAGCGTCTCGCCGTTTCGTGTGCCTGGTCGGTGCCGCCGCCCAAGGGTCCTCCGGCCAGGGGTGCTTCGGGTAGCGACCGCGCATCTCCGCGCGAACCTGCGCGTACGGGTCGGACCAGAACGAGGCGAGATCGTCGGTGACGGCGAGCGGCCTGCCGGCAGGCGAGAGCAGGTGGAAGAGCACGGGGACGCGACCGCCGGCCAGCCGCGGCGTCTCCGCCCAGCCGAAGCACTCCTGCAGCTTCACCGCCACGACCGGTCGCCCGGTCGGATCGTCGGCCGGCGGGTATGCGATGCGGACGCGCGAGCCGCTCGGCACCTCCAGCCGCTCCGGCGCCAGCGCACCGAGGTCCGCCGCCGCCGGCCACGGCAGCAGTCGCTGCAGCGCTGATGCGAGGTCGATCCGCGCAGCCGGAGTGCCCGCTGCCAGCGCATCGAGCTCGGGACCGAGCCACGCGTCGAGCTGATCGAGCAGTGCGGCATCGGACATGTCCGGCCACGGCATCCCGAGTTCGCGATGGAGCAGGGCGAGACGGCGGCGGAGTCCGTCCGCGGCATCCGACCACGTGAACACGTCGAGTCCGCGCTCGGTCAGGGCGCGGCGCACGGCGGCGCGGCCGCCGCCGTCGGCCTGCGCGCGCACGGGGACGGACGAGCGCACGATCGCCCCGATGCGCCGTTCGCGTCGGGCGATGACACGACCGTCCACGAACTCGGCCTCGATGCGGTCGGTCATCAGGTGGTCTGCGGCCCGCTCGACCTGGCTCTCCATGATCGCGGCGGCCGCTCGGATGATCGCGCCTGTTCCCTCGGCGGCTCGTCCCTGGGCGCGAGCGACGTCGGCGACGGCCAGCCATTCGGCGTCCGCGAGCGGACCGCTGACGCCGGCACGGGTTCCGGATGCCAGCAGGAACGTCGCCCCGTGCACCGAACGATCGACGCGCCTGGCGATCCGGTTCGGGAAGGCGAGGGCGACGATGAGTCCGACGTCGTCGGTGCCCGGCCGCGCTCGGCCGCCATTCGCCTGGGTCGTCGATCGCAGCAGACGTGCTACCTCCTGCGACCAGCGGCGGGACTCGGGAGCACGGCGATCGCGCAGTGCGACAAGGGCTGCGTCGATGTCGCCGCCGGTGATGCGGATCTCGCCGCTGATCAGTGCGACGACCTCGGCGGCGAATCGTGCGCCCACCAGAGGCGCTCCGTCGCGCAGGGCACGCGCGAGGCGCGGATCGGTCGGGATGCGCGCGAGCTCCTGACCCTCTGGCGTCGCGCGCCCGTCGTCATCGATTGCTCCGAGTCCGTGGAGCACGGTGAGCGCGTCGCCGAGGCTGTCGACCGGCAACGGGTCGAGGAGCCGCAACCCGATGCCGCCCGGCGCGCCCCAGCAGGCGAGCAGCAGGGCCGCATCGGCCAGGTCGGTCGTCGCGATCTCGGGCGCAGGGCGAGCAGGCGAGGCGGCGAACGTGCGCTCATCGACGCAGCGGATGACCGCCCCAGGGCCCTGTCGCGTCGCGCGGCCGGCGCGCTGGACGGCCGAAGCGCGTGACGTCGACCCCGTGACCAGACCGGTCATGCTGCGGGCCGAATCGCGTTGCGGGTACCGCGACAGGCAGGTGTCCACCACGAGCCGCACGCCGGGGACGGTGAGCGAGGACTCCGCGAGCGACGTTGTGACGACGATGCGCGGCGGCTCTTTCGCGCCCCGGCCGCGGATCACGGCATCCTGCTCGGCCGCCGGCAGCTGACCGTGCAGCTCGCGGACATCGACGCCCTGTGCGGTCTGCGTGAGGCGTCGGGCGATCTCCGACACCTCTCGCGCGCCCGGGGCGAAGACCAGGACGTCGGCCGCGGAGTCGGTGCGGAACAGTTCCCGGGCAGCGGATGCCGTGACTGCAGCGACGTGATCGAGAAAGCCCCGGGTGACACCGCGTTCATCGAGTCTCTCCGCCGGGCTCGGAGCCCAGCGCTCCTCGAGCGGATGGGCCGGGACCGTCTGGGTGACGATCGGGGCGGGGGCATCGTCCGTCCCCAGCACACCGGCGACCTTGTCGGCATCGAGCGTCGCCGACATGGCGACGAGCACCAGGTCGTCGCGGAGCTCCCCGACCTCCCCGAGGAGGCCGACCAGCAGGTCTGTCTCGAGCGCGCGCTCATGCACCTCGTCGATGATGACGGCGCCCACGCCGTCCAGCCCCGGATCCGAGAGCAGTCGGCGCAGCAGAACGCCGGCGGTGACGAACTCGATGCGCGTGGAGGCATCGACCTGGCGCTCGCCCCGCACCGTGAAACCCACTCGGGTGCCGAGCGCGGATCCGTCGAGCTGCGCGAGGCGTCGAGCGGCTGCCCGCGCGGCGACCCGGCGGGGCTGCGTCACGATCACTCGGCCAGCGGTCCGGTTCGCGAGAACCGGCGGCACGAGGGTCGTCTTGCCCGTTCCCGGTGGGGCGCTCACGACGACGGCCGCGTTGCGATCGAGAGCTGCGCTGAGGTCGCCGAGCGCAGCGGCGAACGCGAGGCCGTCGCCGATGCGGGCGAGGTCGAACGAACCGCTCTTCACTGTTCCATCATCGAGCATGGCGCCCGGCCCGCGGCTGCTCTGGTCGTGGGTCGTTGAGCGGAGGGCGAAGCCCGAAGACGAAACGGGCTGAGCGAGCGTCAGCGAGTCGAAGCCCTACTCGCCGGCTGCATCCTCAGCACTGACGGCATCCGACGCCTCCGCCTTCTTCGCGCTGGCACGCTTCGCCGGCGCCGTGGCCGTCGCTGCTGCGGGAGCGGATGCCTGTGCTGACGCCTGCGTCTTCGCGATGCCCGCGCCGATGCCTTGTCCGACCGCCTGACCCTGGATGATCGCGGCGAGGTCGAGACCCGTGGCCGAGCTCACGCTGTCGAATACGGACTTCAGGGCCTTCGCACTGTCGGCGCCGACGACGTTCGACGCTCCGTCCTCGCCGGACCCGCCGATGATCGAGACGCTGCCGATCGTGGCGTAGCCCTTCGCGAACTCGCCCATGATCGTGGGGAGCACGTCGAGCACGCGCTGCGAGAGGAACGCCTCCTGGTTGGATGCGATGGCCTTCGCTTCGGCCTCAACGGCGGCCGCGCGAGCTTCACCCTCGGCGCGGATGGCGTCTGCCTCGGCGCTGGCGCGCAGGCGACGGGCTTCGGCCTCGGCGTCGGCGAGCGCACGCAGGGCGTTGGCCTCACCCGTGGCCTTCGCCTCGGCGGCGGCTGCCTCACCTGCCGCGCGGGCGCGGTCGGCCTCTGCCTGCTGCTCGGCGATGCGGGTGCGGGCCTCGGCCTGCTTGACCTGCTCGATCGCTGCAGCCTCTGCAGCGCGTTCGCGGGTGTAGAGGTCGGCCTGCGCGCGGGTCTCGGCCTCGTACTTCTGGGCGTCCGCGACGCGCTTGACGTCGGCATCCAGTTGGGCCTGGCGGTTCTCGGCGTTCTGCTGCAGAACGGCCTGCTCAGCCTGTGCGCGGGCCAGGTGCTCGGCCTGTTCGGCCTCGGCCCGTGCGCGACCGATGCCCGCGTTGGCGTTCGCGGTGTTGGTGTCGAGCGCGGTCTGTTCGACCAGGTTCGACTCCTGGTTGGCGATGTTCTTCTGGTTGATCGCGCGGTCGGCATTGGTCTGCGAGATCTCGGCCGCCTGGCGCTTCGACTGGATCTCTGGTGCACCCAGCGACTGGATGTAGCCGACCTTGTCGGTGATGCCCTTGATCTGGAACGAGTCCAGGATCAGGCCCTGCTCGGCCAGCTCCTGCGAGACGTCGGCGGCGATCTGGTCGGAGAACTTCTTGCGCTCGCGCATGAGCTCGACGACCGAGAGGGTCGCGACGATGCCGCGGAGAGCACCCTCGAGCTGCTCGGTGGTGAACTGTTCGATGGCCTTGTCCTGGGAGGCGAAGCGTTCGGCCGCACGGCGCACGTAGAGGGGATCGGAGCCGATCTTCACGATCGCAACGCCGTCGACGTTGAGAGTCACGCTGTCGAGCGACTGCGCCTCGGCGTTGAGCGAGACCTGGCGTGATCGCAGCGAGATGATCTCGTGGCGCTGGGTGATCGGGTTGACCAGGGACTTGCCGTTGACGATGACGGTGACGGGGGAGTCGACGATCTCCGAGCTGCTGCTGCCGTCCGCGTTGATGACCGCGCGCTGCACCTTCTGCTTGCGTCCGGAGATGACCAGCGCCTCATCGGCGCGAGCGACCTTGATCCAGCTGCGCGCGAACAGCAGCACCACCAGACCGATCACGATCAGGACGACGACAGCGATGCCGACGAGAACCAGAATGCCGACGAGTCCGGCGATCTCCATGTGACTACCCCCTGTGAGTCTGCTCCCGGTGGAGCATTCACAACCGACTATGCCAGAGATGGCATGTTCGCCGTCGGGTGGGGCGGATGCTGCGGGGTCAGCGCCCGCGGAGCTTGTCGGTGAGCGTGCGCAGCTGACGCAACTCGTCGTCATCGAGTGCGCGCATGTTCTCCACGATCGAGCGGCTGTGCGCGGTCGCGACCTCGCGGAAGGCCCGTGCACCGGCATCCGTCGCCCGGAGAATGGCACCGCGCCCGTCTGTCGGGTCTCCGGATTTCGTGATCAGGCCCCGGGCGACCATGCGGTCGACGAGCCGCGAGACGCTGGGCTGACTGATGAGCATGTGCGTGGTCACTTCGCGCAGTCGAGCGGTCATCTCCGGGGCGCGCGTGACCGTGAGCAGGACGTCGTACTCGGCCTGGGTGATCGGAGTGTTGTCGAAGTCCGCGCTCATGGCTGTGAACAGTTCGTGCTGGGCGCGGAACAGGCCCTCCCACGCTTCGAGCGCGAGCTTCCGGTCTGTCATGGATACAGAGTAACGGAACGGTGAAGGGCCGGTCGGAGAGGCTTCCGACCGGCCCTTGTCCCTTGCACCAAGAGTGTCCTGCAATCACATGCGGTGGATGCCACAGCAAACATTCACCGTGCGATAACTGTATAACGGCGAGGTAACGAATGCAACGGTTTGGTCACGGAAACTTTGCCAGGCTGCGCGATCGGGCCGTGCAAGGGCCGGTGTCAGCCCAACACGAACCGCACCGCGTTGCCCCACGGATCAGCCGTGATGACGTCGGCGTCCGACGCCGTGTGCTCGATCCCGGCATCCGTCAGGCGCGTCACGAGATCATTGAGGTCGGATGCCGAGGGGACGGCGACCGTGATCCCGCGCAGTCCAGCGCTCTCGGGCCGTTCTCCGGCTCCGGCGCTCTGCCACGTGTTCGTCGCGAGGTGGTGATGGTATCCGCCGGCCGAGTAGAAGACGGCGCCATCGGACTCGGCCGTGACGTCGAAACCGAGCACATCCGAGTAGAAGTCGCGTGCGCTGTCGAGGTCGCCCACGCGCAGGTGCACATGCCCCATCGTCGCGACACCTGAGGCGTCGCCCTCGAGGTTCTCGTTGATGAACTGATTCGGGTCGAGTATCGCGCTGCCCATGACGACCCGGCCGTCCTCCCACACCCACTCGTCTCGCGGGCGATCGATGTACAGCTCGACACCGTTGCCCTCCGGGTCGCCCACGTAGAACGCGAGGCTGACGGCGTGGTCGGAGCTGCCCTGGAACGACTCGGGAGCGTGCTCCGCGATGTTCACCAGCGTCTGGGCCAGCGAGGCCGCATCCGCGTACAGGATCGCCGAGTGGTACAGGCCTGCACTGCGCGGATCATCGGATGCGGCATCCGTGCTCTCCAGGCGGATCAGGGGCTCCTCGAGCCCGAGGACGGCCAGGCCATCGGACTCCTCGAGAACCGTCAACCCGATGACGTCGCGGTAGTACGTGGTCATGGTGTCGAGATCGCGCACAGCGATCGTGACGACGCCCATCTCGGTGTCGGCCGGGAGGATGCCGGCATCCGGCGTCGATTCGGCGGAGCGGGCGGACATCGCCCACCAGATTCCGACGACGGCGACGATGAGCACGAGGGCTCCCGCGCCGATCGTCCAGCGGGCGGTCATTGACAGAGAGCGGCGCGGAGATGAGGTCACATCTCAGAGAACGGCCCTCGACTCATTTTTGTTCCCGCGGCAACAAAGACCAGTCGCCGGATCAGTACCAGTTGACGGCCTGCGAGTGACCCCACGCCGAGCACGGGGTGCCGTAGGCGCGCTGGATGTAGTCCAGGCCCCAGCGGATCTGCGTGGTGGCGTTGGTCTGCCAGTCGGATCCGGCGCTGGCCATCTTGCTGCCGGGGAGCGCCTGCGGGATGCCGGTCGCTCCACCGTTCGGGTTGTAGGCCTGGTAGTTCCAGCCCGACTCCTTGGTCCACAGCGAGTTCAGGCAGGAGAACTGGTCCGCACCCCAGCCGAAGTCCTCGGCGGCGATCAGAGCGGCGGCGTTCCGCGCGCCGTCAGGGGTGTTCGCAGCAGCGATGGCTGCCGCCTCCGCCGCGGCGGCCTCCTCGGCCTTCTTCTTGGCGACCGCGTCGTCCAGGCTCGCCTGGAGCGCCGTGGTCCGGGCCGCGACGAGCTTGCTCTGCACTGTGGTCGAATCGGTGAGCATAGAGCGGACGAAGCCGATCGCGTCCTCGTCCGAAAGAGCGGCGACGGAGTTCTCGAGGCTGCTCGTATCGATGTCGGCGTCGATGTCGAAGCCGGATTCCTCGACCTTGGCCGAGGTGTCCGAGGCCGCGGTCAGGGCGGCATCGGCCGACTCGAGGGCGCTGTCGGCCGCGGCCAGCTCTGCACGAAGTTCGCCCCGATCGATGACGGCTGCGCGCCCGGTCACGTCGGCGGTCGCGGGTGCCGCGGCGGTCAGCCCGGCCGTCGCGACGAGGCCGAGAGCGGCTCCGGCGACGAGGGTGAGTGCGACCACGCGGCGGTGGGCGCGAACGGTTCGGCGGCGGGCACGGGTGGCGAGTCGGGTTTCAGGCATGGCGAACGTAACGATCCTTTGACGTAGCTGAGCCGCTTCGGGGGCGGCAGGTGCGCCCTCGGGTCGAGCGCACAAGGTAACGATTCTGTATCACGGAGCCTGAACGAGACCTCCGTGCGGCCTGAATGCGCGGTGTGAGCGGGTTCCGCGAAATTCAGTACTCGGTGTTGCCAGGTACCAGTACCTAGTGTTACTTTCTACTGGTACTCAACAACACTGAGTAGAAGGAGGGACGATGGCCAACCAGATGACCGAGATGCTCAAGGGCACGCTCGAGGGCATCGTGCTCGCGATCCTCGCCGATCGCCCTGCATACGGCTACGAGATCACGGCACGATTGCGCGATGAGGGGTTCACCGACCTCGTCGAGGGCACCGTGTACGCGCTTCTCGTGCGGATCGAGCAGCGCGGGTTCGTGGACGTCAAGAAGGTTCCGTCTGAGAAGGGTCCGCCCCGCAAGGTGTACTCGCTGAACAGGCAGGGCCGCATTCAACTCGGCGAGTTCTGGAAGACGTGGAGCTTCCTCGCCGAGCGCATCGAACACCTCCACGGCACTCACAACCCCACCGACCAAGGAGACTGACAATGGCTGCAAAGTGGATCGAAGCGCTCACCGGATCGCTCGAGCAGAAGAAGAAGTACAAGCAGAGCATGGCGCGCATCGACGCCCTGCCCGCCCCCTATCGCGCCACGGCGATGGCGCTGCACCGCTACCTGATGGCATCCGGCGGAATCGTCGACGGCGAGACTCTGATCCACATGTTCGACGACTTCGCCGACCTGTGGGAGCAGGCGGCCGCCGACGGCACGCCGGTACGCGAGATCGTGGGGGACGACCCCTCCGAGTTCGCCGACACCTTCGCCCAGGCGTACGCGGGCAAGCACTGGGTCGACAAGGAGCGCAAGCGCCTCGCCGACGCCATCGACGCGGCCGTCGCCGAAGACCCGGAGCGAGAGCAATGATGATCACAGCACACGGCATCACGAAGTCGTTCAAGGACGTCCAGGTCTTGCGCGGCGTCGACTTCGAGGTCGAGGCAGGGACGATCTTCGCTCTCCTCGGCTCGAACGGCGCCGGAAAGACGACACTCGTCCGTATTCTGTCGACCCTGCTCAAGGCGGATGGCGGCACCGCGACCGTCGACGGCCATGACGTCGCCGCAGCTCCTGGCGACGTCCGCGAGTCGATCAGCCTCACCGGGCAGTTCGCCGCGGTCGACGAGGTGCTCACCGGGCGTGAGAACCTCGTGCTCGTCGCGAAGCTGCGCCACCTCCCGGACCCGGGCGGGATCGCCGACGACATGCTCGCGCGCTTCTCGCTGACGGATGCCGGCGGCCGACGCGCCGGCACCTACTCCGGCGGTATGCGCCGCCGCCTCGACATCGCCATGAGCCTGGTCGGTCGTCCGTCGATCATCTTCCTGGATGAGCCGACCACGGGTCTTGACCCGCAGTCGCGCATCGAGGTGTGGCAGACGGTGCGGGACCTGGCGGATGCCGGCACCACGGTGCTGCTCACGACGCAGTACCTCGACGAGGCCGAGCAGCTCGCCGACCGGATCGCGATCCTCCACGAGGGCACGATCATTCAGAACGGCACGCTCGCAGAGCTCAAGAAGCTGCTGCCGGCCGCCGAAGTCGAATACATCGAGAAGCAACCGAGCCTCGAGGACGTCTTCCTCGCCCTGGTCGGCCCGTCTGCTGCAGAAGGGAACTGAGATGACCAGTCACGTCCTCAGCGACACCCGCGTTCTCACCGGGCGCTCGCTGCGCCACATCCTGCGCAGCCGCGACACGATCATCACCACCGCGATCACACCGATCGCCCTGCTCATGCTGTTCGTGTGGGTGTTCGGCGGCGCGATCGACACCGGGGGCAACGGCGCGTACATCGACTACATGCTCCCCGGCATCCTGCTCATCACGGTCGCCTCTGGCATCGCGTACACGGCCTACCGGCTGTTCCTCGACATGCAGGGTGGGATCTTCGAACGGTTCCAGCCGATGCCGATCGCGCGCTCGAGCGTGCTGTGGGCGCACGTGCTCACGTCGGCCGTGGCGAACATGCTGTCGGTCGCGATCGTGATCGGCGTGGCGTTCGCCATGGGGTTCCGCACAGGAGCGTCGTTCGGCGCATGGCTCGGCATCGCCGGCATCCTGCTGCTGTTCACGCTGGCACTGACCTGGCTGGCGGTGATCGCCGGGCTGTCGGCGAAGACCGTCGACGGCGCGAGCGCATTCAGCTACCCCCTCATCTTCCTGCCGTTCATCAGCTCGGCGTTCGTCCCGACGGCATCCATGCCGGGGCCGGTCGCCTGGTTCGCCGAGCACCAGCCGGTCACCTCGATCGTCAACACGATCCGCGCGCTGTTCGCCGGGCAGCCGGTGGGCGGCGACATCTGGATCGCGCTGGGCTGGCTCGTCGGCATCCTGGTCGTCGCCTATGCGTTCGCGGTGGCGGTGTATCGCAAGAAGCTGCGCTGAAGCGCGGGCGTCGCCCGCCCCACCCTTCTCGCATCGACGTATCAGGCCCGTAGGGTGGGCACGTGATCGTTCAGGAGATCGGCGATGGGGCGCCTCTAGTACTGGTCCACGGATTCGGCGTCGATCATCGGGTGGTGCTGCCGCTCGACGCGGCCGTGGCTTCCGCCGGGTGGCGCCGCATATATGTCGACCTTCCCTGGGTACCGCCCGTCGCTCCGGATGCTCCGGCCAGCACCCAGGCGGTGGCCGATGTGCTGGTCGCAGAGCTGCGAGGTCGGCTCGGCGACGAGCCCTTCGCAATCCTGGGGAACTCGTTCGGCGGGATGCTCGCCCGCTACGTCGCGCACGAGCTGCGCTCGCAGGTGCGCGGGCTCGCCACACTTGTCGGCGCTTTCGTTCCCTATGCCGCGGATCGGATGCTGCCTCCGCGGGAGATTCTGTTCGAGGATGACGAAGCGCGGCGTGCCGCAGGCGATGCCGCCGACGACTATGCCGAGATCGCCGTCGTGCAGTCCGTGGACTCTGCTCGTATTTTTGCTGAGTCGATCGCTCCGGCGGCTCGCGCTGCCGACGTGCGCCTTCTCGCCAAGATCGCGTCTTCGTACGCCCTCGATCGTGAGCCGGAGGCGGCGCATCCAGAGCCTTTCGACGCGCCGTCGCTGCATGTATTCGGCCGGCAGGATCAGGTCACCGGGTTCGAGGACGGACTCGCGCTTCGCGCGCATTACTCGCGGGGGACGTTCGCGATTGTGGATGCCGGCGGTCACAACGTGCCCCTTGAGCGGCCGGCGTTGGTCGCAGCGCTTGTCACGGACTGGCTCGCTCGCGTGGATGCCGCGCCCCGGGGCGATGCGAGATGATTCCGGTCGGTTCTGAGCGTCCAGAACCGACGAAAACAATCCCGCATCGGGACGCGGGGAAGTGTTCAGGCGAACGAGTCCTCGATCGCGACCATCCACGAGATGCCGAAGCGGTCGACGAGCATGCCGAACTCGCCGCCCCAGGGCGCGGCATCCAGCGGCATGACCGTTGTTCCGCCGTCGACGAGGCCGTCCCACGCGCGGTGCAGATAGTCCGTGTCGACCGATCCGCCGCTCAGCGAGACCGAGATGCCCTGCGGCGACTGGTACTCCATGCCGGTCGGGGTGTCGGATGCCATGAGCACCAGCCCGCCCGGAGCATTCAGCTGCGCATGCATGACCAGGTTCTCCTCGCCCGCGGCTGTGCCGCTGTCGGGCATCTCGCCGAACGTGCTAACGGCCAGGTCGCCGCCGAGCACGCTCTGATAGAACTCCATCGCCTCACGGGCGGAGTCGCGGAAGGACAGGTACGGGTTGAGGTTCGCCACGATCGCTCCTTGGTCGAGTGCTCGGATGCAACCAGTGTGCGCCCAGCATCCGCGATCCTCAATGGGTTCTGCGGCAACGTGATCGCGCCGCGATGCGTTCGCGCTACTCGACGAGCTTGCCCTCGGAGGACACCTCGCGGATGAGGTCCATGATCTCGGTGGGCACCGGCGGGATCTCCTCGCGCGTCACCCCCGTGCTCGGCGACCACACCAGGTTCACCCGCAGAGTCGGGTCCTCGTCGGGGAAGTCGCTGCGGTTGTGGCATCCACGTGTCTCGCGGCGCTCGAGAGCAGCTTCGAGGGTAGCCCGCGCGGCCAGCGCCGAGGCCTTCAGGTCGAACGCATGCGCGAGGTCCTGGAATCCGGCGATGTCCGGGTGGATGCCGACGTCGTGCATCCGGGCCTCGATCTCCTTGAGCTCCGCGAGCCCGGCGCGCAGACCCTCCTCCGAGCGCACGACGCCGGCGTGCTCGGTCATGGTGTTGCGGATCGCGCGCTGCAGCGCGCGGACGTTCTCGCGGCCATCGGCGGCCAGCAGGTCGTCGATCTCGGCGCGAGCCGCGGTCACGGCATCCGCAGATCGGTTCTGCGCCTCAAGACCCGCGGCGTGCGCCATCGCGGCCTGGCCGACGATCCGGCCGTACACGAGCAGCTCGATCAGCGAGTTGCCGCCGAGGCGGTTCGCGCCGTGCAGGCCGCTGGACGCCTCGCCGATCGCGTAGAGTCCGTCGACGTCGGTGCCGTGGTCGTCCGGCCTGACCCACACGCCGCCCATCGAGTAGTGCGCGGTCGGGGCGATCTCGATCGGGTCGACGGTGATGTCGAGCATCTGCAGCTCCATCATGGTCTGGTAGACCCGCGGCAGCCGGGTCATGATCGTCTCGCGCGGCAGGTGCGACACGTCGAGCCAGACGCCGCCGTTCTCGGTTCCGCGCCCCTCCTTGATCTCGGTGTACGCGGCCAGCGCCACGCGGTCGCGGGTGGACAGCTCCATCCGCTCCGGGTCGTACTTCGCCATGAATCGCTCGCCGAGCGCGTTACGCAGGATGCCGCCCTCGCCGCGCGCGGCCTCGGAGATGAGCGTGCCCGCCGCGTTCTCCGGCTCGATGATGCCCGACGGATGGAACTGCACGAGCTCCGGGTCGCGCAGGCGGCCGCCTGCTTCGACCGCCAGACGGAACGAGTCGCCGGTGTTCTCGTCTCGGCGCGACGACGTGCGGCGCCAGATGCGGTTGTGTCCGCCGGCGGCGAGGATCACGGCATCCGCATGGATGAGGTAGCGCGTGCCGTCGGCCTGGTCGAAGCCGTAGGCGCCGAAGACGACGCCATCGCGCACGAGCAGGCGGGTGATGTAGACGCCGTCGAGGATCGGCACATCGAGCTGCTCGGCGCGGCGCACGAGGGTGCGCTGGATCTCGAGACCGGTGTAGTCGCCGGCGAAAGCCGTGCGCCGGAACGTGTGCGCGCCGAAGAAGCGCTGCGAGATGCGTCCGTCGTCCTCGCGGGCGAAGTCCATGCCCCAGCGCTCGAGATCCCGGATGCCGCGCTCCGCGCCCTGCGTGACCACCTCGACCGTGTGCGGGTTCGCGAGGAAGTAGCTCTCCTTGATCGTGTCCGCGGCGTGCTGCTGCCACGTGTCGTCGGCGTCCATCGTGCCCAGCGCGGCGTTGATGCCGCCGGCGGCGAGCGAGGTGTGCGCGTCGTTCCGCGGCCGCTTCCCGACCGCGAGGACGTCGACGCCGTGCTCGGCGACCTCGATCGCGGCGCGGAGGCCCGAGCCGCCGGTGCCGATGACGAGGACGGTGGTGGAGATCTGGCGTTCGCGAGTGCTCATGAGATCAACGGTAAGAACCGGAAGCCGATAACTCCAATGCATTGTTCGCGTAGTCACGATAGACTGGTGGCATGAACTTGGAGCAGCTCAGGGGATTCGTCGCGGTCGCTGAACTCGGGCACTTCACGCGCGCGTCCGAGAAGCTGCACCTCGCCCAGCCATCGCTCAGTCGACAGATCTCGACCCTCGAGCAGGAGCTCGGTGCTGAGCTGTTCCATCGTGCGCGCGGCAATATCTCACTCACGGCCGCCGGCGAGACGCTGCTGCCCCGTGCGCGCCGGATGCTGGCGGATGCCGAGGCCATTCGCTCCGAGATGGCCGAGCTCGCCGGGCTCCAGCGCGGTCGCGTTCGGCTCGGCGCCACCCCGACGCTGTGCATCAGTCTCGTCGCCGAGGTGCTGCGGGCATTCCACGACGCGTACCCTGGCGTGGAGCTGCAGCTGGTCGAGGGCGGCTCGAACCTGCTGATCGAGCAGCTCGCCGGTGGGGCCGTCGACATGGCCCTGGTCACGATGTCGGACGGGCAGCCGGTCGCGGGCCCCGCGCTCGTGCGCACCCCGCTGCTCACCGAGGAGCTGGTCGTGGTCTCGTCGGCGGATGCGCAGCCGATCACCGACGGCTCGATCGACCTCGAGGGGCTGGCCCAGCTGCCGCTGGTCGCCCTGGCCGACAGCTACGACCTGCGCGGGGCGACGGATGCCGCGTTCGAGGCTGCGGGGCTGACCCCATCCCTCGTGGTCGAGGGCGCCGAGATGGATGCCGTGCTGCGATTCGTCGAACGAGGTCTCGGCGTCGCTGTCGTACCAGCCACCGTGCCCGTCGACCGGCCGACGCTGCGGTCAGCGCGGCTGACGGATCCGCAGCTGGAGCGCACCATCGTCCTCGCCCACCGAAGCGACGTGAACCCGACCCGCGCGGCCGCCGCGATGCGAGCGGTGATCGTGAGCACGGCCGACTACCTCGCGGCGCGCTCGCCGGAGACCCTGCATCCGGTCAGACCGACGTCGTGAGCGACGACGACCGCACGGCGCGACGCACGAGCTCTCGTGTGAGCATCAGCGCGACGACCAGAACAGTGACCGACAGGAATCCGCCCAGGTGGACGGCGTCGCCGAGCACGAGGTCAGTGAGCCACAGGATCAAGAACTTGCTGGCACCGGCGGTGAGCATGAGAGCGGCTGTGCTGACGATCCGGCCACGTCGGTTCTGAGCTGCTCTGATCCGCTTCACGATGCGGGTCTTCGCTGCCACGGCGAGCTCGAGCACGAGCTTCAGCACGATGGCCGTCACGAACGACACGAGGAAGGACTCCGAGATGATGTCGGGTGCGAACTCGACGAACAGCGCGAGCACTGTCGTGTACGCGAACACGTCGACGACGTCGATCGCACGTGGCATCCATCTCCGAATCGACGTCCTCACGAACGCAACCCTAGGTCAGTCCCGGCGCGTCGCGGGGACTTCTTTCGGATGCAGGACACCGGATGCCGCGCCGAGCGCCGCACCGATGATGGTGTCGATGACCCGCTCGAAGGCCACGTCCATCGATCCGGTCTGACCGGTCGCGGCGCCCGTGAGCAGCAGCACGAGGGGAGTGATGATCATCAGCGCCAACGCGTAGTGGCGCACCACGACGAGCTCTACGGAGAACTGCATGATGCCGAGCAGCAGGGCGATCCAGAGTCCGTGCGGGTGCAGCAGCGCCAGCAGCGCGTACACGCCGACACCGAGCACGGTGCCCAGCATCCGGTGCAGGCCGCGCTGGAAAGCCGCACGGCGGTCGGCTGCGACGCCGATCACGGCGATCGCGGCGCCCACGATCCAGTAGCTGCGCGCGGGGTCGACGAAGAAGCCGATCAGCACGCCGAGCAGCGCGACGATGACCACCCGCAGCAGGAGCAGGTGTGACGCGGCATCGAAGGCCGGGCCGGGCAGGAGCTCGCGCAGCGGACGGGGAGGGTGGGATCGCACGCGTCGGATCAGCAGCGGCGACATCGCGACGAGGTACGAGAACAGACAGCCGGAGGCGATCGCGGCGGTGTACGCGAGCGGCGCGATCGCAGCGTGGGCGGTCACCTGGGCGGAGAGCCCGAACTCGAGCACGAAGAAGAGCGGCCCCGGCGGGCCGAGCCGGAAGCCGAATGAGAGCCCGGCGGCCACGAGCGCGATCACGAGGATGCCGATGGTCACCAGCCAGCTGCTCGCTCCGGCGAACGCGCCGAGCGCAGCACTCACGATGAGGGCGGCTGCGACGATCGGCAGCACTCGGGCGCGATCGACGACAGGGGCCGCGCCGGCGAACAGCACGGTGAAGGCGCCGGAACCGGCGACGTAGCCGAGCGTCGGGTCGCCCAGCAGGGTCATCACGGCGATGGGAACGGCCATGCCGATCGCCGCCTGCAGACCGAGCTGCCACCGCGGGCCGCGGGACGGGGCGAAGGCGAACAGGCTCACCCGTCCATTGTCTCGCGTCTCGGGTCGCGCATTCGTTCGCCGCAGGGGACACGGACACTCTTCCGGTCGCGAATTCTGCCGCTCTGAGCGGGCGTGTGCGGCAGAATTCGCGACCTGGACGTCTTGACCTGGACGTCAGGGGTGCTGCGCGGCGACCCACTCCGCAAAAGTCTGCGTGCCGAGGTCTGCATCCGAGCCGGGCAGCGCCAGCCCCGCGCGCATCCCCTTCATCTGCTTGGTCGGGATGCTGATCGAGGGCACCCAGCCGCGATGGCCGATGGCCTTCGCATAGGCCTTGACCATGGCATCCAGGGCCTCCTCGCGCGGCCCGGCGATATCGCGGGCGCGTCCCTGCGGGGTTCCGGATGCCACGGCGGCGAGACGCTCGCCGACCTCAGCAGCCGCGATCGGCTGCGTGCGCGCCCGCGGAGCGAGGTGCACAGGGCCCGCCTTGGCGCCGGAGAACATCTGCGCCGCGAACTCGTGGAACTGCGTGGCACGCTGGATGGTCCACGGCACCGGCGACGACTCCACGACCTTCTCCTGCGCGACCTTGCCCGCGTAGTAGTCGTACGGCATCCGGTCGATCCCTACGATCGAGAGCAGCACGAGGTGTCGCACGCCGGCGCGCTCGGCGGCCTGCACCAGGTTGCCCGTCGCTGTCGTGAAGAACGCGATCGCGGCATCCGCGTTCAGGGTCGAGACGTTCGCGGTGTCGATGACGGCGTCGACTCCGTCGAGGGCGGCATCAAGGCCGGCGCCGGTGAGGAGGTCGACGCCCCGGGAGCGCGTGAGGATCACAGCGTCATGCCCGGCTGCCCGCACCGCGTCGACGGTCGGTGCGCCCACGACTCCTGTTCCGCCTGCGATAGCGATCTTCATGTGGTGATCTCCTTCTCGTTGTCGATTCTCGTGGACTGGGGGTGTGCGGCGCGAGGGCCGGGGAGCATGAGCACGATGCCGAGCAGAAGGCTCCCGCCGAGCCCGATGATGTTGCCGATCACGTCGATGAACGGCATGCCTCCGAACTGGGTGGCGTGGTAGATCAGGTGCGGCAGTCCGAAGACGGTCCACGCCACCCCGACGACTTGACCGGCTTCGGGGCCTCGGGTGAACGCCGCAGCGGCGCTGGCTGCGGCCAGGGCGAGGTACAGCGCTCCGACGTCGCGGATCAGGTGCTCGTTGAACGGCCCGTCCACGGCGATCCACACGCGGCCGAGACCGGGGAACGCGTCGTAGAAGGATGCCGGCCACGCGGCGGCCCACAACCCGACGAACGCGCCGATGGCTGCGGTGACACCCAGCAGGATGCGTCTGATCGTCATGCTCATACCTCTTCGACGATGCAGGCGCCTCGAATGTGAGCCGCGACCTCACATTCGCCCTTGCTGCGTCGTCGTAGCCGTGGAAGCAGGAAGTGCGGGAGGATGTGACGGGATGGACGCGATCGACGACCTCGAGGCGGAGCGGCGGACGCTGCTCGCGCTCGGCTATCGGATGCTCGGCACGGTCGCCGACGCTGAGGATGCCGTGCAGGAGACCTACCTGCGCTGGTACCGGATGCCGGCGGAGGAGCGCGCCCGCATCGACAATCCAGCGGCCTGGCTGACCAGGGTCGCCGGGCGGGTGTGTCTCGATCTGCTCGGCTCCGCGCGAGCCCGACGCGAACGGTACGTCGGCGAGTGGCTGCCAGAGCCCGTGCCGGGGGAGTCGGCCATCGCGGCATCCGTTCCGGTCGACCCGCTCGACCGGGTGACGCTCGACGAATCGGTGAGCGTGGCGCTCTTGGTGGTTCTGGAGTCGCTCACCCCGGCCGAACGCGTCGCGTTCGTGCTGCACGACGTCTTCGCCGTGCCGTTCGCCGAGATAGCCGAGACCGTCGGACGGAGCCCCGACGCGACCAGGCAGCTCGCATCGCAGGCGCGTCGACGCATCCGCGAACGGCGCGCGGGCATCGCCTCGCGCGAGCAGCACGACGCCGTTGCGCGCGCCTTCGCCGAGGCGACGGCGACGGGCGACCTCGCCGCGCTCATCGGGATCCTGGATCCGGACGTCGTGCTGCGCTCGGACGGCGGCGGCAAGATCTCGGCTGCCCGTCGCCCGGTGTTCGGAGCCGACAGGGTGGCACGGTTCCTGCTCGGCGTTCCGCACCTCGAGCCGACGGCGACCATCGAGCCGACGCTGACGCCAGAAGGATTGGCATTCCTCGTGCGTGTCGACGGCCGTGCCGACTCGGTCATCTCGGTCGATGTCGCGGGCGACAGGATCACCGAGATCTACCTCGTCCGCAACCCCGACAAGCTCACGCTCTGGCGCTGAGGGCGGCGACAGCGCGCCGATAGCATGAGCCCATGCACGCTGTCGTCGCACGCCCCGGCATCGCCGAACGCCTTTCACGCATGATCCAGCTGCCGACCGTGTCGGCCGAGCTCGAGCAGCGAGGGATGCAGCCGTTCGAGGACTTCGTCTCGCTCATCGCCGACCTCTACCCGCTCACGCACGAGCATCTCGAGCTCGAGCGTCACACGGACCTCGGGCTGCTGTTCCGCTGGAGGAGCGCATCGGATGCCGCGCCTCTCGTGCTCATGGCGCACTACGACGTCGTGCCCGTCGACGAGTCCGACCCGTGGACCCACCCGCCGTTCGCCGGCACGATCGCTGACGGTCGGGTCTACGGCCGCGGGACGCTCGACGACAAGGGTCCGCTGATCGTCGTGCTCGAAGCCGTCGAGAACCTGCTCGCCGCCGGGTTCACGCCGGCGCGCGACGTGTACCTGTCGTTCGGCGGGAACGAGGAGACGTTCGGGGCGGCAGCGGTCGAGATCGCGCGGGTCTTCCAGGAGCGTGGGCTCGTTCCGTGGCTCGTCGTCGATGAGGGCGGGGCGGTGGTGGATGCTCCGCTGTCGTTCGTGCAGGGACGAGCGGCGATGATCGGCGTGGGGGAGAAGGGCGTGCTGACGCTCCGCCTCAGTGCGCGGGGTGACGGCGGGCACGCGTCGGCACCGCCCGCTCTGACCGCGGTGCGCCGCATCGCTCGGGCCGTGAATCGGTTGGGCCCCGGCACGTTCCGGCCCCACACGCCGAAGGCGATCTCGCGGATGCTGTCGCAGTTCTCCGAGCAGGCGACAGGGCCGTCGCGGCTGCTGCTGAAGGTGCTCGCGGCCGTGCCGCCGTTGAATGCCCGCATCTTCGCCGCGCTCGGCGGGGAGCCCGCGGCGATGGTCAGGACGACGGTCGCTCCCACGATGCAGTCAGGAGGAACCGCGGCCAACGTCATCCCCTCCCAGGCATCCGCCACCGTGAACCTGCGCATCGCACTCGGCGAGACCGTCGACGACGCCGTCGCACGTGTGCGGCGCCGTATCCGTGACCCGCTGGTCTCGATCGACGTCCTCGAGGGCAGCGAGCCGTCACCGGAGTCTCCGACCGACAACGAGCAGTTCGCGCTGCTCGGCCGCGCGCTGGAGGAGGCCTTCCCCGGCGTGCGGCCCGTCCCGTACGTGATGATGGCGGCGACCGACTCGCGTCACTTCCACCGGTTCTCGCCCGCGGTGTACCGGTTCGCGCCGCTGGAGATGTCGAACGCGCAGCGCGCGGCGATTCATGGCGTGGATGAGAGCGTCGAGATCGCTACGCTCGAGCGAGGCGAGATGTTCCACCGGGCTCTGCTCGAGCACCTCGACTGACCCGCCTGACCCGAATGGAGCAATGATGCCCCGTACCGCGACCCTGGGCGCGCTCGCCGCCGTCGTCGGATTCCTCGCGTTCGTCGAGTTCACCAGCGGCGTCCTGCAGGGCTATTACACGCCGATGCTGTCCGACATCGCGCGTAACCTGCAGATCCACGACGCCGACGTCAACTGGTTCGAGGGCACGCAGCTTATGCTCTCGGCGCTGGTCGTTCCGGCATTCGCGAAACTCGGCGACATGGTCGGCCACAAGCGGATGCTGCTTATCTCCACGGCCCTGACCGCAGCCGCTGCGCTGGCGCTGCCGTTCACGGATTCGTTCTGGGTGTTCCTGATCGCGTGGACGCTGATGGGGTTCTACGTCGTCTGGCTGCCTCTGGAGATCGCCCTGATCTGGTCGCGCTCGCGTCGGATGGAGGGGCGGTCTGTCATCACGGCGCGGGCGGCGGGACTCCTGGTCGCAGCGCTCGAGGGCGGGGCGATCCTCGGCGCGCTGCTGGGCGGCGCGCTCATCGATGTGCTGCCGTTGACGATCGTGCTGCTCATCCCGGCGCTGCTGGTCGTCGTGTGCTTCTTCGTGATCCTGTTCGGGGTGAAGGAGTCGCCGGAGCAGAATGGCGGCGTCCTCGACACCGTGGGGCTCGTGCTCATCTCGATGGCGCTGATCTGCTTCACCGGAGGCCTCAGCCTGCTTCGACTCGACGGGGGACTCGTGAACCCGTGGTCGTGGGCCGTCGTCGTGCTCGGGCTGCTGCTGATCGTGCCGTTCGTGCTGTGGGAGCTGCGCCACGACGACCCGCTGATCGATGTGCGGATGTTCCGCTCGCCGGCGCTCGGCCCGGTGTTCCTGACCGCGGGTCTGTTCGGCGTCAGCGTGCTCGGCGCACAGGCGCCGCTGTCGACGTTCGCGCGGACCGACCCCGAGGTGTACGGCTACGGGTTGGGAACGACGGGGTTCGCGACCTCGCTGATCATCGGCATCTACCTGATCGGCATGATCGCCGGCGCGCTGCTTTTCCCTGTGATCGCGCGGCCCGCGACACCCCGGGTCACCCTGATCGGAGCATCCGCGCTGGTCGCGATCGGGTTCCTGCTGTTCCTGCCGTTCCACGATGCGTATCTGCAGGTCATCGTCAACATGATCATCGTCGGGCTCGGATCCGGTGCGCTGGTCGCCGCTCTCCCGGCGGCCGCGGCGTCCGCCGCTCCCGAGACCCAGACCGGTGTCGCGACGGGACTGACCAACTCGGTGAAGACGGTCGGTGGCGCGATCGCCTCGTGCGTGTTCGGCATCGCGCTGCTGCACGGGGTTGCCTCGACCTCAGGTGGTGCCGAGGGGACAGCGGGTTCGCTGGCGGGCTACTTCACCGTCTGGATCGTCTGCGGCGTGACAGCGCTGCTCGCCGCGGTGCTGCTGCTGTTCGTTCCGAAGCAGGCGTTCACCGACCGGGTCGCCGAGGTGGACGTGACGCCCGTCGTGTGATGCGAGGCGGGGCGTCGAGCGCGCGGAGCGGGACGACACGCGCTGAGCGAGGGGAGCGAGTCGAAGTCGACTACGGAATCAGCACTCAGTGCGGCGCGTGGTACTCGGCCTCGTCGCGCTTCCAGTAGCCCTTCACGATGGCGTGGGCGGTGTCGACACCCCAGCGCGCGAGGAGCGCGCGGCCCGGCTTGACCACGGACTGCTCGGCCGCGATGAACACGAACGGGTCCGAGCCGACCGCATCCGCTTCACCCAGCCCCTCGAGGAAGGCGATCAGGGCGGAGCCGGCCGGCTCGTCACCGCGGTGCAGCCATTCGGGCTTCACGGGAGCGTCGATCTCGATCTCGTCCTCCGCGCCGTGCACCTCGATGACGACGCGTGCCGGCTGATCGCCGATCAGCGCGGCGAACCGCCGAATCGCGGGGATCGCCGTCTCGTCCCCGGCGAGGAACCACGAACCCGGTGTCCCGGTGATCACGGCGGAGCCTCGTGGCCCGCCGACGCCGATCTTCGAACCGATCGGAGCCGTCGCGGCCCAGCGTGCGGCGATTCCCTCATCGCCGTGGACGGCGAACTCGACCTCGAGCCAGTTCTCGTCCCAGACCAGCGGCGTGTACTCGCGGCTCGGGGCGGCGCGAAGCTCCTCGATGGAATCCGGCATCTGATCAGGGAAGAACAGCCGCATGTGGTCGTCGCTGCCGAGCGAAGCGAAGCCGAACAGGTCGTCGCCTTCGAGCCGCACGCGCACATAGTTCGGGGCGAGCTCACGTGCGATCAGCGTGACCTCGCGGAACCGGAGGTCGAGCATGTGGCGCTCGAGCGAGAACGACGATTTCGGGTTGGCCATGAATTCAGGCTAGCCTGACCGTGGATCTTCTCAGGTAAGGCTTACCTTATCGATCTCATCACACAGCAAGCAGAACAGGAGCCTCTCCATGTCCATGCCCAGAACCCTCGCGGTGACCGCTCTCGGTGCCGCCGCACTCCTCGCGCTCGCCGGATGCAGTGCGCCGGCCGAAGCTGAAGCACCTGAGACGGCAGCGGAGGACTATTACCCGATCACGGTCACCGATCTCGCCGGCAACGAGGTGACGATCGAGAGCGCCGACAGCGTCGCCGTCACGGACAACCGCTTCTTCCAGCTCGCCGCCGACTGGGATCTCCCGGTCTCCGTCGCCCCGCGCGACCTCATGAGCCCCGAGAATCGGCTCGCCGCCGACGAGGAGATCCTCAACATCGGCACGCACGGCGAGCCCGACTTCGAGCAGATCGTGGCGGCCGACCCCGATCTCGTCATCAACGGCCACCGCTTCAGCGGCGAGGAGAACGCGCAGGGCGTGAAGGATGCCGCGCCCGACGCCGCGTTCGTCGACATGACGGGCCCTGCGGATCAGTCGGTCGACGAGTACGTCACCGAGAGCCTCACCCTGATGGGCGAGGTCTTCAACCGGGAGGCCGAGGCGGAGGCGCTGATCGAGGAGTTCCACGCCGCGGTCGACGGCGCCAAGAACGCCTACGACCCGGAGTCCACAGTCATGGGTCTGATCACGTCTGGCGGAGAGATCAACTACGCCAACCCGATCGACGGACGCGGATCGAGCGTCTTCTTCGACCTGCTCGGCCTCACTCCCGCGCTCGACGCCGAGGGGTCGGAGAACCACACCGGCGACAGCGTCTCGCTCGAGGCGCTCGCCGGCGCGAACGCCGACTTCCTCGCGGTCCTCGACCGTGATGCCGCCGTCGGCGAGGGCGAGGTCACTCCGGCACTCGACCTGATCAACAGCTCCGCAGCGCTGGCGAATGTGCCCGCCGTGCAGAACGAAGCGATCTACGTCTTCCCCGCTGACTACTACCTCACCGAGGACGTGTTCGCCTACATCACTGTTCTGAACGGCCTCGCCGACCTCTTCGGAGAGAATTGATCCGCTGAGTACTTCAGACGCGTCGCCGCCGAGAGCCTCGGCGGCGACGCGTCTCGCAGAACGGTGAACCATGGCCACTCCGCCGACCCCTACACCGCGCGTCACCAACATCGACGCGCTCTCCACGTCCAGACCCCGTTCGCGCACCCGGTCGCGCTGGCAGAGGACGTGGCCGCTGCTCGTCGCGATCGCGCTGACGATCGGCCTGATCACGCTGTCGATCCTCGTCGGGGTCGCCGACATCACCGCTGTCCCTGGTGAGGGAGCGGAGTTCCTCTGGATCACCCGCATCCCGCGAACAGCATCCCTCGTGCTCGCCGGGGCCAGCATGGCGATGGCGGGTCTGATCATGCAGCTGATGACCCAGAACCGCTTCGTCGAGCCGACGACCGTCGGCACCACCGAGTGGGCGGGTCTCGGGCTTCTCGTGACCTACATCGTGATTCCGGCATCCGGGATCTTCGTCAAGATGGTCGTCGCGATCGTCTTCGCCTTCATCGGCACGCTGATCTTCTTCGCGTTCCTGCGCCGGGTCACGCTGAAATCGTCCCTCATCGTGCCGATCGTCGGCATCATGTTCGGCGCTGTGGTCAGTGCGATCACGACGTTCCTCGCCCTCCGGTTCAACCTGTTGCAGGTCCTCGGCGGCTGGTTCATGGGCCGATTCACCGGCATCGAGATCGGCCGCTACGAACTGCTCTGGATCGTGCTGGTCGTCGCAGTGGTCGTGATGATCGTCGCCGACCGCTTCACCGTCGCCGGCCTCGGCAAGGACGTCGCGACCAACGTGGGGCTCAACTACGAGCGTGTCATGCTGCTCGGAGTCGGCCTGATCTCCCTCACCACAGGAGTCGTCACCGTCGTGATCGGCATGCTGCCCTTCCTCGGCCTGATCGTCCCGAACCTGGTCTCGATGGCGCGCGGTGACGATCTGCGATCGAACCTGCCGTGGGTGTTCCTGACCGGCATCTGGATCGTCACCGTGTGCGACATCATCGGCCGCGTCGTCATCATGCCGTTCGAAGTGCCGGTGTCGCTGGTGCTCGGCGTGGTCGGCTCCGCCGTGTTCATCGTCATGCTGCTTCGCACGAGGAGGAACGGTGTCCGCTGACACGTCTCCCATCACCGCATCCGCGCAGTCGGCGCCTCGACGTGACTTCGGGCCCTACGCGAGCAACGCGCACCGCATCCGGTATCTGCTCATCCTGGGCGCTCTCATCGTCGGTGCGGTGGCTATCACGATCCTGCTGCTGACCTGGGGGAATCAGTTCGAGCCGTTCAGCGAGAAGTGGTGGCGCATCTCCCGGATGCGCGTCACAACCCTCGTCGTCATCGCGGTGGTCACGTTCTGCCAGGCGATCGCGACCGTCACCTTCCAGACGGTGACGAACAACCGGATCATCACCCCGTCGATCATGGGCTTCGAATCGCTCTACGTGCTCATGCAGACCATGATCGTGTTCTTCTTCGGCACGGCGGGGATCGCGGAGATCAGCCCGTTCGGCCGCTTCCTTCTGCAGAGCGCGATGATGGTGCTCTTCGCCGTGCTGCTGTACTCGTGGCTTCTCTCCGGCCGGTTCGGGAACCTGCACGTGATGCTGCTGATCGGCATCATCATCGGTGCCGGCATGGGCTCGTTGGCCACATTCATGCAGCAGATGCTCGACCCGAACGAGTTCGATGTGCTGACCGCGCGCCTGTTCGGCAGCGTGGGCAACGCGAGCACCGACTTCCTGTGGTTCGTCATCCCGGTCGTCCTCGCGACCGGTGGCACGATCTGGTTCCTCGCGCGACGTCTGAACGTGATCTCGCTGGGGAGCGAGATCAGCGCCAACCTCGGCCTGAACCACAAGCGTCAGATCATGCTCATGCTGACCCTGGTCTCGGTGCTGATGGCGATGACCACGTCCCTCGTGGGCCCGATGACCTTCCTCGGATTCCTCATGGCGACCCTCGCGTACTCGATCACGAGCACCTACGATCACCGTCGGATCCTGCCTGTGGCCTGGCTGCTGGGCTACGTCATCCTCACGGCCGCGTACTTCCTCCTGCGGCACGTCTTCCCGCTCGTCGACGCCGTGACCATCGTCGTCGAGCTCATCGGCGGTCTGCTGTTCCTGTTCGTCATCCTTCGGAAGGGGCGTCTGTGATACGTCTCAGCAATGTCACCAAGCGCTACGGCAACGACATCGAGATCGGTCCGATCTCGGTCGATATCCCGGCCGGCGGGATCATCGCGCTGGTTGGACCGAACGGCGCAGGCAAGTCCACCGTGCTCACGATGATCGGGCGCCTGCTCGCGCCCGACGAGGGGACGGTGGAGGTCGCGGGCCTCGACGTGCATCGCACGGCGTCGAAACAGGTCGCCAAGACCGTGTCGATCCTGCGCCAGGAGAACCACTTCGTGACGCGTTTGACCGTGCGTCAGCTGGTCGGTTTCGGGCGCTATCCGTACAGCGGGGGACGGCTCACGCAGGTCGACGAGGACAAGATCTCCGAGGCGATCGACTTCCTCGACCTCACCGATCTGGAACAGCGCTTCCTCGATCAGCTATCCGGCGGTCAGCGGCAACGCGCCTACGTCGCGATGGTCCTCGCGCAGGACACCGACTACCTCCTGCTCGACGAGCCGCTCAACAACCTCGACGCGCAGCATTCGGTGCAGATGATGAGGCAGCTGCGCCGCGCCGCCGACGAGTTGGGACGCACGATCGTCATCGTGCTGCACGACATCAATTTCGCAGCCGCCTACAGCGACTACATCATCGCGATGGAGCATGGCCGGATCGCCGTGCACGGCACCCCGGACGAGATCATCACGGACGAGGTGCTCACGAGGGTGTTCCACACCCCGGTGACGGTCATCGACGGTCCACGCGGGCGTCTCGCGGTGTACTACTGACGCCTTACTAGAGCTCGATGCCGTGCGATTCGTCGTTGACGCCGGTGTTGCCGCCCTTGCGCGACTCGGTGGCGATCAGCCACACGACGGACACGATCAGGGCGAGTACGAGGCCCAGCCACACGTTCTGCAGGATCAACCCGATCACGATGCCCAGGATGAAGAGCACGACCGTGCCGGCGAGCCAGGTCCAGCGCTGCTTCTTGGTGGCCGACATGGGCTCAGCCTAGAGGAGACACCTGTCACTACTGCTCAGAGCGTCTCGGGCTCGCGCGGCGGGTGGTGCATGAACTCGATGCGGATCCCGCTGCTGTCCTCGACGAAGGCCGCGTAGTAGCGGTCGCTGAATCGCGGGTACTCCTTCGGGGCGCGGACCGCAGACCAGCCCGCATCCATGGCGATGCCGTGCAGACGGTCGACCTCGTCGCGCGATTCCACCGCGAGAGCGAGATGCTGCCAGCCCACGTGGCCGTGCCGGTGCGGACCGGTTCCCGCTTCCCGTGCGGGAAAGAGGATGAGCTCGGGCTCGCCGTCGCGTTGCCATGACACCGAGCCTTCGATGTCGTGCCGGGTGAAGCCGAGCGCGACCATCACCGGATCGAACTGCGCGATCGCGTGCGGAAGGTCGTCGACGGTGATGCCGAGGTGATCGAAGATGAGCATCTTCCCACCCTCGCAGACGGTTCAGCGGCGGCGATGATCCTCTGGGGCGAGGCGCGGTCCACGGCGGGGTTCGACGACACCGCTGGCCAGGATGAGGCGGATGACGCGGTGGCGGTGCCCGGCCCAGGGGGCGAGGAGCTCCAGCATTCCGTCGTCGTCGACGCGGGCGCCGGTGAGCGCGAAACCGACCTGGTGGGCGAGATGGTAATCCCCGACGCTCACTGCATCGGGATCGCCGAGCGCGCGGATGCGTGTCTCGGCGGATGTCCACGCGCCGATGCCGGGCAGGCTCGTGAGCACCCGGTCGCGGTCGTCGCCCGATTCGGCGGCGAGCACCGCGTCGGCGATGCGCCGACCGCGTTCGGCCGCGCGGACGATCGCGCGGGACTGCGGGGGCTCGACACCGGCTCGGTGCCAGGCCCATGAGGGGATGCCGCGCCAGCCGTCGACCGTCGGCGGAGCGAACATCGGCCGCGGCGTCGGCCCTGGGGCGCGCTCGCCGAAGCGGGTGATCAGCACTCGCCACGCGCCGAACGCCTGGTACGAGGTGACCTTCTGCTCGATCGTGGCGCTCACGAGGGCGTCGAAGACGAGGTCGGTGCGGGTGAGGCGCGTGCCGGCGGTGCGGCGGGCGACCTCGGCGAGGAGCGGATGCCCGGCGGCGGTCAAGGAAGCCACGTCGAATCCGGTCGCATCGTCATCGCCGCCGCACAGCCGGGGGAGCTGCGTGAGCGCCCACCCGGCGCCTGGGCCCCAGGCGGTCGCGTGAACCTCGCCGGTCGCTTGGCGGAGGGCGAGCGTGGCGATGCCGTCAGGAGTGCGCGTTGCGCGCCAGAGCGTCGATCCGTCGACGAGCATCGTCGGATCCTTCGGACCGCGGATCAGGACGCCGACCGTGCGGAAGAGGTTCAGCGGGTGCGCGGGGCGGTAGACGGTGTGGAGCGGCTCACGCTGCGCCGACTGCGCGGGTGCGGCGGCTGAGGTCGCGGCATCCGCTGTCAAGGTCATGCGAACACCCTACGTCGCACCGCTGACAGTGGGTCGCGGCATCCCGCCGACTGACCCCCGACGGGGCGGCGAAGGCGCGAGCCTCAGAACCGGTCGGGCGAAGGCGTGCCGTGGCCGTACCGGATGACGACATCGGCGTGGCGGTCGAACCGGTAGCCGACGCCGCGCACGGTGCGGACGATGTCCTCGTAGCGACCGAGCTTGGCGCGCAGACGGCGAACGTGCACGTCGATCGTGCGCTCGCCCGGTGTCTCGTCCTCTGGAGACTGCCACAGGGCGCCGACGAGTTCTGAGCGCTCGATCGTGCGGCCCTCGCGGAGGACGAGGTACTGCAGCAGCTCGAACTCCTTGTAGGTGAACGCGGCGGACTCGCCATCGATCAGCACCCGCTTGCGCGAGATGTCGACGGTGACGCCGTAGTCCTCGTTCTTCTCCTCGGTCTCCGTTGCTGCCTTGGCGCGGGCGATCGCGCCCGGCTCCTGGAGGGCGAGGCGTACGACGTCGAGGTCGCGACCGCCGGAACCGTGCGGCGCGAGGGCGACGGTGGCGTGGGTCTCGGCGCCGGGAGCGAGCTCGGCGAGCGTGCGGCGCAGGGCGTCGACGAGCAGCGGCAGGCTGACGCCGGCCTCTGCGGCCTTGATCTCGTCGAGTCCGACGTAGAGGGCGAAGCCGCGCGGTGAGCGGGTGGCGGGAAGGTCAGCGGGTGTCGCCGGAGCCGCGGGAGCGGCGGGCGCCTCGGATTCGACGAAGCGGGGGACGGGACGCAGATGAGGGGCGCGGGTGGCTGGACGCTCGAGGAGTGCGATGTTCGACATGATGATGAAGTCCTTGGGAGGGTGAGTCGATACGACTCGGATGTGTTGCGATGTTGACCCTGAAGGCCGAGAACAAGCACACGGGTAGGTGCTCGGGGCTCACGCTTCGCAGATGGCGTAGAACGGAGCCAGACAGGTCAGCTGAGTGATCAGCGACACATTCGGCAACACATGCCAACGCAACCGGGCATCATCATCCCGGCAGTCCCGTTCGCCTCCTGGGCGGACAAGGGGAGCGCGTTGGTGGTCATGGGGGGATTATGTCTGACCATGACGCCCGGTGTCAAAACGAGTCTCGGTGCGACGGGGTGCCCTAGCGTGGACGTATGACGGATTCCACGATGGTCGACGGGTTCCTCGTCACCGATGAGAAGGATGCTTCGCGCTACACGCTCACGCGAGACGGAGTGCTCGTCAGTGCCCTGGACTACCGCGATGACGGCAAGACGATCGCCCTCACCAGAGCCTTCACGATCCCGACTTTCCGCGGCCACGGGTACGCCGCCTGCGTCGTGAAGGGCGCCGTCGCCGACATCGAGAGCCGTGGCGATCGCAAGGTCGAGCCGGTCTGCTGGTACGTCGCGGAGTGGTTCGAGCAGAACCCGGAGCATCAGGGCCTGCTGCGCCGTCACTGACGCTCGGCTTACGTCAGTCGTAATCGATCCGATACAATGGAACTCTGCTCAGCACCGTTCGCTGAGGCGGTCAGCCTCTGAGAACGGAGGCTGGTCCGAGGCTTGAAACCTCCGGCATCCTCACCAGACACCGGAGGTTTTTCCATGTCTTCGTCCCTGCGTTCGAAGCCCCTGCGCGCCCATCCGAAAGCCAAGTGGTGGGCGCTGTTCGTCATCTCGCTCACGCAGCTCGTCGTCGTCCTCGACGGCACCATCGTCAACATCGCCCTCCCACAGGCCCAGGTCGCCCTGAACATGGATGACCACCTGCGTCAGTGGGTCGTCACTGCATACGCTCTCGCCTTCGGAGCGCTGCTGCTGCTCGGCGGTCGCATCGCCGACTACTGGGGGCGCAAGCGCACCTTCATGGTGGGCATGATCGGCTTCGGCCTCGCCTCCCTCTATGCCGGCATCGCCACCACCGGCTGGGAACTCATCCTCGGCCGCGGTCTGCAGGGCGTCTTCGCCGCCATGCTCGCTCCCGCCGCTCTCGCGCTGCTGACGACGCTGTTCCCCTCGGGCAAGGAGCGCAACACAGCGTTCGCCGTCTTCGGAACGGTCGCCGGTGCCGGAGCAGCCGTCGGGCTCGTGCTCGGCGGATTCCTCACCGAGTTCCTCGATTGGCGCTGGTGCCTGCTCGTCAACCTGTTCTTCGTGGCTGTCGGCCTGATCGGCGGTGGACTCTTCCTCACCGAGAGCAAGGCAGGCGGCGACAACCACTACGACATGTGGGGCGCGCTGCTGGTCACTCTCGGGCTCGGGTCGCTCGTCTACGGCTTCAGCCTGGCCGAGACCGGCTGGGGCAACCCGCTCACGATCGGCTTCCTCGCGCTCGGCGCTGTGCTGCTTGCGGCGTTCGTGTGGGTAGAGCTTCGCGTCAAGAACCCTCTGCTGCCGCTGCGCGTCGTCACGCACAGGGTGCGCGCTGGGGCCTTCCTCATCCAGGCCGTCGCCGGCAGCGTCATGATCGGCGCGACGCTTTACCTCACGTTTCATCTGCAGATCGTGCTCGACCAGGGTGCGCTCGAGTCGGGCATCGCCAGCCTTCCGCTGCCGCTCGGCACGATGGTCATGGCACCCCTGGCGACTCGCCTGCTCGGGTCCATCGGCCCGCGTCCGATGCTCATCGGCGGTCCGCTCGTCGTCGCCGCCGGCCTGTTCTACATGTCGTTCATCACCCCCGGTGGGAACTACTTCGTGCAGGTCGCTCCGGCGCTCCTCGTGATGGGCTTCGGAATGGCGTTCGTCTTCATCCCGCTGCAGAACGTCGCCCTTGCCGGCGTCGCACCGCATGACGCGGGCGTGGCATCGGCCGTGACCAACTCGGCCATGCAGATCGGCGGTTCGATCGGACTGTCGGTGTTCACAGCGGTGTATGCAGCGGTTGTCGGCGGGCACGCGCAGGTCGACCTCGATGTCCTCGCCGACGGATACAGCGCGACCTTCATCGCGGCTGCCGTCGGGATGCTGATCGCCTCGGTCATCGCCATCACGATGGTGCGCGGGCGCATGGACGACCTGCTGCCGCAGGCGTCGGCGGAGTCCGAGGCGGCCCCGGTTCTGGTGCACTGAGACTGTTTTCTCCGGGGTGTGTCGGGCGTAGGCGCGGCACGCCTCGGTGGGAATGTCCGAGGCCGTCCGTACCGTGTGAGTATGCGAATCCTGCACACCTCCGACTGGCACATCGGCCGCACCTTCCATGGCAACTCGACCATGGATGCACTGGCCGAGGTGTTCTCCGCGCTGGTGCAGCAGGTCCGCGACAATGCGGTCGACGTCGTCATCGTCGCCGGTGACGTCTTCGACTCCGCGACACCCGCCGGGCCCGCATACACACTGCTCGGCGACACGCTGGTCGCGCTGCACGACACCGGCGCCCGAGTGATCGTCACGAGCGGCAACCACGACTCCGCCGCTCGGCTCGGCTTCCAGGCGCGACTGCTGCGCGACGGCATCCACGTCGTCACCGATCCGCTGTCGATCGGCACGCCGGTGACGATCGACGACGCCGACGGCCCGGTGCACTTCTACGGCATCCCGTACCTCGAGCCGGCGATCGTGCGGCAGCACTGGGAGGGTGTCGCGCTCAAGACGCAGGCGCAGACCATGGCGCACGCGATGGGCCTCGTGCGCGCGGGGATGGCTGAGAACGAGGGGCGCTCGGTCGCGGTCGCGCACTGCTTCGCAGCCGGCGTGGATGCCACGGTCGGGCTCGAGCGCGAGGTGCGTCAAGGTGGTCTCGACGTCGTCCCGCTCGACGTCTTCGACGGCCCCGACTACGTCGCCCTCGGCCACATCCACGGGCGCCAGACGCTCAGCGACCGGGTTCGATACGCCGGCGCGCCGCTGCACTACAGCTTCGGTGAACAGCACAAGGAGCGCGGCTCCTGGCTGGTCGACCTCGACGTCGACGGCCTGGCATCCGTCGAATGGCTGGAGCTGCCGGTGCCGCGCCGGCTCGTCACACTCACCGGAACACTCGACGGGATCCTCTCGGACGAGAACATCGCGGCGCACGCAGACGACTGGGTGTGCGCGGTCTACACCGACACGCTCCCGCAGGCCGAGCCGATGCGCCGACTCAAAGAGCGCTTCCCGTACTGCGCCATGGTTCAGCACGCGCCGGCGATCGACGGCGAACAGATGGAGCGTTCGTACTCGGCGCGGCTGAAGACCGCGGTCACCGACACCGAGCGCATCGAGGCGTTCCTCGAGCACGTGCGAGCGGGCCTCGGGCCGAGTGAGCGCGAGAGCGAACTCATCCGCGAGGTGCTCGACGAGCGCGTCATCGCGGAGGCCCTCGTCTAGTGCGTCTTCACCGACTCGAGATCGAGGGCTTCGGTCCGTTCCTCACCCGGCAGACGGTCGATTTCGATTCATTCGCCGAGGACGGAATCTTCCTCATCGCCGGGCGAACAGGGGCAGGCAAGTCGAGCATCCTGGATGCCGTCTGCTTCGGTCTCTACGGCTCGGTGCCGCGTTACGAGAGCGGAGACAAGCGTCTGCGCAGCGACCACTGCGAGCCGGACGACCCGAGCGAGGTCGTCGTCGAGTTCAGCACGAGCGCCGGGAGATTCCGGGTCACGCGCTCGCCGGAGTACCTGCGGCCGGCGAAGCGCGGCGGTGGGCTGACCAAGCAGAGCTCCGCCGTGCAGCTCGACGTCCTCCGCGACGGCGCATGGGTGACGCTCGCAGCGAAGGAGAAGCGGGTCGCTGACGAACTGGAGGAGATCGTTCAGCTCAGCCGCGAGCAGTTCCTGCAGGTGATCCTTCTCGCCCAGAACCGGTTCGCGCGCTTCCTGCTCGCCGACAGCAAGGAGCGTCAGGGGCTGCTGCGTCGTCTGTTCGGCACAGAGCGCTTCGAAGAAGTCCAGGCGCGCTTCGACGATAGGCGCCGCGCATCCGAGCAGGCACTCGCAGGCGTCGTCACCACGGTCGATGCGCGAGTGTCCGAGGCGGAACGCGTCGTGTCCGAAGCGGAGCTCTGGGGCGATGCGGGTGCGGGGCCGGAGACAGCGTCGACGCAGGAGCGCATCGACGCTCTGCGCGCGGCGACCAGTCGCGCGGAGTATCGCGTCGAGCGCCGAGGAGCCGAGCGAGACGACGCCGAGAAGCGCCTGACGGCGGCGGATGCTGCGCTGACGGCCATCCGCGAAGAACAGAAGGCGCAGCAGGAGCGGGACCGTGCACGCGCCGAGATGGCACGACTGGACTCCGAGCAGACCGAGATCGACAGGGCGAAGTCCGAACTGCAGCGGGCGCGAGCCGCCGAGGCGCTTCGCTCCACTCTCGCGGCGACTGCCCGAGCGCGGTCGGCCCGCGAGACCGCGCAGGCGGCTGAGGTCGAGGCGCGCGAACGCTGGGACGCCGTCGGCGTCGAACTCGCCGAGGCCTCTGCCGAGGCACTCGAAGCGTGGGCGGCCGACCGAACCAGGGAGAGCGGCGCGTGGGCGCGCGCCGCGGAGCTCGAGCAGACCGCCGCAACGCTCGCCGCTGAACTCGCGACCGCACGAGAGCAGGTCGCCGCGGCATCCGCTCTGGTCGATGCCGGCGAAGCCGAGCGCGCGGAGCTGCCGGCACGCCTGAACGCCCTGAGGACGCAGCGCGATGAGGTCAGGCGGAACGCCGACCGGATCGAAGACCGCGAACGCGCGTTGAACGCGGCGGCCTCGCGTCGCGACGCCGCTGCTGCGGTGGCGTCGGTGAGCGCGCAGCGCGAAGCCGCCGAGCGGACACTTGCCGAGGCGAGCACGACGCTAGCCGATGCGCAGAGCGTGCTCGCGCTCCTTCGTCGCCGTCGCCTGGACGGTTTCGCGGGCGAGCTCGCCACCTCTCTGGTGCCGGGGGAGCCCTGCGCCGTGTGCGGGTCGACGGAGCATCCGGCCCCGGCAGCGCACACGGACCCGGTCTCCGCCGACGACATCGATGACGCCGAGGCGACGCGGGATGCCGCGCAGACCGTCGAACGTGCGGCTCAGGATCGAGTCACGACGCTCACCGCCGACCTCGCCGCTGCTTCGGCCGTCGCCGACGGCCGCACCATGGAGACCGCCGATGCCGAGCTGGCGACGGCGGAACGAGCGCACGCGGAAGCGGTGGCAGCGGCGGGTGAGCTCGCCGCACTCGAGGCGCAGGTCGAACAGGCCACGCAGGCCATTGCTGCTCTGGAACAGCGACGCACGGATGCGGCGGCGACCCTGGCCGCAGCGCGCGAAACGCTCGCCGTCATCGTGCAGCGCGAACAGGAGGCGGCGACGCAGATCACCGAGGCGCGGGGCGAGTTCGACACCGTCGCCGACCGCGTCGCATCCGTCGTCGCACAGGCGTCCACCGCGCATGCGCTGGCGACGGCGATCTCCGAGCGCACCAGGGCGGAGGAAGCCTACACCGCGGCTTCGCAGGAGCAGGTCGCTGCGCTCGTGGCCTCCGACTTCGATGGCGTCGCAGCGGCGAGCGACGCCATGCGCTCCGCATCTGAGCAGGAAGTGCTCGACGCCAGGATCACGGCGCATCGCGTGCAGCGCGAGAAGGAACGCTCGACGCTGCTCCAACTCGAGCTGCGCACGCTCCCCGAGGAGCCCATCGATCTCGTACCGGCGGAAACGGCATCCGGCGAGGCGCGCACAGTCTGGAAGACGGCGATGGATGCCGCCGGGCGGGCCGAGTCCGTCGCGGCGCAGCTCGATCGCCTCGTCGAGTCCGCGGCATCCGAACACGCTCGCAGCGCGGAGCGGCAGGCCGAGCACGAGGTGCTCCGCGGGCTCGCCGACACCATCGCCGGCCGCGCAGGGAACACCCACAAGATGACGCTGGAGACCTTCGTGCTCGCCGCAGAGCTCGAAGAGATCGTGGAGGCTGCGAACCGCCGCCTGAGCGACATGTCGACCGGGCGCTACCAGCTGCAGCACTCCGATGCGCTGGCGGCGCGGGGCGCGGCATCCGGGCTCGGCATCGTCGTGTTCGATGCCTTCACCGGTCAGACGCGTCCTGCGCAGTCCCTCTCGGGCGGCGAGACGTTCCTCAGCTCACTGGCGCTCGCGCTCGGCCTCGCCGAGGTCGTGACAGCCAGGGCCGGCGGAATCCGGCTCGACACCCTCTTCATCGATGAGGGCTTCGGGTCTCTCGACGCCGACACCCTGGAGGTCGCGATGCGCACGCTCGACGAGCTGCGCTCCGGGGGCCGCACGGTCGGCATCATCAGTCACGTCGAGTCCATGCAGGAGCAGATCCCCGCCCAGCTCGTCGTCGAGCAGACCCCTGCCGGGCCCAGTCGCATCCGCTGCTGAGCTGCGGCGGCCGTGTCCGGGAAGACGCGGGTGCGCGCTCAGACCTTCGCCGGCACCCAGTCCGATACGGCGTTCAGCGCCCTCACCTCATCGGCCGTGAGCTCCAGCGTCGCGCTCGCGAGCAGGTCCGGGACCTGCTCGACCCGCGAGGCGCTCGCGATCGGCGCCGCCACAGTGGGCTGAGCGCGAAGCCACGCCAACGACACCGACGTGATCGAGGCATCGTGCTCGCCGGCGATGCGCTCCAGCTCGTCGATGATCCGCAGCCCGTGCTCCGTGGCGTACTTGGCGGCGCCACCGGCGCGCGGTGAGATGCCCGAGGCATCCGTCGACCGGTACTTCCCGGTGAGGAAACCGCTCGCCAGTGCGTAGTACGGCACCAGGCTCAGCCCGAACTCCTCGGCGACCGGGACGATGCTCTCCTCGACGTCGTTGCGGTGCACGAGGTTGTAGTGCGGCTGGATCGCGACGGGAAGGGCGGTGCCGGCATCCTGAGCGATCGAGATCCACGAACGGATGCGGTCGGCCGAGTAGTTCGAGACGGCGGTGTGGCGCACGAGGCCGTCGGTGACGAGTTGGCCGAAGGCGGCGACCGTCTCCTCCAACGGAGTCTCGGCGTCATCGAAGTGCGCGTAGTACAGGTCGATCGTGTCGACGCCGAGACGCTTCAGCGACGCCTCGGCGGCCGCGCGGATGTTCTTCGCCGATAGTCCCTTGAACTCCGGGTGGGTGCTGACCTTCGTGGCGACCGTGAGCCCTGCCGGCTTGCGCGACGCGAGCCATTCGCCGATGATCGTCTCGCTCTCGCCGCCGGAGTTACCCTGCACCCACGCGCTGTATCCGTCCGCCGTGTCGATGAAGTTCCCGCCGCCTGCGGTGAACGCATCCAGGATCTCGAAGGACGCGTCGCGGTCGGCGGTCCAGCCGAACACGTTCCCGCCGAGGGAGAGGGGGAGGACATCGAGGTCGCTGCGGCCGAGGAGGGTCATGGTTCTCGCTTTCGTCAAGAAGAGGTCTCTGGGCACAAGGCGGCCGGCGGCAGTGCTATTCCCGCCGCGTCATTCCCGCGTAACACCCGGGGGACGATACTGGAGGCATGACGCTTCAGCAGCAGATCGCTCAGACTCTGGGCGTGCAGCCCGAGATCGACCCGGCCGCCGAGATCGAACGCCGCGTGCAGTTCCTCGTCGACTATCTCGAGAGGACCGGCGCGAAGGGACTCGTGCTCGGCATCTCGGGCGGACAGGATTCAACGCTCGCCGGCCGCCTCGCTCAGCTCGCCGTCGAGCGCGTTCGTGGGAACGGGGGCACGGCCGACTTCATAGCGGTCCGCCTGCCGTACAAGGTGCAGCACGATGCGGATGACGCGGTCGCCGCGCTCGACTTCGTCGCGGCAGACCGCGTCGTCGAGGTGAACATCCAGCACGGTGTGGACGGCGTCGAGGCCGACATCGAGCAGGCCGCCGGCGCATCCATCTCGGACTTCAACCGCGGCAACATCAAGGCGCGCATCCGCATGGTCACCCAGTACGCACTTGCGGGCCACGACGGTCACCTCGTCATCGGAACCGATCACGCCGCAGAGGCGGTCACCGGCTTCTACACCAAGTTCGGCGATGGGGCCGCGGACATCCTGCCGCTCGCCGGGCTCAACAAACGCCAGGGCAAGCAGTTGCTGCGGGTGCTGCAGGCGCCCGATCGCCTCTGGATGAAGGTGCCGACGGCCGATCTGCTCGACGACCAGCCCGGCCGCTCAGATGAGGACGAACTCGGGATCACGTACGAGCAGATCGACGACTACCTCGAGGGCAGGCCGGTGGATGCTGACGCCGCCGCCCGCATCGAGCAGAAGTACCTGGCGACCGAGCACAAGCGCCACCTGCCCGTAGCCCCGGACGACGACTGGTGGCGCTGAGTCCGACGGTCGAGGATCCGCGGGGAGACTCCCTGCGGGTCGTTGAGCGGAGGGCGCAGCCCGCAGCCGAAACGGACTGAGCGAGCCGCAGGCGAGCCGAAGTCGCACCGGCACCCGCTGTCGGTACCCCCGGATACGCTCGAAGCATGCGGATCGACACTCAGGCGCAGCGCGTCATCTGGAGCGCCAGCGACCTGAAAGCGGCCGCCGAATGCGAGTTCGCCTGGGCGCGCGCGATCGACGCCAAGCTCGGCAGGGTTCCGGCCGTCGAAGAGCCGGAGGACGCGACTCTCGAACGAGCGGCGAGGCTCGGTGACGCGCACGAGCTCAAGGTCCTCGAGGCGTACCGCGAGCAGCTCGGGCCGAACGCCGTGCATGAGGTCGCCCGGATCAACTCGTCCGAGCCCGGCGCATTGGCCGCTGTCGTCGCCGAGACCCGCGAGGCCCTGCGGTCCGATGCCAAGCTGCTCTTCCAGGCGGCGTTCGCGACCGACGAGTTCGTCGGATTCGCCGACTTCCTGCTCCGCGACGACGACGGCGGCTGGCGCGTCCAGGACTCCAAGCTCGCCCGTGCGGCGCGTGTGACCGCGCTCATGCAGCTCGCGGCATACGTCGACCAGCTCGATGGCCTCGGCATCCCTCGGTCCACCGAGGTCGACCTCATCCTCGGTGACGGAACCATCAGCACGCATCAGGTCGATGATCTGCTGCCCCTGTTCCACGTTCGCCGTGCGCGCCTGCGCACACTGATCGCGGATCGCAACGTGGAGGTCGGCGCGTCCGGCTCGCCGCTCGCCTGGGGAGACGAGCGCGGCGATATCGGCATCGTCGCGTGCGGCAGATGCGAGACCTGCACCCAGCAGGTGGATGCCGCGCGCGACCTGCTCATGGTCGCGCGGATGCGCCCGGTGCAGCGCACCCGCCTGCGTGACGCCGGCATCCAGACGATCGATGCGCTGGCCGCTGCGACGGATGCACCGACGGGAATGAACGCCGACACGTTCGAGGCGCTTCGGGCGCAGGCGCGGCTGCAGCTCCGAGCCGACGCCGACCAGGCGCCCACCTACGACGTCTACCATCCGGCCGCGATCCACACGCTCCCGCGGCCGAGCCGTGGCGACATCTTCTTCGACTTCGAGGGTGATCCGCTCTACACCGAGCCCGCTCCTGACGGGCACGCTCAATGGGGGATCGACTACCTGTTCGGCTGGGTCGACAACGAGGATCAGTACACCCCGTTGTGGGCGCACACGTTCGCCGACGAGAAGAAGGCCCTCGAGCGGTTCCTCGACTTCGTGAACCTGCGCCGGCAGTCGCACCCCGACATGCACATCTACCACTACGCCCCGTACGAGACCTCGCATCTGAGCGCGATGGCCGCGCGTCACGGCGTCCGCGAGGGCGAGGTGGACAAGCTCCTGCGCGAGGGGGTCTTCGTCGATCTGTATCCGCTCGTGCTGCGTACCGTGCGCGTCGGCTCCCGGTCGTACTCGATCAAGAAGCTCGAGCCGCTGTACATGGGTGCCGACGTCCGCACGAGCGACGTGCAGAAGGGCGACGACTCGATCGTGCAGTACGTCGCCGCCCGGCAGCTCGCAGCCGCCGGTGACGAGGCTGAAGCGGATGCCGTGCTCGCCGACCTCGCCGACTACAACCGCTACGACTGCGTCTCCACCCGTCGACTGCGCAACTGGCTGATCGAGATCGCCAGGCAGAAGGGCGTCAATCCGGCGCCGCCCGATGCGCCGGACGAGGTCGTCTACGAGCCCTCTCCTCGGTCGGTCGCTCTCCTCGCCGACGCCGAACGCGACGTCGAAGCAGGAGGCGACGGCGAGGCGCATCGGGTCGCGGCTGCCGCGATCGACTACTACCCGCGCGAGTCCGCGATCTTCTGGCGGGCGCACTACCAGCGGCTGCGCGAACCGGTCTCGATGTGGGACCAGACCCGCGACGTCGTGCGAGTGGATGCCGCCGCCACCGTGCTGCGCCGCGACTGGAGCATCGAAGAGGGCCGCCGAGTCATGTCGCGCGAGGTCGAGATCCGTGGCGAGATCTCACCAGGGACCACGCTCGGCGACGGTGCGGAGCCGTTCGCGCTGTACTCGTTCCCAGCACCGTTCGTCAGCGATGCGCCATCGCGAGCGGTGCACGTGCCGCACGTCGTGAAGGTCATCGAGGTGCTCGACGACGGTTTCGTGGTCACCGAGAACGCCGTGGACGGCCAGACGTGGGACGAACTGCCGCTCGCACTCACCCCTGCTGCTCCGCCGCGGGTCGTGTCGCTGCAGGGCGCGATCGACGAATGGGCCGACGCCGTGCACCAGGCTGCGCCCGCCTTCCCGCAGGATGCCGCCACCGACATCCTGCGCCGGGTTCCACCTCGCACGGTCTCGGGTGCCGGGCTGCCGCCAGCCGATGGCGACGTGATCGATGCGATCGTCCGCGCCGTGCGCGACCTCGACCGCAGCTACCTCGCCGTCCAGGGCCCTCCGGGGACGGGCAAGACCTACACCGGCTCGCACGTGATCGCCCGGCTGGTGAACGAGCACGGCTTCCGCGTCGGTGTCGTCGCGCAGTCGCACGCGATCATCGAGACGCTGCTCGAGCGGATCGTCGACGCCGGCGTCCCGGCCGGGCAGGTGGCGAAGAGCCCGAAGGAGAAGGCGGGCGACCCGAAGTACACGTCGATCCCCAAGACCGGCATGGCGTCGTTCCTCGCCGAGCGCGAGGGGCAGGGCGTCGTCGTCGGCGGTACCGCGTGGGACTTCAGTCATACCGGCCGCGTCGAGCGCGGCGGTCTCGACCTCATCGTGATCGACGAGGCCGGCCAGTTCTCGCTCGCCTCGACGATCGCCGTCGCCGCCGGGGCGCAGCGTCTGCTGCTCCTCGGCGACCCGCAGCAGTTGCCGCAGGTGAGCCAGGGAGCGCACCCCGAGCCGGTCGACACCTCGGCGCTCGGGTGGGTCATGGACGGGGATTCGGTGGTCCGTCCGGAATACGGGTACTTCCTCGATCGCAGCTGGCGGATGCACCCGGCAGTCGCAGAACCGGTCTCACGGCTGTCATACGCGGGGCAGCTGGCGTCGGCATCCGGCACCGAACGGCGCGCGATCGAAGGCATCGAACCCGGCCTGCACGTGCAGCCGCTCCGCCACCGCGGCAATGCCACGCAGTCTCCGGAGGAGGCGGCCGAGGTCGTGCGCATCGTCCGCGACCTCATCGGCCGCTCGTTCAGCGAGCCCGATGCCGAACCGCGCTTGCTCGAGCAGCCCGACATCATCGTCGTCGCGCCGTACAACGCGCAGAAGCAACTGGTCCACGACGCACTGGCGGCGGCCGGGTTCGCCGATGTGCCCGTCGGGACGGTCGACAACTTCCAGGGCAAGGAGGCCGTGGTCTCGATCACGACGCTCGCGGCATCCAGCGGACGCGACGCGCCGCGCGGCCCCGAGTTCCTGCTGCTGCAGAACCGGCTCAACGTCGCGATCTCGCGCGCGCAGGTCGCGGCCTACCTGATCTATTCGCCGGCGCTGCTCGACGATCTTCCGCGCACGCCGGAGGGTGTGACGCGGCTCAGCGCGTACGCCCGCCTGGTCGGCGCCGACCGGCCCTGAGCGAGCTCAGACGGTCCCGTAAAGCCGGTCTCCGGCGTCGCCGAGCCCTGGGACGATGTAGCCCTTCTCGTTCAGACGCTCGTCCAGAGCGCCGAGCACGAGCGTGACATCGCGGTCGCCGACGAGCTTCTCGATCGCGGCGACGCCCTCCGGAGTGCCGAGCAGGCAGATCGCTGTGACGTCCTTCGCGCCGCGATCGAAGAGGAACTGGATCGCAGCGCCCAGTGAACCGCCGGTGGCGAGCATCGGGTCGATCGCGAAGCACTGGCGGTCGCTCAGGTCATCGGGGAGGCGCTCGGTGTACGTCGTCGGCTCGAACGTGGTCTCATCGCGCACCATGCCGAGGAACCCGACCTCCGCGGTCGGAAGCAGCTTGACCAGGCCCTCCAGCATTCCGAGACCGGCACGCAGGATGGGGACGACGATCGGACGCGGCTCGGAGATCTTCACGCCCATGGTGGTGGTCACCGGAGTCTGGATCTCGATCGGCGAGACCTTGACGTTCCGCGTCGCCTCGTACGCGAGGAGCGTGACCAGCTCTTCGGTCAGCTGGCGGAACACCGGCGACGGGGTGCGCTCATCGCGTAGAACCGTGAGCTTGTGAGTGACGAGAGGGTGGTCGGCGACGTGAACACGCATAGTCATAGGGTAGTGCGCCGCGCGTCCGGATACGCTCGGAACATGCTCCAGCCAGACCGCGACGGGATGCTTCGCGCTCTCGAACTCGCACGTGAGGCTGCTGACGCGGGGGAGGTTCCGGTCGGCGCCGTCGTGCTCGATGCGGCAGGACGCGTGATCGGCGAGGGCAGGAACACGCGTGAGGAGACCCATGATCCCACCGGGCATGCGGAGGTCGTCGCTCTGCGGGCGGCCGCGGCATCCATCGGATCATGGAATCTGGAGGGGCACACGCTCGTCGTCACGCTCGAACCGTGCGTGATGTGCGCAGGGGCGATCCTTCAGGCGCGCATCGGACGGGTCGTGTTCGGCGCGTGGGACGAGAAGGCCGGTGCGGCAGGGTCGATGTACGACGTGCTGCGCGACCGCCGGCTGCCGTATCGCGCCGAGGTCGTCGGCGGCGTCGTAGAGGATGCCTCGACCGCGCTGCTGCGCGATTTCTTCGAACAGCGGCGCTGAGCGCGTCAGTCCTCGGACTTCAGGACGAACACGTCGGTCGAGGGCTCGGGGTCGAGCGACGGACGGTAGATGTCGGGCTGGACGTACACCGCGCCGACCGTGGGAACGGTTCTCTCGATCTGCGCCTGGATCTCGGCGATGACGTCGGCGACATCGCGCACGGTCTTCTCCGCGGGGAGGGCGATCTTGATCACGACGAGGAGCTTGTCACTCTCGACGGGATACGTCTTCAGGCTGATGAGCTTCTCGACATCGGAGCATCCGAGGATCGCGTCCATGATCAGGTCGAGGTCGTGTTTGCTGGCAGATCCGCTCATGCCGCGAGTCTAGTTCGGGCGTCTGTGATCCGCAGGATGCACCGTCGGCGCTGTCTGATGCCGCGCATAGGATGGCCCAATGGCTGACTCTCTTCCGTCCCTCGCGTTCCTCGGTGCCGGATCCATGGGAGGCGCCATTCTGCATGGCGTCGTCGCAGCAGGCATCCCCGTCGACGGCGGCATCGTCGCGACCAACCGCACCGCCGAGAAGGCAGCGGCTCTCGAGGGACTCGAGAACGTCACGGCCGTCGCACTGGAGACGAACCCGAACGGCAACACGGATGCCGCGGCATCCGCTCGTGTCATCCTCGTCGGCGTGAAGCCGCACATGGTTCCGGATCTGCTGCGCGAGATCGCGCCCGTCCTCCGTGAGGACGCCATCGTCGTGAGTCTCGCCGCCGGCGTCACCCTCGCCACGTTCGCCGAGAATCTCGGTGATGGCGTTCGCGTCATCCGTTCGATGCCCAACACGCCGTCGACGGTCGGCAAGGGCGTCACGGGTCTCGCCGCCGGAACGTCAGCGACGCCTGAGGACCTGGCGCTCGTCCGCACGCTGTTCGAGCTCGTCGGCGCCGTGGTCGAGGTGTCGGAGGACAGGATCGACGCCCTGTCGACGATCTCCGGTTCGGGTCCGGCGTACGTGTTCCTGCTCATCGAAGAACTGACCAAGGCGGCGATCGGGAAGGGCTTCGATGAGGCCGATGCCCGGCTGATGGCCGAGCAGACGTTCATCGGCGCAACCGCGCTGCTCGAGGCATCCGGCGAGAGTCCCGCCGAGCTCCGGCGTCGTGTGACCAGCCCGAAGGGCACGACGGAGCGCGCGATCGCCGTCCTGCAGGACGCCCGGCTCGACGAGGTGTTCGGCCGGGCGACGGATGCTGCGCTGGCGCGGGCTAGGGAGATGGCCGCGGGGAACTAGCCCGCGTACCCGATCCGCTCGAGCAGCGCGGCGCGGAACTCCTCAGGGCGCTCGAGGTGCGGCGAGTGGCCGACGCCCTCCAAATTCAGCTCGACGACATCCCCGCCGGCTGCCGCATACGCCGACAGGACTGCTCGCGTCTGCGTCACCATCTGCTGCGCGGGGGCGACTTCCGCACCGGGCCAACCGGGAATCGCACCGACGGCACCGAGGTGATTGAGGTCGAAGAACGAGGCATCCGACACGATCGCGTCCGCGGTTCCGTGCACCCACAGGATCGGCGGCTTCACCTCGAGTTCGACGATGCGCGAGACGTTGAAGTGCTTGGGTGCCATGGTGTTCAGCACGCCGACGTCGCCGGCGCCGAATCCGGGCCAGTTCGCGCTCGCGACGCTGTCCCCCGGATAGTTCCCCTGCTCGGTCGAGGTCGTGTTCATCGACGCGACCCAGATGTTCTCGTGATCGGTCTCGTACCCCGGCGCGACGTAGCTGCCGCGGAACACGCTGCGCGGAGACGTCGGCGCATCGGCCGAGGTGTCTCCGGCGCGAAGCCGCTCGATGAAGTCGGGATTGCCGCCGCCGCCACCGCATCCGGCGTCATCGTCCGTCAGCCGCGTGCCGTCCGGGCGCGTGCCGCCGAACCCGTAGGGAGAGACCGGTGCCTGCAGCGTGAGGCTGAGCGCCGGGTGATCGAGCGCGTACTGCATCACAACGCCGCCGCCCATCGACCAGCCGACGAGGTGAGCGGTCGGGAGTCCGAGCGTTTCCAGCGTCGCGTGCACGTCGTCGCTGTAATCACCGAGGCCCCGAGTGGCATCCACGGGCAGCGCCTCACTGTCGCCGAATCCACGCAGGTCGACCGCGATCGCACGAATGCCGGCGGGAAGGCCGAGCATCGTCTCCTGCCAGAACAGAGCTGATGACACGTTTCCGTGCACGAGCACGACCGTGCGCTCCGGGGGAGTGCCCTGGTCGTCGGCTGTTCGCTCCAGCACGTTGACCCGCAGCCGCGCTGTGTCGATCGTCCGCGCTGCGATCCCGTCGAGAAGCGAATCCTGGATGCTGGTCATGGCCGGTCCCCGTCCTGATACGGCGCTGCGCCGTGACGCGGCGCCGATGCCGCGTGCGGATCGACTCTAGCGCTCCGCACCCACAAATGTGAACCGGGTTTCAGGTTTGCGAGGTCACCTGTCCAGCGCCGCGAACCTCTCGATGTCGCTGTTGGTGCCCGAGACGATGATCAGGTCGTGGTTCGTGACCACCGTGTTCGCCTCGGCGTACCGGAACGGCTTGCCGGGGCTCTTGACACCCACGACAGTGACTTTGTACTTGCTCCGCACGCCGGACTCGTTCAGTCCGACGCCGCGGATGAACTTCGGCGGGTACATCTTCGCCAGTACGAAGTCGTCGTCGAAGCGGATGAAATCCAGCATCCGACCGCTCACGAGGTGCGCGACGCGCTCGCCGGCCTCGCGCTCGGGGTAGATGACGTGGTTCGCGCCGACACGGGCGAGGATCTTCCCGTGCGACTGCGAGACGGCCTTCGCCCAGATCTGCGGGACCTTGAGGTCGACGAGGTTCGCCGTGATGAGGACGGATGCCTCGATGAGCGAGCCGACGGCGACGACGGCGACCTGGAAGTCCTGCGCGCCGATCTGCTTCAGCGCGTCGATGTTCCGCGCGTCGCCCTGAACGGTGTGGGTGACCCGATCCGACCACTTCTGCACGAGCTCGAGGTTCTCGTCCATGGCGAGCACCTCGCGGTCGAGCCTGTCCAGCTCGCCGGCGCACGCGGCGCCGAAGCGTCCGAGTCCGATGACCAGCACTGGCGCATCGCTGCGCAGACCTTCAACCAACGATCGGCCTTTCGACGGGCAGCGAATAGAGCTGCGTTCTCGTCGTCGCGGCGACGGCCGCGGCGAGTGTCACTGTACCAACGCGTCCCATGAAGATCGTCAAGGCCATGACGTAGACGGCCGAATCCGGCAGGCTCGCCGTCAGTCCGGTGCTGAGCCCGACAGTGCCGAATGCGGAGATCACGTCGAAGAGCACGTCCTCCGTCGATGCTTTCGTGATCTGCCCGATGATGATGGTCGACAGCGCCACGATCGTGGAACCCCACGCGACGACGCTGAGGGCGACGCGCTGCACGTCGCTCGGGATCCGGCGACCGAACGCGTTGACCGACTGGCGACCGCGGGCCTCCGACCACACCGCGATCGCGAGCACGGCGAGCGTCGTCACCTTGATGCCGCCGGCGGTGGAGGCGGACCCGCCGCCGACGAACATGAGCATCGAGATCGCGAGTTTGGACGACCCGTTGAGGTCGGAGATGTCGATCGTGCTGAAGCCGCCGGACCGCGTCATCGCGGAGAGGAAGAACGACTGGAACGTCGTGTCCGTGGCATCCATCGACCCGAACGTCCGCGGGTTGTCGAACTCGAGGATGATGAACACCACGGCGCCGGCGACGAACAGGATCAGCGTGGTGATCAGGGTGAGCTTCGAGTGCAGCGACCAGCGCTTCACGTGGAAGTGGTGCTTGAGCAGCGTGTAGATGACAGGGAAGCCGATGCTGCCGAGGAACACGCCCACCATCAGCACCGTGAGGACGAAGTAGTCGTCGACGAACTCCACGACGCCGGTGGCGTTCGGCGCGAAGCCGGTGTTCGTGAACGCCATCGCCGAATAGAACGGCGCCTCCCACAGGGCGGTGAGCGGGTGGATGCCGGCCATCACCAGCCCCGGGTACAGCAGCACCGCCAGGACGAGCTCGATGACGATCAGCGACATCGCGACCGTGGTGAGCAGCTGGCCGACCTCGCCGAGGCGGACCGTCTGCCCCTCATTGACGACACCGCCGTGGGCGCGCAGCGGGTTGCTGTCGCCGGCGGCCAGCAGCTTCGCGCGCAGACCGAGCTTCTTCGAGATGACGAGTCCGAGGACGGATGCCAGCGTCAGCACGCCCATCCCGCCGATGTTCACGCCGAGGAAGATCAGCACGTGCCCGAACGGAGACCAGTGCGTCGCCATGTCGACCGTCGAGAGCCCGGTGACGCAGATCGTCGAGACGGCCGTGAACAGCGCATCGCTCAGCGGTGTCACCGTGCGGGATGCGGATGCGATCGGCAGGGAGAACAGCGCAGTGAACACCAGGATCAGCACGGCGAAGATGAGAATCGCGAACCGCGAGGGCGACGACGTGATGATGCGGCGGAAGAAGTGCCAGGTGTTCCGCGGATGCCTGCGGGTCGACGTCGACCAGCCGATGCTCGACATCGCTTCCCTCCAGTAGTCGTCGACTGCTCGACGCGCCTGTCGCACCGAGCCTTCGTCATGGTACTCCGGGCGCGGGACGACTACCCTGAACTTCATGACGGACATCTTCGACGTGATCGCAGACGGCACGAGGCGCGACATCCTCCAGCTCCTGCTGCGGCGGTCGACCGAAGGGGAAGCCGGCACGAGCGTCTCGCACATCGTCAGCGAACTCGGCATCAGCCAGCCGACCGTCTCCAAGCACCTCAAGGTGCTGCGCGATGCCGAGCTGGTCAGCGTCCGAGAAGACGGACAGCGCCGTTTCTACAGCATCGAGGTCGAGCCGCTCGAGGCGGTCGACGACTGGCTCGTGCCGTTCCTCGTCGACGCCTTCGGCGAGAACGCGCCCGACATCGACTTCTCCACGATCCCGCTGCCAGACGGCGCAGCGCACGCAGCCGAGGTGGTCGGTCGTGCCGCGGCATCCGCCAAGCATGTCGTCACGACCGCCCTCAAGCGGCTCGGCGCCTGAACGCCGTCGGTGCAACCAGGGGGTGCGCGAGGTGAGCTCGTCGTTCTTCGACGCTCTCCCGCGGGGGTCCGCGGCCTTCGACAGCGCGCTCGTGATGCGCGATCTGCCCGTGCGCTGGAGCTCGGTCAGCGCCTGAGGCCGGGCGTTGACGCCGGAGCGACGCCGCCCGACCCGATCAGCGCGATCCGATCAGCGCGACCCGATCAGCCCGACCCGATCAGCCCGACCCGATCAGCGCTGTCCGGCCTTGCGGCGGAACAGCCATGCGCCCCACGCCGCGGCGAAGACGAGGATCCCGACGCACCACACGACGGCCCACAGCGGCTGCGTGCCGCTGTCGGTCCCCATCAGCAGCGCACGGATCGTCTCGACGATCGGAGTGATCGGCTGGTACTGGGCGACCGGTTGCAGCCAGTCGGGCATGCTGGCGACGGGCACGAACGCGCTCGACAGGTACGGCAGGAACAACAGGATGAATCCGTAGCCGTTCGCGCCCTCCGGCGAGCCGGCCGCGAGGCCGATGGCGGCGAAGAGGTAGGTGATCGCCAGCAGATAGAGGGTGATGAACAGCGTCATCAGCACCCATTCGCCGAGCGTCGCGGTGGGGCGGAAACCGACCAGCACCCCGACGCCGATCACGATCGCGGTGGCGACGAGGTTGCGGACGAGGCTTGCGACGACATGGCCGGTGAGCACGGCGCCCGACCGGACGGGCATGGTGCGGAAGCGGTCGATGATCCCGGTGCGCATGTCGTTCGCGACGTACACGGCGGTGGATGACGCGCCGAAGCCGGCGCAGGTGAGGATGATGCCCGGTACGACGTAGTCGACGTATGCGCCTGATGGGTCGATCGCGCCGCCGAAGACCCACGTGAACATAAGCATGAGCATCACGGGGAGCATGATCGCCATGAGAAGCGATTCCCCATCGCGGATCGAGTGGGTGAGGCTGCGTCCGACGAACACGAGCTCGGCGGTCAGCCCGCGCAGGCGGGGTCGGACTGCGGGTGCGGATGCCGCGACAGCGGCGAGTGCGGTGGTCACTTCGACTCCTTCACGAGTTCAGGGGCTGCTTCGGGTGTGGTGACGGCGAGGAAGACATCGTCGAGGGTGGGGCGGCGGAGCGTGACGACACCGTCCGCTCCCCGGCTGTCCAGGTCGTCGAGCGCCCGACGCAGACCGGAGACCGTGCCGTCGGTGGGAATCTCGTGAAGCAGTGCACCGTGCTCGTCATGCAGTTCGACCGTGTCGCCGCCGATGCGGGCCTTGAGCTCGGCTGCGGTGCCGAGCGCCGCGACCCGGCCCTCGTGGAGAACGGCGATGCGATCAGCGAGCTGATCCGCCTCCTCGAGGTACTGCGTTGTGAGGAACACGGTCGTGCCGGCCGATGCGAGCGAACGGATGATGTCCCAGAGGTCGCGGCGGCTGCGGGTGTCGAGGCCGGTCGTCGGCTCGTCGAGGAAGAGCACTTCGGGCGTGATGACGAAGCTCAGTGCCAGGTCTAGCCGGCGGCGCATGCCGCCGGAGAACGTCGAGACGCGTCGAGACGCGGCATCCGTCAGAGAGAAGGCGTCGAGCAGCACGTCCGACCGGCGGCGACTGGCGCTTCGGGACAGGCCGGCGAGGCGGGCGAACATCACCACGTTCTCCGTTGCGGTGAGCCCGTCGTCCACGGCGGCGGACTGACCGGTGAGGCTGATGCGGCGCCGCACCTCGACGGGGGAGGACGCCACATCGAATCCGCTGACGGCGGCGGTGCCGGCATCAGGGTGGATGAGAGTGGTGAGGATGTTGATGGTCGTGGTCTTCCCCGCGCCGTTCGGCCCGAGCAGGGCGAACACCTCACCGCGTGACACGGTGAGGTCCAGTCCGTCGATGACGGTCTGTGCGCCGAAGGTCTTGCGGAGTCCGCGGACCTCGATGACTGATGCGGTCATGGTCGCTTCCTTCTGAGTGAGTGGCAAACTGTGTACGTCGCATACAATTGTGTATGACCATAACACACTGTTTATTCAATACACAGAATTAGGATGGTCGACATGAGTGACGTGGAACCTCCTGAGCTGCCCAGGGGCATCGCGCTCGCCTGGGGCGTCGCGGCGAACCCGCAGCGCGGGCCCAAGCGCGAGATGAGCGTGGAGAAGATCGTCGAGGCCGCGATCGAGCTCGCGGATGCCGAGGGGCTCGGTGCCGTGTCGATGGCGGCGGTCGCCGCCCGTCTCGGATTCACGCCGATGTCTCTGTACCGGTACGTCAGTGCCAAGGACGATCTGCTGCTGCTCATGCAGGAAGAGGCGACCGGGTTGCCGCCGGAGGAGCATGCAGAGCAGGAAGGGTGGCGCGCCAAGCTGAGCGCGCTGTTCGAGGCGCAGGCGACGGGCTACCTCGCCCATCCCTGGATCCTGTCGATCCCGATCACGGGCTCACCGATCACGCCGAACAGCTCGGCCTGGCTGGACGCCGGGCTAGCGAGCCTGAACGGCACACCGCTGAGCGACGTCGAACGTCTTGCCGTGGTGCTCGCGGTCACGGGGTCGGCGCGCTGGTACGGCATCATCATCGCCGGGTACGCGGAGCAGGCCCGTTCGACGGGCATGACCCCGGAGGAGATCACCGTCCTCGAGGCCGGTCTGTTCGATCGGGTGATCTCGGCCGAGGAGTATCCGGCGCTGCGCACCGCGATCGACGCGGGCGTCTTTCTCTCGGAGGACGACCCCTTCCACTTCGGCATCGAGCGGGTGTTCGACGGCGTCGAGGCGTACATCGCCGGCCTCGAGCGGGGAGAACCGCACGTCTCCGTCGCCGATTGGGTCGGGACCGAGCCGTCGGGGATCACGGAGGACAAGCGTGTGCGCGAGGCGCGCAAGAGCGTACGCGCCGCCGAGAAGGCGCTGCGCGACGCGCGCAAATTCGAACGCCAAGCGGTGAAGGACGCGCGTGGGCGCCTGGATCGCTGACAGGAACTCCACAGCAGTCACATAGATCACATTCGTCCCATAGGTTTACACGGGCCCCGTCTTCCCCATAGAGTGATGCATCAGCAAGAAAGGGGTACGGGGGATGCCCGACGTTCCAGAAGTACGATTCCTGACGGTCGCAGAGGTCGCAGAGATCATGCGCGTGTCCAAGATGACCGTGTATCGGCTCGTGCACTCCGGCGAGCTGCCGGCGATCCGCTTCGGCCGCAGTTACCGTGTGCCGGAGACCGCAGTAACGGACGCGCTGCAACGTCCGATCAGCGACGTCGGCTGACGACGTCGCTGCGCGCTCGGCTCGTGTGCATCACGCCGCCGCGTGTTTGCTAAACTGATCCGAGGCATTTTCCGTGCCCGTACCCGGGTGTCCGATTTTCGAGACGCCCAGCCCCTGACTTAGTGAGGTTTCCGTGGGTTCAGTCATCAAGAAGCGCCGCAAGCGCATGGCGAAGAAGAAGCACCGCAAGCTGCTTCGCAAGACTCGCCACCAGCGCCGCAACAAGAAGTAAGCGGCCAGAACACCGAGCGCCCCAGGCCGGCTTTCGAGCCAGTCGACGGGGCGCTTCGTGTCTCTGCTGCGCACTCGTTCCAGTTGATTGAGGGAGCCATGAAGTCCATCACCATCGCCGATCTCGATGCTCGTGAGAACACGCCGCTCATCGATGTGCGCGAACGCGACGAGTTCGCCGCCGGGCACGTGCCAGGGGCGGTCAACATCCCGATGTCCGAGATCGGCAATCGTCTGGACGAGCTCCCAGCAGAGGCGTTCGACGTCATCTGCCAGGCCGGTGGACGATCGGCTCGCGTCGTGCAGGCGCTCGAGGAGCGCGGCTACGACGCCACCAACGTCGAAGGCGGCACCGGAGAATGGATCTCCGCGGGCAAGCCGGTCGAGAAGCCTGCCCCGTGACGACGACGATCACCGTCATCGGCAGAGACGGCTGCCATCTGTGCCCGACAGCTCTCGGCATCGTCGAGCGGGTCGTCGCCGATCTTCCCGATGAGATCGGAGACGACATCGAGATCGTCGAACGGTCGATCGAGGACGATCCTGCTCTGCACGAGCTGTGGTGGGAGAAGATCCCTGTCGTGCTGATCGACGATGAGGTGCACGCCTACTGGCGCGTGTCGGCCGACAAGCTGAGGCAGAGACTGGAGGAGTCGAAGTGATCCGTCACGTCGTCACGTGGAAGCTCGCAAGCGAGGATGCCGAGGAGCGTGCAGTGCAGGCCGCAGAAGTCGCGCGGCGGCTGAACAGCCTGGACGGCGTCGTGCCGCAGCTGCGATCGATCTCCGCCGGTGCGAACACGCTGTACGCCGATGTGAACTGGGATGTCACGCTCGTCGCCGACGTCGACTCGGTCGAGGCCCTCGAGCAGTACCAGGTGCACCCGGCGCACGAGGAGGCCGCCGGCTACATCCGCACCGTCGTCGCGTCCCGCGTCGCCGTCGACTTCGAAGTCTGACCTAGCGGTACAGCAGGTCGTCGGCGACCAGCTCGCTCCACTGCGGAACCGCGAACCTCTCCGGATCGTCCCAGTCTCCGGCGACGATCTGCGAGAACGCGCCCTCGACGCCGAACAGTTTCTCGAGGGGCGTCCACTGGGATTCGCCAGGCATCGGCATCAGTGACCGTTCTTCGAGTGCTCCGGGGTGGATCTGCTCGAGCAGCGACAGCAGGCGGACCCCGGTGTGCACAGGGCGCAGTGCTTCGGGATCGGTGACGTGCAGGATGACGCCTTCGCACGCTTCGCCGCTGTGGTCGCGGACGAGCGGCGTGAAGCCGTACGGAACCGCGGCGAGGCCGGGCAGCTCGGCGGCTGCGATGGCGGCGGCGTAGCGCTCGCCGTCGATGAACGGGGCCGCGATGACGCGGAACGGCACCGCGGTGCTGCGGCCCTCTGACACGTTCACGCCTTCGGCCAGACACGTGCCCGGGTACAGCAGCGTCGTCGCTGCCGACGGGAGGTTCGGCGACGGCGGCATCCAGGTGAGCTCCTGTCGGCCGATGGCCGTCTCATCCCGGCGCCACCCCGCTGCCTCGATGACGTGCAGGTCCACATCGATGCCGCGCGTTCGAACCCAGTGCCTCGCCAGCTCTCCGATCGTCAGCCCGTGGCGGATCGGCATCGCCCAGCGTCCGACGAGGGACTGCGCCCGCTCATCGAGCATGGGTCCCTCCGCCCGGTCCAGGCGTCCGCCGAGCGGATTGGGCCTGTCGAGGACGATGACCGCGACGCCCGCGTCGGCGCAGGCCTCGATCAGATGACTCATCGTCCAGATGTACGTGTAGAAGCGCGCCCCGACATCGGGCAGATCGACGAGCACGGCGTCCAGGTCGGCGAGGTCGGCGGCGGTCGGGCGGACGTCGGCCCCGTACAGGCTGCGAACCGGCACTCCCGTCACGGGGTCGGCATCGTCGCCCACGAGCTCGCCCTCGCGTGCCCGACCGCTGAGGCCGTGTTCGGGGCCGAAGAACAGCGAGAACGCCCAGCCCCCGGCGGCCAGCGGCTCGCGGCCGCGCTTCAGGTCGGAGGTGAGGGCGAGATCGTTCGTCAGCATCCCGAGCCGTGCGCTCTGCAGCCGGGAGAGCAGAGCGGCGTCGAAGTCATGGCGGATGAGGCGGTCGATTCCGAGGAGCATGGATCAGTCGATTCTGTGTGCGGTGACGGCGTCGTAGGTGCGTTGCAGGTTGTCGGCGATGGTGTCGTAGTCCGCCTGCGCGATGCGGGTGTACAGGAAATCGAGCACGGCGAGCTGCGCGATCCGGCTGGACATGGCGCCCGAGCGGAACGTCGACTCGGAGACGGCCGTCACGAGTACGAGACCGCACACCCGGGCGAGCGGGGAACGCGGATTGTTCGTCAGGGCGATCGTCGTGGCGCCGGCCGCAGCCGCGACCTCGGCGGACTGCACGATCTCGAGTGTCCGGCCCGAATGCGAGATGGCGATCGCGACGTCGTGCTCGGTCAGCAGAGCGGCGCCGGTGAGGGCGAGGTGCTGATCCGTGCGCGCCTGCGCGACGAGTCCTGCGCGGTGCAGCTTCTGCTCTAGGTCGTGCGCGGCCAGGCCGCTGGACGCCGTGCCGTAGATGTCGATGCGTCTGGCCGTCCTGATCGCGCGGACGCAGCGTTCGAGTTCCTCCACGTCGATCTGCCTGGCCGTGCGCTCGATCGCGGATGCCTCGGCGAAAGCGATCTTGCGGATGGTGGTGACGGCGTCATCGTCTCGGCTGACATCGCCCGCGGACACCTGGAAGCGTTCGCGATCCGACTCCGTCCTGTCGAGCTCCGTGGCCAGGGCGAGACGGAAGTCCGGGTACCCGGCGAAGCCGAGGCTCTGAGCGAACCGCGCGATGCTCGCAACGGACGTGCCGCTGGCCGAAGCCAGCTGAGTGATGGACTTCTCGACCACGCGGTGGGGCTCGGCGAGCACATGCGTGGCGATCCGCTGCTCGGTCGGCGTGAGCGCGGACCGCCGCTGATGGATCGCGGTCATGGCACTGGTGGGCACGCGCCCATCATGTCAGAAATTGTTTCCAGTCTGTAACTAATTTTCGGAAAGGCTTGATATCTTGGAAGTCATTGCCCAAGGTGGGGGAATGCACGACAGCGTTGTCGCCGCCGAGCTCCAGGCGGTGCTTCATTACCGAGAGGAACCTCATGCGTAATCGCCCGATTCGCCTCGCGTTCACCGCAGGCCTGGTCGTCACGGGTCTCGCCGTGGCCGGCTGTGCACCGGCATCCGATGCCGGCGAGGATGACATCACGCTGAAGATCTGGTCATGGCAGGCCTCGTCGTCGCCCAAGTGGGAGGCGGTGTTCGACGTCTACGAAGAGGCCCACCCCGGTGTGACCATCGAGTTCGAGGGGTTCCAGCCCACCGAGTACAACCAGATCCTCGCCACAGGGCTCGAGGGCAGCGACGGACCGGATCTCGCCATGCTCCGCGCCTACGGCGGCGTGCAGGCGGCGATCCAGTCGGAGCAGCTGGTGCCGATCGATGACATCGTCGATGGACTCGACCAGTTCGACCCCACCGTGCTCCGCGCGGCCCAGGGACGTGAGGACGGCGCCACGTACGGCGTTCCGTTCGCGTACCAGACGATGCAGATGTTCTACAACAAGACCATGTTCGATGAGATGGGTCTTGCGGAGCCGACCGACTGGGACGAGTTCATCGACCTGCAGGAGACTCTGCTCGACGAGGGCGTGACGCCGATGGCGCTCGGCGCTCGCGAGGACTGGGTGCTTCCGATGTTCCACGACATCGTCGGCTCGGCGCGCTACGGCGGCGCCGACTTCGAGGAGAAGGTGCTCAGCGGAGACGTCGATTTCACCGACGCCGACTACGTCGCGTCGCTGCAGATCGTCAAGGACATGCAGAAGTACCTCGACAAGAACGTGAACGCCATCGCCGTCGCAGACGCCGTGCTGCAGTTCACCTCAGGCCAGGCCGCTCAGTGGCCTGGTGGATCGTTCGACCTGCCGACCTTCCAGGATTCCGCTCCCGACACCGAGTGGGGCGTCTACGAGGTGCCGCCGGCGCCCGGCAGCGTCCTCGACCACGCCGTCACCCCCGGCTACGCCGACGGCAGCTTCGGCATCAATGCATCCAGCGACCAGCAGGATGCCGCGGCCGAGCTGCTGAACTGGATGACCACGGCGGAGTTCGGACAGCTCGTGGCCGACGAGGTCGACCAGTTCTCCGCGCTTCCCGGCGTCAAGTACTCCGACCCGCTGATGCAGGAGATGAACGAGCAGTACACCGCCAACCCGGCTCCGTACCTGCTGCTCGTCGACTTCCGCTACGGCGACCCGACGGGTACCGCCGTGCTCGGCCCTGACGTCCAGGCGATGTTCCTCGGCGACAAGACACCCGAGCAGCTCGGCACCGACCTGCAGTCCGGTGTGTCCACCTGGTTCACTCCAGGATCCTGATCGACTCCGCATCCTGACCGTTCCCGGTGGCGCCGCCCGCGGCGCCACCGGGAACCGAAAGACATCCCATGGCTCTGACACTCCCGATGCGCCGGCGTGAGAAGGCAGGGCGAACCCGCACGGGCATCGCTCTGACGACTCCGACGGCGCTCCTGTTCGTCCTCCCGGCCGCTGCCCTGTTCGCGGTGCTCATCCTGTACCCGATGCTCGCCGCGTTGAGCTATTCGTTCTTCGACTGGCAGGGGACGAAGCAGGGAGGTTTCGCCGGCATCGGCAACTACGTCACGCTCCTCACGAAGGAGCCGTACGCGTCGGAGCTGTGGAACGCGTTCGGACACAACCTGCTGCTGTTCGCAGGCGCCATCGTGTTCCAGAACTCGCTCGGGCTGGGCATCGCCACGCTGCTCCACCGGCGCGGCCGCTCGAAGCGGTTCTTCCAGACGATCTTCGCGTTGCCGTACCTGGTCAGCCCGATGGTCATCGGCTACCTGTGGTCGCTGATGCTGTCTCCGCTGTTCGGACCCGTCAACGCGATCCTCCGCGGCGTCGGGCTCGAAGGCTTGGCGCTGCCGTGGCTGGGGGATCCGAACCTCGCCATCTGGGTGATCGTGCTCGTGAGCGCCTGGCAGTGGATCGGCTTCCCGATCCTCCTGTACGGGGCGGCTCTGGGAGGGATCCCGGAGGAGATCGAGGAGGCTGCTTCGTTGGACGGCGCGACGGCCGCTAAGCGATTCCGCTACATCACGCTGCCGATGCTCACACCGACGATCGGCATCATCACCGTGCTGACCTTCATCGGCAGCATGGAGTCCATGGCGATCCCGTTCGCGCTCGCCGGATCCAACGGAGCACCCGCCGGTTCGACCGACGTCATGATGCTGCTGTTCTACCGGACCGCGTTCGAATCGGGGAACCCGAACTCGATCGGCGTCTCCTCCGCTCTCGCGACCGTGCTGTTCATCTTCATCATGGTGATCTCGGTCGTGATCACCTCCTCCATGCGCCGAGCCGAACGGAAGCTGTTCTGATGAGCACCGTCACCGCCACCGCCGTCGACGACGCGACGACCGAAGCCATCGTCTCCGGACGCCCGCCCGCACCGCGTCGACGCCGCCGCGTCCGTTCGGACACGCCGCTCGTCGGCCGCGTCTTCGCGAACGTGTTCCTGTGGGCCTACGCGCTCGTCGCGATCGGACCGCTCCTGCTCATGGTGAACAACTCTCTGCGCAGCCAGCAGCAGATCGCCTCCGAACCGTTGGGGCTGCCGTTCCCCGCCACCTTCACGAGCTTCCAGAAGGCGTGGGTCACGGCATCCTTCGACACCTACTTCCTCAACTCGATCACCGTCACGGTCGGATCGGTCATCGTCACCACCGTCGTCTCGGTGCTCGCGGCGTATGCGTTCGCCCGTGCGAGGGCGAAGTTCTTCCGCGGGATCGAGGCGGTGTTCCTGTCCGGGCTCATGCTGCCCGTCCACCTGGCGATACTGCCGCTGTTCTACCTGCTGGACTCGCTCAAGATGACCAGCAACGTGTTCAGCCTGGTCCTCGTCTACGGCGCTCTCGGGATCCCGTTCACGACCTTCGTGCTGACCGTGTTCTTCCGTGCGCTGCCGATCGAGCTCGAGGAAGCGGCGCGCATCGACGGAGCAGGGCCCCTGCGGACCTTCATCATGATCCTGCTGCCGCTGGTCCGCCCGGCGCTGGCGACGGTGATCGTGTTCCGCTTCGTCCCGGTGTGGAACGACTTCTTCTATCCGCTCATCCTGCTTCGCGATCGCGACTCGTACACGCTGCCGGTGGGTCTCACCCGCTTCTTCGGCGAGTACTCGACCGACTGGCCGCAGCTGTTCGCCGGGCTCACGATCGCGACCATCCCGCTGGTGGTGCTGTTCCTGCTCGCGACAAAGCAGATCATCAACGGGCTGACCTCAGGCATGAGCAAGTGACCACGGAGCGTCGGTCATGGTGAACGGCGCGCCGGGGTCGGCATGGGCATCGGTGCGCGTCGTCCGCGCCGGCGCCGAGGAGCAGCGGATGCTCGCCGGTGCGCCGTCTGCGCATGACGCCGGTCCGCTGCGACCGGACCACCTGTTCGACCTGGCGTCGCTGACCAAGGTCTTCACGACCGTGGCCGCGCTGCGGTTCGTGGAACAGGGGCTCATCGATCTCGACGCACCGGTATCCGAGATCGCCGCCGTGGGTTCGGGATCGGATGCCGCTCGCGTCACGCTGCGGCACCTCCTCACGCACTCTTCCGGCCTCCCGCCCGAGTGCCGGCTCTGGCGCGACGGTCTCCTCGGAGACGAGCTCAGGGCGGCAGCGCTGCGCACGGAACTGCGCGCCGTGCCGGGGGAGGAGCACTGCTATTCGGATGTCGGATTCATCGCCGTCGGCGAGATCCTCGAGCGTGCGTCCGGTCGGTCGCTGGAGGAGATCGTCGCCGAGGTCGCCGTCGCGCTCGGCGCCGACTCGCTCACGTGGCGACCGGAGAGGGAAAGGGCGGTCGCCACGGAGGAGCAGCCGCATCGCGGACTGATCCGCGGCGAGGTCCACGACGAGCTCGCGCACGCGCTCGCCCGCCCGTCAGGACACGCAGGGCTGTTCGGCAGCGCGGATGACGTCGCAGCCCTGGCCAGGATGGTCCGCGACGACGGCGATGGTCCGCGCTCGCGCGTGCTGACCTCGGCGAGCGTCAGGCTGATGTCGGCACCGGTCATCCGGGCCGAGGCGGGGTACGGACAGGCGATCGGACTCCGAGTGCGAGACCGTTCGTGGATGGGCGAGGTGGATGCCGTCGGCCACACCGGATTCACCGGGACCTGCTTCGCGGTCGATCGCGACTCGGGCGGTTTCGGCGTGCTTCTGCTCAACCGGGTGCACCCCACCCGGGAGGGAACCGACGTCAGCCTCATTCGCAGAGATTTCCTGCGACCGATCGGCTCCGATGGCGGTGAGAGCATCCGCACCACGGCGGGGAGCGAAACGGAAACGTAACCCGCAAGGTGGGAATTCTGGTCTGCTCCGTGTCAGGATGATCTGCATACCCGTAAGCGGGCCCCACGGCCCCGTCAGTCTGGAGCGGTCATGACCCGTCGCCGTCACCTCGTCCTCGGCCTCGCCCTCGCGGCGACGGCCGCCCTCACCCTGTCGGGCTGCGCCGGCGCGGGCAACGATGCGGGTGGCGACGACGCCCCGGCATCCGGTGGTGACGACTACGGACTCGTCGAGGCGGGCACGCTCACCATCTGCTCCGACATCCCTTACGCGCCGTTCGAGTTCGAGGGCGGCGACAACGGCACCGGATACACCGGCTTCGACATCGATCTGCTCGATGCGATCTCGAAGAAGCTCGACCTGAAGCTGGCTGTGCAGGACGTCGGCTTCGACGCGCTGCAGTCGGGCACCACGCTCGCATCCGGCACGTGCGACCTCGGCGCATCCGCGATGACCATCACCGATGAGCGCAAGGCGAACCTCGACTTCTCCGACCCCTACTACGACTCGCTGCAGTCGCTGCTGGTCCCCGCCGACTCGGACATCAAGACCATCGACGACCTCGATGGCAAGATCGTCGGCGTCCAGCAGGGCACGACCGGTGAGGCGTACGCGACCGAGAACGCGCCGGGCGCGGAGCTTCTGCAGCTCCCCTCCGACGGCGAGCTGTGGCCGGCGATCCAGGCCGGCACCATCGACGCGATCCTGCAGGACCAGCCGGTCAACATTGAGCACGAGAAGGCCGACCCGAACTACAAGATCGTCGAGGAGTACGACACCGGCGAGTCCTACGGCTTCGCCTTCGCGAAGGGCGAGAAGACCGCTCTGCTCGACGCCGTCAACACTGCGCTGCAGGAGCTCCGTGACAGCGGCGACTACGACACGATCTACGACACGTACTTCTCCGCCAACTGAGTTCGCGGAGGACGGTAGATCGGGAGGACCTTGCCGATGGCGTTGAGGCGCACTCAGAAACAGAAGCTGTACCGGTACACGGTGTACGCGATCCTCATCGCGCTTGCGGTGTGGGCGTTGGCGACAGCCAACTGGGCGCGGCTCGGTCCGCTCTTCTTCAACCCCGAAGTCGCGCTCAAGATGCTTCCGGGCATCATCACCACCGGGCTGGTGAACACGCTCTGGTTCACCGCTGTCGCGTTCCTCGGCGGGTTGCTGCTCGGCGTCGTGCTGGCGCTGATGAAGCTCTCGGTGATCGCGCCCTTCCGGTGGATCGCGACGGTGTGGATCGAGCTGTTCCGAGGCCTTCCAGCGCTGCTGACGATCTTCGCGATCGCGTACATCCTGCCCATCGCCGTCGGCGTCCGCAATCAGGATCTCGGCGGCCCGGTGATGCTCGGGCTCGTCGGCTTGATCCTCGTCGCCTCGGCGTACATGGCCGAGACGATTCGAGCCGGGCTCCAGGCCGTGCCGAAGGGGCAGACCGAGGCCGCGCGGTCGCTCGGCATGTCGCCGATGAAGACCACGTTCTGGATCGTCATCCCGCAGGGCTTCCGCATCATCATCCCGCCGCTGACGAACGAGTTCGTGCTGCTGCTCAAGGACACCTCGCTGCTGTTCATCGCCGGAAGCTTCATCTGGTCGAAGGAGCTCACCACCTTCGCCCGTGACGCGACGACGCAGAACGGCAACGGCACCCCGCTGATCATGGCGGCGCTGCTGTACCTGATCGTGACCATCCCCCTCACGCGCTTCAGCGCGTGGCTCGAGCGACGAATGGCGAGGCAGCGATGAGCACGGATCTGATCGACGTCCACGCCCCGGCCATCGAGGTCCGCGGGCTCGTCAAGAGCTTCGGCGACAACGAGGTGCTCAAGGGCATCGACCTCACGGTCACCGGCGGCGAGGTCGTCTGCGTGATCGGGCCGTCGGGTTCCGGCAAGTCGACGCTGCTGCGTTCGGTGAACATGCTCGAAGAGCCCACAGGCGGCAGCATCCTCGTCGAGGGCATCGACATCACCGACGAGGACGTCGACATCGACCGGGTGCGCACCCGCATCGGCATGGTGTTCCAGAGCTTCAACCTGTTTCCGCACCTCGACGTGATGGGCAACCTCACGCTCGCGCAGCGGCGGGTGAAGAAGCGCTCGAAGGCCGAAGCCGAGAAGGTCGCGCACGAGATGCTCGCGCGCGTGGGGCTCAGCGAGAAGGCCGACGCATATCCCGGCCACCTGTCCGGCGGCCAGCAGCAGCGTGTCGCGATCGCGCGTGCGCTGTGCATGAACCCCGACATGATGCTGTTCGACGAGCCGACGTCCGCACTCGACCCCGAGCTCGTCGGCGAGGTGCTGCAGGTCATGCGCTCGCTCGCGGATGAGGGGATGACGATGCTCGTCGTCACGCACGAGATGGGCTTCGCCCGCGAGGTCGGATCCCGTCTGATCTTCATGGACGGCGGACACATCGTCGAGCAGGGCGACCCGCGTGAGGTGCTCGCGAACCCGCAGCATCCGCGCACGCAGGACTTCCTCTCGCGCGTGCTCTAGCGCAGTCTCGCGGTCAGGCGCGCGGGCGGACGGCGACGGGGACCGGCTCGATTCCGAGCCAGACCCGGTCGCCGAAGGCTGGATGCTGGTGCGCGTCGTGCTGCACGCGGACCCGTTCGCCGGTGTCGGTCTTGACGAGCGTGCGGCGGATGCTGCCGAGGAACGTGCTCTCCTCGACGACGCCTCCGGTCGCGGCATCCGCCTCGCCGGTGAACCGCAGGTTCTCGGGGCGCAGGTGCACCTCGACCTCACCGATCGCGGGAGTGTTGACGGGGAGTGCGCGTCCCCACACCGTCACCGTGTCGCCGGATGCTGTGCCCGAGACGACGCTCGACAGCCCGACGAACGCGGCGACGTGGGCGGTCGCAGGGCGCAGGTACAGCTCCTCCGGGGAGTCGATCTGGTCGATGCGCCCGGCATCCATCACCGCGATCCGGTCGGAGACGGCCAGGGCCTCCTCCTGGTCGTGCGTGACGAACACGGTCGTGATGCCCAGGCGCAGCTGGATGCGGCGGATCTCGTCGCGCAGTTGGACGCGCACCTTGGCGTCGAGCGCCGAGAGCGGCTCGTCGAGGAGCAGCACCCGCGGCTCGGTGACGAGGGCGCGGGCGAGAGCGACGCGCTGCTGCTGCCCGCCCGAGAGCTGGTGCGGGAACCGGTCGGCGAAGCCGTCGAGGCCGACGAGAGCAAGCGCGTCCAGCGCTCGGCGGCCCGCCGCGGCCTTGCCGACACCCCGGCGACGCAGGCCGAACGCCGTGTTGTCGGCGACGCTGAGGTGCGGGAACAGCGAATACGCCTGGAAGACCATGCCGATGTCGCGCTTGTTGGTGGGGACGCGCGAGACGTTCTGGCCGCCGAGCAGTACGGCGCCGGCATCCGCGTTCTCGAGACCGGCGAGCACGCGCAGCGCGGTGGTCTTGCCGCATCCCGACGGTCCCAGCAACGACACGAACTCGCCGGGTGCGATGTCGAGATCGACGCCGTGCAGCACGCGGTTCGAGCCGTAGCTCTTCTCGATGCCCTCGAACTGCACGCGGGTCCCCTCGCCGGCCTCGGCGAGCAGCTGGTTGTCCTTGGTCGCGGGGAGCGCGGTGGTCATTGCGTGGCCTTTCGGTTGCCGCGTGCGGCGCGGCCGATGATGAGCAGCAGGAGGAAGCAGAACAGCAGCGCGAGCAGCGTGAAGATCGCGGGTGCGTAGGCGTCCTGCTTGCCGACGACGACCATCGCCGTCTGGAACACCTGCCGGTTCAGGAGGGATGCGATCGTGAACTCGCCGAGCACGACGGCGATCGAGATGAGGGATGCCGACAGCAGCCCTTGGCGCAGGTTCGGTGCGAGCACCCTCAGGACGACGGTCGGCCAGCTCGATCCGAGCGAACGCGCGGCCTCGGAGAGCGTGCGCAGGTCGGCGGCGTCGATGGATGCCTGGATCGAGCGGTACGCGAACGGCAGCACGGTGATGCCGTAGGCGAAGGCGAGCGTCCACGTGCCTGTGCCGAACGCGCGACCGATCTGCAGGTAGATCGGCGAGAGCCCGACGACGAGCACGATCGCGGGGATCGAGATCGGCAGGAGAGCTGCGAACTCGAAGACCGGCTTGAGCGTCGGGAACCGCAGGTTCACCAGGATCATCGTCGGCGCGAGCAGAAGCAGGACGATGACGACCGTGACGAGGGCGAGGATCAGCGAGTTGCCGAGGCCCGTCCAGATCGGCTTGATCGCCGCGGATGCCGCCGGGTCGATCAGTGCGGCCCAGCGTTCGAACGACAGACCGCCGTCCTTCCCGCGCAGTGTGTACAGGAACGTCGAGACCAGGGGGATCGCGAAGAAGGCGCCGATCACGATGCCGATGACCCAGCGCGTCACGCGAGAGGGGGCGAGCTTGTTCATGACTGCCACCTTGCAGCCCGCCGCTGGATCAGCGAGTACAGCGCCATCACGACGCCGACGATCCCGATCATGCCGAGCGCAAGGGCGCCGGCGAGATTCTCGCGGCCGAGCACGGTCTCGCTGGTGAGCGCGGCGCGGATCTGCAGCGGAACGATCTGCGAACCCTGACTGGCGAGGGCGGCCGCGGTCGCGTACGACGAGAACGCGTTGGCGAACAGCAGCAGGAGGCTCGCGAGGAACGACGGGGCGAGCACGGGGATGCCGATGCGGGTCCAGAAACCCAGACGCGTGCCGCCGAGAGTCAGATTCGCCTCGGACCACTGCGGCTTCAGCGCCGCGAGCGCCGGCATGAACGTGATCACCATGAGCGGCACCTGGAAGTAGATGTAGGGGAAGATGAGCCCTGGCACCTCGTAGAGCCACATGCCGTTCTCGAAGATGTTGAACCCGAACGAGTCGCGCAGCAGCACCGTGATGACACCCTGGGCGCCGATCGTCGCGATGAACGCGAAGGCGAGCATGACGCCACCGAACTGTGCGAGGACGCCGGCTGTGGCGTCCACGCTCTGGCGCACAGCGCCCTGCGGGTTCATGCCGAGCATGGCGTAGCAGACGAGGGCACCGGCGACCGCGCCGATCACGGCCGTGAGCAGCGAGACCCAAGCGGAGTTCGCGAAGGTGGTCAGCACGACGGGGTCGACGAGGGCTGCGACGTTGGTCCACGTGAAGGCGCCGTCTCCGCCTGCGAATCCGGAGCCGATCGCGAGGATCGTCGGTACGGCCAGGAACAGCAGGACGTACGCGCCGAACGGCACCAGTCCCAGCCATGCCCAGGAAAGGCCGGACCGCCGGACCGGTTGATCCGGCCCGGCGGTGATGGGGGCGGATGCCGCAGCATCCACCCCCTGGATCAGAGTGGTCACTGGACGGCCGCGGCCCACTTCTCGCCGAGCAGGGTGCCGGCTGCCGTGGACTGCGCCTCGGTCGGGACGACCGTCTCGGCTGGGACCTCGGGGAGGGCCGCTGCGAGGTCGGCGTCGATCGTGCCTGCCTCGGTCATGGCCTCCATGCGAGCCGGACGAGCGCCGCCCTTCAGCCACAGGTTCTGCACGTCGTCGCTGTAGAGGAACTCCTGCCACAGGCGGGCCGCCGCCGGGTTCGGGGCATCCTTGTTGATGGCCTGGTTGTAGTACGAGGCGTAGCCCGTGCCGTCCAGGACGACGACCTTCCAGTTCTCGTTGTCAGCGCCGGCAGCGGCGTTCAGGTAGTCCCAGTCGAAGACGACAGGGGTCTCGCCGCTGGTGATGGTGGCGGGCGTGACGTCGACCTTCAGGAAGTTGCCGGCCTTCTGCAGCTCCCCGAAGTACTCGATGCCGGGGGTGAAGTCGTCGAGGTCGCCGCCGGACTGAACCGCCGCGAGGCCCACAGCACCGAAGGCGGAGCCGGCCTGCGTCGGGTCGCCGTTGATCGCGACGGCGCCCTTGAAGTCGGCACCCTTGAGATCGTCGAGCGAGGTGGGCTCGTCGAACTTCGAAGCGTCGTAGCCGATGGACATGTACCCGCCGTAGTCGCCGACGAACAGGCCGGTGGGCTCCTTGAGCGCGTCGGGGATCTCGTCGAAGTTCTCGACCGTGTAGGGCGCGAACATGTCGGTGTTCGCCAGCGCGACCGCGAGGCCGAGGTCGAACACGTCGGGCGCGGTGTCCAGGCCCTGGTTCGTCTCGGCGGCCGTGATCTCCTCCTGGCTGGAGACATCAGGGGAGGCCTCGTTGATGGTGATCTCGGGGTAGCGCTCGGCGAACAGGTCGAGGATCTCGCCGTAGTTCGCCCAGTCGCGGGGCAGGGCGATCACGTTCAGCGCGCCCTCGGCCTTGGCTGCGGCCTCGAGGTCTTCGAACGTGCCGAAGTCGGCGAGTGAGGTGGCGGATGCGGCGTCGACGGCGTCGCCGCCGTCCGTGCCGTCTCCTGCGCTGCTGTCTGCCGCGCAGGAGGTCAGTGCCAGGGCGGCGGTGGCTGCCAGGGCGATGCCGGCGACGAGACGCGAGCGGCGGGTAATGGTTGCCATCAGGTGGGTTCCTCTCGGTGTCCGGCGCGGGCGCGCCGGAATTCGGGTTGCGTCAGGACGCTACGGTGCGAGAGTTACCGGATCGTCCGGCGACGGTGAACGAGAGGTGACGCGGGCGCGAACGCGACGCCAGCGGTCAGTCTCGCGGGACGTTGTATTTGAAGCCCACGTGCGAGCCGACGTATCCGAGGCGCTCGTAGAACCGGTGCGCCTCGGTGCGTGCGGCGTCCGAGGTGAGCTGCACGAGTACCGCGCCGAGAGCGGGAGCCGCGGCATCCGCTACCCAGTGCATGACGGCCGAGCCGATGCCGGATGAGCGCAGGTCGCTGCGCACTCGCACCGCCTCGACGAGCAGGCGGCGCGAGCCGCGTCGCGCCATCCCGGGAATCGAGGTGAGCTGCAGTGTGCCCACGACCGCGACGTCGATCTCGACGACGAGCAGATCATTCGACGGATCGGCGAGGATCTCCTCCAGCGCGGTTTCGTAGGCATCGCGGTCGGTGTCGGATGCGACGTCGCCACGTGCCGCGCTGATCGGGTCATCCGCGAGCAACGTGATCAGTGCGTCGATATCACCGCTCGTCGCGCGGCGCAGGGTCGCGGCGCCGGCGCGGCGATCGAACGGATGCGGCAGCGGAAGAGCGTCGAGCATGATTCCAGTCTGTCATCGCCGATCGCACGTGCGAGGGATACTGGAGGGATGGAGATCGGTGAGCTGCTCGGGCTCGAACAGCTCACCTGGGGGATGCTGATCGTCGTCGTCCTCGCGGCGTTCGGCGCCGGCTGGATAGACGCCGTCGTCGGGGGCGGCGGGCTGCTGCAGCTGCCGGCCCTGCTGCTCATCCCCGGCATCGCGCCGGTGCAGGCGCTCGCGACGAACAAGCTCGCCTCGGTGTTCGGCACCGCGACCAGCAGCGTCACGTACTACCGCCGCGCGAAACCCGACATCCGCACGGCCCTGCCGATGGCAGGAATCGCACTTGCCGGGTCCTTCGGCGGAGCAGCGGTGGCTACCGTTCTGCCGCCGGCAGCCTTCAAACCGATCATCGTCGTGGCGCTGCTGGCAGTGGCGATCTTCACGGTGTTCAAGCCCGAGATGGGGGCGGCGACCAAGCTGCGCTTCGCCGGGCACAAGCACCACATCATGGCTGGTGCTGCCGGCCTCGTGATCGGGTTCTACGACGGGATGATCGGGCCGGGCACCGGAACGTTCCTCGTCATCACGCTCGTGGCGCTGATGGGCTATGACTTCCTGCAGGCGAGCGCCAAGGCGAAGATCGTCAACCTCGCCACCAACGCCGGCGCGCTGCTGCTGTTCATCCCGCACGGATCCGTGCTGTGGCTACTGGGCGGCATCCTCGCCGTCGCGAACGTCGCGGGCAGTTACCTGGGCTCTCGGATGGCGATCGCGCGCGGCGCGACGTTCATCCGCGTCGTGTTCTTGATCGTCGTCGTGGCGCTCATCGCGAAGCTCGGTTTCGATGTGTGGAACGAGAACATCGTGCCGGGCCTCGCGCTGCTCGCGGAGCACTGACCCACCTGCTGAGCCCCCGTCTTATCGCCGAGACCCCGTCGTAGATGCGCGAATACGACGGGGTCTCGACAGCAAGACGGGGGCTCGGCGTGAGAGCTCGGGGAACGAGGCTCAGGCCTCGGCATCCTCCGGTACGAAGTCGACGCCGGCCTCGGCGCGCTGCGCATCCGTGATGGGCGCGGGCGCGCTGGTCAGCGGGTCGAAGCCGTTGCCGGTCTTCGGGAACGCGATGACCTCGCGGATCGACTCGGTCTTCGTCAGGTGCTGCAGCACGCGGTCCATGCCGAGCGCGATTCCACCGTGCGGCGGTGCGCCGAACTTGAACGCGTCCAGCAGGAATCCGAACTGCTCGTTCGCGACCTCGTCCGAGATGCCCATGACCTCGAACACGCGCTTCTGCACATCCTCGCGGTGGATGCGGATCGAGCCGCCGCCGAGCTCGGAGCCGTTGCAGACGATGTCGTACGCGTAGGCGAGCGCCGACCCGGGGTCGGTGTCGAAGGTGTCCGCGAACTCCGGCTTCGGGCCGGTGAAGGCGTGGTGCACGGCCGTCCAGGCGCCGGCGCCGACAGCGACGTCACCGGATGCCACGGCATCCGCCGCAGGCTCGAACATCGGAGCATCCACGACCCACGTGAACGCGAACGTGTCGGGGTCGAGCAGACCCTGGCGGCGCCCGATCTCGACGCGCGCCGCACCCAGCAGCGCACGCGAGTCCTTGGCGGAGCCGGCCGCGAAGAAAACGCAGTCACCCGGCTCGGCGCCGGTGAGCTCGGCCAGACCCGCCTGCTCCTTCTCGGACAGGTTCTTGGCGACGGGGCCGCCCAGAGTTCCGTCCTCGTTGAACAGGACGTAGGCGAGGCCGCGGGCACCGCGCTGCTTCGCCCAGTCCTGCCAGGCGTCCAGCTGCTTCCGCGGCTGCGAGGCGCCGCCCGGCATCCGTACAGAGCCGACGTACTCGGCCTGGAACACGCGGAACGTCGTCTCGGAGAAGTAGTCGGTGGCTTCGACGAGCTCGAGTCCGAAGCGCAGGTCGGGCTTGTCGGAGCCGTACTTCGCCATCGCGTCGGCGTAGGTGATGCGCGGCAGCGGGGTCTGCACCTCTACGCCGATCGTCTTCCACATCGCGGTGATGACGTCTTCCATCATCTCGATGACGTCTTCCTGGTCGACGAAGCTCATCTCGATGTCGAGCTGCGTGAACTCCGGCTGACGGTCGGCGCGGAAGTCCTCGTCGCGGTACGAGCGAGCCATCTGGTAATACTTCTCGATGCCGCCGACCATGAGTAGCTGCTTGAACAGCTGCGGGCTCTGCGGCAGGGCGTACCAGCTGCCGGGGTGCAGACGAGCCGGCACGACGAAGTCGCGCGCGCCCTCCGGCGTGGATCGGGTGAGCGTGGGCGTCTCGACCTCGACGAACTCGCGGGCGTCGAGAACCTCGCGGACGGCCCTGTAGACCTTCGAGCGCAGGCGAAGAGCCGATGCCGCGGACGGGCGTCGCAGGTCGAGGTAGCGGTACTTGAACCGAACGTCCTCGCCGATCATCTCGCTGTCGCCGAGGCCGGTGGAGACCTGGAACGGCAGGGGAGCGGACTCGTTGAGCACCTCGACCTCGGTCGCGATGACCTCGATGTCGCCGGTGGGCAGGTTCGGGTTCGCGTTGCCCTCGGGGCGGCGAGAGACCGAGCCTGTGACCTTCAGTACGAATTCGCTGCGCAGCGGGTGGGCCACCTCTTCGTCGCGGATGACGACCTGGGCGATCCCAGAGGCGTCACGAAGATCGATGAAGGCGACTCCTCCGTGATCACGACGACGATCGACCCAACCCGTGAGGGTGACGGTCTGACCGATGTGGTCGGCTCGCAGCGAGCCGGTCGTGTGAGTGCGAAGCACGGAGATTCCTCCAGTTCAGAAAAGGGAACTCCGCCATTCTACGGGGGCGCGGCCGGGGATCCGCGGGGCGCTGGATGCCGATGGATAGACTCGGCCGCGATGGGCCGTGCCGGACGGCCGCGCGAACAGGGAGTGCGCCGTGGACTGGAATCTGATCAGCGACCAGATCGCCACGACGACGTCCATGTGGCTGTCTCTCGCCCTGTACGTGCTCTACGCCATCACCATGTGGCGGGTCTTCGTGAAGGCCGGGTATGCCGGCATCCTGGCGCTGATCCCGATCGTGAACTGGTTCTTCCTCGTGAAGATCGCCGGTATGTCCGCTTGGCTCGGGCTGCTCTACCTCATCCCGATCGTGAACATCGTGTTCGCGATCATCGTCGCCGTGAAGGAGGGCGCGAACTTCGGCAAGGGCGTCGTGTTCTCGTTCTTCCTGCTGTGGATCTTCCCCTTCATCGGGCACCTCATCATCGGCTTCGGGTCGGCGACCTACCGGAAGGTCTGAATGCCTGCCGAACGACTGCACCTCGTCCGCCACGGAGAGGTCCACAACCCTCGCCGCGTTCTCTACGGGCGGCTGCCGCACTATCGACTGAGCGAGGACGGCCGGCGGATGGCGCGTGCCGCAGCCGAGTACGTCCAGGGGCTCGAGCGGCCAGTGACGACATTGCGCAGCTCGCCCCTCCAGCGCACGCAGGAGTCCGCCGAGCCGTTCAGCGAGATCTTCGGGCTCGTCCCAGCACTCGACGAACGCGTCATCGAGCCGACGAACGTGTTCGAGGGCACGCGGATGAGCCGGTCGCTGCGCGATCCGCGCAACTGGTGGCACCTGCGCAATCCTTCCGTGCCGACCTGGGGTGAGCCGTACCAGTCCATCGCCGTGAGGATGGAGGAGGCGATGAACAGCGCCTGGAACGAGACGGAGCGCGGGGATGCCGTGATCGTTTCGCACCAGGCGCCGATCTGGATCACGCACCTCCACGTCGCGGGCCTCCGCCTTCGCCACGATCCGCGCACCCGGCGCTGCGCGCTCTCGAGCGTCACGTCCTTCGAGCGGGTCGGCGACGTGTGGCGCGAGGTCGGCTACGCCGAGCCTGCGGCCGCCGGCATCGACCTCGGCGCCGTGTAGCAGCGGTTCACGACGACGCGAACTCTTGCACGATTCGCGCCGCGGCCATCTGCCCTGCCGCAGCGGCCTGGATGACGGAGGCCACAGGCCCCGGCAGCGAGGGGCGGTGGGCGAGGTCGCCGGCCGCGAGGATCCCCGGCTCAGAGGTCTGACCGAAGTCATCGATCTCGATGGCGCCGGAGGGCAGCATCCGCAGTCCGCGATCGGCGGCGAAGGAGGCCCGCTGCCGCACGGTTCCTGCTGCGACGAACAGGCCGGCGACGGCGACGTGCGCAGCGGTCGTCGTGACACGCGCACCGTCAGCCTCTGCGGCGACGGACCGCACGAGGCCGGAGTGGATGTCGGCACCCGCCGCCTCCAGCGCCGCGCGGTCCTCATCCGTCGGCTGCTCGTCGAGCGCGAACACGGTGATGCTCCGGACGATTGGGGAGAGCATCGCGACCAGGTGGACCGTGCGCGCGGTCGCCCCGAGGATTCCGATGTCTCGTCCGGCGAACTCGTGGCCGTCGCAGAACGGGCAGGTGAACGCGCGCAGACCCCATAGACCCGCGAGGCCGGGAACGCCTGGGAGGTCGTCCGCGACGCCGGTCGCGAGCACGATGCGGCGCCCGCGCACCGTCGACCCGTCCTCCAGCTCGACGGTGAAGTCGTCGACGACGCCCTCGATGCGCTCGACTCTGGCGTCACGGGCCTCGAGGGCGGAGTACTCCGCGAGCTGAGCACGGGCCGTCGCCCGGAACTCCGCCGGCGGGGTGCCGTCGGAGGCGATGATGTTGTGCATGTGCTCAACGGTTCCATTGCGGTACTCCCCGGAGTCGAGCAGCAGCGCTGTGCGGTGCATCCGGCCGAGAGTGAGGGCGGCTTGCAGGCCGGCGGGGCCGGCTCCGATCACGATCGCGTCGTACATGGTGGATCCTCCTGATCTTGCGTTCTCGACCAGTGTGTGACTTCATGTCAACATGAAGTCAAGCGCTACGCATCCCTGGTCCGTCGGCGATGTCGCCGAGCGGTTCGATCTGCCCACGAACGTGCTCCGGCATTGGGAGACAGTCGGGCTGCTGCATCCGGAGCGCGACTCCGCTGGACGTCGCCGGTACGGCGAGGATGAGGTCGTCCGCATCGCGATCATCCAGCGGAGCAAGCGCGCAGGCATGACGCTCGAGCAGATCGGCGTGCTCCTCGACGACGGACGCTCGGGCAGGCACGAGGTTCTGCACGCGCACCTGGACGATCTCGACAAGCGGATGCTGGAGATGCAGCGCTCCCGTGAGATGACCGAGCATGCACTGCGCTGTCGTGCCCACGACATCACGACGTGCCCGCGATTCCGTGCCGGCGTAGATGACGTGCTCGCCCGTTTCTGACGGTGCGCGGGCGCCGGGTTCCTTCCAGATCACCCATAGAAACCCCTGCGTAGACTGGGAATGTGCCCGCTTTCTCGCCGAACCGACGCGCCCGTCGGATGCTCGGAACCGCGCTCGCCGCGACGATCGCCTTCTCTCTGACGGCGTGCGGAACCGACCCCGTCGCCGAGCAGTATCTTTCCGGCGACGGAAAGGGCTACATCTCGGCGGACGGCGCGGTCGAGGAGATCCCCGTCGCGGAGCGCGGTGAACCGGTCGTCTTCAGCGGCGTGACCGAGAACGGCGACGACTTCGACAGCGCCGACATCGCCGGCGATGTCACCGTCGTGAACTTCTGGTACGCCGGCTGCGCCCCGTGCCGCGTCGAGGCCGGTGACCTCGAGAAGGTCTGGCAGCAGTACGAGGCCGATGACGTCTCGTTCGTCGGCATCAACATCTACGACCAGGCCGACACCGCGAAGTCGTTCGCCAAGACCTACGGCGTGACCTACCCCAGCATCATGGACGTCGACAGCGGCGCCGCGAAGCTCGCCTTCGCCAACGCCACGCCGATCCAGGCCACGCCGACCACGCTCGTGCTCGACAAGCAGGGGCGCGTCGCCGCTCGCATCATCGGGCCGGTCGACGGCGCCAGCATCCTCTCGACGCTCGTCAAGGATGCTCTGGCGGAGACGGCGTGAACACGAACGAGCTGATCGGCTCCGGCGCTCTCTGGCTCGCGATCCCGGTCGCGATGCTCGCCGGTCTCGTCTCGTTCCTCTCGCCGTGCGTGCTGCCGCTCGTTCCCGGATACCTCGGCTTCATCGGCGGGGCCGTGGCGCCGAAGACGACGACGGACGCCGCGGCACCGGCGCGCGGCCGTCTCGTGTTCGGCGTGCTGCTGTTCATCCTCGGCTTCAGCGTCGTGTTCATCGCGTTCACCGCGATCGGCGGAGCAGCCGCGGTGTTCTTCCTGCAGTGGGGCGATCTGATCACCCGCATCCTGGGTGTCGTGATCATCGCGATGGGGCTGGTGTTCCTCGGGCTCTTCGGCTTCGCGCAGCGCGAATGGCGCATGCACGTCACCTCCAAGACCGGTCTCATCGGCGCACCCCTGCTGGGCTTCGCTCTCGGCATCGGGTGGGCGCCGTGCATCGGCCCGACGCTCGCCGCGATCACGGCGGTGTCGTGGACGCTCGGCGATCCGTGGCGCGCAGGATTCCTCGGCCTGGCGTACAGCCTCGGCCTCGGCATCCCGTTCCTCCTGGTCGCTCTCGGCTTCGGCTGGGCGACGAAGGCGATCGGCTTCCTGCGTCGCCACATCCGCATCGTGAACATCATCGGCGGCGCGCTGCTCATCGCACTCGGCATCCTCATGGTCACCGGCTTGTGGACCGACATCATGTCTCGACTGACGGCGGTGATGGGCAGTGTCATCCTCCCGCTCTGATCCCCGCCCCGATCCTGATACCTCCCAGAAGGATGCCGTGACGAGTTCCGATCCGCTCCGTCCCTCCGACCACATCGACGGCGACGGTGGCTCGATCGCCCAGCCCCGCCTGGACTTCGTCGGCTGGCTGCGCTGGGGCTGGCGTCAACTGACGTCGATGCGCACCGCGATCATCCTGCTCCTCGTGCTCGCGATCGCGGCGATCCCCGGCTCGATCTTCCCGCAGCGGATGGCCGACCCCAACGGCGTGACGCAGTGGCAGACCGACAATCCCGACCTGTTCCCCGTGCTCGACGCGATGGACCTGTTCGACGTGTACCTGTCGCCGTGGTTCTCGGCGATCTACCTGCTGCTGTTCATCTCGCTGGTCGGCTGCGTCGTTCCGCGCATCAAGCACCACATCAAGGCGCTGCAGTCGCGCCCGCCGCGGACGCCCGCGCGTCTGAAGCGGCTCGAGGACTTCCGGGAAACCGTTCGAGAGACGACCGACGCGGATGCCGACGCCGAGGCATCCCGCTCGATCGACATCGCCCAGAAGCAGCTGAAGGCGCTCGGCTACCGCGTCGAGCGCTACGACACCGCAGCCACGTCCGGCCGAACGTACTCGGTGTCGGCCGAGCGCGGCTACTGGCGCGAGACAGGAAACCTGATCTTCCATCTCGCGCTCGTCGGCGTCCTGATCAGCGTCGGGCTCGGCGGCAGCTTCGCCTACACAGGGCAGCGCGTGGTCGTCGAGGGCCAGACGTTCGTGAACACGCTGCTGGACTACGAGTCGATGAACCGCGGACGCTTCGTCGGCGACGACGCGCTCAGCCCGTATTCGATGACCCTCGACTCGTTCGATGTGACCTACCAGGAGTACGGCTCCGCGGCATCAGGGCAAGCGGGCGACTTCTCGGCGAACGTGACCGTTCGCGAGAACGGCGAGTCCCGCGAGGATGCCGTCCGGGTCAACCACCCGCTGGACATCGCCGGCGACAAGATCTACCTGCTCGGCAACGGCTACGCCCCGACGATCACCGTGCGCAACTCCGACGGCGATGTCGTCTACAGCAACTCGGTGCCGTTCCTGCCGCAGGACAACGCGCTCACCTCCCTCGGCGTCATCAAGGTCACCGACGGAATGCCGGAGCAGCTCGGCATCGCCGCTTTCTTCTATCCGAGCGCGGCGAAGCTCGAGAACGGCGCCTACGCATCCGCCCACGGCGATCTGCTCGCACCGCTGCTGACGCTCCGGGTGTACGAAGGCGACCTCGGCATCGACGAGGGCACGCCGAAGTCGGTGTACGTACTCGACACCGAGGAGCTCACGCCCATCGTCGGCGACGGCAGTGACGCCCCGTCGATCGAGCTCCAGCCCGGGGAGTCCGCCGATCTGCCCGACGGCCGAGGATCGATCACCTTCGAGGACGAGTCCCCGGCCGGAGCCGTGGACTTCACGCAGTCGGTCAAGCGGTTCGCCTCGCTGCAGGTGCACCACGATCAGTCGGCCGTGTGGGTGCTCGTCTTCGCGTTGAGCGCGCTGGGCGGTCTCATGCTCGCCCTGTTCATCCCGCGTCGTCGCATGTGGGTCAAGGCGACCGCCGCGGACGGCGAGGTGCGCCTGGAGTACGCCGGTCTCGCTCGCGGCGAGGATCCGACGCTGAAGGCCGCCGTCAACGATCTGGCCGACGGTCACGCCCGGCTGCTGGATGCCCCTTCCTCCCGAACCACCCGAAAGTAGACTGGGACAATGCCCGACCTCGACTCCCTCTCGATCCTGTTCATCTGGACGGCGATCGCGATCTACGCGGCAGCCTTCGTGGCATACGCGTTCGACCTCGCCCGTCGCTCCGAGGTGAGCGCGGACGCGCGACTGGTCCGCGAGCGCGACGCGATGCTGGTCGGGGCAGGTGCGCCCGCCGCCGGATCCGGCGCCCCATCCGGTGCGGATGCTGCGGACGCCGCATCCGATCCGGCGGCATCCGATCTTCAGAAGCGGCCCCGTTACGTCATGGCGCGCATCGGCACGGCGCTGACCGTGCTGGGCTTCCTGTTCCAGCTCGCCGCGACCATCACGCGCGGCATCGCGGCAGAGCGCGTGCCGTGGGCGAACCTGTACGAGTTCGCGATGACGGGCACGCTCCTGGTCGTCTTCGTCTACCTGCTGGTGAACACCCGGATCGACTTGCGGTTCCTCGGCACGTTCATCACCGGTCTCGTCGTGATCCTCATGGGCGCCGCGGCGATCAGCTTCTACGTCGGCATCGTGCCGCTGATGGACCCGCTCAAGAGCGTCTGGCTCGTCATCCACGTCTTCGTCGCATCGCTCGGCACGGCGTTCTTCGCCCTCGCATGCGCGCTGTCGGTGCTGCAGCTGATGCAGTCCCGTCGCGAGCGCAAGATCGTCGAGGCCGCCGAGAAGCAGGGCCCCCGGTTCCTCGCCACCCTTCCGGACGCCGACCGGCTGGAGGGCATGGCCTTCCGCTTCGCGATCGTCGGCTTCATCTTCTGGACGTTCACGCTCATCGCCGGTGCGATCTGGGCTCAGGACGCCTGGGGCCGCTACTGGGGCTTCGACGTCAAGGAGACCTGGACGTTCATCATCTGGGTGCTCTACGCCGGATACCTCCACGCGCGCGCGACCCGCGGTTGGCGCGGCAACCCGTCGGCGTGGCTGTCGATCGTGGGGTTCACCGCGGTGATCTTCAACTTCACGATCGTGAACGTGTTCTTCAAGGGGCTGCACGCGTACAGCGGCCTGAGCTGAGCCGCTCTACCCGAGGGGAATGACCTCGGCGTGCTCGACGCCGTCTTCGTACCAGACCAGTTCGGCTTCGGCCACGGTGCAGCGCGGCTGGTCAGCGAGGTCACGTCGTGACGCTCGCTCGAGATCGGCCCAGGCCTCCGGAGCGAGGGTCTTGCCGTAGACGACGGACAGATGGAAGATCCAGTCGTCGAGGGAGAGTTCACCGAGACGGCGGAAGTCGGTTCGGTCGAGCGCGGCCGTGAGAGACGCGTAAGCATCGATGAGGGACGCCGTCCGCGCCAATCGCATGATCACGATCTGCCACGGCGCGGGGAAGGTGTCGATCGCGTCGGCGACGATGTCGATCGGATGCTGCGCCGCAGCCCAGTCGCGAACGAGCGCGGCGACCTCGTCGCGTCGCTCCGGCTCGTAGAATCCCCGCAGCGTGACGTGCTCGGTGTGCGGATGCTTCGTCCCCGACGGAAGAAGCTTCAGCAGTTCGCGTTGCGTCGCCCGGTACTCGCCGGCAACCGGACCCGTAGGCCGCAGCACCAGGTACTGCTGGCCGTCGAGTGAGGCTAGCTGATCGGGGTGGGTCATGAACGGTCGTCGCATCCTCCGACGGTAGCGCGCGCGGGGAGGTGTCGCGTTGTGTCGCGTCATGCGCCCCCACGCGGCGCGAAGGGACACCTCCCGACGGCGAGCGGATGCTACGCCGCGGCGAGCACCGCCTTGGCCGAGGTCGTCCGGCGCAGCGCCACCACGATCGTCGTGACGATCAGCGACAGTACGCCCCACACGATGAGACCTGCGACCGCCGAACCGTTCGCTGCGATCAGCCCGGTGAACGCCGGCGCCGTGGGGAGCGCCGCCCCGATCGAGGCCAGCCAGCCCGGCACCGTCGAGATGAGTCCTGTCGCGATCGCGACGACGCCGACGAGCGCGCTCACCCAGCGCCCTGCGCCTCCGAACACCGCGACGAGTGCCTGGTTGACCGCTGCGAACGCGACGCCGGCGACGATCGCGGTTCCCGCGAACGCCCACCAGGTCGATGCGTCGTAGGAGGCCACGATCTGCACGATCAGCGCGACGAGGACACCCTGTCCTGCTCCGATCGCCGCGGCGGGCCAGAAGCCGCCGAGCGTCAGCCAGGCGGACGAGCGGCGCGACGTCAGCGTGCGGGCAGTGTGTGCGCGCATCACGAGGAATGACGCCAGTCCGCCGAACCACAGCACCACAGCCGCGAGCAACGGGATCGCCGTCGGGCCGAAGATCGTGTTCGCCTGTGCGTTCGAGGTCACCGGGTCGGCGATCACGGATGCCAAGGACGTCGACTCCTGATCGCTGAACGACGGCAGCTGATCGGTGGCCTGGTGCAGGCCGCCGGCGAGCTCCGTGTTCCCATCGGCCAGGTCGCCGAGGCCGGAGGCGAGTTCGCCTGCGCCATCGGCCAATGCCGTGGCGCCCTCGCTCAGCCCGGTCGCCCCAGTGCTGAGCTGCGCTGCTCCGGCCGCCGATTGGTCGACACCACCGGCGAGCTGGTTCAGGCCGCCCGCGAGATCGTTCGCACCCTCGCCTGCGGTTCGCAGTTGACCGGCCATCGTCTTCGTCGCCTGCGTGTCGAATGCGGAGAGTCCGGTCGCGGTTCCGGCAGCAGCCTGCGAGGCCATGCCGGCCGCGCCCTGCAGCTCGGGCATCCCGTCGGCCATCTCCTGCAATCCGACGCACACGGGGTCGGTGGTCTCTCGACCGACGCAGGCCGCGAGCAGACCGTTCATGCCGGCTGCGAGCTCGTCGACACCCGTCTTGACCCCTGCGGTCGCCTGCTGTGAGCCGTTCGCGGCGGTGAACAGCTGATCGGGCACCAGTCCGGACCGCTCGAGCGCTGCAGCCCCGCTGGTCAGCCCGCCGCCGAGCTCGGCCGCGCCGTTCGCGGCATCCCGCGTCCCCGAGGCGATCGTTCCGAGTCCGGATGCGAGGTCGGAGGCACCGGAGCCCAGCTGAGCTGCGCCGTTCGCGAGCTGCGTCGCGCCGTCCGGGAGCTCGGCGGCCCCGTCGGCCGCCGAGCGGGCGCCGTTCGCGAGCTCGTCCGCGCCGTTCGCCGCCTCACCGATCTGGTCGCCGATGGTCGTGAACCCGACGAGCACGTTCTCCATGGTCGCCTCTGACAGCATCGTGCCCATGGTGTCGGCTGCGACCGAGGCGATCTGCGACGTGATGAGGTCGTCGGCGACGAGACCGTCATCGGGCGTGGTCACCTGGATCGTCGCCTGCTCGGGTGTGCCGCTGCCGCTCGAGATCCGCTGACCGGCGGATGTCGCCGCGGCGGAGAACTGCGACGGGATGGTCACCACGGCCTGATAACTGCCGTCGGCAAGCCCTTCTGCGGCGTCATCCTCGTTGGAGATGACCCAGGTCAGGTTCGAGTCCATGTCATCCGATCCGTCGACCAGGCCGGCGGCGAGCTGACGACCCAGCGGCGTGTACTGGTCGTCGATCGTGACCGGTTCATCGTTGTTCACGATCGCGGCGGTCATGGTGTCGAGTCGCTCGGTCGGGTTCTGCAGTGCCGCGACGAGGATGCCGCCGATGATGGCCGGCAGCAGCAGCACGCCGAGAACGGTCAGCAGGGTGATGGGCTTGCGGGCGCGCGCCCGCTCGATGGAGAGGTTCATGCGTTCACCTCGCGGTTGGAATCGGACGCGGTGGAGTGGTGTGCGGGGGAGAGATCGATGGTGCCGGTGTCGGGCCAGGCGGCCTCGGCGATGATCGCGCGGGCCACACTCGCATCGGATGCCGTCGCGAACACCGCGAGCGGGCGGGATGCAGCGGCGTGCTGCAGCATGGTCGTCGCCTGATCGCGCTGGCCGCCGGTGAAGCGGTCGATCCCGTCGATCACGACGAGTGCGGATACTCCGCGCAGAGCCTCGTGCAGGTCGAGGAGCGCGGCATCCGCGTCATCCACCAGCACGGTGCCGACGTGGCGACGAACCCAGGCTGCACGTCCCGGCAGCAGGTGGCCGGCGACGCGGAGCTTTCCGGCATCCGGAGTCAGGCGGCCGGCGATCGCCAGCGCGACCGCGCGGCGCACACGGGCGTCCTGACCGGTCGCGATGACCGCCTCGCCTGGTGCGAGACGCAACGACAGACCCTCGACGATCGGCGCATCCGCGCTGAGCACGATCTCATCCGCGGCCACCACCGAGTCATCGCCCGGCCATGCGGCGAGGTGGCGTTCGCGCTCGACGGCCTCACCCTCGATGTCGACGCTGGGCAGGATCTTCTCCAGCCACCTCGGGATCTCCCACGCGCGCTCGCCGAGGATCGCCATGAGGGCGGGAATCAGGGTCATGCGGACCAGGAAGGCGTCGATCGCGATGCCGGCGGCGAGCCCCAGGGCGATCGGCTTGAGCGATGAGTCGCCCTCGGGCACGAAGGCCACGAACACGGCGAACATGATGAGGCCGGCGGCCGTGACGACCTTGGCCGAGCCGGTGAATCCCGAGCGCACCGCGCGCAGCGCCGCTGCTCGCCGTTCTGCACGTGTCGTCGACTTCGACTGGGGGTCGTGCACGAAGTCTTCGCGCATTCGCGAGACGAGGAACACCTGATAGTCCATCGCGAGGCCGAAAAGCACGCCCATGAGGATGATCGGCATGAAGCTGATGATCGGGCCGACCTTCGCCACATGCAGGGCGTCGGCGAGCCATCCCCACTCGAACACGGCGGCGACGACGCCGAACGCGGCGATGATCGACAGCAGATAGCCGAGGGCGGCGGTGATCGGCACCCAGATCGAGCGGAACACGATCGTCAGCAGGATCAGCGACAACCCGATCACGAAGACGCCGAACGGCAGCAGCGCGCCGCCGAGCTGGTCGGAGATGTCGATGGCGACGGCGGTGAAGCCGGTGACCTTGATGTCGATGCCGAACTCGTCGAGCCATTCATCGTGGTGCGAACGCAGCTCGCGGACGAGGTCGCTCGTGGCAGGGTCGTCGGGTGCGGTCTCGGGGATCACCTGCACGATGCCCGTGTCTGCTGTCTCGTTAGGGACGGCCAGAGCGACTTCTTTCACCCCGGGGACGTCTGCGACGGCATCCCCGAGGTCTTCCATCAGCGTGAGCGGGTCGGTCGACGTGACGATCGTTCCGGTCAGTACGAGGGGGCCGTTGAATCCGGGGCCGAACTGCTCGGCCGTGAGGTCGTAGCTCTGGCGCGCCTCGTCATCCGGTGCGAGCACGCCGGCATTCGGGAGCGCGAGATCCAGGCTGAGCGCCGGCACGGCGACGACGCCGAGCCCGACGATGACGGCGAGGGACGTGACGATCGGATGCTTCGTCACCCCGCCGACCCAACGGGAGCTGAAGCCGCGGCGGGGCGCCTTGCCCTTGCGGCCCTTCGACAAGCTCAGGGACCGAGCCGGTCGCCCGACGATGCGGCCCTTCAGGAACCCGAGCACCGCGGGGGTCAGCGTCACGGCGATCGCGACGGCGACGGCGACCGCGACGGACGCCGCGATGCCCATGGTCGTCAGGAACGGGATGCCGGCGAAGCCGAGCCCGATGAGCGCGATGAGCACCGTGATACCGGCGAACACCACGGCCGAGCCGGCTGTGCCGACGGCTCGTGCGGCGGATTCCTCCGGATCCACGCCGTCCCGCACCTGATCCTGGTGCCTCGCCATGATGAACAACGCGTAGTCGATGCCGACCGCGAGGCCGAGCATGAGGGCGAGCAGCGGCGTCGTCGATGACACCGTCGCGAACGCGGTGGCCGCGAAGATCCCGGCCATCGAGATGCCGACGCCGAGCACCGCGGTCAGCAGGGGGAGCCCGGCCACCACGAACGACCGGAACGTCACGATCAGCACGAGCAGCGCGATGACCAGGCCGACCGCCTCGGTGAGCGTCACACCGGGGATCGACATCGCGAACAGGTCGCCGCCGAGCTTGAGCTGCGTGCCGTCCGGCAGCTCGTCGCGCAGGTCGTCGACCATTGCGGTGAGCTCGCTCTTGGTCTCGTCGGACACGTCGGTGGCCTGACCGTCGAACTGCATCTGCACGATCGCGGCCGTGGCGTCCTCGTTCACCATCCCCTCGACCATCTCGTCGTACGGAGAAGTGGCGGCGAGCACGCCATCGAGGTCGCCGAGATCCGCGACGGCATCCTCGATCGGCTTCCTGTAGTCGGCATCCGTCACCGTGTCGCCATCCGCTGCCACGACGATGAACTGCGCGTTCGTTCCGCTGACCTGGGGGAAGGAGCGCGAGAGCTGCTCGAGCCCCTCCTGCGCCTCCGTGCCGGGGATGCTGAACGAGTTGTCCGTGCCCTGCTGAAGGACGGCCGCGCCGCCACCGGCCGCGGCGAGGATGATCAACCAGGCGACGAGAACCCGCCACGGGTGACGGAACGACCAGCGTCCGAGCGACGACAGGAGTGTGGACACAGGATCCTCCGAGAGACGCGGATGGGAGAATGGATACAGAGATGTATCCGATACACATGTGTATCCTACGGTGAGTCGAAGGGGCGAAACTGTGCGCCGGATGTGAGATCTGGCTCCCTGAGCCTGTCGGAGGGGCGAGAATCGAGAGGGAGGAGGATTCGATGTCGATTCCGTTGACGAGACGCCGTGAGAACACGCGTGCGCGATTGCTGGATGCCGCAGCACAGGTCTTCGCCGAGGTCGGCCTCGAGGGTGCCAGCGTCGAAACGATCTGCGAGCGGGCCGGATTCACCCGCGGAGCGTTCTACTCGAACTTCGAGTCGAAGGACGAGCTGTTCCTCGAACTCGCCTCGACGGTCGCCGAGCGACGTCTGGCTTCCGTGCGCGACCGCATCGACGAGTTCGTCGCCTCCGGGGTGCTCGGCGGTGACGCCGACCCGATCGAGCTCGTGCAGAAGGTCATGGACTCGGGTATCGACGACCGCCTGAGCGTGCTGATGATGAGCGAGATCCGCATCCGGGCGCTGCGTGACGAGACCTTCGGGAAGGCGTATCTCGCCCAGGACCAAGCGATGACCGCGAGCATAGAGGGGATCATCCAGGGCATCGTCGACTCGGGGCTGTTCGCGCTGCGCGTCGACGTGCCGAGCGCAGCGCGGATGCTCATGGTCCAGTGGGAGGGCTGCATGTCTCGCGCCGCCGTGTCCGGATGGGACGGTGAGAGGCTGCATCGCGCCGGCGCCGAAGCGCTCGGTCAGCTCGTCGAGCTGATCATCGCACCCGCCGAGCGCTGAGCTGCAGGACTGCTGAGCGGCAGGAGTCAGGATGCCGCAAGCAGGGCGTGGCAGCGGCGGATGCGTTCGAGCCACCAGTCGCGACGGTCGGCCGGTGCTGCCAAGCGGTCGAGTCGCGCGGCATCCGGCGTGACGCGGCCCACGGGGATCGCGCCGTCGATCGGGGAGAGGTCGGCGACGTCTTCGAGAAACAGCGCCCCGGTGCCTAGGCCGCAGTCGTAGTCGAGCTCGGGCAGGGCGGCTGCCAGGGCCGCACCCTGGCTGAGCCCGATGGCGGTGTCGAGCGCGCTGGAGACGACGGCGGGGAGTCCTGCCTCCGCCACGATGTCGAGCGCTCGCCGGATGCCGCCCAGCGGCTGCGCCTTGATCACGACGAGGTCGGCGGCGCCGGCGCGGGCGACGGCGATCGGATCCTCGGCCTTCCGCACGCTCTCGTCCGCGGCGATCGGGATGCCCATGTACTTCACGCGGGCGCGCAGTTCGGCGAGCTCGTCGACGGTCGCGCAGGGCTGCTCGGCGTACTCGAGGTCGAACTCGGCCAGGGCGTGCAGGGCCCGCTCCGCCTCGTCGACATTCCAGGCGGCGTTGGCGTCGACCCGGATGCGTCCCTCCGGTCCCAGCGCCGCGCGCACCGCGCGGACGCGGGCGACGTCATCCGCCAGCGAATGACCCGGGTCTGCGACCTTGACCTTCGCGGTGCGGCATCCGGGGAAGCGGGCGAGGATCTCGGGCACCTGCGCTGCCCCGACGGCGGGGACGGTCGCGTTCACGGGGATGCGGTCGCGCAGCGGAGCGGGTTGCGGGTTCCAGGCGTAGTCGATGGATGCCGCGAGCCAGACGGATGCCTCGGCATCCGCGTATTCGACGAACGGCGAGAACTCCGCCCACCCCTCCGGGCCCTCGAACAGCACCGCCTCACGGACCGTCACGCCGCGGAAGCGCGTCGTCATCGGCAGCGCGACCACCCGCGCCGTGCTCAGTAGGTCGTTCAGGTCCGGCGTCATGCTGCCATTCTGCCCGTGTCGGCACGCGACGCGAACGTCAGAGCTTCTTCTGGAACTCGCCCATGTGCTCGGACGGGGCGAAGCCGAGAGCCCGGTTGATCGACAGCATGTGCTCGTTCACGCCGGCGTTGTACGTGTAGACCGAGCGGACGGCCGCGGCGTGCTGCTGGAGCATCCGCAGATTCGCGATCTTCACGGCGGCCCCGAGGCGGTGCCCGCGGGCCTCGCGCCGCACGAGCGTGCCCCACTGGTACGCGTTGCCGTCGTCACCCGAGACGACGAGCTGCGTGTAGGCGACGACGCGTCCGGTGCCGTCCAGCGCGACCGTGCCGTAGCTGCGGCGGTTCTGCTGGGCCAGCAGTGCCTCGTTCGCGCGGATCTCGTCGACGTCGACCGATGTGGGTTCGATGTCGAGGTCGCCGATCGGCGCCTCGGTCTCGACGGCGGCATCCAGTTCGGCCCAGCCGCGTACGACGGCGGTCGGGACGCTGCCGATCCACGAGCGCAGCGTGTAGCCGGTCGAGTGCGCGCGCGCCTGGGTCTCGAGGTCGTCGAGGAGCTCGGCGTCGACGGGCAGGCGAAGACGGCTCTGCACATCTCCGAGCGCCAGGTCGTAGCCATGGCGGCGGGCGAATTCGCGCCCCGGGATGCCGGTGCCGTCGTCCCCTGCCTCGTACGGCCATGATGCGCTGGAGGTCAGGATGCTGCGACCGGCGTCGCGCGCGGCGGACTCGAGTGCGCTGAGCACGGCCGTTCCTGCGCCTCGGCGCCGCAGTTCGGGTGCGACGTGCACGCCGAGGCTCGCGGTGCGGACGTTGTCGCGCAGGGGGAGTGCGAGTCGCGCGCTGGCGACGATCTCGCCGTCGAGACGTGCGAGGTAGGCCCGGCGTTCGATCGTCTGGCTGCGCTGCTGCAGCTCATGCCGTGATTCGTTGCGCGTCCACACGGCGGTTTCAGCGCCGCGGTCCGCGCGCTCAGCCGCGGCGTAGATGTCCCACCAGAGGTCCACCGCCGGGATGTCGAAGGGATCGACCTGGGTGAGTTCGAGCATCATGCAACCGTACCCCGAACGCCCACCCATTAATGGCTCATTGACAATAGTGTGTGTCGCACAGTAATGTGATCGACATGGACGAGACGCTCGAGATTCATCTGCAGGAGGTGCGGCGCGGCACGGTCGTGCTCGCCTGCCTGCAGCTGCTGCGCACGCCCGGCTACGGCTATGGGCTGCTGGAAGACCTCGAACGCCACGGGTTCGCCACAGATGCGAACACGCTGTATCCCCTGCTGCGCCGTCTGGAGAAGCAGGAGTACCTCACCAGCGAGTGGAACACCGACGAGGCTCGGCCCCGCAAGTTCTACCGCACCTCAACGGCGGGCATGAGCCTCGCCGACACCCTCACTACAGAGTGGGCCGCGCTCACCGAGGCGATCGCGTCCCTCACCGACACACCCGAGCAGGAGAGCTGACCATGGCCGGCACACTCACCGAGCGCTACATCGGCGCCGTCACGCGGTCGCTGCAACCCGACGCGCAGAACGACGTGCGCGCCGAGCTCGAGGCATCCATCGCCGACGCCGTCGAGGCGCGCGTCGAGCAGGGCGAGAACCAGGCGGATGCCGAGCACGCCGTCCTCACGGATCTCGGCGACCCAGCGGTGCTCGCGGCCGGCTACGCCGACCGTCCGCTGCACCTGATAGGACCGGCCTACTATCTCACCTGGTGGAGACTGCTGAAGCTGCTGCTGTGGATCGTTCCCGCCACCGCGATGGTCGGCGTCACCATCGCGAACGCGATCGCGGACAAGCCGATCGGCGAGATCATCGGCCAGGCGGTCGTGGTCGGCATCACCACGATCGTGCACGTGGCGTTCTGGACGACGATGGTCTTCTTCATCCTCGAGCGCACCGGCGCCGACACCGGCGTGAAGTGGTCGGTCGACTCGCTGCCCGAGGCGCAGGAGGACGGCGTCGGGCGCCGGGACCTCATCGCATCGCTCGTGTTCCTCGGGGTGGTCTCTGCAGCCCTCCTCTGGGATCGCTTCATCGGATTCGCCCTGTTCTCGGGCGACAGCATCGACGTCGGTATCGGACTCGGGTCGCAGACGATCGCTGTGCCGATCCTGGACCCCGACCTGTGGCCATGGTGGACCGGCGGAGCACTCGTGCTCATCGGGCTCGAAGCGCTCCTGGCGATCGCTGTCTACGCCGGTCGCGGATGGCGCCCTGCGCTCGCCGCAGTCAACACGGTGCTGGCGATCGCGTTCGCTGCGGGGGCGGTCTACCTCGTGGGCACAGGGCAGCTGATGAACCCCGACTTCCTGGAGTTCACGCTCTACCGCGACGATGTGCCCTCCGACGTCGGTCGGATGCTGTCGGTCCTGCTGATCGTCGGCATCGTCGGCGTGGCCGTCTGGGACATCATCGACGGCTGGCTGAAGACGCGGCGCGCACGGCTCGGGATGCGGTGATCGAGGTGCACGCGCAGCCCGCGGAATAGGCTGGAGTCATGGTCTCCGATCTCTTCGACTCGGCCGAATGGGTGCTCGCACCAGGCGCCGATGCGTACACCGACATCACCGCGCACGTCACGCACGACGGCGGCATCGCACGTATCGCGTTCAACCGGCCGGAGGTTCGCAACGCCTTCCGCCCGCACACGGTCGACGAGCTGTATCGGGCGCTCGACATCGCCCGTCAGGACCCGAGGATCGGCGCCGTGCTGCTCACCGGCAACGGACCGAGTGCGAAGGACGGCGGTTGGGCGTTCTGCTCCGGCGGCGACCAGCGCATCCGCGGACGCGACGGGTACAAGTACAGCGACGACGAGACATCGGTCGGCGACCCGGCCCGTGCCGGCCGCCTGCACATCCTCGAGGTGCAGCGCCTGATCCGGTTCATGCCGAAGGTCGTCATCGCCGTGATCCCCGGCTGGGCTGCGGGCGGAGGACACTCGCTGCACATCGTCTGCGACCTGTCGATCGCATCGCGCGAGCACGGCAGGTTCAAGCAGACGGATGCCGACGTCGGCAGCTTCGACGCCGGATACGGCTCGGCCTACATGGCGCGCCAGACCGGCCAGAAGATCGCCCGCGAGGTGTTCTTCCTCGCCGAGGAGTATTCCGCACAGCGCGCGTACGAGATGGGCTCTGTGAACAGGGTCGTCCCGCACGAGGATCTGGAGCGCGAGGCGCTTTCGATGGCGCGAACGGTGCTGACGAAGTCGCCGACGGCTATCCGCATGCTGAAGTTCGCCTTCAACGCCGTCGACGACGGGATGGTCGGACAGCAGGTGTTCGCCGGCGAGGCCACCCGCCTCGCCTACGGCACGGATGAGGCCGTCGAGGGCCGCGATTCGTTCCTCGAGAAGCGCGACCCGGACTGGTCGTCGTTCCCCTGGCACTTCTGACGCGGGAAGGACAGCCGAATGACCCGCCTCGTGACCACTTCGGCGGATGACGCCGCGCAGCTGCACAGAGAGCTCGAACGCGCGCTCGGCGGCGGCCCTGCGATCGGACTAGGGATGCTGGGCGAGCAGCCCAGCGAGGTCGCCGACGGCACGGCCGTGGTGATCGGGACATCCGGATCGACCGGCATCCCGAAGCGCGTCATCCTGAGTGCGGAGGCGCTGCGCTCGGGCGCCGAGGCGACAGCCGAACGGATCGGGTCCGGCCGGTGGCTGCTCGCGCTGCCTGCGGGCTATGTCGCCGGTCTCCAGGTGATCGTCCGATCGATCGTCTCGGGCACCAGCCCGGTCGTCCTCGACGGCGGGTTCTCGCCGCGCGCGTTCGCCGAGGCGACGCTGGCGATGCTTCCCGGAGGCCCGCTGTTCACCTCGCTCGTACCCGCGCAGATCTCGACCCTGCTGGACGCTGCGGACGACACCGCCGTGCTCGCCGCACTTCAGGCGTACGAGGCGATCCTCGTCGGGGGCCAGGCGCTGCCGCAGCCGGTGCGCGATCGTGCGACCGAGGTCGGCGCGAAGCTCGTGCGCACCTATGGCTCGACCGAGACCAGCGGTGGATGCGTGTACGACGGCATCGCGTTGAACACCGTCGCGGTTCGCGTCGAGAACGGCGAGCTGCAGATCGCCGGCCCGATGCTCGCAGACGGCTACCTCGGCGACCCGGCGCTCACCGCCCGCACGTTCACGCGTGACGAGCACGGCATCCGCTGGTACCGCACCGGCGACCTCGGGATCGTCGATGACGGCGTGGTTCGCGTCCACGGCCGCGCCGACAACGTGATCGTCTCCGGCGGCATCAACATCTCGCTCGACCGCGTCGAACGGATCGTCCGCGCGATCCCCGGCCTCACCGGCGCCGTGGTCGTCGGGGTCGACGATGCGCAGTGGGGCGAGGCATCCGTCATCGTCGTGCAGCGCGGCGAGGCGCTCCGCCGCAGCGAGTCCGAGCAGCTCGAGCATGCACGCGCGGCCGTCGCCGACGAGATCGGCAAGCCGGCGCGGCCGGCCCGTCTGATCCTCGTGGACGAGCTGGCCACTCTGCCCTCGGGCAAGCCCGACCGTGAGGCGATCCGCCGCATCGCGACCGAGCTGCGCTGAGCACGAGCGGGCCTCGCCCGCCGCATCGCCGCATATCTCGCTTCGCGCAGGTGCGAAACTGGGGCGATGGCCACCTACACCCACGGACATCACGAGTCCGTGCTGCGTTCGCACAGCAACCGTACGATCGCGAACTCGGCGGAGTACCTGCGACCGCACTTGCACACCGACGCCCGCCTGCTCGACGTCGGCGCGGGGCCAGGAACGATCACGATGGACTTCGCGGCCAACGTCGCCCTGGTCACGGCGACCGAGATCGGCGACGCAGAGCTGGCGCTCTCGCGTGCGCTCGCCGCGGATCGCGGCATCCAGAACGTCGATTTCGCGGTCGAGGACGTGCATGCGCTGAGCTTCGCCGACGACTCCTTCGACGTGGTGCACGCGCACCAGGTGCTGCAGCATGTCGCCGACCCCGTCCGGGCGCTGCGCGAGATGCGCAGGGTCGCGAAGCCGGGTGGGGTCGTCGCGGCCCGCGACGCGGACTACGCCGGCTTCCACTGGTTCCCGCTGCTGCCGGAGCTCGATGAATGGCTGCGGTTGTACCGCGAGGCAGCGCGCGCGAACGGCGGAGAGCCGGACGCAGGACGGCGCCTGCTGTCCTGGGCGCGGGCTGCCGGCTTCGAGGAGGTCACGGCGACGGCATCCACGTGGTGCTACGCGACGCCGGAGGAGCGCTCCTGGTGGGGCGGGATGTGGGCCGACCGCATCCTCGACTCCGCGCTGGCGCGCCAGCTCGTCGACGCGAACGTGGCGACGCGCGCCGAACTGCAGGGCATCAGCGACGCCTGGCGTGCGTGGGCGGACGACGGCGACGGCTGGTTCCTCGTGCCGCACGGCGAGATCATCGCGCGGGCCTGAACGCCGTCGATCGAGGGGGATACATCCCCAGACGGATGCCACGCCGGGGACCCTCACGTAACGTGAGAGGGTGATCCGCCCGCTGTCCCGCACCGCGCTCGTCCTCGACATCGTCGGGGCGTTCGTGCTGTTCGCAGTCGTCATGCCCACCTCGCTGGCGTTCTACGCTCCTGGCAGCCTCAGCCCGCTCGTCGCCGAACCGGTCGGAATCGCGGCGGCGCTCATCGCGGGTGTGCTGCAATGCGGCGCTGTCGCGATCGGTCGGCTCTCGCCCGGGCTCGCGCTCGCCGTCGCGTGGGTCGGTGCGCTCGTGCAGATGTCCGCTGGGCTCGGTCCGCTGCCGATCAACATCGCGATCCTGGGGGTGCTCTACGCCACGGCCGCGTGGGGTGGAACGAGGACATTCTGGGCGGGCCTCGCCTCCGTGCTCGTCGGAGGTTTCGTCGCCGGTGGGTACATGGTGCTGGTCAACGGTCTGCTGGCCGGAGTCAGCACCCTCAGCAGCATCCTCAACATCGTCCTCTTCGGTGTCATCAGCACGCTCGTGCTCGGCGCCCCGTGGCTCGGCGGCTTCGGATGGCGCATGATGCTGCGCTGGCGGTCGACCCGTGACGCCCAGGCGCGCGCGGAGGTCGCTGCGGCGGAGGAGCAGGAGCGCGTGCGCATCGCCCGCGACATGCACGACGTCGTCGCCCACTCGCTCGCGGTCATCATCGCTCAGTCAGACGGAGCACGTTACGCCGCGGCATCCGATCCGCAGATCGCCACCGAGACCCTCGGCACGGTCTCGCAGACGGCGCGCGCTGCGCTGTCGGACGTGCGGATGCTGCTCACCCAGCTCCGCCACCGGCAGGGGGCGGGCCCGCAGCCGACCATCGCCGACCTCGAGCAGCTGTTCGAACAGGTGCGGCAGTCGGGTGTCGAGCCCCGGGTGACGGTCGACCCGATGCCGCCCGGCGAGCCACCGGCCGCGGTGCAGCTCGCGGTCTACCGAATCCTGCAGGAGGCGCTGACCAACGCGATCCGGCACGGCGCAGGGGGAGTGGTCGACGTGCGTCTAGCCTGGTTGGCCGACCGTGTGGACATCGAAGTGCGCAACGTCGCGCGTGACGTCGAGGGGACGCCTGCGACCCACGGCGGACACGGCATCGTGGGCATGCGCGAGCGGGCGCAGCTCATCGGCGGGACGCTCGGTGCTCAGCGCGAGGGCGGCGACTTCGTCGTCCGTGGGACACTTCCGATCGGGAACGGCGGGCCGATCCGGAGCGGCGCTCCTGTCGCTCCGGTGACGATCGAATCGCGAGGAGACGCATGATCAGGGTGCTGCTGGTCGACGATCAGGCGCTGTTCCGCGCCGGCATCCGCATGCTGGTCTCGTCACAGCCCGACATGCAGATCGTCGGCGAGGCCGGCAATGGGCAGGAGGCGCTGGCTGCCGTCGCGACGAGCCGTCCGGATGTCGTGCTCATGGACATCCGGATGCCGGTGATGGACGGGCTCACCGCGACCGCCGATATCCTCTCGCGGCCGGAGCCGCCGCGCGTCGTCATGCTCACCACCTTCGACCTCGACGAGGCCGCGGCGCGGGCGATCAGGCAGGGGGCGAGCGGATTCCTGCTGAAAGACGCCGACCCGGAGTTCCTGCTCGCTGCGATCCGCACCGTGCACGCGGGGTCGAGCGTGATCGCGGCATCCGCCACCCGCGAGCTGTTCGCACATTTCACGGCCGAGACTCGTCCGGTGCCGGAGTCGTTCGCGGCGCTCACCGACCGCGAGCAGGAGATCTTCGCGCTCGCCGCCCGCGGGCTGTCGAACGCCGAGATCGCCGGACGCGAGTTCCTCAGCGAGGCGACCGTGAAGACGCACATCAGCCGCATCCTGACGAAGCTCTCGCTCCGCGACCGCGTGCAGCTGGTCGTCTTCGCGTTCGAGCACGGACTGGCCTGATCCGCCTCGCGGCCCCGCGGATCATCCTTGCGATGTAGGCGGATGCTACGCACGGGCGATGCGGTGCGGCATCCGCTCTTCATAGCGTGAGAAGCATGGAGATCACGACCAGCGACCTCGGGCTCGCAGCCCGCGTCCAGCACCTGACCAAGACCTACGGCGCGGGTGACGGCGCGGTGAACGCACTCAGCGACATCAGCGTCGGCATCCGCCGCGGACAGTTCACGGCGATCATGGGGCCGTCCGGCTCCGGCAAGTCGACGCTCATGCACATCATGGCGGGGCTGGATGCTCCGACCCAGGGGCGCGCGTGGATCGGCGACACCGACATCACGGGTCTCGGCGATCTCGAGCTCACGATCCTGCGGCGCCGCCGCGTCGGCTTCATCTTCCAGGCGTTCAACCTCGTCCCCACGCTCGACGCGCTCGGCAACATCCTGTTGCCGTTCGAACTCGACGGCCGCCGCCCGAGCGCGATCGAGCGCGCACGCATCGACGGCCTCGTCGAGCGCCTGGGCCTCGCGACGCGACTGAGCCACCGGCCGCACGAGCTCTCCGGCGGACAGCAGCAGCGCGTCGCGATCGCCCGAGCTCTCGCCACCGCCCCCGACCTCGTCTTCGCCGACGAGCCGACCGGAAACCTCGATTCGCGCAGCGGACGCGAGGTGCTGCAGCTGCTCGCCACCGCGAGCCGTGAGCACGGGCAGTCGATCGCCATGGTCACGCACGACGCGATCGCGGCGAGCCACGCCGACCGGGTGCTGTTCCTCGGCGACGGCCGCATCGTCGCCGACCACCCCCGCCAGAGTGCGGAGCAGATCGCGGCGTACATGCTCGCCGCCGAGGTGGCGGCATGAGCGCCGTCGCGACGCCTGGCATCGTGTCCGGCATCGTCCCGGAGACGGCGGCCACGGGGCCTCGACTCGGCTGGTTGCGCGACCGCGGCATGGGGGCGAGCATCCTGGTCGCCGCCCTGTCGTCGGCGTTCGGCGTCGTCCTCGTCGAAGCGACCGCGTACATCGGCGCGATGCTGAAGTCAGACCCGTACATCGGCGACAGCGGCACGCTCGCCGTCGTCGTCGCGATCCTCTCGGTGCTGCTGATCGGCGTCGCGCTGTACGTGGCCGCGATCGTCACGGCCAACACGTTCTCCACCATCGTCGCCGGTCGCACGCGGCGCATCGCGCTGATGCGACTGATCGGTGCGACGGCGCGCTCGCAGCGCACCGAGGTCGCCGGGCACGGCTTCATCGTGGGGACGCTCGGCGCCGCCATCGGCCTGGTCGCCGGTCTCCTCGTCGCGACGTCCGGCATCCAGATCGCCGGTCAGTTCCTCGGTGAGGTCGCCGACTTCACGCTCGTGCAGCCGGCGATCCTGATTCCGGCGGTCGGCGTCGTGCTGACGACGTGGGCCGCGGCATGGGTCGGTTCGCGCCGGGTGCTCTCGGTGACACCGCTGCAGGCTCTGGGCGGTTCGGTGGAGCGTTCGCATGAGGATGCCGCGGCACGCCCCGCCCGACACGTCGGCGCCCTGATTCTGCTGATCCTGGGTGCTGCGCTGCTCGCGTTCGGCGTGCTCGTGGGGCTCGTCACCCCGCTCGGCGTGATCATCGCGTTCTTCGGCGGACTGCTGTCCTTCACGGGAATCTCGCTCGCCGCCGTGCTCGTCATGCCCCCGCTGCTGCGTCTGGTCGGGCGTCTGTTCGGTCGTTCTGCGACGGCGCGTCTGGCCGCCGAGAACGCGCTGCGCTACCCGGAGCGCTCGAGCCGCATGGCCATCGGCGTCGTGATGGGCGTGACGCTCGTGACGATGTTCGCCGTCGCCCTCGAGTCGGTGAAGGTGCTGCTGACCAAGGCCGCCGGTGGGGAGCTCGACTCCGAGTTCGCGACCATCATGGACAGCTTCGCAGCCGTGATGATGATGCTCGTCGGAATCTCGGCCGTCATCGCCGCCGTCGGGTTGGTGAACCTGCTGACGATCGGCGTGGTCCAGCGCCGGCGAGAGCTCGGACTGCTGCGCGCAATCGGCCTGTCGAACGGGCAAGTGCGCCGGATGATCCTGCTCGAAGCGCTGCACATCACCGTCACCGCCACGGTCACCGGGCTGCTTCTGGGGGTCGTCTACGGCTGGATCGCCGCGCAGTCACTGCTCGGATCGGTTCGGATGCCGCCGTTCTTCGAAGAGACCGCGGGGCTCGTGGCGCCTGCCGTGCCGTGGATCCCCGTCGTCGTCATCGTGCTCGCGACGGCCGTGCTGACGCTGGTGGCGGCTGCGGCTCCGACGCGACTCGCGACGAAGGTCGCGCCGGTCGAGGCCCTCGCAGTCGACTGAGCGCCACGCTCGGCCGGCGTCGCCCCCTCATTGCGCCGAGCCCCCGCTTTAATACCGAGGCCCCGTCGTACGCACGTGATCATGACGGGGCCTCGACATGAAGACGGGGGCTCGGCGATCGCGGTCATAGGCTGGAGCAATGCCCCAGCCGTTCGATCAGTCGTCGTACCAGGTCCGCTTCGAGTGGGGAGTCGCAGGGCTCGAACGCCTTGCGCCCGCCGACATCGTCGTGGTCGTCGACGTGCTGCGTTTCTCGTCGACCGTGACGGATGCCGTGGCAGCCGGCGGCACGGTCTCACTCGCGGATGCGACGGCCTGGTCGCGCAACGGAGCCGCCGTCGCCGCAGCGGCAGGAGAGGCTACCGTGCTCATCGGTTCGCTCCGCAACGCCTCGGCCACGGCGCGGACGGTGCTGGAGATCCAGAACCGGCGCCAGCAGCGCACCTCGGTCGCCGTGATCGCGGCGGGCGAGCTGACGGATGCCGGTGACCTCCGCTTCGCCGTCGAAGACCTGCTCGGCGCCGGCACGATCATCGCCGCGCTCAGCGATCTCGGGGCCGACCACACCTCGCCGGAAGCCGCCGCTGCCTGCGAGTCGGCGCGGGGACTGCGCCGGGCGATGAGGCACCTGCTCACGGCATCCGGATCGGCCAAGGAGATCGCCGAGGGTGTGGCGGCGACCGCCGAGATCGAGGCAGCCGGGCTCGTCCCCGCCGACACGAAGGCGGCCGCCGAGGTCGACGCGACCTCCGTCGTGCCGGTGCTCGACGGAGGCGTGTTCGTCGCGTTCGTCTGACGGGCGGGCGGGAAGGCTTCGACTTGGCTCGTCCGCTCAACGACCCGCGGGGGCAGGTGCTGCGGGTCGTTGAGCGCAGCGGCCGGGGGCCGCGAAGTCGAAACGGCTTGAGCGAGGAGCGGAGCGACGAGTCGAAAGCGCCCCGCGAGGACCACCTACAGTGTCGCCGCGAACGGATCGAAGTCCGCCGGCATCGGCTCGACCACGAGGGCGGAGCTCTCGATGCGCACGAATTCGCCGCTGGCGGCGGACTCCTCGGCCCCGAGCAGGGCGTCGAGCACGTGGAAGCCGAGCGCGCCGGAAGCGCGGTGCGGGCGGTCCTCCGCGATCGCGCGGACCATGTCGAGCACGCCGAGACCGCGTCCGGTGACGACGCCGGTCTGCTCGAGCTCGATCCACGGCTGATCCGTCGACATGCCGTCGCGCAGCATCCCGAGCGGCTTCACGTACGCCGAGCGTCCCTCGAACATGTTCGGGTCGGGGATCACGAGCGAGCCCTCCGTGCCGTGGATCTCGACGACGCCGTGTCGCTCGAGCGCCGAGTCGAAGCTCAGCGTGCTCTGCGCGTGCTGCCCGGCCTCGAAGGCAGTGAGCACCTGCATGGTCGACGGCGCCTCGACGGGGAACAGCGTGCCGGCATCAGGCCCGGTGTGGATTCGGCGGTCCTCGGCGGCCTTCGAGCCGACCGCCGCAACGCGATCGATCGTGCCGAACAGGCTCACGAGCGCCGAGAAGTAGTACGGCCCCATGTCGAGGAGCGGGCCGGCGCCGCGCGCGAACAGGAATGCCGGGCTGGGATGCCAGAGGTCGGGCCCCTGCGTCTGGAACGACGTCTGCGCGAACAGCGGTGTGCCGATCACGCCCTCGGCGATCGCGCGCTTCGCAGTCTGGAAGCCCGGTCCGAGGATCGTGTCCGGTGCCGAGCCGACGCGGACGCCTGCTGCCTCGGCATACTGCAGCAGCTGCCGGGTGCTCTCCCGGTCGAGTCCGAGCGGCTTCTCGGTCCAGACGTGCTTGCCCGCCTGCACGGCGCGCGACGAGATCTCGACGTGCGCGCTCGGGATCGTCAGGTTGACGACGACCTCGACGTCGGGGTTCGAGAGCACGTCGTCGGCGGTGCCCCACGCCGGCACACCGTACTTCTCGGCCTGCGCCCGCGCTCGATCCACCAGCAGGTCGCCGACCGCGACGACACGGATGTCGGGGAACGACGTGAGGTTCTGCAGGTACGTGTCGCTGATGACGCCGGCCCCGATGAGCGCGACGTTCACTGGTCCGGTCATGCGACGAACCCTCCATCGCGCAGGAACGCGTAGCCGGCAGCGACGTCGTCGAAGACGTCGCCCGGTGCGTGGTCGTACTCGATCACGGCGAAGCGGATGCCGGTACCAGCGCGCAGCGACTCGGCGAGCGGCACGTCCCCGGCCCCCGGGTGCCGCTGATCGAGGCTGTCGGAGGCGAAAGAGCCCTCGCCCGGTGCCCACGGATTGGTGGGGGGGACGACCCCGTCCTTGACGTGCACGGCGACCAGACGGGATCCGATGCGCTTCACGAGCGCGGGAAGATCCTGTCCGCCGGTCAGGGCCCAGAACAGATCGAGCTCGATCGCGACCCGCTCGTCGGTGAGGGACAGGAACCGCTCGTACGCCGTGACTCCGTCGAAGGAGGCGACGAACTCCTGCGCGTGGTTGTGGTAACCGACGGTCAGGCCGAAGGTCGATGCGACGTCGGCTGCGCGGTTGAGGCGCTCGGCGATGTCGGCCACGCCGTCCTCGGTGCGCCAGCGTTCGGGTTCGACGAACGGGTCGATGACGGTGGTCATGCCGATGGCGGCCGCGGCCTCGAAGACGACCTCGGGTGCGGGGGTCGGGATCGAGCCGTCCGGCGTCCACAGTTCGTCGGACAGCAGCGGTGCGTGTCCGGTGGGGGAGGCGAGGCCCGTGGCATCCAGAGCCGAGCGGATCTCGGCGGGGCGACGGACGAAGTCGAACGCCTCGACGTTCTTCAATCCGATCGCAGCGAGGCGCTCGAGTGAGCCGTGCATGTCGGCCGAGAACTCGGTCGCGAGGGAGTACAGCTGAACGGATGCTTCCGGAAGAGCGGAGCTGGTGGGATCTGTCATGGCGAACACAATACCTCCATGTGGAGGTTTACTCCAGAGTCAGCGCGATACAGTGTCCACGTGGACCCCGAACAGCACGCGCCGACGCCGTCGATCGGGCGGCGCGGCTCGTATGCCAAGGGCGTGGCCCGACGCACCGAGATTCTCGACAGGGCGATCGAGGTGTTCCGCGAGCGCGGCGCGGACGGCACCTCGCTGCGCAGCATCGCAGCGGCCATCGGCGTATCCCACGCGGCGCTCCTGCACTACTTCGACTCCCGCGAACAGCTGCTGATCGCCGTCTACGCGCACCAGGGGGCGGGCTCGGATGGGGATGCCGCCGTCGACGCCCAGCGCACCGCCGTCGACGTGATGGTGCATGCGGCGAGCGAGAACGTCAGGGTCCCGGGGCTCGTGAAGCTCTACTCGACTCTGGTCGCCGCGTCGCTGGAGAGCAGCAGCGAACTCGGAAAGGCGTACTTCACCGAACGCTTCGAGCGTCTCCGGCTCGACCTGGCCGAGCGACTGCGCGCCGAGCAGCGGCAGGGCACGGTGCGGACGGACGTCGATCCGATGCAGATCGCGGCTCTGATCATCGCGGCATCAGACGGTCTGCAGATCCAGTGGCTGCTGGAGCCGTCGATCGAGCTGGAAGACACACTCCGGGTCCTCGCGACGCTGCTCGAGCCCTGACGTGGGCGAGCCGCACGTCGCGCGGCCAAAATACGCTCACGCTGCAGAAGTATCTGCAGCGTGGACAGGGAACAGTAGCGCGAACCAGGGAACAGCAGCGTGGACAGCAACGCGAACCAGGGAACAGTAGCGCGAACCAGGGAACAGCAGCGCGACGGCGACAACCCGGGGGACGAGGCGTTCAGCGTCAGCGCGGGGTGCGCGCGGCCAGGCGCACGGCGGACGAGATCTCGCGGCGGACCCAGGCGAACTCGAATCGCGGGTCGTAGGCCTTCGAGCACTTCGCACATGACGTCGCCCGGCTCGGGCGGCGATGACGGTAAGTCACGTGCCCGGCCGGGCATGTGCCGACCCACGGCGCGAGCTCTTCTGCGGTCTCGCCGTGATGCGTGGTTCCACCGATGTACCCGAGATCGCGGGCGACGCGGCGCCACGCAGGACCGTGTGCCGCGCGGTGCCCGGCGAGGGCGTGAGCTACTTCGTGCAGCAGCACCTGATGGATGTCGTCGTCCTCGAACCGCGCCGCGAGATACCGCGACACCGTGATCCGCTTGGTGCGGAAGTCGCACTGCCCAGCGCGGCGCTTGGCGTTGTCGAATCCGAACGACCACGTCTCGTCGAGGTGCAGTCGGATGAGCGCCTCGGCCCACACGCGCACGCGGTTCAGATCGGACATGCTCCCACGCTAGATCAGGCCGGCGACATCCGGCTCAGCCGGCGACGAGCTGACCGCTGCGGCGGCGCTCAGCCGCTTCGATCGACAGCAGCACGCTCTCGAGCTCCGCGTCGGACGCCCCGGCCTCGCGGCGCAGGAACAGCGCCTGTTTGAAGCTCTCGCGCGCCTGATCGAAGTCGCCGGCTTCAAAGGCGTTGCGACCGTGGTTCTGGTGCGCGAACGCGGCGATCCCTGCCCACCGCTGACCTTCGGCCTCAGCGGCGCAGGTCTGCAGCTCCTGCTCGGCGGCGGCGTGCGCTCCTCGGTACTGCAGGATGGTCGCGTGCAGCACGCGGGACCGCAGGACGTCCTTGCGCGTACCGGCCATGCGAGCCACGCGCACCGACTCGTCGGACAGCGTCAGAGCCTCGTCCAGCCGGTCCAGAACCTTCAGCAGCCACACCCGCTCGAGCATGGCAGGAAGACTGCGCTGCTCCTCGATCTCGGCGAGCCGTGCGGCGCATTCGGCCGTATCGACCTGCTCGCGAAGAGTCTCTGAGTCGTAACCCTTGATGTAACCCACGTGCTCTCCTCTCGCAGCATCCTCAGTCTGCCTCCGACTCCGGCAGACGGCGGCTCGGCGCGCCCCGGAGGACGATTTCAGCGCAGGAAGATGGATGCGTCGGGCTTGGGGGATGCCACGGCATCCGCATCGGTGACGATGCTGGCGCCCTTCGCGAAGGCCGCGACCTCGGCATCCTGGGCGATCTTCGCCGGATGCGGACCTGCGGCCAGCATCCGCGGCAGCCACTCGGTCGGCAGGGGAGCGGCGGATGCCGCGATCACGAGGTTGCCGAACCGGCGGCCCTTGAGCACCTGCGTGTCCGCCAGCAGCGCGACCTCGGGGAGCACGTGCGCGATGGTCGCGACCTGGCGCCGGGCGAACGCGAGACCTGGTCCGTCGGCGACGTTCACGAGCAGCACGCCGCCGGGGGCGAGCAGCGCAGACAGCTCACGGTAGAACTCCACGCTGGTCAGGTGCGCCGGCGTCTGAGCTCCGGAGTACACGTCCGAGACGACGAGGTCGCAGGACCCGACCAGCGCGCCAGGCAGCTTCGCAACACCGGCCCTGGCATCACCGATCCGGATGCGGATCGACGCCCCGCGGGGCAGCGGCAGGTGCTCGCGGACGAGAGCCGCCAGCGGCGCCTCGAGCTCGATGACCTGCTGCCGGGAACCCGGTCGCGTGGCCTCCACGTAGCGCGGGATCGTCAGCGCTCCGGCGCCCAGATGCACGGCGGTCAGGGGTCCCACAGGAAGCTGGTCGATGACGGCGCCCATGCGCACGATGTATTCGAAATGCAGGTGGGTCGGATCGTCGAGATCGACGTGCGACTGCGGCGTGCCGTCGACGACGAGCTCGAAGCCCGACGTGAAGTCCGAGGGGATGACCGTCGCCACACCGCCGTGCTCGAGGCGTGCCTCTGGATGCTCGGCATCCCGAGCGCGTGTGCGTCCCACGGCTCAGAGCCTACTTCCGGCCGGCGGGCGGAGCGCGTGTTACGGCTCGATGACGATGCGCAGGATGAGTTGCGTCTAGTTTGTTAGTGGTGAATACTTTTTCCAATCGCCCCCTGCAACCCCTGCAGCATGCGGCAGTTTCAATGAGGAGATTCACCTGATGAAGAAGCGCATTCTTTCGATCGTGGCGCTCGGCGTCACGGCTTCGCTCGGCCTGGCCGGCTGCGCTGCCGGAGGCGGCGACAACGGCAACGGCGGCACGGACGGAGAGGGCCAGACCCTCAACGTCTGGATCATGAAGGGCACCAACCCCGACGCGACCGCGTTCTACGACGAGGTATCGAAGGCGTTCGAAGAGGAGACCGGTGCCAAGGTCGAGATCGAAGAGGTCCAGTGGGCTGACGCGCACGACCGCTTCGTGACCGCGATCGCCGGTGGCACCACCCCCGACGTCGCCGAGACCGGCACCACGTGGACGGCCGAGTTCGCCGATGCCGGCGCACTGCTGCCGATCGACGAGTACGTGGACGGCGAAGACGGACTCCGCGACGACCTCGTCGAGGGTCTCGAGGTCGCCGGCACGTACGACGAAGAGCTCTACGGCATGCCCTGGTACGCCGGTGTGCGTGCTCTCGTCTACCGCACCGACATCTTCGAGGAGCTCGGCCTGGAGGCCCCGAAGACCTGGGATGACATCATCACCGCCGGTGAAGCCATCAAGAAGGCGCACCCCGAGATGATGGCCTTCCCCGTTCCCGGCGACGCCGAGTTCCAGGTCTACCCCTGGGTCTGGGGCGCCGGCGGCGAGATCGCCACGCAGGACGGCGACACGTGGACCAGCGAGCTCGACAGCGCCGAGTCGCAGGAGGGCATCCAGTTCTACACGGATCTCGCCACGAAGCACGGCTTCTCCTCCGCAGGTGCCACCACCTGGAAGGAGACCGACCTCAGCGACAACTTCGCGCAGGGCAACGTCGCGATGATGCTGTCGGGCTCGTGGACCCCCGCTTCGCTCGTCGAAGCCGGCCCCGACCTCGAGGGCAAGATCGGCGCCGCGGTCATCCCGGGCAAGGACGGCGGCATCGCTCCCTCCGTGCTCGGCGGCTCGCACCTGTCGATCTTCAACACCACGAAGAACGCCGACCTGGCTTGGGAGTTCACCAAGATGATGACCACCGGCGAGTTCGCCGAGAAGTGGGCATCGCAGACCGGTTACTTCCCGGGTGTCGCCTCGGCGATGGAAGAGGCTCTCGCCTCGACCGACCCGCTGGTCGCTCCGTTCGCGCAGCAGATGGTCGAGGGCGGCGCTTCGGTGCCCGTCACGCCGCAGTTCGGTGCCGTCCAGGCGAAGAAGACCACGAACGCGATGATGCAATCGATCCTCAGCGGGCAGAAGGACGTCGCCACGGCGACGAAGGATGCCGCGGCCGAGATGACCGAGCTGCTCAACCAGTAAAACCGGTCGTTCAGGCGAGACTGGGATCACCGGCCGTGCCGGTGATCCCAGTCTCCGAGAAGTTAGGCAGTACCACTTGATGTCGACGGTGCACGCACCGCTGCCGACGGGCACGGAACCGGGGAGCGCAACCCCGGCGTCCGTACCGGGCGGCCGCCGATCCAACAGGTTCACCCTGCTCGCCGCTTCCCGGCCCTGGCTGCTGCTCGCGCCGGGCCTCATCATCCTCGCGGGGCTGATGCTGTGGCCGCTGGTGCAGGTGTTCCTCTACTCCCTGCAGGACTACGGCCTGCGCGAGATCAACACCGGTGAGAACAACTGGATCGGCTTCGCCAACTACATCGAGGCGCTCACCGACTCCACGCTCTGGACGATCGTCCTTCCGAACACCGTCGGCTTCGCGGCTGTCGCGGTGCTCGCCACCGTCGCCGTCGGAACGCTGGTCGCCCTGCTGCTGCAGCGCCTGGGCAAGACCTGGCGGCTCATCGTCTCCAGCTGCATCATGATCGCCTGGGCGATGCCCGCGGTCACCGGCACGTACGTCTGGACGTTCATCTTCGATGCCGACCGCGGCATCTTCAACAGCATCCTGCTCGATCTCGGGCTGATCGACGGGCCGGTCAACTGGTTCACCAACCAGTGGTCGTTCTACGCGATCGTCCTGCTGAACGTCGTGCACCACGGCTTCCCGTTCGTCGCGATCACCGTACTCGCCGGCCTCCTCGGCGTCTCGAAGGAGATGCTCGAGGCCGCGGCCATGGACGGCGCAGGAGCCTGGCGCCGGTTCTGGCAGATCGTCTTCCCGACTCTGCGCCCCGTCTTCTCGGTCGTGATCATCCTGTCGACCATCTGGGACTTCAAGGTGTTCGCTCAGGTGTACCTGATGCCGGGCGGCTCCGGTTCCAACCGCTCCGTGCTCAACCTCGGCGTGTGGTCGTACGTCGAGTCCTTCGGTCAGAACCGGTACGGCTTCGGAGCGGCGCTCGCCGTGCTGCTCACCCTCGTGCTGATCGGCATCACGATCGTGTACATCCGCTCGCTCATGAAGGAGGACGAACTGTGAATCCCAAGAAGTCCGTCCTCTCCCGCTTCGGCATCGGAGTCGGTGTCGTGGTGCTGCTGGCGTTCACCCTGTTCCCCGCGTACTGGATGGTCTCGAGCGCTTTCGACAAGAACGCCTCCAGCGGCGGCCGCTCGTTCATCCCCGCGGAATTCACGCTCGATCACTTCATCTTCGTCTTCAACGAGGGCGGCTTCGGCACCTTCCTCCGCAACTCGGCGATCGTCGCGCTCGTGACCGTGCTGGTCAGCGCCCTGGTGTGCCTGCTCGCGGCCGTCGCCGTCGCACGCTTCAAGTTCAAGTTCCGCACCACGATCCTCATGCTCATCCTCGTGGTGCAGATGGTGCCGCTCGAGGCGCTCGTGATCCCGCTGTTCCTGCAGGTCAAGAGCCTCGGGCTGCTCAACAGCATCATCGGTCTGATGATCGTCTACATCGCGCTCTCGCTCGCGTTCGGCATCTGGATGCTGCGCGGCTTCGTCGCCGCCGTCCCCGTCGAGCTCGAAGAGGCCGCATACCTCGACGGCGCGAGCTGGTGGCGGATGTTCCGTTCCGTGCTGCTGCCGCTGGTCATGCCCGGGCTCGTCGCGACGAGCATCTTCAGCTTCATCACAGCATGGAACGAGTTCATCTTCGCCATGACGATGCTCGGCGGCGCAGCGGATCAGTACACGGTCGCGATCGGTCTGAAGTCGTTCTTCGGTCTGCACTCCAACGACTGGGGCAGCATCATGGCGGCATCCACGATCATCACGATTCCGGTCATGATCTTCTTCGTGATCGTCCAGGGTCGCCTGGCGAGCGGCATGACGTCCGGAGCCGTGAAGGGATGACGGACGAGCTCACCCGCCTCGCAAGCAGCGTGCTGTGGCCGGGGTTCTTCGGCACGAGCGTCCCGGCCTGGTTGCGCGCGGCCCTCGAGGACGACCTCGCCGGCGTCGTGTACTTCGGACAGAACATCTCCAGCGACCTCGCGTCGCTGAGCGCCGAGATCCACGCCGCGAACCCGCACGCGCTGATCGGCATCGACGAGGAGGGCGGCAGCGTCACCCGCCTCGAGGTGGCGACCGGGTCGACGCTGCCCGGTGCCGCGCAGCTCGGCGCCCTCGACGACATCTCCGCCAGCGAGGCCACCGGTGCCGAGCTCGCCCGCCGCGCCCGCACGGTCGGCGTCGACGTCGTGCTCGGTCCCGTCGCCGATGTCAACACCGACCCCCGCAATCCCGTGATCGGAGTGCGATCCTTCGGTGCGGATGCCGCGCTCGTCGCACGGCACGTCGCAGCGACGGTACAGGGGCTGCAGAGCGGGGGAGCGGCCGCGTGCGTCAAGCACTTCCCCGGCCACGGCGACACGCACCTCGACTCGCATCATGCGCTGCCCGTCATCGCGCTCGACACCTCCGAGATCGAGAGCGTGCACCTCGAGCCGTTCCGCGCCGCGATCGCCGTGGGCGTCGACACGATCATGACCGCGCACATCGTCGTCCCCGCGTGGGGCGAGCAGCCGGCCACGCTGAACCCCGCCGTCCTCGGCCGCCTCCGGGAGCTCGGGTTCGACGGCGTCATCATCACCGATGCGCTCGACATGGCCGCGATTCGCGAATCGGTCGGGATCGGCGGCGGGGCCGTGCAGGCACTGGCCGCCGGAGCCGATCTGCTGTGCATCGGAAATCCGACCAATCCGGGGGATGCCGCGGCATCCGATCAGGACGAGCAGGACTTCCTCGCCGCCCGCGAGGCGATCGTCGCGGCGCTCCGCAGCGGCGCGCTCTCCCGCGAGCGGGTGGAGCAGGCGCGCGATCGGGTTCGGGCGCTGTCCGCGAAGTTCGATGCAGCGACGCCTGTCGAGGCATCGGCGTTCGACGGCGCCGCGATCGTGCGCCGCGCGCTGCGCGTCGCCGGCGAGCTGGATGCCGCGGCATCCGCTCTCTCGGTCATCGACGCGCGCCGCCGCTCGACCCTCGCCGTCGACAGCGCGGCCTCCTATGTCGCGGAGGCGCTCGCCGGCGACGGGTTCCGTGTTCGGCTCGACGTCGCCCGCGCGACGGACGAGGAGCGGGATGCCGCGCTCGCCACTGCTGCTGAGGCCGGTGGACGCCTCGTGCTGCTCATCGACCGCCCGGATGTGGACGCCGAACAGCGCGAGCTCGTCGAACTCGCCGCGCGCCGCGACCCCCGCGCCGTCGTCGTGAACGTCGGCCTCGCCGCGCAGCATCCGCTGCCGCTGCCCGTGGTCGAGGTGGGCGCGGCGAGCCGCATCGGCGCCGAAGCCGCGCGCTCTCTCCTGATCGGCCCCTGATCGCGAGTTTGGGGGATCGCGAGGGGGCTCATACCGCAGCATCCGGAATTGGTCAAGGATTCTGCTTGCCATGTCGTGAAATCCGACGTATAGTTGTTCTTTGCGCCTCCTTTCTCCCTGCCCTCATATGGTGGTCGGCAGATGTTGAGAATGCGAGTGCGCACTCCACCTGACGACAAAGGAATCGAGAAGCCCTGCGGGGCTCACGGAGGTTATTCCCTTGGCTGCTGCTCGCAACGCATCCACATCCACCACCAACAAGAACGGACGCGGAGCATCCCGCCTCTCGTTCGCCAAGATCTCCGACACGCTGACGGTCCCCGACCTGCTCGCGTTGCAGACCGAGTCCTTCGATTGGCTCGTCGGCAACGACACCTGGAAGGCGCGTGTCGCCGAGGGCAAGAAGGCCGGCCGCAAGGACCTCAACGAGTTCAGCGGTCTGGAGGAGATCTTCGAGGAGATCTCCCCGATCGAAGACCTCAGCGAGACGATGCAGCTGAGCTTCACCAACCCGTACCTCGAGCCGGAGAAGTACTCGATCGACGAGTGCAAGGAGCGCGGCAAGACCTACGCCGCCCCGCTGTACGTCGAGGCCGAGTTCATGAACCACCAGACCGGTGAGATCAAGACGCAAACCGTCTTCATGGGCGACTTCCCGCTGCAGACCAGCAAGGGCACGTTCATCATCAACGGCACCGAGCGCGTCGTCGTCTCGCAGCTCGTCCGCTCGCCGGGCGTCTACTTCGACAAGACTCCGGACAAGACGTCCGACAAGGACATCGTCTCCGCTCGCGTCATCCCGAGCCGTGGCGCATGGCTCGAGTTCGAGATCGACAAGCGCGACCAGGTCGGCGTCCGCATCGACCGCAAGCGCAAGCAGTCCGTGACCGTGTTCCTCAAGGCGCTGGGCATGACCAGCGAGGAGATCCTCGCCGAGTTCTCCGGCTTCCCCTCCATCGAGGAGACCCTGGCCAAGGACACCATCCTCACCAAGGAAGACGCGCTTCGCGACATCTACCGCAAGCTCCGTCCGGGCGAGCAGGTCGCCGCTGAGGCTGCCCGCGCTCTGCTGGACAACTTCTACTTCAACGCCAAGCGCTACGACCTCGCGAAGGTCGGCCGCTACAAGATCAACCAGAAGCTGGGCCTGAACCAGCCGCTGGACTCCTCGGTGCTCACGGTCGAGGACATCGTGGCGACCATCAAGTACCTGGTGCGCCTGCACCGCGGCGACGAGACCTTCGAGGGTCTGCGCAGCGGCAAGAAGGCCGAGATCCGCATCGCGACCGACGACATCGACAACTTCGGCAACCGCCGTATCCGCGCTGTCGGCGAGCTCATCCAGAACCAGGTCCGCACCGGTCTGTCCCGCATGGAGCGCGTCGTCCGCGAGCGCATGACCACGCAGGACATCGAGGCGATCACGCCGCAGACCCTGATCAACGTGCGCCCCGTCGTCGCCGCGATCAAGGAGTTCTTCGGAACCTCTCAGCTGTCGCAGTTCATGGACCAGAACAACCCGCTCGCGGGTCTGACCCACAAGCGCCGACTGTCGGCTCTGGGCCCCGGTGGTCTGTCCCGCGACCGCGCCGGCGTCGAGGTCCGTGACGTCCACCCGTCGCACTACGGCCGCATGTGCCCCATCGAGACCCCTGAAGGCCCGAACATCGGTCTGATCGGCTCGCTGGCGACCTTCGCCCGCATCAACTCCTTCGGTTTCATCGAGACCCCGTACCGTCGTGTCGTCGACGGCGTGGTCACCGACGACATCGACTACCTGACGGCAGCCGAGGAGAACGACTTCAACATCGCGCAGGCCAACGCCCCGCTCAATGCGAAGAAGGGCTTCGTCGAGAGCCACGTGCTCGCACGCCCGAAGGGCGGCAGCGGCGAGGTCGACATGTTCGAGCCCGGCGAGATCGGCTACATGGACGTGTCGCCGCGCCAGATGGTCTCGGTCGCGACCTCGCTCGTGCCGTTCCTCGAGCACGATGACGCGCAGCGCGCGCTCATGGGCGCCAACATGCAGCGTCAGGCTGTGCCGCTGCTCCGCAGCGACTCCCCGCTGGTCGGAACCGGTATGGAGGGCTACGCGGCCATCGACGCCGGCGACGTCCTCACCGCCGACAAGGCCGGTGTGGTCACCGAGGTCTCGGCAGACCGCGTCGTCGTGCAGCTCGATGAGGGCGGCACGCAGGAGTACCACCTGCGCAAGTTCGACCGCTCGAACCAGGGCACGTCGTACAACCAGAAGGTCGTCGTCTCGGCCGGTGAGCGCGTCGAGGTGAACGAGGTCATCGCCGATGGCCCCGCCACCGAGAACGGTGAGCTGGCTCTGGGCAAGAACCTGCTCGTCGCGTTCATGACGTGGGAGGGCTACAACTTCGAGGATGCGATCATCCTCAGCCAGGACCTGGTGAAGGACGACACCCTCTCCTCGATCCACATCGAGGAGTACGAGGTCGACGCTCGCGACACCAAGCTCGGCAAGGAGGAGATCACCCGTGACCTCCCCAACGTCAGCCCTGAGCTGCTGAAGGACCTCGACGAGCGCGGCATCATCCGCATCGGCGCCGAGGTCCGCCCCGGCGACATCCTCGTCGGCAAGGTCACGCCGAAGGGCGAGACCGAGCTGTCGGCCGAGGAGCGTCTGCTCCGCGCGATCTTCAACGAGAAGAGCCGCGAAGTCCGCGACACGTCCCTGAAGGTGCCGCACGGCGAGCAGGGCACGATCATCGCGGTCAAGGAGTTCAACGCCGAGGACGGCGATGACGAGCTCGGCTCCGGCGTCAACCGCCGCGTCGTGGTCTACATCGCCCAGAAGCGCAAGATCACCGAGGGCGACAAGCTCGCCGGCCGCCACGGCAACAAGGGTGTCATCGCGAAGATCCTCCCGATCGAGGACATGCCGTTCCTCGCCGACGGAACTCCGGTCGACATCGTCCTGAACCCGCTCGGAATCCCCGGTCGAATGAACTTCGGTCAGGTTCTGGAGACCCACCTCGGGTGGATCGCCAAGCAGGGCTGGAAGGTCGAGGGCAAGCCGGAGTGGGCATCGACCCTGCCCGAGGTCGCCTTCGAGGCGGCTCCTGGCACGAAGGTCGCGACCCCGGTGTTCGACGGTGCCGAGGAGCAGGAGATCGCCGGTCTCCTCGACTCGACCCTGCCGACGCGCGACGGCATCCGCCTCATCGACCGCTCGGGCAAGACCCAGCTGTTCGACGGCCGCTCCGGAGAGCCGTTCCCGGCTCCGATCTCGGTCGGCTACATGTACATCCTGAAGCTCCACCACCTGGTCGACGACAAGATCCACGCCCGTTCGACCGGTCCGTACTCGATGATCACCCAGCAGCCGCTCGGTGGTAAGGCGCAGTTCGGTGGACAGCGCTTCGGCGAGATGGAGGTGTGGGCCCTCGAGGCCTACGGTGCGGCATACGCCCTCCAGGAGCTCCTCACGATCAAGTCCGACGACATCCTCGGTCGCGTCAAGGTGTACGAGGCCATCGTCAAGGGCGAGAACATCCAGGAGCCCGGCATCCCCGAGTCGTTCAAGGTGCTCATGAAGGAGATGCAGTCGCTCTGCCTGAACGTCGAGGTCCTCTCGGCCGACGGCACCGCTGTCAACCTCCGCGACACCGACGACGAGGCATTCCGTGCCGCCGAAGAGCTCGGTATCAACATCTCCAGCCGATTCGAGTCCGCCTCGATCGACGAGATCTGACGCGCGGCTCCGCCCAGCGTCTGATCACAGAAATTTATTGAGACACAGGAGAACTAGTGCTCGAGTCAAACACCTTCGATGAGCTTCGCATCGGTCTGGCCACCGCAGACGACATCCGCGGATGGTCCTACGGTGAGGTGAAGAAGCCCGAAACCATCAACTACCGCACCCTCAAGCCCGAGAAGGACGGTCTGTTCGGCGAGCAGATCTTCGGCCCTTCCCGTGACTGGGAGTGTGCATGTGGAAAGTACAAGCGCGTCCGCTTCAAGGGCATCGTGTGCGAGCGCTGCGGCGTGGAGGTCACCAAGAGCTCCGTCCGTCGTGAGCGCATGGGCCACATCGAGCTCGCCGCGCCCGTCACCCACATCTGGTACTTCAAGGGCGTGCCTTCGCGCCTCGGGTACCTGCTCGACATGGCGCCGAAGGACCTCGAGAAGGTCATCTACTTCGCCGCATACATGGTCATCTCGGTCGATGAGGATGCTCGTCACCGCGACCTGGCCACGCAGGAGAACAACATCCGCCTCGAGCTGAAGACGCTGGGAGATCGTCGCGACGCGAAGATCGCCGAGCGGATGACCAAGCTGGAGGAGGAGCTCGCGGCCCTGGAGGCCGAGGGTGCCAAGGCCGACGCCAAGAAGAAGGTGAAGGACGCTGCTGAGAAGGAGATGACCCTCACCCGCAAGGGCGCCGACGAGGCGATCGCCAAGCTCGAGCGCGTGTGGGAGGACTTCCGCACGCTCGAGGTCGGTGCACTCCGTCCTGAGGATGACGTCTTCCACGAGCTGCAGGACCGCTTCGGTCAGTACTTCGAGGCCTACATGGGCGCGGAGTCGATCCAGCGCCGCCTGGCCGCGTTCGACCTGAAGGCGGAGGCCGAGAGCCTGCACCTGCAGATCTCCGAGGGCAAGGGCCAGCGCAAGATCCGCGCGATCAAGCGCCTGAAGGTCGTCAACTCGTTCCTCGAGACCGGCATGTCGCCGGCATCGATGGTTCTGGACGTCGTCCCGGTGATCCCGCCGGAGCTGCGCCCGATGGTCCAGCTCGACGGTGGCCGCTTCGCGACCTCCGACCTGAACGACCTGTACCGCCGTGTGATCAACCGCAACAACCGTCTTCGTCGTCTGATCGACCTCGGCGCCCCCGAGATCATCGTCAACAACGAGAAGCGGATGCTGCAGGAGGCCGTCGACGCACTGTTCGACAACGGCCGCCGCGGTCGCCCGGTCACCGGTACCGGAAACCGCGCCCTGAAGTCGCTCAGCGACATGCTCAAGGGCAAGCAGGGTCGTTTCCGTCAGAACCTGCTCGGAAAGCGCGTCGACTACTCCGGCCGTTCGGTCATCGTCGTCGGCCCGCAGCTCCAGCTGCACCAGTGCGGTCTTCCCAAGACGATGGCGATCGAGCTGTTCAAGCCGTTCGTGATCAAGCGTCTGATCGACCTCGGCCACTCGCAGAACATCAAGGCCGCGAAGCGCTCCGTCGAGCGCATGCGTCCCGAGGTCTGGGACGTGCTCGAGGAGATCATCCGCGAGCGCCCTGTGCTGCTGAACCGTGCACCCACCCTGCACCGCCTCGGCATCCAGGCGTTCGAGCCGCAGCTCGTCGAGGGCAAGGCCATCCAGCTGCACCCGCTCGTCTGCGCGGCGTTCAACGCCGACTTCGACGGTGACCAGATGGCTGTGCACCTGCCGCTGTCGGTCGAGGCTCAGGCCGAGGCCCGCGTGCTGATGCTCGCGTCGAACAACATCCTGAAGCCGTCGGACGGCCGCCCGGTCACCCTGCCTTCGCAGGACATGATCATCGGTCTGCACCACCTGACCACGGTCAAGGACGGCGCAACCGGTGAGGGCCGTGCGTTCGGTTCGGTCTCCGAGGCGATCCTCGCCAAGGACGAGGGAACCCTCGACCTGCAGGCGAAGATCCGCATCCGCATCCCCGGTCTGTCCTTCCTCGAGGGCCAGGCTCCCGAGGGCTACGAGAAGCACGGCCTCGTCGACGCTTCGCTGGGTCAGGCGATCTTCAACGACACGCTGCCCAAGGGCTACCCGTTCGTCCGCGAGCCTGCCGACAAGGGCAAGCTGTCGCAGATCGTCAACAAGCTGGCCGAGGAGTACCCCAAGGTCGAGACGGCCGCGACGCTCGACCGCATCAAGGATGCCGGTTTCTACTGGGCGACTCGCTCCGGTGTGACCGTCGCCCTGAGCGACATCCTCACTCCTCCGAACAAGAAGGAGATCGTCGCCGGCTACGAGAAGCAGGCCGCGAAGGTCCAGTCGCAGTACGAGAAGGGCCTCACGACCGACGCCGAGCGTCGTCAGGAGCTCATCAAGATCTGGACCGAGGCGACCGACGAGGTTCAGGCCGCGATGCGCGCCAACTTCCCCGAGGACAACACCATCAACCGCATGGTGTCGTCGGGTGCTCGTGGTAACTGGCTGCAGATCCGCAACATCGCGGGTATGCGTGGTCTGGTGAACAACCCCAAGGGTGAGATCATCCCGCGTCCGATCATCTCCTCGTACCGCGAGGGTCTGTCGGTGGCGGAGTACTTCATCGCGACGCACGGTACCCGTAAGGGTCTGGCCGACACCGCTCTGCGCACCGCTGACTCGGGTTACCTGACCCGTCGTCTGGTGGATGTCTCGCAGGACGTCATCATCCGCGAAGAGGACTGCGGCACGTCGAAGGGCCTCGAACTCCCGATCGCCGCTCCGAACTCGCAGGGCGAGCTGGTCCGCGACGCGAACGTCGAGAACTCGGTGTTCGCTCGTACCCTGGCTGCTGACGTGGTCAGCGAGTCGGGCGAGGTCCTGGCTGCGGCCGGTGACGATGTGGGTGACGTGCTCATCGACAAGCTCGTCGAGCTCGGCGTCGAGGCCATCAAGGTCCGTTCGGTGCTGACCTGCGACTCGGCTGTCGGGGTCTGCGCGCAGTGCTACGGCCGTTCGCTCGCGACCGGCAAGACCGTCGACATCGGCGAGGCCGTCGGCATCATCGCCGCTCAGTCGATCGGTGAGCCCGGTACCCAGCTGACGATGCGTACGTTCCACACCGGTGGTTCTGCATCGGCGGATGACATCACCCAGGGTCTGCCCCGTGTGCAGGAGCTCTTCGAGGCTCGTACGCCCAAGGGCGCGTCGCCGATCGCCGAGGCCGATGGCCGCATCACGATCGACGAGACCGACAAGGCCAAGAAGGTCATCCTCACGCCCGACAACGGTGATGAAGAGGTCGTCTACCCGGTGCTGAAGCGTGCGACGCTTCTCGTCGAGGACGGCCAGCACGTCACGGTCGGTCAGCCGCTCCTGGTCGGCACGCTGGACCCCAAGGAGGTCATGCGTGTCATGGGTGCTCGCGAGGTGCAGCGCTACCTCGTCGGCGGCGTCCAGGGCGTCTACCGTTCGCAGGGTGTGCCGATCCACGACAAGCACATCGAGGTCATCGTCCGTCAGATGCTCCGCAAGGTCACCGTCGTCGATCACGCCGACACGACCCTGCTCCCGGGTGAGATGGTCGACCTCAAGCGCTACCAGGCGATCAACCGCGAGGCTGTCGCTGAGGGCAAGCGTCCGGCCTCCGGCCGTTCGGAGCTGATGGGTATCACGAAGGCGTCGCTTGCGACCGAGTCGTGGCTGTCGGCTGCGTCGTTCCAGGAGACCACTCGCGTGCTCACCGAGGCTGCCATGCAGGGCAAGCGCGACCCGCTGGTCGGTCTCAAGGAGAACGTCATCATCGGTAAGCTCATCCCCGCCGGAACCGGTCTCTCGAAGTACCGTGACGTCACGGTCGAGGCGACCGAGGAAGCCAAGAGCGAGCGCTACCCGAACCGGATCTTCGCATCCGACGGCGCGTACGCCGAGGGCGACTTCGGGTACGTCGACTTCGACGCGTTCTCGACGGATGACGTGACCCCTGGTACGTACAACTGACCCAGGTTCGATACGAAGGCCCCGCCCCTCTTCGGAGGTGCGGGGCCTTCGTCGTCTAGTCGAACAGGTGCGCGACGATGCTCGAGGTGTACCCGCTCGGGGCGAGGTTGGAGTAGCTCGTGTCGATGAGTACGCCCTCGCGCCAGAACAGGGTGCGTCCGTCGGTCACGGGGTAGGTGTCGTTCTTCCAGGTCTTCTCGCACCGGGTGCCATCGTCGGGCGTGAAGCAGGTGAAGCCCTCGTCGTCGGCGAGCTCGTTGAGCATGTCGAGCGCCGGCCCGCGGTTCAGGTGCGAGATCGTCGTGGCGAGTGCGGTGGTGTCTGCGCGCGGGTCGCGCCAGATGCACAGCAGCGAGCCGTCGGGCTGGATGCCGGTGGCACCGACATCCGGGTCGTTCAGCGGGATGCCGTCGAGCTGAGCGAGCACGTCGTCGGACAGGAGTGCCCGGCAGTCGTCCGGGATCGGAATCGCGTCCGCCGCCGGCGTCTCGCTCGGCTCAGGCGATGCGGATGCTGCGGTCGATGGACCCGCGGACCCGGATGCCGAGCCCGACGGCGACGGCGTCGTCTGCGCGGGCGTGCACCCGACGAGTGCAAGCGCGAGCAACATGGCGGCAGCGGCCAGAGACGACATCGTGGTCCTCATGCCCACACGGTAGGGCATCCGTCGCGACCGGAGAAGGATTTCGCGGCTCCGACGCCGCCTGAAGCCCCGAGATCCTTCTCGCATACCCCAAGAAGACGCGCGCGGGAGCACGTGTACGCGCGGGTGCGACACAATGAGTGGATGCCGCACACACCTCGCTCCGTCGTCATCGGCGACGCCCTCATCGACGAGATCCACGACTCCGGCGGAGTGCGAGAACTGGTCGGCGGCGCCGCCCTGAACGTCGCGGTCGGGCTGCGGCGTCTCGGCATCCAGAGCACCCTCATCGCGATGGTGGGCGATGACGAGGCGGGCGACCACATCCGCGAGTATCTCGCCGACCACGACGTGACGCTCGTGGAGAGTACTGCGCCGAACGGTTCGTCGCGCGCGATCGTGCGGCGTGATGCGAGCGGAGAGCCGACGTACGTGTTCAACGACGCGGCGCAGCGGCGCAGCATCCGTTACGGCGACGCGGCCAGGCAGGCGATCGGCGGCGCTGACCTCGTGGCGATCAGCTGCTTCCCCTTCGATCGGGCGGACGAGGTGGACGCTCTCGCCGAGGCCCTGGTGGGAGCGCGGGTCGCGATCGATCCGAATCCGCGCACCGGCATGCTCAGTGACCGCGCGGAGTTCGTCCGGGGATTCGAACGGGTGGCCGCGGATGCCGCGATCGTCAAAGTCGGCGCGGACGACGCGACGATCCTCTACGACGGCGACCTCGATGCGTTGCGGGCCCGGCTGCGCGACGCCGGCGCGCATGCCGTGCTGGCGACGGCCGGCCGCGACGGGGCGGTTCTCGAGACGGATGCCGGCACCTTCACGGCACCGGTCTCCGAGCTGCCCGGCCCCATCGTCGACACGGTCGGAGCCGGGGATGCGACATTGGCGGCGGTGGCTGCCGGTCTCGTCGGCGCTCGACCTGCGACGTCCGAGGACTGGCAGGGCCTGCTCGTTCGGGCCATGGATGTCGCGGCTGCGACCTGCCGCGCCGAGGGCGGGCTGCTGCGCACTCCGGAGTCGCTTCAGGACGGGGAACGGGGCGTGCACGGCAGCTGACGGTTCGATTTCTTGCACCTGCTTCTGGCAGGTATGATTGATACTCGCGCCCCCGGTTGGCTGTACAAGCTGGACGGGTGTGCATTTGGCAAGTTACCCAAGTGGCCAAAGGGAGCTGACTGTAAATCAGCCTGCATCGCATTCGGGGGTTCGAATCCCTCACTTGCCACCAAATGAACTGAGCGTCGTCCCGCAGGGGCGGCGCTCAGTTCATTTATCAGGTGATGCGGGATTCGGGGAGGCGTGAGCGCAGCGAACACCGGAGTCCCTCACTTGCCACCAAATGAACTGAGCGTCGTCCCGCAGGGGCGGCGCTCATTTTGTTTATCAGGAAGCTCGTGACATCCGGACCCAGTGTCCGCCACACTGAGTCCCATGGGATCAGCGTTGACCACCATCGGACTACCCGTCGCCCTCGGCATCATCATGCTGGGGCTCGGGCTCAGCCTCACACTCGCCGACTTCGCCCGCGTGCTCAAGCAGCCGAAGGCGGTGCTCATCGCCCTGGTCTGTCAGCTCCTGCTTCTGCCGGCGATCTGCTTCGGGCTCGTGCTGTTGTTCCAACTGCCGCCCGTGCTCGCGGTGGGCATGATGATGCTCGCGGCATCGCCAGGAGGGACGACGGCGAACCTCTACAGTCATCTGTTCCGCGGTGACATCGCGCTGAACATTTCGCTCACCGCCGTGAACTCCGTCATCGCCGTGATCACTCTGCCGCTGATCACGAACTTCGCGATCATGTACTTCGAGCCCTTCGACGACCAGCTCGGACTGCAGTGGGCGAAGGCGCTCGAGGTGTTCGCGATCGTGCTGCTCCCTGTCGCCGTCGGGATGCTCATCCGGCGCTTCTGGCCGAAGTTCGCCGATGGCATGGATCGGCCGGTGCGGATCGCGAGCGTCATCATCCTCATCGTCGTGATCGCGGGTGCCGTGGCATCCAACTGGTCGCTGCTGGTCGACAACTTCGCCCAGCTCTCCCTGATCACGATCCTGTTCTGTCTGATCAGCCTCGCCCTCGGATACGTCGTGCCCAGGGGCCTGAAGATCGATCGGCGTCAGGCGATCGCGACATCGTTCGAGATCGGCATCCACAACGCCACCCTCGCGATCGTGATCGCCCAGAGCGTGCTCGGCTCGACCGAGCTCAGCCTGCCTGCCGCGGTCTACGGCGTGCTGATGTTCTTCGTCGCCTTCGGTTTCGGGTTCCTCATCCGAGACCGCAGCCGCGACCGCGCGCCCGCCGACGCCGTGACTTCATAGACTGGAGCGATGCGAGCGCTCACCGAGTCCGACGTCCGCGCGGCGTTCATCAACGCGACAGACGACGAGCTGCGGATGATCGAGATGCCGCACGACTTCCTCCTCGTCGACTGGGACTTCCACGATTTCCTGGCGTGGCGCGACCCGGCATCCAGCAAGCGCGGCTGCATCCTCGTGCAGAGCGGCGACGATGTGGTCGGCATCGTGGTGCGCGCGAGCGAACCGGGTCGCAGCCGCAACGGCATGTGCAACATCTGCCACACCATGCAGCCGGGCAACCAGGTCGCCCTCTTCGGGGCGCGCAAGGCCGGCGATGCCGGACGGCGCGGGGACAGCGTCGGCACCTACATCTGCGCCGATCTGTCCTGCCACGAGAACGTTCGGCTCGCGCATCCGCTCGCACCGAACGAGGTCCGCGCCGCCGGCCAGGTGGATACGCGACTGGACGGCACCCGTCGCCGCATGGAGAGTTTTGTCGGTCGCGTACAACAGGAAACGGATTGAGTGCACGCGCTGGCTAGGCTGACGGGGTCCGCGCTTCGAAGGAGATGCCCATGAGCGATCCCATCCTGTTCTCTGTCGATGAGGGGCTCGCGCGCCTCACGCTGAACCGTCCGACCCGTCTCAACGCCTTCAACTCCGACCTGGCGCACGCGTGGCGGGATGCCACGACCGAGGCGACCTCACGTTCTGATGTGCGTGCCATCCTGCTGGATGCCGCGGGCCCGGCGTTCTGCGCAGGCGGGGACGTCCTCGAGATGGCGACGCTCATGACGGATGGCTCGCCCCTGACCGAGCTCGCCGGTGTCATCAACGCCGGCATCCGCGCGCTCACGGAGTCGTCGATCCCTGTGGTCGCCGCAGCGCACGGCACGACCGCCGGCGGCGGACTCGGTATCCTGCTCAGCACGGACTACGCGATCGTCGGCGGTGGTTCCAAGATCGGCAGCCTCTACGCGAACATCGGACTCACCCCCGATCTATCCGTGTCGGCGCAGCTCGCGGACGCGGTCGGCCGGCGCCGGGCGCTGCAGCTCGTCCTTCAGGACCGCCTGCTCAGCGCCGGCGAGGCTCTCGAGTGGGGGCTCGTCGCCGAGGTCGTGACCGGTGCGGATGCCGCCGAGGAGGCTGAGCGCGTTCGTGCCCGTGCCGAGGAGGTCGTGCGGTTCTGGCTCGCCGGGGCCGCCGAGGCGTACGGGCAGGCGAAGCGCCTGGTGCGCTCGCAGCCTTCGCGCACGTTCGCCGAGCAGCTGGAGGAGGAGGCGCGCTCGATCGGAGCGTCGTTCGACACCCCGGATGCCAAGGCCCGCGTCGCCGCGTTCGCTGCGGCATCCGCGAAGAAGGCGCGCTGACTTACCCACAAAAGCCGTGCGACCCGGCGCGACGCGACCCTCGCATGCGAGGATGAGTGCAACGTCGGCCGAAGAGGGGATCACGATGTCAGAGGTCAATGAAACGCGGACGAAGGCGAACGCTTCGCTGCTGATCCGCGGAGCGATCTGGATCGCCATCGGCGCGCTGATCGCCGCCGCCTTGGTGTGCGTGGTTTGGGTGCTGATCGGAGATCAGGACGGCATCATCGGGCGGGCATTCCTGACGATCCTGCTGCTCGCGGCATTCGCGGGCATTGCGATCCTCGAGGCCGGTCTCGCGCCGAAGCGCCCGGACTGGCTGGCTCTGGCGAGCATGATCACCTGGATCGTGGCGCTCATCGCCGGCGCCATCAAGATCTGGCTGCCGACCGAGTACGACGAGTACACCGGCGGTGTCGGGCGGTTCTTCCTGCTGCTCGTGATCATCGGCGTGCTTCAGCTCGGCCTGCTGCACGTGCGGCTGTTCACCCCGGCGGCGCAGCGGTACGTCACGACGTTCACGCGTGTCATCTACTACGTCACGATCGCGATGCTCGTGCTGCTCGTCGCGATGCTCGTGTTCTTCCTGACCTTGCCCGACACGTTCGAGTACGCCGACCTGTACTGGCGCATCGTGGTCGCGCTGGCGATCCTCACCGCGGTCGGCACGACGCTGATCCCGCTGCTGAACGCGCTGTTCGCGCCGAAGAAGCACGTGGGCCCGTTGGCGGCACAGGCCCACGGAGCATTCGCCGGCTCGGCCGTCGCAGCCCTGCCCACAGCGCCGACCGCTCAGGGGGCGCAGCAGTGGCCGACGTACGCCGATGGCGCGACGCCGCTGCCGGTGCTGCCCGATGGGTCGCCGGACTGGAACGCGTACTACACCGGGTATCCGACGCAGCAGCAGGCGCCGGCGCAGAGCTACTACCCGACGCAGGAGTCGACGCTCTCATTCCCGACGGTGCCGTCGGACGGGCATGCGCAGCCGCTGGTGTCGTCGCCGGACGCGCCGATCGGTGCGGATGGGTTCCCGGTCCCGCCGGCCGGGGCGCCAGCCGCACACGATGGCATCGCCGGCGAGACCGCTGCGCAGCCGGTGCCGGCGCCGGAGCCGTCGCCGGTGCCCGAGCAGGCGCCAGTGGCGGAGCAAGCGCCAGGGCCGGATCAGGTGCCAGTGCCGGAGCAAGCGCAAACGCCCGCGCAGCCGCAGGCGCCGGAGCAGCCCCCGGTCCCCCCGCAGCCGGAGGATCCGCCGACGCAGCCGGCAGCGCCCGGCGCGTTCCCTCCGCCTCCACCGGCGCCCCGACGGTGACCGGCGAGCTGCCGCTCGCGGTCGAGCTTCAGGAACTCGCCGCCGACATCGCTCGTGAAGCCGGGGTGCTCGCGCGCGAGCGCCGTGCGGCCGGCGTCGCGCTCGCCGCGACGAAGACGACTCTGGCCGACATCGTCACCGAGGCGGATCGCGAGGTCGAGCAGCTCATCCGATCGCGGCTGAGCGCCGAGCGTCCTGGCGACGGGTTCCTCGGCGAGGAATCCGGTGCGGCAGTCAGCGAGACCGGGATCACCTGGATCGTCGACCCGATCGACGGCACCGTGAACTACGCGTACGGCATCCCGGCGTACAGCGTCAGCATCGCGGCCGTCCACGGCACTGGTGACCCGAACTCCTGGCACGCGCTAGCGGCCGCGGTCTACGCCCCGGCGATGGACGAACTCTTCACGGCCTCGCGTGGCGGGGGAGCGTGGCTCGGCGCCCAGCGACTGGCCGTCAACCCGGCGAATCCTGCCGGGGCGCTCCTCGCCACCGGATTCGGATACGACCCGTCGACCCATGACGGCGACCTGGCGACCGTGCGCGAGGTCATGCCGCTCGCCCGCGACCTGCGGCGCATCGGCTCGGCGGCGCTCGACCTCGCGTACGTCGCGGCCGGCCGGCTGGATGGCTACTTCGAACGAGGCTTGAAGCCGTGGGATTTCGCCGCCGGTGCGCTCCTGGTGGAAGAAGCAGGGGGAGTCGTCACGCGGCTCGACACGGCATCCGCCCGCCCGATGATCATCGCCGCCGGACCAGAGCTGCACGCTGAGCTCGTGCGCGTTCTCGACTCGTAGATCGAGGTGCGGCGTGCATGGCGTTCCCAGGCCACTCGCGATAGTGTTTTCCCGATCGTTACCCGCGTAGCCCGATGCGCGGGATCTTGCCCCGGAAACTGACGAATTACCCGAGAGACTGTCTTGCCCTTCGATACCCCTATGGCTGAGAGTGCGCCTACGCGACGCTCGAGCCGTCGCCGGACCGCGGACACCGCGACCTCGGTGAGCATCGAAGAGACCTCTCCTGCGGCCCCAGCGGACGTTTCCGTCTCGACGCTGTCGCGCCGAGAAGTGCGCGAGCGCGCTCGTTCCGCGGCGACCGACATCATCATCGAGAGCGTCGTCGCCGAGTCCGAAGTCGTGGCAGAGGCTGAGGCGGTCGTCGCCGATGCCGAGGCGGTCGTCGAGGCTGAGCCTGTCGTCGAGGCTGAGCCTGTCGTCGAGCAGGAAGCTCGCTCCGACGAGGATGCGTTCTCCGCGGCATCCCGAGCATTCGCCTCCGTCGCGACGGACCCGGCCATGCGTGTCGTCGAGGCAGCGCCTCGGCAGAAGCTGCCGACCGCGGCCACCGCGATCCACACGGCACCGCGCAAGGGGCGCAAGATCGTCGCCGTCGGTGCGACGGTCGGCGTGATGGGCATCGCAGGTCTTCTTGCGGTGTCGATGACGTTCCCGGCCGAAGCGCTCGCTGCTGCGAACGGCGCTCCTTCGTCTGCGGGGATGTCGCTGGTGGCGGCATCCCAGGCCTCGTCCTCGGCCGATGCCGACGAGATCCAGGCGTACGTCGCTTCATCCGACCTGCAGAACGAAGCGATCCAGCGCTCCGACGGCTTCTCGACCGCGTCCCTGATCGATCTCGCCGGTCAGCAGGGCATCACGTACTCGAACAAGATCTACACGAACGATCCGGATGCTGCGATCCAGTGGCCGTTCATGGTGGGCGTCGGCATGAGCTACGGCTACGGCATGCGCAACGGAACGCTCCACGAGGGTCTGGATCTGCTGCCGGGCGACGGTGCTCCTGTGCAGGCGATCGCGGACGGCAAGGTTCGCATCGCCACCGAGTCCGGCGGCAACTACGGCGTCACGGTGTACATCGATCACATGATCGACGGGGAGCTGATCACGAGCCACTACGCGCACATGCAGTACGGCTCGCTGCGCGTCGTCGCAGGCCAGACCGTCAAGGTCGGCGACATCATCGGCAAGGTCGGCAACACCGGTCGGTCGTACGGGGCGCACATGCACTTCGAGCTGATCGTCGACGGTTCGACCATCGATCCGCTGCCGTGGTTCAACAAGAACTCCGGCAGGTACGACGGGGTCGCCCCGGTTTCGTGAGAACGCCGAAGTGATGGTATTCTCGTGTGGTTGCCTTCACGGGTGACAACGCCCCGATAGCTCAGTGGCAGAGCACTTCCATGGTAAGGAAGGGGTCGTCAGTTCAATCCTGACTCGGGGCTCGCAGCTTCCGCTTTTCATGCGGAATGCCGTGCGGCAGGGTAGCTCAGTTGGTGAGAGCGCACGACTCATAATCGTGAGGTCGCGGGTTCAAGCCCCGCTCCTGCTACAGACCAGGACCCCCGGATTTCCGGGGGTTTTGTCGTTTCCGGGGTCGTCCCGTGCCCGCGTCGTCCCGTAAGTCGCATGCGGTATCAGTTCGGTCGGTTATGAGCGCGCAAAACCGACCGAGTTGATACAGCATCGCGGGGTGCTGATCGCATCCTCGGTCGTTGAATCCGGGATCCGGGACAAGCGACGGAATCCATCACGCGTCGTCGTGACTGTGGTCCGCCGTGTCCGGCGTCGCTCGGGCCAAGTCGGCGGCTTCTTCCTCGGGGCGAGGCGCGACGTTCTCGTCGAGTTCGAGTTCCGGCACGCTCGGCTCGCCGGCATGCGGCACATGATGCGGATGCTGTTGATCGTCGCTCATCGACATGGCGCGCCTCCTCTTGATCCTGACCGTACTCCTCCCGGGCGCTGTCGGGCGGCCAGACGCCATGCTGCGCCCTACCGGAAGGCTCTCAGCCGCAGGCTGTTGCTGACGACGAACACGCTCGACAGGGCCATCGCGGCCCCGGCGAGCATCGGGTTCAGCATCCCGAGCGCGGCGAGCGGAATGGCGGCGACGTTGTACGCGAACGCCCAGAACAGGTTCGACTTGATCGTGCCGAGCGTCTTGCGTGACAACCGGATCGCGTCGACCGCGCTGCGCAGATCCCCCCGGACGAGTGCGATGTCGGATGCCTCGATCGCGACGTCCGTGCCCGTCCCCATCGCGAGCCCCAGGTCGGCCTGAACCAGCGCCGGGGCATCGTTCACGCCGTCGCCCACCATCGCCACCACGCGACCCTCTGACTGCAACCGTTTCACCACCTCGACCTTGTCAGCCGGCAGCACCTCGGCGATGACCTCCTCGATGCCGACCTCTGACGCGATGTGCCGCGCGGCCGCCGCGTTGTCTCCGGTGAGCAGGATCGGCGTCAGGCCCAGCGCGCGCAGGCCGCGCACCGCCTCAGCACTGGTCGGCTTGACGGTGTCAGAGACGATCAGGATGCCGCGCGCAGCACCGTCCCACCCGGCGGCGACCACGGTCTTGCCCTCGGCTTCTGCGGCGGCCTTCGCGGCGGCGACGCGCGGCGACAACGTCAGCGCCCAGTCCGCGAGCAGAGACTCGCGTCCGACGACGACGCTGTGCCCGTCGACAACGCCCTGAACTCCGCGACCCTCGATGTTCGCGAACCCCTCGACGGCGGGCATCTCGCCGGGCACGCGCGCGGCGATCGCCTGAGCGACGGGATGCTCCGACGCGTGCTCGACGGCGCCGGACAGGCGCAACAACTCATCGGCATCCACCCCGTCTTCGGCGATCACGCCTGTGAGCGCCATGCGCCCTGACGTGACTGTCCCGGTCTTGTCGAGGACGACCGTGTCGACCTTGCGCGTGGACTCGAGGATCTCCGGACCCTTGATGAGGATGCCCATCTGCGCGCCGCGGCCGGTGCCGACCAGAAGTGCGGTCGGCGTCGCCAATCCCAGTGCGCAGGGGCACGCGATCACGAGCACGGCGACGGCGGCCGTGAACGCAGCCGACACCGGGAACCCGGCGACCAGCCAGCCGGCGAGTGCGGCGACAGCGATCACGAGCACGATGGGCACGAAGACGCCCGAGATCCGGTCGGCGAGGCGCTGCACCTGGGCCTTGCCGGTCTGTGCGTCCTCCACGAGCCGGGCCATCTGCGCGAGCTGCGTGTCCGATCCGACGCGCGTCGCGCGGACCACGAGGCGGCCGCTGGCGTTCACGGTCGCTCCGGTGACGGCATCCCCTTCGCCGACCTCGACCGGAACCGACTCGCCGGTGAGCATCGAGGCGTCCACGGCCGAGTGGCCGGAGACGACGACGCCGTCGGTGGCGATCTTCTCGCCCGGACGCACGACGAACTCGTCGCCGACGCGCAACTGCTCGATCGGGATCGAGACCTCGACGCCCTTGCGCAGCACCGCAACATTCTTCGCGCCGAGGTCCAGCAGAGCCCGCAGTGCTGCGCCGGCCTGTCGCTTGGCGCGCTTCTCGAAGTAGCGTCCGGCGAGGATGAACATCGTGACACCGGCGCCGACCTCGAGGTAGATGTTGGCGGCGCCGTCCGACCGCGACAGCGCGAACTCGAACGGGTGCGTCATGCCGGGCATCCCGGCCGTGCCGAAGAACAGCGCGTACAGCGACCAGCCGAACGCGGCGAGCGTCCCCATCGAGATCAGGGTGTCCATCGTGGCGGCGCCGTGCCGCAGATTCGTCCACGCCGCGCGGTGGAACGGCCACGCGCCCCACACGATCACGGGCGCTGCGAGCGTCAGCGACGCCCACTGCCAGTACGTGAATTGCAGCGCGGGGATCATGGCCATGAGGATCACCGGCACCGTCAGGATGATCGAGACGATCAGCCGCTGGCGGAGCGACGTGAGTTCGGGGTCGTCCTGCTCGTCCGCAGCTTCCGGCATCGCCGTCGGAAGCTGCGCGGAGTATCCGGCCTTCTCGACCTCTTCGATCAGCACCGCGGTGTCGAATCCGGACGGGGCGGTCACCTTCGCCTTCTCGGTCGCGTAGTTGACGGTCGCCTGGATGCCGTCGAGCTTGTTCAGCTTGCGCTCGATGCGCGTCGCGCACGAGGCGCAGGTCATGCCGCCGATCTCGAGTTCGACGCTGCTCATGGTCGCTTCTTTCTGTGCTGCTTGTCGTGTCAGGCGCGGACGGCGGAGTACCCGGCTTCGTCGACGGCCGCGAGAATCGCCGCGTCGTCGAGGGGAGCGGATGCGGTCACGACGAGCCTGCCGGTCTGCGCGCTGACCTCGATCGCGTCGACGCCGGCGACCTGACCGACCTCTTCGCGCACGGACATCTCGCAGTGGCCGCAGGTCATGCCGGTCACTTGGTATTCGGTGGTGCTCATGATGGGTTTCCCTTCGTTCGTCAGAGGCAACCATAGTACCCCCTGGGGGTATTCCCAATGGATGTTCCTGACATTGCCCCGTGCGAGGATGGCCGCATGACTCAAGCCACGGCAGACCTCTACGACGAGTTCGGCGATGACCTTCAGTCCGTGTCTACGCAGTTCCGCTCCTTCGGCGGACGTTCGGCGTTCGATGGGCCGATCCGGACGATCCGCTGCTTCGAGGACAACGCACTCGTCAAGTCGACACTCGCGACTCCGGGCGATGGTGCCGTGCTCGTGATCGACGGCAACGGCTCGCTGAACACCGCGCTCATGGGCGACATGATCGCCGAATCAGCCGTCGCGAACGGCTGGGCGGGTGTCGTCATCCACGGCGCTATCCGCGACAGCGTCGCGATCAACGCTCTCGACCTCGGCGTCAAGGCACTCGGAACCAACCCTCGCAAGAGCGCGAAGCTCGGCGCCGGCGAGGTCGACATCGACCTCGAGTTCGCGGGAGTGACGTTCCGCGTCGGCAAGCGCCTGTACTCGGACGAAGACGGCATCCTCGTCGAGCGCTGATCGCCAGTGACGCCCGGCGTGGCACCCGTTCGGTCGCAGATTGTGGGGGAATGCTGTATGAATCGTGTTGCCGGCGCCGTGGCCCCGCTTCTCGCCGTGGTTTCGATTCTGCTCGTAGGATGCGCCAATGGTGTCGTTTCGGCGGAGCCGTCCACCGAAGCATCGGTACACGAGGATCCGTCGGGCACGCCGACGCCGTCAGCCTTGTCGGTACCCGCGGTTGAGCCGAATCTGGTCGTCGACTCGGACGGCATCTCATACATCGATGCCGCGGGCGCCGAGACAGTGCCGTTCGACGACCGCGACGCAGTGCTCGCTCTCCTGGAACAAGCCACGGGGGAGCTGCCCGCCCCGGAGCCGATCGAGCCGCCGACCGGCTACGACATGCAGCTGGAGCGCTACAGCTGGGACGGCCTGTGGGTCACAGCCGACGTCGATCATGAGATGCCGGTGCGCATTGCCGTGGTCGGCGCTCAGGTCGACGGCATCCCGATCGCCACGGAAGACGGACTCGCCGTCGGCTCGACTCGCGACGAGGTGCTGGCTGCCGATGGCTGGGCGCTTGTATTCGAGGAGGATCAGGCGACGGCGACGCAGCTAGGAGTCGGCGGGCGGGAAGTGCCGGGCACGAAGTCGCTCTCCAATCCGGGATCCGTGGGAATCGTATACGTCTTGTTCACGCTCGAGGGCGACGAAGTGAAGCAGTTCTATGCGCCATCGGATGACTTCAGCGATCTCTGAGTCTCGGGCCTCCTGACCCGACCCGCTGCTACCCGACGGCCGCGGTCACCAGGATCGGGCGGTGGTCGCTCGACCGCTGCGGCAGTGTCTGGATGCTGTCGATCGTGAACCCGTCGGATGTCGCGAAGTCGTAGTGCCCCTTGAACACCCGGTACCGGGTGTACGTGCGCTCGTCGCTGAGCGTCAGCGTGTAGCCGTGATCGCGGACGGTCTGCCCCAGATTCTCCTTGAACACGGGGTAGTTGTAGTCGCCGACCATCAGTACCGGCAGTCCCGGTCCCATCGTCTCGAGCTCGGTGAGAGCGGCACGGATCTGGTTGCGGCGCAACGAGTTCAACGCGGTCAACGGTGCTGCGTGGAACGACGCGACGATGAACTCCTGCCCGTTGTCGATGTCCTGCAGCCGCACGCCGAGCACCCGCTCATGCGCCGGCTTGAGCATCCGGTCGTGCAGTGACTTCTTCAGCCCGATCGTGCGGATGTCCTGCAGGCGGAACAGGTTGGTCCGGTAGTACAGCGCGAGCCCGAGCCGGTTGCCCTGGGTGGCATCCGCGAGCGCCAGTCCGCTGATCTCGTTCGGCAGATCCGCCACGTCGCACTCCTGCAGGCACAGCAGATCCGGCTCGTGCAGGTCGACGAGCTCCTCGAGCTCGGTAGCCGCACGATGCTTTCGCAGGTTGTAGGAGATGACCTTCATCATCGCCACGCTACTGCGCTCACCTGAGTCGCGGGTGTCGAAACCGTGAACGACTCCGGTTCGGCTACTCGGAATCGCGTCGCGCGCGCGTCTGCTCGGCGCGCGCAGCCAGCAGTTCGTCGGCGGGGTAACCGACCTCGGTCAACGTCAACCCGCGGGCGGCGAGCACTTTGAACTCGCTCGTGCGCCGTAGCGCATCGCGCAGCACGACGAGATCGCCCACGTCGAGACGCTGCTCGCCGACAGCCGCACAGGCCCCGACGAGCGCGCGCACCATGCTGTGGCAGAAGGCGTCGGCCTTGACCTCGGCGACGAGCACGCCGTCGGCATCCCGCGCCCACCGATAGTCGAGGAGCGTCCTGATCGTCGTCGCATCGTCGCGGGCCTTGCAGTACGCCGCGAAGTCGTGCAGACCGATGAGGGACTGCGCCGCGGCATCCATCGCCTCGACATCGAGCGATCCGCGGATGCTGGTGGTATCGAGCCTGCGCGCCGGATCGAAGCCGGCCACCTCGTCGGCGAGCCGGTACCGATAACGTCGCCAGACTGCCGAGAACCGCGCGTCGAAGCCCTCGGGAGCGAGCGACGTCCGGTGCACCGTGACGTCGGGGTAGGCGCCGAGCACCCCGCGCATCCGAGCGGCGACGGAGCCGGCCGGGTCGGTCGACGCTCGGCCATGGCGGGTGAGCACGCGCGCCCACTGCGCTTCGTCCAGATCGACGTGAGCGACCTGGCCGGAGGCGTGCACGCCGGCATCCGTTCGCCCCGCGACGACGAACTGCACATCCGACCCGACGATCCGCGCGAGGGCCGCCTCGAGCGTGCCCTGCACCGTGCGAAGGCCGGGCTGCTTGGCCCACCCGCGGAAGTGCGTGCCGTCGTAGGCGATGTCCAGGCGGATTCTCACGTGCTCAGCCTAAACTGGAGCTTTGACTTCGCCCGGTTGCGAGCCGCGGCACGACTTCGGACATTCATGCAGAACCAGACGACACTCACGCGATTCGCCGGCCTCGACGGCCTGCGCGCGGTCGCCGTCACCCTTGTGGTCGTCTACCACCTGTTCCCCGGGCTGCCGCTGGTCGGCGGGTTCGTCGGCGTCGACGTGTTCTTCGTGATCAGCGGGTTCCTGATCACGTCGCTGCTGCTTCGGCCGTCACGGCTGGGGCGCCTCGCTTCGCCTCGTCGCCTCATCGACTTCTGGCGGCGGCGCGCGCGACGGTTGCTGCCTGCGCTCGCCGTGGTCGTCACCGTCTGCGCGACGGCCGCGTGGATGCTGGGCGGCGACCTGCTCGTCGGCATGGGCCGCCAGGTGCTGGGGGCTGCGACCTTCAGTTACAACTGGCTCGCGGTCGCCGACGGCACCGACTACTTCGCCGCGACCGCGCCCGAGCTGTTCCGCAACTTTTGGTCGCTTGCCGTCGAGGAACAGTTCTACGTCGTGTGGCCGCTGCTCCTTCCGCTCGTGCTGCTGATCCCCGGGCGCTGGGCTCGGGTCGCGCTCGTGGTCGTCGCCGGCGGCGGGTCCGCGTGGTGGATGGCACAGCTGGTCGCCGGCGGAGACGTCACCCGCGCGTACTTCGGTACCGATGCGCACGCGTTCGGGCTCTTGATCGGCATCGCGCTGGCGCTCGCCGTCGCGAACATGCCGCAGAAGGAATGGATGCTGTCGCGGACCGCCAAGTCGGCGTCGCTGCTCATCGGGTTGCTCGGACTCGCCGCGATCGTCGTCGCCGCGCTGATGCCGGAGACCTCGGATGCCGTGACGTTCCCCGGCACCCTGCTGCTTGCGAGTGTCGGCTCGGTGACCGCGATCTTCGCCGGGGTGTGGCCCGGATCCTGGTTCGGCCGCGCGCTCGACGTGCAACCGCTGAAGTGGATCGGCGATCGCTCGTACGGCATCTACCTCTGGCACTGGCCGGTGCTCGTGCTCGTGCTCGTCGGCACACAGGGCTTCGGACCGGAGGCCGGGGTGCCGGTATGGGCCGGCGCGTCGGCGCTCGTGCTCGCCGTCGGTGCATCCGCGGTGTCGTACCGGTTCGTGGAAGCGCCGTTCCGCAAGTACGGGTTCCGGCATGCGATGCGCGGCCTCGGGCGACGGATCGCCGGACGGCCGATGAGCAAGGTCGCAGGCATCGCCGCGCTGGCGGTCGCCCTGGTGGCGATCGGCGGCACCGCAGCGGCGATCGTGAACGCCCCGCATTCGACGACGGCTGCCGCCGCGATCGACCGCGGCGAAGACGCTCTGGACACCGCGGACGAGAAAGCGAAGCCGGCCCCGAAGCCGACTCCGCAGGAGGCCGTCGTCCCGGAGGGCACGGAGATCACGGCGGTCGGCGACTCCGTGATGCTGGCATCCGCTCCCTCCCTGCTCGAGGAGTTCCCGGGTATCGAGGTGGATGCAGAGGTCTCGAGGTCGATCTGGGCAGGTCCCGACATCCTGCAGCACCTTGAGGACAACGGCCAGCTGCGGCAGAACGTCGTCGTCGGACTCGGCACGAACGGACCGGTCGACTGGGGCGTGCTCGAGCAGATGTCCAAGATCGCGGGTCCTGACCGCAACCTCATCCTCGTCAACGCTCATGCCCCTCGTGAGTGGATCCCCGGCGTCAATTCGGACATCGAGAAGTTCGCGGATCGGCATCGGCGCGTCTGGGTCGCGGACTGGTCCGGCGACATCACGCCCCATGAGGATCTGCTCGCCGGTGACGGCATCCACCCCGGCAAGGCCGGGGGAGACGTGTTCGCCGGTTCCGTGGAGACCGCGCTCGAGCAGATCGACAAGGACCGCGCCCGGGCCCAGAAGGACTTCGCGAAGGCGCCGACCGGTCGCGCCCCGCGCATCCCGTTCCCGGAGTAGGCCCGCATTTGGCCCCCGCCCCGGGATGCCGTAAGCTATCACTTTGGTACTCGACTGCCGAGTACCGCGAACGTGAGCCCTCCACTGGCGTGTTCGAGTCACTAGACGAAGAACCACCCCGGAGTGGGATTCACGAACCTCTCCGTTCGATCAAGAAAGCAGCACTATTGTGACGCGCACTTACACACCGAAGACCGGGCAGGTCCAGCGCGACTGGATCGTCATCGACGCCACTGACGTCGTTCTCGGCCGCCTGGCCTCGCACACCGCAGCGATCCTGCGCGGCAAGCACAAGCCGACCTTCGCGAACCACGTCGACACCGGCGACTTCGTCGTCATCATCAACGCCGAGAAGGTCGCCCTGACCGGCCAGAAGCTCCAGAAGAAGATGGCTTACCGCCACTCGGGCTACCCGGGCGGCCTCACGGCTGTCTCGTACGCCGAGCTTCTCGAGAAGAACCCTGTCCGCGCTGTCGAGAAGGCCGTCCGCGGCATGCTCCCCAAGAACAGCCTTGGCCGTCAGCAGCTGACGAAGCTCAAGGTGTACGTCGGTGCCGAGCACCCGCACGCCGCTCAGCAGCCGAAGCTGCACACCCTCGACCAGGTCGCCCAGTAAGCGCCGCAACGACTAAGGACATACTCGTGGCTGACATCGAATCCACCGAAACCCCTCAGAACTACTCGACCTCCAGCCCGGAGGCTGTGGCAACCGAGACGGCTCCCCGTCCCGTGCTGAACGTCTCCGGCGCTGCCGTCGGTCGCCGCAAGCAGGCCATCGCCCGCGTGCGCGTGGTCCCCGGTTCGGGCACCATCACGGTCAACGGCCGTACGCTCGAGGACTACTTCCCGAACAAGCTGCACCAGCAGCTGATCAACGACCCGTTCAAGGTCCTGAACCTCGAGGGCGCGTACGACGTGATCGCACGCATCTCGGGTGGCGGCGACTCGGGCCAGGCCGGCGCGCTGCGTCTCGGCATCGCCCGTGCGCTCAACGGCATCGACGTGGAGAACAACCGCGCGACGCTGAAGAAGGCCGGCTTCCTCTCTCGTGACGCTCGCGTCATCGAGCGCAAGAAGGCTGGTCTCAAGAAGGCCCGCAAGGCGCCTCAGTACTCGAAGCGCTAAATCTCTGATGCCGCTTTTCGGCACGGACGGCGTACGTGGACTTGCCAATGGCGTCCTCACCGCCGATCTCGCGCTCTCCCTGGCCCAGGCGACTGCCGTCGTCCTGGGCCAGGGCCGCACCGCAGAGGCTCGCAAGGCCGAAGGCAAGCGACTGTCCGCAGTCGTCGCCCGCGACCCGCGCGTCTCCGGTGAATTCCTCGTGGCCGCCGTCTCGGCAGGCCTCGCCGCATCCGGCGTCGACGTGCTCGACGCGGGTGTCATCCCCACTCCCGCCCTGGCGTTCCTGATCGGCGACCACGACGCAGACTTCGGCGTAATGGTGTCGGCCTCGCACAACCCGGCCGCGGACAACGGGATCAAGATCTTCGCCCGCGGCGGTGTGAAGCTTCCCGACATCGTCGAGCAGCGCATCGAAGCCGCGATGGCGGGCGAGAAGCTTCTCCCCACGGGCTCCGGCGTCGGGCGCATCGAGCGCTTCTCCGATGCGGAGGACCGGTACAAGCTGCACCTGCTCGGCTCTCTGCCGCACAGCCTCGATGGCATCCATGTCGTTCTGGACTGCGCGCACGGCGCCGCGTCAGGCGTCTCGCCTGAGACCTTCAAGGATGCCGGAGCCACCGTCACGGTGATCGGCGCCGACCCCGACGGTCTCAACATCAACGACGGTGTCGGCTCCACGCATCTGCACAACCTCGCTGAGGCTGTCGTCCGCCTGGGCGCCGATGTCGGAATCGCCCACGATGGCGACGCGGACCGCTGCCTCGCCGTGGATGCCGAGGGCAACATCATCGACGGCGACCAGATCATGGCGATCCTCGCCGTCGCGATGAAGCAGCGCGGTCACCTCACCGACGACACTCTCGTCGCGACGGTCATGAGCAACCTCGGTCTGCACATGGCCATGCGCGAGAACGGCATCACGGTGCGGCAGACCGCCGTCGGCGACCGCTACGTCCTCGAGGACATGAACGCGAACGGCTTCGCCCTGGGCGGCGAGCAGTCGGGGCACGTCATCATGAGCGAGTTCGCCACCACCGGCGACGGCGTCCTCACCGGACTTCACCTCGTCGCGGAGATGGCGCGGCAGAAGAAGTCGATCGCCGAGCTCGCTGCCGTCATGACCGTCTACCCGCAGATCCTCATCAACGTGCGTGATGTCGACAAGGACCGCTGCGCCGATGACGAGGGCGTCCAGGAGGCCGTCGCCGCCGTCGAGGCCGAACTCGGTGACACCGGCCGCGTACTGCTGCGCAAGTCGGGCACCGAGCAGCTCGTGCGCGTGATGGTCGAAGCCGCGGATGCCGAGTCTGCGAAGGCTCACGCGGACAGGCTCGTCGCCGTCGTCAAGGAGCGGCTCGCGCTTTAACCGGACCTCATCAGGCTAAAGCGCGGATCGTATCCGATCCGATGTCGTATGTGCGGTAGGCGAAGATCACGGAAACATAACGAGTTGCTCGCGCAATCTTGTTGGCCTCCCGCGCGCGGCCTATGCTTGCCGCACTTGTTCCGAGCGTAATCCGAGCGTTCGAGGCGAGAGAAAGGTCCGGATCAGCGTGAGCCCTTCCTAGGAGGACTCGTCGTCGAACCGGAATGGGGATTGGGGACCCAGGGGAGAATACGTGGGTTGTTGGCTTCGTGCGTGACGCGCGTCGCCATGGTCGGCCTGCTGGCCGGACGCTGATCTACCGGCGGTGACAACTGCCGGATCCATCGGCACCAGCAGCCGAGGAGGACGCATCATCGAGGCCGCGCGCAGCGCGGCGGCATCGTCAAACGATGATCGAGGCCCCTCCGGCCAGCGACCGACGTGCCTCACGCGCGACGTGCAGACGTCGGTCGCCGGCCCGCACTCACTCGCCGAGTTGCGAGACGTATGCCTTGAGCGCTGCGTCTGAGTCTTGCGGCTTGTACCCGGTGCCTGTCAGTTTCTCGAGGTCGAGGATGCTGTTGTGCGGCCGCGGTGCGATGGGCCCTGTCGCCTGTGCGTAGTACGCCTCGGTGCCGACGGGTGTTACGCGTGCGGGGTCGTGGCCGGTGAGCCGGTAGACGTCGCGTGCGATGTCGGCCCAGGTTCGCGCGGGGCCGGTGCCGGTGAGGTTGTAGGTGCCGTAGGGGGCGCCGGAGGCGAGCAGGTGCTGGATGCCGCTGGCGAGGTCGTCGGTGAAGGTGAGCCGCCCCTGCTGGTCGTCGATGACGTTCGGGTCGATGCCGCGTGCGGCGAGCGACGCCATGGTGCGGACGAAGTTGTTGCCGTCGCCGATGACCCAGGAGGTACGGACGATGTAGTGGCGTGGGGCGGTTGCTGCGGCGAGGTCGCCGGCGGCTTTGGACTGTCCGTATACGCCGAGCGGGCTGACCGGGGCGTCCTCGCGGTACGGTTCGGTGCTGGTGCCGTCGTAGACGTAGTCGCTGGAGATGTGCACGAGCGTGAGGCCGTACTCGGTGGCGATGCGGGCGAGTGCGGCGGGGCCTGTGGCGTTGATCTCCCACGCGGCTGCCCGGCCGTCGGGCGTCTCGGCGGTGTCGACGGCGGTGTACGCGGCGGTGTTGATGATGGTGCTGTACTCCCGCCACCGACGAACTGTCGCGAGGTCGGGGCTTGTGATGTCGAGCTCGGCCCTGGTGGTGTACTCGATGTGCGGGGCGTCGCCGTAGCGGGCGCGCAGGGCGCGACCGAGCTGCCCGTTCGCGCCGGTGATGAGGATCTTCTTCGGCCGGATCGCGGTCGCACCGGCGAGCCGCGGGTGCGCCTTGTCCTTCTCGGAGATCTGCACCTGGTCCAACGGGATCGGCCAGTCGATGGCGGCGGTCTCGTCGGCGAGGTTCAGGTTCGCGTAGTCGGCGTCGGCCGACCAATGGTCGTTCACGAGGTAGGTGTACGCGGTGTTCGGTTCGAGGGTCTGGTACGAGTTGCCGACGCCGCGGGGAACGAAGATCGCCCTCGACGGGTCGATTTCGGCGGTGAATACGACCCCGAACGTGGGGCCCTCGCGCAGGTCGACCCAGGCGCCGAAGATGCGGCCGGTGGCGACGGAGATGAACTTGTCCCACGGCTCCGCATGGATGCCGCGGGTGGTCCCGGCCGCGTCGTTGAACGAGATGTTGTTCTGCACCGGACCGAAATCCGGAAGACCCGCCGCGGTCATCTTCTGCCGCTGCCAGTTCTCCTTGAACCAGCCCCGGGAGTCGCCGTGCACGGGCAGGTCGAGGAGGAGCAGGCCGGGGATCGGGGTGTGCGTGATCGACACCATCACTGACCCTTTCCTGCGTAGAACGCCTCGGTGGCGTCCTTGGTCGGAGCCCACCACGACTCATTCTGGCGGTACCAGTCGATCGTCGCAGCCAGCCCCGCCTCGAAGTCCGCGAACTGCGGCTCCCAGCCGAGCTCGGTGCGCAGCTTCGAGGAGTCGATCGCGTACCGCAGGTCGTGCCCTGCCCGGTCGGTGACGTGGTCGTACGCGCCGGGATCCTGCCCCATCAGAGTGAGGATCAGCTCCACGACGTCCCGGTTGCTGCGCTCCCCGTCGGCGCCGATCAGATACGTCTCCCCGATGCGGCCCTTCTCCAGGATCGTGAGCACGGCAGACGAGTGATCGTCGGCATGGATCCAGTCCCGCACGTTCTGTCCCGCACCGTACAGACGGGGCCGGATGCCACGGATGACGTTCGTGATCTGCCGGGGGATGAACTTCTCCACGTGCTGGTACGGGCCGTAGTTGTTCGAGCAGTTCGAGATCGTCGCCTGCACCCCGAACGACCGCACCCACGCCCGCACGAGCAGATCCGAACCCGCCTTCGTCGACGAATACGGCGACGACGGATTGTACGGGGTGGTCTCGGTGAACCGGGCCGGATCATCCAATTCCAGATCCCCGTACACCTCATCCGTGGAGATGTGATGGAAGCGCACGTCACGCCGGCGCGCGGCCTCCAGCAGCGTGTACGTGCCGACGATGTTGGTCTCCAGGAACGGACGCGGGTCATCCAACGAATTGTCGTTGTGCGACTCCGCCGCATAGTGCACCACGGCATCCGTCTCGGCGAACAGTCCGTCCACGAGCGCCGCATCCGTGATGTCCCCGTGCACGAACGCGACCCGATCCGCGGGCAGGCCGGCCAGAGACGTCCGGTTGCCCGCATAGGTCAGCGCATCCAGCACCGTCACCCGGTGATCGGTGTGCTCCACCACATGGTGCACGAAGTTCGATCCGATGAACCCGGCTCCGCCGGTCACCAGCAGCTTCATCGATCGTCCCGATCGAGCAGCTCCAGCAGGTACCGGCCGTACCCCGACTTCACCAGACCCTCCGCACGTGACCGCAACGCGTCGTCACTGAGGAACCCGCGCCGCCACGCGACCTCCTCGGGCACCCCGATCTTCAGCCCGGTGCGGCGCTCCATCGTGCGCACATAGTCGGCGGCATCCGTCATCTGATCGAACGTCCCCGTGTCCAGCCACGCCGTGCCGCGCGGCAGAACCTCCACCTGCAGCTTCCCCCGCTCCAGGTACTCCCGGTTCACATCCGTGATCTCATACTCCCCGCGCGCGCTGGGCGACAGCCCCCGCGCGATCTCGACCACATCGTTGTCGTAGAAATACAACCCCGGCACCGCGTAGTTGCTCCGCGGCGACACCGGCTTCTCCTCCAGAGACACCGCCGCACCCGAACCGTCGAACTCGACCACGCCATAGGCTGTGGGTTCCGCCACCCAGTAGGCGAAGATCGCGCCACCGTCGATGCCCGAGAACCGGCCGAGTTGATCGCCCAGGCCTGGCCCGTACAGCAGATTGTCGCCGAGCACGAGGGCCACCGGCTCATCGCCGATGAACTCCGCACCGATCGTGAACGCCTGCGCCAGACCGTCCGGCGACGCCTGCTGCGCGAACGTCAATCGGATCCCGAACTGCGACCCGTCACCGAGCAGCCGCTCGAAATGCGCCGCGTCATGCGGTGTCGTGATCACCAGGATGTCGTCGATCCCCGCCAGCATCAACGTCGACAGCGGGTAATAGACCATCGGCTTGTCGTACACCGGAACCAACTGCTTCGAAACACCCAGCGTGATCGGATGCAGACGCGTGCCTGATCCGCCCGCGAGAATTATCCCCTTCATGAGAACTCCCCAGTCTCATCACGCACTCCCCAGTGCGTACGTGCGGGGGACTTCCCCGAGCCGTCCCGCACGGCACAGCGTAGCCCACTGTGACCCGGCCGCAACAGGGCTCGTGATGCTCCGTCCCGAGGACGTTCGAGATGCAAGGAAAAACGTCTCCCAAGAAAAAGGTGGTGACGACCGGGGGCTGTCCGGCTATAGTGACGCTCGGGACGGTTCTCCGTGTCCGCTCGTTCTGGGGATGAGCGGTGCAACCACGAGAACCGTGAAGGTCGCACGCGGGGGCGGGCGGCCTGACTGGGGAAACTGGGGACAATGGGGAGTTCAATCGTTCGCCGTGGGAGGCGATCACAGCCGATCCGTCGGGCTGCCGTCGCGCTGGCGGCCGTGCTGACGCTGGTCGTGAGCGGGTTCACGACGATGCCGGCACCCGCCGAAGCGGCAGGGAGCTCGTGCGGCCCCACCATCAACGAGATCGCGTGCGAGAACTCCAAGCCGGGCACCGACCCGGGCGTGTGGGACATCACCGGCGCTGGCGATGCCAGCATCCAAGGATTCGCGACCGACATCTCGGTCGACCGTGGTCATCGCATCGACTTCAAGATCGACACGGATGCCGACGAGTACACCATCGACATCTACCGCACCGGCTGGTACCAGGGTCTCGGAGCCCGGTTCATCCAATCAGTGCCGGTCACGGCGACGCTGCCTCAGATCCAGGACGAGTGCAAGTCGGACGAGGCGACGGAGCTGTACGACTGCGGCAACTGGGGCGTCTCGGCATCCTGGAACGTGCCGGAGACCGCGGTCTCCGGGGTGTACATCGCCAAGCTGACGCGAACCGACAACGACGATTCCAGTCACATCACCTTCATCGTCCGCGACGATGACAGCCATTCCGACGTCGTGTTCCAGACGTCTGACCCGACCTGGCACGCCTACAACACCTACGGTGGATCCGACTTCTACCAGGGCGGGGGCCCCGGTCGGGCCTACAAGATCAGTTACAACCGTCCGTTCGCGACCCGCAACTGGGTGGGCGGCCGGGACTTCTACTTCAGCAGCGAGTTCGCCACCGTCCGGTTCCTCGAACGCAACGGCTACGACATCAGCTACATCGCCGGCGTCGACACCGACCGCCATGGCGGTCTGCTGTTGAATCACAACGTCTTCCTGTCCGTCGGACACGACGAGTACTGGTCGGGCGCGCAGCGCACCAACGTCGAAGAGGCCAGGGACGCCGGAGTGAACCTGCAGTTCCTCTCCGGCAACGAGGTCTACTGGCGCACTCGCTACGAACCGTCGATCGACGACTCGCACACGCCCTACCGCACGCTGGTGTCGTACAAGGAGACGTGGTCGAACACGAAGATCGATCCGACCGCCGAGTGGACGGGAACCTGGCGCGACCCGCGCTTCGCCGCCGCGGACACCGGCGGGACGCTGCCGGAGAACGCGCTCACCGGCACGATGTACATGAGCAACGACACGGACCTCGCGATCACGGTCTCGCAGGCCGAGGGCAAGACACGGCTGTGGCGGAACACCAGCCTCGCCTCGCTGCCGGTGGGTGCCACACAGGCACTCGCGCCGCACACCGTCGGCTACGAGTCCGATGAGGACATTGACAACGGATTCCGTCCCGACGGTCTGGTCCGGCTGTCCACCACGGTCGGCCCGACGCCGCAGTACCTGACCGACTACGGCAACGTGGTGGTGCCGGGGACGACCAAGCACCACGTCACGTTGTACCGGGCGGCCAGCGGTGCGCTGGTGTTCGGCGCCGGCACGATCCAATGGGGGTGGGGACTCGACCAGACCCACGACGGCGCCGGAGCGCCGGCCGACGTGCGGATGCAGCAGGCGCAGGTCAACCTCCTCGCGGACATGGGCGCGCAGCCCTCGACCCGGATGAGCGGCCTGGCCGCGGCGACGGCGAGCACCGACACCACGGCTCCGACGACGACGATCACAGGCCCGGCGGCCGGGGCATCCATCCCCGGCGGCTCGAAGGTCACCATCACGGGGACAGCGGCGGACGTCGGCGGCGTCGTGGCCGGAGTCGAGGTGTCGACGGATGGCGGCGAGACCTGGCATCCGGCAACGGGCACCACCTCGTGGAGCTACACGTACAACCAGCAGGGGTCAGGAAGCGTCGCCCTGCGTGCACGCGCGATCGACGACAGCGCCAATTTCGCGACCGGGGGCACGGCTCGGACGGTCGCGGTGACACCGCCGTACAGCGCGCTCGGAGACATCGTCCCTACCATCGCGAGCACGGACGACACCGGTGCTGTCGAACTCGGCATGCAGTTCACTCCGACCGACGACGGCTTCATCAGCGGGGTGCGCTTCTACAAGGGAGCGGCGAACACGGGCACGCACGTCGGATCGCTGTGGAACTCGGCCGGCACGCGACTCGCCACCGTCACCTTCGCGGGGGAGACCGCGACGGGGTGGCAGAGTGCCCTGTTCGCGAGTCCCGTCGAGGTGATCGCGGGCCAGAAGTACGTCGTCTCGTACACGTCCCCGAACGGCGGGTACGCGGCGGATGCGCGGTACTGGCCGTACCGTGCGACGCCGTCGGCGCCGGTCGCCGTCGCGCCGGGCGTGGGGGATGCCGCGCCCGGGGTGTTCGGTGTTGCCGGTCGCATGCCGACGGAGACCTGGTACGAGTCGAACTACTACGTCGACGTGCTCTTCGACGGCGTAGACGGGTCGCCGTTGCGAATCCTCACGGCATCACCGGTGCAGGGTTCGTCGAGCAACCCGACGAACTCGCCCATCACGGTCACGTTCTCGCGTGCGCTGCTCGCGTCGAGTCTGTCGCTGTCGTTGGAGGATGCCGGCGGCACAGCCGTCGCCGGGGCTACGGCCTACGACGCAGCCACCAAGACGGCGACGTTCACACCGACAGCGGCGCTCGCCGCGGGCACGACCTACTCGGTCGCGGTGGCGGCGACGGATCAGAACGGGGTCGGCCTCGCCGAGAACACCGGCACCTGGACCTTCTCGACTGCTGGGGCGACGCTGCCGGACGGCAGCTGCCCGTGCTCGTTGTTCACCGATCTCTCGCGGCCGGACATTGCCTCCGCGGCGGACACCGATGCGGTGACGCTCGGCGTGAAGTTCTCCAGCAGTGAGGCAGGGCGCATCACCGCGCTCCGGTTCTTCAAGGGGTCGGCCAACGGCGGCACGCACACGGGCACGCTCTGGAGCTCGACGGGCAGTCAGCTCGCCACCGTGACCTTCACGGGGGAGTCCACACAGGGATGGCAGACCGCGACGCTGTCGACACCGGTCACCGTCACGGCAGGCACGACGTACGTGGTGTCGTACACGGCGCCGGTCGGCGGCTACTCGGTGACCGCTGGTCGCTTCACGAACGCCTACTCGCGAGGTCCGCTGACGGTACCGGCCAACGGCGCCGTGTTCACGTACAGCGGTGGGTTCCCGAACCAGACATCCACGATCGACTACTCGGTCGACGTCGTGTTCGAACCGCAGACCCCGGTGCCGACTCTGGTCAGCACCACGCCGCAGGATGGAGCGATCGACGTCGCCGTGAGCACGACCGTCAGCGCGCGCTTCGATGCACCGCTCACCTCGGCCACGATCGGTCTGTCGAACGGCGGTGTCGCCGTGGCCGGAACCTCCGCGCTGTCGACCGACGGCAAGACGCTGACGTTCACGCCGACGCAGGCGCTGCCGTTCGGCGCCTCGCTGCAGGCGAAGGTCACCGACGTCGTCGGTGCCGACGACGCGCAGGGAGCCGACGCGACCTGGTCGTTCACCACAGGGAGCGAGTCGGGTTCTGCCGTCGTGACGATGTTCAGCGGCACGCCGACGGACGCGGTCACGGCCACGGACGACTCCGACTCCGTAGTCCTCGGGATGTCGTTCACGACGAGTGAAGCAGGTCAGGTCGGGGCGCTGCGCTTCTACAAGGCGCCGACCAACAGCGGTACGCACATCGGCTGGCTGTGGGGAACCGGGTCGACGCCGCTCGCCACGGTGACGTTCAGCGCGGAGAGCGCGAGCGGATGGCAGCGGGCCGTCCTCAGCGAACCGGTGGACATCATCCCTGGTCGCACGTACACGGTGTCGTACCTCGCGCCGAACGGCAACTACAGTTACCGCGTCGGAGGCTTCACGACCCCGGTCGTGAGCGGACCGCTCACAGCGGATGCCGGCGCCAACGGCGTCTACCGGTATGGGGCCTCCGGTCGTCCGACGACGGTCTCCGCGAGCGCATCCAATTACTTCGTCGATGTCGAGTTCGTCGCGGGCGCCGTCCAGGTCCCGGACACGATCTTCGGCGACACCGTGCCGACGGTCCAATCCAACTCCGACAATGACGCGGTGGAGGTGGGCACCGCATTCACGGTCGCCGCGCCCGGCGAAGTCACCGCGATTCGCTTCTACAAGGGCGCGGCGAACAGCGGAACGCATGTCGGCACGCTGTGGGACGGCGATCGCACGGCGCTCGCCACCGTCACCTTCACCGATGAGACCGAATCGGGCTGGCAGCGCGCTGCGCTGTCGAACCCGGTCGCGGTCTCGCCAGGGACGACCTACGTCGTCTCGTATTTCGCACCCAACGGTCACTATTCGAGCACGCCGGCCTACTTCGCCTCGGACCGCGTCAGCGGATCGATCACGGCGCCGGGTGGCGCGAACGGCCGATACATTTACGGCACCACAGGTGGTTACCCGACGTATTCCTGGAATTCGACGGCGTACTTCGTGGATGCCGAGATAGCGTTCGGGTCGGGATCGCCGGAGTCACCCCCTCAGACTCCGGCCCCCGACCCGAGCCCAAGCCCGACGCCGAGTCCGACTCCGTCTCCGACGCCGACGCCGACGCCGAGCCCGACTCCGACTCCGAGCCCGACGCCGACGCCGACCCCGACACCGGAGCCTGAACCGGCCCAGACGTTCACGGTCACGGCTCGCGAGCCCGCGTCCGCGGCAGTCGAGATCGCGCCGACCACAACGGTCACCGCGACGCTCGACGCAGACGCGCCTGCAGCGGCGGTGACGCTGACCGCGGGATCGGGCAGCGTGGCCGGAGCATCCGTCTACGACGCCTCGACGCGCACCGTCACCTTCACGCCGACCGAGCCGCTGGCCTGGTCGACCGCGTACACGGCCACCGTGACTGCGGGCGACGCACAGATCGCCGATGCGACGTGGAGCTTCACCACGACGGCCGCACCGCCGATCGTCGACGTCGTGAGCATCTTCGGCGACGCCACACCGCAGACCCCCGCATGGAACGACCCTGATGGAGTGCAGGTCGCGACACGATTCACTGTCGACGTGGCAGGCGAGATCACCGGCATCCGCTTCTACAAGGGAGCCACCAACACCGGTGCCCATACCGGATATCTGTGGAACGCGGCAGGAGAGAAGCTCGCCGAGATCGCCTTCACCGCCGAAACGGCTGAGAGCTGGCAGACCGCGACCTTCGCCACGCCGATCGCCCTGCAGCCCGGTGTGGAGTACCGGGTCGGCCTCTACAGCACCACAGGACGCTACGCGGTCGACCTCGGCACGCTGGCCCAGGAGACCAGCGTTGGTCACTTCACCATCCCGGCCAGCGGCAGCTCGTGGATCTACTCCCGGGCGTTCCCGAACAACCTGTCCACCAACAACTACTGGGTCGACGTGCTGTTCGACCCCGTCGAATAGGTGCCATGACGCACCAACCGTGATGACGCATATCTGGGGAGAAATGAGGGGAATCATGACGGAGAAACTGAACGTCGCAGTCATCGGCGCCGGGTACTGGGGGCCCAACCTCGCGCGGAACTTCCGCACGAGCGCCGACTGGAACCTGGCGGCGATCTGCGACCTCGACATCGAGCGGGCTCAGCAGGTCGCCGACGGGATCGGGGGAGCCCCGGTCACCGCCAGCCTCGACGACGTGCTCGCCGACCCGAAGGTCGATGCGATCGCGATCGCCACACCGGCGCGCACCCACCACCCGATCGTGCTGGCGGCACTCGACGCAGGCAAGCACGTGATGGTCGAGAAGCCCCTCGCCGACCAGCGCCACCGCGGCGAGGACATGGTCGCCCGCGCAGCCGAGAGCGGGCTGGTGCTGATGGCCGACCACACCTACTGCTACACACCCGCGGTGCTGAAGATCCGCGAGCTGATCGCCGAGGGAGAGCTCGGCGACATCCTGTTCGTCGACAGCGTTCGGATCAACCTCGGACTCATCCAGCCAGACGTCGACGTGTTCTGGGATCTCGCCCCGCACGACCTGTCGATCATCGACTTCGTGCTGCCGGGGGGCCTCGACACCACCTCGGTCGCCGCTCACGGGGCCGACCCGCTGCGCACCGGCAAGGCCTGCGTCGGCTACCTCGCCATGCCGCTCGTCGGTGGGGCGATGGCGCACATCCACGTGAACTGGCTGAGCCCGACGAAGATCCGCCAGATGGTCATCGGCGGAACGAAGCGGACCCTCGTCTGGGACGACTTGAACCCGCAGCAGCGCATCAGCGTCTACGACCGCGGCGTCGACATCGCCTCGGTCACCAAGACGGTGTCGACCGTCGCGCGCGACGCCAACATCTCCTACCGGCTCGGCGACACGTGGTCACCGGCGCTGCCGGAGCGCGAGGCGCTCGGCAATGTGGCGGCCGAGTTCGCGAGCGCGATCCGCGAGGGCCGGCCGGCGCGCACAGACGGCGAGGCCGGCCTTCGCGTGCTCTCGGTTCTGGATGCCGCGCAGCGCAGCCTCCAGGCCGGCGGCGCCCCCGCACCATTGACCCTCGACATCCAACCCGCACGGAGCGCAGCAGCATGACCGCCATCGAAGGATCCCGCATCCTCGTCACCGGCGGGGCCGGCACCATCGGCTCCACCCTCGTCGACCAGCTGCTCGCGGCCGGCGCCGCTCACGTGGACGTGCTCGACAACCTCGTCCGCGGCCGCCGCGCCAACCTCGACGACGCGCTCGCCACGGGACGGACCTCACTGATCGACGGCGACATCCGCGACGCGAGGCTCGTCGACGAGCTCGTGGCCGAGCAGGACATCGTGTTCCACCAGGCGGCGATCCGCATCACGCAGTGCGCCGAGGAGCCGCGGCTGGCCCTCGAGGTGCTGGTCGACGGCACGTTCAACGTCGTCGAGGCGGCGGCCAAGCACAAGGTCGGCAAGCTCATCGCGGCATCCAGTGCCTCGGTGTACGGCATGGCAGAGGAGTTCCCGACCACCGAGCGCCATCACCACGAGAACAACGACACCATCTACGGTGCGGCCAAGACGTTCAACGAGGGTCTGGTGCGCAGCTTCCGCGCCATGCAGGGGCTCGACTACGTGCTGCTGCGGTACTTCAACGTGTACGGCCCTCGCATGGACGTGCATGGCCTGTACACCGAGGTGCTGGTGCGGTGGATGGAGCGCATCGTCGACGGCAAGCCGCCCCTGATCTTCGGCGACGGCAACCAGACGATGGACTTCGTCTGCGTGCCCGACATCGCCCGTGCGAACGTGCTGGCCGCCCAGAGCGACATCGTCGAGGGCACCTACAACATCGCCAGCTCGACCGAGACGAGCCTGCTCGAACTCGCCGAGGCGCTGCTGCGGGTCATGGGCTCCGACCTCGACGTCGAGCACGGGCCCGAGCGGGCCGTGAACGGCGTCGTCCGTCGCCTCGCCGACATCACCGCCGCGAAGCGTGACCTCAGCTGGGAGCCGACGATCGGGCTCGAAGAGGGCCTGCGCCAGCTCGTCGAGTGGTGGGGTCCGCTGCGCGACGAGATCGCAGCCGGAAGAGCGGTGGACGCAGCATGAGCGAGCGCATCAATGTACCCGGGCGCATCAATGTAATGGTCCCGTGGCTCGGCCAGGAGGAGGCGGATGCCGCCGCCGAGGCCATCGCGAGCGGATGGGTGGCACAGGGGCCGCGGGTCGCGCGGTTCGAGCAGGAGTTCGCCGCCGCCATGGGCGCGCGGTTCGGAGTCGCGACCACGAGCTGTACCACTGCGCTGCACCTCGCCTTGACCGTGGCGGGGATCGGCCCTGGCGACGATGTCCTGATTCCGTCGTTCTCGTTCATCGCGACGACCAACGCCGTCCGCTACGTCGGTGCGAACCCCGTCTTCGCCGACGTCGATATCGTCACCGGCAATGTCACCGGAGACTCGCTGGCCGCGGCGCTGACCGACAGGACGCGTGCGGTGATCGTCGTCGACCAGGGCGGCGTGCCCGTCGACCTCGACGATATCCGCCGGGTCACCGATCCGCTCCGGATCATCGTCGTGGAGGATGCCGCGTGCGGCGCAGGTTCCACGTACAAGGGGCGCCCGGTCGGCACAGGCGCTGACATCGCGACCTGGTCGTTCCACCCTCGGAAGCTCCTCACCACCGGTGAGGGCGGCATGATCACGACCGACCGGGAAGCCTGGGCGGTGCGCGCCAAGCACCTGCGCGAGCATGCCATGAGCGTTTCGGCAGCCGATCGGCATGCGTCGGTGCTGCCCCCGGCGGAGGAGTACTCCGAGGTCGGCTACAACTTCCGCATGACCGACCTGCAGGCGGCCGTCGGCCTCGTGCAGCTGACCCGTCTGCCGGCGATCGTGGCACGTCGCCGCGAGATCGCTGCGCGCTACCGGGACGCGATCGACGGGATCTGCGGACTGCGCGCGGTGAGTGACCCTGCTTACGGCACGAGCAACTTCCAATCGTTCTGGGTCGAGGTCGAATCCGATTACCCGACCGATCGGGACGGGCTGATGACCGCGCTCGCCGAAGCCGACATCTCGGCGCGTCGCGGCATCATGGCCGCGCACCGTCAGGCGCCGTATGTCGATCTCACGCCGCCCGCCGGACTGCCGGTGACCGAGCGGCTGACCGACAGCACGCTGATCCTGCCGGTCTTCCACACGCTGAGCGAGGCCGATCAGGACCGCGTCATCGCGGTGCTCAAGAACCCTGTGCTGAAGAACCCCGTGCTCAACAACCCGACGGCGATGGAGACCCGTGTCGTCACCGAGGTAGCAGGGGCCGTCGTATGACCACCGGACTTCTGCTCATCGGCGCCAGCGGCCTGGCCAGAGAGGTCATCGCCGCCGGCGTGGCCGGGGTCACCGGCATCCTCGACGACGATCCGTCGCTGATCGGCACGTCCGTCAGCGGCGTGCTCGTGCTGGGTCCGATTGAGTCCGCCGCCGGTCGCAGCGAGCAGCTGCTGGTCTGCATCGGCCCGAGCGGCAGCCGCCGCGACGTGGTTCGCCGCCTGCGCGAGATCGGTGTCGACGACGAGCGATTCGCTGTCTTCGCCGCGCGCTCAGCACGGATCGGTTCGACCAGCGACATCGGTATCGGCAGCATCCTGCTCGACGGCGCCGTCCTCACGGCCGACGCCCGACTCGGACGCCACGTGGTCGTGATGCCGAACTGCACGATCACGCACGACGACGTCATCGACGACTTCGCGACTCTTGCGGCAGGGGTCTCGCTCGGCGGCTCCGTGCACATCCGCGAGGCCGCCTACCTGGGGATGAACGCGTCCGTCCATCCCGGAGTCACGGTTGGCGAGAACACCACGATCGGGATGGGCAGCGTCGTGCTCACCGACGTGCCAGAAGGACAGACCTGGGCCGGAGTTCCTGCAAAGCACCTGCCCGCACACCAGCTGGGAGCACACGAATGAACGTCCCTTTCCTCGATCTCGCCGCACAGCAGGCCGAGGTCGCCGATGAGGTCCTCGCCCGATGGAAGCAGCAGTTCGGAGCTGCAGCATTCGTCGGTGGGCCGGAGGTGAACGCCTTCGAGCAGGAGTACGCCGCCTACATCGGCGTGCGTCACGTGGTCGGCGTCTCGAACGGCACCGATGCCCTCGAACTGGCCTACCGCGCCGTCGGCGTGCAGCCCGGTGACGAGATCATCATGCCGGCGAACACCTTCATCGCCACGGCGGAGGCCGCGTCGCGCATCGGCGCAGTCCCGGTCTTCGTCGACGTCGACGACGAGCACCTGCTGATCGATCCGGCGGCGATCGAAGATGCGATCACCGAGCGCACGCGGGTGATCGCGCCGGTGCACCTGTTCGGGCAGACAGCCCCGCTGGAACAGATCGTGCCGATCGCCGAGCGGCACGGACTCACGATCGTGGAGGACGCCGCGCAGTCTCAGGGCGCCTCCGGGCCCGCAGGGCGGGCGGGCTCGATCGGCCGTGTCGCCGCGACGAGCTTCTACCCGGGCAAGAACCTGGGGGCGGCGGGCGACGCGGGCGCGGTGATGACCGACGACGCCGAGATCGCCGCCATCGTGCGCAACCTCGGCGGCCACGGATCGAGCGTCAAGTACGTGCACGACCGGGTCGGCATGAACGCGCGGCTCGATGCCGTGCAGGCGACCGTGCTGCGGGCGAAGCTGCGCCGGCTCGACGCCTGGAACGCCGCGCGCCGCGTGGCCGCGGACCGCTACGCGCAACTCCTCTCCGACGTCGACGGGCTGTCGCTCCCCGCGGTCCGCGCGGGCAACCAGGACGTCTGGCACCTCTACGTGGTTCGCACCGCGGAGCGCGACCGCGTGATGGCCGAGCTCGGCGCAGCAGGCATCGGCGTCGGCATCCACTACCCGACACCCGTGCACCTGACGGAGGCGTATCGCTCGCTCGGATACCGCGACGGGCAGTTCCCGGTGGCCGAGGCCGCGGCCGACAGCATCCTGTCTCTGCCGATGTTCCCGCACCTGACCGAGGAGCAGCAGGCGCAGGTGGCGAGCGCCGTGCGGGCTGCCGTCGCCGGCGTGCGGGATCTGGCGCTGAGGTAGCCATCATGCGCGTCCTCGTCATCCTGAACAGCCTGGAGCTCGGAGGCACCCAGATCAACGCTGTCGACTTCGCTCGCACGATACGCGGGCGCGGGATCGAGTCGATCCTGGTGGGGCCGCGCGAGTCCGGTGGAGGTCCGTCGCTGCTCGACTACGCCGCAGCGCAAGTGGTCGAGGTCCGCGAGTACGATCCAGCACGCGGAGTGATGGCGCAGGCCAGGCAGTTGCACCGCATGGCCGACGAGCTGTCCGCCGACCTCGTCCACGTGTACGGGATGTGGGGCGCCGCGCGCCCTGCCTATTGGGGGCCCGCCCGCTTCGGGCGCAGGCCCTGGGCCCAGACCGTGTATGAGATGAGCGTCACCTCGGTCGTGCACCGCAACATGCCGCTCGTCGTCGGTACCGAGTACCTGGTCGAAGAGCTCGAGCATCGCCCCGGTCGCACGATCCTGGTCTCACCGCCGGTCGATCTGGGCGCCGATTCGCCAGAGGTGCCGGGAGCAGAAGCCTTCCGCGCCGAGCACGACTTGGGCGAGGGGCCGCTGCTCGGCATCGTGAGTCGACTCGAACCACGGCTGAAGGGCACGGCCCTCGCGGTCGCGATCGACTCCATGCGCCTCCTCTCGGCCACCGGAGCGACGCTGTTCGTGGTCGGCAGCGGCGAGGCGGAAGGGTCGCTGCGGCGCCTGGCCGAGGCGGTGAACGACATCGTCGGCCGCCCAGCCGTCCGCATGCTCGGGGCGCTGGCCGATCCGCGACCCGCCTACGCCGCGGCCGACATCGTGCTCGGCATGGGCGGTTCGGCGGCCAGGGCGCTCGCGTTCGGGAGGCCGCTGATCGTGCAGGGCGAGGCCGGATGGTCGTGCCTGTTCGACGAGGGCACGGCGCGGATGCTGGCCCGGTCCAGCTACTGGAGCCCAGAGCGGCCGGAGCGTCCGGTCGAAGATCTCGTGAAGATCGCTGAACCGCTCATCGCAGACCGGGAGCGGCGGGTCGCGCTCGGAGCTCTCGGCCGCGACTTCGCCGTCGATCGCTTCGGGCTCGACGCGATGTCCGAGCGGATGGCGCAGTTCTACGCCCACTCGGTCGACGCCTACGGACTGCGGGAGTGGCTGCTAGACCTGCCACGCGAAGGGCGCAGGCTCGCCGAACGGGTCGGGCGTCGGATGCGGCCGAGGGTTCCTGAAGAGGTGACGACGTGAAGATCCGGCAGACCGACCGGGTCGGCGGCACCGACGAGCTCGAGACGACGATCGCTGCTGATGCCGTCAGCGGACGCGCCGCCTCCGGTGTGCTCTGGCTGACCGCGCAGAAGTGGGCGACGAGGCTGCTCGGCTTCGTCACGATCGCGATTCTGACCCGCATGCTCAGCCCGGAGGACTTCGGCACCGTCGCCGCGGCCTCGACGGTGCTGCCGTTCTTCTTCCTGCTCGCCGACCTCGGGTTCGCGGCGTACATCGTCCAGGTCGACAAGACCGATCGGCGGATGCTGAGCACCGCCTTCTGGTTCTCGCTCGGTGCCGGCGTCGTGCTGTGCGCGACGCTGTTCCTTCTCGCTCCTCTGCTGGGCGCGGTCTTCCGAGACGAAGACGTCGTTCCGGTGCTGCAGGCGCTGTCGCTGTGGGTGCTGCTGACGGCCGCCGGTTCTGTTCCGATGGCGCTGCTGAGGCGCGACATGCGCTTCGCCGTCCTCGCAGGACAGGGGGCAGCCGCGGCAGCCGTCGCCCAGGTCGTCGCGATCGTGATGGCGGTATCGGGCTTCGGCGTCTGGGCGCTGGTCGGCCAGAGCCTCGTCGCCCCGGCGATCACGACGGTGCTGGCGTGGATCACATCGCGCTGGCGGCCGACGCGCGCTTTCTCACGCACCGAGTTCCGAACCATGGCGACGTTCGGCGGCCAGGTGCTCGGCGTCGAGTTCGTCGCCATGCTCCGAGCGTGGGGCGAGGCCGCGGTGATCTCGGCGATGCTCGGTCTAGGAGCCCTCGGCTACATGAACATCGCCCAGCGTCTCGTTCAGGTGGTGCAGGATCTCACAGGCAGCGCGATCGTTCCGGTGACGCAGGTGGCCTTCGCGAAGATCCGAGACGATCGACCACGGCTGCTCGGTGCCTATCTGCGTGCCCTGCGGCTGACGTACTTCGCCCTGTCGCTGCCGTTGACTCTGCTCGCCGTGACCGCCCCGCTGCTCATCCCGATCGTCTTCGGAGACGGCTGGGGGCCGAGCGAGCAGGTGGCGCAGGTGCTCGCGCTCGCCGGCATCCTGTCGGTCGGTGCCTGGCTGGACCACGGCCTCTTCTACGGGATGGGTCGCCCCGGCGTGTGGTTCGTCTACGCGTTGATCATCGACGGACTGACGCTCGGCACGACGTTCGCGCTCGCGGGCTTCGGCCTCGTCGCGATCGCCTGGGGCTTCCTCGTCGTCTGCATCGTGGCGACGGCGACGCGGTGGTTCCTCACGTCACGGATGCTGAAGACGCGTGTGGGAGTCGTGGCGCGGCCGTTCGGCTTCCTCGTCGCGGCCGTCCTCGCATCAGGGGCCGCGGGCTGGGGCGTCAGCCGCCTCACCGCCGAGATGCCGGTGTGGGGCTCGCTCGTGCTGATCGGGATCGCCGTGCTGGTCGTGCATCTGCTCATCACCCGTGTGCTGGCGCCGCAGGTGCTGCCGGAGGCGCTGACGATGCTCGCACGGTCACGGCTCGGGGCGCGGCTTCCCGGCATGCGCCGCTGGGCAGATGGAGGAGTTCTGTCCTCGTCGGCGACCGCCGATGGGGTTGCTGGAGGGGAGCAGAGATGAACAGGGAGAATAGGGCACGCCGTCGCGTGCTGATCATCGTGCAGAATCTGCCGGTTCCGCTGGACCGTCGGGTGTGGTTGGAGTGCCAGGCGCTGCGCAGCCAGGGCTATGAGGTGTCCGTGATCTGCCCGAAGGGGCCTGGCGACCCGTCGTATCAGGAGATCGACGGCGTGCACATCCACAAGTACGCCCCGGCGCCGGAGGCGAAGGGACTCGCGGGGTTCGCGATCGAGTTCGCCTACTCGTGGGTGCGCACGGCGCTGCTGTCGTTCCGGGTGCGCCGGCGCCATGGATTCGACGTGATCCAGGCGTGCAACCCGCCGGACACGTACTGGCTGCTTGCGCTGCTCTGGCGCCTGCGCGGGGTGCGGTTCATCTTCGACCACCACGACCTGAACCCCGAGCTGTACATCTCGCGCTTCGGTCGGCCGACGAGCATCGGTGGCCGGCTGCAGCTCGGCGGACTCGTGATGCTCGAGCGCAACACGTTCCGCTTCGCCGACCGGGTGCTCTCGACCAACGGCTCGTACAAACGCGTCGCCGAACGTCGCGGCGGGCTCGCCTCCGACCTCGTCACGATCGTGCGCAGCGGACCTGACACCACGGTCATGCGACCGGTGTACCCCGATCCGCAGATCCGTGAGGGCGCCGAGCATGTGCTCGCGTACCTCGGGATCATGGGGCCGCAGGACGGTGTCGAGAACATCCTCGCCGTGATGGACGAGCTCGTCCACAATCGCGGACGCACGGGCGTCCGCGCGGTGCTGATGGGTTTCGGGGACTGCCTCGAAGACCTCAAGCGCGAGTGCACTGCCCGCGGCCTCGACGAAAACGTCGTCTTCACGGGCAGGGTCGGGCCCGACCAGATCACCCAGTACCTCAGCTCGGCCGACCTGGGGCTGGGCCCCGATCTGAACACCCCGCTGAACAACGTCTCCACGATGAACAAGACCATGGAGTACATGGCGTACGGCGTGCCCGCAGTGTCGTTCGACCTCGTCGAGACGCGAGTCTCGGCCGGCGACACGGGGGTGTTCGTGCCGTCCGGCGACATCGTCGGATTCGCGGATGCCGTCGAGGCGCTGCTCGACGACCCGGAGCGCCGGGTGGAGCTGGGGCTCGCCGCGCGTCGCCGCGTCGCCGCCGAGCTGGACTGGAAGCCGCAGGCCGAGGCGTACGTCGGCGTGTTCGACGATCTGCTCGACAATGCCCCCGATGCCGCGCGCCTGGCCGCCTGGCCGCACGCACCGCGTCCGGAGGCTGCGGCCGGGTCGGATGACCGCGAACTCGTCGATCTCGATGACGCCGCCGAGCTGCGCCGGTTCCTGCGAGACCGCAATCGATCGACAGCCGATGTGACATGAACGTCGATCACGTCCTGCTGACGCGCTTCAACCTGCCCACGGGCGGCGTCGAGGCCCGCATACGCGCGAGCGAGACCTGGCTGACGAACAGGTGGGCGCTGTTCCAGCAGTACTGCGCGCCGTCGGTCGCGGCCCAGACGACGGCGGACTTCGACTGGGTGATCTACTTCGACCCGGAGAGCCCCGACTGGCTGAAGCGGGCAATCGAGCCGTACACCGAGGAGGGGCTGTTCACGGCGATCTTCCGTGCCGAGGTGCCTCGTGAGGTCCTCGTCTCGGATCTGCGGGGCATCGTCAGACACGGCGACGGGATGCTGCTGACGACGAACGTGGACAACGACGACGGGCTCGCGGTCGATTTCATGCAACGGCTGCAGGATGCCGTCACCTTCGACGATCAGCGCGCGCTGTACATCACGGACGGTCTGATCAAGAGCGATGCCGCCGTGTACCTGCGCAGGGATCCGAGCAACGCGTTCTGCTCTGTGGCGGAGCCGTGGGAGGATCCGCGGACGTGCTGGGACGACTGGCACATCATGCTGGGGCGCTCCATGCCGGTGGTCGAGATCACGGGGACACCGGGCTGGCTGCAGGTCATCCATGGCGAGAACGTCAGCAACCGCGTGCGCGGCCGACTGGTCTCGCCGGTGGGTTGGCGTTCATCGTTCCCCGCGCTCCTCGACGATGTGAACACGCCGCCTGCCGGCCGGATCACCAGGGATCGGGTTCTCGTCGCGCCGGCACGTCGGTTGCGCGACGCCGCCCGATCGACGATGCGCCGGGCCGCGCTGGCCGTTCTCGGCAAGGACGGGATGCTCGCCCTGAAGGCCCGTCTCAGGCCCGAAAGATCAGGCAGCGCAGCGGGACGGGGGTGACCTATGCTGAGCGTGAGGGGAGACGCGACGATGCGCGATGCTCTGGGGGGGATCGTACGGCGTTGGTATGTCGTGTTCGCCGTGCTGCTCGCGTTCGCCGTCCTCACGACGATGTTCTATCGCGACGGGGGATCGTTCTCCACCCGGACCACGGTGACCTTCACCCTGCCGTCGCGATCGACTCTGCTCCCCGAGAGCGGACTCACCGACCTCAGCATCATCTCGTTCGCGGGAGCCGTCGCGACGTCGATCAACGCCGGCAAGCCGGTGCAGACGTTCTCGTCGTCGGATGCTCCGTACTACGGCGCCGGCGTTCGCGAGGGCATCATGGTCTCGCTGCGCAACACCGGAAGCCAGTTCATCAGCAGCTTCCCGTCGGCCACCATCGACATCCAGATCGTGGGCCGCACCAGGGAATGGGTGTCCGAGCGGCAGCAGCAGCTGCTCGACGACATCATGGCGGTGACCGACGCGCAACAGACCGCGACGCTCACGCCCGAATCAGACCGTATTACCGCGACGATCGAGCCGCTCAGCACCGAGATCCACCAGGTGTCGCCCGGCAGGTCGGACGTGATCATGGCGGTTTCCGCCATGACACTGGCGGCGCTCGTCACAGCCTTCTCGGCTGCTGTCGTCCTCGACCGGATCATCCGGCGGGAACGGCATCCGAGGAGACAGCGAGTGATCCGCCGAGGGGACTCGCGCGCGCTGGGGAGCGTGCGCGTGAAAGGGGAGACAGTATGAATATCGCAGACACGCTTTGGGGGTTCGTCCGCCGCTGGTACGTGGTCGTTCCGGGGTTCATCCTCGCGGTGGCCGTCGGCATCGGGATGTTCGCCGTGGTGCAGCCGGGCTACGAACGCACGGCTACGCAGCTGCTGATTCCGGGGGAGGGAACCATCCCTCCAGACACCACGAACCCGTATCTGTTCCTCGGCGGCCTGCTGCAGGCCTCGGACATCGTGGTGCGCGTCATGCAGTCCGCTGAAGTGCTCGGACCGGCGGTCGAAGACCATCCGGGCACCGAGGTGGTCGTGCGACGCGACCCCACCGTCTCGGGGCCCGTGATCCAGATCGTCGTCACCGGCCAGAGCGATGAGGCGGCCGAAGAGGTGCTGTCGAACCTGATCGACGAGACCTCGGTCGTCGTCGAGCGTCTGCAGGAGCAGCAGAACGTCGACCTGGACGACCGCATGAGTGTCTCGCTTCTGACGGAAGACACCGAGAGCGTCCTGCAGCAGAAGACCCGATTCCTTCTCAGCGCCGGTGCCGCGCTCGGTCTCGTCGTGCTCACCCTGATCGTGGCGAGTTTCGTCGACGGTCTGGCACGGCGGGCGCGCCGCGGCGGGCGCACGGGTGGATCCGGGCCGGCGGGTGGCGCCGCGGTCGAGGATGCCCCGGACGAAGCCTCGGCGGATCAGAACACCGACGCAGACGATGAGCTGAGCGTCGGCCGGGTACCGGGTGAGACCTTGGAGCGGGACGTCGACGTGGAGCCTGACGTCGTCCGCGCTCACGACCGCGGTATCGCGCACGCGAACGACAAGGCTGTGGACGACTTCGAGGACGACTACGACGAGATCGTGGACGACTTCGAGGACGACTACGACGCGGATTCGGATGTGGTCGTGACGGGGCCCCGGCGCGCCGCGAGCATGAGATGACGAGTCTCCGGTCCGCGGTGTCGAGGCCCATCGCCGCCGACGCCCACAGTGCGCTGGGCCGCAGCGCTGGAGTGACGGCCGCCACGACGCTCACGGTGTACATCGTTCTGCTGTTCGCGGTGCCGTCCAACACCTCGATCGCGGCTCTCGGAGGCCTCGGCCGGCCCGCTCAGCTCTGGGGTCTGTTCCTGCTGTTCTGGTGGCTGCTCTCCCGGCTGCAGGCGCGCACGCCCGGGCAGCTGCGGTCGGTGCCGCAGCCGGTCCGCTACGCGCTGACGCTGTTCGTCGTCGTCGCGCTCGTGAGCTTCGCCGCCGCGCTGCTCCGAGGGCAGCCCGGCGACCAGATCAGCCCGGCGACGACAGCGCTCCTGCGACTGGCCTCGTGGAGCGGCGTGCTGCTGGTGGCTATGGATGGCATTCGCACCTACGATGACGTCGCGAAACTGATCCGGCGCCTTGCGCTGGCCGGTACGGCGATGGCCGCGCTCGGGCTGGTGCAGTTCTTCACGGGTCAGACCTGGCTCGACTGGATCGTGAACATCCCCGGCCTCGCGTTCGAGGGCGGCGATGCGGCGACGAGGGGATCGTTCACGCGGTCGTCAGGGACAGCGATCCACCCCCTCGAGTACGGCACGGCCGTCGTCGCGGCGATCCCGCTGGCGATCACGGCCGCGGTGAACAAAGGATTCCGCACGACACCGTCCCGATACGCCGGATGGTGGTGGGGCGCGGTGGCCGTGATCCTGTTCGCGTCGGCCGTGTCGGTCTCGCGTTCGGCGCTCATCGGCCTGGTCGTCGCGATCATCGCGTCGCTTCCGGCGATTCCCGTCGCCTATCGCTGGCTCATCGGGGTCGGCGGAGGGATCATCGCGGCGGCGGCGCTGGCGATCATTCCGGGGATGTTCGGAACAGTGATGAACCTGTTCGTCGGAGCATCCGATGACCCCAGCACGCAGTCGCGCACCGCCGCGCTCGCGCGCGTCCCGGAGTTCCTGTCCTCATCGCCGCTCATCGGCCAGGGATTCGGGACGTTCCTGCCGCGCTACTACATCTTCGACAACGCCTGGGTGCTGCTGCTGATCGAGCTGGGAGTCCTCGGGGCGCTCTGCCTCGCCGTGATGATATTCACCGCGATGGGGTCGGCGTACTGGTCGAGCAGGCACTCTCCGTTCGCCGACGTGCGTGCCATGGGCCGAGCGCTGGTGGCCTCGCTGCTCACGATCTCGGTGCTGCTGGTCTTCTTCGACGGGCTGTCCTTCCCGATCTCGGCAGGTCTCCTGTTCCTGATGATCGGATTGACCGCGTCGGTGCGCACGGTGGCCGCGGCCGACGAAGACCTCGTCGGGGCGATGCGGCACGTCGCCCGCCCCGAGCCGGCGCTGCCTGAGGCGAGCACGCTGCCGGCGGCGAAGAGTGCACAGAGAGAAGCGGTGACGTGATGCGCACGGCGATCCATCATCTGCTTTCGGAACAGGCGGGAAGGCGACCGGATGCCGCGGCGCTGAGCTATCAGTCGACGACGCACAGTTACGCCGAGGTGTGGGGTGCCGCGCGTTCTGCTGCCGCGCAGCTGCACGACCTCGGGCTCGAACGCGGCGACCGCGTGGCGATCTACCTCGAGAAGCGCATCGAGACGGTCGCAGCCATCTTCGGCGCATCCGCGTCCGGCGGGATGTTCGTGCCGATCAATCACGTGCTCAAACCCGCTCAGGTCGGGCACATCCTCGCGGACAGCGGGGCGCGGTTCCTCGTGACCTCGGCTGACCGGCTGTCACAGCTCGCCGTCGTGCTGGCTGGGGCGTCCGTCGAGCACGTGATCGTGGTCGGTGCTGCGCCGCCCGAAGCAGCCGGAGACCACAGCGTGCACGGCTGGGCGGCACCCGGCACCGGCGCCGACGACCTCACACCGGCCGCCGTCATCGATCTCGACCCGGCCGCGATCCTCTACACGTCCGGCAGCACCGGCAAACCGAAGGGCGTGGTGCTCAGCCACCGCAACCTCATCGTCGGCGCCGAGAGTGTCAGCACCTACCTGCACAACACCGCGGACGACGTGATCCTCAGCGTCCTGCCGCTGAGCTTCGACGCCGGGCTCAGTCAGGTGACGACCGCGTTCGCCGTCGGCGCGCACTGCGTGCTGATGAACTATCTGCTCCCGCGTGACGTGCCCAAGGTCTGCGCCGCGTACGGGGTGACCGGCCTGACGTGCGTGCCGCCGCTGTGGTTGCAGCTCGCCGAGGTCCCGTGGCCCGACGAGGTCGCGCGACGCATCCGCTACTGGGCGAACACCGGTGGGCGGATGCCTCGCACGACTCTCGACAAGCTCCGAGCGACCTTCACCGAGGCCGATCCGTACCTCATGTACGGGTTGACCGAAGCGTTCCGCTCCACCTACCTGGACCCTGCCGAAGTCGACCGCAGGCCGAACTCGATCGGCAAGGCCATCCCGGACGCCGAGGTGCTCGTGCTGCGGCCAGACGGCACACGGTGTGACCCGGGCGAAGAGGGCGAGCTCGTGCACCGGGGTGCCCTCGTCGCGCTCGGATACTGGAACGACCCCGAGCGCACGGCGCAGCGTTTCCGCCCCGTGCATCACCCCGGCCAGGAATGGCGCGCCCCCGAACTCGCCGTCTGGTCGGGCGACACCGTGGTCGCAGACGACGAGGGATTCCTGTCGTTCGTCGGCCGCTCCGACGACATGATCAAGACCTCCGGATATCGCATCAGCCCGACCGAACTCGAAGAGGCGGCGTACGGCACCGGTCTGGTGCGCGACGTGGTGGCCGTCGGGGTGGAGGACCCGGCTCTCGGTCATCGGATCGTGTTCGCGGTCACGCCGGCCGCCCACGGCTTCGAGGCCGCACACCTGATCACGGCGCTTCGCCCCCTGCTGCCGGCGTACATGCTGCCGTCGCGGGTGGACGTGCGCGATGACCTGCCCCGCTCGCCGAACGGCAAGTTCGACCGCCCTCGCATCAAGTCAGAGGTTTCCGCATGAGTCCGCACGAACACGTCACCGCCTTCGGCACGATCGACGGCGAATTGAGGGTGGGCGGGATGCCGCTCAGCAGGCTCGCCGCGCGGGTCGGCTCGACGCCCTTCTTCGCCTACGACCGGGGCGCGCTCGACGCTCGCGTCGATCTGCTGCGCGCTGTGCTCCCCGAACGCATCGAGCTCAGTTATGCGATGAAGGCGAACCCGATGCCGGCCGTGGTGCAGCACCTCGCGACGCGCGTCGACCGGATCGACGTGGCATCCGCCGGCGAGATGCATCATGCGCTCGACACCGGCATACGCGCCGATCGGGTGAGCTTCGCCGGTCCTGGGAAGACGCCCGCCGAGATCAGCCAGGCTGTCGCCGCCGGGATCATCGTCGAGGTCGAATCGACCACGGAGCTGCGCCGAGTGATCGCCGCCGGCGACGAACTCGGTCTCTCACCGCAGGTAGCCATGCGCGTGAATCCCGACTTCGCGGTCAAGGGCTCCGGCATGCGCATGGGCGGTGGCCCGCAGCAGTTCGGCATCGACGCCGAGCAGGTGCCCGAGGTGCTCGCGGAGCTCGCCGGAAGCATCGACATCCTCGGATTCCACGTGTTCGCCGGGTCGCAGAATCTGAACGCCGAGATCATTGCCGAGGCGCAGACCCGCACGGTCGACCTCGTCACTGAGCTCGCCGAGTTGCTGCCCACGTCGCTGCGCTACCTCAATCTGGGCGGCGGTTTCGGCATCCCGTACACCGAACGCGATCGTCCCCTCGAGCTGGAGCGGGTTGCCGAGAACCTCGGCCGACTCATCGACGGGCCGATCGCCGCGCGATTCCCCGAGGCGAGTCCCGTGATCGAACTCGGCCGGTTCATCGTCGGCGAGTGCGGGGTCTATGTGACCCGTGTGGTGGATCGGAAGGTGTCGCGCGGGCGCACGTTCCTCGTCGTCGACGGCGGCATGCACCACCAACTGGCCGCTTCCGGCAACTTCGGCCAGGCCATCCGGCGGAACTATCCGCTGATCGTCGGGACCAGGGCAGCGGATGCCGGGGGCGAGGGCGTGTCCGTCGTCGGCTGCCTGTGCACCCCGCTCGATCTGCTCGGCGACGATGTCGAGTTGCCGGCGGATGCCGACATCGACGACCTGATCGTCATCTTCCAACAGGGGGCGTACGGCCTGACGGCCAGCCCCACCGCGTTCCTCGGGCACCCGGCACCCGCCGAAGTGCTCGTCTAGACACCTGAACCAAGGAGACAGCAATGACCGCAGAGACTCTGACCGCCGTGCGCGAGGTGCTCATCGATGCGCTGGAGCTGCCCGACGCTCCGGATGCGCTTCAGCCCGACACGCAGTTGTTCGGCGCGCGTCCCGAACTCGACTCGTTCGGCGTCGTCGCGCTCGTCGGCGCGCTGGAGGACCGCTTCGACATCACGATCGACGACGACGAGTTCGGCGCCGAGCTGTTCGAGACCGTCGGCACGCTGACTGCGTTCGTCGACGACAAGCGCGCGGCTGCGGCGTGATTTTGCGCGGCCACGCCTGATTCCGTGCGGCCACGTCTGATTCGCGCTGCGACCCTCTGACTCGCGCTGCGACCCCTGACTCGCGCTGCGACCCTCCGATTCGCGCTGCGACCCTCCGATTCGCGCTGCGACCCTCTGATTCGCGCTGCGACCCTCTGATTCGCGCGGCCGCCATCGATCACGCCGCCGCCTGGTGCGGACCCGCCGTCGAGCTCACGCTGCGAGCGCGCGGTTTCTACCGCGGGCGCGGTCGCGTGGCCGCCGCTGGTTCAGATTAGGGTCCGGTTCGCGCGACCGCCTGTCACGCGGCGGGTCGGAATCGTTTGGGTGGCGGGTCGATCCCGCCCCATGCATAGCTGAGTACAGTCCTTGTTCGCATCGGGAATGTCTCTCCCGACGGATGGTGGAGCACGAAGTCGTCTTTGTCTCGCCGGGTGATCCGCCATCCGCCGTGGTGCAGGGTCATGTGGTGGTATCGGCAGAGCAGTACCCCGCGGTCGATGTCGGTCCGGCCTTGATCCCGGTCCCATTCGTCGATGTGGTGGGCTTCGCAGTATGACGCCGGGCGGTCGCAGCCGTGCCACCGGCATCCACCGTCACGGATCGCGAGGCCGATGCGCTGTTTCGGCGTGAACAACCGTTGCTCTCGTCCGACGTTCAGCGGATTGCCGCAGGAATCGACCGTGACAGGCACGAACCCGGTGTCGCAGACGTGTTGCTCTGCGACGGCGCCGGGCATGGACACCAGGTGGTCCTCGCTGTGTGCGACCGAACCGGTGTTGCCATCGGCATCCACCGTCTGCACCAGCCGGACGCCCGCCTGGCGGGTGCCGAACACGTTCTCGGCGTCCGCGAGCGCACCGGCGCGCAGCACATCCATGATGAGGTCGTAGGCGAGCTGATCGTTCGTGCGCGGGTCATCCGCCAAAGATGCGGCCTGTTCTTTCTCATCCGGGTCCACGAACCGAGGTCCGCCCCGGCGAGGTCGCAACGCGGCCGCCATCAACGTCTCGAGGAACAGATCGCCCTCATCGTCGAACACCATGCTCGCCCGCTTCTGCCCGTCCTGCCCGCGGAACGTCCGGAACGACCGCTTCTCGAACCGGTCCAGGAACCGTGCCTCGGCGCCCTCGGGGTCGAGCAGGTCACGGATCGTCCGCGCCTGCTGCCACAGCTCCTCGACCGTGCGCACCGCAGCCTCACCGATGAGATGTTCAGCGGCCTGCGCCCATGCCGCCCGAGCCTCCTCCTGCGCTTGCGCGCGGGCATCAGCATCCACTGGGTCGGTGTCGGTGCCATCCGGTTCGAGCTCCGGCGGCTCACCCAGCCCGCGCCGGATCGCATCGAACTGCGACGACGTCAGGCCGCCGTCCCGTAACGCACCCCGCAACGGCTGGTACCAGGGTGCAGAACCCTCCCCACGCGCCTCCTCACCAATAGGAGATGAGGCATCAGACGGTTCGGTGTCGTCGACCAGCGCTTCCCCGACCCGCGCCTTTCGCGCGGCATCCGCCTTGGTCGACCCCGTCACGTCCTGGATCAGCGATGCCGCCGACCGGTGCCCCCGCGACGCCGACAGCCCAGAGTGCCCGCGGTCGCGCGTCGACCGCACCGCGATCACGCCGGCAGCGGCGACCTGAATCTGCTCGACCTGCTTCGCCAACGCCGCGGTCTCTTCCAGGACTCTCACCACATCGGCATCCGCCATCAACATCATCGACGCCTGCACCGATTCCGCATCACCCACGTCGGCACCGCACCCACACAAGGTGGGGATCAGCGCCGCGACGTCGGTGAAAACTGCCATACTTCATGCTCCCAGGGGCCACCGACATTGGATGACTACCAGTTCACGAGCGCCAGTTCGCTGTACAGGTAGTCGACGTCGGCCGCGGGGATGCCGGTGCCGCGCACCATCCGCGCCCGCGGCGCGGCGAGCACGCGGCCGAAACCGGCCGTGAATCCGAGGATGCGCTTCTCGGCCAGAGTGAACGGCAGACCGTGCCGCATCAGCAGGTGCGACCGCACCGCCCGCCATTCGCGCCGCAGCAGGTCACGGCTGCCGCCGACGTACAGCGGAAGGGCGAACAGTCGCAGCCGCTTGAGCGTGTGCGCGCGGAACACCAGATAGGCGTACTCGTCGCCGCTCTGCACGAGCACGTGGCGGGCGGCGGCCGCATCCCGGTGGTCGCGGTGCACCTGAGCATCCGGCCCGCGCAGGACGCGGGCGATCGCGACCGCATCGCCGCTCACCCGCACGTCCCGCCCGTGCACCCACGGCGGGTTGATCACGAGTTTCGTGGCGGTGTCGAGCCGGGTGAAGCCGAGCCGCTCGTTCATCGCGACGACGTTGCCGCTGGGGGAGAGATCGGTGAACATGTAGTCACGCGCCTTCAACAGCGCGCGGATCAACCGGACGCTGTGCATGCGGTAGTCCTCGAGCACGCAGTACGCCGCCAGATTGCAGACCGTAACCTCGACGCCACCGACCGGCCGCCGCGAGTACACCGCGGCGTACGCTCCGACGATGCGGTCGCCGTCCTTGAGCATCCAGCCACGATTCGGGCTGGCATCTGCCCACGGCGGTCGCAGGAGGCGACTCCACGACACGACCGTCACCGCCGGATTGAGCTCGTCGTGCAGAAATCGCGCGACGGCCGCGGCATCCGCATCGGCGATCGGCAGGACCTCGACCGTGCTCATGATGCCGACCTGCCGTCGGCGCCGGTCGGATCGAGGGACGGATGCCGTGCCGCCGCCTCGTGGATGATCGCGGCGTGACCGGCCAGCATCGCCTGCACGCCGCCGGGGTCAGCGTCGCCGTGCGAGGTCGAGGGGCCGTGCGAGGTCGAGGGGCCGCCCGAGGTGGCGTCGCCGGAGAGCGGGACGTCGCTGTCGGAGGACAACACGTGCGAGGTGGAGCCGCCATACGAGGTGGAGCCGTCCCCGCGCTCGACGAGGACCGTCTGCGCGATCCGGTCCACGGCCGCTCGCAGCTCGGCAGCGTTGGACTGCTCCGCCGAGTGCCACCGCGCGCTGCGAACTCGAGCATCGCTGACGAGTCCGGCGTCGCCCGTCGCATTCGGGATCAGCACCGACCGGTCGGCGTCTCGTGCGACGAGCTCGCGCGCTCCTCCGACATCGCTGAGCAGCAGGGGCAGCCCGAACGCAGCGGCCTCCGTCGCTGCCATCGGCCACCCCTCGAAGAACGAGTCGAGCACGAACGCGTCGGCTGCCGCGAGCAGCGCGGCCGCGTCGGAGTTGCCGAGCAGATGGATGCGGTCAGCTGCCGAACCCGCGCGGCGCAGCGCGTCGGCTCGACGCAGTTCGGCCCAGTCGGACGGATCTCCCGCCCAGACCAGGCGCAGCGGCACGCGAGACGACTCGGCCGCCGGCCCGAATGACGCGACGAGCCCTGCAGCATTCTTCTGCGCGTCGTAGCGCGCCAGGCACAGGAACACGAGGTCGTCGGCGATGTCGACGCCCAGGACCGTTGAGAGCTCCTCACGAGCACGCCGTCGGTCGTCCGGCTGTGCGGCATGCGGCGCGGGTGCGCCGTTCGGCACGACGACGATCGGTGCGGAACCACCGAGGTGGGCGAGGTGGAACTCGCGCACCGTCGCGCTGACCGCGATGCCGGTGACGGATGCAGCCATGAGGTCGGAGAACGCCGCCCAGCGGGCCGGGGTGAAGTGGATCTCGGTGTTGTGCATCACGGGGATGAGAGGCCGCTCGCTGTCGATCGCGGCTCGCTCGATGTGCGGCGGCGCGCTGTGCAGCTGGACGACGTCGGGGGCGGCGTCCTGAATCGCCTGACGGGCCGCCGCCTCGTCGTCTGCGGCGAGCACCCGGATGCCGACAACCCTGAGCCGCTGCGCCCGATCGCCGCCTCCCGGCGCGATCACGATCGGTTCGACGCCGTGCGCGGCGAGACCCAGGGCGAGGGCCTCGATGACACTGCCGATGCCACCGATGTCGAGGCTGTCGGCGGCGAGAACGCACCGCGTCGCGTCCACGCCGCTCGCCGCGAGACGCCCTGTGCCCGTCGGCGCGGAGGGCTCGGATGCGACAACTGCCCGGCGCGGCAGCGAGGGCAGATCACGTGAAAGAACGGCCCTCGTCAGGCGATGCACATAGCCGTAGCGCACGCGGGGCGGCAACCAGTCGGTGACGAGCACGACGGCTCCCCACAGGCCGGCGGCGAAGCGGGCGCGCGGATCGCGTGAACGCATATTCGCCATGGCGGATCAGGCGAAGCCGGGCAGGGGGCGGTTGCGCCGGGACGGCCAGAGCGCCTTGAGCTCATCGGCGCTCGCCCCGATCAGCGCCCATCGACCCGTCGAGTGCGAATTGCCGAGTACGTGCGGCTGACCGTCGAACGGCGTGAGGGCCGTCTGCGTTTCATCGGTGAGTCCGGCGACGAAGATCAGCTCGTCCGCGTCGCGGGCGGCGATGGTGTCGCGTGCCGTGTCGACGTCGGCGGTGGCGACGGCGAACGGCCGATCGAAGCGAACGAGGTCGTCGGCGTGATCGGCGGTGGCAGCCGGATCGAGGTCGAGCACCCGCAGTGCCCGCTTGCCGCCGATCTCGAGAGCCTCGTCGATCAGCATCCGGATGTCGGCGAACACCTTCTCGCTCTCCGGGCTGATCCGATGCACGTCGCGCGCGACGGTCGATTCGCCCCACCAGATCCGGGCGCTGCGGAATCGGCGCAGTCCCTGCTGCACCGGCGTGGTCGCGTCGTCGCGTCGCACCGTGCCGCATGTCGTGTGGATGGGCACCAGTTCGGGGTACTCGTCGGCGACATGACGATGCGCGAGATCGAGCTTGGCGAGGTTCGTGCTCAGGCTGTTGTGCGTGAGGGGCACATCGCGCGCGACCGCACGACGCCCGGCTCTGCGCACGCGCAACGCGTACTCGACGCCGTAGGCGTGCCACGCCAGCAGCGGGTCCTCGGAGATCGGCTCATCGAGCACCTGCTGCCTGGTCATCATGAGCAGCACCTCGTCGAGGGTCTCGACGTCGCGCGGTGTGGGAGCCGGTTCTCCGATCATCACGATCCGATCGCGGAGGCGGCCGATGATGCGATCGTCGCGGTCGATGCCTGCCGCGCCCATGATCCCGATGTCGGACGCATGGAGCAGCTCGGCTGCGGCCTCCTCGAGCGCGGGGAGCGAATGCAGCACGACGTCCTGGTGGACGAACACCACCACGTCGTTGCGGGACTCGCGCGCGCCGTGATTCAGCGCGGCCCCCGCTGTCGAGAAGCGGTTCTCGCGGTTGTCCACTGCCAGCAGCTCGGATTCCGGCGCCGTCGCGGACTGTGCGTCGACGGAGCGACGCAGGCACGACGAGAGCACGTCCGCGTCGTTGTACACGCACACGATCGATACCGGTACCCGCCGGCGTTCCCCAACACCCATAGGTTGCATCCCCACACCGTGAGTCTAGGGGTGGACCGCCTCGGGCAACAGAGCGGCGGCGAACTCCGAGCATCGCTACGATGAGCGCGTGAGCGTGAATGTCGCCGTCACCGTCGTGACCTACAACAGCGAGGACCACGTGTCGGCGTTGCTCGACAGCATCCCGGCAGCGTTGGGAGACTTGACGGCATCCGTCGTCGTCGTCGACAACGGGTCGACCGACCGCACGCTCGCGATCCTCGGATCACGTGACGACTGCACGCTGGTGCGCTCCACGAACGTGGGCTACGCGGCCGGCATGAACCGCGCCGTCGCAGCATCACCGCAGGCGGACGCCATCCTGATCCTGAACCCGGATGCCACCCTCGATGCCGATTCGGTGCCGCGGATGCTGGCCGTGCTCGACAAGCCGGGGGTCGGCATCGTCGCACCGCGCGTGCGCGAGGAGGACGGCGAGCTCTCGCCGACGCTCCGGCGTCGGCCGACGTTCGGACGGGTCGGCGGGCTGAGCTTCACCGGATGGCCGCGGTTCACAGAGCGGATCGAGGATCCGCGCGAATACGAGACGGAGCACGACGTCGACTGGGCCGTCGGAGCCGTGCTGCTGGTCGACTCCGAGTGCTACGAGCGCTTGGGCGGGATGGACGAGTCGTTCTTCCTGTACTCCGAGGAGACCGACTTCAGCCTGCGCGCGCGGGACGCGGGGTGGGCGACGCGCTACACCCCTGATGCGGGCGCCGTGCACGTCGGAGGCGGCTCCGGCGAGAGCGCCACGACGCACATGATGAAGATCCTGAACCGGGTGCGCATCTATCGACGGCTCACAGGGCCGGTGCGCGGATGGTTCTACCTGTGGGCCAGTGTGCTCGTCGAGCTGCGTCGCGCGGTGCTCGGACGCAAGGAGTCCTGGCCCACCGTGCGGGCGCTCGTGAAGCCGTCCGCACGGCCGGCGCCGCTGGGGCTGAACGAGATGTTCGTCCCGCGCTGACGACAGTGGCCTCCCGGGCGAACCCGAGAGGCCACAGCGGCGTCAGGGCGCGATCACTCCTCGACGCGACCGATCGCCGTGCCGTCGGCGTAGCGGTTGCCCGACCAGACGTTGCCGTTCGGCGCCCCGCGGCCGTTCAGACTGTTCGTCGGACCGTACACGCCGCACGTGCCTGAGCTGCCGCGGGCGAACACGTTGTCGGTGACGGTGATGTTCTTCGTGTCGGGGTAGGGCTTGCCGGGGTAGTAGCCCGGATTCAGGCAGTAGCCCGCCTGCGTGTGCACCCCAGCGCCCGTGGTGAAGGTCGAGGCCAGGAAGTTGCGGTTGATCGTGATGTTCTGGATCGGCGCGTAGTCGCCGTAGAACCCGATCACTGCAGAGCATCCGGCATCACTCGTGCGGGTCGAGATCTTCGACCAGTCACCGCACGACGCGTAGTTGTGCTCGATGCGGAAGTTGTTCGTGCCGTTCCCGCCGAACGCGTTGTAGTGGTACGAACCGCCCAGCTCCATGCCGTGGACCCAGTTGTCCTTGGCCTCGCAGTTGCTGTCGCACTTGATGACGCCCTCACCGCCGTGCGAGTTCACCCGGTACGCGAAGAAGTTGCTGCGTCCGATGTTCTCCCACCAGGGCAGGTCAGGAGGGCTGACCTCGGTGTCCTCGATGAGGACGGGGCCGTAGCTGGCCTTCTCGCTGTAGATGACGCCCTTCACGAGCGAATTGCGGATGGTCACGCACGGCGTGCTCTTCGAGGTCGTGCCGTTGCCGGCCTCGATGATCAGGGTGCTGTTCACGACCTTCGAGTCGATCACCACGCCGCAGCTGCGGATCGTCGTGGGGCCGGTGTAGGCGGTCAGCGAGACGGGCTTGCGGGTGTCGCCGGCGAGTCCCTTCGGGTAGCCGGTGTTCTGCGGCCCTGGCCAGCATCCGCCCCACGGGTCGGCGCCGCCCGGGGTGTTCGGCGCACCCACACAGCCCGCCGCGGTCGGCGGCGTGGTCGGCTGCGTCACGGGAGGCTGCGTCACGGGAGGCGTCGTGGGCTCCGTCGGAGTCGGCGCCGGAGTCGGTGTCGCCGTCTGGGTGGGCTGGGGCGTCGGGGTCGCCGTCTGCGTCGGCTCGGGCTCCGGCTTCGGCGAAGTCGTCTGCGTGGGTGTCGGCTTCGGCGTCGTCGGCTGACCCGTTGCGTCGGACGGCGCGTAGACGATGTCGACCAGGTAGTTCGAGCCCTGGTAGGTCGACCGTGGCATACGGCCGGTGTCGCCATAGCGGTAGACGCCGGCCCCTGGCGTGAGCGTGAATCCGTTCTGCACATCGTGCGTCGTCAGGTCGCGCTCGGTGACGGCATAACCGCCGTTCGGCGCCTGATACGAGGCCGTGTACGTCTCATCGGCTTCGAGGGCGATGGGTTCATCGAGCGGGATGGTGCGCCATCCCACCTTCGACGATGCCTTGAAAGTCTCCTGAGCGAGCACTTCGCCGGAGTCTGACCAGAGCGTCGTGGTCGTGACGTCCTCGGCCTTCGGACCCTGGTAGTACTGCAGAGCCGACACGGTGCCTGAGACGGTGGGCGAGAAGCGGATGCCGAGCTCGACCGGCACCCGGTCGGGGTCCGCAGCGACTTCGGGCTCGAGCGTGTCCGCGAAGATGCCAGTGGTCGCGGCGTTCGCAGAGTTCGCGGTGAAGGCGGGCACGAGGGCGCCGGCCGCGACGACGCCGACGGCGGCGAGAGCCAGAGCGAGTCGTGCGCGACGGGAGCGCACACGGGAGGATTCGGGTAGGGGGATTCTGAACATCACAGTCCTATATCGGTTACGTATGAAGTTCTCCCCGGTCGGCAAGCGTACATGAGTACGCTGAACATGCAAATGCACTTTGGGGGGTGCTGGGTGGCCAAAAGACGGGGTTGGGTGCTCGGGGCGCTCGTCGTGTACGCGCTCGCCGCGGCAGCGATCCTCGTGCTCCCGGTGTCGTTCAGCGCCATCGTGCACGGCATCGCGGACTGGCTCGCCGGCACGTTCCGGCTTGACTGGTTCGGATCCGGCTGGGTCGAGTTCGTCGCCAACATCCTGCTGTTCGTCCCGGCGGGCTTCCTGCTGACGCTGCTGATCGGCCGCCCCGTTCTGGGCCTGCTGATCGCCGTCGTGCTCTCCGCGATGGTGGAACTCGTGCAGATCGTCATCCCGATGCGCGAACCGACTCTGCGGGATGTCATCGCGAACTCCTCCGGTGCACTGATCGGTGCGCTGGCCGCGTGGATGCTGCTCCGCCGGTCAGCGCATGCGCTTGACGAGACTCTTCCCCAGGCGGACGGCGCTGTCGATGCCCGGTCGGCCGTCGAGGATCTTGACCACTGAATCGACCGTGTCCGTCGCCGTGACGCTGTAGCGCGGCCGCAGCCAGGCTGTGTCGTTCGACGGGAAGCGATCGCTCGTGAAGACGGCCCGGTAGCCGGCATCCCGCAGTCGGCGCAGTGTCTTGCGGTCGTATCGTCCCAGGGGGAGCGCGGCGTGCCGGATGCTCATCCCCGACGCTTCTTCGAGCGCGAAACGCGCTTCGACGAACTCTCGGTGCGCATCGGCGGAGTCGAGCCCGCGCCAGGGCACGTGATCCCACCCGTGCGATCCGACCCGCATTCCCCACGCGTGCAGCTGTCGCAGGTCGTCGCGACCCAGGCTCAGCGGGTCGTCCAGCCGGCCGGCGAGGGCGAAGAACGTCGCACCCAGACCCCGTTCTATCAGCGCGGGGAGGGCGATGTCGGCATCCGACCGGTTGCCGTCGTCGAAGCTCAGCTCGACGTCGGTCCGGCCGCGGACACGATCGAGGATGCCGAGGAAGACGTCCTCGCTGATCCAATAGCGCGATTCGCCCGGTTCGCGCTCGTGTCGGATCGAGCCGATGCCGTGGAAGCAGAGATGGATCGTCATGGCTGCACGCTCGCTGCGGTCTGGGGCATGATCCTGGTGCTGGCGTCGTGACCCCAGCTGTGGTTCGACGTGCGACGGGAACGGACGCCGGCGATCACGGTGATCGCGACGTAGGCGGCCGCGGACGGCGCGAGGCGCAGGTCCTTGAGCACGACGTCGCGTAGCCACGACCAGCGATCCGACGATCGCACGCTGCCCTCGGCGCCCTGTGCGGCGACGGTCCGCCGCATCTGCGTGTTGCCGCGCCGCACCCGAACGAGTCGGTTCAGCAGGTCGGCGGTCGTCCACGGCGCCTCCACGACGACCTCGACCTCTGGCACCTCGAGCTTCTCGTCCGCCGCGAACAGCCCGTCGAGGAACAGATCGTCGGCGATCAGGTCGGGGAACGCACCGAACCGCGCCCGCCCGCTCTCGGAGAGGACGATCAGCCCCCGGCCGAACAGTCCGCTGCGGAACACCGGCAGCCGTTGGTTGATCCGGAAGTACGCCTGCACCGCCCAGGGCCGCCCCGCCGTGTTGACCCGTCGACGCGGCATCGTCGCCAGCACCTCTGCGTCGTCGTCGAGCGCCGTAGTGAGCGCCGCGATTCCGCCGTGGGGCACGAGGATGTCGGCATCCAGATACACCCGCGGGAACGAGGTCGCGACCTCTTCTGCGGCATTGAGCGCCCCGGCCTTCCCGGCCTCCGACCGCTCGACCACCTTCGTGTTCAGCGACCGGGCGAGCTCGGCCGTGGCATCCGTGCACCCGTTCGCGCTGACGATGATCTGCAGCTGTGTGCCGCCGCGATGAAGCGCCCCGAGGCACCGCTCGATGACGGACTCCTCGTTGTGCGCGGCGATGATCACGCTGACCATGACTTTCCTCATCTCTCTTCTGCCGGCGACGCTGTCACCACGGCGGGTGACCATGCGTGTTCGATCAGGACTGTCGGGGTGCCGGAACCGCCTGCGGGCAGCGACCACACATCGGAGTCGCCGGCGGTGTCGTTCGGCATCCCGTAGAGCAGGGTGTCGTCGTCGAGCCAGGCGATCTGGTCGTCTACGCTGCGGGACTCGGCATCCAGCACCGTCACCGCGCCGGAGGCGATGTCGTAGATCGCCGGCGTCCAATGCACGGTCGGCCCGGAGCCCGACGTCACGCGCTTGAACGCGATGCGCGTGCCGTCGGGGGCGAGCGAGGGGCATTCCACGTTGTCGGCGAGCGCGGTCAACGTGCGTTCTGCGATGTCGCCGATGACGAGGTGCGTCTCGCCGATGGTGGTCATGCCGACCGTGGCATAGAAGGTGTTGTCGTCGACGAACGTCACGCCCCAGTAGTTGCGGTCGAGCGGCGCGCTCGGCGCTCCGTCGATGAGGAGCGTCCACTCCTCGAGGCTGCCGAAGCTCTCGCCGTCGGCGGTGCTGTGGATCATCGTCTCGGTCGAGAATCCGATCGTCGCGTACGCGTGCCCGGTGACGAACGAGGTCGTGGCGACGAGCGAGCCGTCGGGCGAGAAGCGGGTGCGGCTGGGTATGCCGGGCAGTGCCCAGTCGAGCCGCTCCGTCGTGCCGGCCGCGTCGTACACACGCGCCCGGTAGTTGGGGGTGATGCCGCGCTCCGAGCGCAGGCACGAGATCGCGTCGGCGGATGCCGCGACCCGGTCGCAGACGATGTCGAGCACCGTGCGCGCCCCGGCGGTGTCGGTGAGGGGAACAGCGGCGACATGGCCGTATCCCTGCCCGGATGCCGTATTGCGGAACAGGATGCGGACGCCGGAAGGCAGCTCGTCCGCCGTCGTGTCTGCGGCCGATGGCGCGTTCTGCCGCTGCTGGTACTCGGCCCAGGCGGAGACGCCGATGCCGACCGTGCCACCGAGCGCGACCACCGAGACGACGGCGATCACGATCCACTTCGTGCGGGGCGTCATGGGCTCTGCTCCGCATCGGCCGACTCGACGGCACCGCGCGGGGCTGCGAGGTGCGCTCGCAGCAGCCAGGCCACCACCGGGACGGCGACGAGCAGGAGAGCTGCGACCGTGATCATCGCGACCTCGCGGCCGACGAGGAACCAGTAGATGCCGAACCCGGCCGCCGAGACGAAGCGACTCAGCGCGACGACGGTCTGCGCGGCGGCGATGCCCGTGCCCCTGGCCTCGGGAGGCGTCAGCTGGGCTGCGAGTGCGGCGAGCACGCCGTCCGTCGCGGCGTAGAAGGCGCCGAGCAGTGCGAGGCAGAGGATCGTGGCCGCGATGTCGGCCATCGGCACGATCGCTGCGATGTACGCGCCGAGCAGGCCCACGTGGCCGTAGACGAAGACGCGCGCGCGTCCGACGCGGTCGGCCAGGCGCCCGAGCGGGATCGCGAAGGCGAGGAAGGCGATGTTCGTGCCGACGTACATCAGCGGGAACCACTGCGCGGCGAAGTCGCCGCGCGCCTGCAGCACCAGGTAGATGAACCCGTCGCCGATGGTCAGCAGACCCAGGATGCCGGATGCCGCGAGCACGCGCCGCATCGGGCCCGAGGTGATCGAGCTCCAGTCGAACTTCGGCTTGGGCTCGCTCAACGACCCGCGGGAGCGCGACCGCACATTCGGGACGAACAGCCCGAGGATCGTCACGCCGACCACGGCGAAGCCGAGCGAGGCGACGAAGATCGTGCCGTAGCCGTCAGGGATCAGCAGCAGGATGAAGAACGCGAGGAGCGGCCCGATCGCCGCGCCGATGTTGTCGAGGGTCCGGTGCACGCCGAACGCTGCCCCGAGGTTCGCAGGTCTCGAGGATGCGGTGATCACGGCATCCCGTGGCGCCGTTCGGATGCCCTTTCCGATGCGGTCTGCCGTGATCACCGCCGTCAGCGCTCCGAAACCGGATGCGAACAGCAGCCCGACGCGGGCGACCGCAGCGAGGGCGTACCCGGTGAAGGCGACCCATTTGGGCTGGTCGAGCCGGTCGGACGTGTAGCCGCCCGCGATCCGGACCAGGGCGCTGATGCCCTGGTAGAACCCGTCGAGGAATCCGAACGCGATGGTCGACATGCCGAGGAACCCGGTGATGTACAGCGGCAGGATCGCCGAGACCGACTCCGACGAGATGTCGGTGAGCATCGAGACGATGCCGAGGGTGACGACGGTCGATGACACGGTGCGCCGGCCCGGCCGGCGCTTCTTGCCCTGGGTTTCTGTGTCCGCCTGCTTGGGCGTGTTCGTGAAGGAGATGTACACGGGTCACTCCGTCTTGAAGACGCCGAAGATCGTGTAGACGTTGCCGGTACCGGTCGACGTCACGCTGAGCGTGAGCGCTTCGAAGGCTCCGGCCATGGCGAGGGTCCCGCCGCCGCTGCCGCTGCCGCCGCCGCGCTCGACGAGGCCCAGGGCGCTCCACTGCTTGCGGTAGTGCTCGCGGATCTTCGCGGGGTCGGTGCTGCTGGAGGCGACGAGGCTGACCTGCATGACGGTGCTCTCGGTGGCGATCGACGTCGAGACGACTTTCGAGTCGTCCATCGCGGTGGCGATGCGGGTCGGGAAGCCCGACACGATGCCGCCGTTGCGTGACGCCGGCGCGGGGAGAGGCGCCTTCACCAGCGGAACGGCGGCATCGAGCGGGGGCTCCTCGGGGGCAGGATCAGCGGGCGGTTGCGTGGCCATCTCCGACAGCGGCGGATGGCCAGTCCCGCTCTTCGGCGAATCGCCGGCTTCGTCGTTCGACGGTGGCACCTCCGATCCCGTCGTCGCTGTCGCTCCGGGCAGCGGCCCTGGTGTCGGTGCGACTTCGGCCGACGGAGTGGTCGAGACGCCTGTCGCGTCCGGCCGCCCCGCTCCGTTCCAGACCATGGCCGTCACGATGCCTCCGACGACCAGTACCCCGACCACGCCGATGGCGATCTTCATCGCCGGTGTCAGCGTGCGTTCTTCTGCTGTGTGTGTCATCCACCCGTCTCCCCTCGGGTCTTGATGCGTGTGCGCTGTCGGTGCGCCCGCGCCCTCAGTACGCCCCTCTCGGAGCGAACATGACTCTGGCCGTGCGCCACATGATCTGCAGATCCGTGATGACCGACCAGTTCTCGACGTAGCGCAGATCGAGGCGGATGCTCTCGTCCCAGCTGAGGTCGCTGCGCCCCGAGATCTGCCAGAGTCCGGTGATGCCGGGCTTGATGTACAGGCGGCGTGAGACGGTGCCGTCGTAGTCGCTGACCTCGCTGGGCAGCGGCGGCCGCGGGCCGACGACGCTCATCTCGCCCGCGAGAACGTTCCAGAACTGTGGCAGCTCGTCGAACGACAGCTTGCGCAGGATCCGCCCGACGCGAGTGATGCGCGGGTCGTTCTTCATCTTGAACAGGAGCCCTGAGCCCTCGTTCGCCGTCTTCAGTGCGGCGAGCCGCTGCTCGGCATCCGCGTGCATGGAGCGGAACTTCACGATCTGGAAGGGCTTCCCATCCCGGCCCACGCGTTCTTGGAAGAAGAACACGGGGCCGGGAGAATCCAGCTTGATCAGCAGCGCGAGCACCGGCGTCAGCAAGATGATCGGCACGAGTGCGAGGGTCGATACGACGATGTCCAGGGCCCGCTTGAGCACGTGCTTTGCACCCTCGTAGGTCGGGATCTGCATCTTGATCATCGGCAGGCCGTCGACCGGTGTGAACGACAGCCGAGGACCGGCGACGTCGGCGAGGTGGTCGGTGAGGACGAGTTCGGATGCCGTGCCCTCGAGCTCCCAACTGAGGCGCTTGATGAAGTCAGGGTCGCGTTCGGGGCGACCGGCGACGATGATCGTGTCGGCGTTCAGCGCGATGGCGACCTCGGCGACCGTGTTGAGGTTGCCGAGCACCGGGACGGTCGTGCGTCCGAGGTCCATCTCGCGGGCGTTGCCGTCGAGCAGCGTGGCGCCGACGATCTGGTAGCCGGCAGTGCCGATCGGCTCGAGGGCGCGCACGACGTACTCGACCTCATCGCGGTTCCCCACGACGAGGGTCTGCGACGTGAATCGGCCATGGCGACGCTGGATGCTCAACCAGCGCCGCCACGACCACCGACTCATCAGAAGGCCGAGCAGGCCCGTGGGGAGGGTGATGAGCACGGTGAGCCGCATCGAGTCCCAGTCGAGTAGAACGGCCAGAACCGCCATCAGTCCGATGGCGAGGCCGGAGGCATGCGCGATGCCCCGATACTCGGCGGTGCTCGAGCCGAACAGAGCCGTGAGGCTCGTGCGCATGGCGAGCAGCGTGGCGAACCACACCGTCGCCAACAGCGCAGCGCGCGTCACGACATCCACGGGCGGTTCACCCAGATGAAGCTGGATTCCGGAGGCGACGCCAGTGGCGATCGCGATCACGGCAGCATCCGTCAGGCCGAGGCGGACGCGGTGCGCCCGTTCCCAGTGCAGACGGTGCTCCAGCGTCGCCGAGACGCGCGGCATCGGAGCCGTGGTCGTCTCGACCCGTACGCGCGGAACGGACGCCGAAATCACGGCCGAGTCCTCGCGTGTCAGGCTCAGAGCGTTCTCCACGGACGTCATGTCCGTGCACCCCGAGCAGTGCATGCACGCATACCCCAGTGCGACATTGCTTCCCCAGTTTCATCCCCAGTAACCGTGATCCCACATCACGGCGCATCCGAACGTCACAACCCCTTGCGACGGTTGCAAGACACGTGATCCCACATCACGGTTGCTCGCATCGATCCCACTCGATGCTCACTGTCTTGCAGTTCGGATGCCGCTCACATTAGCCCAACCCGGCACGCGATGCATAGACATTCGTCGGTTAATTCTCCGGATGACGTCACGAAGGGGAGAACCCCCGCGTCGGGCGGCTCCATGACGGGTGAAAACCCGATGCGCAGCGGGTTCGCTCCGTGGCTACTCCGCGGCGCAGATGCGGTAGCGACCGCTGTCGGCGAGGACGTCGGTCGTGCACTTCGCGCCGGTCAGGCGAGGGACGCCGTTCATGGCAGGCGCATCCCACAGTCCCACGTGGGCTCCACTGAGCACGATCGGCGAGACGGCGGCGCCCCAGGGAGCGGCGGCCAGCCACTCGGCGTCGTTCTCGGCGACCCATTCGGCGAGCGGTTCGACGGCGTCCCGCTGCATGACGAGGGTCTCCCAGCGCGCCGCAGTCGTCGCGACGACGACGTGCAGTACCGACCCGGCGCCGATTCCGAGTGCGAGAACGGATGCCGCCACCACTGCGACCACGCGCGTCGTGCGTCGGCGGAACAGCACCACGCAGGCCCAGACGGCGGCAGCCGTCAGGATCGGGAAGAACGCGAACACGCCGGGTGCGGGATGCCGCACCCACAGCGGCAGGTGAGACGCGGTGGCCCACCACCCGACGAACGCGAGCGCACCGACGAACGCCGGCCACACGTACAGCGACACGCTCTTCGCGGAGTCCGAGCCTCGAGCAACCCAGAGTCCGGCGGCGATCAGTCCGATCGACACCACGGCGAGCACGACAGCTGCCCACACCGGCAGCGACCACGAGTCGGCAAGCGTCGTCAACTTCGACACCACGGTCGTCGGCTCGCCGCCCTGCCCGCCGCTGCGGATGAACCACCACAGCTCTCGCAGGTGCATGATGAACCCGTCGAGGCCGAGTGACACGAGCGCGAACAGCTCGACCAGGAACGTCGGCAGCGCCACGAACAGCAGCGGAACCCAGGATCGCTTGAGCAGAGTCTTGACGCGCTCACTGGCCGTCGAAGCCTCGGACGGCAGCAGCCACAGCGCCACCGCGAACGCGGGCAGCGCCAGCAGCGCGATGAGCTTCGCTTGAACAGCGAGCCCCACGAGCAGGCCGGCCAGCCAGGTGCGGCGGGGCAGGACGACCAGCGCCCACACGAGCAGCGCCGCAGCGGGGATCTCGCCGAGCAGATCCGCGGGGCCCTGAATGGGCGAGACGCCGACACCGGTCGTGAACGCGAGCGGCACGGCGACCGCGGCGAGTGCCGCCCAGCGCCCGCTGATTCGCCGCCCGAGCACGAAGAGTCCGGCCAGGAGCAGTGCCCAGTAGGCCAGCGGGATCAGGCGCCCGCCGATCACCGGGTCGATTCCGGTCGCCAGCATCGCAGCGACCGGAAGCAGCACGACCGGGCCGGTCGAGATCCGCGGATCGAACGGCGTCAGCGTCGAGCCCGAGAGCGCGCCGTCGCTCGTGTAGCCGAGGCCCGAGAGCAGGTTCAGCGGGACGGTGAGGTTGAACGCCTCGTCCTCCCAGAAGCGCCAGACGACCAGGCTGTTCCACGCGAGCACGAGGTGCCCGGCGAGCAGCGCTGCAGCCAGCACCCAGAACAGGGCAGAACGAAACGTCTTCATGTCAATCGACAGGAACCGGGCGTCGGACGGAGCGCAGCGGCGCCGAGGGGCGCAGCGACAGCGTCCACGTCTCGCGGAGGGCCGTGATCGCGAACTGGCGCAGGCGCTTCGGGGGCAGGCGCAGGCTGGCGGCGCGTCCCCACATCGTGCCGCTCTGCGATTCGCCCCGGCGGGGGATGCTCGTGACGCTCACGTAGCGAACGATGAAGTCTGCGCGAGCCTCGGCCAGCGAGAAGTGCACGTGGGGCACGGAGGCGTCGACCGGCACGGCATCCACGAGCGCCCGCAGGGCTGCCGGCCGGTAGGCGCGCAGGGGAGTGTTGACGTCGGGGATGCGACGACCGGATGCCGCGGCGATCAGCAGTCCGACGCACGCCGTGAGCGCCTGCCGGTACCAGGGGTCGGTGCGGCCGCCGCGTACGCCGTGCACGACGTCGGCTGACGTCGACTCGATGGCGCGGATCACGCGGACGAAGTCCGTACCCAGGAATTGTCCGTCACCGTCGACGTGCACGATGAGGTCGGCGTCTGATGCCAGACCCAAGCGGTAGGCGGCAAGCGCAGTGGGTCCGTGGCCACGATTCGCCGGCTGGGTCTGCACCTCGACGTCGGACGTGTCGTCGAAGACGTGCGCCGTCTCGTCGGTGGATCGGTCGTCGGCGATGAAGAACGAGACGCGCTCGGCGAGCGGGGCGACGTGGTCGCGGATCTCGTCGATGAATCCTCGGATGCCCTCGGCCTCGTTGTAGGCGGGCATGACGATGGCGAGATGGGTGACGGTCACGGATTCCTCAGGCGCTGGTCGGTGCGCCGGTCGCAGCGCATGCACCTAGTACTCTAATGGAGTGAAGATCCCTGCCCGTTTGCGACGCCTGGCGGGTGTGGGAAGCCGGTTCCTCATCGTCGGTGCGATCAGCACCGTGATCGAGATCGCGGCGTTCAACCTCTTCGTCTTCGTGTTCGACTGGGATCCGGTCGTATCGAAGATCGTCGCCTCGCTGGTCGCTCTCGTCAACGCGTACATCGGCAATCGCGAGTGGGCGTTCCGCCACCGCGACCGCCGCGGACGGATCTCAGAGCTCGTGCTGTTTCTGGCGACGAACGGCGTCTGCACGCTGCTGGGCGCCGGTCTCGTCTGGCTCGGCGTCGAGGCGCTGGAGGCCATCGTCGGTCACGCGACCGGTGCGTTCGCCCTGAACGTCGTCAACCTGATCAGCATCGTGATCGTGGTGCTCTTCCGCTTCGTGCTCTATCACAAGGTCGTCTTCCGTCCTTCGCCCGCCAAGCCCGACGCCTGACCTACCGATCCCTGAACCTGAGACCTCTCAGCGGGAAGAGATCAGTAGGTCGTGGATCGAACTGGCCTCTTCACACGGGTCGTTGAGCGAAGGCGGCAGAGCCGCCGAAGACGAAACGCGTTGAGCGAGCGCAGCGAGTCGAAACGACGACCCGCAGAAACCTAGACCCCGACCTTCGTCCGCGTCCGCCGCACCCGCTTCGGCTTCGCCTGCGCCGCGGTGAGCTCCGTCGGTGCCTGCTCGAGCGTGTGGGTCGAACCGTACGTGTACGAGCCGTACCCGTAGCTGTCCGGGCCCTTGGTCGGCAGCATCGTCACGACGACGCCGAGCAGGTTCACACCTGCCGTCTCGAGTGTACGAATCGCGCCGGCGAGTTCAGGCTTCTTCGTCTTGCCCGATGCGGCGGCGAGGATGATGCCGCGGGTCTTCTTGCCGACGACGGCGGCGTCCGTGACGAGCAGCAGCGGGGGAGCGTCGATGAGGATGTAGTCGAAGTACTCCTCCAGCGGCTTGAGCACCCGGTCCATGGCCGACGACCCGAGCAGCTCGCTGGGGTTCGGCGGAATCGGTCCGCTCGGCAGGATGTAGAGCTCGTTCTTGCCCCACTTCTGCAGTGCGTCGGCGACGTCGATCTGTCCGATGAGCACGTTGGTGAGTCCGACGCCGCCCTCGATGGCCATGTAGTCGGCGACGCGCGGCAGTCGCAGGTCGCCGTCGATCAGCGCGACGCGCGCACCGGTTTCCGCGAGCGCGATGGCGAGGTTCGCCGCCGTGGTCGACTTGCCTTCACCCGGACCGGCGCTCGAGATGACGAAGGTCCGCGAGTCGGAGTCGACCTCGAGGAATTGCAGGTTCGTGCGCAGCGTGCGGAACGACTCGGCGCGCGGGCTGCGCGGGTCGGCGTGCACGATGAGCGGGCGCTTCTTCGCCTCGGGGTCGTATGCGACGCCGCCGAGCATCGGGCGGTCGGTGATCGCCTCGAGGTCGTGCAGCGTGTGGATGCGGGTGTCGAGTAGGCTGCGCAGCACGGCGAACGCGATGCCTGCCAAGAGGCCGAGGAACCCGCCGAACACGATCAGCAGCGGTGTGTTCGGGCTCGAAGGGGAGGTGGGCTCGGCAGCCGGGTCGGTGACAGTGATCTGCACGGGACTCGCGCCCCCTTCGGCGTCGGGCCGCTCGAGTTGAGTCTGAACCACGTTCGCGAAGCTCACGGCGGTCGCATCCGCGATCTTCGCGGCCTGCTTCGGGTCACTGTCGGTGACAGTGATGTCGATGAGTACGGTGTTCAGCGGGGTGGTCGCCGAGACCCGCGACGAGAGCGCCTGAGCTGACACATCGAGCCCCAGATCTTCGACCACCGGCTCGAGCACGAGTGCGGTGCCCACGACATCGACGTAACTGGTGACGATCTGCCGGGCGAACGTGGTGCCCTGCACGAGGTCACCGGTGGCGGCGCCCTCGGTGCGCACCGACACGTAGAGCTGGGTGGATGCCACGTACTTCGGCGCCTGCATCGAGGCATAAGCCGCACCGCCGGCGAGGCCGAGGATGAGCAGCACCAGGATCGCAATCCAGTTCTTGTGCAGGATGCGGATGTAGTCGCGAAGCTCCACGCTTGTCGATTCCCTCGGTTGTTTGTTGACGCCGCTGTGCGACGCCGTATCGGTCTACAGGTTACCCGGATGCCGCGATCGGCCCGGTTTCAGCCGCTCACCGGCTCATAAGAGCCATACACGCCGTATGCGGTCTTGTCGACGCCCTTGGTCGGCAGCATGGTCACGACCACGCCGAGCGCCTTCGCTCCGACGTTCTCGATGCTGTTGACGGCATCCGTCAGGCGGGGCGTGTGTGTCTTGCCCGCGGCGGCGACCATGATCGCGCCGTCCGCCTGACGGGAGAGCACTGTAGCGTCCGTCACCAGGCCCACGGGAGGCGCGTCGATGATGATGATGTCGAACGCCTGCTTCAGTTCTGCGATCAGGTTCGTCATCGCCGCCGAGCCGAGCAGTTCGGCCGGGTTGGGCGGAATCATGCCTGACGGGAGCACGAAGAGCGCACCCCGGCCCCAGCGCTGCATGGCATCGCTCGCCGCGACGCGGCCGATCAGCACTTCAGTGAGCCCGATTCCGCCCTCGATCGCGAAGTACTCGGCCACTCGTGGCAGGCGCAGGTCGGCGTCGAGGAGGGCGACGCGCGAACCTGTCTCGGCGAACGCGATAGCGAGGTTGGCAGCGGTCGTGGACTTGCCTTCACCAGGCCCGGCGCTCGTGATCACGAATGCTGCCGGGTCGCCGCCGACCGCGAGGAATGTCACGTTCGTGCGAAGCGCCCGGAACGCCTCGCTGCGCCGGTCGCGCGGATCTGCCGCGATGGCCAGAGGGTGCTCCCGTGCATGCGGGTCGAGTGCGATACCACCGAGAATCGGAATCGCGACGGCGCGCTCGACGTCGTCGATCGAGCGGATGCGGTTGTCCAGCACAGCGCGCAGAGCGGCGGCGCCGATCCCCGCGGCCAGTCCGAGCAGCGCGCCGAGAGTCACGATCAGCGGAATGTTCGGCGCCGCGGGCGCGACGGGCACCTGTGCGGCCTCGAGCGTGTCGATGCGCACGATGCTCGGCCGGGTGTCGATCGGTCGCTCGAGCTGCTCGGCGACGACGGTGGTGAAGCTGTCTCCGACCGCGTTGGCGATGCGAGCGGCCTGGCCTGGATTCGCGTCAGTGACCGTCACAGTGATGGCCGTGCTCGACGTCGCGGCCGTGGCGCTGATCGCTGATGCGAGCGCGTCGACGCTGGTGTCGAGCGCGAGATCGTCGATCACCGGCCGCAACACGAGCGAGCTCGAGATGATCGCGACGTAGCTGGTGGCCGCCTGTTGAGCGTAAGTGCGGGCCAGATTCAGCTCTACCGGCGTCGCGGTGCTGGTCTGCGCAGAGATGAAGAGCTCGGTCGAGGCGGAGTACCGAGTCGGCGTCGTGATGGCCGTGACCGCACCGATCGAGAGGCCGATCACGAGGAGCGAGAGAATGAGGACGAGATTCCTTCGCAAAATGCGCAGGTAATCCTGGATGGTCATCGCTCTCCCGATGGTCGAATGCTGGTCGGCGACGGCCGAGTATCCTAAATGACACTAGTACCCCGCCGCGCGACTCGTGGCCCGCACGCACGGAGAGCTGAGAATGACGCCGGATCCATCGAAGCTGGACACCCTCGTCGGTCCGCGACGACGATCAGAGTCGGTCGTGGATGAGGGGCGCGATGTCGTTCGACTGAGGGCGCTCGTGAACTCGGCTGCAGTGAACAGTTCGCCCACACTGACATCGCCACGATTCGTCAAGAACACGAAGGCACGCAAGTCTCGCGGCTACCGCCGCATCGACTGGCTGAACGTCGGCGCGGCTGCGATCGCGATCGTGGTCGCCGTCGGAGCGGCCACGTTCACCGGTGTGCAGATGGCGAGTGCGAGCCCGACGGCTGGTGCAGTGCAGATCCTCACGAGCGATGAGGCCGCGTTGGCTGGCGCAGAACAGGGCGTCGTGGCGTCCATCGAGCGCCTGGACGAGACGATCCAGAAGGGCATCGCGGATGCCGCGGCGCTACGGAAGACGCTCGTGTCGCTTCGGGAGACGGATGAGCAGCCGGCCACCGCCGACCGCGACTCGCTCAACGCGGCGGTCGCTGCGGTCGATGCGTATGAGAAGGCGCTCAGTGAGATCACCCTCCCTCTGGCGCCAGAACCATATGTACGTGGAGATGTGGATAAGAATTCACTTCAGAGCGTCGGTGACGCTATCGATCGAGTTCAGGAGTCGTCAGAATCCGTGGACGCCGTCGCCGAAGACGTTCGTGTGGTGCAGACCGACGTCGACGGTCTAGCAACCAACTTCACGGCCGCACTTGCCAAGTTCGCCTCGTCGTTCGCCGCGCACGCGCAGACCGAGATAGAGAATTACCCAGTCGCTGAACAGGGGTTCCGTGACGCGGTGACGGCCGCCGCAGTGGCAGTCGGTAGTGCACAGCTGACTTCTCCCGCCGGTCAGAGCTCGCTCGCCACGTATCGCGACGCCGTGATCGCGTTGCACGATGATGATTACCGTGCTCGCGTCGAAGAAGAGGCGGCGCGCGACAATCAGCAGAACAACAACTGGACTCCGCCTGCGACGGAAGAGCCGACGGATCCCGGTAGCACGGAGCCCCCTGTCGAGCAGCCTCCGGGCGAAGACCCGCCAGCCGACGACGAGCCGTTTCTCTAAGCCCCGCCGTTCGCTGAGCCTCTCGAAGCGTACCGACCCGGTCGCTGAGCCTGTCGAAGCGCCTGACGCGGTACATGGGAGTCGTGCTTGACTGTTGTACCTTGTCCACAATCGTCCGGGCCGTGTGTCAACATTGATTGTGCGCCGGGCTTTCAATGCTGACGCATAGAAGTATCTGTTACTGCTGGGGGGAATCGGGTGGAACCGAGCGCGAGCACGGGATCAATACCAATAGTGTCGATCGCGCAGCGGCGCCGGCGTTTCGCCGCCGCCGTAGTGGACAGCCTGGCATGGGTGGTCGGCGTCTTCGCCGCAGTCGCACTCCGTTTCGAATACCAGCCCACGCTTGCGGGCTGGACCGCGACGCTTGTTCTGGCTGTGGTCGCTGCCGGGGTTCAGGTTATCGTCGGCTACTTCTTCGGCTTCTACCGCGGCCGGTATACGTACGGATCATTCGAAGAAGTGCGGATGTTGGGGCTCGCTGTGCTGTTGCAAGCGGCCGTGCTATCGGTGCTGACGATGGCGTTCGGTTCGTTCGTCGGCGTGCCGCGCGGCACAGTGATTCTGGCGTTTCCGTTCGTGCTGCTCATGATGTTCGGTGTGCGTTATCTGGCGCGCCTCATGCTTGAGCGCACGCGGAAGCCCGGCGAACAGGCGAAGCCGGCACTCATCGTCGGTGCCGGCTATCTCGGCAGCACGCTCGTGCATAACCTGATCACGGACCCGACGTCGCCATTCCGCCCCGTGGGCATTCTCGATGATGACCCAGCGAAGAAGAATCTGCGCTTGCGAGGCGTCCCGGTGATCGGACGCACGAAGAAGATCGCCGAAGCCGCCGAGAAAACGGGAGCCAAGGCTCTGATCATCGCGATCGGACAGGCCGACAGCACGTTGCTTCGTCGCCTCACAGACGAGGCAGCGAAGGCCGGTCTCACCGTCTCGGTGACGCCGACTCTGTCGAGTCTGCTCAGCGGCGAGCAATCGGCTGCAGACCTGCGTGACATCAGCATTGAAGATCTGATTGGGCGGCATCCTGTTGACACGAATGTCGAGCTGATCGCTGGATACGTCACCGGGCGTCGAGTTCTCGTGACCGGTGCAGGCGGTTCGATCGGCTCGGAGTTGTGTCGTCAGTTGGCGAAGTATGGGCCGAGTGAATTGATCATGCTCGACCGCGACGAGACCGGGCTGCAGATCGCGCAATTGGGCACCACAGGGCACGGCTTGCTCGACTCAAGAGAAGTCGTACTTGCGGACATCCGCGAAAGCGCGACGCTCGGCCAGATCTTCGCTGATCGGCAGCCTGAAGTTGTTTTCCACGCAGCAGCGTTGAAGCATCTTCCCATGTTGGAGCAGTACCCCGACGAGGCCTGGAAGACGAACGTACTCGGCACCCTCAATGTGCTTCAAGCAGCGCGCAAGGTCGGAGTCGACACATTCGTGAACATCTCGACCGATAAAGCAGCCAATCCGACAAGCGTTCTCGGGCATTCGAAGCGCGTTGCAGAGAAGCTGACGGCCTGGGCTGCTGAGGAGACCGGTATGCGCTACCTGTCGGTTCGATTCGGGAATGTCATCGGCAGCCGGGGGTCCATGCTTCCCACCTTTCGATCGCTGATCGAATCCGGCGGGCCACTCACGGTCACCCACCCGGACGTCACCCGGTACTTCATGACGATCCCTGAGGCGTGCCAGCTCGTGATCCAGGCCGGTGGAATCGGCCGGCCCGGTGAAGTTCTCATCCTCGATATGGGAGAGCCCGTCTCGATCCTCGAGGTTGCAAAGCGCATGATCGCGATGTCGGGCAAGAGTATCGAGATCGTCTTCACGGGCCTTCGCCACGGCGAGAAACTGCACGAGGTCCTAGTCGGCAGCCGCGAGGATCTAGAGCGACCGTTCCACCCCAAGGTCTCTCACACACGTGCTGACGCCATTTCGCCCGAGCGATTGGACAAGGCCGGCTGGGAGGCACGAATGCAAGCAGTGCCGCGCAACAACGACACCGTCGTTCTAGATAGGTCATCGATTGACCCCATGACCACAGCGAGGCAACAGTCCTCGTGAACGCAATGACGTGGGGTGTGGTCGCGATCGCGGGCGTCCTCGGCCTGGCGACGCCTTTGTTGGTGCGACCGCTCTTAAGGCGCTACGGCGTCGCGGATGACCCAAACGAACGTTCTTCTCATCGTGAGCGCACGCTCAGGGGTGGGGGCGTGGCCCCCTTGCTGGCGATCGGTGTTGGTTACCTGTTGGTTCTTGCGCTCGGTAACACCGCGGCAGTGGGCACGGTGTTGCTTCTTGCGGGCGCCGCGGTCGCGGCTGGTCTCCTCGGACTCGCAGAAGATGTGCGCGGCCTTCCGGTCATGGTACGTGCTTCGCTGCAGCTCGTAATTGGAATCGGTGCGGCTGCAGGGCTCTGCATTGCATTCGGACAGCAATGGTGGGCCGCAGCGCTCGGGGCGCTCCTGATCGCTGCCTATATCAACATTGCCAACTTCATGGACGGACTCAATGGGATCTCCGGGCTGCATGGCCTCCTAAGCGGGATGGTTTACGGAGCGCTCGGGGCGTTTTCAGGATCTGCTTGGCTCACCGCCACGGGTATCGTGGTCGCGGTCGCGTTCGCGTCGTTCCTTCCTTGGAACCTCACGCGCCCCGGACTTTTTCTCGGTGACGTCGGTAGTTATGTTCTCGGAGCATCGCTGGCCTCGCTCGCGGTCGCATCCGCGATGTCTGGAATTTCGTTGGTGACAGCCTTGGCTCCTCTTGCGATATACCTCGCGGACACGCTTGTGACCTTGGCTCGTCGTGCTGCGCGTGGGGAGCCAGTGCTGCGGCCGCATCGCACGCACGCTTATCAGCGCCTGACTGACACCGGACTCAGTCACGTCCAAGCCTCGCTGACCGTCTCCGTTTTTAGCCTCGGGGCAGCGATTGTCGGTGTCTTGATTCCGCTGGCCGGCCTCAACCAGTGGGCAGGGGCCGCGGTCATTGTAGCAATCGCAGTGGTCTACCTGTTACTGCCTCGACTGCGAGGGAGTCGGCTGCCGCGGAAGCCTCAAACCGCGTTAGTCGACATTGATCGCCCGGCGGCGATAGCTCCTCGGGTGGACTTCTATCCCAAACGGTGGATTGTTCTCGGCGCGTCGGGTTTTGTGGGGAGCGCGGTTGCAGATCATCTGGTGGCGGCGGGCCATGACGTCGTGCGCTTGACGGCCCCCCGTCTGGCACTGATGCCAGAGACGGCGGCGAATCCGATCTCGGTCGAAAGGGCGCTCAACTCTGACGACTTCGACGCGCTTGTCCGAGCGTTCGAAGGCAGTGACGTTGTGATCAACGCGGCAGGCCGCGCAACTCCTGACTCGCCCGCCGATGCCGATCTTTACGGAGCGAATGCCCTACTCCCGGCGTTCGTTGCCCGAGCCGCATCGAGTGCGGGAGTCGCGCGAGCGATACATCTCAGCTCGGCTGCGGTTCAGGGACGACGGTCGACGTTGGACGAGTCACTTGATACTTCGCCGTTCTCGCCATACTCCCACTCAAAGGCGCTCGGCGAGCGACTGTTCTTGTCCTTTGGTTCGCCCGACGGTGAGACGGACCACGTCGTAATCCGTGCGACGAGTGTTCAGGGTCCGGGTAGAGCGACGACCGAGAGCTTCCGCCATATCGCTCGGTCATTCGTCGCGAGTGTTGCCGCGCCAGGAAACCAGCCCACTGTGGTGAGCAGCATCGACGGTCTCGTTGATTTCGTTACACGAGTGGGAGGGAGCTCCGGTCCGCTCGGCCCGATCATGCTTCAGCCCTGGGAAGGCCATTCCGCGTATGATGTCTTAAGCGCGGCAGGCGGCTCTCCTCGTATCTTGCCGCGCTGGATATGCACGATGGTGCTAGTCGTGGTACGCGGGCTGGGACGGGTGATTCCTGAAGTCGCGGGCGCCGGACGAAGACTCGAGCTCATGTGGCTTGGGCAAGACCAACGGTCCGAATACACCCTGGAGTTCCCCGCTATGCCGAACCACGTTCTCGTCGGCATCCTCTCGAATCGCGAGGACGCGTCGTGAAGGTCGGCATTCTGAGTCAGTGGTACGACCCCGAACCCGGTCCTGCTGCACTCCCGGCTGTCTACGCCCGCGAAATGGTCCGCCAGGGTCATACCGTTACCGCATTGACTGGGTTTCCTAACTATCCAGATGGGGTTGTCCACGAAGGGTATGCGATCCGCCGCCACATGGTCGAGCGACGGGATGGTGTCGACGTGCACCGCGTCGCGATGTACCCCGAGCACAGCCGCTCCGCTGTCGGACGCGTACTGAATTACGCGTCGTTCGCGGGTTCTGCGACGATATCGGGTCGAACCGCGCTCCGAGGCGTCGACGCAATATGGGTGTACAACTCGCCCGTGACAGTGACGCTTCCGCTGATGGTGCACAGCCGTCGCGGCCGCGTTCCATATTTCTTGCACGTGCAAGATCTGTGGCCCGATTCCTTGATCGCGAGCGGAATGTTGCGAAACGGTCTGGCCGGCGATCGCGTAGCGGCGATGATTCGACGTGTGGTGCGAGTCTCCGAGCAGAAGTCGACTGTCATCGGAGTCATTTCACCCGGGGTAAAGGATCTCATTCTCGAACGGCACCCCGACGTTAACCCTGCAAAGGTCGTGTATGCGCCAAATCCCACGAACGAAAGTCTGTTCAGACCTGTAGACGAAATTCGCAGGAGTCTGGCTATTTCAGCCGCACAGGGCCTAGTAGAAGTCATGTACGCTGGCGCTGTGGGCGATGTGCAAGGACTCGACACGCTTCTTGACGCAGCGAAACGCATTAAAGACTACTCACACATCAAAGTCTCTATATATGGTGATGGAATCAGTAGAGCTCGACTTGAGCAACGGGTCGCGGAAGAGGGAATCTCAAACGTCACGTTCCACGGTCGCGTCTCGCAACACGAAATCCCACAACTGATTGCGCGAGCTCAAATACAACTAGTCAGCTTGGCGTCCGCGCCGTTCTTGGAATTCACAACGCCTAGCAAGATTCCAAGTTTACTTGCTAGCGGTGTGCCGATTATCGGGCAGCTCGCCGGCGATGGCGCACGTATGTTGAACGAAGCCGGGGCAGGTGTTGTCGTGACGCCGGGGAATGCCGACGAACTGGCAGACGCGATCATTAGAATGGTCGCGGCCGGCCCCGACCATTGGGCTCGTTTGGGCGGCCAAGCGCGAAGATACTATGAAACTCGCCTGTCGGCAGAGTCTACAACCAAAATAATTCTTGAGTCTTTGACAGAATCGATATCCGCGACATGAGAACGAGGTTTCAGTGATGACTAACACTTACAGCGGCGCGCGAGTGCTGGTCACGGGCGGGACTGGCTCATTTGGGCACACCGTCGCGGCGAAGCTACTCGAGCGGGACGTATCTGAGGTTCGAGTTCTTAGCCGAGACGAGGCAAAACAGGATCTCATGCGGCACGAGATTAAGGACTCCCGTGTTCGCTATTATGTCGGCGACGTGCGGGACTACGACAGCGTTGAGCGTGCCACGCGGGACGTTGACTTCGTGTTCCACGCGGCTGCACTGAAACAGGTACCATCCTGCGAATTTTTTCCGATGGAGGCCGTACGCACAAATGTCAACGGCAGCGAAAATGTGATTCGAGCAGCAGATCGAAACAGTGTTCGGTCCGTAGTCTGTCTGAGTACGGACAAAGCCGTGTATCCGGTAAATGCGATGGGCATGTCGAAGGCAATGATGGAGAAGGTTGCACAGTCGTATGGGCTGAACAACCCACATGCAACGACGACCGTTTCTCTCGTTCGATACGGCAACGTGATGTATTCTCGAGGCTCGGTGATACCGCTGTTCATTCGACAGATAAAGTCTGGTAAGAATCTTACCGTCACAAATCCAGACATGACCCGGTTCATGATGTCGCTCGCGAACTCCGTAGATCTTGTTGAGTTCGCTTTCCAGAATGCTACTCAAGGCGATCTATTCATCCGCAAGGCGCAATCGTGCACGATTCATGATCTCGCACAAGCGACCATTAATCTATTCCGTTCGCGCGCGAGCATCGAGGTTATCGGCACTCGACACGCCGAAAAAGTGTCCGAGGCGCTGGCTACACGAGAGGAGCTCGCTCGCGCCGAAGATATGGGCGACTACTTTCGAGTCGTGGCGGACAAACGAGACCTGAACTACAGCGTCTACGTCGAACAAGGTGACGTCGAGCAGACCCAGTATGAAGACTACGACTCGCACACTGTGGAGCGGATGGGCGTTGACGAGGTAGAGGACTTGTTGCTCACGCTCCCGGAGGTTCGCGCAGAACTCTCCGCGGCGGGAATTCCCTTCGAAGCGAGATCCTCATGACACGCGTCGTGCTCACCGGTGCTGACGGATTCCTCGGCTGGCACACGCGCGTCGCGCTGCGAGCTCAGAGTGCACATGCGGGAGGTATCAGAGTCGGAGCTGCGTTCGACCTTGGATCGGCGACGAGGTCGATTGACGGATCAACACGGGCGATACACATCGCTGGCGTCAATCGAGCAGACGACCGCGACGTTCACGATGGCAATATCTTGTTTGCTCGACAGTTCGCGCAAGCCCTGCGCGCTGCCGAAACGCCTCCTCCTGTCGTAGTGTTTGCCAACAGCACTCAGGCTGGGAACGGCTCTGTCTACGGTGAATCAAAGCGGCGGGCAGGTGAGATCGTTGCTGAAGCAGCTTCAGCGGTCGGCGTCGAGTATGTCGATGTGGAATTACCGAACCTCTTTGGTGAGCATGGTCGGCCATTTTATAATGCGGTTACTTCTACGTTTTGCCATTTGCTCGCAAAACGAGAACAACCGAAAGTTGATAACGACAAGACCTTGACCTTGCTTCACGCGCAGAACGCTGCAGATCTGCTCCTTGGCGAGACTCCAGCATCCGCGGCGGTTACTGAATCAGTTTCGGGTCTATTGAATCGGCTCAGTAACATCGCAAAGACGTACGAGCGCGGCGAAATTCCTGACGTCTCGAGCCAGTTCGAGCGCGATCTTTTTAATACGTATAGGTCCTACGTGTTCGATCGAACCACGCCGATCCAATTGACGCGTCATGCAGACTCCCGTGGTTCATTCTTCGAAATCATCCGCTCGCACGGAGGCCCCGGCCAATCGTCGTTTTCGACGACTGCGTCAGGGATTAGCCGAGGAGATCACTTCCACCGGCGCAAGATTGAGCGATTCACAGTGCTCTCCGGAACAGCCACGATCTCGCTACGAAAGCTCTTCACTGACCGTGTACATGACTTCGTAGTGACGGGAGACCAGCCGGCCGCCGTTGACATGCCGACTGGGTGGTCTCACAAGATCAAGAACACTGGCACCGAGACGCTTTACACGTCTTTCTGGACAGATGACCTGTTTGACCCGAACAATCCTGACACCATCTCAGAGGTAGTGTGACATGACCAAGCTCAAAGTTGTAACCGTAGTAGGAACGCGCCCCGAGATTATTCGGCTCTCGGCAACTATCAAGCTCCTCGATGACTACACGGAGCACATTCTGGTTCACACGGGTCAGAACTATGACTACGAGCTTAACGAGGTGTTCTTCGAGGACTTGGGACTCCGCCGCCCCGACTATTTTCTGGAGGCGGACACAACGTCGCTGGGGAGTGCCCTCGGTTCAATTCTCGCTAAGACAGAGTCAGTGTTGATAGAGGAGAAACCCGATGCATTCGTCGTACTGGGCGACACAAACAGCTGTATCTCGGCGGTCATCGCAAAGCGGTACAAGGTGCCGGTATTCCATATGGAAGCTGGTAATCGTTCTTTCGACGAGAATGTGCCTGAAGAAACCAACCGCCGCTTGGTCGATCATGTCTCCGACTACAACCTTGTTTACACGGAGCATGCTCGCCGAAACCTGCTGAATGAGGGGATCCATCCTTCCCGCATACTCCTGACAGGGTCACCCATGCGCGAAGTTCTTGCGGAGAACCGTCCAATGATCGAGCAGAGTGATGTGCTCGCGCGTCAAGGTCTGCGACCCAAGGGGTACTTCCTCGTTAGTGTTCATCGCGAGGAGAACGTTGACAATGAGCTCAGGCTTCGTTCAGTTCTTGAAAGTCTGCGCGCACTTCATCGCGAGTATGAGCTTCCTGTACTCGTGTCGACGCATCCCCGCACCCGCAAGCGCATTGAAGCGCTCAAGGATGGGAACTCCAATGAGGGAATCATCTTCCACGCGCCATTCGGATTTCATGACTACATCCGCTTGCAGCAAGACGCAAAATTGGTCCTATCCGACAGCGGCACAATCAGTGAAGAATCGAGCATCCTGCAGTTCCCAGCGCTTACGTTGCGCGACTTCATCGAACGCCCAGAGGCGGTCGACACTGGCTCGATTACCACTAGTGGAGTCGAGCCGGAAGACATCATGAGTGTCGTAGAGTTTGTACTCGCTAGCCCGGCCCCCGCAATTGCTCCCGCAGACTACCAGATCACTGACACATCTCGCCGTGTTCTCAGTTTCATCATCGGCACAGCGCACTCGCATCGTCGCAGGCTCGGATTGCGATGACGTTCCCAGCCGTTGGCGCGGGGAACCAGAATCCCGGGTTTCTTGACGAGCGTAGAGAGCACGCGTACTTGCCGCTGACCATCGCGCTTGCCTACGTCTGCGGAACCTACTTACTATTTCTCACGAGCCCTCTGGCAGAGACTGCTCCAAGCGTCGGACTTACGACGCTTTTCATAGGTGGAGTCGCACTCGCATTTGCGGTCGGCTACATAGTGGGTGTAAAGGTGCCGGATTCTCGCGCCTACTCTGAAGTAGGTGTAGGTGTAGGTGTAGGTGTAGGTGTAGGTGTAGGTGTAGGTGTAGGTGTAGGTGTAGGTGTAGGTGCGAGGCGAGCGACCAAAGGTATACGGGTTCTGATCCTTGCTTCCGCTCTTTGGTTTATCCTTTTCGGCGTCGCCTCACTGTACGAGTACGGTGCAACGGGACTCGGCGACATTCTTCAATCAATACAGAATCCCTCGCAGGGCTACTTCGACAAGTTTGCAGTTGTCGAAGAGCAACAGGCGACAGGCCGAGTCAACGTATTCCTCCAAGTTGCCGTTCTTACGGGAGGTCTTTACTTTGCACTCGTGCCGCTGTTGGTGGTTTACTGGAAGAATGTCGGCCGGGCATTTCGAATATTGGGTGTCGCCAGTATTGGCGTTTACTTGGCGTATTTCTTGTTTATTGGAACGCAAAAAGGTGTCGGTGACCTGCTCGCCTTCGTGATAGCTTCTGCGCTCGTGGTTGTAGGTACTAAAACGCGTGCGCGCGGGAACGGGCGGTTTACGAACCGCCGAGCAGTTCGTGGTCTCGTCGCGTTCGTGATTCTTCTGGCGCTATTGTTCTTCGTGTTCCTTGCCAATATTCAAGGCGATCGAATATACGGAAAGAGCGTTGCCGCACAGTATCAGACCAGCGCGGTCATTTCCGAGCTTTTCGGTGAGAAGTTCGCTCTCGGAGTTGCTATCACGATCTACTATCCAACCCATGGCTACGAGGGGTTGGCCCAGCAGCTTGAGCTCCCGTTTGTCTTCTCGGGCGGCGCGAGTGTGCCCGCGCTAGCCGACTACAAAGTGCAGTACCTTGGCGGTACGGATCCGATGACTCTGTCGTATCCCGTGCGCAACGAGGCGATCACGGGTCGTCCTGCCGGGCAGGTGTGGTCAACCGTGTTCCCGTGGTTGGCGTCCGACTTAACATTCATGGGTGTTATTGCTTTCGCGGGTGTGTTTGGGGGAATTTTCGCTCGAACGTGGCTTGTGGCGCGACGGACGCTGGACCCGCTCGCGATCATCATGTTTTCGGTTCTACTCTTGGCGGTCATGTATATTCCAGCCAATAATCAGGTGATGTTGTCGAGATACACCGCACTCGGATTCCTTCAACTTTGTCTAGTCTATGTCTTGCGCGGAGTTCACCGAGCACTGGGGAAGAAGTGAATAAGAGTCCAGTAGTGGTGCAGCATTCTTTCGGTGCTCTGGGATCGGGAGGTCCAGTCGGTGCGCTCGCGCGCGTCCTCGCGTCGGATTTGAACCATCGGTTCATTTTCGAGACTGTGTCCCAGGAAGCGCCCGCAGGGGGCATTAACTTGAGACTAATTCAACGGATGCGGAGGGAGATTCGTGCAGCGAGACCAGATATTGTCCACGTGCGGGGGCTCGGCAACGAAGGTTTCCACGGGGTTGTAGCCGCCAAGCTTGCTGGAGTTTCGAGGGTTCTTGTTTCGATTCACGGTTCGCAGCGCGATCTCGTGTTCCCAAATCGCCTGAGTCTCCGGCGCGCCTTTGTAGGATGGGTGCTCGAACCGTTGACTCTCCTGCTTTCGAGTGCCGTATTCGTTGTCTGTGAAGAAGGCTTGCGTCGGCCGATCTTGCGCCGCCGAAAGAACAAGTTGCTCGGCGTCGTTCCGAACGGGGTCGAACTTCGGACTCGTGACGACGATGCGCGCGGTAGGTTGCGGAACGAGCTGCGAATCGGCCCAGACGAGGTCGTCGTCGTAATAGTCGCTCGAGTGGTGCGTGACAAGGGACATTTCGATCTAATTGAGGCACTGGCCACCGTGGAGAGGAGTCTTCATAACCCGACCCATGTGCTCATTGTTGGTGAGGGCGACGATTTAGCTGCAGTGATTGACGCAGGGCGAGCCCTCACAAACACTGTCCTACACGCTGTGGGTCGCCGGAGCGACGTGCCGAATCTCTTGGATGCTTCGGATATCTTCGTTCTTCCGAGTTATCACGAAGGAATGTCAAATGCACTCCTAGAGGCGATGGCTGCTGGTCTTCCGGTCATCGCGACATCTGTGGGTGGTTCGACGGAGGTCGTGCAACACGGTGGTGGAATGCTTGTTAGCCCTGGTCATCCACAGGAGCTTGCTGATGCATTGTCATCGCTCCTGGTTTCGCCGACCGTCAGGGAGCGCTTAGGCGAAGATGCACGTCGCACGGTGATCGACCATTACACCATCAAGCACATGACAGATCGACTCGGGAGTTTCTACGACCAGATGTTGGCTATGCGATGATGTCGCAGGTAGTACTGTTAGGGTTTACTCTGCCGGATGATGATATCGCGGAAGTGACACGACGCTCACAGGTTTTGCCGACTCAGACACATAATTTTGCGTGGAGTCTTGTCGCCGCACTTAGGCACGGTGGGGCTGATGTGCGGCTTCTTTCATCATTGCCTGTGCCTGATTTTCCAGCCTATGATGCGGTTCTTGTTCATTCACATCGATTCCGCGTCGGCGACGTGTCTGGCTTGTCCATGGGATTCGTGAACGTGCTACTTCTGAAGCACCTCACTCGTTCCGTCCAACTTTTAGCCCTGGGCCGCAAGTTCGTGGCCGAGGCTTTACCTGATGCCTTGATCGTGCATGGAGTGCACGGTCCATATTTGTTGTGGGCATTGACTCGACGCCGCCGAGGCACCCGGGCCATCGCAGTGCTCACCGATCCTCCGGGCGTGATTTTGCCGTCCGACGGGCTAGTGCGCCGGGTGCTCAAGCGCGCGGATCGCGCGATTGTGCGTGCAATGCTCAAGAAGTTTGACGGGGTTATCGCGCTATCCGAGGATCTTGCGCGGTACTACGCGCCTGGGGTCCCGACGTTTGTAACGCCTGGATTCGCTCCGACGATTGAGCGTGCCAGCATCGATGCGAATCCGGTACCAACGATCGCATATGCCGGGGGCTTGTCCGAAGACTATGGCGTGAAGCGGCTGGTTGAAGCTGTCCTTTCGATCACGGACGTGGACGTCCGACTCGAACTCTACGGGCGAGGTGAGCTGCAGCACTGGATCGAGAGCCTCGCCCAAACTGATCCGCGCATCCACTTTGGAGGGGCCCTGCCGCTTGATGATGTCCGCAAGCTTCTCGGTCGGGCGGACTTGTTGGTCAATCCGCGACGCCTCGACAATGAGCAAATTACATTGTCGTTCCCATCGAAGTTGCTTGAGTATGTCGCCCTGGCCGTACCGACGATTACCACCCCTATCCCGGGAATACCGTCAAGTCTGGCGCAAGCATTGGTGGTCACGGAGGACGATAGTGCAGATTCGATTCGCACCTCGATCTTGAAAGTCATTGGCTGGGGACATGAGCGACGTGTGCAATTTGGAACTTCTGCTCGTGCGCTTGCCGCAGGTCAACTGAGCCCCTTGGCGCAAGGGCCAGCGATCATGAGATTTGTGGCGGGAGTCCTTGACACAGCGCAGCCCCGAACTTAGCGTGTGCCTGCACTATCCGCAGTGATGCCGACAGAGTTTCGAACGTGGACACTGAATCGCCGCTCGTAGAGTGGAGGGGCGGGTGCTCCCTGTGCCGGCTCATGGTGGAGTTGAGGTCACGGTCGTACTCGTTCTCCTCGATGGAGTGAGGTATGTGATCGATGAGTACGGTCGGCTCGCGCTGGGTCGTGGACCAGGAGAAGGTGGTCGCCAGCTCTGCGCGACAGGCCGTCGATCTCCACGCACTCGGTCGTGCGGAGACTGCGAATGAAACGATCGCGCCGAGTTCCGTGAGTCGCTCGGTGGCGCATAGCCGTGCATCGTGATCCCGCATCGGAGTGCTGAATGACTCCGATGAGTTCCTTACCAGCCGGTCGACGACGCGTGAACACTGACCCCCGAAGCGTCGGGGTACATATGACAGGTCCTTGCGACTTCTCCACCACAACTCGAGTTGCGTTCCCGACGGTTCGTTGTGCGAAGAAGCGGCCGGGGCCTCACCCGCATTCGGCCAAGCGCGTGTCGACGGCGCAAGCGCGAGCGGTTCATGCGGCTGAGTGATCAGTGTGGAGTATTGCGGGGTCCGGCCGAGAAGAAGGCGCCGCGTCGCGCCCGACTGGCATGATTGGTTCGCGAGGCTGAGACCTGGACCGATGGCGCTGTCGTCGGGTTTGTCCCGGCACTGGGCCGGAGAGAGGTTCCTCAGATCAGCCCGCGGCGCCTCTCTCCGCACAAGGTCAAGCCCCAGGACGTGGTGTAGCCGTTGGTGATCCTTCGGGTGTTGGTTAGGCGGTGAGCTCGAACACGGGATCGCTCACCTCCTCGGTTCCGGTGTCGGGGATGAGGGTGAGACGGGACTTGGCGAGGATATCGAGGCCGAGGTAGCGGCGACCCTCGGCCCACTCGTCAGTCTGCTCGGCGAGGACCGCGCCGACGAGGCGGATGATCGCGTCCCTGTTCGGGAAGATGCCGACGCTGTCGGTGCGGCGGCGGATCTCGCGGTTGAGTCTCTCGTTGGGGTTGTTGGACCAGATCTGCTGCCAGAGGCCCTCGGGGAACCCTGTGAAGGCGAGGATGTCCGCTCTCGCCGTGTCGAGGTGCTCGTGCGCGTCGGGGAGCTTGCCGTCAACGTAGTCCAGGAGCCGGTCGAACTGGGCGTTCACCGCGGCAGCGTCGGGCTGGTCGTAGACGGAGTGCAGCATCGCTTTGACCGCCGGCCACATGGCCTTCGGCGTCACGGACATCAGGTTCGCCGCGTAGTGGGTGCGGCATCGCTGCCAGACCGCGCCAGGCTGGTTCGCCGCGATCGCTTCGACGAGGCCGTGATGAGCGTCGGAGGTGACCAGACGAACTCCGGAGAGCCCGCGGGCGACGAGGTCGGCGAAGAACGAGCTCCAGGCCGCTCCCGTCTCGCTGGTCGCGACCCGCAGGCCGAGGACTTCACGGCGGCCGTCGGCGTTGACGCCGGTCGCGACGAGCACCACGGCGTTGATCACGCGCCCGCCTTCACGGACCTTCATCGTCAGCGCGTCCGCGGCAACGAACGTGAACGGGCCCGCGTCACCCAAGGGCCGGTGGCGGAACTGCTCGACGTGCTCGTCGAGCTCGGCGGCCATCCGCGAGACCTGCGATTTCGAGAGGGAATGGATCCCGAGGGTCTTCACGAGTTTGTCCATCCGCCTCGTCGAGACTCCGGCGAGGTAGCAGTCGGCGACGACGGTGATCAGCGCGGTCTCGGCGCGTTTGCGGCGCTCGAGCAGCCACTCCGGGAAGTACGTGCCCGCTCGGAGCTTCGGGATCGCGACATCGATCGTCCCAACACGGGTATCGAGGTCGCGGTGCCGGTAGCCGTTGCGTTGCGCGACACGGTCCGGGCTCGGCGTGCCCCATTCCGCGCCGGCGACGGCGTCCGCATCAGCGGACAACAGCGCGTTGATCGTGGTTTGCAGCAGGTTGCGCATCAGATCTGGCGACGCGTCGGTCAAAGCTTCAGCGAGCACGCTCGCAGGGTCGACAATATGAAGTGCGGTCATCGTGATGATGCCTTTCGAGTGGAGGTTAGAGACTTCTCGAAGGATCACACGGTGACCGCGCTTACGTCGTAAGCGACGAGCCGGCCACCGTGGGCTACACCACCTTAAGGGGCACTACTCCGCACAATCGCGTGGGTAACGTCGACATGGTCACGTCCCGGGCGTGACCATGAGAGGTCGGGCACGGTAGGTCGCCATCGAGGATCTCTCGAGAGTGGCTCGACATCAAGCGCCGAGCATCGCCCAAATGAGGCATAGCGCCGGCGGGCGAGGCGCCCAGGCAGGCACTCGGGTACGTACATCTGACGCAGCAAGGGACCGCGATCGTACAGGCGACCGAGCGCTTCCTGGTACCGAACTTCGAATCGCCGGCTTCCTCCCGACGCATCGTCCGGCCTGAGGCACTATAAAGTGGCAGCTGTGACGAGCGCCCCCACTGCTGACCCACGATGGTTCCGAGCCGACATAACAGGTCTTCGCACGCTGGCGATTATCCCGGTAGTTGCATTCCATGCGGGAGCAACTTTCATTCCGGGCGGCTTCATCGGAGTGGACGTTTTTTATGTGATCTCCGGTTTTCTCATCACGACGCTCCTTACACGGGAAGTCGAGGAATACGGACGAATTCGGTTTGGGCGGTTCTGGTCGAAGCGAATACGCCGATTGGTTCCAGCCATGGCAGCTGCAATCCTTTTCACCCTTGTGCTCTCGATCTGGTTCGGATCGGTACTGAGTTGGGACAAGCTAGCTACGCAAGCCGTCGCGTCGGCTTTGTACGTCGTGAACTTCCTCTTCTGGCGAGAATCGACGGACTACTTCGGTTCGGCGTTAGAACAGAGCCCGTTCCTACATCTTTGGTCACTCAGCATTGAGGAGCAGTTTTACGTTCTCTGGCCTATCCTCATTATCGCGGTATACTTTACCGCCCGACGACGTGCCCGGTTCCGAATGGCACTAGCGACGACGTTCGTAGTGGTGATTGCGTTCTCTTTGGCGATCTCAGTCTGGATGTCGAATTCATACCCCACCGCTGCGTTCTACCTTCTCCCGGCGCGTGCTTGGGAGTTCGCGGCAGGCGGTCTGGTCGCGATTCTCCCGCTCGAACGGTTCATTCGACATCGTTGGTCATCGTCCACCATGGCACTAGGCGGTCTCGCCGTCCTTACGTTTGGATTCCTCACGATTTCGGAGACCGAGCCGTATCCGGGGACTGTTGCACTGATCCCAGTCGTCGGCACGCTGCTGATTTTGGCCGGAGGGGCGAACCCGAATGCGCCGAGCATTGCGCTTCCCCTACTGGGATCACCACCATTCCGATGGATTGGAGAAGTCTCGTACTCGTGGTACCTGTGGCATTGGCCGCTGATCATCTTCGCGATCGCGATTTTCCCAGGGCATTGGATCGCCCCCGTATGCGGTGCTGTCATATCACTCGCGGTAGCAGCGCTTAGCTACCGCTTCATTGAGGAACCTGTTCGTCGAGGCAGACTCCAATCGGCGCGAATCTGGCGAACGTACGTAATGGGTGCAACGGCGACAATCGCGGTTGGCGTGGTGGCGGTGTCACTCATCGGGGCTCAGGGCATGCTTACGCGGGATGACCCGTACCGGGCATATGCCGAAGCCGCTGCTGAGGTTCCCCCTCTAGACTGCGAGCTCGGCACCATCATGCAGACGGGCGGCGCGCACGCCTGCATCCTCGGCGATCAATCAAGTTCCGAGACAATCGCGGTCATCGGAGACTCCCACGCGGGACATTGGATCTGGGCCATGGACGACGCTGCTGAGGAAGCGGGTGTACGTCTAGTCTTCCGATGGCGCAGCGCTTGCCCGTCGATCGAAGTAACCGTCACCTCGACGACCGGAGTCAGGGATGAAGGCTGCCCCGGATACAGAGCCGAGACGCGACAGATTCTCATTGCCGAGCGGCCGTCCCTGGTGATCATCTCGAACTCGTTCGGTTACCGCGACACTTTCCTAAACGAAGACGGGGCTAGGCTCGATCCCGCCCAACAAGTTGACGCGTGGCAGTCTGCAATGGCAGACCAGGTGGCTCAGATCGACGCGCTTGGCGCTGAGGTTGCTGTCATGGACGATAACCCTGGAATGCCTTTCAACCCGACCAACTGCATTGCGACGCTCGGCCGGGACCCCTCGACATGTTCGGTCCCCTGGTCGACGGCATTCGGCCCGAACTCCTCCATAGCTAGCGCGACGTTCGCGGTCGTGAACGAAGACGACTACCTTGGCTTCAACGACGCGGTTTGCCCCGACCACATGTGCGTCGCGGTCTCGCAAGGTATTCCGTTGTACCGTGATCGTACGCACCTCTCCAGAGCGTGGACGCTCGAGCAGGTTCCGGAGTTGTCCGAGTACATCCAGCGACGTACAGCTCGGCAATGACGAGAGCGGGGCACCTGTTCCTACAGCGGACCCGCTGCATGAGTCCGTCGCCGCCTTGAAGGCAGTGACGCCCCCAAATTTTTGGAGGGACCGTCGTCGCAACTAGCGATGATGGGCTTCATCGATCGGATGAGAAGCGAGCGGCAGTCGTGTCGATCGTCCGCGCCATCGTGAACAGGGTGCGAAGGTTCCTGTGCGCACTCAGCCTGGTACAAACCGCGCATCGCCATGTGGATGGTCACCGGCGCCACGGCCCCGAACGGGTCGACGCGTCGCCAAACGACGCCGGAGAGATGTACGAGGCACGAAAAACAACCGTGCTGATCCGCCATACCTTAATCGACCCCTTGGGCGCGGTGCACGACCTGGGACGGTTCAGTAGAGAGCGCGACTCTAGCCGCGGTTGAGTCGAATTGTGATGAACTCGCACACCTCGCGAGTCGGTAGTCTAATGACCATGAGACTGGACCATACGCCGCCGAGGTTGTTACGGCTGCTGGCGGGCAGTGCAAACGCCTTGCTGGATAAACTGGGCCAGATTCGGAGAGCCACCCGGGGGTACGCGACGGCGAATCGATTCAAGCGCCATGGCAGCAACTTCGTCTTCGATCCCGACGGGTACTACTCCTACGGCTCGATAAGCGTGGGTGATCATGTAAACCTCGGAACGTCGCCAACCATTTTGGCGACGCGGGCGCAAGTGACGATTGGGAATCACGTACTTTTTGGCCCGCGAGTTACCATTCGAGGTGGCAACCACAGGTTCGATATTTTGGGTCGCTACATCGACGAGATAACGGATGATCTCAAACGACCGAGCGATGATCTAGGGGTCGTCATTGAAGACGATGTTTGGGTCGGTGGGAACGCAACCATTCTTCACGGTGTCACCATCGGTAGAGGCTCAGTAGTCGGTGCGAACGCCGTCGTCGTTAAGAGTGTTCCTCCATACAGCATTGTTGGAGGGAACCCCGCTCGCGTGATTCGAGCAAGATTCACGCCAGAACAGATCGTCGAGCATGAGGAACTGCTCGAGCGCAATCGGGAGCACGATATTAACTAGGCCTAATGGAGAGTCGGTCATCCCGCGCGATGTGAGCGGCCGTCTCATCGAAGGGGCTTATGTGTGTCCAGCTCAGGCGCAGTGACATTGATCTGCGGTGTGAGGACGAGTGCTAGCGCGTAACCGTGCAAGCGGCGTTGTATCAAAGGCTGAATCGGCGTCTGACGTGATCCCGCAGCCTCATTCTGCTCTTGAGCGCGCTGCTCGCTAGAGAAAGCGTTATAGGCCTCGTTTCATGGAGTCCTTCAACAAATTCGTTAGTACCCCAGACCAGGAGGCAGGTGAAAACGCCTTCGCGGCGCGAGTCGCAATCGCGCTGCGATCGAATGTTCCTTGCGAAGACCATGCCCGGTTTACTCCCTCTACGAGCGCTTCTATGGAATCGTCCACAAGGATGATCGCGTTCTCGTTATCAACCAACCACTTTCCCAAGTCACTGGTGGCGTTCGCGAGCGGGGGAGTACCCAGAATCAGACTTTCCACGATTTTGGTTGGGAAGCCGGCTTTGGTGTACCTACGGTCCGGTCGCTGCAGCACTGTGAAGTCCGCCCGCGCAACCTCTGTCATCGCATCGGTTCGAGCCATGGATCCGAGGAACGTCACTTCGGCTGGCAACGTTTCTGGCATTCTCCCGACTGCAGCTGACGCTTGAGCGCGATCGACGCCCACGATGCGGATGCGGATCGCGTTGCGCAACGAGCCGAGCGCGTCAGGGAGGGAAAGAAGGTTCTCTAGAGTGCGCCGGTCCTTTTTCCCTGGGTTCCCGACGTATGCAATGGTGAGTGAAGCCGACCCCCCGTCATTCCAGGGCATGGTCGCGTGGGGCTGAGACGCAACTGGCTCGAATAACGGTGGGACGGTTACAGTTGGTAAGCCAGCACGACGATAGTAATCGGCGAGAAATGAACTGATGGCAATGATGCCAGCCGCCTTTTTTGCATATCGCATCGCAATTTCATTCAGGATTGCATACGGACCCAGAACCCCGCCAGGGAGATGCCGGGGATCGTACCATTCCACGACGTCCAGAACCAACGGTATTTGCCGTCGTCGCGTCCACCGAAGCAGCCGCACAAGATAACTAAAGGTCGTCCCGTAGAGGATGACTACGTCAGGTTCCGGGTCCAGCCTGTTCAACCAGCGGATCGTTCTGTCGCCTGCAACGAGACCTCGCACTATTCGCCGTATGCGTGTATTGCCATTCGTCGCCGATTCGCGGATGTACTCAATGCGTGTTCCGCTTGCGAACGCAACGGCTTCTTCGTGGTTATCGGCTGCCGAACCGATAACTACTTCGCACCCAGCCAGTCCGAGTGCTTTCGCTAGTCCGAGCATACGCTGCGCGTTCGCTGCGGAGGACGGAACATCGACTGGGCCGACGTACGCTACTCGGAGCACCGGACGGTCATTCGACTTCGGAGTCATGCTCTTCGATACCTTCATCTTTTCTCTTCTGGACGAGGCTCAAGGTCCGTCGATATCCGACATATGCAAGCGGCGCAATCAACAATACGTAGCCGGTGACTCCGGCGAACGGTATCCCCGCAACCCCGAGGGCGGCGAACGCCAGGCTCTTTAGGGGAATGCTCACCAACAGATAAATTCCCCAACCGAGCGCTTGGAAATGGAGCACCCCCTTTGCGTTCTGTACCGAGAAGAGCGGTGAACACGCCGCGAGAGTGCACGACCAGATGGTCAATCCGAGGGCGAGTCCGAAGCCGACGGTCGCGTTATCTCCAAGCCACAGCTCAACGACCCAGTCCCGGCAGAGCACTAGAATCATGCCGCCCACTAACACCGCTCCAACTGACGCCAGGACGATCGTTCGCGTGGTCTTCCTTACCCACGCAACGTCGCCGCGGGCGAGTGCATCGCTGTTCGCGGGCCAGAGCGGTAACGCTACAAGCGTTACGGCGAGCGACAAGACGGAGAATAATCGCACGGCGATTGAGAAGTACGCCACAGTGGTCAGGTCTGCCAGATGCGCGACCAGAAGGTTGTCCACGTTGAGCGCGATGGAGGTGAGGATTGATAGACCAAGGAAGCCAACGCCCAGGCGAATGAGTCCCGCGGACTCCCTGAACCGGACGAAGCGCAACGCAGGGCGCAGCACCCGGTATCTCCCGATGAAGAAGACGAAGTTGTTGAGCAGGAGGACGACCAACGGCGCCATCGAAGCTGCAGCTACAACAGCTACAGGACTCCAGCCGAGCCACACTGCCGAGTACACGGCGACGACGGTCGCCAGCGCGCTGCCGATTTGCCAGATGCTGCTCAGCCACGCCTGCTGAACTGCGTACTGAATTCGCTGCACCAGGTTAAGCGGGAGCGATGCGGCGAAGCCTGAGATCGTCACAGCGACAACAAGTTCTGCGGCGCTCGGCCCATTGACTCCGGTTAGCGTGGGACCGAAGACAGCCTTCGAAGCTCCCGTCCAGATGGCAACTACCACGATCCCAACGATCAGTATCGCCATCCCAAGTAGCATCATGTACGACGTGCTCACGAGAACTCGGGCTCGGCGAGTGTTGTCTGCCGCCAGGGCTGCGGGCAACAGCGTCAGAATACCGTTGCCAAGCCCTAGATCGCCGAACGCGCTCAGCGCGGTGATCGAGAGAGCGACCATCCATAGTCCGAAGAGGTCAGGACCAAGCACATCGAGGGAAACCGGGATCGTGAGAAACGGTGCAGCGAGTGCTATGAGTCGCGCACCGACCGTTGCGCCCGCGCCGAACAGGAGCCTATGGCCGCGTGCCTCCGGGCTATACGTGGGAAGGGTTGGCGTCATCGTTGCCTCGCACGCTCAAGTTGGGAGATGCGGCAAGTGCGCCCTTCGCGCAAGGCAGGGGCAAGCCGAGGATCCTTGGGTCCGGGTGGTCGACTTGCTCGGAACGGTTGGCGCGCCGTGAGGCAGCATTGGTAACGGGATTGGACCGCGCGTCGTTCAACGCGGCCTTTGGAGCTTGCCAGAACGTGCGCCGTATGACGCGCACGTAGATTGCTCATGGTTGCGGTTCCGGCGATTTTTGCTGAAGGCATTACCCCTGGTTGCCGTTCACGTGTCGCGATGTCATCGCTCATGCGTAACTCATCGCGGAAAAGAGCGCCCAAACCAGGGGGAGCTTCACGAAGCCATGTACCAACTGTAGGCTTCGGCAAGCGCGTTCTCGAGACTCGGCCGAGCGACTGACGGAAGCAACGATCGCAGCAGATCAGGCGAGGCTTGAGAATGTGGAACGTCTCCCACTCGGCTGTCTGCGAACGTGCGCTTGATCTCGCCGCCGTGAATGACTTCTAAGCGTTCGAGAACATCCAGGAGGGTGAAGCGAGAACCGAAAGCCAAGTTCACGGGTGTGTCATTACTGAGCCGGCCAACGCTTGCCTGGGTCAGCGCGTCGACAACCGAGTGCACAGATGTGAAGTCGCGAGACTGCGTTCCGTCGCCGTGGATAACGACCGGCTCACCTTTCTTGATTGCATCGAGGAACTTTGGAATGACCGCGGCGTAAACGTGGTCTGCGCGCTGATAGGGGCCGAACACGTTGAAGAAGCGAAACGACAAGGTGGGAAGGCCGAAACTGGTCTCATAAGCGTTTGCGTACGCCTCAGTCGCTAGCTTGCTGACGGCGTAGGGGCTCATCGGCAACGTAGCCATGGACTCAATCTTCGGTATGGTGCGATTCGCTCCATACACGGAGGAGGAGGACGCGACGACAACGTGACCAACGTCACTCTTGCGTGCGGCTTCGAGCACGTTGAGTGTGCCACGAATATTGACGTCGTTGGTCGTGGCTGGATCCGCGATTGAGCGAGGCACAGAGCCAAGCGCTCCGAGATGAATGATCCGATCTATGCCCCTCGATGCGGCATCGATAGCGTCAGCATCACGGAGATCTCCGATCACGACTCGCGCACATTCCAACTCTTGGCGTCTGACGCCTGTGGAGAGGTCGTCGAAAACGACGACCTCTTCCACCACTGGCTGCTTCGACAGGTGGAGCGCGAGATTCGTGCCGATGAATCCGGCTCCGCCGGTGATGAGAATGCGCACTTTGAATCCTTCGGTACTGAGCGTTCTAAAGGCGAACGACGAAGTTACTTGTCAGTCGATTTCTGGTGTCGAGCACCGTGAGAGTCTCGTTGCTTGCCGACGAGTCGATCGCCGCGTAGTCGAACTCGTCATGGTCAGTGACAAGAATCACAAGGTCGCTTGCGCGCAGCTCGTCTATTCCCCCCGTAGCTCGGCGAAGTTGAGCTGGCCACTGACGCTCGTCGACATGAGGGTCGACCGCGCTTACGTCGGCGCCGTAGTCGCTGAGGAGCTCAATAAGGCGGAGCGAGGGAGACTCGCGATAGTCGCTTGAGTTCTTTTTGTACGCGATTCCCAGAACTATCACGCGAGCGCCATTCAACGCCTTCCTCTGAGCGTTGAGGGCTTCAAGTGCTCGTTGAACTACGTAGGCAGGCATGTGTTCATTGACATCGTTTGCCAGTTCGACGAACCGGAAACTTTGCCCAAGCGTCTTACGCACTTGCCAGGAGAGGTAACTGGGATCGACGGGCAGGCAATGCCCACCCACACCCGGTCCCGGCGTGAACTTCATATAGCCGAAGGGTTTGGTCGCGGCTGCGTCGATCGCCTCCCAAACGTTTACACCGAGCTGGTGGGAGAAGACGGCGAGTTCGTTCACGAGCGCGATGTTGACATGGCGGAACGTGTTCTCGAGAAGCTTAGTCAGTTCGGCTTCTTTTGGCGTAGATACTACGACCGTTCGATCCACGAGCGTGTCGTAAAAATCCTGCACGACGTCGCGAGACCGCGAGTCGATTCCCGAGACCACTTTCGGGGTATTCACGAAGTTCCAAGTTGGATTCCCCGGATCGATGCGTTCGGGACTATACCCGACGTAGAAGTCTGCGCCGGCGCTGAGCCCGGATCCTTCTTCGAGAATCGGTACGAGGAGTTCTTCGGTGGTGCCGGGGTACGTGGTCGATTCAAGCACGATGCACGATCCGCGCGTCACGTAAGGGCCAAGTGAACGCGCGGCGCTTTCGATGAAGGAGAGATCGGGCAAAGTCTCACGCAGCGGCGTCGGGACCGTGATCACGGCGACGTCGAAGTCCTGAGCCGCCTCATACGTGATCGTCGGGACGTAACGGCCCGAGTCGAGAGCACGCTGCACGGTAGTGTCTGGTACGTCCTCGACGAATGACTTGCCCGCTGCGAGCGCTTCAATCCTCGTCTGATCGAGATCTAGCCCGGTGACGCGATGCCCTACGTCTACCGCGCGCATCGCGAGGGGGAGCCCTACGTAGCCTTGTCCGATTACAACGAGGTGCTGCGTGGGTTCGCGCATATAAGAGGCTCCGTCCAGAAAGAGAGATTCGTGACTAGTCTGGCACGCATCGTGGAGCGGCAACTCCGCTGACTGCCGGCGTTGATGAGAATGGGTCAATTGGGTTCGCAAGCGGACGCAATGGTGACCGGAGTCGGGCGCACCATCGGGGTGTGCCTCACGTCTACGGGGCCGAAAGTCCCGTCCGCGTTCTGAAAGTTGACGACTACCGTATGCGATTCTCCGGGCGCGTTCTGTATTGCAACGTTCACCGCTGGGCGGCCGAGGTGGTTGACGACTTTGGCTACGGCCGCTTCGCCGTCGAGCGTCACTGTGGAGGCTGTGGCGCCCACTGGGCCGTACACAACCAGATTCGTCGCAATGTGTCCCTTGGGGAAGTGCAACGCAGGCGAAATATAGTACGGGAGGGTCGCCGCGAGGTCCGGTTTCAGCGTGTTCACTAGCGTCGCTTCAACGCGGTGCGCGAGCGCGCCGCGATCAGTGCACTGAGACTGGCTTGCGCTGACGTCCAACTGTGCGTAGTAATCAAGTTTTCCGGCGGTGAAGTCATTGACGTATACACCAAGCACCGTCGCGTCTTCGTTACTGCCGGGTAGCTTGCCCGAAAGCCTGGATGCATCAACGAGGGCTGCTTCATCTTCGGCGGCTGGTTGGTAGAGCAGACGTCCTTCGCTAACGGCGAGAGCAAGACTATCGACCAAGGATTTGGGGTCGGCGTTGCCGGTGCTGATGGCGTTGAAGATCGAGGTTGCGGCTGCGGCGAAGAATGCATCCTGCGGGAGGCCTCCTTGAGGGAACCACCAATACACCTGGTTCAGGAGCATGGGAACGGCGTTCTCGCTGGTGAGTGTTACGGGCGCATCGAGGAACGAGACTAGTTGCCCGTTCACGTCCACGGGGTCTGCAGGAATCTCGGTCGGTCCTGTTGCTCGCAACAGATAGCTCAACGCAACCGGGTCAAACGACACGACTGCGTCAATGGGCGTGCCGAACTGTTCCGCCCACCACGCGCGGATGATCGCGGCCGTCTCGGTGAAGTCTGGCGTCAGGGTCGCGTCAGAGATCCATCGTCCGATCTTGTCGCCGTACAGGGCTTCCGTTTCCGGGTTAAGGGGCATGATCGGTTCAGCGCGCGCGTTGTTGAACTCGGTACTGGACGCCTGCTGTCCGAGGGTAATCCTTCCGTCATTGACGTTGATCATCACCAGCGCTGCGGGATTGCCGCCAGTGCCACGCGACTCCGCATTGTTCTGAAAAACCATGAGGTAGTTGCGCGGGCCCTCGGACCCGAGCGCCCGGGGCAGGATCCCGACAATTTCGGACGCAGGACCCAGGAGTGGCTTCAATTCGTCGATTGCGCCCGTAAGCGTCGTCAACGCACTGGCGACTTGCGGGATGAGAGCGTCGTGATCGATCGACTCGAGATCGGTTGCCGCCTTGTCGACAGCAGCCGAAGCTTGGGTCACTGTCGACTGCATGCCAGTGATCGCGTCGAGATTGATGGCGCCGTTAACTGGCGTCAGTGCATTGAGGCTCAGGGCCGTCGCTGGAGTGACAGCGCCAATAACGAGATCATCTGTGACGGCTGCGGCCGTCCGCACAGCATGCAGGTTGGGCCCGGCGAACGGAAGCCACTCGAGACTCTTCCAGGTGCCGTCATCCGTCTGCTTGCGAGCGTCCGCAGTGAGCGACGCCAGCTTCGCAGCGGTCACCTTCGCGCCCTCGCTGTCGCCGGCGAGGATCTGATCCTTTGCGGTCGTTGCGAGCGGCATGGCCTGCTCGAGCGAACTCTTCGCGGACATCGCGCGGTCATAGATCGGCTTACCGATCAGGACTCCGACAAAAGCGAACGCGAGCAACAGCAGCAGGATCCCCATCGGCACCCAGAAACGGAAACTGCGCAGCAGGGGTCGACGTGGCTTCTCAGCACGCAGCTCGGCTCTTGTCGTCATGAAGTCCATCGTATTGAGGGAAAGCAGAGGGGAAGCCGAGAGGGGCGTTCGCTTCGACTCGCTACGCTCGCTCAGCGCGTTTCGTCTCGCTTCGCTCGCTCAACGACCCGCGAAGGGAGCATCGACCCTTCGGCAGGCTCAAGGGGCGACTGGGGACTCAGGGGACGAGCAGGGCAGCCCGCACGACGCGTTCGACGTCGTCGATCCCGGGCGCAAGCTGTGACGCCGAGAGCTCGTAGGTCTCCCGCGATTGGCGGTACGGGTCGATGATGTCGTCCTCGTCCGCTGCAGCAGGAGTCAGCCCGCGCTGCTCCGTCACAGCGAGAGCCGCTGCCCGCAACCGCTCCCGGGGGTCGTCGCCGGCGGCGTCGGCCGCTGCGCGAGCGGATTCGGTGCTGAGCGTCGAAGCCAAGCGCGCGAACTCGCGCAGGGTGAACGTTCGCTTGAGCGCGCTCGGCATCAGCTGCACCGAGTGCGACCGGTGCTCGCGCGCCATGGTCAGCACGAGATCCGCATCCTTCAGCATCGGCTCCACCAGGTAGCGAGCTCGGTGACTGGCCGCGGCATCCGTGCCGGCGCCGAGTTCGACCGCGATCTCCTGGGCGGGCTCCGTCATCGCGTGGTCGACCAGCGCGTGCGTGCCGGCACTGTGAACGCGCACACCCAGCGGTTCGAGACGGGCGCGCAGCAGCACCTCGGCCATGGGGGAGCGGCAGATGTTTCCAGTGCACACCGTGAGGATCGTCGGACGGTTGTCGTCGAGGTCGGGCGCAGTGCTCTGCGGAGCCGGCTCTGGGGCGACGGGGACCGGTGCGGGGGCGGCATCCGCCGTCGATACCGGCGGCGTCGTCTGCAGGTTCCGGCGGCGCCACTCACGGCGGCTGATGCCCTCAGGCGGGCGGTCGGACGAACGGAAGATCATGACTCCACAGTAGAGGGGCGCGCTGAGCGACCGGCTCAGCGCGCAGCGACAGCGACCGGCGCCGTGCGGAGCGCGGGGCGACGTTGGACGAACAACCGCACCAGCAGGCATCCGATCGCGGTGCCGAGGGTGTTCGCGATGACGTCCGACAGCGTCGGGTAGCGGCTCGGCAGCAGCGTCTGCACGAGTTCGATCGTGGCGCTCGCCGAGTATCCGATCAGCAGTACGACCCAGGCGTTCGACCGCGGCCACGCGGCCACGAGCAGCAGACCGAGCGGCACGAACAGTGCGATGTTCGCAAGGAATTCGAACACCGTGTAACTCGTGCCCAGCGCGACGCCGAAGTGCTCGCTGACGTACCGCGCCAAGCGGAAGGCGATACCCGTGACTTTCGAGGCCATGGTCGCCGGCAGCCAGACGATCAGCGCCACACCGATGAGGTACGGCACGAGCAGCACGCGCGCCACGATCGCGAACGGGGGAGTGCGGGTGTCGGGCATGAGGGGAGTCTAGGGCGGGGCACCTTGGGAAGGGCTCAGGGATCGAAGTGCGTAGGGCATAACGCAAGGGTGGCGCCGGCCGATAGTGAGGGGTTACGGACTTTGCAAGGAGCTGGGGACATGACATCGATTCCGCCGGCCGGGTGGTACCCGGATCCCTCTGCCGACGGTGCCGGCCAACAGCGCTGGTGGGACGGCGCCGCCTGGACCGCCCAGGTGCAGCCTGCGGCAGTGCCGGCGTACGCGCTGCTGCCACCGCCATCCGCACCCGACGTGAGCAGCCCGGCCAAGCGTCGGCTGCCGGTCTGGGCCTGGCTGGTGATCGGTGTCGCCGCCGTCCTGCTCGGTCTGATCCTCTCGCCGATCTTCGCGCCGCTGTGGCTCGTCGTGCTCATCACCGGCATCGTCGCGCTCGTGAAGAACACGCCGACCTGGCTGCGGTTCCGCGACCGCAAGGTCGCAACGATCGTCACGGCCATCTCAGCCGTCGCCTTCCTCCTCACCGGGAGCGTCGCCAACGCCGTCATCGGCGGCGGCGCGAACCCGCCAGCGGCGGAGCCGGCGCCGGCGGCCGCCACGGAAGCACCGGCGACTCCGGCGTCGACGCCGACTCCCACGCCGCTCGAGGATGACGCTGAGCCGGCCGCCTTCGTCGGCGAAGTCGGCACCGCTTCGGACGCGTCCGCGACCGAGGGCATGACCGCCCTCGAGGTGCTCGACACACTCCCTATCAAGGGCCGCGCACCGAAGACCGGATACGACCGCGACCAGTTCGGCCAGCGCTGGCTCGACGTCGACCGCAACGGATGCGATACCCGCAACGACACGCTCGCGGCGCAGCTGACCGACATCATCCGCTCCGGCCCCTGCCGCGTCACCTCCGGCATCCTCGACGATCCGTTCACCGGGCGGACGATCGACTTCGAGCGCGGACAGGGAACTTCTGAACTCGTGCAGATCGATCACGTGGTCGCCCTCTCGGACGCATGGCAGAAGGGCGCGCAGCAGCTCAGCGCAGACCAGCGCGCGTCATTCGCGAACGATCCGCTCAACCTCCTTGCCGTCGACGGCAAGGCGAACGCCCAGAAGAGCGACGGGGATGCCGCCACCTGGCTGCCCTCGAACAAGAGCTTCCGGTGCGAGTACGTCGCTCGCCAGGTCTCGGTCAAGGCGACCTACGGACTGTGGGTGACTCAGGCGGAGCGCGATGCGATCGCCCGTGTGCTCGGCGACTGCGCCGATGAGCCCGCCATGACGTCGAAGTACGCGGCCGCGGCGCCGGTCGTCGAGGTCACGCCCGAGCCTGCGCCTGTCGTGCCGCCGAAGCCGGTTCCGGCGAAGCCCGTACCCGTCGCCCCGGCACCACCGAAGCCGGCTCCGGCACCCGCGAAGCCCGTGCCGGTCGCGCCGGCGCCACCCTCGAACGTGTACTACGAGAACTGCACGGCAGTCCGCAACGCGGGCGCCGCGCCCATCCACGCGGGCGACCCAGGGTACAGCCGCAAGCTCGACAGAGACGGGGACGGCGTCGGCTGCGAGTGACGCGTACGCACGTCTCTCTTCGCACGGTCAGCGGTCCGGAACGATCCTGGAATCCATCCCGACCGTCGACGATCGCAGGAGGACATCATGACCACCCAGCGCGTGAGCACGACCGAGACCGCACAGACCCGCATCCCGCCCACCGAACTCACCGGCGTCTTCGGCACATTCGTTGGCTGCTCGGCGAGGACGGCACCGACGAGGCGGATGATGCTGTCGCGGTTCGGGACGATCCCGCCGTCGGTGCGGCGGCGGATCGCCCGCTTGAGGCGCGTTCGGGTTGTTCGACCAGACCTGCCGCCGGCCTTTCTGGCCATCCCCCGTTGCGATCGCCGCAGGGTGCGCGGCTGATACGTCAGAGTCCGCCGCAGACGAACCGGCCGAATCGGTGGTCGCCGGTCTCGCGCTCAATCCCGGCGAGGGCTTCGGTGACCCGATGGCGGTGAACTTCGTTCCCACGACGGACCGATGGACCTTCGACGGCGGCAATCACGTCGAAGTCCCTGCTGTGATGCCCGGCGTCGGGATTCCGCTTGAACCGACGCTTCTCAATAGAGAAGGTGCGTTCGCTGGTGCGTCGTCCACGATCACCATGCAAGAGGTCAATTCTGCGGTCCTCGAGCAAGCTGTCCCTGATCGGGAGCTGACCTACAACTGCCAGCGCGAATAGATTGCGGGGGCCCGACGGGTAACGGAAACTCGGGCGTTACGACGCGCTACTTGGCTGGCGGTCGCGATGAGAGCGCGCGCTCGACGCCCGAGCCGGCGCAGGCCCCGCCGATGGGCGAATGCGCATCAGTCCTGTAACGGAGACCTGGGAGCGATGACGTCCGTGGTATTTAAAGAGGGTAATCACCCGAGTTGCACCTCGAGAAATAGATCGCAGATGACGAACATGCCCGAAGCGGACTCGATCGCTGAGTTCGCCGCATCTCTACGCGCGCTCCGCCTGGAGGCCAACAGTCCCACGTTGAGTCGCTTGCATCACGACACCGACATCTCACGAAGCGTTCTCTCTGATGCCTTCGGTGGCAAACGCCTCCCGTCCGCACGGACCGTCGACAGGATTGTCCGCTCGCTCGATAATGACAGCACCGAGTGGGTGCGGCGTCGTGATCTGCTCGCAACGTCACTGCTCGAAGGCGAGTCCGCAGACACTTCAACTGAGCCACCCGAAAGTCTGACGGCTACGGGGTGGCCACGGCGCACGGCCTTGATGGTCGCTGCTGCAGCGTTCGCATGCGGACTCATTGTCTCTGGCGGGATCAGCTGGGCGGTCACGAGTACCGTCGTCGAGCAGGCGAAGTTCACCGCGGCGCAGGCGGTGCGCGACGAGCTGGCCAACGCCTCCACGAACCCACGCGCACAGATCAATGTGCACAACGGCGTGGACCCGGCGATGACGGAATGCGTGAACGATGCAGAAGTCGCTACGTCCTCGCCGCGGACGAACGACACGCTTCTCGAAATTATCTGGTCGAACAAGTGCTATGCCGGCTGGGCTCGCGTCACCCGCTACGACGAACAGATCTCAGGTAACTCGGTGACGGTGGCCATCTATCCGGAAACTGCCGCGCAAGGACCAGACCGTCAGGCCGCAACAGAGCCCAACGTGCAAGGGGCGTACACGACACTCGTCGTGCGCCCGACCCCTCAGACTCGGCTGTGCACAGTGGGGGCGATCACCGTTGACGGGACGAGTATCGACTTGGGCGAGCCCCTCTGCATCTGAGCTGTCGGATACTTCCGGACACAACCGAAACAGACGGTTCCGGACGCCCTCGAGCACACCGCAACGCTTGAATGGCGCCTGGGGAAGTCGCCTGCCTGGCGCGCCGCCATGGGGGGCACGAAGGTAACCAGGTAGGTGCACCCGTTCTTTCTGACTAACGAAGAATGGATACCGCTGTGGAAACCAAGAGTCCTGTTCTCGGCTACGTGCTCATCGGCATAGGCGCCATCCTCGCAGCCATCGGCCTCATCTGGGGCGTGGTCGTCGGCTTTTACGCAAGTGACCTACCTCTTCTGCTCGGCCTGCTCGCCGTCGGTGCGGGCCTGTTGTGGTTCGGGCAGCGCTTGTCGCAAGCAGCCAAGCGAAGCAATGTCGAGCGGCGTATCGCCGATCGCGATGCGACGGAGCAGTAAGATGGCCGCGATCGATGACAAGATGAGCGCCTTGAACTTCGCAGTGACATCGACGAAGCCTCTGGAGAAGATCGCACAGTCGATTACTGACGCCGCGGATCTGGCCGGTGCCGGTGGCGGGAAGATCACGATCACACAGAAGAACCCGACGACCTTCACCGGCGTGGTGAAGAACTTCGTTCGAGTCACACACGGAGACTTCACACTTACGGTCACCGATGCGCCAGATGGTGAAAGTCGCCGAGTGCAATTCTCTGTTGGGGACTACATGCGTGTACGGGACACGATGCTCGCGTTCATCCCCGTGTCGCCGTGGAGCGCGCCGGCGTACAAGCCATTCCGCACATTCAGCGACCACCTGCGCCAGAAGCTCTGAGGCGATGAGCGACGCACGCTCACTGGTAGCACGCCGAGCCAAAGCGGGTCGTCGACGCTGGATCAGAAAGCTGGCAATGCCCGCTGGTGCGATGCTCCTCCTCCTCCTCCTCACTGCAGCGCTGGCCGGGTGTGGAACTGGAGAACCACCGCAGACGTCCGCGACGTCGGCACCGGCGGCTGAGTCGCCGCCGCCTTCAGCGTCACCGTCTCCACAGGCGCCGATCGCTTTCACCGACGCGGTGCTGCAGGGCGACGTTTACGAATCAGGCATGGGAGCCGAACTTGTCCTCGTCCGGCCGGACGACGAGCCGGATCAGGCATATCTGTATTCGATGACGGCGCAGGTGCCAGGTCTGATTCACCTCGACGTAGCTGTTAACGAAGACATCGCGGGAGTGCACTGGGCGGTCGAGCAGGATCCCGACTCGGACCCGAAGGCGGTGGCGCTGGTCTACGTCACTACAGAGGCCTCCGGACTCAACGCTGTTCCTGACCGGGTTCAGATGCGAGTGTACGACGAGCGCGGCGATGAGCTTCTACGCGAAGATCTCGGGAACGGCATCGTCGGCACGCCAATCGAACCAGGGTGGGATTTCACAGCAGATCCGTCCGCATACGGAACACTCGTCGCCGGCGTCTTGGTTTTCAGCACCGAACTCGAGGACGGCACATTCGTCGTCGTCGGCTACGACATCGAAGACGCGAGCGAGCTCTGGCGCACAGCCGGTGCCATCAGGCCAGAGGAAGCAGGTGCCCCTCTGGCGAACGGACTGGTTGCGCTTGATTGGCAAGAGACTCTGAGCGCGTTCGACCCGCGCACTGGTGCCATCCGGTGGACGGCGCCACAGATGAACTCCGTCCATGCTCAGGGCGCCGTGTCTCAGTACCTCACCGCTTACGAGTCCGCGTCTGCGTGGATCGGCCCCGATCCCGTCACGTTCCTCGACATCGATACGGGAAGCGTGCTGGACCCTGCGCAGAAGTTTCACTCGTATGCCGTGGACCAGCTCACCGGGGGCATGTCATTCGCATGGTATGTCCTCGACGGGGGCAGCTCCGATGAGCCTGGGTTCCTCGTCCGCAGCGCCGATGGTGAGGAGACGATCTCCCTCGATGCGAACAGCGCACACGCCGCCGGCGTCGAAGACGTGGTCGGGATGTGGAACGGGCTCATCTGGCTCACCAACAGCTCAGGTCTCGACGTGGTGGACGCGAGCACGGGAGACCGCATCAGCCAGATAACCGAGTCGTACGAGGTGCTGCGCGTTCCCGAAGACGCACGAGCCAGCTGGACGCTTCTTCGCATCGACGGCGGAACCTTCAGCGACGACACCCTCATTCTCGCCAGACATCCCCAGGGGGAACCAACCGTGGACGATCTCAACATCTTCACCCGGCCGGAGGCACCCCAATGAACCGCCCATGCGCAACATCACTGAGGGTCGTCGTTGACGATTCAATGATCAGCTTCAGGCGTGGCGGTCCGCTGATGGCATTGGTTGTATCAAGCGCGGTACTCGTCGGATGCAGCGCGGCCGGCGTCCCCGAGACAGAGAAGCCGCCCACTCCGGCGAAGTTCATCGAGGGAGACTGGCAGTGCCTGACCACAAGCGAAGACGGCAACTCCGACAACGAGTACACCTATCACCTGAAGGTAACCGCTTCGCACATCTCAATCGGCACTGCGCGTACGGGCGAAGATCTCTACTGGACGCAGTACGACTACACGTTGGCAGTAAACGGAACACTCACAACAGTGCCCGAGAACGGCGGCCCGGGATGGGTGATTCAGCTTCCGGACGAGCTCAGCTATGAGAGTGTCAACGCCGCGCGAATCGCGGAGGGATGGGCCGAGAGTCTAGAGCTATCTGTAGCGCCCGATTCGGCTCGATGGACAGGCCAAACGGGCCTCGATTGGGACTGCGAACGAGGCGACTTCGAGGACGATGGCAACACGTTCGTATCGGCCGAGCACAGCACAGGAAACTAATGGAGAAGCATCAGATGAAGATCGACGCCCTGAACACGCTCGGGCGCTACTCAAGCGCATTCATTGTCGCTGCCGCCTTGGTTCTCGTATCCGGGTGTGCAAATAGCACGTCGGCCGGATCTGCGGTGACCGGCGGTGGCGGTGGCGGTGGCGTTGGCGGTGGCGATGTCGATTCGGCAACAGAGCAGACCATCGTGACGGAACCGACCGGCCTCCCATTCAGCCATTGGCCGACGTGTTTCGATTTCAACCAACTCGAGTCGACCGACGCCGCCATTCAACTCATCGGTGAAGCGTATGGCAACCCCGATCTCTCTGAAGAAGAGGGCTGGGACACGATGGCGGGCGTCCAAGACGCGTGCGCTATGACATATTCATCCGATACCTCGATTCTGCGCGTTCTTCAGGATTGGCAACCTGACTCTCCTCTCCAGACCGTCGCCTGGACCGCTACCGAGGGCGAAGGGTCCTGGGGTGGTCGGAACTTTCCCGCTCGGGTCGACGACTACCGGTTAGTCAGCGAAGCGGAGTATGCCGAGTTCTCTGCGATGTACCCAGGCGGAACCGTGTGCACGTTCCTCGGCGGCGCACTCGCAGGCGAAACAGTAGCGAGCGACGGCGTCGAATTGAGCAACGTGGAGTACGCCAAGGCCTACTACACCTCATCCTCAGACAGCATGGCCGCACAAGGTTGCGATTCAATCGGAAGTATCATCTCGGTCACATATACCGCGTCCGAGAATATCGGTTTTCTAGCGGACCAACCGGCAGATAATAACGGCAATCACTGCCAAACCGTCGCGACGAACATGTGCGGTGTTTCTGTTGCCGGCGGCAGTTGGAACGCAGCAGACCTGTCCAGTGATGCCCCGCTGGACCGGGTGTCAGGCGTCCTGCAGACCGTCATGGCTGCGAATTGAACTCATCGACGAGTTGTCGGCAGTGCTCGCCGCCCGCTTTTTCTGCACGTAGTTGTTCACCTGAGGATTGTGCACCGATGCCGGGATCCGCTCTGATCGAGCACCGGGTTCGGCAGTATCGTCGAAGCTCGCGCTGTTCGAGCCGGGACTCGGGCACAATGGGAGGGTGTACATGTCAACCGAAACGATCACAGTGCTCATCAGCACCGTGTCGATGCTGCTCGCGTTCGCTGGCGCGTTCGGTTGGATGATCCATCGCATGGATGCGGGCAACGCCGACGTGAAGGCCGAGTTGAAGGCCGACTTCGGATCGAGGATCGATGAGCTCGGTTCGCGGGTCGACAGGCTCGGCACACGGGTGGACAACCTCGCGGGTGAGCTGGTCGAGGTGAAGATCGCTGTTGCCCGCATCGAGGGGACGCCGCGGCATCTGATCACCGGCCGGTGATCGCCGACGATTGACGTCGGCGCGCTGGAGCGCACGGGGGACTGCGCCCGCGGCATCCGCGGCAGTGCTGGACGCGGCCCTTCGACCGACTCAGGGATCGGTCTGCGGATCAGCACATCGCCCGCCATCCGCAGATTGACCACGTAGGCGCCCTTCGGATGCGTGGCAGAAGGGTGCCTAGTAGCTCTCCGCCGACCAGCGAGCGTCGTTCGCGAACGACCCGATGAACCTCCTCGCCGGCGTCGCCTGCGAGTGATGCGTGCGGGTGACTCCTCCTGCACAGTCGGCGTTCCGTAGCGTTTCTTGACGATTCTTGGGACCCGCTCTGCTTGCGTCCGGGGCCGTCGGTAGTGTCATCCGCAACGGCCATTCGAGTCGGAACTCGGGCACAATGGGAGGGTGTACATGTCAACCGAAACGATCACAGTGCTCATCAGCACCGTGTCGATGCTGCTCGCGTTCGCCGGCGCGTTCGGTTGGATGATCCATCGCATGGACGCGGGCAATGCCGAGCTGAAGGCCGATCTCGGCTCGCGGATCGACAGGCTCGGTACGCGAGTGGACAATCTCGCGGGTGAGCTGGTCGAGGTGAAGATCGCTGTTGCCCGCATCGAGGGGACGCCGCGGCATCTGATCACCGGTCGGTGATCGCCGACGGTTGACGTCGGCTCGGGGCGCGGGATCGAATGCGCGCTGTCACAGGCGCGCAGCATCCGGTGTCTTCATGTCGACGGAACGATCGGGAATCCATCCCGGCCGTCGATCGCAGGAGGACATCATGCCCACCCAGAGCGTGCCCACGACCGAGACCTCGCAGACCCGCATCCCGCCCACCGACCTCACCGGCGTCTTCGGCACAGTCGTGAAATTCGCCGCCCGCCGCATGGTCGGCCGTGTGCCGGACTCGATGGGCGTTCTCGCCCACCACCCCGCGCTCATGCGGGCGTCGATGGGCATCGGGCGCAAGATCGAGGCGCTCGACGAGCTCGACAGCGACCTCGCGACCTACGCCGTGATGGCGACGGCCGCGCGCGTCGGGTGCAGCTGGTGCCTCGACTTCAACTACTACAAGGCGCACAACGACGGGCTCGACGAGGTCAAGGCGCGGCAGGTGCCGAATTGGCGGGCAGCATCGGTCTTCACACCGCTCGAGCGCAACGTCATGGAGTACGCCGAGGCGATGTGCGAGACCCCGCCGGCCGTCACGGACGAGTTGTCGGCCGCGTTGCTGGCTGAGCTCGGACCGGCAGCGCTCGTCGAGCTCGCGGCCCGGGTCGCGTTCATGAACATGAGTTCGCGCATGAACGTCGCGCTCGGCATCCATTCCGAGGGTTACGCGGAATCGTGCGAGCTGCCGCCGCTGGCGACGCGAGCGACGGGTGCCGCCTCCGAGCCCGCACGAGGCGTCGGCGTAGGCTCGCGGTCATGACCGACGACCCGTTCGTCACCCACCGCAACCTGCTCTTCACAGTCGCCTACGAGATGCTCGGATCGGCGGCAGATGCCGAGGACGTGCTGCAGGAGTCGTGGCTGCGATGGGACGGAGTCGATCAGGCCGGCGTGCACGATCCGCGGGCGTACCTCGTGCGGATCGTGACCCGCCAGGCTCTGAACCATCTGCGCGCCATCTCGCGCCGGCGCGAGACCTACGTCGGAGAGTGGCTGCCCGAGCCGCTGCTGACGAGTCCGGATGTGGCGGACGACGTCGAACTCGCCGAGAGCGTGTCGATCGCGATGCTCACCGTGCTCGAGACGCTCGGGCACACCGAACGGGCGGTGTTCGTGCTGCGTGAGGTGTTCGACGTGCCCTACGACGAGATCGCATCGGCCGTCGACAAGACGCCCGCTGCGGTCCGGCAGATCGCTCACCGGGCGAAGGAGCACGTCGCGGCGCGGCGTCCGCGGGTGAACGTCGAGCGCGCGGAGCAGGAGGCCGTCGTCGCGCGGTTCGTCGCGGCGGTCAACTCCGGCGACCTGCAGGGGCTCATGGATGTGCTCGCCCCCGACGTCGTATCGGTCGCCGATGGCGGCGGGGTGGTGCGCGGTGCTGCTCGACGGCCGATCGTCGGCGCCGACAAGATCAGCCGTTACCTGCTCGGCGGACTCGCGAAGCTCGGGATGCCGTTCGAGGCGCGCCCGACATGGGTGAACGGCCACCCGGCGATCCGCGGCGAGGTCGATGGTGCGCTTGCCGGCGCGATCTGCTTCGAGATCGAGGGCGGACGCATCACGCGCATCTTCTCGATCGCCAATCCGCACAAGCTCGGCCGGCTCGATGTGGAGGCGGAGCTGGCGCGGTAGGGATGCTGTCCTTCGACCAACCGTCTCCATTCGAATGTCGGTGCCCCCTGGGACTATGAAGTATGGCCACTTTCACCGACGTCGCGGCGCTGATCCCCACTCTGTGCGGGCAGCTCGTCGACGGTGGCGATGCCGACTGCGCGCGTGCGTCGATGATGCGGATGACGGATGCCGACGTCGTGAAGGTCCTCGAAGAGACGGCGTTTCTGGCTCGGCAGCTCGAGCAGATCCAGACCGCTGCTGCGGGTGTGATTGCGGTGCGGTCCACGCGCGATCGCGGGCATTCGGGTCTGTCGGCGTCGCGCGGGCACCGGTCGGCGGCGTCCCTGATCCAAGACGTGACGGGGTCGACGAAGGCGGATGCCAATCGGGTGGTGCGCGTCGGCGAGGCGCTGCTGGACGATGCGCTGCTGCACGATGAGGCGGATGCTGCGGGTGACATCTCGCAGGGTGGGCAGTCGTGCGACGGCCTGCCGGTCGCGACGCCCTGGCATCAGCCGCTCCGTGACGCGCTGCGCGACAGTCGTGTGACGTCGGCGCAGTTCGACGCGATCAAGCGCGGGCTGGGCGACCCGCCCCAGATCGGAGCCGACGCTGTGCCGGCTTCGGGCGCCGATATGGCTGCTGACGCTCTCGCCCAGGCGGAGGAGGTGACGCGGGCGGCATGGTCGCAAGCGGCTGAGCATCTCGTGGGCGAAGCCGCGCAGCGGACGGTCGAGGAGTTGTGGCAAGCAGCGCGGACGGTGCGCGATCTGCTCGACCCCGAGGGTGCTGAAGCCCGATTCCTCGCGCGGTTTGAGAATCGCTCGTTCCGAACGTTCCGTGGGCCGGACGGGCAGAAGCGCGCGTCGATCGTTCTCGAGGACGAAGGTGACCTGTTCCTGGAGACGATGATGGCCGCAGCGCTGCGCCCCCGGCGTGGCGGCCCGCGATTCGTGGACTCTGACGAGAAGGAACAGGCCGCGTCCCTGGCCGATGACCCGCGCACGAACGACCAGCTCGCCTACGACCTGATCATGGACGTGATGCGCGCCGGCGCCCTCGCCGATGCGGAGTCGGTGTTCGGTGCCCGGCAACCCGGCGTACGCCTCGTCCAGGTCGTGGACGCCGACGGCCGCGGTGCGCCCGTCGCTCACACCGAAGACCACCTGGTGTCGATGCCCGGGGTCGTTGCCGAGCAGCACATCTGCGACAGCGGGTTCGTGCCTGTCACGGTCGATTCGTGCGGCAATCCGCTCGACGTCGGGCGAGAACAACGGTTGTTCACGTCGAAGCAGCGCATCGCGCTCGCGATCCGGGACGGTGGATGCCGATGGCGGGGTTGCGACAGGCCGGCGTCATACTGTGAAGCGCATCACATCGATGAGTGGGACAGAGATCAGGGCCGGACCGACATCGATCGCGGCGTTCTGCTGTGCCGATATCACCACATGACCTTGCACCACGGCGGCTGGCGGATCACCCGTAATGGTCAGAGCGACTTCATCCTGCATCACCCGTCGGGGGAGTCGTTCGCGATGAGACCTCGAACAGCGCTGAGCTACGCGTGGGGCGGGATCGATCCGCCGCCGAAACGATTCCGACCCGCCGCGTGACGCCCGTGCGCCACGCGGGCGGCGGAGTGCACGCGGACCGAGTGCACGCGGACGGCGGATCAGCCCAGGCGCTCGCCGAGCCAGCCTGCCTGGCGCACCCAGTGCGCGTGCTGCCCGCCCTCATGGCCGTTGAACGAGTACACCTCGATCTCGGCATCCGGTGACGCCACCTGGTTGTAGGCGGCGAACACGCTCGAGGGCAGCACGATGCCGTCCATCAGCGCGACCGAGAACAGCGCGGGGCGCGCGAGACGCCGGGCGAAGTTCACGCCGTCGAAGTACGACAGGGTCTCGAAGACCGGCTCGATCGCCTCGCGGTGCACAGCCAGATAGCGCTCGATCTCGCGGTACGGGTTGTCGGGCGTCAGTTCGACCGACCGGCGGAAGTGGCAGAGGAACGGCACGTCCGTCATCGCCGCGAACACGTCCTGGTTCAACGCCGCAGCAGCGAGCGAGATGCCGCCGCCCTGACTGGCGCCCGTGACGCTGACCCGTGCGGCATCGACGAACGGCAGCGACCGAACGGCATCCACCGCCAGCACGGCATCCGTGAACACCCGCCGGTAGTAGTACTGGTCCTTGTCGAGGATGCCGCGGGTCATGAACCCGGTCGTCGAGCCGTCTGAGCCGTGCGGGTCTGGCGTGTGCCCACCCGAACCCCAGTTCGATCCCTGACCACGCGTGTCCATGAGCACGTGCACGTATCCCGCGCTCGCCCACTGCAGACGCTCGCCGGGGATGCCGCGCCCACCGCCGTACCCGATGTACTCCACCACCGCGGGCAGGGCCGCATCGCTGCGCGGCCTGGTCACCCACGCGCGGATCTGCTCGCCGCCGAAACCCGAGAACGTGAGGTCCTCGACGACCAGCTGCGTGATCGGCGTCTCGGCCGCCACGAGCGTCGGGTCGGATGCCGCGGTGCGCGACTGCGCGATCGTCGACGCCCAGAACTCGTCGAAATCGGACGGCTCGGCCACATCGGGACGGTACGAGCGGAGGTCTTCCAGGGGCATGTCAGTCAGCGGCACCCGGTCACCGTACCGCATCGGAGGCGACCTTTCGAAACGCTTCGCCAAAAGTGTTGCGGAGACGCCATCGACCGTCTAGTCTTTCGAATCGAAGCGTTTCGACTTCTTGAGGAACTCGACCTCGGGGAAGCAGCGCAGACACGTCCTCAACGACGAGAGGTGAGTGGAGACTCGATGACGACCCTCCAGGGCCAGGCCCCGTCCGACTCCGCGCTGCGCGCGGACGACAGGGCAGTCAGTGCTGCGGAGCATCCGATCATCCCCGGATTCCACCCCGATCCGTCCATCTGCCGCGTCGGCGACGACTACTACATCGCTCACTCGTCATTCGAATACCACCCGGGTGTGCCCCTGTGGCACAGCACCGACCTCGTCTCATGGAACCTGGTCGGGCACGCGCTCGCCGACGAGCCGCGCTTCCCCGCCGGCCGCGCCGGCGCGAACGGCGGCGTCTACGCGCCGACGCTGCGCCACCACGGCGGCCGCTTCTGGATGATCACCACCGACGTCTCCGGTGGTGGAGGGCAGCTCGTCACCTCGGCGCCGTCGATCACCGGCCCGTGGGGGCCGGCGAAGGTCATCCCCGGCATCATCGGCATCGACCCCGACCTCGCGTGGGACGAGGACGGCACCTGCTACGTCACCTACAGCTCGGACGACGACAGCGCCCCGGACATCGCGCAGGTGCGTGTCGACCTCGAGCGCGGCGAGATCATCGGCGAGCCGTACACGATCTGCCACGGCATGGGCATGGCCTACCCGGAGGGGCCGCACATCTTCCGCCGCGGCGACTGGTGGTATCTGCTCTATTCCGAGGGCGGCACCGAACGCGGACACTGCGTGAGCATCGCGCGCGCGACCGCACCGGACGGACCGTTCACGCTCTCGGCCGAGAACCCGATCTTCACCCGTCGCAGCATGGTCTTCCCCGTGCAGAACACCGGTCACGCCGACATCGTCGAATGCGCGGACGGCAGCTGGGCCATGGTCTACCTGGGCGTACGCGCCCGCGGCACCACCCCGATGTTCCACGTGAACGGGCGAGAGACCTTCCTCGCTGGCATCGTCTGGGAACACGGGTGGCCGGTCGTCGTCCCCGATGCCTACTCGTTCATCCCGGATGCCACCGACTTCACCGACCGGTTCGACAGCGGCGCTCTCGACCTGCGCTGGATCTCGCCCGGGGCCGAAGTGACGTCGTTCGCGCGCGCAGTGCCGGGCCGCGGCATCCAGATCTCGTCCGCCTCGTCGCCGAACGGCGCGCCGGCGATGCTCGCCGCGCGGACGACGGATCTCGAGTGGCGATTCGAGGCCGACGTCTTCGGTTTGGATGCTGGCGGTGCGGATGCCGACGCTTCTGATGCGGCGGCCGGGGGAGTGCCGGCGGTACGGCTGCGCATGGACGAGGCCCACTGGGCGGAGATCCGCGTCGAGGACGGGCACGCGGTGCTGCACGTTCGGATCGGCCCGGCCGAGCGGATCGTCCGGGACGAGGCGCCGGTAGGCGTGGCGGAGCGCGGCGTGCTCACGCTGCGCATCGAGGCGGCGGCGCCCACGCACCGCGGCCCCGACGACCTGATCTTCACCGTCGTCGACGACGCCGGCGAGCGAGAGCTCGACCGCATCGACGGCCGCTACCTGTCGACCGAGGTCGCCGGTGGCTTCCTCGGCAGAACGATCGGGCTTCGAGCCGACGGTGCTCCCGACGGCGCACCCGTCGTGTTCACGGAGGTCCGGTACACCGGCGCGAAAGGCAGTACGCGATGACCATCACCACCCCCACCTCGGTCACGAGGACCGTGGCCGAGCAGCTCGATCAGAAGGGCGAACGCTCACCACGTGCACGCAAACGCCTCGAGAAGCGGGCCGGCGGGCGCAAGTCGTTCGGGATGTTCCTCGTCATCGTGCCGTTCCTGGTGCTCGTGTTCCTGTTCAGTTACTTCCCGCTGTACGGGTGGATCTACTCCCTCTACGACTACAAGCCAGCGCTCGGCCTTGAGGGCAGCGAGTTCGTCGGCCTGCAGTGGTTCCAGTTGCTCGTCAGCTCACCGACGCAGATGGCGCAGATCGGGCAGGTGCTGCTGAACACGCTGGCGATCAGCTTCCTCGGCATCCTCACCTCGATCCTGCCCCTGGCGTTCGCCGTGTTCCTCAACGAGGTGCGCACCAAGTGGTTCCGCAACGCCGTGCAGACGCTCACGACCCTGCCGAACTTCATCTCGTGGGTGCTCGTCTACATGATCGCGTTCTCGCTGTTCTCGAGCTCCGGACTCGTGAACAACGTGCTCACCGACTTCGGCGTCATCACCGCGCCGATCAAGTTCCTCGACACAAGCGACAACATCTGGCTGGTCATGACCCTCTGGAGCATCTGGAAGGGGCTCGGCTGGGGAGCGATCATCTACCTCGCCGCCATCAGCGGCATCGACCCGTCGATGTACGAATCCGCGCGGATCGACGGCGCAGGGCGCTTCCAGACGATGTGGTACATCACCGTCCCCGCCCTCATGCCGACCTACCTGGTGCTCCTCCTGCTCTCGGTGGCGAACCTGCTCAACAACGGCATGGAGCAGTACTTCGTGTTCCAGAACGCGTTCAACATGCAGTGGATCCAGGTGCTCGACCTCTACGTCTACAACATCGGCATGACGGGCAACAGCCTGTCGATGGCCACCGCGATCGGAATGCTCAAGAGCATCATCTCGGTCATCCTCCTGTTCACCGTCAACGGCATCGCCAAGCGTGTGCGCGGCGAAGCGATCGTCTGAGAGGGGCCGGACAATGACCGCGCTCGACACCGCTGCTCTGAAACTGCGACCCCCGCGCCGCCCCGATCACCGCCCGACCCACCGCTCCGGTGGAGACATGCTGTTCGCCATCGTCAATTACACGGTGTTCGGGCTGCTCGTGGTGATCTGCGCCTACCCGTTCTACTACCTGATCATCAACTCGGTCAGCGCCAACGACGTCTCCGCCCTCGGCGATGTGCGGCTCCTGCCGACCGGGTTCCACCTCGGCAACTACCAGCAGGTCTTCCAGCTCAACGGGCTGCCGCTGGCCGCCGTCGTCAGCGTCGCGCGAACCGTGATCGGCACGATCGCCACAGTGCTGGCATCCGCATTCCTCGGGTTCATGTTCACCCAGAGCCGGATGTGGGCGCGCAAGTTCTGGTACCGCTTCGTCATCGTCACGATGTACTTCAGCGCCGGGCTCATCCCGATCTTCATCATCATGAAGAACCTCGGACTCACGAACAACTTCTGGGTCTACGTGCTGCCCTTTATCGTGCAGCCGTTCTTCATCATCCTCGTCAAGACCTACGTCGAGTCGATGCCGGAGTCGCTGCAGGAGGCCGCCGAGCTCGACGGCGCGAACATCGTGCAGATCTTCTTCCGCGTGTACCTGCCGAACATGACGCCGATCCTCGCGACCGTCGCGATCTTCTCGGCCGTCGCGCAGTGGAACAGCTTCCAGGACACCCTGATCTACATCACCGACCAGAGCCTGTACACGCTGCAGTACCTGCTCTACATGTTCATCAACCAGGCATCGAGCCTCGCCCAGGCGGCGCAGAACGCCGGCGGAGACCTCAGCGCGATCGCCGGAGCCGCCACCTCGCAGACGCCGACCTCGATCCGCATGACGGTCTCGGTGCTGGTCGTGCTGCCCATCATCTTCATCTACCCCCTGTTCCAGCGCTTCTTCGTGAAGGGCATCATGCTGGGCGCCGTCAAGGGCTGACGCGCCTCGCACCATTTGAGAAAGGAAAAGCAATGAAGCTGAAGCGGAAAACCGCGGCGGGTGTGATCGCACTCCTCGCGATCGGACTGCTCACCTCCTGCACCGGTGGCGACGCCGACCAGACCACGGAGAAGATCGACGCGTTCCCCAGCAAGTGGGACGAGGAGATCACGATCGACGTGTTCGACGGCCTGGCCAACTACATGGGCGTGCAGGAGGGCTGGTTCGGCAAGATCGTGAAGGACAAGTTCAACATGAAGTTGAACATCATCGCTCCGAACGTCGCCGGTGGCGGAGACACCCTCTACAACACCCGCGTCTCGGCCGGTGACCTCGGCGACCTCATCATCACCGACAAGGGCGAGAAGCTCGACGAGCTCATCCAGGGCGGGCTCGTCGCCGACACGTCTGCCTACTACCCGGCCATGGAGAACGCCGGACGCTTCGACAAGGCGATCGAGAAGCTCAATGAGAACGCCGACGGCGTCTACGCGTTCCCGACGTCGGTCTCCAGCATCCCGCCGACCGAGTCGTCAGAGGGCATCGACCCGACGTTCGGGCCGTTCCTGCGGTGGGATCTGTACGCGGAGCTCGGTTACCCGAAGATCGAGACGCTGGAAGACCTGCTGCCGGTCCTCAAGGACATGCAGGACCTGGAGCCCACGGCCCCGAACGGTCAGAAGGTGTACGCCCTGTCGCTGTTCAAGGACTGGGACGGCAACTTCATGAACAACGCCAAGCAGCCGATCACGTACTACGGCTATGACGAGGTGCAATTCGCGCTCGCCATGGCCGACGGCTCGGACTACCAGGGCATCCTGGACGACGACGGCATGTACGAGCGGGTGCTGAACTTCTTCCACGAGGCGAACGAGATGGGCCTGGTCGACCCCGAGTCGACGACCCAGAACTACGACACGCTGTTCTCGAAGATGCAGAACGGGCAGGTGCTCTTCACCTGGTGGCCGTGGCTCGGGCAGTCGGCCTACAACACCGACGCGAACATGGCCGAGGGCAAGGGCTTCATGATCGCCCCGCTCGAAGACCAGAAGATCTTCTCGTACGGCGCAGAGGCCTACGGAGGCAAGCAGGTGCTCGCGGTCGGCTCGAAGGCTGAGGACCCGGAGCGCGTGGCCGCATTCATCGACTGGCTGTACTCGGCCGAGGGCTCGTTGACCAACAGCAGCCAGACCATGGGCGCCGCGGGGCCAGAGGGGCTCACCTGGGAGATGAACGACGCGGGCGAACCGGCGCTGACGGACTTCGGCAAGCAGGTCTTCCTCAGCGGTGACGCGCCCGTTCCCGCCGAGTGGGGCGGCGGCGCGTACCTCGACGGCGTCTCGGCGCTGAACGTGAGCGTCGTGCTGCCGATCGACACCGACCCGGACAGCGGGTTCCCCTACAGCTACAAGCTGTGGGAGTCGTACCAGGAGCTCACCGCCAACCCGCTCACCGAGGACTGGTCGGAGCACATGGGGGGAGCTGCGACGACCATGGAGTACCTGAAGAACAACGACCAGGTGATCGTCGCCCCCGGTGCGAGCTTCACGATTCCAGCGGACGACTCCGAGATCGAGACGCTGCGCAACCAGGTCAAGGCCGTGATCGTGCAGTCGTCGTGGCAGGCGACCTTCGCCGAGAGCGACGCGCAGTTCGACCAGATCTGGTCCGACCTGCAGAAGACCGCGACAGGACTCGGGTACGACAAGGTGCTCGAGGTCGACCTCGCGACCGCGAAGGCTCAGGACGAGCAGCGCAAGGCCGTCGCGAAGGAGTTCTCCGAGTAGGCGGATGCTGTGGACGGGCCCGGAGCGCACGCTCCGGGCCCTTGTCACGCCCCGGGCGTATGCCGGGCGAAGACGCTGCGGAACAGGAACGCCGAGGCGTAGGCGCCCACCGAGAACCCGACGGTCGCGATGATCACGCCGAACATCGGGAAGATGATCGTGACGCACACCAGCGTCGCAGGGATCAGCAGGATGCCGATCGTACGGACCGGCTCGCTCGTCGGCAGCAGCAGCGCGTTCTTCCACGTCGCCCGCACCGGGTTGTCGTACACCGCGGTCAGCGCCATCGCGTACAGGAATGCGGCGAAGAAGTGCACGCCGGCGAGGATGGACACGACCATCGCGATGCCGCCGAGCACGGTCGGCGAGCCCGCCCAGAACACGGCGCTGAACGCGAGCAGCAGGACGGGCAGCAGCAGCGCCAGCCCGAGCAGGGACGCGGACCGCCAGTTGCGCCCGAACGCCGGAAGGAAGTCCTTCAGCGGGCGGCCGCTCTCGTCGTCCGAGTAGCGAATCGTCACCTCGTACAGCGCGGCGGTCGCCGCGGGGATCGTGAGGATCGGCAGGCACAGCGCGATGTAGAGCAGGTTGAGCGCGACGAAGCTGAGGAAGCCGGTGACGCCCTGGGCCGTGCGCCCCTCCGGGTCGATGCCGATGCGCACTCAGACCACCGATGCGCCGGCGAGTCGCGGAGGCAGCAGGTGCACTCGCTCGGTCTCCTGGCCTGCGAGCTCGGCGAGGATCGCCCGCGCAGCTGCCGCGCCGATCTCGCCCGCGGGGATGTCGATCGTGTCGACGAGGCCGGATACGCCGTGCACGAGCTGGAGCGGGCTCAGCGCGATCACGTCGCGCTTCGCGCTGTCCTCCCTGACATGCGCGGCGACATGGGGGAGCGCGGCCTCGTTGTGGAACAGGATGCCGGTGATGTCGGCATCCGCATCGAGCACGGCATCCACCGCCTCGACGGCATCCGCCGAACTCGGGCACGCGTGCACGGTGCCCGTGATGCCGAGCTCGTCGCACCCCGTGAGGAACCCGCGGTTCAGGCGCTCCACGTAAGACGTGTGCCGCTCGACGACCTCGGCCGGTGCGCCGAACAGCGCGATCCTGGTGTGTCCGAGCGCGCCGAGGCGCTGCGCGGCCAGGCGTCCTGCCGCCTCGAAGTCGAAGTCGACGCAGATGAGCCCCTCGGCGCCTGAGGGGAGTCCGATCAGGACGCTGGGTGTCGAGAGATCCCGCAGCGAGGCGATGCGGGGGTCGTCGGATTCGATGTCCATGACCATCAGCGCATCGACGCGCGATCCGCGCGCCGCGTTGATCAGGCCGTCGGCGTCGTCGCTGGTCAGCAGCAGGATGTCGTACTGGTTCTCGCGCGCCTCTTTCACGACGCCGGCCACGATCTCCATGATCACGTGCACGTCGACGCCGGCGCGCAGCGGCGCCTGCAGCCCGATCACGTTGGTCGACCGGGAGGCCAGCGAGCGAGCACTGGCGTGCGGGCTGTACTCGAGCTTCGCAATGGCGGACTCGACCCGGTCGCGGGTGTCCTGCGAGATCGTGCGCTTGCCGCTCATCACGTACGAGACGGTCGAGATCGACACGCCGGCGGCCGCTGCGACATCGGCGATCGTCACCATGAAAGCTCCTTCTCTTGCACTGGCTCGTGTGCAGCCTCGACGTTCGTCTGCCGGCCGGGAACGAGCTCGACCGTCCGTTCGGCCAATCCTGGTCCGCGGAGGCGCACCTCACGCGCACGTGCGCTGCGCAATGCTATCCGGCTCATGCGACCCGCCGCCCACACCACGTCGACCTCGACACCGCCGCGGGCGCGGATGCCGCGCACCGAGCCCTCGGGCCATGCCGACGGCAGCGCAGGGAGCACGTCGATCACGCCTTCGTGCGACTGCACGAGAGCCTCGGCCACCGCGGCCGTGAACCCCAGGTTGCCGTCGATCTGGAACGGCGGATGCGCGCTGAAGAGGTTGCGATAGACGCCACCACGGTGGGCTGCGGTGTCGGAACCGTGCGCGCTTCGCAGCAGCATGCGCAGCTGTTCGTACACGCGCTCGCCATCGTGCAGGCGCGCCCACATCAGCGCCCGCCATGCGAGCGCCCAGCCCGTCGATTCCGGGCCGCGCCCGAGAATCGACCGCGCCGCGGCCTCAGCGAGCCCGGGGGTGGCATCCGGAGTGATGAGACCGAGCGGGAACAGCCCGACCAGGTGCGACAGATGCCGGTGATGCGGCTCGGCGTCCGGAACGTCAGATACCCACTCCTGGATCCGCCCGCGGGCGTCCACCGACAACGGCGGCAGCAGCGCGACGAGCTCGGCGAACTCGACCACCCAGGCGTCATCACGATCGAGGATCGCGGCAGCCTCGGTGCACGCGTCCGCCAGAGCGCGCAGAAGCTCGGCGTCCATGCTCGCCATGAGCCCGAGCGGCCGCGGCGTGCCGCCGGCATCGACCCAGCCGTGCTCCGGAGACGTCGACGGGCTCGTCCATGCGCGGACGCCGTCCGTCTGCACCCAGCTCAGAGCGAAGTGCGCCGTGCGCTCGAGCACCGGCCAGGCGGTGCTCGCCAGCCACTGCGTGTCGCCGCCGTCCTGGTCAGCACCGCTGAAGCGGGCGTGCTCCCACAGGTGCAGGCTCAGCCAGACGCCGCCCATCGGCCAGGTCGACCAGGCTGGATCGCCCGCTCCCTGCCCGACCGCTGCCGCATGCCCCCACGGGTCGGTGTTGTGGTGCAGCACCCAGCCGTCAGCGCCGTACAGCTCGCGGGCGACGGTCGCTCCGGCGCCTGCCGAGACGCGGCCGATGAAGTCCAGCAGCGGCTCGTGACATTCAGCGAGTCCGGTGGTCTCGGCCGGCCAGTACGCCATCTCGAGGTTGATGTTGGTCGTGTAGCCGCTCGACCAGGGGCCGGGGAGCTCGGCGTTCCAGATGCCCTGCAGGTTCGCCGGCAGCCCGCCGGGGCGCGACGACGACATCAGCAGGTAGCGGCCGTAGTGGAACGACAGCGCCGACAGCGCCGGGTCATCGACACCCTGCGCGCGGATGATGCGTTCGTCGGTGTCGAGCGCCGCGACCTCAGTCGTGACCGGCAGGTCGAGAGCGCAGCGGTCGTACAGTTCCCGGTGGGCGGCGATGTGCGCGGCGCGCAACGCGGCCGCGTCGCTTGCGTCGGAGTCTCCGGCGGATGCCACAGCCGCTGCCAGCGCGACGACGTCGGTGCCTGCATCCGCTGTCGCCGTGCCGATCAGGAGCAGGTGCTCGCGGGCAGCCTCGGTGCGCAGCACGCCGTCGGTATTGTCGGACGCCGTGGATGCATGGATGACCACGGCACCCTGTCGTCCGCGCTCGACGTCGTAGCGGATCTCGGCCGGCGGCTCGGCGTGGCCAGGAGGGACGTCGACGGGCAGGTGCCAGTGAGCGACGAGCGCGCCGCGCGCGTTCCCGGGCGCTGAGCCCGCCGAAGCGTCAGGGAACGGGCCTGTCACACGCACCTCGAGCCGCACCGGCGCCTCGGCGACGATGCGATGCGTGAGAGCTCCGGTGACGGCATCCGCCCACGTCTCGTGCTGCATTCGACCGATGCCCGCCATGGCATACGTGTGCGCGGCGATGCCCGTGCGCAGGTCAAGCGTGCGCTCGAGGTCGACGGCGGAGTCGGGCTTTTCGACGACGGCGGAGCCGATTTGGTCGACGAGGGCGATGTCGACGGTTCCGAACGGCAGGAACGCCTGCGCCCACGGCGTCTGCTGTCGCATCGCCAGCTGCTCGGCACGATCCAGATCCCCTGAGTCGATGGCCGTACGCAGGGTTGCCAGAGCTTCGACGCCGGAATCCTGAGCGCCGGCCAGCAGCCCCTCGGGAACCGGCCCCGACCACGCGGACCCGTCGTTCAGATGCAGGCGCTCGCCGAGTGGGCGGCCCTCGCACATCGCCGCTCGATGCCCGTTGCCGACGGGCAGAGCGTCCGTCCAGACCGTCGAGGGACGGCGGTATCGCAGAACGTGCAGGGCGTCTTCGCCCGGCGTGGACATCGGCATGTGGTTAGTATATGTTCTCGTTGTTGAAACGCTTCGACAATTCGACGGGGAATACAGAAAATGTCATCGACGACCACGGCACGAGCGGCCTTCGACGCGCTCATCGCCGAGCGCGGGCTGGCCTTCGGCGGCGACTACAACCCCGAGCAGTGGCCGCGGGAGACGTGGCGCGAAGACGTGCGCCTCATGCGCGAGGCCGGCGTGAACTTCGTCACCGTCGGCGTCTTCAGCTGGGCGACGATCGAACCGCGACCCGGTGCCCGTGAGTGGGACTGGCTCGACGAGATCCTCTGGTTGCTGCACGAGAACGGCATCGCCGTCGACCTCGCGATGCCGGTGGCCTCACCGCCGCCGTGGCTGGGAATCCAGCATCCGGACGTCCTGCCCGTCGACCGCGACGGTGTGCGCCTGATCGCCGGATCCCGCAACCAGTTCTCGCCGGCCTCGCGGACGTATCGCGAGCACGCGCTGGCCATCACCCGCGACATCGCCACGCGCTACGCCGGGCATCCGGCCGTGCGCATGTGGCACGTCGGAAACGAGTACGGCCAGATCGACCACGGCGACGAGGCCGCGCGCGAGTTCCGCATCTGGCTCGAGCGTCGCTACGGCGGGATCGACGCCCTCAACGCCGCCTGGAACACCGCGTTCTGGTCGCAGCGCTACGACTCGTTCGACGAGATCCTCCCGCCCCGCCGGACGCCGTACCTGGTGAACCCCGCCCAGTCGCTCGACTTCCGCCGCTACAGCTCGGACCAGCTGCTCGCCTGCTACACCGAGCTGCGCGACGCCATCAGGGCGTCCGGCGCCCCACAGCCGATCACGACGAACTTCATGGGATTCTTCGCGCACGCCGACTACCACTCGTGGGCCGCCGAGGTCGACGTCGTCTCGGATGACCAGTACCCCGACCCAGCGAATCCGGATGCCGCCAGCGAGATCGCCCTCGTGCAGGACCTGATGCGCTCGCTCGGCCAGGGGCGCAGCTGGATGCTCATGGAGCAGTCCATCAGCGCCGTCTCGTGGCGCGAGCACAACCTGCCCAAGTCGCCGCTGCGCGCACGCCGCGACTCGCTGCAGGCCGTTGCCCGCGGCGCGGACGCGATCTGCTTCTTCCAATGGCGTCAGGCGCGGTCCGGCGCCGAGCGGTTCCACTCGTCGATGCTCCCGCACGCGGGCGCCGACAGCGATGTGTTCCGGGGCGCATGCCGACAGGGTGCCGACCTGCAGAAGCTCGCCGCTGTCGCCGGCACCGAGATCGCGACCGACGTGGCGCTGCTGTTCGACTGGTCGGCCTGGTGGGCGGGCGAGGAACCGGCGAGTCCCACCGAGCGGTTGTCGACGATGGAGCAGGTGAACCGCTGGTACCGGTCGCTGTGGCGTCGCGGCATCCCCGTCGAGGTCCGGCATCCCGACGCCGACCTCGACGACTACGGCGTGATCCTCGTGCCGCACGCCTACATCCTCAGCGACGCGGCTGCCCAGGCGCTCGCGGCCGCAGCCGCACGGGGCGCGCAGGTCGTGATCGGCCCGTTCAGCGGGGTCGCCGACGAGAACGCCGGAATCCTGCAGGGGCGATCGCCCGTGCAGCTGCGCGAACTGATCGGCGCGAGCGGCGAGGAATGGTCGGGCATGCTCACCGGCGCGCTGCAGCTCGCGGACGGATTCAGCACTGATGACGACGCGCCGACGGCGAGCATCCTCGCCGAGCGCCTGCGCGCAGAAGGCGGTGAGGTGCTCGCCGCACACGCGGACGGCGATCTCGCCGGCATCCCCGCCGTGATCCGGAACGACAACGCCTGGTATCTCGGCGCCGTGGTCTCGGACGGCGTGCTGGATGCCGTCCTCGCGCGGGCGCTCGCCGCGGCATCCGTCACCGGGCCGATCGACGGACTCGACACGCTGCCCGACGGGCTCGAGGCCGTGCGACGCGGCGACGTGCTGTTCCTGCTGAACCACACGCAGCACCCCATCGATGTGCCGGTGACGGCGGGTCTTGTCGACCTGCTCACCGGAGAAGAGACCGGAGACGTCGTCGGCATCGCGCCGGGCGACGTCCGAGCATTGAGCGAAAGGCAACACAGGTGAAGTTCACCGACGGCTACTGGCTGACCCGACCGGGGCTCGCCCCGCTGTTCGCGGTCGAGGTCGACGACATCCGCATCGACGAGGCGGCTGGCACGCTCACCGTCTATGCGCCCACGACGCACATCCGCCATCGCGGAGACACGTTGAACCGGCCCATGCTCACGGTGACGTTCTCGTCGCCGGCACCAGGAGTGGTGAAGACGCGCGTGCAGCGGCACGCGGGCGGAGTGCACCGCGGGCCGGACTTCGCTATCAACGCCGAGAACGGCTTCGTGCCTGCCGTGTCGGTGACCGACGGCGAGGGCGTGCTGCAGACCGGCGACCTCACCGTGCGCATCGCACGCGGAGACGGCTGGAACGTGACGTTCGAAGAGGGTGGGCGCGTGCTCACGCGCTCCGAGCCCCGGTCGATCGGGCACTACAGCGCGCCCGCTCAGGGCGGCGTCGAGCCGGAGACCTGGGTGCACCAGCAGCTCTCGCTCGCACCCGGTGAGCGCGTCTACGGATTCGGCGAGCGCTTCGGCGCGTTCGTGAAGAACGGGCAGGTCATCGACAGCTGGAACGCCGACGGCGGCACGTCCAGCGAGCAGGCGTACAAGTCGGTGCCGTTCTACGTCTCGGCGCGCGGCTACGGCGTGCTCGTCGACAGCCCGGACGCGGTGTCGTTCGAGGTCGGCAGCGAGGTGAACTCCCGCGTGCAGTTCTCGGTGCCTGGCGAGACGCTCGACTACTACGTCATCGGCGGCGGCACGCCCAAGAACGTGCTCAGCCGGTACACCGCGCTCACCGGCCGCCCGGCACGCGTGCCGGCCTGGTCGTTCGGACTCTGGCTGACCACGTCGTTCACCGCGGACTACGACGAGGCGACCGTCAACGAGTTCATCGCCGGTTTCGCCGAGCGCGACCTGCCGCTGAGCGTGTTCCACTTCGACTGCTTCTGGATGCGCGAGTACCAGTGGACCGACTTCGAATGGGACCCTCGTACCTTCCCCGACCCTGAGGGCCAACTCGCTCGGCTGCACGAGCGCGGCCTGAAGGTCTCGGCCTGGATCAACCCGTACATCGCCCAGCGCTCCGTCCTGTTCGCCGAAGCGGTCGAGAAGGGGTACCTGCTCAAGCGCACCGACGGCAGCGTGTGGCAGTGGGATCTGTGGCAGGCCGGCATGGGCATCGTCGACTTCACGAACCCCGAGGCGGCCGACTGGTACGTGGCGCACCTCGAGCGCCTCATGGGGCAGGGCGTCGACACGTTCAAGACCGACTTCGGTGAGCGGATCCCGCACGAGGGCGTCGTGTGGTTCGACGGCTCCGACCCAGCGCGCATGCACAACTACTACCCGCAGCTGTACAACGAGATCGTCTTCCGCGCGCTCGAGAAGCACCGAGGAGCAGGCGACGCCGTGCTGTTCGCCCGCTCGGCGACAGCTGGAGGACAGCAGTTCCCCGTGCACTGGGGCGGCGACTCAGACTCGACGTTCTCGTCGATGGCCGAGTCGCTCCGAGGCGGGCTGTCGCTCGCGATGAGCGGCTTCGGATACTGGAGCCACGACATCGGAGGATTCGAGGGGACCCCTGACGCCGGGCTCTTCAAGCGCTGGCTGGCGTTCGGTCTGCTGTCGTCGCACTCGCGTCTGCACGGCTCGGACAGCTTCCGCGTGCCGTGGATCTTCGACGACGAGGCCGTCGAGGTCACGCGGCTGTTCACGAATCTCAAGATGCGGCTCATGCCGTATCTCGCTCGGGTCGCCGAAGAGGCGCACACGGACGGCATCCCGATGATGCGCGCGATGGTGCTCGAGTTCCCCGAGGACCGCTCGGGGCACGACGCCGACACGCAGTACATGCTCGGTGACGCGCTGCTTGTCGCACCGGTGTTCACCGCCGAGGGCGAGGTGTCGTACTACCTGCCGGCCGGGGCGTGGACGTCGCTGCTGGACGGTTCGGTCGCACCCGGATGCCGCTGGGCGACGGAGAGTCATGACTTCCTGTCGGTGCCGCTGCGCGTGCGGCCCGGCACCGTGCTGCCCTGGGGTGCCGTCGACTCCCGTCCCGACTACGAGTGGGCCGACGGCGTCACGCTGCGCTGCTTCGAGCTGCCGGACGGATATGACGCGGTGACGGTGGTCCCAGGGCTCGACGGGGCATCCACGTCGTTCCGCGTCCGTCGCTCCGGCGCGACGATCACCGCCTCGAGTTCGGATGCGACGGCATCGTGGTCGGTGCAGGTGGGGGATGCCGTGGCATCCGCCGACGGAGCCGGCGAGATCTCGGTGTCCGTTCCCGCAACCGACTCCCACACTGATTCCGTCTCGAACCCCGTGGAGGGTGACCGATGAACTTCCGTGAAACCGATCTGACCGTCAGCGAACGCGCGGCCGATCTGCTGGCGCAGCTGACCCCCGACGAACGCATCGCGATGCTGCATCAGGCGATGCCGGCGATCGAACGGCTCGGCGTCGCCGAATCGCGCACCGGTGCGGAGGCGCTGCACGGTGTGGCGTGGCTCGGCACCGGTACGGTTTTCCCGCAGCCCGTAGGCCTGGCTGCGACCTGGGATCCGGACCTGATCGAGGCGGTCGGCGATGTCGCATCGACCGAGCTGCGCGCGAAGCGGGCCGAGAACCCGCTCGTGAGCCTGAACGCATGGGCGCCGGTGGTGAACACGCTTCGCCACCCGCTGTGGGGTCGCAACGAGGAGGGGTACTCGGAGGATCCGCATCTCACAGGGCAGCTCGGTTGCGCCTACGCCCAGGGGCTGCGCGGTCGGCACGAGCGGGTGTGGAAGACAGTGCCGGCGCTCAAGCACTTCCTCGCCTACAGCAACGAGACGGACCGCTCGGCGACGTCGAGCGAGATGTCGCTGCGGACCCTCCACGAGGAGGAGCTTGCGGCGTTCCGTCCGGCGATCGAGCGGCAGGCGGCAGGGTCCATGATGCTCGCCTACAACAGGGTCAACGGCACGCCGGCGCACACGCAGCCCGAGCTCGTCGCCGAGGCCCGGAGCTGGACGGACGGATCGATCGCGATCGTCTCGGATGCCGGAGCACCGACCTTCACCGTCACGATTCAGGGCGCGCAGCCCGACGGCGCGCACGCCGCGGCGGCGCTCGTGACGAGCGGAATGGACTCGTTCACCGACAACGACGCCGATGCGAAGCCGACGATCGCGAACGTTCAGAGTGCGCTCGATCAGGGGCTGCTGACCTGGGACGACGTCGATCGTGCGGTGACCCGCATCCTCGAGATGCGCATCCGCACGGGGGAGTTCGACGGCGATGGATTCCATGGCGACGGTTCTCATGGCGGTGGTTTTCATGGAGGCGGTGACCCGTACGCCGGTATCGGCGTCGACGCGATCGATGCGCCCTCGTCGCGTGCACTGGCGCGGGAGGCGGCCGGTCGTTCGGTCGTCGTGCTGCGCAACGACGCCGGCGTGCTGCCGCTGCAGGAGCCGACGCGTCTGGCGGTCGTCGGGCCGCTGGCGGATGCCGTGCTCACGGACTGGTATTCGGGGACCCCTCCCTACGCCGTCGGCATCGCGTCCGGGCTGCGGGGCCGGTACCCGTCGGCTGCGGTCGCGGTCGAGACCGGGGCTGACACGATCACACTGCGGGCCGCCAGCGGTCTGCACGTGGTGGTGTCGGACGATGGCAGTCAGGTGGCGGCAGTCGCTGCCTCTGGCTCTGGCTCTGCCTCTGGCGAAGGGGCGCTGTTCGACGTGACCGACTGGGGCGACGGGCTGCTGACCCTTCGTTCGCACGCCAGCGGCGGTCTGCTCACCGGAGGCGCCTGGCCGATGCGAGCCGACGCCGAGCGCGTCGGCGGGTGGGTCGTGCAGGAGAGCTTCCGCAGACACGAGCACGCCGACGGCACCTGGTCGCTGCTGCACCTGGGCTCAGGACGCTGGGTGCGCGCATCGCGCGACGTCGGGCTGCTGCTCGCGGAGGGCGTGACGCTGGACGACGCGGAACGGTTCAGCGTCGAGGTCGTGCGATCGGGTGCTGAAGCGGTGGCTGCGGCTGCAGCATCCGCTGACGTCGTGATCGTCGCGGTGGGCAACGATCCGCACCTTGCCGGACGCGAGGCGGCCGATCGGCCGCACCTCATCCTGCCTGATGCCTTCACCCGCATCTGGCGCCTCGCGCATGGCGCGAACCCGCAGACGGTGCTGACGGTCGTGTCGAGCTACCCGTATGTGCTGGGCGAGGCGGATGCCGCGGCCTCCGTCGTCTGGTCGAGCCACGGCGGGCAGGAACTCGGGTCGGGCATCGCCGACGTACTCAGCGGAGACCGCGAACCCACGGGACGACTCGCGCAGTCGTGGCCGTCCGACCCGGCGCAGGCCGGTGACCTCTTCGACTACGACATGCTGCGGCAGCAGGCGACGTACCGTCATCAGCCGAAGCCGTACACGTTCGCCTTCGGCCACGGGCTGACGTACTCGCGGGTGTCGTACTCGGCCGTCACCGCGACAGCCGAGGCCGTCGCGCCGGAGCCGACGCACCGGCATCCGGCGCTCGGCGAAGACGGCGACGTGCACGTCACCGTGACTGTGACCAACGAGGGGGGTCGCCCGGCCGAGGAGCTCGTCCAGGTGTACGCGCTCGCCCCGTCGCTCCCTCTGCCCGCACCCCGTCGGCTGCTCGTCGCGTACCGACGCGTGCGCCTCGAGCCGGGGGAGAGCCGGGAGGTCGAGCTGACGTTCGACGTCGCGAGGCTCGCGGTGTGGGACGAGTCGCTGCGGCTGGATGGCGCCGTGGACGACTGGGTGCACGAGGGCGCGCTGCGGGTGCAGCCCGGGACATATGTGCTCGCGGCCGGTCCGAGCGCTGACGACCTGCCGGTCTCGGCGGAGCTGCAGGTGAGTGCGGGCGGCTGAGCCGGTCGAGTCATCTGCGCCGACTACGGGCGCCCCATGCCGTAGTAGCTCCATCCGGCGGCGCGCCAGGCCGCGGCATCCAGGCCGTTGCGTCCATCGACGACGACGCGTCCGTGCGTCAGCGTGCTGACGTGTTCCGGTGACATCTCGCGCCGGTACTCGTCCCACTCGGTGACGAGCACGACGGCATCCGCGTCGCGAAGCGCGGTGTCGCGGTCGACCACATACGTCAGCTGCGGATGCAGTCGCCGAGCGTTGTCGATCGCCTGCGGGTCGGTGACGACGATCTCGGCGCCGAGGCCGTTCAAGCGGACCGCCACGTCGAGGGCGGGGGAGTCGCGCACGTCGTCGCTGTGCGGTTTGAAGGCCGCGCCGAGCACCGCGATCTTCTTGCCGAACACCGAGCCGCCGAGGCCATCGACCACCAGTTCCACCGCGCGGTCGCGGCGGCGCATGTTGATGGCATCCACCTCGCGGAGGAAGTTCACCGACTCGCCCCGCCCGAGCTCTTCGGCACGGGCGGCGAACGCGCGGATGTCCTTCGGCAGGCATCCGCCGCCGAATCCGATGCCGGCACCGAGGAACCGCCGTCCGATGCGCACGTCATGCCCGATCGCGTCTGCGAGCAGCGTGACGTCGGCGCCGGTCACCTCGGCGATCTCGGCCATCGCGTTGATGAACGAGATCTTGGTCGCGAGGAACGCGTTCGCCGAGACCTTCACGAGCTCGGCGGTGGCGTAGTCGGTGACGATGAACGGCGTGCCCTTGGCGACGGCCGGCGCGTACACCTCTCGGAGGATCTCGGCGGCGCGCTCGCCGCCCGGCCCCTCGTGGACGCCGGCGACGAGACGATCGGGATCGATCGTGTCCTGCACGGCCCAGCCCTCGCGGAGGAACTCAGGATTCCAGACGAGCGTCGCGCCCGCAGCATCCACCTTCGGGGCGAGCGTCGCCGCCGTGCCCACCGGCACCGTCGACTTGCCTGCGACGATGTCGCCCGCGCGCAGGTGCGGGATGAGGGCGTCGAACGCCTCGTTCACGTAGGTGAGGTCGGCGGCATGACCGCTCTGCTGCTGCGGGGTGCCGACCCCGATGAAGTGCACGGCCGCGCCCTCGGCCGCGGCGATGTCCGTGGTGAACCGCAAACGGCCGGCAGCGACGCCCTCGGAGAGGATCTCGTGCAGCCCCGGCTCGAAGAACGGCGCCTCTCCCCGCGACAGCGCGTCGATCTTGCGCTGGTCGATGTCGATCCCCACGACATCGTGGCCGATGGATGCCATGGCCGCGGCGTGCACCGCACCCAGGTACCCGCATCCGATCACTGAAAGCTGCATCGCTGTTCCTTCCCAGGGAGAACGCTGGCCCCATCATCGGCCGTCTGGATGATTCCGAGAGGACGCCTGTCGTCCGCCCAATGAACAATGGGCGAAGACGCGGCGTCGAGACCGATCACGGCTCGCACCCCTCGGCCGTCAGCTCGACGCCGACCGGCCGCACCATGGGCGTGTGCTGCAATTCGAGCGGGCCGTACTCGCCCTCGGCGCCGGTGAACGTCGCCGCGACCGTGTGGGTCTGCGTGGGCGCGTTCTCCACCGCGATCTTCACGGCGCCGCGTCCGAGATGCTCGGCCACTGTGCCGCGCACGGGCTCGCCGTCGACCGTCGCGCCCGTGAACGTGGACCCCACTGGGCCGTAGAAGACGAGGTACGTGGCGACGTGGCCGCGATGGAAGTACCGAGGCGGATCCACGGACTGCGACAGCGCAGGGACCTCCTTGCGCGTGATCGTGTTCGTCAGCGTCGCCGTCGTCGTGAAGACCGGACTCTCGGGTGCGGTGCACTGGGTGGATGCCGCGGCGACATCGAGCTGCATGAAGTAGTCCATCTTCGCCGCCGTGAAGTCGTTCGCGTAGACCCCGACGAGCGTCCTGTTCTCGTTCGAGTCAGGGAGGCGCCCCGAGAGCTTCGAGTCGCCGACGAGCTTCGCCTCCTCCTCAGTCGCAGGCGAGTACAGCAGCCGGCTCTCGTCGACCGCGTGCGTGAGGCTCTCGAACAGCGCCCGCGGCACGGCTCCTCCCGACACCACGGCGTCGAAGACCGATCGCGCGGTCGCTGCGAAGAACACGTCCTGCTGCTCCTGATCGAACAGGTTGTAGGCATCGTGCAGCAGCATCTGCACGGCGTTCTCGCTCGTGATCGTGACCGGCTCCCCGGTGCCCGTCGGAACGCTCACCGGCCCCGTTGCCTGCAACAGGTAACTCAGCGCCACGGGGTCGAACGAGATGACGGCATCCACTTGCGTGCCGAACGACTCCGCCCAGTACGCGCGCAGGATGTCGACCGACTCGCTGAAGTCCGGGCTCATCGTGGCATCCATCACCCACCGGCCGACCTTGTCGCCGTACAGCCTCTGCAGTCCCGGATCGAGCGGCACGATCGGTGTCGCCCTGTCGTTGCGGAAGTTCGTGCTCGCCGCCTGCTGCGTGATGCTGAGCTTGCCCTTGTCGGCGGTGACGAGCGCGAACGCCGCCGGGATGCCTCCTGTGCTGCGTGACTCGGCGTTGTTCTGGAACACCAGCAGGTAGTTGCGCGGGGCGTCCGCGCCGAGCGCGGCCGGGAGCACGCCGATGATCTCGCTCGCCCCGCCGAGCAGCGGGCGCACCGCGGTGACGGCTTCCGTCAGCTGGGTCAGGGCGCCGTCGACCTGCGGGATGAGGTCGGCGCGATCGAGCGTTGCGAGATCCGCTGCTGCGGTGTCGAGGGCGGCCGACGCTGCCGCCACCGTCGACTGCATGCCGGCCACGGCCGCGATGTCGACGGCGCCGTCGACGGGGCGCAGCGCGTTGAGATTCAGGTCGTTCGCGGGAGCGATGACCGCGGTGGCCAGATCGTCCGTGACCGCGGATGCCACGCGGATCGCGTGGAGGTCGTCGCCGACGAAAGGCAACCACTCGAGGCTCTTCCACATGCGGTCGTTGGTCTGCGACCGGGCGTCCGACGTCAACGCGGTGAGCTGCGCGATCGTCGCGCTCGCAGCCTCCGTGTCGCCGGACAGGATCTGGTCGCGCACCGTCGATGTCAGAGGCATCACCTGCTCGAGCGACGACTTCGCCTCCATCGCCTGCGCGTACACGCGGTTGCCGACGACCCCGCCGGCGGTACCGATGACGACGAGCGCGAGCACGATGCCCAGCTCCACCCAGACGGCGGTGCGACGCGCACGAGGCTTCGAGCCGGTTCGCTTGCGCGGTTCCCCCCGAGCAATCCATGCAATTGAATGTGAATTGCGCCTACGCGCGGACAGCTCTGACATCTGTCAACCCCTCCCCAGTGGTCGACGACTGGCACCTCCCCAGGTGATCAGTCGACGGGCACAGCGTCCCCAGAACGCCGAATGCTCCGCCAGGCGGAGCGGTGGGCTGCGACCCCACGTCGCGGCTCGAGTGTGCCTGTTCAGAGTGACGCTACCAATTCGACGGCGATTGCGATAGAGCAGGGTGGCGCGAGTCGTACTGCACAGGTGCCGCCGCACTCCCCATCTGCACGCTTCATGTTCTGTCGTCGGCCGTCTGTCCGGCCTGCGCGATACCGTCTTTCATCTGCCATCCGCGGCAAAGCTCGGGCACAATGGGACGGTGTACATGTCAGTCGAAATGATCACGATGCTCATCGGCATCGTCTCGATCCTGCTCGCCTTGGCGGGCGCTTTCGGCTGGATGATTCACCGGATGGATGTTCTCGAGAACCGGCTCGAGGGCAAGCTCGGCGCTCGGATCGACGCGGGCGATGAGCGGCTCGGCGCTCGGATCGACGCGGGCGATGAGCGGCTCGGCGCTCGGATCGACGCTTTGGACGAGAAGCTCGGCGCTCGGATCGACAAGGTCGCTGACGAGCTCGTCGAGGTGAAGATCGCCCTCGCGCGAGTCGAAGGTCCGCCGCGGCACCTGATCACCGCGCGCTGAGTTGCGCGTGACCACCCCTCGACAAGTTCAGGGACCGGTTCGGGCTCGTGGAACGACCGCGCTTCGGCGAGGAAACAGGGCGATCGTGAGGCCGGCGGCGACCGCTCCGCCGAGGATCTGCGCTGCGATGAAGGGCAGGACGGATGCGTGCGCGACGCCGGCGAACGTGTCCGTGAACATGCGGCCGATCGTGACGGCTGGATTCGCGAACGACGTCGAGCTGGTGAACCAGTAGGCGGCGCCGATGTAGCTTCCGACCGCCGTGGCGATCACGGTGATCGACTGGTGCGTCCGGATCAGCCCCGTGATCACGAGAACCAGCCCGGCGGTCGCGACGACCTCGGCGAGGAACGTGGCAGGGGTTGCACGGTCGGTCGTGGACAGGGCGGTCGGCACGGCGAACATCAGGTTCGCGAGAATGGCGCCGCCGATGCCTCCGGCGATCTGTGCGGGGATGTACGCGGCGATCTCGCGCAGCCGCATCCGATCGTGGGCGCGACGTTCGAGGATGGCGATCACCAGCGTCACGACCGGATTGAAGTGCGCGCCGGAGACCGGGGCCAGCAGCACGATGAGCACGCCGAGGCCCATCGCCGTGGCGAGGGCGTTCTCGAGCAGCTGCAGCCCGGTGTCTGCGGACAGCCGTTGCGCGGCGATGCCGGAGCCGACGACGATCGTCACGAGAAGCCCGGTGCCGAGGAACTCGGCGAGACTGCGGCGTGCGAGGCCGCGTCCGCGAGAGTGGCCGCTCACGCGGTGAGTTCGTCGATCAGCGTCTCGACGCGCGCGCGGATGTCATCGCGGATGCGGCGAACGGTCGCGGCATCCTGCCCGGCCGGGTCATCGAGCTGCCAGTCCTCGTAGCGCTTGCCGGGGAAGATCGGGCAGGCGTCACCGCATCCCATCGTGATGACGACGTCCGACTCTTTGACGGCTTCGACGGTCAGCAGCTTGGGGGTGTTGTTCGCGATGTCGATGCCCGCCTCGGCCATGACCTCGACGGCGACGGGGTTGATCTGGTCCTTGGGTTCGGAGCCGGCGGAGAGGACTTCGACGCGATCTCCGGCGATCATCTGCAGGAAACCCGCGGCCATCTGGGAGCGGCCGGCGTTGTGGACGCACACGAACAGGACGGTGGGCTTGGCTGCGGTCTCGGCGCTCATGCCTAAAGCATAGATGAGAGTCTATGTGTTGGCGAGTGCCGGGTTGGCGAGCACCGGGTTCGCAAGCACCGGGTTCGCAAGCAGAGTGCGGACGCGGCGGTCGATGTCGTCGCGGATCTCACGGACGGCGGTCAACGGCCTGCCCACCGGGTCGTCGAGGTCCCAGTCCTCGTAATGCTTGCCGGGCAGCACCGGGCAGGCGTCGCCGCACCCCATCGTGATGATGACGTCCGCAGCCTTCACGGCTTCGTCGGTGAGCGGCTTGGGGAACTCCCCGCCGATGTCGACGCCGATCTCGTCGAGCGCGGCGACGATCACCTGACGCACATCGGAGGTCGGGGCGGAACCGGCCGTGCGGACGGTGACGTGGTTCGACAGCTGGCGCAGGATGCCGGCCGCGAGCTGCGAGCGCCCGGCGTTCTGCACGCACACGAAGAGGACCGTTCTGTTCGTCGAGTGCTGCTTCACGCTCGAGCGGTCGTCGAGCCGGTCTGAGGCGAACCGGGCCGTGCGCGAGGCGAGGAGGTGTGTACCGCCGGTCTGCTTCAGCAGGTCGTGGCTCTCCCGAACGCAGCGGGCGACGGTCTGGCGATTGAACGTGCCGCGGTAGCGAGCGGTGAGGTCGTCGATGATGCGATCGAGGTCTGGTTCGGCCGCGGGTTCCGAACTCTGAGGCCCGAGGAGAGCGGACACGCGATGGGCCTGGTCGACGCTGATCGAGTACCAGACCCGTCGCCCGTCTCTCTCGCGGGCGACGACGCCTTCGGAGTGCAGGATGCCCATGTGGTGGCTGACTGTCGGCTGGCGCAGTTCCAGCGCCTCGGCGAGTTGTCCGACCAGTGCGCGGCTGCCTTCGGCGTCCCGGATCAGGCGAACGATGCGCGCGCGAGTCGGATCGGCGAGGGCTGTGAGCGCCCCGGCATCCTCGATCGGACTCATAGATGGAAGTCTATCCGGGAGCGTGTGGAATGCTGGAGGCAGCTCACGCCTTATACCCCCTAGGGGTATTCGATCTCGAAATCGAGGAGTCTTGATGAGCCAGCACGAGCACATGATGAGTCACGGTGATCACGAGCACGTCGATCATGAGCAGGGCGGCGCCGAGCACAGTGAGCACGCGGGGCACGGCGGGCATGCGGGTCACGGCGATCATGTCGGGCAGTTCCGGCGGCTGTTCTGGATCATGCTCGTCGTTGCGATTCCTGCGGTCGTGTTCTCGAACGCGTTCGCGATGCTGCTCGGCTATCAACTGCCCTCCGCCTGGGTGATGTGGATCTCTCCGGTGCTCGGCACCGTGATGTACGTCTGGGGCGGAGCGCCGTTCCTCACCAGCGCCGTGCAGGAGCTGCGCTCGCGCGCCCCGGGCATGATGCTGCTCATCGCACTCGCGATCACGGTCGCCTTCTTCGCCTCGTGGGGCGCGACCCTCGGGATGCTGCACCACGAGCTCGAGTTCTGGTGGGAGCTCGCGCTGCTGATCGTGATCATGCTGCTCGGGCACTGGATCGAGATGCGCTCGCTCGCGCAGACCACCTCGGCGCTGGACTCCCTGGCCGCTCTGCTGCCCGATGAGGCCGAGCGCGTCGAGGGGGAGAGCACAGTCACGGTCGCCCCGGCCGAGCTGCGGGTCGGCGACGTCGTGGTGATCCGGCCAGGGGGACGTGCGCCGGCCGATGGGCGCGTGGTGCAGGGAACGGCGAGCATGGATGAGGCCATGATCACCGGAGAGTCCCAGCCGGTGCGCCGCTCGGAGGGCGACCATGTCGTCGCGGGAACCGTAGCGACGGACTCGGGACTTCGGGTCGAGATCACCGCGATCGGCGATGACACGGCGCTCGCCGGCATCCAACGGCTCGTGACCGAGGCGCAGAACTCGAGCTCCCGCGCGCAGCGCATCGCGGATCGCGCAGCCGCCCTGCTGTTCTGGTTCGCGCTCGCCGCCGCTGCGATCACCGCCCTCGTGTGGACGCTGATCGGGATGCCGGATCAGGCCGTGGTGCGGACGATCACCGTGCTCGTCATCGCGTGCCCGCACGCGCTCGGGCTCGCGATCCCGCTGGTGGTGTCGATCGCCACCGAACGTGCCGCGCGCAGCGGCGTGCTGGTGAAGGATCGCCTGGCGCTCGAGAGCATGCGCACCGTCGACACGGTGCTGTTCGATAAGACGGGAACGCTGACGAAGGGTGCTCCTGCGGTCACCGGCATCCACCCCGTGGAAGGGATCGACGCCGATCGGCTCATCGCGCTCGCCGCGAGCGCGGAGGCCGATTCGGAGCATCCGCTGGCGCGCGCGATCGTTCAGGCGGCCGCGCACGTGGCCGTGCCGTCGTCATCGGGGTTCGCATCGTCGCCGGCCGTCGGCGTGCGCGCCACCGTCGACGGCCACCGCGTGCAGGTCGGCGGGCCGTATCTGCTCGAGCAGGAGGGCGTCACCGAGTTGCCCGTCGCCGACGAGTGGCGGGCGGAGGGCGCGATCATCCTGCACGTGCTCGTCGACGGACGGGTGGTCGGAGCGCTGCGGCTCGCCGACGAGGTGCGCAGCGAATCGCGGCAGGCGATCGCCGCACTGCATGCTCGTGGCGTGCAGGTCGTGATGATCACGGGCGACGCCGAAGCCGTGGCCGCGTCGGTGGCGAGCGAACTCGGCATCGACCGGTACTTCGCGGGCGTGCGACCGGAGGACAAGGCCGCCACTGTGAAGCAGCTGCAGGACGAGGGGCGCCGCGTGGCGATGGTCGGCGACGGCGTGAACGACGCGCCGGCTCTGGCGCAGGCGGATGTCGGGGTGGCGATCGGCGCCGGAACCGACGTGGCGATCGCGTCCGCCGGCGTGATCCTCGCGAGCGACGACCCGCGTGCTGTGCTGTCGATCATGGAGCTGTCGCGTGCCAGTTACCGCAAGATGAAGCAGAACCTGTGGTGGGCCGCCGGGTACAACCTCATCTCGGTGCCGCTGGCGGCCGGTGTGCTCGCACCGGTTGGGTTCGTGCTGCCGATGTCGGTCGGCGCGATCCTGATGTCGCTGTCGACGATCGTCGTGGCTCTGAACGCGCAGTGGCTGCGGCGGCTGGACATTCGGCCTGAAAGACTCGCTGCATGAGCGACGCGATGCTGCAGGGCACCTGGCACGTGGTGACGACGAGTCTCAGCATGTGGCAGCGGCGCAGTGAGCCGAGCATCACCTACGCACCGCTGCCGGACGGACGCATCAGCGACACCGTGCTCTCTCGCGGACGCCGGTGCTGGAGCGTCATCGCGGGCATCGACGAGCAGCAGCCAGACGGCTCCTACGTCTGGCGCGGCGTGCAGCCGCTGACCCTGCTGGTGCGCAGCCGCTGGCGCGTACTGCTGCACGATGAGCCGTTCGCGGCGATCCGCTTCGCGCGCACGCCGTTCACGGCGGCGGGCGTCGACGTGCTCGCGCGCGATCCGGCGGCGGATCGGGATGCGGTGGCCGCAGTCGTCGAGCGCCTCAGAGAGGATGCGGCAGCGGTGCCCTTCCTCGACGAGTTGCGGCCGCCGCTGGGGCGTCGGTAGCTGCCCGGCCCCACCTCGCCGGGAGGGGTCTTCGTTGTGTCGCTATGGGCGCACTGAGGCGACGACTTGCGACCCCTTCCGGGGTGCGGCGTCGCCCGGCTCAGATCCCGGCGCCGCCCCAGTTCATCGACTCGGTGTAGCGCAGCATCACGCCCTCGCGCAGCGCCCACGGCGACACCTCGATCTCGTCGATGTCGAGCATCTTCATCGCCGTGTGCAGCACGACGGCGGCCGCGACGATCTGGAACGTGCGATCCGGCGTGATCCCCGGCAGCTCCTGACGAGCGGATGCCGGAATCCGGGCGAGCCGCGGAATCCACGACTTCAGGCTCGAGCGGGACATCACAGTGCGGTCGAAGCCGAGTCCTGACACCTCGCGACCAGCGAGGTTCGCCAGCGAACGGATGGCCTTGGAGGATCCCACCAGGTGATCGGGGGAGGGAAGCGCATTGAGCTTCGCGGCCACCGGCGCGAGGACTTCACGCGCGTGCGCGCGCAGCAGCTCGACAGCATCCTCACCCGGTGGGTCATCCGGCAGGAACTGGACGGTCATGCGCCCTGCTCCCAGCGGGACGGATGCCGCGACCTCCGGCAGCTCATCGCCGCCGGCCGCGAACTCGAACGAGCCGCCGCCGATGTCGAGGAGCAGGATGCGCCCGGCATCCCACCCGAACCAGCGCCGCACGGCGAGGAAGGTGAGCTCGGCCTCCTGTTCGCCGGTCAGCACCTGCAGCGGCTGACCGAGCGCGCGCTCGATGCGCGCGATGACCTCGTCGCCGTTGATGGCCTCGCGGACCGCGCTGGTCGCGGTGGCGAGCAGCGTCTCGACGCGTTCGGTCTCGGCGATCCCGCGGGCGCGAGCGACGGCATCCTCGAGAGCTCGCACGCCCTCTTCGCTGATCGCACCATCCGGAGTGAGGAACCGCATCAGGCGGACGACGCTGCGGTCGCTCGTCGTCGCGAGCGGTCTTCCGCCCGGGCGGGCGTCCGCCGCGAGCAGGTGGACGGTGTTCGACCCGATGTCGAGGATTCCCAAGCGCACGGACTGAGACTACTCGGGCAGTGGCCAACGTCCGCACCGTCTGCCATGATGACTGCAGATTCGTATGGGGCGGATCCTGATCCGACGACCGAGGTCGGTTCTGCAACGCACTGGGGGCGGCATGCGTGTGATTCTGGGGTCAGTCGTTCTGTGGGCGGTCGTCGGAGCGGTCGTGCTGCTGGTCACCGGCGAGCACGTGCGGGGTGAGTGGACGTGGACGGCGGCTCCGATCTGGCGCGACAACGCGGTCGGCTCGTTCGCGATCGGCGTCGCGGCGATCGTGGTCCTGGTGCTGCTGGCGATGCCGTGGGCGCGTGAGATGGACGAATTCCGAACACCGTGGATCGCGGCTTCGAGCGCGGCGGTGGCGCTGCTCGTCGCGCTCGGCGTGTGGAGCGCGTTCGCGCTGTGGGTCGTGAACGCCGAGATACGGCGCGCCGCCGACCCGAGCGGCACGGCGCTCTGGGTCGCCGTGATCTGGTTCATCGGAGCGACGCTGTGGCTCGCGTACTTCGTGTGGGACTACGGCCGCTGGCGGGTGCTCCGCCGGGTGCAGCGCCGCGATCCGACGACGCCGGGGATCCGGAGTTTCGCCGGCCGCATCGTGGCGGCTCCGGGCGAGCGGATGCTGCGCGACCCGATCTACGGAGGTGCCTGCGTCTCGTGGACGGCTGACGGCACGAGCCAGGAGGTGTGGCAGACGAATGTCGGCAAGCACGATGTGAACACCGGATACCTCGAGGACCACTGGGTCACGTCCATGCGAGTGCTGAAGGATCACGCGGGCATCGACGGCGAGGCATCCCCGTTCTACGTGCTGTTCGGCGACGTCTTCGTGTACGTGCGGCCGGACGGCGTGAGCATGCGCGGCCGTCCCGGCGACCAGGCCGTCGTCGGGACCACTCGCGTCGGCCACCACCGACTCGCTCAGCGCGTGCGCGAGCTCGGTCTGAAGTACGTGCGCACCCGGTTGCTCGCCGACGGAGACGGCGTCGTCGCCACGGGCGTGATCGTGTCGGATGCCACGGGCAGACTGATCCTGCAGGCGAAGCCCGTCGGGCGGCGGGTCGCGCTCGTTCCGCGAGCATCCGTGCGGATGGTCGGCCGAGGGTTGGCCGACCGCCGCCATCGACAGGCGCTGCACGCCGGAGGGTGAGTCGCGCCGTGCACGCCGATGGTGCGCGGGCCGATGTGCGGGAGCGTGCGCCGATACGATGGATGCCGTGACCGCCGCTGACCCCACCACGCCACTGTCGCCGTACCGCGAGATCGGACGAGCAGAGTGGGCGCGATTGGCCGCGGGACTCGACCAGCCGCTCAGCGAGACCGAGGTCGTCGAGCTGCGCGGAATCGGCGACCGGCTCGACCTCACAGAGGTGCGCGAGGTGTACCTGCCGCTGAGCCGCCTGCTCAGCCTGTACGCGACCGCGACCAAGCAGCTGGGCGCGGCGACGAGCTCATTCCTGGATGAAGTCGACGTCACCACGCCGTTCGTGGTCGGCGTCGCAGGCTCTGTCGCGGTCGGCAAGTCGACCATCGCGCGTCTGCTGCGCGAGCTCATGAGCCGCTGGCCGGGCACGCCGCGCGTTGAACTGGTGACGACGGACGGGTTCCTGTACCCGAACGCCGAGCTCGAGCGCCGAGGGCTCATGGATCGCAAGGGGTTCCCCGAATCGTACGACCGGCGCGCGCTGCTGGAGTTCCTCACCGAGGTGAAGTCCGGAGCCCCCGAGGTGCGTGCGCCCTTCTACTCGCACATGCGCTACGACATCGTTCCCGATGCCCGCGTCGTCGTGCGCCGGCCGGACGTCGTGATCGTCGAGGGCCTGAACGTGCTGCAGCCGCCGCCCGCGCCGAACGACGTCGCGGTGAGTGACCTGTTCGACTTCTCGGTGTACGTCGACGCCGACCCCGCCCACATCGAGAAGTGGTACGTGGATCGGTTCCTGGCGCTGCGCCAGGGGGCGTTCAGCAACCCGTCGTCGTACTTCAACGTCTTCGCACACCTCACGGATGCGGAGGCAGAGACGACCGCGCTCGGGTACTGGCGCGACATCAACATGCCGAACCTCATCGAGAACGTGATGCCGACGCGCCACCGCGCGACACTGGTGCTGAACAAGGGCATCGACCACAACGTCGAGAGCGTGCTGCTGCGCAAGCTCTGACCCGTGCGTGGGGCGGTGAGCGAGCCGCAAGGCGAGACGAAACGGGTTGAGCGAGCGAAGCGAGTCGAAACCTGGGCGCAGACCGACCCCGTGAGTATGCTCGCCCCATGGGGAACATGGGGGTTCCGGGCGCTTCGGGAAGCCGGTTCGGCGTCATCGGCGGAGGCATCGTCGGCATCGCACTCGCGCGCGCTCTCGCCCGGCGCGGCGACGAGGTCACGGTGCTCGAGAAGGAGCAGCGGCTCGCCGCGCATCAGACCGGCCACAACTCGGGCGTCGTTCACGCCGGCCTCTACTACGCGCCGGGTTCGCTGAAGGCGACGCTGTGCGCCACCGGCCGCGACCTCTTGCAGGAGTTCTGCCGGCAGAAGGGGCTGCCGTACCGCGAGGTCGGCAAGCTCGTCGTCGCCGTCGACGAGACGGAGATCCCCGCGCTGAATGAGATCGAACGGCGCTCGCGCGCCAACGGCGTGCCCGACCTCGAGCGGATCGACGACATCCGTCGCATCGCCGAACTCGAACCGCACGCTCAGGGGGTGGCGGCCGTGCATTCACCGCACACCGCCGTCGTCGACTACGCCTCGATCACCGAGGCGATGGCGCAGGACGTGCGGGCAGCCGGCGGCAGCATCCTGCTCGGTCATGAGGTCACCGCGATGACGGCCTCGACCGATCGGGTGATGGTGCGCACGACGGTCTCCGACCACGTGTTCGATCACGTCGTCGTGTGCGCCGGACTGCAGTCCGACGTCGTCGCCCGGTTCGTCGGTGCGGACCCTTCGCCGAAGATCCTGCCCTTCCGCGGAGAATACTGGGCACTGCATCCCGACCGCACCTCGCTCGTTAGCGGCATGATCTATCCAGTGCCGGATCCTCGGTTCCCGTTCCTCGGCGTGCATTTCACCCGCGGCGTCGATGACGACGTCCACGTCGGGCCGAACGCCGTTCCTGCCCTCGCTCGCGAGGGCTACAGCTGGGGCCGCATCTCGATCCGCGACACGTGGGAATCGCTGCGCTGGCCGGGAGCAGCGCCGCTGGCTCGCCAGCACTGGCGCATGGGAATGGACGAGGTCAGCGCCTCGGTGCTCAAGCCGCGCTACTTCCGCAAGGCGCAGCGGTTCATCCCCGAACTGCGGATGTCGGACCTGCGCCGCACCTCGACCGCCGGCGTCCGCGCGCAGGCCTGGGGGAGAGGCGGCGAACTGCTCGACGACTTCGCGATCGACCGGGTGGGCGCTGTCACTCTGGTGCGCAACGCGCCATCGCCGGCGGCGACGAGTTCGCTCGCGATCGCCGAGCACCTGGTGGCGCAGTTGTAGAGCAAGATTGTTCGGAACCCTCGCAAAATCGACCGCTTATTCTTGATCGCATGTGTGGAATCGTCGGATACGTGGGCCCGCGCCCCAGCCAGGACATCCTTATCGCCGGCCTCGCCCGCCTCGAGTACCGCGGGTACGACTCCGCCGGTATCGCCGTCATCGACAGTGACGGACACCTCGGAATGCGCAAGAAGGCCGGCAAGCTGGCCGTGCTGCGCGACTCGCTCAAGGATGCTCCTCTCGGAGAGGGCACCACGGGCATCGGCCACACGCGCTGGGCGACCCACGGTGGCCCGACCGACCTCAACGCGCACCCGCACCTCGCCGATGGCGGCAAGCTCGCCGTCATCCACAACGGCATCATCGAGAACTTCGCCCCGCTCCGCGATGAGCTCATCGCCGAGGGCGTTGAGTTCCTCAGCGAGACCGACACCGAGGTCGCCGCTGCCCTGCTCGGCCGCGAGTACGCGAAGAACCCCGACCTGCAGGCCGCTTTCCAGGCCGTCGTGAACCATCTCGAGGGCGCGTTCACCCTGCTGGCCACGCACCAGGACCACCCGGGCCTCGTCGTCGGCGCCCGCCGCAACTCGCCGCTGGTGATCGGCCTCGGAGAGGGCGAGAACTTCCTCGGCTCCGACGTCGCCGCCTTCGTCGAGCACACGCGCAAGGCGCTGGCGATCGGGCAGGACCAGATCGTCTCGATCACGCCCTCCGAGGTCACGGTCACGGACTTCGCCGGCAACGCGGTCGAGGCCGAGCCGTTCGACGTGTCGTGGGATGCCGCAGCCGCCGAGAAGGGCGGATGGTCGTCGTTCATGGCCAAGGAGGTCGCCGAGCAGCCCGAGGCCGTCGCGAACACGATCCGCGGGCGCGTCCAGGACGGGCAGGTCGTCATCCCCGAGCTCGATGGGCTCGACGACCTCTTCGTCGGCATCAACCGCGTGATCATCACGGCGTGCGGCACGGCATCCTATGCAGCCCTCGTCGGAAAGTACGCGATCGAGCAGTGGGCCCGCGTCGCGACGGACGTCGAGCTCGCGCACGAGTTCCGCTACCGCGATCCGGTGATCGGCGACGACACGCTCGTCATCTCGATCAGCCAGTCCGGCGAGACCATGGACACGCTCATGGCCGTCAAGTACGCCCGCGAGCGCGGTGCCCGCACGCTGTCGATCTGCAACACGCAGGGAGCGACGATTCCGCGCGAGTCGGATGCCGTCGTCTACACCCACGCCGGCCCTGAGGTCGCCGTGGCATCCACCAAGGCGTTCTCGGCTCAGATTACCGCCCTGCTGCTGCTCGGCCTGCACATGGGTCGCGTTCGTTCGGTGCTCACCGACACTTCTGCGGTGGCCGAGCTCGCCTCGCTGCCGGAGAAGATCGCGTCGGTCCTCGAGAAGGAGAACGACCACGTCACCCAGCTCGCGAACTGGATGGCCGACACCCGCTCCGTGCTCTTCCTCGGTCGCCACGTCGGATATCCGATCGCGCTCGAGGGTGCGCTGAAGCTCAAGGAGATCTCGTACATCCACGCCGAGGGCTTCGCCGCCGGTGAGCTCAAGCACGGTCCGATCGCGCTCATCGAGCCCGGTCAGCCGGTGTTCGTGATCGTGCCGTCGCCGCGCCACTCGTCGCTGATCCACTCCAAGGTCGTCTCGAACATCCAGGAGATCCGCGCCCGCGGTGCTCGCGTGATCGTCGTGGCTGAAGAGGGGGATGCAGCCGTCCTGCCGTTCGCGGACGAGGTCATCCACATCCCGCTCGCCGGTGCCATGTTCGAACCAGTGCTCGCGGTCGTCCCGCTGCAGATCTTCGCCATGGCCCTCGCCACGGCGAAGGGCTTGGACGTCGACCAGCCCCGCAACCTCGCGAAGTCCGTTACGGTCGAGTAGCCCGTTCCCGGTCGGCCCCGCCGCGCCCCCGCCGGCCCCGCCGAGCCCCGCCGAGCATTCGCCGAGACCCCGTCTTGCTTCCGAGGCCCCGTCGTAGTCACCGAACTACGACGGGGCCTCGGTGCTAAGACGGGGTCTCAGCGTGGATTCCTATTGAGGATATAAGGTGATGCTTATATGATTTGAGGATGCATGAGTTCGAGGTGCTCGCGGATGCCGTGCGGCGACGGCTGGTCGCGGTGCTCGCGCTGGGGGAGCAGCCGGCTGGCGTCCTGACCGACATCGTCAGGGCCGAGTTCGGCATCTCGCAGCCCGCCGTGTCGCAGCATCTGAAGGTGTTGCGCGAGAACGGGTTCGCGACGGTGCGCGCCGAGGGCGCGCGCCGGATCTACGCTCTCGACCCAGCGGGCCCGGACGCCGCGGAGCGAGCTCTCGCCTCGCTGCGCTCGCCGCTCTCCCAGCGACTCGACGCGCTGCACACCGAGGTCGCCCGCGGCCGGCGTGCAACAGCGCAGCAGAAGACCAGTCACAACAAGAACAGGAGTGCATCATGACCGTCGACAACCCCACCGTCGAGCGGCACGGCGACGGCTTCCGCCTCGTCTACGAAGAGGTCTACGCGACCGACATCGACGACCTCTGGCAGGCGATCACGACGCGCGAGCGCCTGGCGCGCTGGATGGTCGAGTACACGGGCGATCTCCGCGAGGGCGGCACCTGGGCGGTCGCCACCGAGGGAGCTGAGCAACCGTGGGCCACGGGCACCATCAGCTTCTGCGACGAGCCCCGCTCGTTCACCACGACGTGGCACGCCACGCAAGAGGAACCTACCGAGCTCACCGTGACGCTCGAGCCGGTGGCGGGCGGTACGCGCATGCGGCTCGTGCACACCGGCATCCGGTCGATCTTCTACGGTGCCGGATGGCAGACGTACCTCGAGCGGCTTGCGGCAGACGTCGCCGGTGAGCCGATTCCGGAGGACTGGGACGCGCGATTCGCCGAACTCTCGCCCGGGTACGAGGAGCGGTTCGGCGGGCTCTGACGCGAGGGCTCCGTGCGGGCAGGGCGCGCGCCGGTAGGCTGGAGCAGTGATCATCGGGACCGGCATCGACCTCGTCGACATCCCGCGGTTCGAGCGCACCATGTCCCGGACGCCGCGGTTGATGGAGCGCCTGTTCGCCCCGACCGAGCGTGAGCTGAGGCTGCCGTCGCTCGCCGCGCGCTACGCAGCCAAAGAGGCGCTCATCAAAGCGCTGGGCGGTTCGGACGGCGTGCACTGGACCGAGATCGAGATCGGGTCGGAGGAATCCGGCAAGCCGTACTTCCGGCTCACCGGCACGACCGCCGACGTCATCGAGAAGCGCGGCATCACGGCGCTGCACCTGACCATGTCGCACGACGCCGGCCTCGCGACCGCGTTCGTCGTCGCTGAGCGGATCGAGGGTGCCGCATGACCCCCGCCCGGTTCGCCGAGACCCCGTCTTACCGCCGAGGCCCCGTCGCAGGCGCGCCATTAACACGGGGTGTCGACGCGACGACGGGGTCTCGGCGGGACGCGAGACGATCCGAGCGCTCGGAGGGCGCAGCATGAGCGCGCCGTTCCGCGAGGCGACGATCGAGATGGATGCCATCGCCGACAACACCCGGCACATCCGCAAGCTCACGGGCACCGAGGTCATCGCCGTTGTCAAGGCCAACGCGTACGGGCACGGGGCCACGGCATCCGCTGTCGCCGCGCTCTCCGGCGGGGCCACCCGTCTCGGCGTCGCCGAGATCGCCGAGGGCATCGAGCTGCGCCGCGCCGGGATCACCGCCCCCATCATCGCCTGGCTGCACGAACCGGGCGAGACGTTCGAGCTCGCGGCGGCCAACCGCATCGAGGTCGGCATCTCGTCATTCGACCAGCTCGAGGCCGCGGGGGCCGTCGCCGGCGGCGACGTGGCTGTGCACCTCAAACTCGAGACGGGTCTCTCGCGAAACGGCATCGCGCCGGGCGACTGGGGTCGCGTGTTCGCCGAGGCCGCGCGGCTCGAACGCATCGGACGCATCCGGATCGTCGGCCTGTTCAGCCACCTCTCCAACACATCGCCCGCCGATGACCGTGCGGCGCTCGCCCGTTTCGACGAGGGGACGAGGGCCGCCGCATCCGCCGGCATTCGCCCGGAGATCCGCCACATCGCCGCCACGGCCGCGGCGATCGACCTGCCGGAGATGCGCCTCGACGCCGTGCGCATCGGAATCGGGCTCTACGGCCTGTCGCCGTTCGACGACCGGTCGTCCGCCGACCTCGGTCTCCGCCCGGCGATGACGCTGCGCGGCGCAGTCGCCGCGGTGCGGCGGGTGCCGGCGGGCGCCGGCGTCTCGTACGGCTACGACCACCGCACGAACCGCGACACCACGCTGGCGCTCGTGCCGCTCGGGTATGCGGACGGCATCCCGCGCCAGGCATCCGGTCGTGGACCCGTCATGATCAACGGCCGGCGGTTCCACGTCGCAGGACGCGTCGCGATGGACCAGTTCATCGTCGACGTCGGCGACTCGGCGGTCTCTGTGGGCGATGAGGTCGTGCTGTTCGGCGATCCGACGCTCGGCCTGCCGTCGGCGACGGAGTGGGCGAACGCGGCGAGCACGATCAACTACGAGATCGTCACGCGCGTCGGCAACCGCGTTCCGCGGAGGAGCGCGTGAGCGTCGACCCGGCATTCCTCGGACGCCGTGAGATCGACACATCCGACGAGATGGAGCGCCTCGGCTTCCTGATCGGCGAGCAGCTGGGGGCGGGCGACCTGCTCGTGCTGACCGGACCGCTGGGTGCCGGGAAGACGACCTTCACACGTGGGTTGGCGGAGGGCCTGGGCGTGCGAGGGCCCGTGCAGAGCCCGACTTTCGTGATCGCCCGCACGCATCCGTCGCTGGTCGGGCGCGCGCCGCTCGTGCACGTCGACGCGTATCGGCTCGGCTCAGCCGCCGAGCTCGACGACCTCGACATCGACTTCGCCCGCTCCGTCGTCGTGATCGAGTGGGGGCGCGAGATGGCCTCCGCGATCGCCGACGAGTGGTGGGACATCGAGATCGAGCGCCCCGTCGGCGGGGCCGAGGGCATCGCCGACGAGGACCTGGACGCTGACGCCGCCCGGTTCGTCGTGATCGAGCGGGTCGCGGCTTAGCGCGAGCTTTCGTCGAAGCCTCAGTCCTCGCCGGAAGCCCGGCGGCGGGCGGCGAGGGCCTCGAAGATCGCCTTCTCGGCGTCGGCTCCGGAATCAGCGGCGGCCGAGACGTTCTCAGCGACGACGGCATCCACGATCTCAGACCTTTGGATGCGGGTCTCGCGCGGCGCTTTGACACCGATGCGCACGCTGTCGCCCTTGATGTCGAGCAGCGTCACTTCGATTTCGCCGTCGATGCGTACGCTCTCACCGATCCGCCTCGTCAACACCAGCACGAGATCAGCCTACCCTTCGACGGGCTCACGGACCGGGCCTCGGCTCACGGACCGGGCGTCGGCACAGCACCCACCGGCGCGGACAGAGCAGGGCTGTCGCGCACCACGCCGACCGTCTCGATCGTCAACGCCGCAGCCGTCGCTTCGTTGTACGACAGCACCGGCAGCCCGTCGGTCTGCGCCGACACGAGTCGCCGCACCGCGGCCCGCAGCGTCGGCGCGCAGACCAGCACCGGCTCTGCGCCATCGGTGATGGCCGCGACAGCCTGCTTGACCGACTCGATGACCCCTTCGAGTCGCTGCGGGTCGAACACGATCTGCGGGCCGTCGTCGCTCGTCCGCAGGTTCTCGAGCATCGCCTGCTCCAGGAGAGGGTTGATCATGATGACGCGCAGTGTTCCGGCATCCGCGAACCGTGCGGCGATCGCGGGGCCGAGCGCCGCACGCGCTGCCTCGATCAGTCCGTCCGGCTCCGTCGAGGTCTTGGCGCGAAGCGCGAGCGCCTCGTAGATGCGGCTGAGGTCGTTGATGGGCACGCGCTCGGCGAGCAGCCCCTGCAGCACCCGCTGCACCTCGGCCAGCGACAGCAGCGCGGGCGTGAGCTCTTCGACGGCCGACGGCGAGACCTGCTTGAGCGCGTCCGTGAGCTGCCGCACGTCCTCGCGGCTGAGCAGGCGAGCGGCATTGGACTGGATGACGCTCGACAGGTGCGTGATGATCACGCTCGCCCGGTCGATCACCGTGGCCCCCGAGAACTCCGCGCTGTGCCGCATCTCCATGGGGATCCACTTGCCCTCGAGCCCGAACACCGGGTCGAGCGCCGCGGTGCCCGGCAGGGAATCCAGCCCCTGTCCGAGCGCGAGCACGGATCCGGGCGGAGCGGTGCCGCGGCCCGTCTCGACGCCCGCGATGCGGATCGTGTACGTCGACACCGGCAGCTCGATGCTGTCGCGCGTTCGGACCGGAGGAACGACGAGGCCGAGGTCCAGCGCGATCCTGCGCCGCAGCGCCTTGACTCGCGCCAGCAGGTCGTCGGGGCCGCCGGTGACGAGGTCGACGATGTTCGGGGCGAGCTGGATCTCGAGCGCGTGCACCCGCATCTTCTCGATGAGCTCCTCCGGCTGGTCGGCCGCTGAAGCCGAGGAAGCATCCGCGGCCGACGTCGCCTCCTCAGCGGCCGCCTTCGCCTCTCCCGCCTTGACCTGCTGCGCCGCGAACAGCAGCAGCGCTCCGACGGCGACGAAGGGCAGCACGGGCATCCCGGGGATCAGACCCATGACGAGCGCCGCGCACCCGGCGATCAGCAGCGCGTTTCGCGACTGCCCGAGCTGCGCGGTGGCGGCCTGACCCATCTCGGCTTCGGCGTTCGAGCGCGTGACGATCATGCCCGTCGACACCGCCATCAGCAGCGCGGGGATCTGCGTCACCAGGCCGTCGCCGATCGTCAGCAGGCTGTACGTGCTGACGGCGTCTCCGATCTCCATCCCGTGCGAGACCATGCCGATCGCGATTCCGCCGACGAGGTTGATGATGATGATGACGAGGCCGGCGATCGCGTCGCCCTTGACGAACTTGGACGCACCGTCCATCGCGCCGTAGAAGTCGGCCTCAGCGGCGACCTCGGCCCGGCGCTCACGCGCCTGTGTGTCGGTGATCAGCCCCGCGTTGAGGTCGGCGTCGATCGCCATCTGCTTGCCCGGCATGGCGTCGAGGGTGAAGCGCGCACCCACCTCGGCCACGCGCTCCGCACCCTTGGTCACCACGACGAACTGGATCACCACGAGGATGAGGAACACAACGGCGCCGATGATCAGCGAGCCGCCGACGGCGATCGCCCCGAACGCCTCGATCACCTGCCCGGCGTACGCCTCGCCGAGCACGAGACGGGTGGATGCCACGTTCAGCCCGAGCCGGAAAAGCGTCGCCACGAGCAGCAGCGAGGGGAACACCGAGAAGTCCAGCGGCTTGCGCACGAACATCGACGTCAGCAGGATGACCAGCGCGAACATGATGTTCAGGATGATCAGCGTGTCGAGCAGGAACGGCGGGATCGGCACGACGAGCAGCATGATGATGCCGACCACGCCGATCGGCACCGCGAGCTTCCGCAACAGTTGATTCATACGGTCCTCCGGTAGGGAAGGGAATGGATGCCGCGGGCGGCACCGCGCTTGCGCAGACTGTCGACGAACACGAGCACCCTGGCGACGGCGTTGTACAGGTCCTCGGGGATCTCCTGCCCGACCTCGCACGAGGCGAACAGCGCACGGGCGAGCGCTATCTCGCGGATCATCGGCACTCCGGCCGTCTTGGCCCGCTCTCGGATGCTGTCGGCGATCACGCCCGTGCCCTTGGCCACGACCTTCGGTGCCGAGCGGCCGGCCTCGTACTTCAGGGCGACGGCGACGTGGGTCGGGTTCACGAGTACGACGTCGGAGCCGGCGACAGCGGCGATCATGCGATTGCGGCTGATCGCGAGCTGACGCGAGCGGCGCTGCTGGCGGATCAGCGGGTCGCCCTCGGAGTTCTTGTTCTCATCGCGCACCTCGCGCTTGGTCATGCGGGTGTGCTTGGTGTTTCGGCGCATCACGACGAACACGTCGATCGCCGCCAGCGCCAGCCCGACCGCGATCGCCGTCTGCAGCAGTGCAGCGCTGCCCTCGCTGGCAGTGCCGAGCAGTCGCGAGATCGAGTGCGAGCCGCTCGCGGAGAGCACGGGCATGAGCCCGGCGATCACGACCCACAGGGCCAGTCCGATCGCGGCGGTCTTCAGCAGAGCCTTCGCGCCCTCCCACAGCGCCTGCAGGCCGAACACGCGCTTGACGCCGTTCACGATGTTGAACTGCTCGAACCGTCCTGCGAGCTTGCGCGGGTGCACGCCACCTTGGATCACGGCTCCGAGAAGCGTGACGATGGCGACGGTGGCGAGCATCACTCCGAGCGTCGGGAGGATCGAGCCGAGCCCCTGACCGAGAGCACCGAGCGCCGACGCGGGCGACGGTGCATGGACGATCGAAGTGAGCGAGATCAGCTGCTCGGTGCCGGCCGACGCCCCGAGCCCGATGGCCGCCGGCAGCGCGACCGCGGCCGCGCCGATCCCGAGCCAGGCGGTGAGGTCCTGGCTGCGCGAGATGCGCCCCTTCTGCCGGGCTTCGCGCAGGTGCTTGTCCGTGGCCTTCTCACTGCGCTCACCGCTGTCGTTGCTCATACCCGCACCCCCCGCATCATGCGCAGGGCCTCGGACGCCAGCGCGTCGACCAGGGCGGGGAGGGCGATGAACACCGTGCCGGCGAGAAGCAGGGTGAGGAGGATCTTCACCGGGAAGCCCATCGCGAACGCGTTCAGCGCGGGGGCCACACGGGTGATGAGCCCGAGGCCGGCATCGGCGAGGAACAGCACCAGTACGAGCGGGCCGGCGATCTGCACCGCGGCGAGCACCATCTGCGAGACGCCGTCCACGAGCAGCTCGGCGGGGCCCGAGACCTCGAGGACCCCGGTCACCGGCACCGCTTCGAAGCTGCGCGCCAGCCCGGCGAGGATGATCTGGTAGCCGCCGGACGCGAACAGCAGCGCGAGCGCCGCCATGTGGAACAGCCGGGTGAACTGGGCACCGTTGATCATGGACTGCGGGTCGAACGCCTGCGCCAACTGGAAGCCGCCGAACACGTCGATGAGGTTGCCGGCCGATTGCAGAGCGGCGAAGCACACCATCACGAGGAAGCCGAGCAGCGCTCCTGTGAGCACCTGCATGGCGAGTGCGCCGAAGAACGGGCCCGTGTCGAGCGGCTCATACCCGGGAGCCACTGCGGCGCCCATCGCCAGGGACAGCCCGATCGCCAGCATCGCCTTGATGCGCATGGGGATGCCCCCGTACGAGAACGGCGGGGCGATCACGATGAACGCGGTGATGCGCACCGCGGCCAGCATGGTCGCCTCCAGCCAGGCGAAGTCGATCGGGATGTTCACGTCATCCGCCGCTCAGCAGCATCGGGATGCGGTCGAACATGTCGTTCGTGAAGGCGATGATCTCGGCGATCATCCAGTTGCCGGCGATCAGCAGGGCGATGCCGACGGCGACGATCTTCGGCACGAACGACAGTGTCACCTCCTGCACCTGGGTGATCGACTGCAGCAGCGAGATCCCGAAGCCGACGACGAGCGCGGTGATGAGCACGGGGGCGGCGAGCTTCGCCGCGATGAGCAGGCCCTGCGTGCCGATGTCGAGTACAGCCTCCGGGCTCATCCGACCCCTCCGTAACTCTCCAGGAGCGATGTGATGATCAGCCCCCATCCGTCGACCAGGATGAACAGCAGGATCTTGAACGGCAGGGAGATCATCACCGGGGGCAGCATCATCATGCCCATCGACATCAGCGCCGCGGCGACGACGAGGTCGATGACCAGGAACGGCACGAAGATGACGAAGCCGATGATGAAGGCCGCGCGCAGCTCGGAGATCATGAAGGCCGGGATCAGCGTGTACAGCGGCACGCTCTGCGGGTCGGTGGGGTTGTCCTGCGCCGCCATGCGCGACATCAGCGCAAGGTCCTCCTCGCGCGTGAATCGCAGCATCCAGTCCTGCAGCGGCGCCTGACCCACGTCGAAGGCCTGCGCGAACGTGAGAGACCCGTCGATGTACGGCTGCACTGCGACCGTGTTGATCTCGGTGAGCACCGGCCACATGATGAACAGCGACAGGAACAGCGAGAGCCCAGCGAGCACCTGGTTCGGCGGGATGCTGGGCAGCGAGAGCGCGTTGCGGGTCATCGCGAGCACGACGAAGATCTTCGTGAACGACGACATCATGAGCAGCAGGGCCGGTGCCACCGACAGCAGCGTGATCCCGAGCAGCGTGAGGATCGACCCTGAGGGGGAGCCGTCGACGCCGTCGATGTCGATCGTGAGCAGAGGGACGACGGCGGCCTGCAGCGCAGCGCTCATCGTGAACGCCGGAAGGCCTCGGCGGTCTGACGCCAGGTGTCGGGGGAGATGATCGATCCGCGCAGGGGGTCGTTCCGACGCCGTACGCGGCGACGGAGTTCTGGCGCGCCTGTGTCGGATGCCCCGGCGAGGATGCTGTCGAACGCCGTGGATGCGCCGGTCGCGTCGTCCGGATGCCGCGATGCGTCTTCCGGATGCCGCGATGCGTCTTCCGGATGCCGCGATGCGTCGTTCGCGATGATCCCGGATGCCGTGGCATCCTCTCGCTCGGCATCCTCGTCGACGTCCAGGCGATCGATGACGCTGACGCCGTGCTCGGTGACCCCGAGCACGTATCGCGCGTCTGAGGTCTGCACGACGACGAACTGCGCCTTCGACCCGAGGCTCTGGCGACCGAGCACCGTGATCGGCTGCGCGTCGCGGCGGCGCGATGCCCCGCGGGAGAACCGTCGCTGCAGGTACCAGAGCAGCCCGAGCACCGCCGCCAGCGACAGGGCGACGCGCAGTCCGACGAGCAGCTCCTCCAGGATCAGGCCTCGATGTTCTCGAGGATGCGCGTGATGCGCACCGCATAATCCTGATCGACGACGACGATCTCGCCGTGGGCGATGATGCGGCCGTTGAGCTTCACGTCGGCGGGTGCGCCGGCCGAGCGATCCAGCTCGACGACGCGTCCTGGCTCGAGGTCGAGCACGTCGCGCACGGCCATCCGCGTGCGGCCGATCTCGACCGTGAGGTCCATCTCGACGCCGGCGATGCGCTGCAGACGGCGCGACGAGGCGGCGCCGCTCCCCGTCCGATCGTTCGAAGGGAGCTGCGTCACGCGGACGGCGAGACGGCCGATCGTGCGCTCTGTGTCGTCGAGAAGGTCGAACACCTGCACGGCGGGATGCGAGAAGATCGCCGATGCGTCGCCGATGCGCGCTTCGCCCAGCGCACCAGGGCCGAGCGCGGTCGCCGATGCCTCGAGGGCGTCGAGCAGCCGGTCCGCGAGCGGCGCGTCGGGCAGGCCGTCGACGAGTGTGAGCGGGTCGAGGATCTGCACGGCGAGTTCGGCACTGGCCTCTCCGACGAACGAGACGACGACGGCGTCGCCGGTATCGCCCGAGGAACGCGACGGCCGGACGCCGGTGGGAGCCGCAGTGGGGAGCCGGGCCGCGAAGGCTGCGGCGACGGCGGACTCGTAAGCGGTGGTGGTGGTCACGCGGACTCCTCGGAGGCGGGGACGGAAACGGTGCTGGGGTCGGGGATCGTGGTCGTGACGACGCAGGCAAGGCGCGCCCCGGCGGTGCCGACGGCGGCCGTGGCGATGGGCTGATCGCCCACGAGCAGGAGGAGTGGCCGGTCGGCCGCGTGCGGCAGCGGCACGATGTCGCCGACCGAGAGGCCGAGGACCTCGCGCGGGAGCATGGTGCGCGGGCTGAGCCGCAGCGACACCTCGATCGGAGTCTCCTCGACCTGCCGGCGCACGAGCTCGGGGTTGGCGGAGCGGTCCGCGGGGGCGGTGGAAGCGAACGCCGAGAGGATGGATGCCGGCAGCATGACGCTCGTCGGAACGGAGCGTCCGCTCAGACGCATGGTGAGTTGCGCCACGATCACCGGCTCGTTGTCTGCGGCTACCTGCGCGAACTGCGAGTTGTACTGGATGCCGGCGATCGTCACGCCCTGCGGGAGCAGCCCGTCCATCGTGCCGGTGAGCAGGGCGATAACATCCGTCATCAGGGATCCGATCAGAGCCTGCTCGATCGGCGTGAACGTGCGCTCCTCCGTCGCGCCGACGGGGCGTCCGCCGACCATCTGCACGATCCAGGCGGTCGCCGCCGACGTCGGGAACTGCACGATCATCCGCTCGGACGAGTCGGGCAGGGCGCACACGACGAGTGCAGTTGTGGTCGGCAGCGACTGGGCGTACTCGCCGTAGCTCTGCATCGTCACGTACTCGACCGTGACGGTCGCCCGCACGCGGATCTTGGCCGAGAGCTCGGCGGCCCACTGGCGCGAGAACGTCTCGAACGCCAGCTCGAGCGCGCGCGCGTGCTCGCGGGAGAGCGTCGCCGAACGCTCGAAGTCGTATGCCGCGATCTCGGCGGTCGCCGAAGGCCCCTCCGTCGGCATGCCGGATCGCGCGCTGTCGTCGATCACCACGAACCCCACTATCGGGCGGTGACGTGCGCGCGTTAGGCGACGGAGAGGTCAGGGTCCTGGCTTGGATCCCCCCGCAGAGGCCTGAACGGACGGGATGAGCGAGCGCACCTCCTCTTTCACCTGGGAGAGGACGACGATGTCGACCCGTCGGTTCTTCGCCAGCGCGTCTGCGCTGGACCCTGTGGCGATCGGACGGGTGTCGGCATAGCCGACGGATTTCACGTGAGTGGGCGGCAGACCGCCGGACTCGACGAGGTGCCGGAGCACCTGGGTCGAGCGGCCGGAGGACAGTTCCCAGTTCGTCGCGAACGGGGCCGCTGCGACGCGGTGATCGGCGTGGCCTTCGACGGAGATGTCGTTCGGGACGCTGACCAGCACCGTGCCCAGGGCGTCGAGCACGGCGACGGCCTTGCCGCTGAGCTTCGTGCTGTTCGTCTCGAAGAACGTCTCGGCGCTGACGAGTCCGATCGTGAGACCGCGGTCGTCGATCGTGAAGGTGACGTCTGCTTCCAGGTGGTTCTGGGCGAGCACGTCACGCAGCTTGTCGCGCAGCGCGGACAGCTCCTCGAACTCGACGACGGCGGCGTTCAGGTCAGGGTCGGCCGGTTCGCCCTTCTCGTCGATGAGCTCGGGGGGAACGACGACGCCCTCTGCGGTGTCGGCGAACTCCGTCGGGTCCTGCCCGAACCCGGTGGCCAGCGATGCGCTCAGGGCCGCGAACTTCTCCTGGTCGACCGTCGACATCGCGAACAGCACGATGAACAGGCACATGAGCACCGTGATCATGTCGAGGTAGGACGCCATCCAGCGCTCGTCGGGCCCGCTGTGCTCGTCGTGCGGGACCTGTCGACGCGCTCTGACGCTCATGACGTCGGCGCCGGATCCGCTGCCCCTTGACCCGCACCCCTGCGGTTGGATTTCGCCGTCGGACGATGTGCGACGAGGGCGCGGAGGCGCTCGCCGACGAACTGCGGCGGGGACCCTGCCTGAACGGCCAGCATGCCCTCCATCACCAGAGTCATCCGCTCGACCTCCAGCTCACCCAGACGCTGGAGACGGCCGCCGATCGGCAGCCAGATGAAGTTCGCCGACAGCAGGCCCCACAGCGTGGCGACGAATGCGGCGGCGATCATGTGGCCCAGCTCGTCCGGCTGGTCGAGGTTCTCGAGCACGTGCGTCAGCGAGACCACGGTGCCGACGATGCCGACCGTCGGCGCGAATCCGCCGAGGGTCATGTAGAACTTGGAGGCAGTGCGGTTGCGTGCGGCGGCCGAGGTGATCTCGTCCTCCATCAGCGTGCGGAGCTCTTCGGCGTCGACGCCGTCCGCGATGCTCTGCAGCGATTGACGCAGGAACGGATCCTTCTCGTCGACGAGTGACTGCTCGAGTGCGAGCAGACCCTCGGAGCGCGCCTTCTCGGCGTGGCCGACGATCTTGTCGATCATGCTCGAGGCCGAGTGCTTGTCGCCGCGGAAAGCACGCGGCAGCGCCTTGATCGCGTGCAGGAAGTCGCGGATGGTTCCGGTCGCGATGCCGACGGCGATGGTGCCGCCGAAGACGAGGATCATGGGCGCCGGCAGCAGAAGGGCCGTCACGGAGGCGCCCTCGATGCCGATCATGGCCAGCAGGGCGCCGAACGCGAGGACGAGGCCGAGGATGAGTGACGGATCCATCAGCGCACCGCCTCCGGCTCGTCGGCGGGGGAGATCGGGATGCGGGCCAGGTTCGCCGCGGCGGCGAGTACGCCGGCGCGGTACTCGGTGATCTTCGCGATCACCTCGGCCATCGTCTCTGTGACGACGAAGGTGGCGGCATCCACCATGATGATGGTGGTGTCGGGGGAGGCCTGGATCCGCTCGATCAGGTCAGGGTTCAGCGCGAACCGTGTTCGGTTCAGGCGCGTGACGACGATCATGGGCTCCATCCTGGAAACAACGTGTCCTCGATCCGTGAGGACTGACCGCCCATCCTGGGCCGTCGTGGTTGACTGTCGGCCGCCGACTCCGGAGCGTTAGCGGGGTACGTGTTTCGATAGGTCACTGATGACTGTATAGTCAGTGCATGCTGACTATTGCGACGCGAGTGGACGTGATGAATCGACTCGGGCGTGCGATGGCCGACCCGACACGTTCTCGCATCCTGCTGTCTCTTCTCCAGGCGCCCGGGTACCCGGCGAGGCTCGCCCACGAGCTGGAGCTGACCCGGACGAACGTCTCCAACCATCTGGCCTGTCTGCGCGGCTGCGGGATCGTCGTGTCCGAGGCTGAGGGGCGCCAGACCCGCTACGAGATCGCCGACCCGCATCTGACGGCCGCCCTGGCAGCGCTCATCGACGTCACGCTCGCGGTCGACGAAGATGCCCCGTGCATGGACCCGACGTGCGCGGTCCCCGGCTGCTGCGGACCCGACCTCGCATGAGCGTCACCTTGACCGATGTGCGGCGGCGCATCCTGCACCGTCGGGTGCGTTTCATCGTCTTCTTCACGATCTCGTGGAACATCATCGAGGCGGTCATCGCCCTCGCCGCGGGCGCCCTCGCATCTTCTGCTGCGCTGATCGGGTTCGGGCTCGATTCCACGATCGAGGTCGCGTCCGCTGCGGCGATCGCCTGGCAGTTCACCCGCAGGGATCCGGAGCGATGGGAGAAGGTCACCGTCCGCGTGATCGGGATCGCCTTCTTCGCGCTCGCTGCGTACGTCATCGTCGAAGCGATCCTCGCGCTGGTCGGCGTGCGCACGCCGGAGTACACCCCGGTCGGCATCGGAATCGCGATCGCGAGCCTCATCATCATGCCGGCACTGGCGTGGTTCGAGTTCCGGACCGGACGAGAACTCGGCTCGCGCAGCGTGCAGGCCGACGCCAAACAGCTGCTGCTGTGCATCTACCTGTCCGGCACCGTGCTGCTCGGGCTGCTGTTCAACGCACTGCTCGGATGGGCATGGGCCGATTCGGTCGCTGCGCTCGTCGTCTCGGTCCTCGCGATACGCGAGGGGGTCGAGGCCTGGCGCGGGGATGTCGACTCTCCGTTCGAAGCCCTCGAGGATTTCGAGCAGGGCGGCTCTGCTGAGGTGGAAGCATGACCCACATCGGACCCCTCGACGTCCTGCCGATCGCCTGCACGCTCACGCATCGGCTGAGTGAACGGTTGGCGGCAGGTCGCTACTCGTGGTTAGCACTGCTAAAGCTTGCTAGCGGCGCCGCTACTCGCGGTTAGCACTGCTAAAGCTTGCTACCGGGCATCGTTTTCGGGGCCGTGTTGCGGTGAGTGCTGACGAGGGAGAGCCGGCAGGCCGGGCGGCTCTCCCTCGTCGTCGAGCGCCGGATCAGCGCTTGAGGTTCGTCAACTCCTGCAGCACCTCGTCGCTGGTGGTGATGATGCGGGCGTTCGCCTGGAAGCCGCGCTGCGCGACGATGAGGTTGGTGAACTCCTGCGACAGGTCGACGTTCGACATCTCGAGCGCACCGCTGATGATGCCGCCGAGTCCGTCGGAGCCGGCGGAGCCGATGGTCGCCTGACCCGAGTTCGCGCTCGCGCGGAACTGCGACGAGCCGGCCTTCTCGAGCCCGCCGGGGTTGACGAAGCCGGCCAGGGCGACGCGCGCCAGTACCTCGGTCTCGCCGTTGCTGAACGTGCCGACGAGGCTGCCGTCGTTCGTCAGTGCGTACGAGCTCAGCGTTCCGGCCGGCTTGCCGTTCTGCTCGGTGATCGCGATGTCGCTTACGTCGGCGAAACCCGTGACGGCGGACAGGTCGACCGTGATGCCGCCGGACACGAGCGATCCGGCTCCGGTCTGCGCTCCGTCGGTGAAGGCGAGCGTCGTGCTGGCGCCGTTTCCGTCGCTGACGTCCCAACCGGTCGCCGTGCGCGTGAACGTGAGCCGCAGCGAGGATTCGGTGCCGTCAGCGCCGTACACCTGCACGTCGCGCACGAGGACGTCGCCGGCAGCCGCCTCGGACGGCAGGTTGCCCTTCACCGTCGCCGAGGTGGACGCCGTCGCCGGGATCAGCGCGCCGACGGGCAGAGTGATGCTGCCCAGGCCCTGACCGGGGACGATGGTGCCGTTCACGGCCGTCCAGCCCTGCACCAGCGCACCGTCAGCGCTGACGAGCTGGCCGTTGGTGTCGAACGAGAATCCGCCGTTGCGGGTGTAGAGCGTCTCGCCGCCGGAGCGGACGACGAAGAAGCCGTCCCCGCTGATCATGAGGTCGGTCGGGACACCGGTCGGCTGCGGGGCACCGGCGGCGAAGTTGGTGCGGATGCCGGCGACCTGCACGCCGAGCCCGACCTGGGCGGGGTTCTGCCCGCCAGCGCCCTGCTGCGGCATCATCGAGTTCTGCAGCAGCTGCGAGAGCGAGTCCTGGAATTGCACGGCCGACGCCTTGAATCCCGTCGTGTTGACGTTGGCGATGTTGTTGCCGGTGACATCGAGCATGGTCTGGTGCGAGCGCAGACCCGAGATGCCGGAGAAAAGGGAGCGAAGCATGATGGTGCCTTTCTGGGTGGGTCAGGATCGAGTGGTCGGGGAGACGAGGGTCAGTCCGGAGACCGAATCGAGGGGGACGGCGGTGTCGCCGATCGTCACCATGGGGACGGCGCTGCTGAACGAGACGGCGGAGACGATGCCGGTGTGCTCGACGCCCGCATCATCGACGTACTGAGCCTGTTGACCGATGAGCGTCGCGGCCGTCTGACGCATGCTCAGCGCGAAGTTCTCGTTCGTTGTGGTGCTCAGGGCCGTGAGCTGCTCCATGGATGCCAGCTGCGTGGTCTGCGCGATCATCTCGTTGGTGTTCATGGGAGAGCTCGGGTCCTGATTGGTGAGCTGCGTGACGAGCAGCTTCAGGAAGACCTCGGAGTCGAGCGTCTGCTTGCGTTCGGTCGCCGGCGTCGTGGTGCCGGTCTGCAGGCCGGTGGTGGGGACAGTGGATGCTGCGGAGATCGCATCGACAGTGGTCATGGGTTCCTCTTCTCGATCCTTCTCGATCAGGCGTAGACGTCGATGCCGCCGTGCGGCGTCGTGAGCGGTGTGGGAGTGGGCTGGGGGGTATCCGGCGAGGAAGTGCGCGTCTGCCCTCGATCGGCCGGCGAACCGCCGTTCTGGGTTCCGGATTGAGACCCGGAGCTCTGCGACGAGCCGTGGCCGTTCGCAGCCGTGAACGCCGCGCTCGGCTGGCCGGCACCGGAATGACCCGAGCCCGACTGGCTCGATCCGGAGTGGGCGCCGTCCTGTGCCGAGATCGCGAGCGTGGCGTGCGGCGCCGCGGCGGCGAGATCGCGGCGGAGATCGGCGAGGATCATCCGCAGCGCGTCTCGACCGAGGTCGGTGGGCGCGGCGAGTTCGATGCGCATCGTGCCGCCGGAGATGTGCGCCCGCACGGTCACGGGGCCCAGGCTCTCGGGGGAGATGGTCAGTGTGAGCTGGTGATCGCCGTCGGCCGCCTGCGTCAGAGCGAGCACCGGGGCTGACACCTGGGGAAGCAGGGAAGGGCGGACCATCGCCGCCGGCATCGCCGATGCTGTCGTCGGCGCCGCCGATGCCGGAGCAGGTCGAAGGCTCTGCGGCAGTTCGACCGGGGTCGGGGTCTCGTTTCGACTCGCTGACGCTCGCTCAACGCGTTTCGTCTCGCTGCGCTCGCTCAACGTCCCGAGTTGGGGTGTCTGCTCGCTCGACGTCCCGATCTGGGGTGTCTGCTCGCCCACTGTCCCTGGCGTCCGCTGCGCGTCGTTGAGCGGAGGCGGCGGAGTCGACGCAGACGAAACGGGCTGAGCGAGCGGAGCGAGTCGAAGCCTCCCCTCTGGAGCCGGTTCCGACGTCTCGTTTCGACTCGCTGACGCTCGCTCAACGCGTTTCGTCTCGCTGCGCTCGCTCAACGTCCCGGACTGGGATGCCTGCTCGCTCAACGTCCCGGGGTGGGACGCCTGCTCGCTCAACGTCCCGGACGCTTGCTGCGGGTCGTCGAGCGGAGGCTGCGAAGCAGCAGGAGACGAAACGGGCTGAGCGAGCGTCAGCGAGCCGAAGCCTTTCGCGGAAGACGCCTCCACCCGCTGAGCGACCGGAGGGGCAGCGGCGAGAGCGGGTGCCACAGCAATCGCGGTATCCGGCGCCGCGGCATCGGGCGTTGCGTATTCCGGCGTCGCGGCATCCGAGGTCACGGCATCCGGCGTCGCGGAATCAGTCAGAGCGGCCCGCGCATCGTCCACGGCATCCGCGAATGCCAGTGCCTTCTCGCCGTCAGCGGCGGTCGCTGGTTCGGCGCTGCGCGCGGTCTTCGCGACCGGCCCTGCCAGCATGCTGATCAGGCTCATCACGCGTCCTCCGGCTTCGTCCGCGATGCGATCTCATCGAGTTCGGCCTGCTCGGCGCGCAGATCCTCGGCCTGCACGCGCAGGGCATGGGCGTCCGAGAGCCGATCGAGGCCGCGCTGGGCTCGCCGCGCCTCGGCGTGCTGGATGCGCGCCTCGTCGACGGACTTCTGCTGCACGGCTGCGAGCGAGGTGATCTCGGCGAGCATGCTGCGGCTCGCGCTCCGAGCGGCGGCGAGGGCCGCGAGTGAGCGCACGTCGACGGCATCCGTCCCCTCACCGCCGAGGGCCGCACGCAGGTTCCGCTCCCTGGCCTGGGTGTGCTGGGCGTCGAGCACCGCGCGAGAGAGCTGCTGCGCGGCCTGGCGTTCCTGGATGCCCCGTACGCGCAGCAGCCCTGCGAGTGAGAACTGACGGCTCATGCGACATCTCCGAACGCCGCGACCAGGTCGCCGAGACGTCGCCACGACTCCTCGCTGTGACTGGTCTCGTCGAGCGGCTGCGTGAGGAACGCCGAGATCGACCGCTCGTTCGCGATCGCCGCGTCGATGCGGGCGTCGGCTCCCGACTGATACGCGCCGATGTCGATCAGGTCGTTCGCGCGGCGGCGGGCGGCCAGAACAGCGCGCAACGTGGATGCCGCGGCCCGCTGCTCGGCTGAGGTGATCTTGCCCGCGACGCGGGAGATCGACCCCAGCACGTCGATCGCCGGATGATGCCCCGACAGCGCGAGTGCGCGGTCGAGCACCACGTGCCCGTCCAGGATCGAGCGGACGGCGTCAGCGATCGGCTCGTTGTGGTCGTCGCCGTCGACGAGCACGGTGTAGATGCCGGTGACGGACCCGCCGCGATCGGTGCCCGCACGTTCGAGGAGCCCGGCGAGCAGGGAGAACGTCGACGGCGGATACCCGCGGGTGGCAGGAGGCTCGCCGGCGGAGAGGCCGATCTCGCGCTGCGCCATCGCGACACGGGTGAGGGAATCCATCATGAGGATCGCGTGGGCGCCCTCGTCGCGGAACGCCTCCGCGATGCGGGTCGCCGTGAAGGCAGCGCGGATGCGCGCCATCGCCGGCTGGTCGGACGTCGAGACGATGACCACCGAACGTGCGAGGCCCTCGGGCCCCAGATCGTCTTCGATGAACTCGCGCACCTCGCGTCCGCGCTCGCCGACCAGGGCGATCACGGTCACTTCGGCTTCGGTGCCGCGCGCGATCATCGACAGCAGCGACGACTTCCCGACGCCGGATCCGGCGAACAACCCGACGCGCTGGCCGCGGCCTACGCTCGTCATGGTGTCGAGCGCCCGCACGCCGAGCGGCAGCGGAGCGGAGATCCGGTCGCGCCCCATGATCGAAGGCGGGTCGTGGTCGAGGGCGACCTGCGGGCCGGCGATCGGGCCCTTGCCGTCGATCGGCCGGCCCAGCCCGTCGAGCACGCGGCCGAGGAGAGCAGGCCCTGTCGGCACGCGCACAGGGCCGCCGCTGGAGCGCACCGTCGTTCCGACCGTGAGGCCCGCCACAGGCCCGAGCGGCATGCATCGGATGCCGTCCTCACCGGTCGCGACGACCTCGGCGTCCACGCTTTGACCGGTCATGTCCTGACCGATCGACACGACATCGCCGATCGCGCACTCCAGCCCTCGCACGTGGACGCTGAGCCCCCGGATCTGCGAGACCTCGCCGATCCGCTCCGGCAGCACGGCCGTTCGCACAGCGTCCCAGGCGCTCATGCGTCGCGCTCCGCCGTAGCAGCGGCAGCTGCGGCAGCTGCTGCGCGTGCGCGCTCCAGTGCGGAGCCGATTCGGGCGTCGACGAATCCGTGTTCGAGTGCGGCGAAGGCGTCCCCTCGGTCGAGCGTCTCATCGGCGGTCAGAGCGAAGCCGTCCGGCTGTGTGCCGAGCCGCTGCAGCGCGCGGATGTCTTCGGGGTGCAGCCGCAGCTCGCGCACCAGGGCGCTGTCGACCGCGGCCAGTGCGCGTCGCACGGCGGCGGTGGCCGACTCATCGGCATCCGTCAGCTCGCCCGCCAGGATCAGCTCGGCGAGCTCGACGGCGCGGCTGAGAACCTGCGACTGCGTCGCGGCGACCAGCGACCTCTCGCGTGCTGCGAGGGAACGCGCGGCCGCGTGCAGGGCGGCGGCGGCGTCGGCCGCGGCCTGCGCGGCCTCGACGTCCTGCGCCAGCCGTTCTGCCGCAGCGGTCGCGAGCGCAGCCTCTGCGGCGGCGTTCCCGGCACGGAACCCCGCCGCATGACCATCGGCGTATCCGCGCACGCGAGCCTGCTCGCGCTCGGCAGCCAGACCTCCGCCGTGCAGGCGGGGGAAGACCGCAGGGGAGAACGCCTCAGTAGACATACTCGTCCTCGTCGGTGCGCTGCACCGTGATGTCGCCGGACGCCTCGAGCGCGCGGATCGTGCGGACGATCTCCGCGCGCGCCTCCTCGACCTGCGAGACGCGCACCGGGCCGAGCGCGCGCGACTCCTCGTCGAGGTTCTCGCGGTTGCGCTCGGAGACGTTGCGGCGGATGACGTCGGCGATGCCCTGGTTGGCGCCCTTGAGGGCGAGCGCGAGCGAGCGCAGGTTGATGCCGCGCAGAACGCTCTGCGCGTCGCGGTCCTCGAGCTTGACGATGTCGGCGAACGTGAACATCCGCGACCTGATGTCCTCCGCCAGTGCGCTGTCGCGGGTCTCGATGCTGGCCAGCAACGCCTTCTCGATCGTGGCATCGGACCGGTTGATGATCTCCACCAGCGGCTCGACGCCGCCCAGGGTATCCGGCGCTTCCCGCGATGCGAACGTGCCGGTGCGCGCCTTCAGCGCGTCGGCGACGATCGTGATCGCCTCCTGCGTCGCCGTGCCCATCGTCGCGATCGCGTGGGCGACGTCGGTGCGGGCCGGGTCGGGGAGCGCGGCCAGCACGGCTGCCGCCTGTTCGGTCGTGACGTGCGCGAGAACGAGGGCGACGGTCTGCGGCAGCTCGCCGTCCAGGAGGGTGGCGAGCTGAGCAGGGTCGGCCGCGCCGAGGAAGTCGAACGACGAGTTCGCCGTGGTGGAGGTCACGCGACCGAGTACGGCCGCTGCGCGCTCCGCGCCGAACGAAGCCTCCAGGAGGCCGGCGGCGATGTCGCGGCCGCCGCGGGCGGGCGGCAGGTGGCCGGATGCGATCCGGTGGAAACGGTTGAGGGCGTGCGCGGTGGTCTCGGTGTCGAGATTCTGCAGGCCGATGATCTCGGATGCCACGGCTTCGGCCTCGGCCTCGGAGAGATGCTTCATCACCTCGATGGCATGCGCCCGATCGAGGTTCATGAGCACGACTGCCGCCGTCTGGCGGTCGCTCAGCGCACTCACGCCGGCTGCCTGTCGTCGATGAGGGTGCGCAGCAGCTCGGCCGTGCGCTTGGGGTCCTGCCGCGTCAGCGCGTCCAGCTCGATGCGGCGCCGCTCGAGGGTCACCTGTGCCGGCTCGCTCTCGATCTCGAGCTCCGCCACCGGATGCGGGTCCGGCTCCGTGATCGCGAGCGGCACGGTCGGCGAATCGAGCAGCGCGGTGGGCGCCGTGAGCAGGTTCGAACCGAGCGTGCCGAGTGCCTCGGGGCGATCGCCGAACATGGCGTCCATCTCAGCGGCGGCCCCCGACTTCCGTCGTGCACGCACGATCAGGGCGATCACGGCGGCCAGCAGCGGCAGGCCGATCGCCGCCGCGACGATCACGGTGTTCAGCAGTGCGGCCTGCTGCGCGGCCTGCTCTGCTTCCTTGGCAGCCTGAAGCGCCGACTGCGCAGCCTCGGCGCTGGTCTGGCTGAACGCGACCATCTCGACGCTGAGCGTGTCGCCGCGATCCGTGTCGATTCCGGCTGCGGCTGCGACCAGATCGTTCAGCTTCGCGATGTTGGCGTCGCCGGCGGTGGCCTGGTCGATCGCGACCGAGACGGACTGCCGTGTGAGGCTTCCCGCCGGTGTCGTCGTCGACTGCGTGGTCTTGTTGATGGCGTTGGTGCGGGTCTCGGCCGTGGACTCCGATGTGCCGTCGCCGCCCTCTGAGGGGACGGCGATGTTGTCGGGGCCGAGCACGCCGGCGCCCGTCGAGCTGCCGTTCTGCGTCTCGCTGCGGATCTCCTCGGTCAGCGGAGGGGTGCCCTCAGCCGGGGTGTAGGTCTCGTCGAGACGCTCGTTCTGCGAGCGGTCGATGACCGCCGACACGGTGACGGTCGCGTTGCCGGCGCCGACGACCGTGTCGAGCATCTGCTGCACGGATGCCTCGACGCGCGCCTCGTAATCGCCGGCCTGCTGATCGACGCCACCGGTCGCGCCGACACCGGCGGCGGAGAGCGTGTGCCCCGTCTGGTCGACGACGGCCACGTTCTCGGGCTTCATGCCGCTGACCGCCGCGGAGGTCAGGTGGACGATCGCCTCGACCTGCTTCTGAGAGAGAGCCGACCCGTTGCCTGTTTCGATGAAGACGGATGCCGTCGGGTCGACGGTCTCCGAGACGAACACGCTCTCCTCGGGGATCGCGAGCTGCACCGATGCGGCCGAGACGCCGTCGAGCGCCGAGATGGTCGCTGCCAGCTCGCCCTCGATGGCGCGCTTGTACGTGACCGACTGCTGGAACTCCGAGGTCGTCACGCCCATGTCGTCTAGCAGCGAGTAACCGCCGGAGCTCGAGGTGGGGAGACCTGCCGCAGCGGCGGTCAGGCGCTGGTCGTACACGTCTTTCTCCGGGACGAGCACGGTCGTGCCGCCGGCACTCAGCTCGTACGGCACGGATGCCGAGCGCAGCTGCTCGACGACGGCGTTGGCGTCCGAGGGGCTGAGGCCGGAGAACAGGGGTGTGAACGTCGGGCGGGAGAGCCAGCTGGACAGAGCGATGATCCCGAGCGCGAGCACGGCGACGCCGATGATGGCGATCGTGCGCTGAGCGACGGTGAACCCGGCGATCACGCGGCCGATCCGCTGGAACACGTTCTGGACTGCCTGGGGCATCAGGCCTGCATCCTCATGATCTCGTTGAACGCATCGACGCCCTTGTTGCGGACGGCGGCGACGAGCTCGAGGGTGACCGACGCACGCGAGGACGCGATCATGGCCGAGTGGATGTCATCGAGGTCGCCCGTGACGGCGGCGACCTTGAGCGTGTTGGACTCGGACTGCAGGGCGTGCAACTCGTCGATCGCGCCGGTGAGGCTCGTCGCGAACGCCGAATCTCCGGTCGGAGCGGTGTTCGCGAGCGGGGAGGAGGGAGCGGTGAGCGCCGAGGAGATGCCCTCGATGCCGGAGACGGCGGCCATCAGCTTCGTCCGATCTGCAGGGCGGCTTCGTAGGTGTTGCGCGCACGGTCGACGATCGCCGCGCTGGCCTGGTAGCCGCGCTGAGCGAGGATGAGCTGGCTCATCTGGTCGCCGAGGTCGATGTCGGGCAGGCGGACGTAGCCGTCCTCGTCGGCGAGCGGATGGTCGGGCTGGTGCACGAGGCGTCCCTCTGCACTGCCGAGCGCGGTGCCGGCGACGTAGGCGCCGGGGGAGTCGGGGCTGGTCTGCGCGAGTACGTACCTCTGGCGGAAGGCGTCGCCGTTCGTCGCGGTGACCGTGTTGATGTTGGCGATGTTGTCGCTCACGGCATCGAGCCACTTGCGGTGCAGGGTCAGTCCGGTGCCGGCGATGCCGATGGCGTCGAAGGTCATGAGGTCCTCATCGCCGTGCGCATCGAGGAGAACGATCCGTTGATCGCCTGCGTCGCGAACTGGTAGCGCAGCATCGTGTCGATGCTGGAGAGCGTCTCGGTGTCGAGGTTGACGTTGTTGCCGTCCAGGCGGGTCGGCTCGAGGGACTCCTCGACCGTGGCGGTCGCGCGGCCGTTGCCGGCCGCGACGGCATCCGCGAGTGCTTCCTCGAACTGCACGCGCTTGGCGTGGTAGTTCGGGGTGTTGACGTTGGCGATGTTGTCGGCGATGGCACGCTGGCGCAGTGCGAGGCCGTCGAGCGCACTGGAGAGCGCGGAGATGGTCACTGAATCGAACACGAACCCGTTTCCCGTCGGTGGGTGGTGCGGCCGATCCATGGCCGAGTCAGCGAGCGTTCCCTGCTCGGAGTGCTCTATCGGCGGTGGGAAGGAATTCGTTAGGCGGGTGTCTCAGCCGTTGACGTCGAGGTAGGCAGGGGCATCCCACCGGCCGTCGGCGGGAACCATTCGCAGGACTTCGAGCTGGTGCCGCACGTCATCGAGCACCTGCCCCATGAGGGCGATCCGCTCCTGCTGCCGGCGCAGCACCGTATGGGCACGGTCGTGGAGATGCGCGGGGATCGGCGTGGTCGGCGGGGTCCACGGAGCGAGCACGGCCGTCGCCTCGTCGAGATCGGCCTCGAAGCGATCCAGCAGTGCCACCCAGGCGTCGCTCATGATGCTCGTGCCTCGGTGACGGCCGCCGCGGCGGCGTGCCAGGCCTCACGCAGCGGGACGACCAGCTCGTGGCAGGACCGCGTGCGCTCGGGGTCGCGGCCGATGTTCGCGCCGATGAGGGTCTGTGTCAGGAACGTGTAGAGCGCGCGGAGGCCGGTGCTGCCGGTCCAGTCGTTCGACAGCGACGAGGTCAGTTCCGCGACGATGGCCTGGGCGTGCTGCAGCTGGGTGTTCGCCTCGGTCCAGTCGCCGGCGCGCTGGGCGCTCTCGCCGCGTTCGATGTCGAGCAGAAGCCGGTCGTAGAGCATGGTGACGAGACGCTCGGGGGTGGCGGAGAGGACGGCGTCGTCACGGTAGCGCTGTTGGGCGCGAAGTACGGCTGTGGCGTTCATGAGATCACTTCGATCCGGTGTCGTAGCTCGGCAGACTCGACAGCTGCGAGGTGAGGTAGGAGGACTGGGACTGCATCTGCGAAAGCATCGTCTCCATGCGCGCGTAGGTGCGCTCCAGCGTCGCGCGGCGCTGTTCGAGCCGGAGGTCCCAGCGCTCGAGCTGCTTGCCCAGGCTGTCGACTTCGCTCTGCTGGCCGGTGATCCGCGCGGTGAGAAGGCCGTCGTACTTGTCGGAGTACGTCTCGGTGGTCTGCTGCACGCGCTCGGCGATGCCGGTGAACATAGTGGTGACGGCAGTCGGGTCGTCGGCCAGCGCGGCCGCGAACTTCGTCTCGTCGATGGTCAGAACCCCGTAGCGGTCGATGGAGATGCCGATGCTCGAGGGGGAGGTGCCGTCGATCGGATGCTGGATCGCGTCAGCCAGGGACTGCCGAAGCGCGCGGATCGTGCTGTCGCCGGTGAACACGCCGAGGGTCGTCGTCTCGCCCGCGGTCGCGCCGACCGTGGCCTTGGAGCCATTGTCGATGCGGGTCAGGAGGGAAGCGACCTGCTTGATGAACTCGGCGGCGGCCTTCGTGCTCGCGGCATCGTCAGTGGCAGCGGACACGGTGACCGGTTCCGTCGAGACTGCGCTGACGGTGACGTCCACTCCGGTGAACAGATCGGTGAAGGTGTTCTTCGATGATGTGATCACCTGCTCGGCCGCGGTGCCGGCCCACAGCCGCACCTGCGCGTCGGAGCCGGTGGTGACCACGGCTGCGCCGGGGGCGGCGGCGACGTCGTCTCCGTTCGCACGGAGGACGCGGAAGCTGCCATCCGCGCCGGACTCCGTCGCGATGAGCTGAAGGCGCTGGAGGGGGTTGCCGTCGGCATCCGTGCCGGCCGAGACGACGGTCGCCGAGATGCCGGCCCCGGCCTTGTTGATGGCGCGGGCGATGTCGGCCATCGAGGAGGAGTCGGCCGTGACCTCGACGCGCTCGCCGGCGGCGTTCTCGAGGGTGAGGGTGGGGGGCGAGTCCGGCCACTGGGTGGATGCCGCAGTGACGACGGTGTGCTTCTGGGCAAGCCGGTCGACGACGATGTCGGCCGTGACGGCGGATGCTCCGGATCGGAGGGCGACCTTCACCGCTTCGGAGGACGAGGCCGCGGAGAGCTGAGCGATGCTCTCGCCGGAGGCGGCCTTCTTCGCCTTGGCCGCGAGGTCCTGCAGAGAGGTGTTGAGCGTCTGCAGCTGGGTGATGATGAACTTCTTGTCATCGGACTTCGCGCTCATGAGGTTGCGCGGAATGGCCTGCACGTCCATGAGCGCGTCGATGAGCTCTGAGGTCTTGAGGCCGGAGACGAGGCCGTCGAGCGCGATACCCATGGGTGCCCTTCCGAATCAGTGGCGTGGGCTGGTTCCGGGTGGGCGAGGGTCTCCCGTCCACCCGGAACCAGCGAGCGAATCAACGCAGGAGCTGGAGAACGCCCTGGGTTGACTGGTTCGCCTGAGCGAGCATCGCCGTACCGGCCTGCGACAGGATGTTCGCAGCGGTGTACTTGACCATCTCGGCCGCCATGTCGGTGTCGCGGATGCGGCTCTCGGCAGCAGCCAGGTTCTCCGACGAGACGTTGAGCGAGTTGATCGTCGACTCGAAGCGGTTCTGCGACGCACCGAGGCTGGCACGCGCCTCCGAGACGTTCTTGATCTGTGTGTCGATCGCGGTAATCGCGGCCTGTGCGTTTGTCGCGTCGTCCACCGTGAGAGCTGCGATCGTGGCGCCTAGCGCAACGCCGGTGGCTGCGCCGGTGCTGTCCTTCATGTCGGACAGGTTCGCAAGTGTCACCGAGATCTGGTCGTTTGCCGTGCCGCCAGCACCGACCTGGAAGGTCAGCACGCCGTCGGCATCGGCACCTGCGGAGCCGTCAAGCAGGTTGATCCCGTTGAAGTTCGTCGAAGCTGTGACGCGCGTGAGCTCGCTCGCGAGCGAGTCGATCTCGGTCTTGATCGCATTGCGCGAGTCGACGTTGTTCGAGTCGTTGCCGGCCTGCACCGCGAGGTCGCGCACGCGCTGCAGGATGGAGTGGACCTCGGTCAGGGCGCCTTCAGCGGTCTGGATGACCGAGATGCCGTCCTGAGCGTTGCGAGCCGCGACGTTCAGACCGTTGACCTGCGAACGCAGACCCTCGGAGATCGCCAGGCCGGCGGCGTCGTCCGCAGCGCGGTTGATGCGCAGGCCGCTGGAGAGCTTCTCCAGCGACTTCGACACGTCGTTCTGCGTGCTGGACAGGTTGCGGTAGGCGTTGAGCGCCGACACGTTGGTGTTGATCTGCATACCCATGGTGTGTTCCTCCGTGATTGGGTTCGTACTGAAGCCCATCCGTGGGCTCCGTACAGACCTATCGGCGGAACTCTGCCAGGCGTTAGACATCCGTGCGCGCCAGTCAACGCCGAGCTCGGTCAGTGGCGTGTGTACGTCAGAACGGGGGTGCGACCGGATCGGCATCCGCGAGGTCGGCCACGAGACTCACTCCGATCCTGGATTCGGGCGGCGCAGCCGAACTGCGGAACCCCGTCGGCGTGGTGACCTCGACGGATCCGTCTGGTCGAGATCGGAAGACGGCGCGTGCGCGATGTCGCAGCGTGTGGTGTCGAGGGCAGAGTGGGCGGAGCCCGGCGAGGTCGGTCTTTCCGCCCTGCGCCCAGGGGACTTCGTGGTCGATGTCGGTGTCGAGGGCGAGCCGTGTGCACCCGTCGACCGCGCACGTGCCGTGCTGCAGAACCAACCAATCACGCTGAGCCGGCGTGGCGCGGCGGCTGCGGCGGTCCATGTCGACGACCACGCTGCGGATCGGGTCGACGACAACGCGGCGGAAGACCCCGGTGTCGAGGAACAGCTGCTTCGCGGTGAGCGGATCGATCGGACCCTGACCGACGATCTCCGCCTCCGGCACCGGCAGATCAGCGATGCCATCCGCGGCTGCGCCGTCGAGGAGCTGAACGGGGACCGTGACGAAGATCTTCGTCTTCGAGGCCCGGTCGGCGCCGACGCCGCGCAGCCAGTCCGAGAACAAGTCGGCGCGGATCTGCGCGAGCGTGCGCGCCTCGTTCGGGTCGTTCTTCTTGACCTGCGTCGCGCTCGCGGTCACACGCTGTTGGATCTCCACAGCCTCGGGCGTCGGAACAAGCGCGCCTATCCAGCTCACCCCGTCATCCAGATGCTCGAACCCCACGCGACGGTCCGCCACCGCGCGGGCATGACGCACCTCGCGGGGCTCCTGGTCGAGCCGATCGGCCAGTCTACGCAGCCGGCGCAGGAAGTTCGCCGGCGAACACGTGAACGCCCACTCCGACGTCTCCTCATCGATCCGGTGGGCAGCCGCACGCGCGGCATCCCGCTGCTCCGGCGTGGCGTTCACAGGCGCCCGCAGCCGACGCAGCGCCCACACCGCACGCGACACGAGGTGCATCGACACGAATCCATCCCGGGCGTGGTGCCACAGGTTCGGCAACTGGCGCATAGCCGTCTGCACCACAGAAAGCTCGGCCCTCACGTCGTCCTCAGACCGCTTCAGCCGCAGCGAGATGTCGAAGATCACCGCCCGCTCGGCCTCATCGGCAGCATCCGGGCCGCACTCGAGCACGTATACCTCGGGGTTCCGGCGAGCGAGGGCCACAGCATCCGCGATCTGCCCCGCACGACGAGCCGCGTACCGGTTCAGATCGATGTCGGCGCACTGCAGATCGGCCAACGCAGACTCGACGGCGAACGCGGCGTCACGAGGCCGATCGTCCACATCGTCGAAGTACTGCTCCATGCATCCATGGTAGTACAAAGGTTCGAAAAACGGAAGGGTTCAAGCAAAGAAATCTTGCTCTGACCGGGATTTTCAGGCGATGGCCGACGCGGCCGGCGCACCGCGGAACACGTTCCCCAGGCGGGCGCTGCCGGTCTCGGCGATCCGCGCGAAGAACGCGTCCCGGACGGCGACCGATACCCGGGCGACGGGTGTCGGCGCCTCTCCGTCGGCGAAGTACTGCTCGAGAGCGTCACGCAGCAGGCGCATCGCCTCGGAACGCTGCTGCGACACGGCGGAGTGCGAGACTCCCAGCTCTTCGGCGATCTCCTTCACCGGGCGCTCGTCGAAGTACACCGCCTGCACGATGAAGCGCATGCGCTCGGGGAGCGCGGCGACCGCGTGCTCGAGCACCTCGCGCCGTTCGCTCACCATGGCGGACTCGTCGGGGAGGGGGATGTCGGAGGCAAGAGCGTGCGCAGACGGGTCTTCGAGCGTGACCACGCTGCGTGAAGCGTCGGCCAGTGCTTCGGAGACGACGTCCGTCGGAACCGCCATCGCCGTCGCGATCTCTGCGACCGTCGCCGTGCGACCAAGGCCCGCCGTCAGAGTGTCGCGAACCGCCGTCGTCTCCTTGATGCGCTTGCGGATGCCGCGTGAGGCCCAGTCCATGGCGCGCATCTCATCGGCGAAGGCGCCGAGGATGCGACGGCGCGCATACGCGCCGAAGGGGACGCCCAGCGAGGCGTCGAACGCATCGGCCGCGGTGACGAGAGCCAGGGCTCCGACAGCGGCGAGCTCTTCACGCGGGATGTGCGTCGCGCGCGCGTGCGTCTCTGCTGCGAGGTATCCGACGAGGGGGAGGTTCTCCTCGACGAGGCGATTGCGGTCGGCAAGCGGCGACATGGGGGTGTCCACCTCTCATGGGAGCGAAACGCTCGTCTGCAACTCGGTCTCGTCCATATCACTACCACAGCGATATGTCCATGGGGAGAACTATCCATCAAATACCCCGGTAGTAACCTTAGGGCCACGGTGGCCGATAGAGGTACAACGAGCCGAAAAAATTCGGCGCACCGCTGGGGAGTACTGGGGAAGGAAAAATGGGAGCCAACGAACTGTCGATGCAGTTGTGGCGAGAGCGTGAACTGCTGGAGATGCTGCTGTTCAAACTCGACGAACAGCAGCTTCTGCTCGCCGCAGGGCGATCGCACTGGATACAGTTTGCTACACGCGAGATCGAGCAGGTACTCGAGCGTCTGCGCGCGACTGCGCTCGCACGCTCCGTCGAGGTCTCTGCGGTGGCAGAGGAATGGGGCGCGGCCGACGACTCGTCGCTGCGCGAGCTCCTTCAGCACGCACCCGAGGGCGTCTGGCGCGATGTGTTCACCGACCACATGCACGCACTCACGCAGCTGACCGCCGAGATCGCGCAACTCCGCGACACGAACGCCGACCAACTGGCCGGCGTCATGCGTGCCACGCAGGAGACGATCGCCGGCCTCGGCCTGGACACGGGGGAGTACACCACCGCCGGCGTCCGTGCACGAGACGATTCAGCGCGCATCGTCGACACCCAGATCTGACAGACCGCGATCGGACAGAGAAGAGACGATGTCGACTTTCAGTGGATTGACCACCGCCGCGAGCGGCCTCGCCGCAGCGCGCCGTGGAATGGACGTGGTCGGCCAGAACATCGCCAACCAGACCACGGAGGGGTACACGCGTCAACGCGTGGTCACCTCGTCGGTCGCCGCCCTGGCGCACACCGGCCGCTTCAGCACCGGAGCCGCACCCGGGCACGGGGTCTCGATCGACGGAGTGGCGCGTCTCGGCGACGCACTCCTCGACGCGCGGGTGCGCGACACCCTGGCGTCTTCGGGCTTCTGGTCAACCAGGGCAGTGGCCGCCACCACGATGGAGGCGGCTCTGGCCGAGCCGACTGCCGACGGGCTGGCCGCCCGCCTGTCGCAGTTCTGGGCGGGCTGGCAGGACCTAGCCAACACCCCTGACGCGGGAGCGGCAGCATCCGTCGTCTTGGAATCGGCCGGCGAACTCGCCGCCCAGATCGCCGGGGGCTACCGCACCGTCGCCACCCAATGGTCGAACGCTCGAACCGCGGCCGAGCGCACCGTGACCCAGGTCAACGGGCTCGCCGACCAGATCGCCGACCTGAACCGCGAGATCCGCGACGCTCTCGCCTCCGGCCGCTCGGCGAACGAGCTCATCGACCAGCGCAGCGTGCTCGCGCAGAACGTCGCCCGTCTCGCCGGCGGGAAGGCGAGCATCGAAAGCGACGGCACGCTCACAGTGCGCATCGACGGCAATGCGCTGGTCGCCGGTTCCGATGCCCGCCATCTGGCCCTGAGCGGACCGACGTCCATCGATGCGGGCGGACGTATGACAGTGTCGTGGGCTTCGGCGTCCGACATCGCGGTGTCGATCGTCGGCGGCGAACTCGGCGGCAACCTGTCGGTCCTCGCTCCTGCAGAGGACGGCGGGATGCTGGCGAAGCTCGCCGCCGGATACAACGAGGTCGCCACCGCTCTCGCCGGCACCGTCAACACGCAGCACCGCGCTGGGGTGACCTCCTCGGGTCAGCCGGGCGGCGACTTCTTCGAGATCTCCGCCACAGGCCCCGCTGCTCTCGGGCTCAGCGTCGTCGTGACCTCCGGCGCGGAGCTCGCGCTCGCGAAGCCCGGCGCCGGTGCCTGGGATTCCAGCAATGCCGACGACATCTCGCAGATCGGTCTCAGCGCCGGCGGCCCCGACGCGATCTGGGCGGCGCAGGTGTCGAGCCTGGGCGTGAGCACCGCCGCCGACATCCAGCGCGCCAGGGTCTCCGAGACCGCGACCATCACTGCGGCCGCGGCGCAGCAGTCCGTCGCCGCCGTCGACGGCGACGAGGAGACGATCAGCCTGCTCACCTACCAGACCGCCTATCAGGCCGCAGCACGAGTACTGACCGCCGTAGACGAAGCACTCGACGTCCTGATCAACCGCACCGGCGTCGTCGGACGCTGATGGAAGGGCCATCATGATCTCCCGTGTGACAGCATCCTCGATGACGCAGACGGCCATGCGGCATCTGCAGTCCAATCTCTCGGAGCTCGCCAGGCTCCAGGAGCAGGCGACGTCCCAGCGCGCGTTCGCCGCGCCATCCGACGATCCGGCCGCAGCGGCGGCCGCACTCGACCTGCACGCCGAGCAGCGTCGCAACGATCAGTACGCGCGCAACATCGACGACGGGCTCGCGTGGGTGACCACCGCCGACTCCGCGATCACTCGCAGCACCGCGCTCCTCGGCCGAGTACGCGACCTCACGATCCAGGGCGCGAACGACGGCGCGATGGATGCCACGGCGAAGGAGGCCATCGCGGTCGAGCTCGAGGGCATCCGCGACGAGCTGCTCGCGCAGGCCAATACGAGGATCCTCGGCCGCTCGGTGTTCGCGGGCACCTCCGACACCGCGGCGTTCGACAGCGCGTACGCGCACAGCGGGTCATCGGACGGACAGGTGATGCGTCGCGTCTCCGACACGGCATCCGTTCGGGTCGACACCGACGGAGCCGCCGTGTTCGGCGCGGGGGCGGGCTCGGTGTTCGCCCTGGTCGACAACATCATCTCGGATCTGCGCTCCGGGACGAACGTCGGGCCGCGACTCGCCGAGATCGATGATCGCCGCGACGCGATGCTCAGTGCCCAGGGCGCGGTCGGCACCCGCCAGTCACAGATCGAACGCGCCAAGGAGGCGGCTGTGCAGAACTCGGTTTCGCTCGAATCGCGCCGTGCCGCGGTCGAGGATGTGGACTCAGTGGAGGTGCTGGTGAAGCTGCAGGCTCAGGAGCTCGTCTACCGATCCGCTCTCGCCGTCAACGCGCGCGTGCTCCAGCCGTCGCTCATGGACTTCCTGCGATGAGCGCCGTTCTGAGCTTCGTCGCGCCGCCGCCCGGGCTCGCGCCGCACGTGGATTTCGCCCTGACGCCCGTCGACGGCTCCGATGGACTGTTCACCCTGCGCGCCGTCGACGACGCGGAGCTGCGGCTGTACCTCGTCGATCCGAGCACGGTGCTGACCGATTACGCCCCGATGCTGACCGACGAGCAGACGGACGAGCTCGCGCTCTCCGCGCCCGAGGACGCGATGCTGCTCGTCGTGGCGCACCCTGCGGCCGATGGCGTCAGCGTGAATCTCCTCGCTCCGGTCGTGGTGAACCGCGGCACCGGTGTCGCTTCTCAGGTGATTCTGGAGGGGCAGGACTACCCGCTGCGCGCAGCCTTGAGCTGAGACTCGATGTGGACTTAAGTCGTAGATGGTGTCGGATGGTTACGACCTATGGCTATAATTCCGAGCATCGGGAAGTTGGCGCTCTTGACGTCATTCCCCGATGAGTCTGAGGGGACAGCTATGAGCGGTGTCGCAGTGCAATCGGAGATCGACCTCGAGCCGACGGTCGTGGGCCAGCCAAAAGTCGCAGTGGTGATCGACGACGATCCGGACGTGCGCAGTCTGCTCGACGCGGTCTTCCGCTCAGCCGGCTTCGAGGTCGTCCTCACCGGCTCCGGCCTCGACGGCATCGCCGCTGTGAAGGAGCACGAGCCGGCGATCACGACGGTCGACGTCAACCTTCCCGGCATCGACGGCATCGAGGTCGTGCGTCGCATCCGCAAGACGAGCTCCTCATTCGTCATGATGCTCTCTGCTCTGTCCGAGGAGACCGACGTCGTGCTCGGACTCAGCTCCGGCGCCGACGACTACGTCGTCAAGCCGTTCCGACCGCGCGAGCTGCGTGCACGCATCGAGGCGCTGATGCGGCGCCCCCGCCTCGACCCGCCGTCCGCGGACGCCGCCACGACGGGGCCGGTGCCCACCGCGGCGCGCAACCCCACCGCCACGTCATCCATCTCGATCGTGGACCCGGAGAGCCTGGACCGCTGGGAGTCGCACCGCGACATCAGCCTGAACCTCGCGACCCACACCGCCCTCGTCTCGCAGCGCGAGGTCGAGCTCACGCCGACCGAGTTCGATCTTCTCGCGACGCTGCTCGAGTCGAAGCGCCGCGTGCGCAGCAAGGCGGACCTCGCCCTCGTCCTGCGCGGGGAGGCCTTCGGTTCGACCTCGTACTACGTCGGCGAGCCGGACAAGCGCGCGATCGAGGCGCACATGACCAATCTGCGTCGCAAGATCGGCGACAACACCGTCGAGCCGCGCTACATCGAGACGGTTCGGGGCGTCGGCTATCGGCTCACGCCCGCCGAGGTTCCCGCCATCATCTGACTGGCGCCCGCCGTCCGACGGGCGCCACGCGTCCGATGGACGCGGCGGCGCCCGTCAGTCGACGACCTCCCACGGTGAGCGGTCGTGGTCGGTGATGCCCTCCAGCGGATCCTCCGCCTGAGTCCACCACTGGGCCTCGAACGGCACGTCGTCGACGACGACCCTGGCACCCTTCTGGTAGACCTGACCGGACTTCCACTCCGGGTACGTCCCTGCGGGCACTGTCGGCAGAGCGTACGGCTCGTCCTCCGGCAGCACGGGCCCCACCAGCACCCATGAGGTCGTTTCGGCCGTCTGCGTCGGGTCATCCGGCTGGGGTCCTCCGCTCACCCACCACTTGGCCGCGTAGACGTAGCCGTGCCACACCACGCGAACATCGTGCGAGTACGAGGCGTCCTCCGACCAGATCGGGTACGGACTGGTCTCGGGGTCGTCCGGCACCGGCGTCGCGGCCGGGGTGGCTGCAGCATCCGACGGCGAGTCGTCGTAGCCGGTCGAGAGGATGCCGGCGAAGGTCTCCCCGGCCTGCTCGACGCCGCTGCACGAGTCGGACACGATCGACACGTCTGGATAGTTGGGTCCGCAGGTACGGTCGCGGTTGATCGACCACATCGACATCCGCGCGAGCTGCTTCTGCTGGGCGAAGTCGCTCAATGCTGCGGCGTCGTCGAGGGTGAACACCTCCTCGCGGACGTCGTTCTGCCCGATCATGGGCGTCGCGCCCATAACGGCCCAGGCGCCGGCCGCCGGCAGCGGCACCCGCAGGCTGCGGTAGAGCGTCGTCAGCTGGTCGTGCACGCCGTTCAGCGCCTGCATCGACGTCTCCGCCATGGTCGCGTCGCCGAGATCAGTGCCGTAGTCCATGGTCATGACGTTCACACCAGCGAGGTCGACGCCGGCCTCCAGCAGCTGCTGGACCGCGTTGACACCGGATGCGGTCAGGCCCGTCGGCGCGGTGGGCAGGGTCACCCAGACGTCGAGAGCGCCGTCGGACGCCTCTCGCTGACGCTGCAGCGCCGCGATGGCCGCCGCGCGGCGGGCGCCGGCCTCGACATTCTCGAGTCCTTCGCCCTCGAGGTCGAGATCGATCGTGGTGATCGAGTACCGGTCGATCACCCGCGAGTACGCCTGCATCAGCGACGAGGTGGTGTCGCAGGCGACGGCGAGCTCCTGATTCAGCGCGCCGCCGAACGACACCGCCACGTGAGCGCCGTCGCGCCGCATGCCGTCGATCCGGCGATCGAGGTCGAGCTTCGCGCCGGCCTCGGAGAGGCTGTAGAAGGTGCCCCAGGACGGAGCGCACCGCGTCGCGCTGGACGCGACGATGAACCCGAGCACGATCGTGTCGTCATTGCCGTCGCCGACGGTCGGCGACATCGAGACGTCCGCCGCCGTCACATCGAAGTAGCCGCCGAACCACTGCGGGCCCGCCGTCTCCGCGATCGCAGGATCGGCCCGCGTGAGGTACCACGGCACCGCGACGGCTCCCGTCGCGACGACGAGCACGACGGCGATGCCCAGGAGCACGCGCCACGGAGACAGGCGCTTGCCCGGGTGACGTCCCTGACGGGGTGCGCGCTTCCGGCTCGGCTGGTCCTGCGGCTCCTGCGTCGGCTGATCTTCGGACAACTCGAGTCCCTCCTGCCCTTCCGCGCCGCTCACGAGCGCAGCTCCAGCTCGGAGCGCGCATCGGCCTGCTCCTCGACGAGGGGCCGCTCAGGCATCGTCGCTCGCGGTGCGGACGTTCCAGGGGCCGGGTGCCCCTCGTGCAGCATCGCCCGCCAGTCGGGCGTGGCATCCTCCGTCTGCTCCGCCGGCTCCGGACGCTCGATGTCGACGTACATCCAGTCGGTCAGCCCTCTCCAGGTGTCGACGAGCCCGTTGCGGATGCCGATGTTCCCGAGGAACGCCCACGCAGCGCAGATCGCGTTGAAGGCCGAGAAGGCGAGGGTCCACCACGACGCGTCCTGATAGCTGCGCCAGGCGATGAACGCCGAGTACGCGATGATCGCGACCGGGCTGATGATGTACAGCAGCGGCGAGCTCGTGCGGTCCTTGACCTTCGGTGTGCGGGCGAACGGGATCTTGCGACCCGTCATGCCCTGCTGCAGCGACTTGAGGACGCCGGCCAGGTTCACCGGCAGCAGGATGAGGTTGAAGCCGTAGATCCGGAAGATGTCGGTGCGCTTGTATCCGCTGTAGTGGAGATCGCTGGACATGGCCAGGAAGTACGGCAGGGCGCCGAAGAGGATGAACGGGCTCACGAGCCTGTTGTCGTACGGGTAGACGAGCAGGAAGATCAAGCCGAAGCTCGCCCAGGCGATCGAGGCCATGTAGTTCATCCGCAGGGAGATCTCGGCCGTGCCGAGCGGCTTGTGCAGCCGCCGGCTGTCGCGCATCTGCCGCCACATCTTGGGCAGGATGAGCAGACCGCCGTTGGCCCACCGGCGGCGCTGCACGATCAGCGAGCCCCAGTCAGGGGGAGTGGCGCTGTAGCTGAGGCGCTCCGGATAGTTGACGAGCTTCCAGCCGAAGAGGGTGAGGTCGACGCTCGACTCGGTGTCCTCGATGACGGTGCGGTCCTGCACGTAGCGACGGACTTCGATGCCGTCGACGCTCTCGATCTCGAGGATGTCGTCGAGCGCCTCCATGCGGATCACGGCGTTGGCGCCGACCCAGAAGGTCGCGTTGTACTTCGTCATGCCCTGATGCAGGATGTGCTGCACATCGGTGGTCGCCCCGGCGAGGCGTTCGATGCGCGTCGGGGCATTGCGGAACGACGAGTAGGGCGTCTGCGTCACCGCGACGTTCGCGTTCTCGGGCTGCTCGAGGAAGTGCACCAGCCGCAGGCAGTAGTCGCGCAGCAGCAGGGAGTCGGCGTCGAGGGTGAGCACGAAGTCGGAGTATGGGATCTCGAGATCGGCCGCAGCGCCTCCCGGGGCGGGCCGCAGCATCACGCCGTCCGGAGTGACGTGCTCGACGAACCTGCCTCCCAGCAGACCGATGTACGCGTTCAGGTTCATGGCCTTGTTCGCCTCGTGCGAGAGCGATGCGTAGCGCTTGCGCTCGAACGAGGTCATCTCCACGGAGAAGATCCACACCAGGCGGCGGTAGAGCTCGTGGACCCGCTCAGGGGTCGGCGCCGAGCCTTCGGCCGCGGCCATCTCGAGCGCGACGGCGGTCGATTCCAGATCATCGGCCAGGCCTCGAAGGATCTCGTCCACGAAGAAGTCATCGACGTGGTCCTCGCGGGGTTCGGCATCCGCGAAGTCCCGCAGCCAGGTGATCGCGAGCCAGTGCTGGTCGATGAGATCGGGAAGGGCGTCCTCGGCGATGCCCGGCAGATCGCGGATGCTCTCGAAGAAGGCGAGCGCGTCGACGGCGCGCTCGCGCGGCTCGTGCAGGGCGTAGGCGATCTCTGCCGTCACGGCGCGTGTGGCGTTCAGCTTGTCGCGCGTCTCGGGGTTGCTCGGGTACGGGTCGTCGTCGATGAGCAGCACCACGCGCATCTCGGGGTACTCCTGCAGCGCGGCCGACCACAGCGTCTTGCGGATGACGCCCGGCTCCTCCGCGTAGGAGGGGACGAGCACGGTCAAGGGACGATGATCGACCGAGAAGTGCCGGTCGAGCTCGGCGCGTGCCGTGCGCCGGTGCGTGCGGAACCGCTGGAACGCCCCGTAGCGGGCGAGCAGATACATCAGGGCGGAGAAGGTGAGGAACGACACCACGACGATGTAGGACGCCGCCTCGATCATGCGCCAGGTGGTGTCGAACTCGCCCGCCAGGAACAGCGTGAGCAGAACGGTGAGCACGTAGAGGATCCACGCCGCGATGGTGAGCCAGATCGCCACTCGCGCCAGGACGAGCTTGCGCGTCGACGGACGCGCGTGTACGGCGGGAAGCGGAGCATGTGTCTTCTCCGTGCCCCACTGCCTGCGGCGTCGCGGCGTGGCCGTATGACCGTTCGTGCTGCTCATTCATGTCCCTCTCGCGCCACTGAGGCCGCGGTGCCCCATCACCGCGGCCTCAGATTCCCGCTCATGATCGTATGATCAGGCGTGCGCCGTGGGAACGCAGTCGAGCCGTTCTTTGAGTAATCTTGCGGCAGACTTGAGTATCCGTTCCGAGAGGCGAGCACGCATGGTCCGCACGCCATCGATCTGGCGCTGGCAGTTGATCTTCACGGGCGGCATCGTCGCCATCGCAGTGATGATCGCGGCCTTCCGGCCGGCGACGTTCGCGACCCCCTTGGTCGTCGCCGGTTTCGCGCTGGTCATCCTCATCACACTCGCCACGATCATGGTTCCCTGGGACCGGCTGCCCGCCATCGCGGCCGTCAGCGTCCCTCTGCTGGACGCCTTCGCGATCGGCCTGACCACGAGCACACCCGACATTCGACTCGGCTTCCTGTGGGTGTTCCCGGTCACCTGGCTCGCAACGTACTTCACCATGCCCTGGGTGTTCATCGGCATCGCCTTCATCAGCGTGTGCCTCATCGCGTTCGGCAACCACCCTGGCGATCCGGCGCAGATGATGCTGCGGGTGCTCATCGTGGTGATCACCCTCGGCTTCCTCGGCACCACACTGCGGATCGGCACCCAGCGCTCGCGCGCAGCCCGACGCCTGCTGCAGCGGCAGTCCGAACAGGTGAACACGGCTGCGACGCGCGCCGAGACGCACCAGCAGCGCGTCACGCAGATCATCGACGTGCTGGATACTGCTCTGGCAGCGATCGGCGAGGACGGCGTCATCCAGCGGATGAACGATGCCTACCGTTCGCTCTACGGACGCGATCGTTTCGGCGCGACCCTCCCTTCGCCGGCGGTCGAGTACGACGACCGCCGCGGAGAGCCGCTCCCTCCGGATCAGACGGTCCTCGCCCGAGCGGCGCGCTGCGAGCTCATGCGCGGAGAGCGAGTGTGGCTGTACGACAGCCAGGGCCGGTGGAGGGCACTGCAGGTGAGCACGCAGCAGCTCGCAGGGGCATCCGACGCGCAGCGCACGACGCTCATCATCATCGACGACGTCACCGAGGCGCTCGAAGCGGCCGAGAACCGTCGCAACGTCTCGGCGATCGTCTCGCACGAGGTGCGCAATCCGCTCACGGCCGTCATCGGACACGTAGACCTGATGCTGGAACGCGACGATCTGCCCTCCGACGTCGTCGCGCAGCTCGAGGTCGTCGCGAATGCCGGCGAGCGGATGCTGCGACTGGTGTCCACCGCGCTCGACGAGTCCAAGGACGAGCCGGTCGTGCTCTCCGAGCCCGTCGATCTGCGTCAGGTGGTCGACGCCTCAGTCGCCAGCTACCACCCGACCGCGACGAGCCAGGGGCACACGATCGAGGTCACGGGTCGCGACACCCTGCTCATCTACGGGGACGCGTTCCGACTGCGACAGGTGATCGACAACCTGCTCAGCAACGCCGTCAAGTACACACCGGCGAACGGTCGCATCGGGATCGACCTGGGCGTGGACGACGAGAGCAGGGCCGAGGTCACGATCACCGACACGGGTCTCGGCATCGCCCCGGACGAGCTCGAGCACCTGTTCGACCCGTACTTCCGTGCCGATGAGGCCAGATCGGGCGGCATCCCCGGAACGGGCCTCGGCATGGGGATCGCGCGAGACATCATCACCGCGCACTGCGGCACCATCGACATCACCAGCGAGCCGGGCGTCGGGACCAGCGTCACGCTGCGGTTCCCGCGCCAGCGCGAGGAGCGGTCGACGCACGCCTCGGCTGAGCACTCGACACAGCGTGCGACGCAGCGCACAGACGAAAGAGAGCCAGCATGATCGTCAACGCCGCTCACGACGCCATCCGCGTCGACGCCTCGACGGGGCTCGTCGCGATGGTGACTCTCGTCACGGCGCTCGTGTTCGGTCTGATCACACTCGCTCGTCCCAGTCGCGCCACGATCACGTGGGGCGTCGCGTTCGGCCTCGGTCTGCTCGGGACATACCTCTGGGTCGGGGCTCAGCAGATGGACTCGGCCGTGCTGCAGGCCGCGGCATCCGGGTTCATGATCTGCTTCGAGCCGATCATCTGGCTGGGCCTGCGCATGCATTTCGGCAAGCGTCCGATCTGGTGGCCGGTCGTGGCGTTCGTCCTGATCGTGCCTGCGGTTCTCGCCGTGTCGGCCGACGGTCCGGGGTTCCAGCCCGTGTTCCGTGCGGTGTTCCTGGTCGCCGGGGTGTTCGCGGCGCTCATCGCGTACGAGCTCTTCCGCAATCCCAGCCCTCGGCGCGACATCAAACTGCCCCTTGCACTGGCGTCCTGCGCGTTCGCGATCCTCGCGGTCGTGGGCGCGGCGGCTACGCTGTTCGACACGGAGCTCAGCCTGTCAGTGCAGCTCGACGTGCTCCGGGAGATCAACAGCGTCGGCACGCTCGTGACGAGCGTGTGCGCGGCGTTCACGCTGGTGCTGCTGGTCCGAGCCGACGGCCAGCAGGTCGACACCGCCGCGCTCGGAGCCGTGCGCGCCCGACGCCGGCTGCAGAAGGCGCGTCTGCACGGCGATCAGGCCTGGTCGATCCTCGACGTGCGCCTGGACGACACGGCCGATCTGCGTGAATCCACCACCGGCGTGGGCTTCGGACGGATCGTCGACCGGTTCCACGACGACATCATCGACAGCCTCCCCGCCGCGGCCGATGCGGATCGCGTCGACGACGACCGCTGCATCGTCATCATCCACGGCAGCGACGAGTCGGTGCAGCACCATGTGCGCACGATGCTTCGGCGGATCTCCACCATCGGAGGCGCTGGTGCCAGCGCGGGCATACGCCTGTCCGCCAGCGTCGGATGGGCCGGTGTGAGCGTCGTCGGCTACGACTACGACGAGCTCATCGAAGCTGCAGCGCAGGCCGCCGCCCGCGCGCGCGACGAGGGCGGGGATCGCTGGGAGCGGGTGAAGAAGGCGCCGACTACCCTGGAGAGGTGATCCTCGCCGTCGACACCTCGCTGGGTACGGCCGTCGCCCTCATCGATTCCGACGGTCAGGTGCGCGCCGACGCCTGCAGCCCCGATCCGCTCGGACACGCCGAGGTCATCGGCACCCTGCTGGAACGGACTGTGAGCGATATCGGCGATGGCGTCATCACGCATGTCGTGGCCGGGATGGGGCCCGGCCCTTTCACCGGCCTGCGGATCGGAATCGCCACGGCACGAGCGTTCGCGATCGGTCGCGGCATCCCCGTCGTCCCCGTCCCCAGCCACTTCGCCGCGGCCCTGTCCATCCTCGAGGCGGAGGCTCCGGAGACCCGCTTCGCGATCGTCACCGACGCCCGCCGCCGCGAGGTGGCGATCTCCGTCTTCGACGGGGTGGATGCCGACGGCATCCCGAATCTCGTCGAACCCACCGTCCTCGTGCCCAGGTCCGGTGCGGATGCGCGGCTCGACGGCATCCACCAGATCGAGGTGGCGACACTCGACGCCGGCGCCCTCGCCCGTGTCGGGATGCTCGCGGCCCGCGCAGGCCGCGAGCTCACCGGCGTCGAGCCGATCTACCTGCGCCAGCCGGACGTCACCATCCCCGGCGCGCCGAAGCGGGTGAGCTGATGACCATCCGCACCGCGACGCCAGCCGACCTCGACGCGATCATGGCGCTCGAGAACGCCTCGTTCCCCACCGACGCCTGGAGCAGCGAGTCCATGGCCGCCGAACTCGCCACCGCGTACAGCCACTACATCGTCGATGAGGACGCCGGCGCCGTGATCGGGTACGCCGGGCTCCGATCCATTCCAGGAAATGCGGATGCCGACATCCAGACGATCGCGCTCGCCGAGGCGCGCAGGGGACAGGGCAGGGGCCGCGCCATGCTGCGCATGCTGCTGGCAGAGGCCACTGCTCGCGGGGCACGGGAGGTGTTCCTCGAGGTGCGAGCCGACAACCCGTCCGCCGAAGGCCTGTACCTGTCCGAGGGCTTTGAGGAGATCGGCCGTCGACCCCGCTACTACCAGCCCGACGATGTGGATGCCATCGTGATGAAGGTGAAACTCGCATGAACGAGCCACTGGCCTTGGAACCCCTGGTGCTGGGCATCGAGACGAGCTGCGACGAGACCGGCATCGGCATCGTCCGGGGTCGCACTCTGCTCTCGAACACCATCGCGTCGAGCATGGACGAGCACGCCCGCTACGGCGGCGTCGTGCCGGAGGTCGCCGCCCGCGCACACTTGGAAGCGCTGCAGCCGACGATCGATGCCGCACTCGCCGAGGCGCAGGTCTCGCTCCACGATCTCGATGCCATCGCCGTCACCAGCGGCCCGGGTCTCGCCGGAGCCCTCATGGTGGGCGTCGGCGCGGCGAAGGGGCTCGCGGTCTCGCTGAACAAGCCGCTGTACGCCGTCAACCACCTGGTCGGGCACATCGCCGCCGACATCGTGACGCCGGAGTCCGAGCCGCTGGAGTACCCGACCATCGCGCTGCTGGTCTCGGGCGGACACACGTCGCTCCTGCACGTGCGCGATCTCACGACGGACGTCGAGCTGCTCGGCGAGACGATCGACGACGCAGCCGGCGAGGCATTCGACAAGGTCGCCCGCCTGCTCTCGCTGCCGTATCCCGGCGGACCAGAGATCGATCGCGCAGCCGATTCCTCGCCGAGCGGAGCCGGCGACCCGAAGGCGATCCGCTTCCCTCGTGGGCTGTCGAAGGCCACCGACATGGCGAAGCACCGCTACGACTTCTCGTTCTCTGGACTGAAGACCGCTGTCGCGCGGTGGGTCGAGCGCGAGGAGGACGCCGGTCGCGCCCTGAGCGCGTCGCAGCGCGCCGATGTCGCCGCGAGCTTCCGCGAGGCGGTCGTCGACGTGCTCGTCACCAAGGCGCTCGCCGCGTGCGCTGACCGCGGTGTGCCGCGGCTGCTGCTCGGCGGAGGCGTCATCGCCAACAAGCGCCTCCGGGAGGTCGCGATCCAGCGTGCAGAGTCCGCCGGTGTCACGGTGCGCATCCCGCCGCTGAGCCTGTGCACCGACAACGGCGCGATGATCGCCGCTCTCGCCGCCGATCTCATCGCCTCCGGACGCCGTCCCTCCACGCTCGCGTTCGGTGCGGACTCGACGCTGCCCGTCACCGAGATCCAGGTCGCCGAGCGCGTCGAGACCCAGGGGAGCGCCGCATGAGCGACCTGGAACCGCAGAAGCAGCCGCAGGTCGAGCCTCCGCACCCCGAGGTCGAGCATCCGGCCGATCGCGCCCGTGTTCCTGGCGCCCCCCGCGGTGAGTACACGAAGATGCCCACCGGACCCGTGAGCACGGAACCCCTGGTCGCCAGCGGCCCGGCCGACACGGCGGGCATGGGGGCGGTGCAGTGGGCCCCGCACGATGAGCCTTCCGCCGACGACAACAGTCGTCTCGCTCCGTGGGCCCTCGTCGCCGCGATCGTGGCGCTCGTCGCCTCGTGGTTCGTCGGGTGGGGCATCCCGCTCGCGATCATCGCCGTGATCGCCGCGATCATGTCGCTGCGGCGGCCGGTCGAGAGCCGGGCGATCTCGACCTGGGCCCTGGTGCTCGGCCTCGCAGCCACGCTCTTCAGCCTGGGCTGGCTCATCTGGGCCGGGATGCAGCTCGAGAGAGTGGGATAAAGGATGCCGGACGCCGACTCCTCCGCAGAGCTGCGGATGCTGCGTGCCAAGGCCTACGGCCCTGGCGGAGACCTGTCGGCGGACGAGCTTGCGCGCTTGCAGGAGCTCGAGGGGCGGCTTCGGCCGTCTGCGGCGACTTCGCCGCCTCCGCTCAACGACCCGCACGAAGACGACTCGCCGGAAGACGACCCGCAGGAAGACCTCTTCGGGTCGTTGAGCGAGGAGCGCAGCAGCGAGACGACCCTTCGACAGGCTCAGGAACCACGGGCTGAGCACGCGGAGCGCGCCGAAGCCTCCACACAAGCTCCGGCCGCAGCTCGCCGCCGCTGGCCCGTGCTCGCGGCATCCATCGCCGGAATCCTCGCGATCGGGTTCGGCATCGGGTGGGCGATCTGGGGCTGGGATGCGCGGTCGTTCGCGCTGACCGCCGCTCACGGCGACCAACGCGCAGAACTCGAGAAGCAATACGATCCGGGCACGGTCGTCGCCATGGCCGAACAGCACGGCGCCGTCGTCTGGCGGGCCGAGCGTTCGAACGGCGCGGAGACGTGCGTCATCATCACGCTGTCCGACCGCACCTCGAGCGGCTGCACGACGTACGAGGAGCTCGAGAAGAACGGCTGGTGGCCATCCACCTCGATCACCGTCCCCGACGGGCAGGAGAACGCCGGACGATCCCTGTCCGCCGCGGTGCTGCGCACCGTCGACGGTGAGCTCGTGCCGTACATCCAACTCCAGTCCACTGACGACTGGGACTGGGAGTCCCAGTACTCCGAGGCTGAGCTCGCGCAGCTGAGGCAGATCGAGGCGGCCGGGTACAGGCCGGAGAACCTCAGCATCATCGGCAGCGATGGCGACACGAACATCTGGTACGACTGGGCGGGCCAGGGCCTGTGCATCATCGCCATCATCGACGACCAGGTCATGGACGACTGCGCGGAGGACGTCGGGGCCGACGTCGCGCTGAGCACCACGGTGGACGGTGTGCCGACGGACTACATCCTCTCGCAGACGGAGATGCGCGGCCCGCAGTTCACGGTCGTCCGTCATCCGGCGCCGACCACGGTCGACTCCGAGACCGGGGATGTGATCGATCCTTCCGGCGACGACCCGATGTTCGACGACCTCTTCAGCGACGATCCGGAGATCGACGACAAGACCGGCGAGTAGGTCTCAGACGCGGTCGGCGAGGATCGCCATCCGCTTGTCGCCGACCCGCGTGAGGATGAGCGTCGCCGACTCCGTGCCGCGCAGGGTCAGCTTCTTGCGGAAGGCCGCGGGGTCGACATCCATCCCGCGCTTCTTGATCTCCAGGGTCCCGACGCCGTGCGCCTTCAGGATCTGGTTGATCGACTTGGGGTTCGCCGCTGCGACCTCGCGCACCCTGAACGACTGCACGAACGGGCTCGTCACCGCGGCATCCCCGGTGAGGTAGGCGATCTTCGGGTCGAGCATCCCGGCATCCAGGCTCCGGGCGACATCGCCGATCAGGCGCGCACGGATGACGGCGCCGTCCGGTTCGTGGACGAACGCGCCGAGCTCGCGGGTCTCGGCATCCTCAGAGTCCGCACCCGCCGTCAGCTCGTGAGACTCGTCGCCGCGCATCACCAGAGCCGATCGCCGCACGCCCTCGCGCGCCAGGGCGCCGGACCACACGACCAGCTCGACGACGCTGCCGTCCGCGCTGACCCACTGAGCCTCTGCGTCCGCGGGGAGCGCATCGCGATCGTGCGCTGGACCGAGCTTGATGCCAACGGGCATCCGTTCCGCCAGATCGAAGGCCCAGCCGAGCGAGGGGGAGTAGTCGGATGCCGTGACGCGCCGGGTCTCGCTGTGCCCCGCAGTGCGGCGCGCCGGATCGAGCCACACCGCCGTGCGCTTCCATCGCAGAAGCGCAGTTTCTTCGTAGGAATCGCCCGAATTCGTGCGAAGTTCGTGCTCATCTGCGAAGTTCGCGCCGACGAAGTCTTCCGCAGTGCCGTGCTGGACAGTGGCATCCTCCCCGAACGGAGCGAGGTTGTACGCGGCGATCGCCGCGGTGACCTCATCCGCATCCACCGCCCGCACGCTGAGCCCGGCGCCGGCGAACGCGAGGGAGTCGCCGCCGATCCCGCAACCCAGGTCCGCGACGCTCTCGATGCCGGCGCGGCGCATGCGACCGGCGTGCCGGGCCGCCACGCCCAGACGCGTAGCCTGCTCGAGGCCCGACCTCGTGAACAGCATCCGCTCGGCGAAGGCACCGAACTTCGCGAAACCCTTCGCACGCAGATGCGCCTGGCCGACGACGGCGGACACGAGATCCGGGGAGCGACCAGCGGCGCGCAGCCGCGATACGGTCTGCGCCACTTCGGAGGTCGTGCTGATCGTCCCGACCTCGTCGAGCAGCCGAAGCCCCTCGGGGGTGAGCAGCGCGGTCAGCTCGGACATCTCCACCCGCTCAGCCTAACGACCGAGCGGGTGGAGACCGTCGCGTCAGCTGCAGGATGCGACGAGCGCGAACGACGCGTCGCCCGTCTGCATGAGGCTGGTGACGGTGGCGTCGCCCTGCCCCATGTACGCGAGAGAGCCCTTCGCGTAGTAGGGGTTGTACGGGTTCACGCCGTACGACGTCGCGCGCCCCGCGGCCTCGTGATCCGCGTTGGATGCCGTGAAGCAGCCATCCGGATCAGGCGTGGGATCGGGGGTGGGCGTGGGATCGGGGGTGGGCGTGGGGTCGGGGTCGGGATCCGTGGCGTCGCGGTCGACGCGGCGGTTGTTGTCGAAGAAGAACTCCGTCACGTACGCCGGGTAGTCGATGCTGTTCGCCGAGATGTAGTTGCCGCCGCTGCCCGCGCCCGCCGGCCACGCGTGACCGAGCCCGGTGTTCTGGATCAGCGAGACCCGAGGGCCGTCGCCGTCGGAGTAGAGGGTGCCGGTGCCGTTCGTGTTCGCACCGGGAAGACCCGCGAGTGAGAACGACGACGTCGATGCGGCACCGTACAGACCGGCCATGATCTGCGCGTTCAACGCGTTGTAGCCGGTCGCCACCGTCGTGTCGCTGCTGCCGTAGACGACCGACGTCAGCTGCGTGGCGAATCCGCTGGATCCCGTGCCCGCGAACGCGTTGCAGGTCGCCGTGCCCTGAGCCTTCGACACCGCGACAGCGCCGATCTGACCGGACGTCGTGCCGACCGTCGGTCCGGCGTCGATCCCGATGCCGGCGAAGACAGTCGGCGCGAGGCATCCCATGACCATCGTCTCTCCGCCCCCGGACGACAGCCCGGAGATGTAGACCTGATCCGCGTCGATCCCGAGCGCGGAGCGTGCGGTGAGCGCCGAGACGAGATCGAGCAGGTTGTCGTCGTGGCGTGATGGCGCCGAACTGGAGTGGTTCGCGTCGTAGTAGTCCCAGCAGCCCAGCAGGACTCCGCCGTTCGGAGCGGAAGGGAGCGCCACGACCATCCCGTACTGTTCCGCGGTCGCAGCCCAGTTGCCGGCGTTCTGCATATCGGACGAGGTCTGCACGCAGCCGTGCAGGCTCACCATCAGTGCGCGGCCGGCGGGGAGAGCCGCCTGCGTCGTCGGCGTGTAGAGGCGTACGGTCATGCCGGCGATCGTCTCGGACGACCACGTGCCGGGCGATGCGGCGCCACCGCCGCCTGTGTCGGTGCCTCCGCCCTCGGTATTCGTGCAGCCGGGGAGACTCTCGAATCCCGGCGGACACGTGATCGCCTGGGCTGCGGCCGGAATCCCGACCAGTGCGGCCAGCGAGAGCCCCACCGTGACGAGAGCGGCAGTGAGACGCCGTCGAGGCTTGCGTGTTGGTGATTGCAACGTCATCGATCCTCCTTGATCGGTTTGCGCATCACCGTATATGAAAGCTGATTCAGGCAACAGGGGTGTGAGGAGGGTTGGCACTCGCGTTGCATGAGTGCCAACCCAGCGCCTACACTGTGATTAGCACTCTCGGGTTGAGAGTGCGAACAAGTCTTTCGTGTCAGCGTCAAGAAAGAAGAGGTAGACCGTGTCGGTTTCCATCAAGCCGCTCGAAGACCGCATCGTCATCAAGCAGGTCGAGGCCGAGCAGACCACCGCGAGTGGCCTGGTCATCCCCGACACCGCCAAGGAGAAGCCCCAGGAGGGCGAGGTCGTGGCCGTCGGCCCCGGCCGCATCGATGACAACGGCAACCGCGTCCCGCTCGACGTCGCCGTCGGCGACCGTGTGCTCTACAGCAAGTACGGCGGCACCGAGGTGAAGTTCGGCGCAGACGAGTTCCTCGTCCTGTCGGCCCGCGACGTCCTCGCCGTCGTCGTTCGCTGACGCGCTTTTCAATTTCGAAGGTCCGGATGCTTCAGCATCCGGACCTTCGTCGTATCCGGTGACCCCTACTGACCCCCACCGCGCCCCCGATGATCCCCCGACCATTCCCCGATACGGCGCGGGATGCTCCCCGATGCCCGGCGCTGCCGTGAGTTCCAGACTCGTATCAAGCGCCACTCGGCACTCACACGGATAAAGGGGTCTCATCATGGCTGTGCAGGACAACGCCAACTTGCTCGGCGCTCAGTGGAATCTGGGTATCGAAGACGTCGGCAACGGCAACACGGACAATTCGGACAACTCCGCGACGGACAATTCCGACAACTCGGACAACTCCGACAACTCGTGGACGGACAACTCCGACAACTCGGACAACTCGGACAACAGCGACAGCTCGGACAACTCGGCGGACGACAACTCGGACAACTCCGACAACTCGACCGACAACTCGGACAACAGCGACAACTCGGACAACTCCGACAACTCGGACAACTCGGACAACTCCGACAATTCGGACAACAGCGACAACTCCGACAACTCGGACAACTCGAGCTGGTGGCAGGACAACTCCGACCACAGCGACAACTCCGACAACTCGGACAACTCCGACAACTCGATCAACGACTCGTTCCAGAACAACTCGGTCCACGACTCCGGCAACACCACGCTGAACGATCACTCGATCAGCGTCGGCACGCGGCAGTTCAACGCCGGGTTCAACGATCTGAACATCGCGGGTGCAGCGGGCGCGGCCGGTGCGGGCGGAAACCTGACGATCGACGCCAGGGCGACGCTGAACGACCAGTCCGTGAACCAGAACATCTCCACCGCAGCCAGCGGCGCGGCAGGGTCCGCCGGACTCGCCACCCTGGGCTACGGCGGCGGCGGGGGCGGAGGAGGCGGAGACACCACCGGTGGCGACGTCAACCAGGTCATCGCGAACAGCAGCATCACGGCATCCGGGGACGGATCCGTCGCAGCCGGCGGAGACGGGTCGCTGACGAACATCAACACCAACATCACGGTGGGCGATGTGTCGATCGGCAACACCTGGAACACGGACTCCTTCAACGAGGACTTCTCGGACAACTGGTCGATCAACGACTCGTTCCAGGACAACTCCGACAACTCGGACAACTCGATGACGGACAACTCCGACAACTCGATGACCGATCTGTCGGACAACTGGTCGGTGAACGACTCGTTCCAGGACAACTCGTTGACAGACAACTCCGACACCTGGTCCGTGAACGACTCGTTCCAGGACAACTCGATGGTCGACGACTCGCTGGATGTCGACGTGGCGGTCGACGACATCAATGTCGGCAGCCCTACGGGAGACATGAACGACGTCGATTTCTGAGGCACAGAGCCTGCTCTGCCTGGCTGCCTCTGGAAGGCGGCCGGGCAGAGCAGTACACTGCAGACAATCCGATCCGAAGGTCGTGAGAGATGTACGGTGACAGCGAATCGGCAGAGCAGCCGATCGACGACTCCGTCTTCGATGCGACCGTCTGGACGGATGCCGCAGCAGACACCGACCCGGCGGGGACGAACATGTTCACTGCGGAGATCGAGAACATCGACTCTTCCGACTGGGAAGTGGATCCGGACGTCATCTGGGGAGATGACCCGGCTGCCGCACCCGACCTGGACGGGGCAGCAGTGGGACCAGACCTTCTGGCCTGATCTCGAAACGGGGAGCAGAGGTGGTGCACCACCTCGTCAGCTCACAAGCAATTGGGGGAGCACGTGCCGGAAGTGCGCACCGCTGGGGAATCGGTCGCAGAAACAGTCCGCGAGGTGGGCAGCCTCGCGGCGTCCGCCGGCAGAGCCGATCTTGCCGAGCGTCTCGAGCAGACGCGGGATCGGCTGCTCGATCCCGGCATCAGGGTCATCGTGGTCGGCGAGTTCAAGCAGGGCAAGAGCAAGCTGATCAACGCGCTGGTCAATGCGCCGGCGTGCCCGGTGGACGACGACGTGGCCACCAGCGTCGCGACCGTCGTCGGCTACGCTCCGGAGCCCTCCGCGTGGATCATCGAGCGGGGCAAGAACAGCGGCCGAGACCCGCTGCATCAGAACTTCGAACGCCGAGAGATCCCGCTCGAGGAGCTCGCCGACTACGTCTCGGAGCGGGGCAACCCTGGCAATGAACGCGGAATCGTCTCGGCCGAGGTGCTCCTGCCTCGCGAGATACTCAAGGGCGGCCTGCAACTGATCGACTCGCCGGGAGTCGGCGGCCTGGAGTCCACGAACGCGCTGACCACGCTCGCGGCCCTGTCGTCCGCGCATGCCGTGCTCATGGTCTCCGACGCCTCTCAGGAATACACCGAACCCGAAGTGCAGTTCCTGCGCCACGCGATGCGCATCTCGCCCAATGTGGCGGCCGTGCTGGCCAAGACCGACCTGTACCCGGAATGGCGGGAGGTCGAGCAGATCGATCGTCGGCATCTGATGGATGCCGGTGACGTGCCGATCTTCGCGGTCTCGAGCGATCTGCGGCTGCTGGCCGCCGAGATGCAGGACCGGAGCCTGAACGATGACTCGGGGTTCCCCGCGCTCGTCGCGCACCTGCGCCGCGAGGTGCTCGGCCGCGCCGAGGTGATCCACGAACGCGGCGCCGTGCACGATCTGCTCTCGGTGATCGACCAGCTGACGCTGTCGATGCGCACCGAACTGAACGCGCTGCAGAACCCTGAGGACACGCCGCGCATGATCGCCGAACTCGAGGCCGCCAAGGCCAGCGCGGACGAGTTCCGCGGACGATCGGCCCGCTGGCAGGTCACGCTGACGGACGGCATCGCCGATCTCGTCGCCGACATGGAGCACGACGTCCGCGACCGTCTTCGCCGCGTCATGCGTGAGGCGGAGAAGTCGATCGACGAGGGCGATCCCGGTCCGATCTGGGATCAGATCACCGAATGGCTCGATCAGCGGGTGGCCGCGGCCGTCGCCGAGACCTTCGTCTGGACCGACGAGCGATCGAGGTGGCTGTCCGAAGAGGTCGCCGACCTGTTCAGCCGCGGCGAGACGGCGCTGCCGGCGATCGATGTGCGCGACACCGGGGGCGTGCTCGACCCGGTGGAGGACATCGCGGGCCTGGACCCGGGGCAGCTCAGCGCGGGTGAGAAGATCTACATCGGCGTACGCGGCTCCTATGGCGGCGTTCTCATGGTGGGTCTGGTCACCGGCCTCATCGGCATGACGCTGATCAACCCGCTCTCCCTGCTCGCCGGCGTCCTGGTGGGACGACGCGCGTACCGCGAGGACATGCATGCGCGGCTGGCGAGGCGTCAGCAGGAGGCGAAGCTCATCGTCCGCCGGCACATCGACGAGGTGACCTTCCAGGTCGGCAAGCAGCTCAAGGATCGCCTGCGCCTCGTGCAGCGCACCGCCCGCGACCACTTCGGATCGATGGCTGAGGAGCTGCACCGCTCGCTCTCCGAAGCACTCACGACCGCCAAGCAGGCGGCGACGACCTTCACCTCCAAGCGCGACGCTCGCGTAAACACGCTGCGCGCGCGCATCAGTCAGCTCGACGAGCTCAGAAGCCGGATCCCAGCGCTCGATCCCGCCGCGGCCCAGGCGATCGAGCACACGCCGAGGCCAGTGGGTGCGCTGGGTGCCGGCGGATTCGGACGCGCCGACTCATGACGGCATCCATCATCGAGATCACCGAGGACCTCCTCGGAACGGCCCGCGACGTCTACCAGGGCGATGCCGCCGAGCTCGAGATCATCGAGCAGCTCGAGCAGCGTCTGCACGAGCCCCTGCGACTGGCCCTGGCCGGAATGGTGAAGGCGGGCAAGTCGACGCTCCTCAACGCTATGCTCGGCGAGCGGATCGCCCCCACGGACACCGGGGAGTGCACGCGCGTCGTCACCTGGTACCGCTTCTCGCCGACACCGACCATCACCCTGCATCCCCGTGTCGGCGAACCACGCAGGATGCCGATCCGACGCGATCACGGGCTGCTCGTGCTCGACCTCGGCGGACTCGCGGCAGAGGAGGTCGAGTGGATCGACGTCGGCTGGCCGCTGCAGGCGCTGAAGTCGGTCATCCTGATCGACACGCCGGGTATCGCATCCCTGTCGGAGGACACCTCGACCAGAGCCGTCCGCTTCCTCACCCCGGAGGACGCTCCATCCGCGGCGGATGCTGTGGTGTATCTGCTGCGTCACCTGCACGGGTCCGACGTGAAGTTCCTCGAGGCGTTCCACGACAACGCCGCCGGTGCCGCCCAGACCGTGTGCGCGATCAGCGTGCTCTCGCGGGCGGACGAGGTCGGGTCAGGGCGCATCGACTCCCTGCTCTCGGCGCGGAGAGTCGCGCATCGCTATCAGCGGGACCCGGAGCTCGCCTCCCTCACGCTCGGAGTGGTCCCCGTGACCGGGTTGGTGGCCGAAGGCGCACGGACGCTTCGGGAGAGCGAGTACATCGCCTTCCGCGAGCTCGCCGGCCTCGACAGGGACGAGCGGGAACGGCTGCTCATCTCGGCCGACCGATTCCTGCGCGAGACGGATGCCACAGGCCTGAGCGTCGTCGTCCGCCGCGATCTGCTGGCCCGATTCGGCATCTTCGGAGTTCGGATGGCGACGGCGATCATCCGCGGCGGCGCGGCCAGCTCGTCGGAGCTCTCCGACGAGCTGGTGCAGCAGAGCGGCCTGCTGGAGATCCAGGACGTCGTGGCGACGCAGTTCCAGCCTCGCGCGGCCACGCTCAAGGCGCGGGGGATCGTGCACCAGCTCGAGCGGCTCGTGCACCGGTCGCCCCGTGCGGGGACAGAGGCCATCCGCGCCGGTGTCGAGCGGTTCACGCTGGCGGCGCACACGCTGCGCGAGCTCTCGCTGCTCGCCCAGGCGCGGTCGCAGGGGCTGCCCGTCTCGGATGACGATGCGACTCAGGCGGAGCGGATCATCGGCGCCGAGGGCACCGACGCCCGCACCAGGCTCGGACTGTCGCCGCAGGCGGATGACGACGCCGTCCGCTCCGCCGCCCACGAGGCCATCGGGCACTGGCGACGCCTCAGCGCATCACCGCTCGCCGACCGGGGAGCGCTCGAGGTGTGCCGGGTGGTGATTCGCAGTCTCGAGGGGATCGCGTCAGAGATCGACGTGCCCTTGGACTCCCGCGGGTCCGCGCCTGACGTCGACCCGGCGGGCCGACCAGCTCATGGCCCTCGGCAGGATGCTGCACAGCAGCGCGAGGACGACGAGCCCCGCCTGCGCCGCGATCATCGCCTGAAACTGCGCCCCGTGTGATCCCAGCGCCACCCATTCGGGTGAGAGGACGACGACCAGCGCGAGCAGAGCGAGAGTGGACAGCTGCCACCACCGCACGTTCGGGCGCCGGCTGGTGAACGAGACCATCAGGGTGATCTGCACGAGCAGCACGGCGACGAGCGCGCCGAACACGATCCAGAACAGGATGTCGGCTGCGCTCGTGTAGGTCTCATCGCTGCGACCGTCCGTGACACCGCGCGCCACCTCTTCGATCAGGGGCAGCAGCTCCTCCCTGACGACGAACAGGAACACGACCGCGAACGCGCCGACCGCGAAGCTGATGATCCAGAAGAACTGGCTGAGCCGCACCTCGAACGGCGGCGTCAGCTTCACCAGCACCGGCGCGACGTTCGCGCTGGTCACCTCCGGACGGCGCGGTGCCTCCCGAGCCTGGTCCGGATCCTGTTCGGTCACGGCGCCGATGTCAGTCCTCCTCGAGCGGTTCTTCGACGGCCGGTTCGTCGGCGATCGCTGCGCTCGCCGCATCGGCGTCGTAGGCGTCGTCGGCGGCCGCCATGTCGGTGTCGAGGACATCGGCGGGTTCGGCGACGTCGACGGGTGCCGCAGGCGCGACAGGTTCCTGAGCCGGTGCCGGGTCGACGGCGACGGGGTCGGCCGGATCGGGGACCGTGACGTCCACGTCGGCGTCGTTGAAGCTGCCGTCGTACGTCTCGTTGCCGATCGACACGTCTCCCACGGTCACATCCGTGTCGCTCTCGTCGATCATGCCGTCATCACCTGCGGCCACAGAGCCGTCGCCGGATGCCACGATCGCATCCTGATCGAAGACCTGGGTGACATCGCCGCCGGCCGTCCAGATGTTCTGGTTCACCGACTGGTCGATCATCGTCGACCGCGCGTCGATGGTGGTGAACTGCTGGACCATCCGCATGATCTCGTTGGTCACCTCGGTGTGGGTGCTGGGCGGAGGCGGGTTCTCCGGCTGCGTGCGCGTGACGACATCAGGCCGGTCGACGATGACCGGGCGAACGGATGCGACGTCGGCCAGGCAGGCACCGTGCAGATTGTTCTGCTCGAGAGCGTTGTCGGGATCGGCCGCGAAATCTGCTGCTGCGTCCGGATCGCGGAGCAGGCTCAGGATGAAGGCGATCAGCGCATCCGCGATCGTCTCGATCGGTGACGTCATGGACAAGTCCCCCTCTTGGATATCGTTCGAAGCTCAATGCACCTCGCCGGGCGTTCGCCCCTGCGCGAGCCCGCAGATCCCCAGATCCTGATACGGAGCGTATGCGCGCCCACCGCCCGTGGCATCGGGGATCACCCCGATACGCGCAGCTGCGGGGTGGGGGATTCGCCGACCGCAGACGAGTCGACCGGGCGGATGGAGCCGACCGCGTGATCCTCCCCGATGAGCTGCCGGAGCTTCGCCAGGACCTCGGAGCGCGATGTCGCGCCCAGGCGGTTGCGGATGTGCGCGATGTGATGCTCGGCCGTACGGGGCGAGATGAAGATGGCCTCGCCGATCTCGGCGTAGGTCTTGCCCTGCAGAACCAGGCGCGCGACCTCGATCTCGCGGTCGCTGAGCAGTTCCTCCTGGGAGGTCCGGGTCTCGCCCTGGTCGTCTGCCGCCGCGGCCTCTGACGCCTTGCGTGCGGCCTCGGTCGGATGCAGTTCGCGAGCGCAGGCGAGCAGCCGAGCGGCGATCTTGCGGTCCTCCGTGCGCGCGGCGCCGTGGCCGGCCAGGCGGGCGCCGTCCCATTTCAGACCGATGGATGCGAGGCCCTCCGCCGCGGCCTCGACTGCGGCGGGGTCGACGGTGCCGCCGAGCACAGAGGTCCAGACGCGACCGGCGCGCGCCATCACAGCGGCGACCCGACTGCCGGTGGATGCCGCGACCAGCGCCTTCGCATGAGGCGTCAGGTGCGCGGGGCTGCCGAGCAGGATGCCCTGCTGGATCCCTGCCCAGCGCAGGTGCGCTATCCACAGCGGCGGGTCGCCGATGCCAGCGGTGATCGCGAGCGCGTGCGCGAAGTGCTGCTCGACGCGTGCGGCGTCGCCCGCGCGGGTCGCCGAGCTGATGAGCTCCGACAGCGGATGCAGCAGGAACAGGTCGATCTCCGCGCGCAGGACGCTGCCGCGCGCATGCCGCCACGCCTCCTCGGCGCCGGAGGCGTCCTCGTAGCGCCTGGCGATCGCGACGCGCACGGCGTGGGCGAGCAGGTCATCCCGCGCCGACATCGACGGCGCGAGCTCGTACGCGCGGGCGAGGTCGGCGCGGGCGTCGGCAGGGCGGGCGCGCTGCACGGCGATCCACGCGCGCCAGAGCAGCAGGCGCGGTGCGGCCCATGACCCGCCGTGTGCGCCGCGGATCGCGTCGTCGACGACGGTCCGCGCTGTCGCGGTGGCCCCGGCGTTCAACGCGATGACGGCCGCGATGACCGCCGGCAGCTCAGGGACGGCACCCGTGGCGCGCGAACTCGTGTACATCTCGGCGGAGCGGACCACGTCGGCGAGCACGGCGTCACAGGCGTCGCCGGCGATCGACGCCTGGATGCCCCGGCGCAGGAGCATCATGGCCACGCTCAGCGTCGACGGTGCACCGTCGACGCCCGCCGCGGGAGAGGCGGAGGCGGATCCGACTGCCACGGCGGCGACCGTGGCGAGGACGGCTGACACGGCATCCTGCGGTGGACAGGCGCGATAGACCGCATCCGCCTGCGTCATCATCGCCCGAGCGGACCACACCCCGGCGGCGACGTCGGTCAGCGGGCCGGCGTCGCTGGCGCGTGCATCCGGCGTGGCCTCGTCGGCGATGGCGATCGCGTCGTCCAGCTCGCCTCGCGCCCAGGCGCCTGCCGCCCGTCTGGCGGCGAGTGCAGACGGCACGGTGCCGCACAGGATCGCTTCCCGGTAGGCCTCCTCGGCGCGGGCGGGGTCGGTGTCAAGCATCCGGTCGCCGTGTCGCACCAGGGCGTCGGCCACGGCCTCCGAGCCGATCTCCTCCGCCAGAGCGATGACCCCCTGGCCGTCGGATTCGGCGTCTGTCACCGTGATCGAGCCGCTCAGCTCGGCGAGTCTGCGCGCGGGGAGCGAGGCCCGGACAGCCGACAGCACCAGGGGGACGGGGCGTCCGCTGCGCAGCAGCAGCCCCTCGGCGTGCCCGCACCGCACGGCGTCGTCCGCCTCGGCGGAGGGGACGTGCTGAGCCGACCGCAGGCACAGCGCCTCCACGGTCGAACGGTGGGCGGAGTCGATGGTGTCGAGTCGGTGCAGCACGGTCTCGGCGAGCGTTCGCTGCAGTTCGGCGTGCGCGTCGTCGTCGATGCAGTCCAGCTCGTCGTGATGGCTCAGCGCTTCGACGACGAGCCAGGTCACCCCGCCCGTGGACTGCAGAATGTGCTGCAGACAGGCATCGCGCATCGCCGTCGCATCGGCCTCCAGGTGCGGAATCAGGTCCGAGGGGCTGACATGCCCGAGAGCGACCGACGAGCCCGTCCGCTCCAGCGTTCGCGCGATGCCGCGCAGCGACTCCGGCGACGGCCAGGGGCGTGCTGCGACGATGAGCGCCGTCGACGCGTCGTCGGCTCGCTCCCGCAGCGAGGCCAGCTGCTCATCGTCGAGGAGGTGCGCATCGTCGACCAGCAGGACCGTCTCGGGAGGGGTCCTGCCGATCAGCGCCGGGTCAGGTGATGACAGGAGCTCCGCGCTGAGGCCGCGATCGAGCAGCATCCGGCGCAGGTGCCGCAGCGACGCCGACTTGCCGGAGCCGGCGTTCCCGATGAGCGTCGCCCGAGGAGGGGACTCGGGCGACGCGGCGATGGTTTCGATGACCGCCTGCAGCTGTCGGTTCCACAGGAAGACGGGGGCGGCGTGCGGCGCATGGTCCTGCCGCATGGAAACAACAGTCATAGTGGTCGGCTCTCTCAGGTCGGATCCGCTGAGGGAGCAGAAGGCGTCGGCCCGTCGGCCGGCGGCGTCGGAACAGGGTCGGCAGGGGCTGCGGTGGGCGTCGGGTCGACCGGGGGTTCGGTCGGCGGGTCGCTGGGTGTCGGGTCGACCGGGGGGTCGGTCGGCGGGTCGCTCGGTGTCGGGTCGCTCGGTGGCGGGTCGATCGGGGGATCGCTCGGTGTCGGGTCGACCGGGGGGTCGGTCGGCGGGTCGCTCGGCGGCGGGTCGCTGGGCGTCGGGGCGACGGAGGGAGCGGGGTTCGGCGACGGCGTCCTGACCGGGGTGGACGAGGGCGGGGAGGAGGGCGGCGTCGCCGCGTTCTCTATGACCGGACCACGACGCGATTGCTCCGGCGCCTGAGGGCGCTTCTTCTCCGCAGACGGGAGCGTGTCGCGGACGACGTTGCGCGGGCCGGACGGCTCTGCCGGCTTCGGCGTGATGATCGGCGCCGGCTCAACGTCGACCGGAGCCACCTGATCGGCAGGCGCCGGCCCCTCGACCGGGGAGAACAGCGGTGCGAAGGGGTCGAGCACGCCGAGGTCCGTGAGCGCCGCTGTGCTCGTCGTCGCCGGAGCATCGTCTGCGGTGCCTCGCAGGATCGCGGCCCCCGCTGTGCTGGTGGCCACGCCTGCGGCGACCACGACTGCTGCGATCGTCACGACGGCCGGTGTCGCCGTGCGGACGGATGCGGGACCGAAGATCGGGATCAAGCGCCTCCGTCGAGGTCGCGGCGCCGCATCCGCCTGGATATCGATGCTCGGTTGCTCGGCAGCCGTCTCCGTCGGCAGAGCGGCGACGGACCGACGCTCTGCGCCGAGTTCCTCCAACACGAGCACCGCAGCGCCGAACGCAGCGGCGCCATCCGGGGCGGAGACGAGAGGCCGGTCGAACCGCTCGGACAACCGCTGAGCGACCAACGGGACATGCGAGGACCCGCCGATGAGCAGGATGTGATCCACCTGGTCCGACCGCACCTGCGCGTCGTCCAGAGCGCGCTCGAGGGCCTCCACCGTGCGATCGAGCGTCGAGTCGATCATCGTGTCGAGCTCCGAGCGGGTGATCCGCACGCTCGCGCTGCGCCCGGCCAGGGTCACGGGGATGGCGGCGTCGGAGTCGAACGAGAGCGACTCCTTGGCCGAGACGCACGCTCGCCGCAGCCGTGCAAGGGCCACGCGGTCGCCGGCATCCGGAATCGACGAGCCATCAGCGCCGGCGGACATGCGGATGGCGTGCTCGAGCACGAGGTCGTCGAACAGCGCGCCCCCGGCGTCCGGCAGGGCGACCGGCTCACCGATGATCCGATACTCCGCCGCTCCGTCCTTGCGCAGCACGGTCGCCTCGAACGTCTCGCCACCCAGGTCGTAGACCGCGGTGATGCTGCCCGTCGCCAGGGCGGGTGCGTCCATGTCGCGGAGCATCCGCTCGTGGTGATGCAGAGCAGCTGCCGCAGACGTCACCAGGTGAGCGTCCTCGAGCCCGGCGTCGCCGAGCGCTGTGCGCAGCGCATCGATCCGATGCGCACTCCACGACGACGGGTGCGCGATCGCGAGAACCGGGGGCCGCGCGTTGTGCCGCTCGGCGAGCCCTGCCGCCCACGAGATCAGCGCGGCGGTCAACTCGGCCGCGGTGATCGAGCGCGTCCCGGCGACGAGGGGCACGTCGTCGCCGACATCGCCGATGAACGAGCGGATGAGGTTCTCCGGGTGGGTGAAGCCGCGCTGCTCTGCGACGTCGCCGAACAGCAGATCGCCCTCGGGAGTCACATAGGCGAGCGCGGCGAGGGGGCCGCTCCGGTGCCCCAGCACCTTGGAGTCGGCGTCGATCTCTTCACTCTGCGCGAGACCCGCTGATGCCGCTATGATGCGGCTGTTCCCCAAGTCAAGCGCGAGTACGAATTCGGACTCGCCCATTCCCTTTCCGCCTACCATCCCCCAGCTGTGGAGTCGGACACGCTCACTATAGGTCGTTTGGCCGCCGGGCGGTAGGGGTGTTCCCGGCGAGGGCTAGTGTGAATCTGTGACCCCCGATGCGCCCGCGAGAACCAGTGCGGCGGGAGTCGCCTACGCGGGCGGGGCCTATCTGCTGTGGGGGTTCCTGCCCCTGTACTTCCTGCTGCTCGTCCCGACCGGCCCGTGGGAGGTCGTCGCCGCGCGCGTGCTGTTCTCGTTCGTCTTCTGCGTGCTGCTTCTGACGATCATGCGCGGTTGGCGGCGGATCATGGCGATCATCCGGCAGCCGCGGCTGCTCGTCTGGACGGCGCTCGCCGGCGTGCTCATCTACGTCAACTGGCAGGTGTTCCTGATCGGAACCTTGAGCGGTCGGGTGGTCGAGACGGCGCTCGGCTACTTCATCAACCCGATCACCACCGTGCTGCTGGGCGTCTTCGTGCTGCATGAGCGGATCCGTCGCCTGCAGTGGATCGCGATCGGGATCGCCGCGCTCGCCGTCGTCGTCATCGTCGTCGCGTACCGCTCCTTCCCGTGGATCGCGCTGTCGCTGACGGCGTCCTTCGGCGTCTACGGCCTGATCAAGAAGAAGATCGGACCGGCGGTGGATGCCGTGAGCGGTCTGACCCTGGAATCGTTCTGGCTCATCCCGATCGCGATCATCCAGCTCATCGTGGTCGCGCAGGCGGATGGCATCACCTTCGGCACCGTGAGCGCCTGGCACACCGCGCTCATGCTGTTCGCGGGCATCGCCACGGCCGTCCCGCTGCTGCTGTTCGCGGCAGGCGCCCGACGCATCAACCTCACGGTGATCGGGATGATCCAGTTCGTCACCCCGATCCTGCAGTTCCTCACCGGGGTGCTGATCCTGCACGAGCCGATGCCGCTGGAGCGCTGGGTTGGCTTCATCGTCGTGTGGATCGCCGTCGGGGTGTTCGTCGTCGATCTGCTGCTTGCGACCAGATCGTTAGCGCACCGAGACCCACCGGCCCCGCCCGCACCATAAAGTTGGATCACCCGAGAGCATGCATGCATGCCCATCGTTGCAAAGGAGCACTATGAACCGCACGCTGTCGCGTACGAAGTGGCTGACTGGCCTTGCGCTCGTCAGCGCCTCGGCGCTTGTGATCACGGGCTGCAGCAGCAGCACACCCGAACCCGAATCCAGTGAGGGCACGAACACCGAGCGCCCGGCCGATGTCGACCTGACACTCGAGCTGGGATCGCTGCTTCCCTCGACCGGATCGCTCGCCTTCCTGGGCGCCCCGATGGAGTCAGGCGTGCAGCTCGCCGTCGCCCAGATCAATGAGGCGGATGCCGGCATCCAGGTCAACCTCACCCCCGCTGACGAGGGCGACCTCGACAACAAGGCGTACGAGACCTCGATCACCAACCTGCAGAGCGCAGGCATCACCGCCATGGTCGGTGCCGCCTCGTCGAGCGTCACGAAGCTGATCCTCGACGGCAACGCCGGCTCAGGCATCCTCACCGTCTCGCCGTCGAACACGTCGCCGGACTTCACGGGCATCAACCCGATGTACTTCCGCACGGCGCCGAGCGACAACCTGCAGGGCGAGGTGCTGGGCAACCAGATCGCCGAGGACGGTCACAAGACCCTCGGCATCATCTACCAGAACGACCCGTACGGCACCGGCCTGTTCGAGGCGATCAAGTCCACGTTCGAGGGCACAGGCGGCGAGGTCGTCGCCGAGACGTCCTACAACCAGGGCGACGGTCAGTTCAACGCCCAGGTGCAGGAGGTCGCAGCGGCCAACCCGGACGCCGTGGCCATCGTCTCGTACGACCAGTTCGCCACGATCGCCCCGCTGCTCGGCAACGCGGGCGTCGACACCGGCGCGCTGTACCTGGTCGACGGAAACCTGAAGGACTGGCCGGACCTCGGTGTGAGCCTCGAGGGCTCGAAGGGCACGCGCGCAGGCGCTGAGCTGCCCGACGACTTCATCGACCAGCTCAACGAGGTGTGGACCGCGCAGGGCAACCAGCCGATCGACGCCGTGACGTACTCCGCTGAGGCGTACGACGCGACGATCCTCATCGCACTGGCTGCTCTCAAGGGCATCTCGGTCGAGGGCAAGGACATCGCGGCCAACATGCAGGAGGTGTCCGGAGGCTCGGGCGAAGGCGAGAAGTGCACCACGTTTGCCGACTGCGCCGAGATCATCAACGGCGGAGGCGTGGCCGACTACGACGGCCTCTCCGGCGAGGTCACGTTCAACGACGACAACGACCCGCAGGGTGCCGCGATCGGCGTCTACGAGTTCGATGCCGACAACGTGACCACTCGCATCAAGTAACAACAGCACACAGGAAGCGCCCCGGATGCAGCATCCGGGGCGCTTTCGTGTGTGCCGGCTTTCTACCCGGCGGAGCGGGCGTGGGCGATCATGCGGTCGAACTGCGCGTCGCGCTCTGCATCGACGACCTGCGCCTCCGGATGCGCGTCGTGGTACGAGACGGCCCGCCGCGCGCCCTCGTCGAACGTGATCGTCGTGGCGAACTCGGGCACCAGCGCCTGCAGCTTCGACGTGTCGAAGAGGGTCGAGTTCGCCTTGTCTCCGATCAGGGTCGGGCCGAGATCCGGCGCGAACGCCGCGATCGTGTCGGATGCCACGTGCACGAGCTCCGGCGCATCGACACCAGCCGCAGCGCCCATCCAGGTGTAGATCTGATTCCACGTCGGCGCGTGGGAACCGGTGATCGTGAAGTCCTCGCCGATCGCGCCCTTGTGACCGATGAGCCCGGTGAAGCCGACGGCGAAGTCATCGGCGTGCGTGACGGTCCACAGGCTCGTGCCGTCGCCGAGCACGACGACCGGGCGTCCGGCGCGCATGCGCGCGATGTCGTTCCAGCCGCCCATCGTCGGGAAGCGGCGCTCGTCGTAGGTGTGCGAGGGGCGGATGATCGTGATCGGCAGTCCGCGGTCGGCGGATGCTGCGCGCAGCAGGTCCTCGCACGCGATCTTGTCGCGGGAGTACTGCCAGAACGGGTTCTCGAGCGGCGTGCGCTCGGTGATCGGCAGCTGCGCCGGCGGCTTCTGGTACGCCGACGCTGAGCTGATGAACACGTACTGTCCCGTGCGCCCCTCGAACACGTCGAGGTTGCCGGCGATGTCCGCAGGGGAGAAGGACAGGAAGTCGGCCACCGCATCGAACTCGCGCCCGGCGAGTGCATCCCTCAGCGCCGCGGGGTCGCGGACATCCGCCGACACCGTCGTCACGGCATCCGGCAGACCACGCCGACCGCTGCCGCGGTTGACCACAGTCACGTCGTGGCCTCGTTCGACGGAGCGGCGCACACACGCCGCGCTGATGGTTCCGGTGCCGCCCAGGTAGAGAATGCTCGTCATAGGACGAGCCTAGGGCGGGCGCCAGAACCTACGCGGCGTCCGTGCCCAGCGTGCCGAGGTACAGCCCGATGACCTTCGGGTCGTTCAGCAGGTCGCGCCCTGACCCCTCGTATGCATCCCGACCCTGGTCGAGGACGTAACCGCGATCGCAGATCTGCAGGCAGCGGCGAGCGTTCTGCTCGACCATGATCGTCGTGACACCGGCCTTGTTGATGTCCGAGACGCGGATGAACGCGTCATCCTGACGCACCGGTGACAGGCCGGCGGACGGCTCGTCGAGCAGTAGCACAGACGGGTCCATCATCAGTGCCCTCGACATCGCGACCATCTGCCGTTCTCCGCCCGAGAGGGAACCGGCACGCTGCTTCAGGCGCTTGCCGAGCTCGGCGAAGATGTCGCTGACGAACTCCAGACGCTCGGCGTAGATCTTGGGGTTCTGGTACAGCCCCATCTGCAGGTTCTCCTCGATGGTGAGCGAGGGGAAGACGTTGTTCGTCTGCGGTACGAACGCGACACCGCGTCTGACGAGCTTGTCGGCCTTCAGACCCACGATGCTCTCGCCCTTGACGGTGATGTCGCCGTCGCGGACCTGCACCATGCCGAAGATGGCCTTCAGCAGCGTCGACTTCCCCGCACCGTTCGGGCCGATGATCCCGATCAGCTCCCCGCGGCGCGCCACGAGGTTGGCGCCGTTGAGGATGTTCACGCCCGGCAGGTATCCGGCGTGCACGTCCTTCATCTCGACGATCACGTCATCGGCGCCCTGCCCGGTCGACACGTTGTCGGTCATGCCTTCTCCTCGTCGGTGGCCGCACTGTCGGCCTCGAGCTCTGCTTCTGCCTCTGCCTCGATCTGCTCGCGCAGCTCGGCGGCGTCGGCATCCGGGATGACCTGCAGGCGTCCGGTGACGGCGCCGAGGTCGACGTCCTGGTGGGCGCCGAGGTAGGCGTCCACGACGGCCGGATCCTCCATCACCGTGTCCGGCGGGCCCTCCGCGACCACTCGGCCCTCAGCCATCACGACGACCCAGTCGGCGATGTGGCGGACCATGTGCATGTCGTGCTCGACGAACAGCACCGTCATGCCGAGTTCCTTGAGATCCAGGATGTGATCGAGCAGCGACTGCGTCAGCGCCGGGTTGACGCCGGCCATCGGCTCGTCGAGCATGACCAGCTGAGGGTCGCTCATCAGCGCGCGCGCCATCTCGAGCAGCTTGCGCTGACCGCCCGAGAGCGAGGCGGCGAAGTCCTTCTCCTTCGCGTCGAGCTTGAACCGGGTGAGCAGTTCACGGGCTCTCTCCTCGATCTCGGCGTCCTGCGCCCGCCAGAGGAACGGGAACAGACTCGCCCAGAACCCCTCGCCGCGCTGGTGCGTCGCACCGAGCTTCATGTTCTCGAGCACCGTCAGCAGCGAGAGCGACTTGGTGAGCTGGAACGTGCGCACCTGGCCCATGCGGGCGACCTTGAACGACGGGATGCCTGACAGGTTCTTGCCGTCGAACGACCACGTGCCGGTGTTCGGGCGGTCGAACCCGCACAGCAGGTTGAACAGGGTGGTCTTGCCGGCGCCGTTCGGCCCGATCAGCGCCGTGATGGCGCCGCGGGGGATCTCGAGGTGATCGACGTCGACGGCGGTGAGTCCGCCGAAGCGGCGGGTCACGGCATCCGCGACGAGGATCGGATCGACCTTCGCCACGCCCGGTGCAGCCGGTCCCTTGGCGAGGCCCGCCGTCTTCGGACGGCGGATGCTGCCCGTTTGGGCCCCTTCGACAGGCTCAGGGGTCGAAATGTTACTTGACAAAGGTCATCTCCCTCTTGTTCCCGAGGATGCCCTGCGGACGGAAGATCACGATCAGCATGAGCACGATGCCGATCACGATGTAGCGGACGACGTCGGCCTGGTTCGTCGTCATCGGCAGCCAGCCGACGCGCGCCATCTCGGGCAGCAGTCCGCCGAGGAAGGCGAACACGACCCAGAAGAGCACCGCACCGAGGGTGGGGCCGAACACGGTCGCAGCTCCGCCGAGGAGCAGGATCGTCCAGAGGAAGAACGTCAACGACGTCGAGTAGCTGCCGGGGATCACGGCCGACGGCAGGACGAAGACGACGCCGCCGAGTGCGCCGATGATGCCACCGACGACGAGCGCCTGCATCTTGTATGCGAAGACGTTCTTGCCGAGCGAGCGCACGGCGTCCTCGTCCTCGCGGATGCCCTTGATCACACGGCCCCACGGGCTGCGCATGAGCGCCCAGACCACGAGCACCGACAGCCCGAGCACGATCAGGCCGAACAGGCGCACCCACAGGTCCGTGGCGTTGTACGTCCACGGGCCGAAGCCGTACGTGCCCTCGGGGAACGGGTTCATGTCGCGGAAGCTCTGGTGGTACCCGCTGAGACCGCCGGCCGAGTTCGTCCACTCGCGGAAGAGCTCGGTCAGGAACAGCAGGCGGACGACCTCGGCCGTCGCGATGGTCGCGATGGCGAGGTAGTCGGCTCGCAGACGCAGAGTCGGGATGCCGAGGAGCAGCGCGAACACGGCGCCGGCGAGAACGCCGAACGCCACACCGCCCCACCAGGGGAAGCCGAAGCTGAGGATCGAGATCGCGTAGCCGTATCCGCCGACGGCCATGAATGCCGCCATGCCGAAGTTGAGCAGACCCGCGTAGCCGAAGTGCACGGCCAGACCCGTCGCGGCCAGCGCGTACGCGATGGTCGTCGGGCTGAGCAGGTACGAGGCGGTATTGCCGAAGATGTTGCCGAAGTCCATGATCAGCCCAGCCTTTCCCTGCGTCCCAGCAGACCCTGGGGCCTGACGAGGAGGATCACGATCAGCGCCACCAGCGCCGTCGCGTACTTCAGATCGGAGGGGACGCCGAGCAGCGTCGACACCTCGACGGCGAGGCCGACGATGATGGAGCCGATGAGGGCGCCGATCGCCGACCCGAGGCCGCCGAGCGTGATGGCGCAGAAGATCAGCAGCAGCATCTGCATGCCCATGTCCCACTTCACACCGGGGCGGAAGTACGCCCACAGGACGCCGGAGACCGCCGCGAGCATGCCGGCGAGGACCCAGACGATGCGGACGACCCTGTCCACGTCGATTCCGGATGCCGCGGCCAGCTGCGGATTGTCGGAGATGGCCCTCGTGGCCTTGCCGACTCGGGTGCGCGTGAGGAAGTAGGCGACGCCGAGGATCACGATGATGCTCGTGCCCATGCCGATCATGTCGATGTACGACAGCGACACGGGGCCGAGCTTGATCGGGGTCGGGCTCGCGCCCTGCAGCTGGTATGTGGCGCCGCCGATCATGTACTGCAGGAAGTAGCGCAGTGCCAGCGAGAGCCCGATGCTGACGATCATGAGCTGCACGATGCCCAGGCCCCGGTGGCGAAGAGGACGCCAGAGTCCGGCGTCCATCGCGAGACCGAGCAGGCCGCCGGCGATGATCGCCGCGATGATGCCGAGCCACATCGGCAGGTGCCAGAACGAGGTGCACAGGAGCGCGATCACGGCGCCCCAGGTGACCATCTCGCCATGGGCGAAGTTCGACAGGCGGGTGGTGCCGTAGATCAGGGCCGCGCCCATGGCCGCGAGTCCCAGCAGCAGGCCGAAGTTCAGGCCGCCGACGATGCGGGACAGCAGCTGATCGATGAACGACGTGGTCTCTCGAACGCCCTCGCCGAGGAAGAGGTTGACGATCTTCGTGTTCGTGAGGGCGAACTCAACCTCCTGCGATGCCGAGTCGCCTTCGACGATCACGCCCTCGGGGAGCGTGTCCTCGTCGACCGTCAGCGTGTAGGTCTCCTTCTCGGGGACGTACAGGCGCCACTTGCCGTCGGCATCCGTCGTGGTCTCGGCGTCGAAGCCGTTGCCGTCGATCTTCACCGTCACATCGGGAACCGGCTCATCGTCGAAGGTGATGACCCCGGCGAAGTAGTAGTCGGTGACCTCCTGCCCGTCGTCCGTCTCGGCGAGCGCGGATGCCGCGGGCTGGAATATCAAGAACGAGAGCGCCATCAGCACACCGAGCGCGGCGACCATCCATGGTCGGGCTCGACGGACGGCAACGGACGTGGGTCTCACGCATCCTCCACATTGAGTGCTCGCCACGGCTTCGGGTCGGCCAGGCGTGGGTTTGAGCGTACTGTGGCGCGCGGCCATTCACTAGTCACGCGCCCGAACCGAGGAATTTTCGTTACGTCTGCGCCGTTTAGACTTGGTGAACGCGCCGCTCTCGCCTGCAGGAGGATCATCCATGGACCAGCACGATCCCTTCGGTTTCGTCGGACTCACCTACGACGACGTCCTTCTCCTCCCCGGGCACACCGACGTGATCCCGAGCGAGGCGGACACCTCCTCGCGCATCACGCGCCGCATCTCGGTCGCGACTCCGCTGCTCTCGAGCGCGATGGACACCGTCACCGAGTCGCGCATGGCCATCGCCATGGCCCGAGAGGGCGGCATCGGCATCCTGCACCGCAACCTCTCCATCGCCGACCAGGCAGCGCACGTCGACCGCGTCAAGCGGAGCGAGTCGGGGATGATCACCGACCCGATCACGACGAGCCCCGACGCCACCGTCGAAGAGGTCGACCAGCTGTGCGCGAAGTACCGCATCTCCGGCCTTCCCGTCGTCGACGGCGATGGCCGGTTGGTGGGCATCATCACCAACCGGGACATGCGCTTCGTCTCGGGCTTCGAGCGGCCCACGACGTTCGTCAAGGACGTCATGACTTCTGAGGACCTCGTCACGGCGCCCGTCGGCGTCGCGGCGGGCGAGGTCATCGCGCTGTTCGCGAAGCACCGCGTCGAGAAGCTGCCGCTGATCGACGAGAGCGGCAAGCTCGCGGGTCTCATCACCATCAAGGACTTCGACAAGAGCGAGAAGTACCCGCTGGCCACGAAGGACGAGCAGGGCCGCCTGCGCGTCGGAGCGGCGATCGGGTTCTTCGGGGACGCGTGGGAGCGCGCAGAGGCGCTGCGCGACGCCGGTGTCGACGTGCTCGTCGTCGACACGGCCAACGGCCAGTCGCAGGGCGTCATCGATCTGGTGCGGCGTCTGAAGGCGGACGAGTCGTTCGCGCACATCGACGTGATCGGCGGCAACGTCGCGACCCGTGAGGGCGCCCAGGCCCTCGTGGACGCCGGCGTGGATGCCGTCAAGGTGGGCGTCGGTCCCGGTTCCATCTGCACGACCCGTGTCGTCGCCGGTGTCGGCGTTCCGCAGGTGACCGCGGTCTACGAGGCTTCGCTCGCCGCTCGTCCAGCCGGCATCCCGGTCATCGCGGACGGCGGTCTGCAGTACTCCGGCGACATCGCCAAGGCCCTTGTCGCCGGTGCGGATGCCGTGATGCTCGGCTCGCTGCTGGCAGGAACCGACGAGTCTCCCGGTGAGATCGTCTTCCAGTCGGGCAAGCAGTTCAAGCAGTACCGCGGCATGGGATCGCTCGGTGCGATGCAGACGCGCGGCAAGCAGACCTCGTATTCGAAGGACCGCTACTTCCAGGCGGACGTGCCCAGCGACGACAAGCTCATCCCCGAGGGCATCGAGGGTCAGGTCCCGTACCGCGGCCCGGTGTCGGCGGTGGCATACCAGCTCGTCGGCGGCCTGCGGCAGTCGATGTTCTACGTCGGCGCGCGCACCATCGAAGAGCTCAAGACCCGCGGCAAGTTCGTGCGCATCACGGCGGCAGGACTCAAGGAGTCGCACCCGCACGACGTGCAGATCGTCGTCGAGGCGCCCAACTACAAGAAGTAGGTCGTCCCGCCGCGGTGTCGAGCCGCCAGTGTCGAGCCCCCGGTGTCGAGCCCCCGTCTTAGTGTCGAGACCCCGTCTCATTCACGCTTCTACGACGGGGCCTCGGTAACAAGACGGGGGCTCGAGTGCGTGAGGGGTGCTCCCGGGGTTCCGGATGCCGCGACCGCGGCGTAGCGTGACGGGCATGTGCCGCAACATCGTCCCGCTGAACAACCTCGAACCCGCCGCGACCGACGACGAGTGTCAGGACGCGGCCCTGCAGTTCGTGCGCAAGATCTCCGGGTCGAACGCGCCGTCCAGGGCCAACCAGGCCGTGTTCGACCGCGCAGTCGCCGAGATCGCAGAGGCGACTCGCCGTCTCCTCGACGACCTGGTGACCACAGCGCCGCCGAAGAACCGCGAGCACGAGGCTGCCAAGCGCCGGGCCCGCTCCGCCGATCGCTACGAGGCGATCCGGGTCTTTCAGGCCGAGAAGCGCGCAACCCGCGCCGCGAGCTAGCGGGGCGGACTACGCCGCATGACGCGGTGTGACGGTGGATGACAGCATCCATCGCGGACGAAGTCCGGCGTCGTTATCGTCGCGCTATGACTCTTCTCCAGGACCAGAATGCACCCGTCGCCGATGCGACCAAGGACGAGCGCGCACAGCGCCTCACCGACGCCGGAGCCGCGTGGAACGAACGCATCGCGGCCGACGCGACGAATGCCGAGCTCACCTACACGGTGGTCGGTCGAGGCGTCGGTTCCGTGGCGACCGAGGTGCGAGCGGGAAAGCACCGCTTCCTCGTCGACGAGCCAGGCGCGCTCGCCGGCGACGATGCCGCCGCGAGCCCCGTCGAGTACGCGCTCGGCGCCCTCGTCTCCTGTCAGGTCGTCGTGTTCCGCCTGTACGCGCAGGCGCTCGGCCTGACCATCGACGAGATCGAGATCACGGCGGAGGGCGATCTGAACGTCCAGAAGCTCTTCGGGATCGACGAGTCGGGTCGCGCCGGCTTCCACGATGTGCGCCTGAAGGTCGACATCACCGGCCCGAACTCCGACGAGGATTACGCGAACCTGCGCAAGACAGTCGACGCGCACTGCCCTGTGCTCGATCTCTTCGCGAACCCGGTTCCGACCTCCAGCGCTCTGGTCTGAGGATCCGCCCAGCCGAACTGATAGCCTGATCGGCTCGGCAGAGGGGCGGAAGGACGGCAACACCGGTGGGCTACATCGATGTCTCGGCGATCTCGCTGACCCTGCCTGACGGCAGACCGCTTCTCGACGAGGTGACGTTCCGTGTCGGCGCAGGTTCCACGACGGCCCTCATCGGCCCGAACGGCGCAGGCAAGACGACGCTGCTGCGGATCATCCGCGGCGACCAGACGGCGGATGCCGGTGTCATCAGCATCGACGGCGGTCTCGGAGTGATGGACCAGTTCGTCGGGCACGGCGAGGCGGGGCAGACCGTGCGCGACCTGCTCGTGGCCGTCGCTCCTGGTCGCATCCGCGCCGCGGCCGATGCACTGGAGGCCGCGGAGAACACCCTTATCGAGCGCGATGAGCACGACACCCAGATGCGCTACGCCACGGCGATCGCCGAGTACGCGGACGCCGGCGGCTACGAACACGAGACCGTGTGGGACCAGTGCACCGTCGCCGCGCTGGGCGTGCCGTTCGAGCGCGCCCGCTACCGCGATCTGACCAGTCTCTCCGGCGGCGAGCAGAAGCGACTGGCGCTGGAGGCGCTCCTTCGCGGCCCCGACGCCGTGCTGCTGCTCGACGAGCCGGACAACTACCTCGACGTGCCGGCCAAGCGCTGGCTGGAGGGGCAGCTTAGGCAGACGCCGAAGACCGTCCTGCTCGTATCGCACGACCGCGAGCTGCTCGCCCGTGCCGCCGACCGCCTCGTCACTCTGGAACCAGGAGGTGCAGGCGCTAGCGCCTGGGTGCACGGCGGGGGCTTCGCGACCTACCACCGGGCACGCATCGCGCGGATGGACCGGCTGGACGAACTGCGCCGCCGGTGGGACGAGCAGCACGAGAAGCTGCGCACCCTGGTCGCCAACCTGAAGGTCAAGGCCGAGGCGAACGACGGCTTCGCCTCCCGCTACCGCGCAGCGCAGACCCGGTTGCGCAAGTTCGAGGAGGCGGGTCCGCCCGAGGAGCGCCCGCCGGCGCAGGAGTTCGACATGCGGCTCAGGGGCGCACGAACGGGCAAGCGCTCGGTGGTGGTCGACAAGCTCGAGCTCACCGGGCTCATGCGCCCGTTCGACGCGGAGATCTGGTACGGCGATCGCGTCGGCGTGCTCGGCTCGAACGGCTCGGGCAAGTCGCACTTCCTGCGGCTGCTGGCACGAGGCGGCACCGACCCCGATCCCACGCTCGGTCACGTGACGTCGACCGGTGAGCAGGTGGATGCCGTCGCCCACTCCGGGCGCGCAGCACTCGGCGCCCGCGTCGTCCCCGGGCTCTTCGCGCAGACCCACGCTCACCCGGAGTTCGCCGGGCGCACCCTGCTGGAGATCCTGCACAGGGGAGACGATCGACGAGCTGGCATGCCCCGGGATGCCGCGAGCTCGGCCCTCGACCGCTACGGGCTCGTGCGGCAGGCGCAGCAGACCTTCGAGTCGCTGTCCGGCGGCCAGCAGGCGCGGTTCCAGGTGCTGCTGCTCGAGATATCCGGTGCGACTCTGCTGCTCCTCGACGAGCCGACGGACAACCTCGATCTGGAGTCGGCTGAGGCGCTCGAAGAGGCGCTCACGCAGTTCGACGGCACGGTGCTCGCCGTCACGCACGACCGCTGGTTCGCTCGGACCTTCGACCGCTTCCTCGTCTTCGGCTCCGATGGCGAGGTCTACGAATCGGACGCTCCGGTGTGGGATGAGCGCCGAGTCGCGCGGACGCGGTGACCGTTCCCCGGGGGAGCGGGCCGGGTAGGCTGGACGGGTGAGCATGGACATCGAACTCGGTCGAGGCAAGCGCGCGCGCCGCGCATACACGTTCGACGACATCGCGGTGGTGCCGTCGCGGCGCACCCGCAACCCGGAGGACGTCTCGACCGGGTGGTCGATCGACGCGTTCTCGTTCGACACCCCGGTGATCGGCGCCCCGATGGACTCGGTGGTGAGCCCGCAGACCGCGATCATGCTCGGTAAGCTCGGCGGGCTCGGAGTCCTCGACCTCGAGGGCCTGTGGACGCGCTACGAGAACCCAGAGCCACTGCTCGCCGAGATCGCTGCCCTCCCGGCCGACAAGGCCACCGTACGGATGCAGCAGCTGTACTCGGAGCCGATCAAGCCCGAGCTCATCACCACGCGCATCGCCGAGATCCGTGAGGGCGGGGTCACCGTCGCGGCATCCCTCACCCCGCAGCGCACGCAGGAGCTCTACGACACCGTCGCCGCTGCCGGCGTCGACCTGTTCGTGATCCGCGGCACCACGGTGTCGGCCGAGCACGTCTCCAGCGTCGACGAGCCGCTGAACCTGAAGAAGTTCATCTACGACCTCGACGTGCCCGTGATCGTCGGTGGAGCCGCGACCTACACCGCGGCCCTGCACCTCATGCGCACCGGCGCGGCCGGCGTGCTCGTCGGATTCGGCGGGGGAGCGGCATCCACCACTCGCGCGACGCTCGGCATCCACGCTCCGATGGCCACCGCCGTCTCGGACGTCGCGGCGGCACGTCGTGACTACCTCGACGAGTCCGGCGGGCGGTACGTGCACGTGATCGCCGACGGCGGCGTCGGAACCTCCGGCGACATCGTCAAGGCGCTCGCGATGGGCGCGGATGCTGTCATGCTCGGTGTCGCGCTCGCGCGCGCCACCGACGCCCCCGGCCGGGGCTTCCACTGGGGTCCCGAGGCTCATCACCCGCAGCTGCCGCGCGGCCGTCGCGTCGAGACACCGGGCATCGCGACGCTCGAGGAGATCCTGTACGGACCGGCGCCCGTCGCCGACGGCACCGCCAACCTCATCGGCGCGCTCCGCAAGTCGATGGCCACGACGGGCTACTCCGACCTCAAGGAGTTCCAGCGCGTCGAGGTCGTACTCGCCCCGTACGAGTCGTGACGGGCGCGCACTGCCCGTGACGACCACGCACGAGATCCCGCCGACGCAGGAGTTCCCGCCGACTCTGCGCGAGGTGATGCTGCGCGGGCGCTGGATCGGCGTGCTGTGCGCATGCCTCGTCGTGGCCGGTGTCTTCGCGTTCCTCGGCCAATGGCAGCTGGAACGCGCCATCGACACGGATCCGCCGCCGGCAGGGATCACGGAGGAGGTGCGGCCGCTCGCCGACGTCCTCGAACCGGGCGAGTATTTGGCGGAGCCGCTGGTCGGACAGCGGGTCGAGACCTCCGGCACCTGGGTGGGCGGTGACTTCCTCGTCGTCTCGTCGCGGTTCAACGACGGCGACGGAGCCGATGAGGGAACGTCGGGCTACTGGGTGACGGGGCAGCTCCGCGTCGCCGATCGCACGTCGATCGCCGTCGCGCTCGGTTGGGCGCCCGATCGTGAGAGCGCGGATGCCGCCGTCGCCGATCTGGACAGGAATGCCGCCGGTGCCGATGCCGAGATCACCGGCCGCATCATCTCCGATGAGGGCGCTGCCCTCCCACCGGCCGACGAGCCCTTCGCGCTGAGCAAGATGTCGCCGGCGATGCTGCTGGGGCAGTGGCACGACGTGGAGCAGCTGTCGATGTACCGTCCGTACCTCGCATCGGTGGATGCTCCGGACGGACTCGTCGACATCGTCTCGCCTGCGCCGCACGAGCTGTCCAGCGTCAATTGGCTGAACGTCTTCTACGCCATCGAGTGGGCCGTGTTCGCCGGCTTCGCGTTCTACATCTGGTACCGGCTCGCGAAGGACCGGTGGCAGCTCGAGGTCGAGGAGTTCGAGGAGCGCGCGGCCGCGGCATCCTGATCGGAGCAGCGCGGCCCTTCCACTTTCGTCCAATGACTGCCGACGTTGCGCCCTGCCGAAAGTCGTAACGCGGGTCGGCTCGGAAGAACTTCCGGTTAGCGATCTCTGAACTCTCTCGGGAAAGTCTCAGCCCGCTCATAAGCTCACACGCGAGTGGCCGCATGCACCGACCCTGTGCGTCGCGAAAGCTCCCTCGTGCGCCTCATGGCGACGCCCGGGGTCTCATCTGTCGACGAGGAGAACAACCGAATGATGTCGTCCACCCCTGACGGTGCAGCGCGTCGCGCTGGGTCGCCCATCGCACGCAGACGGGGGCGCATCGCGACCCTCGCCCTGACCACCACATGCGCGCTGAGCTTCGGAACGCTCGTCTCCGCGCCCGCCTTCGCCGCCGCAGACGGCACAGGCGTCGTCATCAACGAGGCGTACCTGTCCGGCGGCAGCGCCGGTGCCGCCTTCAAGAACAAGTTCGTCGAGCTGTACAACCCGACCGATGCCGACATCACCCTCGACGGCATGTCGGTCCAGTACCGGTCGGCGACAGGCACCGGCAACTCGAACGGCGTCGTCGCGCTCTCGGGCGTCATCCCCGCCGGCGGGTACTACCTCGTCCAGGGCGGCTCGAACGGTGCGAACGGAGCCGTGCTGCCTGAGGCCGACGCCGCGGGGAACCTCAACCCGAGCGGCACCACCGGCACGCTCGCCCTGGTGCAGGGCACGGCGGCCGTCACCCTCGGAACCGGTTCCGTCGTCGGCGCCGACGGCGTCGTCGACGTGCTCGGCTACGGCACGTCCAACACGTTCGAGACCGCACCGGCGACGGCTCCGGCCGGCAACACCGACGTCAAGTCCCTGAACCGAACCGACGGCGTGGACACCAACGACAACTCGGCCGACTTCACGCTCTCGGCCACCATCACCCCGCAGGCCTCCGAAACAGACCCGGGCGACCCCGGTGACCCCGGCGACCCCGATCCCACGACGGCGACGATCGCCGAGGTGCAGGGCACGACGGACGTCTCGCCCCTGAACGGACAGACCGTCACCGTCGAAGGCGTCGTCACGGCGGACTACCGCACCGGCGGCTACAACGGCATCGTCATCCAGACGAAGGACTCCGGGGGCGAGAACGACGCGACCCCCGGTGCCTCCGACGGCGTCTTCGTCTTCCTGAACGGCAAGACGGTTCCCGGAGCCATCGGCGACCTCGTCTCGGTCACCGGAACCGTCTCCGAGTACTTCGGGCAGACCCAGATCAGCCCGGCGGACGCCGCCGGCGTCACGCTCGTGACCGCCGGTGCGGGTGTTCCCGCAGCGACGCCGCTCCCCGAGACAGTGGTCGGCGGCGACCGCGAGGCGTACGAGAACATGCTCGTCGCCCCGTCCGGCGACTACCTGATCGCGTCCAGCCACCAGCTCTACAACTTCGGCACCCTGTGGCTGAACCCGGGCGAGCTCAACGTCAAGAGCACCGAGCTCGAGCGCCCCGGTGACGCGGCGAATGCGATCGCAGCATCCAACCGCGCCGATCGCATCCTCCTCGACGACGGATACAACGTCCAGATCAGCAACAGCGCGCACCCCGGCGACCAGCCGTACTTCACGAAGGACACGGTGGTCCGCAACGGCGACGCCGTCGACTTCGCCCAGGACGGCTACGTGCTGCAGTACGGATTCGACGACTGGCGCCTGCAGCCGGTCACGCCGATCAACAGCGACACGGCCGCCGCCGACAAGGCGACGTTCGCCACCGAGAACCCTCGGTCTGCGACGGCCCCCGAGGTCGGCGGTGACGTCCAGATCGCGGCGTTCAACGTCTTCAACTACTTCACGACGTTCTCGGAGGACGACCCCGACGCCCGCGGGGCGAAGAACCAGGCGTTCTTCGACATCCAGCGCTCGAAGATCGTCACGGCGATCAATGGCCTGGATGCGGACGTCGTCGCGCTGATGGAGATCGAGAACTCGGTGCATTTCGGCGACGGAACGCCCGACGTGGCGCTGCAGAACCTTGTGAACGGTCTGAATGCCGACGCGGGCAGCGACGTGTGGGACTACGTCGAGACGCCCGACGAGCTGCTCGACACGACGACCGACGTCATCACGAGCGCGATCATCTACAAGAAGGATGCCGTCACCCCGGTGGGAGACAGCGTGGCGAAGATCGACGAGACGGTGTGGGGCAACGCCCGCGAGCCGATCGCGCAGACCTTCGACATGGATGGTCGCACGATCTCGGTGGTCGCCAACCACTTCAAGTCGAAGTCGGGTGACGGCGCAGAGCCGGCCGACGGTCAGGGACACTTCAACGCCGACCGCACCGCTCAGGCGCAGTCTCTGCTGGAGTTCACCGACGAGATCACGGAGGCATCGGGCAGCGACGACGTTCTGCTCCTCGGCGACTTCAACGCGTACGCGAAGGAGGACCCGATCAACGTGTTCTCCGAGGCGGGCTGGAGCGACCTCGTGCCAGCGAACGCCGCAGGCCAGTACACGTACTCGTTCGACGGCGAGCTCGGCTCCCTCGACCACGCCATCGCCTCGCCGTCGCTCTCGGCGTCGATCACCGGCACTGGTGTCTGGACGATCAACTCGCCGGAGTGGAGCGACCGCGGCTACGCGTTCGGCGCCACCGAGGCGGGCACGCCGTTCCGCTCCAGCGACCACGACCCGGTCATCGTCGGCATCTCGAGCGAGATCCCGCCGGTCGACATCGACATCGTCACGATCAACGACTTCCACGGTCGCATCGAGGCCGACGGTGCGGCGGCCGGTGCCGCCGTGCTCGCCGGGGCTGTGAAGTCTGTCCGCGACGCGAACCCGAACACGGTGTTCGCCGCTGCGGGCGACCTCATCGGAGCATCCACGTTCACGTCGTTCATCAACGACGACAACCCCACGATCGACGCGCTCAACGCCGCCGGGCTCGAAGTGAGCGCCGCCGGCAACCACGAGTTCGATCAGGGCTGGGAGGACCTTCGCGACCGCGTGCAGGACCGCGCGGACTGGGAGTACATCTCCTCGAACGTGTTCCTCACCGAGACCGGCGAGACCGCCCTGGCCCCGGCATGGGTCAAGGAGATGGACGGCGTCCGCGTCGGCTTCATCGGCGCTGTGACCGAGGAGCTCGACTCGCTCGTCTCGCCAGAAGGCATCGCCGATCTGGAGGTGCGCAGCATCGTCGACTCGGTGAACGACGTGGCCGATGATCTGACCGACGGCGACTCCGCCAACGGCGAGGCCGATGTGCTGATCCTGCTCGTGCACGAGGGTGCGACGTCCACGGACGTCGCGAGCATCACGCCCGAGTCGGCGCTGGGCACGATCGTCGACGGCGTCGACGACAGTGTGAGCGCGATCGTCTCGGCGCACACCCACCTCGCGTATAACCACGTCATCGACGGCCGCCCTGTGGTCTCGGCGGGTCAGTACGGCGAGAACTTCGGCCTGATGAACCTGCAGGTCGACCCGGAGACGAAGGAACTGCTCTCGATCACCAACGAGATCAAGCCCCTCACGCAGGACGGTGCTCCGCTCTACGAGCCGATCGCCGAGGTGCAGTCGATCGTCGACGATGCCAAGGCAGAGGCCGACGTCCTCGGTGCTGAGCCGGTCGGAACCATCACCGGTGACTTCAACCGGGCGCGTCAGACGAACGGCTCGGAGAACCGCGGCGGCGAGTCCACGATCGGCAACTTCGTGGCCGACGTGCAGCAGTGGGCGACCGGTGCTGACCTCGCGATCATGAACCCGGGTGGCATCCGAGCGAACCTGACGTACGCGTCGTCCGGGGCATCCGATCCGGACGGCAACGTGACGTTCCGTGAGGCGGCGACGGTGCAGCCGTTCGCCAACACGCTGGTCACCCTGAACCTCACCGGTGCGCAGCTGAAGGGCGTGCTCGAGGAGCAGTGGCAGCCGGCGGGTGCGAGCCGTCCGTTCCTCAAGCTGGGGCTCTCGGAGGGTCTGCAGTACACGTACGACCCGACGGCGGCGGCGGGGGAGCGGATCACCGCGATCACGCTGAACGGCGACCTGATCGACCCTGAGGCGTCCTACGTCGTCGCGGCCAACTCGTTCCTCGCAGCCGGTGGAGACAACTTCTTCACCCTCGCCGAGGGCACGAACAAGGCCGACACGGGCAAGATCGACCTGCAGTCCATGGTCGATTGGTTCGACGCCAACGGCACGGCGACGCCCGACCTCGCGCAGCGCGCCGTCGGCGTGACGCTCAGCGCTCCGGATGCCGACGGCTACAGCGCTGGCGACGAGGTCACCATCGACCTCTCATCGCTCGCGTTCAGCGGCGGCGACCCGGCGCCGGGTGAGGTCAGCGTCTCGCTCGGTGACGTCGTTCTCGCCAGCGGCGCGGTGGATCCGACGGTCGTCGACACCACCGACGAGGCCGGCCGAGCGAGCCTGACGTTCACGGTCCCGGAGGGGGTGTCCGGCGAGCAGCTGCTCACCGTCGCGGTCGTGGATGCCGGCACGAACGTCCGCGTTCCGATCACGTTCGCGGATGCGGGCGAGGAGGAGTTCGAAGGGACGATCGAGGTCAAGGGCAACACCGTCAGCGCAGGCAAGAAGCTCGCCGTCTCCGGCGACGACTTCACGCCGGGCGAGACGGTGACCGTGACCCTCGAGTCGAAGAAGGGCAAGCTCGTCGAGCTCGGCACCGTCGTGGTCGACGAGGACGGCTCGTTCTCCGCATCCCTCACGGTGCCGAAGAACACGGATGCCGGGCGCTACACCGTGATCGTCGCACAGGCCGATGGCGACCAGGCCACCGATCAGGTCACGGTCAACAAGGGCGGCGGCAACGGCGGCGGCCTCGGCGGCATCATCAAGGCGGTGGTCGACTGGCTGTGGGATCTGATCTCCGGCTGGTTCTGAGCGACTGACGGCGAAGGCCGCCGGGAGCATTCCCGGCGGCCTTCGCCGTGCGCCGCGCGCTAGTAGACTTGAGGCCATGCCCGAACCGAAAGCCGCCTCGTTCCCGAAGATCCGCGGGGCGCTGAGGTTCTATCAGGTCGCCTCGATCATCACCGGTGCCATGCTGCTTCTGCTGCTGGCCGAGATGATCCTCAAGTACAGCCCCACGCACCTCGAGCTGTTCGCCGGCGGCTCCGGCGGCCTGCTCTGGTTCGCAGACGTCATCGTCGGCGACGGATGCCAGTGGTATTCACTGTTCGTTCCCGGCGGCATGGGCTGCGAGCTCACCTCCGTCGGCGACGGGACGAACATCTCGCTGCTCATCCTCGTCGCGCACGGCTGGTTCTACGTCGTGTACCTGTTCGCGATCTTCCGCCTGTGGAGCCTGATGCGCTGGCCGTTCGTCCGCTTCATCATGCTCGCCCTCGGCGGCGTCATCCCGGCCCTCTCATTCATCATGGAGGTCCGCGTCTCTCGCGAGGTGAAGGCCTACCTCGCATCACGCGAAGCATCCGTCGCCGAAGCATCACTCACCCAGGAGGCAGCGCTATGAGCGCCGACACCGCCCAGCGCCCCGTCCTCGTCGTCGACTTCGGCGCCCAGTACGCGCAGCTGATCGCCCGCCGCGTCCGTGAGGCCGGCGTCTACAGCGAGATCGTCCCGCACAGCGTCTCGGCCGCCGAGATCAGCGAGAAGAACCCGGTCGCGCTCATCCTCTCCGGCGGGCCGTCATCGGTCTACGAAGAGGGCGCACCAGCGCTCGACTCCGCGATCTTCGACCTCGGCGTTCCGACCCTCGGCATCTGCTACGGCTTCCAGGTGATGGCGCGTGCGCTCGGCGGCGAGGTCGCCAACACCGGCCTGCGCGAGTACGGCGCGACGGATGCGGTGATCGCTGAAGACGGCGGCGTGCTGCTCGGCGGTCAGCCGAGCACGCAGAACGTCTGGATGAGCCACGGCGACCAGGTCTCCCGTGCGCCAGAAGGCTTCGACGTGCTGGCATCCACCGCCGACACCCCCGTCGCCGCGTTCGGCAGCGATGAGAAGTGCTTCTACGGCGTGCAGTGGCACCCCGAGGTCAAGCACTCCGATCACGGCCAGGAGGTTCTCGAGAACTTCCTGCACAAGGCCGCCGGCCTCGCCTCGGACTGGAACAGCGGCAACGTCATCGACGAGCAGGTCGCCCGCATCCGCGAGCAGGTCGGCTCGGCCCGCGTCATCTCGGCCCTCTCCGGCGGCGTCGATTCCGCCGTCTCGACGGCCCTCGTGCACAAGGCCATCGGCGACCAGCTCACCGCCGTCTTCGTCGACCACGGCCTCCTCCGCAAGGGCGAGCGCGAGCAGGTCGAGAACGACTACGTCGCCTCAACGGGCGTCCGCCTGATCACAGTGGACGCCGCCGACACCTTCCTCGGGCACCTCGAAGGCGTCAGCGACCCGGAGCAGAAGCGCAAGATCATCGGACGCGAGTTCATCCGCGCGTTCGAGAAGGTGCAGCTCGACCTGGTCGCCGAGGCCAAGGCCGAGGGCGAGCCGATCAAGTTCCTCGTCCAGGGCACCCTGTACCCCGACGTCGTCGAGTCCGGTGGCGGAACGGGGACGGCGAACATCAAGTCGCACCACAACGTCGGCGGCCTTCCGGAGGATCTCGACTTCGAGCTCATCGAGCCGCTGCGCACCCTGTTCAAGGACGAGGTCCGCGCGATCGGCCGCGAGCTGGGACTGCCTGAGGCGATCGTCGGACGGCAGCCGTTTCCGGGCCCCGGCCTCGGCATCCGCATCGTGGGTGAGGTCACCGCTGACCGCCTCGAGATTCTGCGCGAGGCCGACGCCATCGCCCGCGAGGAGCTGACCAAGGCCGGCCTCGACAGCGAGATCTGGCAGTGCCCCGTCGTGCTGCTCGCCGATGTGCGCTCGGTGGGCGTGCAGGGCGACGGACGCACCTACGGGCACCCGATCGTTCTGCGCCCCGTGTCCAGCGAGGACGCCATGACAGCCGACTGGACCCGACTGCCCTACGACGTGCTCTCGAAGATCTCCAACCGCATCACCAACGGCGTCCGCGATGTCAACCGCGTGGTGCTCGATGTGACCTCGAAGCCCCCGGGGACCATCGAGTGGGAGTGAGATCGGTTGAGATTTTTTCGCAGCCGATGTCGATCTGACGTCTTCCCGTTCGACGTCTTCAGTGAGAGGGTCGGAACCGACCCCGCAACTGAAGGAGAACATCATGAAGTTCATGCTGATCATGCGCGCGACCGACGAGGCTGTCCAGGCGTACAGCCAGATCCCGTTCGAGCAGATCATCGAGGCCATGGGCAAGTACAACGAGTCGATGATCAAGGCCGGGGTCCTGGCCGCCGGCGAGGGCCTCAGCGACGCTTCCGAGGGGTTCGTCGTCGACTTCAGCGCCGAGAAGCCGCTCATCACCGACGGCCCCTACGGCGAGACCAAGGAGCTGTTCAACGGCTTCTGGATCATCGAGGTCTCCTCGCGTGAAGAGGCAGCCGAATGGGCGAGCCGCGCCCCGCTGACCGCCGGCAACTTCCTCGAGGTGCGCCGCGTGCAGGAGATGGACGATTTCCCGGCCGATAACGAGTGGATCCAGAAGGAACAGGGCTGGCGCGACGAGGCCGAGCAGCGCGCGCAGCAGTGAACCGGCGATGCCATGAGCTCTGCTGACAGCGGCGAGACGGCGCGTTCCACGACTGATGTGGAGCGCGCCGTCGCCGCCGTGTGGCGCATAGAGTCGGCGAAGATCATCGCCACGCTGACGCGCATGGTCGGCGACTTCGGCCTCGCGGAGGACCTGGCACAGGACGCGCTCCTCGAAGCACTGCGGCAGTGGTCCCAGGCCGGTGTGCCGCGCAACCCCGCGGCTTGGCTGACGGCCGTCGCCAAGCGTCGCGCCATCGACGGCTGGCGCCGTCAGGAGCGCTATGACGACCGGATGGCCATGATCGCGCACGACCTCGAACGCGAGAACGCGGACGCGATGGATGCCGAGCCCTGGGACCCGGATGCGATCGATGATGACGTCCTGCGTCTGATCTTCATCTCCTGCCACCCCGTTCTCTCGCGGGAGGCCAGCGTGGCACTCACGCTGCGAGTCGTCGGCGGTCTCGGAAGCGAAGAGATCGCCCGGGCCTTCGTCATCCCGACGGCCACGGTGCAGCAGCGTATCGTGCGAGCGAAGAAGACTCTGGGAGCCGCGAAGGTGCCGTTCGAGGTGCCGTCCCGTGAGGACTACGCCGAGAGGCTGAGCGCGGTGCTCGGGGTGCTCTATCTGATCTTCAACGAGGGGCACGCGGCCTCGAGCGGCGACAGCTGGATGCGCCCCGAGCTCAGCCACGAGGCGATCCGGCTGACGCGCGTGCTCACGGCGTTGGTGCCTGGAGAGCGCGATGCGCACAGCGTGCTCGCGCTCATGGAGCTCACCGCCGCCCGGTTTCCCGCGCGGATCGACGCGAACGGCGAACCGATCCTCCTCGCCGATCAGGACCGCAGCCGCTGGGATCGCAGCCGCATCTCGCGCGGCCGGGCAGCACTCCGACAGGCGGACGCGCTGGGGCAGGGGAGAGGCTCGTACGGACTCCAGGCCGCGATCGCCGAATGCCACGCCGTCGCGGCATCCGTCGAGGAGACCGACTGGGACCGGATCGTCCTGCTGTACGAGGCGCTCGGCCGGATCGCGCCGTCTCCCGTGGTGGAGCTGAACCGGGCCGCGGCCGTGGCGATGGCGACGGGGCCGGCATCCGCTCTGCGGATCATCGACGAGGTCGCAGCATCCGGCGCACTCGCCGGCTATCACCTGCTTCCGGCGACACGGGGCGAGCTGCTGCTCAGGCTGGGGCGGAAGGACGAGGCCCGCACCGAGTTCGCCACTGCTGCGAGACTCGCGGGGAACGACAGAGCGCGCGCCCTTCTGGAGTCGAAAGCCGAAGACTGACGCAGCGAGGCCCCCGGGTGGTGACACCCGGGGGCCTCGTGGCGCGTCTACGCGCGGAGATCGGCTAGTCGCGCACCTTGTTGCCACGACCCACGATGAGGCCGTAGATCAGCAGCACGATGATCGCGCCGCCGATCGCGAGAGCCCACGTGCCGAGATCGAAGAACTCCTCGAGCCCGCGGCCGAAGAGCAGGCCACCGATCCAGCCTCCGAGCAGTGCGCCGACAACGCCCAGGATCAGCGTGACGAACCAGCCGCCGCCCTGCTTGCCGGGGAGGATCAGCTTCGCGATCGCCCCGGCGATGAGTCCGAGAAGAAGGAATCCGAGAAAACCCATGATGTGCTCCTTTACGTCTGTGATTGTGACGGTGGCTACATGATCCTCTTGTCTGTGAGTTTCATGTACCCCGTTGACGGAGTGTCGCAGATACGGCAAGGGGCCCGTCTCCGAAGAAACGGGCCCCTTGAGACGATTCGGATCAGTTGCTTCCGCGGGCGATCGCGATGATGCGCAGGATCTCGACGTACAGCCAGACAACCGTGACCATGATGCCGAAGGCGCCCATCCAGCCGAACTTGCGCGGCGCGCCGTTGCGGACGCCCTGCTGGATCTGGTCGAAGTCGAGCACCAGCGAGTACGCGGCCATGATGACCACGAGCACGCCGATGATGAGGCCGAGCGGGATGCCGGCGATCTCAGTGCTGAACAGGCCGAAGGCGTTCTGGTTGATGCCGGTCCACATCAGCACGAGGTTCAGGAGCGAGAAGACCAGGTAGCCGACCATCGCGATCATGAAGACCTTGGTGGCCTTCTTCGACGCGCGGATCTTGCCGCTGGCGAAGAGGGCGAGGGTCACGCCGACCACCGCGACCGTCGCGAGCGTGGCCTGCGTCACGATGCCCGGGTAGATGACTTCGAAGAACGCGGAGATGCCGCCGACGAAGAGCCCCTCGAAGACCGCGTAGGCGAAGATCAGAGCGGGACGCACCTTCTTGCGCGCGGTGAAGGTGATCACCATGGCGAGGACGAAGCCGCCGAGCGCTCCGACGATCCACGGCAGCATGTTCGGCGCGAAGTCCGAGTACGGGTTGTACTCAGGGGCGGCGATGCCGCCCAGGGTCCACACCCAGCCGACAGCCGCGGCGACGAGGAGGATGCCGAACAGGCCGGCGGTCTTCCACACCGTGTCCTCGACGGACATGCGGTCCGTCTCGATGGCGCCGGCGGACGGGGCCGTGTACATGCCCTCGAGCTGCGCGTTGGCCGCGGCATCCATGCTCGCGTGCTGGAAGGACGCGGTGTGAGCGCCCTGCATACCGGTCTGAGCGCCAGGCGCGCCCGGATAGGTGGCCACGTTGCGCGGATCCTGCTTCTGGAACGCCGGGTTGTTGAAGGCGAAGTTGCTCATGATTGTGGGCCTCACTCCGAAAGTGGTTGAAGGTCGCTTTCTTCAACGATACCGGCGGATTCCTATGCGTGGGGTGTTCTAACCTGAACCCATGCCCAGGAAGTCCCCGCTCGTCATCGGACATCGCGGCGCCCCGGGTTATCGCCCGGAGCACAGCCGCTCCTCATACGAATTGGCGCTGGCGATGGGCGTCGATGCCGTCGAACCGGACGTCGTCGCCACCAGCGACGGCGTGCTCGTCATCCGGCACGAGAACGAGATCTCCGGCACGACCGATGTCGCCGACCGTCCGGAGTTCGCGGCACGCAAGACGACCAAGCGCATCGACGGGCAGCCGCTGACCGGATGGTTCACCGAGGACTTCACCTGGCAGGAACTGTCGATACTTCGCACGAGGGAGCGGCTGCCGGAGGTCCGCCCTTCCAGCGCAACCTTCGGCGATGCCCAGCCGATGCTGCGCCTGATCGACCTGCTCGATCTCGTGCGGGCCGGTTCGACCGAGCACGGTCGCGAGATCGGCGTCGTGCTCGAGATCAAGCACGCCACCTACTTCTCGAGCATCGGCCTCGACCTCGCACCGCTGATCGCGCGTGATCTGCGCGCGGCCGGCTGGGCGGACGGCGAACTGCCGCTCACGATCGAGTCCTTCGAGTCGACGGTGCTCGCCCAGCTTCGGGCGGAGGGGATCTCGGCCTCGTACATCTACCTGATCGAGGCCTCAGGTCGCCCCTACGATCAGGTCGTGGCCGTCGGCAGGCACGCCGCGTCGTACAAGTCGGTCGTGACTCCCAAGGGTCTGGATGCCCTGATCGGCAGAGTCGACGGCATCAGCGTGAACAAGCGGATGCTGCTCGCCCGCGACAACACGATCGTCGCCGACGCGCATGCACGCGGACTGAAGGTGTTCACGTGGACCGCGCGCCCGGAGAACGCGTTCCTCGCGGCCGAGTTCCGCGGGGACGGGGGGCGCCAGGCATACGGGGACTACGAGGCCGAGTGGGCGGTCCTGGCCCGCAGCGGCATCGACGGCGTGTTCGTCGACCATCCCGATCTCGGCGTGGCGTTCTTCCGTCGCTGATTCCCTGCCAGACTGACCGCATGACCGGAATCGTCGCCGAGGGCGTCAGCAGATCGTTCGGTACAGGAGCGAGTACCGTGCAGGCCGTCCGCAGTGCGAGTTTCCGCGCTGAGCCGGGTCGCGTGACCGGCCTCGTCGGGCCCAACGGCGCGGGGAAGACGACGCTGCTGCTCATGCTGGCATCCCTGCTCGCCCCCGATACGGGCACGATCCGGATCGGCGAGGTCGACCCGATGGACGATCCGCTGAGCGCCAGACGCCTGCTCGGGTGGATGCCGGACGCTCTCGGCGCCTGGCCTTCGCTCACCGCCCGCGAGACGATCGTCACGACCGCGCGGTTGTACGACATCGAACGCGACGCAGCGCAGCAGAAGGCAGCCGAACTGCTCTCGCTCGTCGGGCTGGGCGAGCTCGCCGATTCTCCGGCGAAGGTGCTCTCCCGCGGGCAGAAGCAGAAGCTGGGCCTGGCCCGCGCCCTCGTGAACGATCCGCAGGTTCTGCTGCTCGACGAGCCGGCATCGGGCCTCGACCCCGCCGCTCGCGTGCAATTGCGTGTTCTGCTTCGACGGCTGGCGGCCGAGGGTCGCACGATCCTGATCTCCAGCCACATCCTCTCCGAGCTCGAAGAGGTGATCGACGACGCTGTCTTCCTCGTCGCCGGTGCTGTCGTCGACGCAGCCCCGGCGAACTCGACCGCCCGCGGCTGGCGCATCCGCCTCGCCGGCGCCGACCCTGCACGCGGGATGGCGGACGCGGATCGGATAGCCGCAGCGCTCGGGATGGAGCCCGGTGCGCTGGGCATCGACCGCAACGCGGCCGTCGCCGGGTTCGAGAGCGAGCAGGCGGCGGCCGCAGGGCTCCGCCTCATCGTCGAAGCCGGACTCGACGTGACCGAGTTCTCACCCGCGCAGAGCGCGCTGGAGCACACCTTCCTGAACCTGCCGCAGACGGGGCCGAACGCATGAACCTCACGCACATCGGCATCATCGCCCGGCTCGAGCTCACGCAGCGGCTCCGCAGCGTCGGCTGGTACATCCTGCTCGGCGTCTACGCGCTGATCCTGCTCGGCATCACCGGCCTGTCGTTCGCGGTGTACTCGTACACCGGCATGGCCGGCGCCGGCGTGTACTCGATCGTCGTCAACATCGTGCTGCTGCTGGTCGTCCTCGTCTCGCCCACGCTGAGCGGCAACGCCATCAACGGCGATCGGGATGCCGCCACCCTCGCGGCCGTGCAGGTGACGGCCGTCTCCACCGGCGACATCATGCTCGGCAAGCTCCTTGCGGCTGTCGCGACGGGCGGGGCGTTCCTGCTCGTCGCCGTGCCGTTCCTCGCGATCTCGCTGATCGGCGGGGGAGCGCACCCCGGCACGCTCGCGGTGTCACTGATCGTGCTCGCCGTGGAGATCATCGTCGTCGCCGCGATCGGCGTCGGCTTCAGCGGTCTGATCGCCCGGCCGCTGTTCTCGGTCGCTGCCACCTACCTGGTCGTCGCGGCGCTCGCGATCGGGACGCTCATCGTCTTCGCCCTCGGCGGCACGGCGCTTCGCACCGAGACCACGAACTACAACCGGCCCTACGACAGCTTCGGCAACGTGGACTGCGACCGCTGGGAGACCTACACCTACGAGACGCCGCGATTCGATCGCGTCTGGTGGGTGCTCGCGGCGAACCCCTTCGTCGTGCTGGCCGACGCCACGCCCACTGTCTACGGCGACGGCGGATGGCCGGCCGACATGTTCGGTCAGATCAAGTACGGCGTCCGCAGCGCGCAGCTGCCGCCGCAGGACTACCGCTGGGACGAGTGCAACCCGGACGAGTCGCAGGCCCAGGACCGGACCGCCCAGGAGGTCATCAACAGCACCGTTCCGAGCTGGTTCGTCGGTCTGGGCGTCCAGATCGTGCTCGCCGGTGGATTGTTCGCCGGCGCCTGGGCGCGAACGACGACGCCGGCGCGGATGCTGCCACCCGGTACCCGCATCGCCTGACCGCGTTGCTCATCTGGATCGGGTTGCTCGCCTGACCCCGTTGCGACACGGGCCGTTCACCTTCTGGACGGACCCCGTGCGACTGCCGGACAGCCGGAATCGGTCGACTGAGGCACGTTCGTGTCCCGATCCCGATTCTTCTGGAGTCACATGTCTCGCCTGACCAGCGGGCTGGCAGCATCGGCGGTGTGCGCCCTCGGCGCAGCCACCCTGTTCGCCGTGCCCACCGCAGCTCTCGCCGAAGCGGCGCCGCTCGGCGTCCGCATCAATGAAGTCGTCTCGAACAGTGGCAGCCCGGATGACTGGATCGAGTTCTACAACTACTCCGGGACGCAGGTCGACCTGAGCGGCTACATCGTCCAGGACAACAGCGACAAGAACCCGTACACGCTTCCCACCGGGACGGTTCTCGAGCCCGGTGCGTACCTCGTGCTCGACACGCTGGTGGACGGCGTGGGCGACTTCGACTTCGGCCTGGGCAAGGGCGACAGCGTCCGGTTGTTCGCGCCCGGTGACGCGAACGGGCAGACTCCGCTGCTTGAGGCGACCTGGCCCGCCGAGACTCACGCTGTTCCCAGTTGGGGTGCGAAGGGCGACGGCGCTGACGTCACGTATGGGCTGACCGCTGAGGCGACCAAGGGCGCAGAGAACGTCTTCTCGTCGGGAGGCGAAGGCGAGCCCGGTGGTGGCGAGCCCGGTGGTGGAGAACCCAGTGCCGGCGGCGATGTCGTGCTGAACGAGATCATCTACGACGAAGCATCCGGATACACCGACCGCGTCGAGATCGTCAACACGGGCACCGAGCCCGCTTCGATCGCCGGCTGGACGATCTCCGACGACAAGCGCGATCGCTTCAGCACGCCGTTCGCCGAGGGCACGACCCTCGCGCCCGGTGCGTTCGCAGTGCTCGTGACCGATGTCGACTTCACATTCGGGCTCGGCAAGGGCGACGAGGTCGTCCTCTACGACGCCGCGAACGCCGAGGTCGACGCGTACACCTATGAGGCGACCTCGCCGACCGCGACCTGGGCGCGCTGCCCCGACGGCACGGGCGACTGGGCGCACGCGACGACTGCGACGCCCGGCGCGGCCAACGACTGCGCGCCGGCCTCCGTCCCCGGCTCCGTCGTGCTCAACGAGGTCGACTCGCAGCCGTCCGACTGGGTGGAGCTGCACAACCCCGGCACCGAGGCATTCGATCTCTCCGGCTACGAGATCCGTGACAACTCCGACGACCACCGCTGGGTGTTCCCGGCTGGCAGCACCATCGCGGGCGGCCAGTTCCTCGTCGTCGAGGCGAACGCTGCGGGCACGATCTACGACGACCAGTCGAAGACCTACGTCGACGGCATCTTCTCAGCGGCGATCGGCATCGGCGGCGCCGACGAGGTCCGCCTGTTCGACACCGCGCTCGAGCTGGTCGACCGCACCGGAACCTGGCAGGAGCACGCCAGCATCGACGGCGACTTCGCTGCGGCGACGCTCGCGCGCTGCCCCGACGGCACCGGCGACTTCGTGCTCGCCTTCGAGACCAAGGGCGCGGCGAACGAGTGCGTGCCGCCGACCGTCGCGATCAACGAGATCGAGTCGAACGGCGACGCCACCGACTGGGTGGAGGTCGTCAACATCGGTTCCGCGCCCGTCGACATCTCCGGCTGGACGCTCATGGACAGCGACCCGGTCGGTCACGCGGGCGAGACCACGCCGCTGCCGACCGGCACGGTGCTCGAACCCGGCGCATACTTCGTCTTCGACCAGAACACGAACTTCGCGTTCGGCCTGGGCGGCGGCGACACGGTCACCGTGCGCGATGCCAACGGCAGCACCGTCGACGAGCACGTCTACGCAGAGCACGCAGCGGGCGTCCTCGCACGATGCGAGGACGGCACCGGCGAGTTCGTCGACGTCGCGGTCAGCACCAAGGGCCTCCGCAACGCCTGCGGCAACCCCGTGCGCATCAACGAGGTCGAATCGGACGGCGACCCCGACTGGGTCGAGCTCGTCAACCCGACCGCCGAGGTGCTCGATGTCTCCGGCATCGTCGTGAAGGACGACGACGACACCCACGTTCACGAGATCGCCGCGGGCACCAGCATCCCGGCGAACGGCTACCTCGTTCTCGACGACCTCGAGTTCGGAATCGGCAAGGACGACACGATCCGCGTGTTCGACGGCGACATGCTCGTGGACTCCACCTCGTGGGGTGCAGGGCACGTGGCTCCGACCTGGGGACGCTGCCCGGACACGACCGGCGCATTCGCCGCGACGGCGGAATCGACACCCGGTGCGGCGAACGTCTGCGTCGGCGAGATCCCGGTGTCGCCGTGGCCCGGTTCGGCCGACGTGCGTGCGCTCGACAGCATCCCGACCTTCCTCGAGGACAGTTCAGGGCTCGACGTCCAGCAGACCGCAGATGGGACGTTCCTCTGGGCCGTGGACAACGGCACGGGAAAGATCTGGAAGATGACGGCCTCAGCGGACGGATCCGTCGCGTTCGCTGACGGCTGGGCCGACGGCAAGCGCGTGCGCTTCCAGAAGGACGCATCCGACCCGAACGCGGCCGGCCCCGACACCGAGGGCATCACCGTCGACGGCAATGGGCTGGTCTACGTGGCATCCGAGCGCGACAACGGCGACAAGGGCGTCAACCAGAACAAGATCCTGCAGGTCGACCCGAACGCACCCGGCCCCGACCTGGTCGCTCAGACCGAGTGGGACCTCACCGCCCAGCTGCCTGCGGTAGGCGCGAACCTCGGAATGGAGGCAGTCGAGTGGGTGCCGGATGCGGCGCTGGCCGGCAAGCTCTACGACGACAACACGAAGGCGCCGTACGAAGCTGCGACGTACGCCGGCGGCGGACTGTTCTTCGTCGCTGTCGAGGACAACGGCGGCGTGTACGCCTTCGCGCTCGCAGCGGGCGGGTTCGCAACGCTCGTGTCGACCATCGACCCCGGCCTCGCCGGTGTCATGAGCCTCGACTACGACTCGTTCCTGGGCGTCCTGTGGGCGGTGTGCGACGACGGCTGCGGCGGCACCTCGGCGCAGGTGACGCTCAACGGGACGGACAAGCCCGGCATCGCGCACTTCGCGCGCCCGGCCGGCATGCCCGACATCAACAACGAGGGCTTCGCCACGGCGCCTGCTTCGCTGTCGACCGACGGCCAGCGTCCGGTGTGGTGGTTCGCCGACGGGTTCACGTCGGAGGCGCTGCACGTCGGAACAATGCCTGGTCTCGCAGACACCGACCCTGGAGAGGGCCCGGGTGAGAACCCCGGCGAGAACCCGGGTGGCGGCGGATCCGACGACGGCGGCAACCAGCCCGGTCCGTCGGTCGAGCCGCTCCCCGGCACCGGCCTGGTGGACGACAACCGCGGTGGCGCGACCGTCGACCAGACGGTCGTCGCACCCGGCGGCCAGGTGACGATCACGCTGGGTGCTCAGCACGCCGGTGTGGACGTCGAGGTGTTCATGTACTCCGACCCGGTCTTCCTCGCGGCGGGTACGCTGAACGCCGCCGGTGCGATCACGGTCACCATCCCCGCGGATGCTCCGGCCGGCGCCCACCGCCTCGCGGTGTACTCGGCCGACGGCGAACTGCTCGGATGGGCGAACATCCAGGTAAGCGGCGAGCTCGCGACGACCGGTGCCGAGACGTCGGCCGGTGGACTCGTCCTCGCGCTCGGCCTGCTGCTCGCCGGCGGCCTGGCCCTGACGCTGCGCCGCCGCATGCAGAACGTGTAACAGGACCGCGCACGAAGGCGCGTGGGGCCCAGCGCTCCACGCGCCTTCGGCGTATCCCCGCAGTCCCATGCGGGATCAGTTCGGTCGGTTATGGCGCGGAATAACCGACCGAACTGATACCGCCTGAGCGAACTAGAGTCCTCGTATGGGAGCGACGGCGCGATGGCGGGGCGCAATCGCGCTCCTCGTCGTCCTGGGGCTGCTCGCCGCAGGCTTCGGGGTGTCGCTGGCCGTCGGCGACGCGCTCGGCATCCGCTCCGAGCCCGCCGAAAGGATGGGGACGAGCGAGTCGGCGGATGCCCCGATCCTGCCGGCGGTCGCACCGCCGCAGTTCTCGGTCGAGGCCCCGCAGGACGACCCCCGGGTCCAGGCGGCGGTCGACGCGTTGAGCGACGCCGTGGCGGCGCGCACCACCGACGGCGCAGTCGGTCTGACCGTCACCTACGCTTCGGCGGACGGCGATGACGACGCGTACACGCTGTCGGCCACAGCATCCGCTCTGAGCATCGAAGCATCCACGGCCGCCGGCGCCGTGCGGGGCGTGTACGACATCGCCCGTGCTGTCCGCGACGGTCGCGAAGTCGCGACGCTGATCGGCGAGGTCCCGGCATCCCGACTGCCGCTGCGCATGGCCGACCTGGGTGCCGTCGGGGTCGCAGCCGACCCGGTGCAGTGGCGATCGGGCAGTGACTACTCGCACGCATCGAAGGCGTTCGCCGACGTGTTCCTCGCGGATCCGCCATACATCGACGAGGCAGCGCTCGCCGCCGCCTACGACGAGTACGACGCGTACCTTCGGCAGATGCTCGCCGACGGGTACAACGCGATCGCGTTTCCCGGTTTCGTGGAGTTCGCGACGTTCTCGGGCGTCGACGGCGTCTATCCCGACGGCGACGCTCACATCGCGAAGGCACTGGCATTGCGTGAGGCGTTCGGCCCGTTCTGGGAGCGTGCGGAGGAACTCGGCATGAAGGTGTTCCTGCGCACCGACATGCTCACGCTCACGACGCCGCTCGAGGCGTATCTGCAGGATCGCTTCGGCGGACTGGACACCGAGAACCCCGAGCTCTGGGACGTCTATGCGGCGGGGCTCGACGAGCTGTACGCGGCCGAGCCAGCGCTCGACGGCGTGCTCATCCGCATCGGCGAGGCAGGCAACGTCTACGACGTCGAGGGGTGGGACTACTACTCCGCGCTCGCCGTGACGACGACGGATGCCGTTCGCGCGATGCTCACGGCACTCACCGCCCAGGCCGAGAACGCGGGACGCGAGGTGATCTTCCGCACCTGGAGCGTCGGCGTCGGGGCCGTCGGCGACATGCACACGAACGTCGCATCCTACGAGGCGGTGCTCGGAGGCATCGATTCGCCGGCGCTGATCGTGTCGACCAAGTACACGCTCGGCGACTTCTACAGCTGGCTGCCGCTGAACGACACGCTGCTCCACGGCGACCAGCGCCGGATCGTCGAGTTCCAGAGCAGACGCGAGTTCGAGAACAACGGCGCATTTCCGAACGACCTCGGCCCGGAGTACCAGTGGGCGCTGCAGACGCTGCTCGCGGGCAACGAGAACATCGAGGGCATCTGGGCCTGGACGCAGGACGGCGGGCCGTGGCGCGCGGGCCCGATGATCCTCTACCAGAAGGCCGGCTTCTGGCAGCTCGCCGATCTGAACACCCGGGTGGCCGGTCGCCTCGCGCAGGACCCGGACGCGGACGTGCGGCAGATCACGGCGGACTGGGCGCGGGAGTGGTTCTCGGATGACGCCGAAACTGTCACCGCGATCGTCGACGTGATGGCGGCGTCGAGGGAGGCGATCGAGCAGGGCCTGTACATCCAGCCGTTCGCCGAGGAGCGGGTGTTCGCGATCGGGCTCGAACCGCCGCCGATGATGTGGATCTTCGAGTGGGACATCCTCACCGGCGATTCCGCCGTGCTCGATGTCATCTACACGATCTCGCGTGATCGGCTCGATGAGGCGCTCGCCGGGGGAGCGGATGCCGTCGCCGCTGTCGAGCGCATGCGGAAGGCGATCGCGGCGACAGATGCCGACACGTGGCGCGACCCTGAGCTGCGCCATCGGTTCATCGACACCCTCGACTACGAGCTCGACACGCTCGACATGCTCGCAAGCTACCGCGGAATGATCATGCATCAGGCGCAGTGGCATGACACGCTCACCCCGGATGCCTATGCGGCTTGGCAGGATTCCCGTGACGCCTTCGCAGTGCAGGCGGAGAAGCACCTGGCGACGTACGAGGGCGACGTCGACTACCCGGCGTACAATCTGACAGCCGCCCAGCTCGGCATCGAACGCGCCGACCGCGACCTCGCGATGGCGTGGACTTCGCGGGTGCTGCTCGCCTTGACGATCGCCTGGATCGTGATCGGGATGCTGGCCGCCAGAACTCGCCTCGTTCGGCGACCAGGCGCCGCTGCGGCGCGGGCGAGCTGGGTGAGCGCGACCAGACCCTGGCGGGCCGAGGAATCGACGCTCGGAATGCTGCGCGCCGACCGCGTACTTCTGGTCGCGGTACCGGCCGCTCTGCTGGTCGCGACGAGGGCCGTGCAGACGTCGCTGCTGTCGTGGACGCATCTGGCCGTCGTCCTCGGCGCCTGGGCGGTGTTCCTGACGGTGGTTCTCCTCGCGTCGCGCCGGCGTTCGCCGTGGCCGGTGATCGCCGTCGTCGGCGGCGTGATCATGCTGCGCTGCGCTCTCACGCTCGCAGTGCTGTCGCTCAGCGGGCCCGGCGGCTACTGGTTCGCGTTCTGGACGGAACCGCTGCGGCGGTCGATCTACATCACGCTCGCCGTCGCCCTGTTCGTCTGGATGTTCGCCGCCGCCGGCTGGGTGCTCGCGGGTCAGTGGGGGCGTCGCAGAGCATGGGGCATCGTGCTGAGCGGGATCGGGGCAGGGCTCGCCGTGCCTGCCACTGTCATCGCGGTCGTCGGGCTCGAGCGCGCCCTGACGATCTGGAACGATCAGATGGGCCTGCTGCCGTGGGGGCTGTCGCGGATCCTCGGCATCACGGTCTACCTCGACATCCCGGCATCCACCGCCGTGTACGCCGCCGTCGCCGGCGCGGTCGTCTGCGGCATCGGCACCCTGCTGGCCGTGCCGTGGCGGCGTCGCGGCTGAGAGGACTACCGGCTGCTTCGGCTACTTCCCGTCGAACGGGCCGCGCCGCGTGGACACGATGTCCTTGCCGAGCGGCATGAGCGAGATGGGCACCATCTTGAAGTCGGCGATCGCCATCGGGATGCCGATGATCGTGATGCACAGCGCGAGACCGGACAGGATGTGCCCGATCGCGAGCCACCAGCCGGCCAGCACCACCCAGATGATGTTGCCGAGGAATGCGCCCACACCCGAGGTGGGCTTCTCGACCACGCGCCGCCCGAACGGCCAGAACGCGTACCCGGCCAGACGGAACGAGGCGATGGCCCAGGGGATCGTCACGATCGGGATGCACAGCAGGATGCCGGCGACCACGTAGCCGAGGAAGAGCACCCAGCCGGCGAAGACGACCCAGATGATGTTGAGGATTGTGCGCATCGATCCGTCCTTCGATCAGTGCTGTTCGCGGCGGACGCGACGGCCCGAGATGCTGTCGATGGCGAGTCGCAGCGGGGTCGCGCGATCGCTGCCGGCCCAGGGGGATACGCGTCGGAGCCCTTCCGGAGGGTCCTCGTCCGCGACCACGGAGAGAAGCCCGTGAATCAGCACGCTCCACCCCGTGCCGCCGAGGTCGTCGTGGTAGTCGACCTCGAACGCGACCTGCGCGCCGTGGTCAGCGATTCGACGCAGAATGCCGTCCGATGCGGTGCGCAGGACGAGATCTTGTCCCGAAGCGCGAAAGTTCACGGGAAAGATCTCGACGCGCTCGTCGAGAACGAACCCGATTCTTCCCACCGTGGTGCTGGTCAGGAGCTCGTAGCACTCCTTCTCCTGCAGATCGCTGATCATCTCGTCCTCCTCGATGCGGCTCGCAAGCGGGTGTCTGCGGCCCAGCCTAGACTCGTAGGGCCATGACCGAAGCCCCTCTCACTGACTCTGCACGGATCGTTCCCTCCTCCGTCGGTCCCGGATCCTCGGGAGCGCCCGACGGGGACGACCTCCTCGCCGGACTCAACCCGCAGCAGGTCGCCGCCGTCACCTACCGGGGACCTGCGCTGCTCATCGTCGCGGGCGCCGGCTCGGGCAAGACGAGCGTGCTCACCCGTCGCATCGCGTCGCTGCTGCGCGCGCGTGAGGCGTGGCCGAGCCAGATCCTCGCGATCACGTTCACGAACAAGGCAGCGGGCGAGATGCGCGAGCGGGTGGCCGCTCTGGTCGGCGAGGCATCCCGCGGCATGTGGATCTCGACGTTCCACTCGGCGTGCGTTCGGATCCTGCGTCGAGAGGCCGAGCAGTTCGGTTTCACGAAGTCCTTCACGATCTACGACTCCGGCGACTCGCGGGCGCTCATCAAGCGCCTGGTGAAAGAGCACGAGGCCGACGCGTACGGGCTGACGCCGGCATCAGTGCAGGGCCGTATCTCCAAGCTCAAGAACGAGCTGCAGGACTCCGAGTCCTACGCTCGCGACGCGAACATGAGCGACCCGGCCGAGCAGAAGTTCGTCGAGATCTTCGCCGATTACCAGCGGCAGCTGCGCAAGGCGAACGCCTTCGACTTCGACGATCTGATCGGCCAGACGGTCTATCTGTTCCGCGCTTTCCCTAAGGTCGCCGACACGTACCGTCGCCGCTTCCGTCACATCCTCGTCGACGAGTATCAGGACACGAACCACGCGCAGTACGCCCTCATCCACGAGCTGACCCGCCCGGTCTCGGCAGAAGCCCCAGACCCGTATGCCTCGAACGGCATGATGATCTTCGAGCCGTCCCATTCAGACGCGACGACGCCCGAGCTCGAGGGCGCATCGCTCACCGTGGTCGGCGACTCCGATCAGTCGATCTACGCCTTCCGCGGGGCGGACATCCGCAACATCAGCGAGTTCGAACGCGACTTCCCCGGGGCGAGGGTCGTCCTCCTCGAACAGAACTACCGCTCGACGCAGAACATCCTCTCGGCGGCGAACGCGGTCATCGGGCACAACTTCGACCGCAAGGACAAGAAGCTGTGGAGCGATCGCGGCGACGGCGACAAGATCGTCGGCTTCACCGGGTACTCGCAGCACGACGAGGCTCAGTTCGTCGCCGACGAGGTCGAGGCACTGCGCCGAGCAGGCATGCCGTACTCCGAGATGGCGGTGTTCTACCGCACGAACTCGCAGTCCCGCGCGCTGGAGGAGATCTTCATCCGCTCCGCAGTGCCGTACAAGATCATGGGCGGCACGAAGTTCTACGAGCGCGCCGAGATCAAGGACGCGCTGGCCTACCTCATCGCGGTCGCGAACCCCGCCGACGAGATGGCGGTGCGCCGCATCCTGAACAAGCCCCGTCGAGGAATCGGCGGGGTCACCGAGGCCAGCATCGCGCAGTTCGCCGAGACGCACGGGATCACGTTCCGCGAGGCGCTGTCGGTGCCGGGTCAGCTGGGCGTCGGACCCAAGATCCAGGCGGGCATCGGTCAGTTGGATGCCGTGCTGCGAGAGGCGACAGAGCTGATGCTGCCGGCATCCGGCGAGGTTCCGGCGCCCACCGTCGTCGCCGACGGGCTCAGCCTGCTGCTCGCGAAGAGCGGCTACCTGGACGCGCTGCGTGCCAGCCGCGACCCGCAGGACGAGGCCCGCGTCGAGAACCTCGACGAGTTCGTCGCCGTCGCCCGCGACTTCGCACGCAACAATCCCGAGGGCACGATCGCCGACTTCCTCACCGAGGTCGCGCTGGTCTCCGACGCCGATGATCTGGACGACGAGTCCGGCTCTGTGTCGCTCATGACGATGCACACCGCCAAGGGACTCGAGTACGACGCGGTGTTCGTAACCGGCGTCGAGGAGGACCTCATCCCGCACCGGATCTCGGCGGGGGAGCCCGGCGGCCCGCAGGAGGAGCGTCGGCTGTTCTACGTCGGCATCACCCGTGCCCGCAAGCGCCTGCACCTGTCGCTCGCCATGACCCGCGCGCAGTTCGGGGAGGTCTCGGTGGCGATGCCCAGCCGCTTCCTGCAAGAGATCCCGGCCGAGCTCGTCGACTGGCGGCAGTCGCCTGGCGATGTGAACTCCCGCGGCGGCACCCAGTCACGCGCCCTCAACGCCCGTCGCGGCGGATTCGGCGGCGGCAACGGCGGCGGCGACAGGTTCGGCATCCAGCCGCTCGCGAAGCGCGACGGTCTCAAGCCGCTGTCGACCGCGATGGACAAGTTCCCGAACAAGGTCACCGGCAAGGTCCGTGACAACGGCGACCTCGAGCTCGTGGCAGGCGACCGCATCCGTCACGACGACTTCGGCGAGGGCCGGGTGGACGCCGTGACCGGCGAGGGCGCGAAACGCATCGCCCACGTGCGATTCGACTCCGCGGGCCTGAAGAAGCTCCTCATCAAGATCGCGCCGATCGAGAAGCTCTGACGCTGACCTCTCAGTCGTTCGGGTTCGCACCCGTCATGGCTGCGGCGTCGCGTACGGCATCCTCGAATCCGGCGGACTGCGAGAGCCCGGCGACGCCGAGGCTTCGACCCTGCGGATCGCTGGCGATGACCCGCATGCCGCGCGCCCGGCACCACGTGGCCAGGGCGGCGAGCATCCAGACCGCAACGGACTGCAACTGCGTCACCTCGGTCAGATCGAGGACGATCACCGCCGGCGATTCACGGTCGGCAGGGCGCGCGTCGAGCCAGGCGTCGAGGTCGAGCAGCAGCCGTTCGGCGCCGTCGAAGTCGATGTAACCGCGCAGACGCCACACCGCCAGATCATCGGCGTTCTGCTGCAGGATCTGCGCCGCGGCGGCATCCTGCTCTGCGCCGAGGCCGGCCGCCAGCTCGTCGTTCGCGGCCATGACCTCGGATGCCGACAGCGTGAGCGGACGATGCAGCACGTGCAGCCCGAACCGGGTGGCGAGCTGCTGAGCGGCCACGACGCTGCGCACGCTCGCCCCGCTCGAGTCGAGCCTCGGGCTGAACAGGCCGAGCCCGAACTCGCCGGGCGAGCTCGCAACGAGCCCTCCGGCGACGCCGGACTTCGCCGGCAGGCCCGCCCGAAGCAGCCACTCACCCGCATAGTCGTACATGCCGCACGTGGCCATGATCGTCATCACGTGCTGGCACGTCTCCGCGCTGGTCACCCGCCTGCCGGTGACCGGGTTCACGCCGCCGTTGGCGAGCGTCGCCCCCATCACGGCGATGTCCCGCGCGGTCACCAGCACGGAGCACTGCCGGAAGTACGTGTCGAGCGTCTCCAGAACAGGAGCCGTCAGCGACCCGGCGCCGCTCATCAGGTAGGCGAGCGCTCGATTGCGGTCGCCCGACTCCTGCTCGGACGCAAGCACCGCCTCGTCGACCGACAGGTCACGGCCGGCGAACGCGCTGAGCCTGGCGAGGATGCGCGCGAAGCGATCCTCGGATGAGCGGCCGCCCACGAGCGACGTCGTGACGATCGCACCGGCGTTGACCATCGGGTTAGGCGGGCGCCCGGTGCCGGCCTCGAGCTTGACGGAGTTGAACGCCTCGCCGCTCGGCTCCGCACCGACCCGGTCGTGGACGGCGTCGAGGCCGCAGTCGTCGAGGGCGAGTGAATACACGAACGGCTTGGAGACCGACTGGATGGTGAACTCTTCCCGGGTGTCTCCGCTCTCGTACACGCGGCCGTTGAGGCCGCACAGTGCGATCCCGAACAACTCGGGGTCGGCATCCGCCAATTGCGGGATGTAGTCGGCGACCGCCCCGCGTCTGTCGCTGATGAGGCGGTCGTGGACGATGTCGAGAAACGACGTGACGATGTCAGAGAGCTTCTCCGGGGCTGCCATGCGCCCCATGCTACGGGCCGACCCGGACTGCCGACCGGGTTAGGCTGAGCGATATGGCACTGTTCTCTCGCCGCAAGAAGACCGACGACGCACCTTCCGACCCGCAGACGCCGACCGAGGCGGATGCTCCGGAAGACGCCCTGCACGAGGAACAGGCTCCCAGCGAGCCGGTGCCCGAGATCGGCATCTCGGTCCAGGCGTTCCGCGGCGTCGGCGCTGACGCCGGCCCCGAGGTGAAGCTTCCCGACCCCGATGCCGCTAGCGCCGCTCGAGCCGCAGCGCCCACGGTGACGGCATCCGCTCCACAGGCCCAGCAGAGTCAGCGGGCCCCGCAGAAGCGCGCCCTGCCGCTGGCCCCTGCCCTGCCCCCCGAGCCGACCGAATCGGTGCCGGGGATGAAGGACAACGTCCTGCTGCGCGCAGCGCTCTCCGAGCTGGAGGAGGGCGCGACCAACGAGCAGCTCGTCGGCGTTCTGCGCCAGATGATGCAGAACCATCTGTACCTGCGCGTCCACGGCGACGCCCGAGAACAGCTCGCCGAGGGCAAGCCCCTGTCGATCGCAGTCGTGCGCGACGGCGATCGCAGTTACATGCTCGCGTTCAGTTCGGCTGCCGCCGTGCGCGAGTCGGTCCAGCGCGAGACCGACCCGACAGCGACGTCCGCCATCGCGCAGCCCGTGACCGCGGTGCTGCACCAGGTCGTCACGGGCGAGTTCGCCGGACTCATCCTGGACAACGCCTCCGGTGTCCACCGCGCGGTGTTCCCCGTCGAGGTGCTGTCGAAGGCCCTTGAGCAGGCCGACGCGAACATGACGATCAAGATGCTGCTCGCAGCGCCCCGTGACGCGGACTCGCAGCAGAAGGTCGGCGACGCGCTCGCCGAGACGAAGATGTGGGTGGCCGTCAACGACGGCAGCGGCAACGGGCAGGTCGGCATCGCCGAGGCGCAGACCGCGGACGGTCGTCGCTTCCTCCAGGTGTTCTCGCACCCGCTCGAGATCGTCGCCCTCGGCCGCGGCGACAAGCCGATGCCGTTCGAGCCGGAACAGCTCGCGAAGGTGCTGTCGGGGCACGACTCCCTGGCCGGTGTGATCGTCGACTCGGCAGGGCCGTCGATGGTCGTCGAGCGCGCGGCGCTCGGAGCCGTGCTCGTCCGCGCAGTCGATGTCAGCGAGTGAATGTCAGCGAGTGAACGTCGTCGGGTGACCGCCGGCGGGTGACCCCTACCGCGTGACGCGCGGCGCCCATAGGGTCGGAACATGGCCTCTGAACGCGTGACGCTGACGGTTTCGGATCCCGACGGGGAGCGCGACGTCGACCTGTCGAGTCCGAACAAGGTGATCTGGAAGGACTCCGACATCACCAAGGCCGAGCTCGCGGACTACGTGCAGACCGTGGCGGAGCCGTTCCTGAACGCGAACGGTCACCGTCCGGTGTCCCTTGAGCGCTTCCGCAACGGAGTGACAGCCGGATCCGAGAGCTTCTTCTCGAAGAACCCGCCCAAGGGCACTCCCGATTTCGTCGATGCCGTGACCGTCACGTACAACAGCGGCCGGCAGCATCCGCAGATCGTGCTCAACCGCCCGAGCGCCATCGTGTGGGCCGTGCAGATGAACACGATCGTGTTCCACCCGTGGGCCTCGCTCGCCTCCGACACCGACAACCCGATCGAGCTGCGCATCGACCTCGATCCGCAGCCTGGTACCGACTTCAAGGATGCCGTCGTCGCAGCCCACGGGCTGCGTGAAGTGCTCCGTGAGGCCGACCTCGAGCCGTTCATCAAGACCAGTGGCAACCGGGGACTGCACGTGTTCTGCCCGATCACGCCTGCGCACGAGTTCCTCGACGTCCGCCATGCCGTGATCGCTGCCGGGCGCGAGCTCGAGCGCCGGATGCCGGAGCAGGTCACCATGAACTGGTGGAAGGAAGAGCGCGGCGAGCGCATCTTCATCGATTTCAATCAGGCCAACCGCGATCGGACGATGGCCGGCGCGTACAGCCCGCGTGCCCTGCCCACGGCGACGGTGTCGACTCCGGTCGAGTGGGAGGAGCTGGACGAGGTCGAGCCTGCGAGCTTCACGGTGCGCAGCATCCCGCAGCGCCTGGCCGACGTCGGCGATCCCTGGGCGCGGATGCAGGACAAGCCAGGGCGCATCGACACGCTGCTCGGCTGGTGGGAGCGCGACGTCGAGAACGGGCTGGGGGAACTGTCGTTCCCGCCGGAGTTCCCGAAGATGCCCGGCGAGCCGCCCCGCGTGCAGCCGAGCAAGCGCGTCGCCGAGAACTGGGACGCCGAGGGGAACCGTGTCGGCGACTAGTCGAGCGCCTCTGATCCATGCGCCGCGGGAGTGTCAGGCGGTCGGCGCCCGATAGGCCTCAGTGGCATCCGGGTCGGCGATGCTCTCCGGGTCGCGCCAGATGTCGACGTTCGACGTGTCAGAACCGTCGCCGGCGAACCACAGCAGAACCGTGCCTCCCACGATCGGAGCGGTCTCCGGCGTGGTGATCGTGCGTCCCTCGGCGTGCTGTCTGCCTGAGGGCGTGTCGTACTCCGCTGTCACGGTGAACAGCGGGGCATCCCCGCCCACCCAGGTGTTGTGGAACCGGACGTCGACGACGTCCGCACGAATGCGCGTCCCCTCCGCGTGCAGCGCGTCGACACGCGCCAGCTCCCGATCGTGGGAGCGCGCCTCGCGAACCGCGGTGCGATACCGCCGCCAGGCGAACCACGCGAACACGACACCGATCGCGCCGGCGATGACCACGATGGCGGCTGCATCGCGAACGGCGGCGGCGAAGGTGACCGAGGCGGCGAGAGACCCGAGCGCGGAGCCGGCGAGCGATGCTGCGCTCCCCGAATCGGACAGCAGCGGCAGCCGGTCGGTCCACAGGGATGAGTAGTCGAGCACGAAGCCGAGCACGACACCGACGATCATGGTGCCGACTGCCAACCACAGCAGCGCGGTCTGGTCACGCGGCCAGACCTCGCCAGTGCCCAGCGCCACGGGGGCGAGGAAGGCGATGAACGCCCAGGCGCTCACGGCGCAGCACGCGACGATGACGGCCAGGATCACCGAGAGGACCTTCCACCCGCGCATCATGCGAGCACGTCGGCGAGGTCGTAGCCGGCGACGGTGTCGAGCTGGTCGTACGTGCACGAACGCGCTTCGCGATCGGGCCGCCAGCGCTCGAACTGCACCGTGTGACGGAAGCGCGCACCCTCGAGCTGGTCGTAGCGCACCTCGAGAACGCGCTCCGGTCGCAGCCGAACGAACGACACGTCCTTCGCACCGGTGAACCGGCTCCGCTCGCCCTCGGCCTTCATGGCCTCACCCGAGTCGTCTCGTTCGACGAGCGGGGCGAGCTCGTCGATGAGCTCTTGCCGACGCTTGTCGCTCCAGGCCGCGACGCCGCCGACCTGATGGAGGGTGCCGTCGCCGTCGTACAGACCGACGAGCAGCGATCCGACCCCCGAGCCCGACTTGTGGATGCGGTAGCCGAGCGCGACGACGTCGGCGGTGCGGGCGTGCTTGATCTTGATCAGGGTGCGCTTGCCCGGCGCGTAGGGCTGGTCGAGGGGTTTGGCGATCACCCCGTCGAGTCCTGCGCCCTCGAACTCGTCGAGCCAGCGCGTCGCCGTCGCGTGATCGGTCGTCGTGCGCGTCAGGTGCAGCGGATGCCGGGCGTCGGCGAGCAGCTCCTCGAGCCGCGCGCGGCGCGCGTGGAACGGCTCGTTCAGCAGGGACTCGTCGCCGAGGGCGAGCAGGTCGAAAGCGACGAACATCGCCGGCGTCTGCTCCGAGAGCAGCGCGATGCGCGACGCCGCCGGGTGGATGCGCTGACTCAGCGCCTCCCAGGCCAGCCGCTGCGACCCCTGCTCTCCCGTGGCGACGACGATCTCCCCGTCGAGCAGGCACGGCTGGGGGAGGATCTGCGGCAGAGCCTCCACGAGTTCGGGGAAGTAGCGCGTGAGCGGCTTGGCGCCGCGGGAGCCGATCTCGACGGTGTCGCCGTCCCATGCGATCAGGCCCCGGAACCCGTCCCACTTCGGCTCGAACAGCATCCCACCGGGTGTCTTCGCCGGGTCGGGGACGCGTGCTGCCGCCTTGGCCAGCATGGGGGCGGGGATCTCGTAGCGCATGCGACCATCTTCGCGCGCGGATGCCTCCCACCGCGAGATCGGTTGAACACGGGACGGATGGCTGGAGGATGGGGCGGGCGGCTGTCCGTTCTCGCCCGAACATCAGCCAGGTGTGCGAACGTCCAGCCGGGTGTTCCGGGCGAGGTCACGCGAACAGGTCGGCGAGCAGCCGACTGTCGTCGAGCGCGTCGAACGTGCCGGCATCCTCGAGGACGGTGCTGGCCGCGTGCCAGCCGGCCATGCCGTTCACGCCGGGCCCCGGCGGAGTGGAGGCGGATGCCAGATACACGCCGCGCACCGGTGTGCGCCACGGCCGCGTCGACAGGACGGGGCGACGCAGCGCCTGGGAGATCGTGAACGCTCCGCCGAGCACGTCGCCGCCGATCTCGGCCGGATTGATCGCCTCCCGGTCGGATGCCGGGACGGAATGCGTCGCGAGCACGCGGTCGCGGAAGCCGGGGGCGAACCGTTCGATCTGCCGGGTGATGAGCTCGGTGGCATCCAGATCGGATCCGTGGGGAACATGGATGTAGGCCCAGAGCACGGCCTTGCCCTCCGGCGCCCGGGAGTCGTCGAATACCGACGGCTGCACCGTCAGAACGTATGGCCGCTCGGACACGCGGCCGGTCGCGACGGCGTTCTCGCTCGCCCACACCTCGTCGCGGGTGCCGCCGACGTGCACGGTCGGGGACTGCGCGACCTCCTGGTTCGACCACGGGACTGGCCCGTCCAGCGCGAAGTCGACCTTCGCGGCCGCCGGGCCGTACCGGTAGCCGCGCAGCGCCCGCGCATATGACGACGGGATGCTGTCCAGCGTCAGTGCCAGCCGCGGAGACGTGTTCAGCAGCAGCACATCGCCCTGAGACGGGTCGCCCCAGTCGAGGGTGTCGAGGTCGCGCACCCGCGCGCCGGTATCGAGCGTGCCGCCGTGCGTCTGCAGGTCTGCGATCAGGGCGTCCGCGATGCGCTGGGCGCCGCCTCGCGGATACATCCAGCCGCCGGCGTGCGCTTGAGCCGCCAGCAGGAGACCGGCCGCAGCGCCGGCGAGCGACGGCAGGGGAGCATTCGCGTGGGCGAGCACGCCGGAGAGCAGCGCGGAGCCCTCGTCGGTGCGGAGAGAAGCGCGTGCGAGGGGTGTGCCCTGCTCCAGCATCCTGACGGCGTATCGGAACGCGGTCACCGGATCTCGCGGCATCCGCAGCAGCTGGTTGCCGGTGAAGTCGACGACGCCGTCGATGTGCCGGCTCAACGGCCTCAGGAGCGCGAGCCAGGCGCGCGCGTCCTGTCCGAGCGCAGCCGCCGTCCGTTCGATGTCGCGCCACGCGACACCCGCCCGGCCGCCGTCGAGCGGGTGGGCGTACGAGATCTCCGGGGTGATCCAGTCGACTTTCTCGGCAAGCCCGAACGCCCGGAAGAACGGGGAGGCGAGGGCGGCCGGATGCACGGCGGAGCACACGTCGTGGGCGAAACCGGGCAGGGTCGACGCCGTCGTGCGCAGGCCGCCGCCGGCGTTGTCCGCCGCCTCGAGCACGCGCACCTCATAGCCCGCGCGGGCGAGGGAGACGGCTGCCGCGAGCCCGTTCGGTCCGCTGCCGACGATCGTCGCGCGCCTCATGTCCCTCAGTCTTTCAGACGGTCCTCGAACGTGCGATCCTGGAGGTGATGAACGAGACCCAGGGCCCGACGCCCACCGGCACTTCCCGACCGTACCGAAATCTGTCCGACGCGCTTCGCGCGCACCGGATCGACCCGGCGAACCACGAGTTCATCACCGCGATCGTGGATGCCGTCGGCATCTCGACGCTCATCGACCGTGGCCGCTACATCGAGGCGATCCGCCGTGGCGACGGCGCACCGCTGCACATCGGTCGCACCTACACGAACGGCTTCGCCGAGGACGAGACGATCGTCGTCGGGTCGGCGCCGCTGCGTCTGCAGCCCAGCGAAGGCCGCGCACCGTACTTCTACGCGGTGCATCCCAGCGAGTTCCTGCCGGTGACGACCTCGACGAAGAAATCGACCAGAACGCCTCGTGCGACGCCTGTCTCGCCGGCGAAGCCCAAGGCGAAACCGGTCGCAGAGCGGGACTACGGGGTGTGCGACGTGTGCTTCATGGTCCGCAACGCCTCCGGCGGCTGCGGCTGCGACTGAGCCCGGCCCGGACTACTTCTCGAGCTGCGACTGCAACCGGCGCGAGATCTCCGCGATCGGCATCGCGCGGGGGAAGACCGCCACGACGACATCGTCCGCGGCATCCGCGTCGCCGTCCTGGAACACGCCGTAGCGACGGCGCACATCGTCGAGCGCCGACTGCAGCACGGCCGGTGCGACACGCTTGGTGCCGCGCAGCAGCTGGCGCAGCACGTGGTTGTGGACCGCGGTCACCAGGGCTGCGAAGCCGACGGCATCCAGCGGATCGATGCCGGGGAGCGACCGGCGCAGGTAGTCGTCGAAGAGCCGCTCGTAGCGGAACACCGTCACGATCTCGCGCTCACGCAGAGCGGGCACCTGTCGCACCACCTGGTAACGCAGCCGCGCGAGGTCCGGATCGTGCGCGAAATGATCGAACACGTGCTGCGATGCGCGGCACACGGCCTCCCACGGATCGGGGTGACCCTCCGCGAGGAAGTCGCGCAGTTCGCCCAGCAGCACCTCATGGTCGGCGAAGACCACGTCCTCCTTGCCGCCGAACTGGCGGAAGAACGTCGATCGCGAGACGCCGGCCGCCTTGGCGATCTGCTCGACCGAGGTCTGATCGAACCCCTGCGACTGGAACAGGTCGAGTGCGGCGGCAACGACGCCGCCCGGCATTCGTGGGGACTCATGCATAGCGAGAAGCCTAATGCCGAGTGAACGCGGCCACCGGCGGCAGGGCCGTTCAGGCAGGAGTAGTAAGCTTTGTTCCTGGTCGATATCTCGACATCGAGAGACTTTCCGCCCCCGCAGCCCAGTGAAGGAAGCACAGTGGATCTGTACGAGTACCAGGCACGAGACGTTTTCGAGAAGTACGGAGTGCCGGTCCTCGCCGGCATCGTCGCGGACACCCCCGAGGAGGTGAAAGCGGCAGCGGAGAAGCTCGGCGGCGTGGTCGTCGTCAAGGCTCAGGTCAAGACCGGCGGTCGTGGCAAGGCTGGCGGAGTCAAGGTCGCCAAGACCCCCGATGAGGCGTACGAAGCAGCGAAGGCGATCTTCGGCCTGGACATCAAGGGCCACATCGTCAAGCGCGTCATGGTCGCCGCCGGCGCCCGCATCGCCGAGGAGTTCTACTTCTCCGTGCTGCTCGACCGCTCCAACCGCTCCTACCTGTCGCTGTGCAGCGTCGAGGGCGGCATGGAGATCGAAGAGCTCGCCGTCGAGCGCCCCGAGGCCCTCGCCCGCATCGAGGTCGACCCGCTGACCGGCATCGACAAGGCCAAGGCCGTCGAGATCGCCCGTGCGGCGAAGTTCCCGGAGGACCTCGTCGAGAAGGTCTCGGACGTCTTCGTCAAGCTGTACGAGGTCTACAAGGGCGAGGACGCCACCCTCGTCGAGGTCAACCCGCTCGTCCGCACCGAAGAGGGCGACATCATCGCGCTCGACGGCAAGGTCACGCTCGACGAGAACGCCTCCGAGATCCGCCACCCCGAGCACGAAGAGCTCGAGGACAAGGACGCTGCCGACCCGCTCGAGGCCAAGGCCAAGAAGTCGGGCCTGAACTACGTCAAGCTCGACGGCGAGGTCGGGATCATCGGCAACGGTGCTGGCCTGGTCATGTCCACGCTCGACGTCGTCGCGTACGCGGGCGAGAACCACGGTGGCGTGAAGCCCGCCAACTTCCTCGACATCGGCGGCGGAGCATCCGCCGAGGTCATGGCGAACGGCCTCGACGTCATCCTCGGCGACCCGCAGGTGAAGTCCGTCTTCGTCAACGTCTTCGGCGGCATCACGGCGTGCGACGCCGTCGCCAACGGCATCAAGGGCGCCCTGCAGACGCTCGGCGACACGGCGTCCAAGCCGCTCGTCGTGCGCCTCGACGGCAACCGCGTCGAAGAGGGTCGCGCGATCCTCGCCGAGTACGCCCACCCGCTCGTGACCCTCGCCGCCACCATGGACGAGGGCGCCGACAAGGCCGCCGAGCTGGCGAACGCCTGAACGCCTGAGATCTGAGAAAAGGAACAAGAAGAAATGTCGATCTTCCTGAACAAGGATTCCAAGGTCATCGTCCAGGGCATCACCGGCGGTGAGGGCACCAAGCACACCGCCCTCATGCTCAAGGCCGGCACCCAGGTCGTCGGCGGCGTCAACGCCCGCAAGGCCGGAACGACCGTCTCGCACACCGACAAGGACGGCGCTCCGGTCGAGCTGCCCGTCTTCGGCTCGGTCGAAGAGGCCATGAAGGAGACCGGCGCCGACGTGTCGATCGCCTTCGTCCCCGGTGCCTTCACCAAGTCCGCCATGATCGAGGCCATCGACGCCGAGATCCCGCTGCTCGTCGTCATCACCGAGGGCGTCCCCGTCGGCGACTCGGCCGAGGCGTGGGCGTACGCGAAGAGCAAGGGCAACAAGACCCGCATCATCGGCCCGAACTGCCCCGGCATCATCACGCCGGACGAGGCGCTCGTCGGCATCACCCCGGCGAACATCACCGGCAAGGGCCCGATCGGACTCGTCTCGAAGTCGGGCACCCTGACCTACCAGATGATGTTCGAGCTGCGCGATCTGGGCTTCTCGACCGCCATCGGCATCGGCGGCGACCCGGTCATCGGCACGACGCACATCGACGCTCTCGAGGCGTTCGAGGCCGACCCCGAGACCAAGGCGATCGTCATGATCGGCGAGATCGGCGGCGACGCCGAGGAGCGTGCGGCCGAGTACATCAAGGCGCACGTCACCAAGCCGGTCGTCGGCTACGTCGCAGGCTTCACCGCCCCAGAGGGCAAGACCATGGGCCACGCAGGCGCCATCGTCTCCGGCTCGGCCGGTACCGCCCAGGCGAAGAAGGAGGCCCTCGAGGCCGCCGGCGTCAAGGTCGGGAAGACCCCGTCCGAGACCGCCGACCTGATGCGCGCGATCGTGGAGTCGCTGTAAGCAGGTAGACTCTCAGTGAAGGCCCCGGGCTCCACCCCGGGGCCTTCACTCGTATCCGGCCGTCGTCCGGGCCCCCAGACTGTCGAGCGGATAGCGGATGCCGGATGCCGAATCAGAAGAGGCCGGCGGCGGACTTCTCCCGGTCGAGCACCCATTCGAGGAGTGCATCGGGTCGGTTCGTGATGATGCCGTCGACACCCATCGCCGTGAGCGCCCGCCAGTCCGTCTCCGCATCCTGCGTCCAGACGAACACCCCGAGCCCGGCGCGGTGAGCGCGAGCGACTCCCCGTGCGGTCGCGGTGCGCGGGTTCACGGCGTCCGCTTCGATAGCCGTCGCCGTCGCGACGGTCGACGCGTCGAGATCCTCGGTGAGCCACCCCACCGTCAATTCGGGGGCGGCATCCGCGATGCGAGCGACAGTCTTCTGACTGAAGCTCTGGGCGACGACCGTGCTCGTGAGCCCGACCGCCTCGATCATGTCGACCGTCGTCTTGACGCCTGCCTTGCTCCATGTGCCCTTGTACTCGATGAGCACTCGCGTCCCGCTGGAGGCCGCCAGGGCGAGCACTTCGTCGAGTGTCGGGATCGGTGTCCCGGCGAACGTTTCGGAGAGCCAGGAACCGGCATCCAGCGCCCGCAGTTCACTGATCGTCATCTCCGAGACGGCACCCGCCCCGTTCGTCGTCCGATCGACGGAGCGGTCGTGGATGACGACAGGGACGCCGTCCTTCGACAGACGGATGTCGATCTCGCAGTACTCCGCACCGCTCTCGATCGACGACACGAACGCCGGCATCGTGTTCTCCGGAGCCGCCGACGAATTGCCGCGGTGCGCGATGATCGCTCCCGCCTCGCCGGGGCCGCGCAGCACAGTGAGCGGTCGCAGGATGATCGCGTCGAGCGCCGCGAGCGAGGTCTTCGCCGCGGGAGCAGACGCAGTGGAGACCTCTGCTGCTGGACGGGAATGCGCAGGGTGGGACGCCAGCGCTTCAGCGGGCGGGGAGGAGAACGTCGCGAGGGCCAGGGACGCGGCGACGCCGATGGCTCCTGTGCTCCACAGGCGTCGACGGCGACCGCTCATGATCCGCATCCTGGCAGAGAAGCCGCCTCGAAGTCGAGACCTTTTCGTTACTTTCTTCTGACGCCGTCCGACGGAACGAAAGCGAGGCGGATGCCGCAGCATCCGCCCCGCTGATCTGCCATGGTGTGCGCGTCAGGCGACCCCGAACGCCGCCTCGATCGGTCCGCGGGCGAAGAACAGCACGAAACCGGCCGCCACGGTCCACAGCAGCGGGTGCACGCTCTTCGCCTTGCCTCCCAGTGCCTGGACGAGCACCCAGCTGACGAAGCCCGCACCGATGCCGTTGGCGATCGAGTAGGTCAGCGGCATCACGGTGACGGTGAGGAACACCGGCAGCAGGACGCCGAAGTCGCTCAGATCGATGTGCTTGATCTGAGCCATCATCATCGCGCCGACGATCACCAGTGCGGCCGCTGCGATCTCGGTCGGGACGATCGACGTCAGGGGCGTCAGGAACATCGCGAGCAGGAACATCACGCCGGTGACGACGTTGGCGAATCCGGTGCGGGCGCCCTCGCCGATACCGGCGCCGGACTCGATGAACACCGTGTTCGACGACGATGAAGTGCCACCACCGGCGATGGCGCCGACGCCCTCGACGATCAGGGCGGACTTGATGCGGGGGAAGTCGCCCTTCGCATCGGCGAGGCCGGCCTCCTTGGCGAGTCCGGTCATCGTGCCCATGGCGTCGAAGAAGTTCGAGAAGACGAGCGTGAACACGATCATGACCAGGGCGACGACGCTGACCTTGCCGAAGTCGAATCCGAAGTCCACGGCGCCGACCAGGCTGAGGTCGGGCAGGCTCACCGGCGTACCCGTGAGCGCGGGAACCGTGAGGCTCCAGCCGCCGGGGTTGACCGAGCCGTCATCGCCGAACTGCGGACCGAGGTGCCAGATCGCCTCGACGATCACGGCCAGCACGGTGCCGGTGACCAGGCCGATGAGCAGCCCGCCCTTGACTTTGCGAGCCACGAGGATGCCGGTGATGATCAGGGTCGCCACGAACAGCAGGGTCGGAACGGTGGCGACGGAGCCGCCGATGCCGAGCCCGACGGGCGGCGATGCGCTGCCGGTAGAGGTGACGAAACCGGAGTTCACGAAGCCTATGAAGGCAATGAACAGGCCGATGCCGACCGTGATGGCGATCTTCAGCTGGAACGGCACGGCGTCGAAGATCATCTTCCGAAGGCCGGTTGCGGCCAGCAGCACGATCACCGCACCGTTGATCATCACCAGTGCCATGGCCTCGGGCCAGGTGACCTGTCCGACGACCGAGAACGCGAGGAAGGCGTTGATGCCCAGGCCCGCCGCGAACGCGAACGGCAGACGGGTGATCAGACCGAACAGGATGGTCATCACGCCGGCGGTCAGCGCGGTCGAGGCGCCGACCGCGCTGAAGCTCAGAGTGTTGCCGTCGATGTCGGCCGCGCCGGACAGGATGATCGGGTTCAGGATCACGATGTACGCCATCGTGACGAATGTGACGATGCCGCCACGGACTTCTGTGCCGATCGTCGAGCCCCGCTTGGTGATCTCGAAGAAGCGATCCAGCGCGTTCTTCGGCTCGGCGGTCTGATCGGGTGCGGACGAGGGGGCAGTTGTCATCGGGGAACCTCCTCGGGAACGATATCGTGTCTGCGCCCTCGCGCGCGCCCGCGCGGGACCGCCAGGTTCTCGTCGTAGTCTCGTTGAGACATGCAACGCCTCCTCGTCGCGATCCTCGCCGCGGTCGACGCTGCCATCGCGGCGGCAGTCGGCCTCGCCGTGCTGCTCGCACCTCTCACTCTGCTGTGGACGCTCGCGTTCGGTGCGACGGCCGATTGGGGCGGCCTGTGGCCGGCCACCGGAACGCTCTGGCAGTTCGGCCACGGCGTCCCGCTCGAGATCGCTCTGCCGGATGCCGTGGTCTCCGCCATCGGCATCGCGCCGGATGCCGCGAACTTCACGCTCTCGCTCACGCCCCTGGCGTTCCTCGTGTTCACGCTGCTGTTCGCCGGCCGCTCCGGAGTCCGGGCCGCGCGTTCGGGTGCCTGGGGTCTCGGGGTGGCTGCGGGCACTCTGACCTTCGCGGTGATCGCGGCCGCCGTCGCCGTCACGGCGGGTACGGACATCGCGAGCGTCCCGATGTGGCTGGCGATCCTGCTGCCTGCCGGCGTCTACTTCGTCGGAGCATTGTCCGGTGCCGTCGGCTACGCATGGCGCGAGGGGGATGGCGGGCTCATCGACCGCATCCATGATCGCGTAGACGGGCTCGGGCACTGGAGCGTCGTCCCCGGAGAGGTGGTCCGCGGGACCACCGTCGTCGTGGTCGCCCTCACCGGCATCGCCGGCCTCGCCGTCGCCGTCATGGTCGCCGTGCGCGGGGCGGAGATGGTCGCCCTGTTCGAGGCCGCGCGGGTGGATGCCACCGGCGCCACCGTCCTCACGCTCGGCCACCTCGCCTACCTGCCGACGCTGCTCGTGTGGGCCGTCGCGTGGCTCGCAGGCCCCGGATTCGCCGTCGGCGCCGGCACGTCGGTCTCGCCGGCCGGTACCGAGCTCGGGGTGGTCCCCGGCATCCCGATGCTCGGTCTGCTCCCAGAGAACAGCTCGATCTGGATGCTCATCGTGATCCTGCTGCCCGTCGGCGCAGGGGCGTTCGCCGGGTGGATCGTCCGATCGCGACTGGTCTGGCAGGATGCCGCCGGCCCCCTGGCTCCTCGGGTCGGCATCGCGGCCGGCATCGCGATCGCCGGAGCCGGCGTCGTCGCGATCGCCGTGGTGCTGGCATCCGGTTCGATCGGACCGGGGCGCATGGCGCAGGTCGGTCCCAATGTCGGCTGGACCGCGCTCGCCGTCGGCCTCGAGGTGCTCGTGGGCGCGGCGATCCTGCTGCTCGCTCCGCGGCACCGCGATGAGCTGGCCGAGGAGCGCACCGACCGCTGGGTCGCCGAGATGGGCACCTCGCCGACGGCCGATCCCGATGCGGTGTTCTCGTGGGCGGATGCCGGTACGGCGGACGCGCACGTCCCCGACCAGAACGACACGCAGCCCCTCGACGATCACGGCTTCCTCGGGGACGGCACCCCGACACCTCGCTAGACGAGGCGCCCCACTAGACTGGCACCGTGCTCACGGTTGCCGTTCTCATCTCCGGCACCGGCTCGAACCTCCGCGCACTCCTGGAAGCAGCAAGCCACCCGGACTTCCCAGCGCGGATCGTCGTCGTCGGTGCAGATCGCGACGCCGAAGGACTCGCGCACGCCGAGGAATACGGCATCCCGAGCTTCACGGAGTCGTTCCGCGACTTCGAGACCCGCGACGCCTGGGGCCAGGCCGTCGCCGCGCAGCTGGACGTCTGGCAGCCCGACCTCATCGTGCTCAGCGGGCTGATGCGCCTCCTGCCGGCCGCGATCGTGGCCCGGTACACGCCTCGCATCATCAACACCCACCCGGCATACCTGCCCGAGTTCCCCGGCGCACACGGCGTCCGCGATGCGCTCGCCGCCGGCGTCACCCAGACCGGGGCCAGCGTCATCGTCGTCGACGACGGCGTCGACACCGGCCCGATCCTCGCCCAGGAGCGCATCCCGGTGCATCCGGGCGACTCTGAGGACACGCTTCACGAGCGCATCAAGCCCGTCGAGAGGCGCCTGCTCATCGACGTCGTGCGTCGCATCGCCACCGGCGACCTCGCCCTCACCCACTGACCGACCCCGCACGCCCACGCAAGAAGGAGATCATCCATGGCCGGCCCGAGCCACGACAAGTCCCTGTACCGCGACCGCGACATCGTCCCGATCAAGCGCGCACTGGTCTCGGTGAGCGACAAGACCGATCTGCTCGCGCTCGCAGCGGCTCTGGCCGATGCGGGTGTCGAGGTCGTCTCCACCGGCTCGACCGCCGCCACCATCCGCGAGGCGGGCTTCGCGGTGACGGACGTCGCTGCCGTCACCGGAGTCGCCGAGATGCTCGACGGTCGAGTGAAGACCCTGCATCCCCGCATCCACGGCGGCCTGCTCGCCGACCTGCGCCTCGAGGATCACGAGCGTCAGCTCGCCGAGCTCGGCATCTCGCCGTTCGAGCTGGTCGTCGTCAACCTGTACCCGTTCGTGGAGACCGTGCAGTCCGGCGCGACCGGGGATGACGTCGTCGAGCAGATCGACATCGGCGGCCCCGCGATGGTGCGCGCGTCCGCGAAGAACCACGCCAACGTCGCGATCGTCGTCTCACCGGAGTCGTACCCGGCGATCATCGAGTCGATCCAGAGCGGCGGCACGACGCTCACGCAGCGCCGCGAGCTCGCAGCCCGCGCGTTCGCGCACACCTCGTCGTACGACACGGCCGTCGCCGCCTGGTTCGCCGAGGGCACCCTCACCGAGGGCGGCGAGCTGCCGGAGCACCTAACGATCAAAGCCGAGCGCCTCGCGACCCTCCGCTACGGCGAGAACTCGCACCAGCGCGGAGCGATCTACAGCCGCGTCGGCGGCCATGGCATCGCCCAGGCCGTGCAACTGCAGGGCAAGGAGATGTCGTACAACAACTACGTCGATGCGGATGCCGCGCTGCGCGCCGCGTTCGACATGATCCTGCCGGCCGTGGCGATCGTGAAGCACGCGAACCCCTGCGGCATCGCGACGACGGCCCCGAACGCTCTCGACCCGATCGCCAGCGCCCACCTGCGTGCGCACGAGTGCGACCCGGTGTCGGCGTACGGCGGCGTCATCGCCACGAACGGCACCGTCACCCTGAAGATGGCCGAGAACCTCAAGGACATCTTCACCGAGGTCATCGTCGCGCCGTCGTTCGAGCCCGCTGCGCTCGAGGTCTTCAAGGCGAAGAAGAACCTGCGTCTGCTGCAGCTGCCGGACGACTGGCAGCAGGAGCGCATGGACGTGCGCCTGGTCTCGGGCGGCCTGCTGCTGCAGGACGCCGACCGGTTCCCCGATGACATCCAGTCGGTCGCCAAGGACTGGCAGCTCGTCACCGGCGAGCAGCCTGACGAGGCCGAGATGGAGAACATGATCTTCGCGTGGAAGGCCTGCCGCGCCGTGAAGTCCAACGCGATCGTGCTCGCCAAGGGCAACGCCACCGTCGGCATCGGCATGGGCCAGGTCAACCGCGTCGACTCCTGCCGCCTCGCGGTGGAGCGGGCAGGCGACCGGGCTGCCGGGTCGGTGGCGGCATCCGACGCCTTCTTCCCGTTCGCGGACGGACCGCAGGTGCTGCTCGACGCCGGCATCTCGACGATCATCCAGCCCGGCGGCTCGGTGCGCGACGACGAGGTCATCGCGGCGGCGAAGGCGGCCGGTGTGACGATGTTCTTCACGGGCGAGCGCCACTTCTTCCACTGACGCTTCGCCAGGCCACGCGAGACCCCGTCTTGTTGTCGAGACTCCGTCGTACTGACGTGTGTACGACGGGGTCTCGATGCGAAGACGGGGCCTCGATTGTAGGTGTCACTGTTATGTCCGATTTCCGCGAGCCGGCGGCTTTCGGACGTGTCAGAGTGGAGGCATGAGCCTCCTGACGATGGCAACCAGCTCTCTGAGCGGCATGACATTCGACGAGCGGTATCGCGCGATCGACGCGCGCGACACCCGCTTCGACGGGCAGTTCGTCACGGCCGTGCACTCCACCGGCATCTACTGCCGCCCCTCTTGCCCTGCGCGCACGCCGAAGCGCGAGAACGTCAGCTTCTTCCCGACGAGCGCCGCAGCTCATGAGGCCGGTTTCCGCGCATGCAAGCGCTGCCTTCCCGAGGCCGCGCCCGGCTCGCCGGCGTGGGACGTGCGGGGGGATGCCGCGGCACGCGCCATGCGCCTCATCGCCGACGGCGTGGTGGAGCGCGAGGGCGTTCCGGGGCTGGCATCGAGGCTCGGATACTCCAGCCGCCACCTCACGCGGTTGCTGACCGCTGAACTCGGCGCAGGACCCTTGGCCCTCGCCCGGGCTCACCGCGCCCACAACGCCAGGATGCTGCTGGTCGGCACCGACCTGCCGATCGCCGACATCGCGTTCTCGGCCGGATTCGCCAGCATCCGCCAGTGCAACGAGACGATCCGCGAGGTGTTCGGGCTCACCCCGACCGAGCTGCGCGCGAAGCGGCACCGCGGGATCGAGACGCCGGGCGAGATCGACCTGCTTCTGCCGCACCGTGAGCCGATGGATGCAGCCGGCATCTTCGCCTGGATGATCGCCCGCGCCATCCCCGGCGTCGAGACGGCGACCGCGACATCGTTCGCCCGGCACCTGCGGATGCCAGGCGGGCCGGCGTGGTTCGAGGTGCGCCAGGGCGTGGACCGACGACTGCGACTGCGAGCCCGCGTCACCCACCTCGGCGACCTCGCTCCGCTGGTCGCCACAGCGCGCCGGATCTTCGACCTGGATGCCGATCCCGTCGCGATCGACTCGGCGCTGTCGGCTCATTCAGAGCTGGCGCCGCTCGTGGCTCGGGTCCCCGGCATCCGCGTCCCGGGCGCGGCCGACCCGCATGAGATGCTCATCCGGGCCATGGTCGGCCAGCAGATCACCGTCGCCGCCGCCCGAACGGCGTTGACGTCGCTGACCGAGGCGCTGGGGGAGAGAGCGGCCGACGACGGACTCCTGTTCCCGACCGTGACGGCGATCGCCGAGCACGGGGCTGAAGTGCTGCGCGGGCCCGCCGCGCGCATCCGCGCCGTCACCGGCGCTGCCGCCGCACTCGCCGACGGCTCGCTCGCCCTCACGGTCGGCGACGACAGCGCTGCTCAGCGTGCGGCGCTGCTGGCGATGCCGGGCATCGGGCCGTGGACCGCGGACTACGTGCGGATGCGCGTTCTCGGCGATCCGGACATCCTGCTGCCGGGAGACGTCGCCGTCCGCGCCGGGGCCGCCGCAGCCGGCATCATCGCGTCGAAGAAGATCGATGGTGCGGGCGGCCCAGCCGCCGAACTCACGACCTGGGCAGAACGCACGGCCCCGTGGCGCAGCTACCTCTGCGCTCATCTGTGGCGCGCAGCACCCGTTCGCACTCCACGACCTCGACAGACACGGACTACGTCCTCGACCACACCTTCGACCAAGGAGGTCTCATGACCGCTCTCATCCAGACCATCGACACCGCAGACGGGCCGTTCACCATCCTCGTCGACGAGCACCAGCGCGTCCTCGCCTCGGGTTGGACCGCGGACCACGACGAGATCGTCGGCCGACTGGCCGAGAAGAACCGTCCGGCAGAGGTCCGCGACGGCACAACCGATGCCGCGTCCGCCGTCCGCGCGTACTACGACGGCGATCTCTCCGCTATCGACGACGTGCCGGTGCGACAGTTCGGCACCGAGATGCAGCGGGCCGGGTGGGACGCACTCCGGCGCGTCACACCGGGGCAGCCGCTGACCTATACGGAGTTCGCCGTGGCCCTGGGCAGCCCGAGCGCTGTGCGCGCCGCGGCATCCATCTGCGCGCGCAACGCGCCGGCGCTGTTCGTCCCGTGCCATCGCGTGCTGCGGGGGGATGGATCGATGGGCGGCTTCGCCTGGGGGGTCGACGTGAAGGAGTCGTTGCTCGCCCGAGAACGCGCCGCACGGTGAATTCGAGCGGAGCGCAAACAAAATCCGGAATGGTTCTTGCCCTCAGCCGGTTCACAGGAATAGGCTGGAGGGCTGTCGCGCCGACCGGTGCGAGGCTTCGAGCCTGAGGAGGACACCATGATTTCGATCGCCGTCGCGCAGATCACCGTTCCTGGCTCGAACCCGGCCCACACCGCCACCCGGTTCTCGCGCGGCTGATTCCCGGCCGCCCGCCGCATCCAGAGCGCTGCGCTTCGCAGCCGCGCCCTCCACTCGAACCTCTTCCGCTCCACAACTCGTCTGAGAGTCATGTCCTCCTCGCCTTCTTCGTCTTCAACGTCCTCTTCGCTGTCCACGCCCCGGGCACTGTGGCGCCTCGCGCCTTTCGTAAAGCCGGTCGTCTGGCGCTTCGTCGGCGGTGCCGCCAGCGCGCTCGCTGCTGCGATCATCGCCCTGATGGTGCCGATCGTGCTCGAGCAGATCGTTCGCGGCCCCGTGCAGTCCGGCGCGGTCGGAATGATCGTCCTCGGCGCTCTCGCCGTCCTCGCTCTGGGCCTCGGCGAAGCAGTCATGGTCTGGCTGCGGCGCTGGTTCATCCTCAAGCCCTCGACCGAGGTCGAGTACCGGATGCGCACGCAGCTCTACTCGCGCCTCCAGACGCTGCCGGTCGCGTTCCACGACCGCTGGCAGTCGGGGCAGCTGCTAAGCCGCATGATGCAGGACATCGGCCTGATCCGCCGCTGGTTGGCGTTCGGTCTCATCCTGCTCGTCGTCAACATCCTGACGATCATCATCGGCTCCGTGCTGCTGTTCCGCTGGCACTGGCTGCTGGGCGCGATCTTCATCGTCACGGCGATCCCGCTGTGGATCCAGGGCTACCTCTTCGAGAAGCGCTACGGGCGCCTGGCTCGCCAGAGCCAGGACCAGGCGGGCGACCTCGCGACCAGCGTCGAGGAGAGCGTCCACGGCATCCGCGTGCTCAAGGCCTTCGGCCGCGGCAAGCACGCCCTCAACCGTTTCAGCACGCAGGCGGAGAGCCTGCGCGAGACCGAGCTCAGCAAGGCCCGCGCGATCGGATCGATCTGGTTCTGGCTCGACCTCATGCCGCAGATCGCGTTCGGCCTCAGCCTGATGTCGGGTATCTGGTTGATCGCGCAGGGCGCCATCGAGTTGCCCGAGCTGTTCGCCTTCTTCGCTATGGCGACCGTGCTGCGGTGGCCGATCGAATCGATCGGGTTCCTGTTCTCGTTCATGCTGGATGCCCGCACCGCGACCGACCGCGTGTTCGACATCTTCTCCGAGACGAACGCGATCACCGACCCGGAGAATCCCGTGACGATCGCGGAGCCCCGCGGCGAGCTCGCTTTCGAGAACGCGCACTTCCGGTACCAGGATGCCGGCGCTGCAGAGCGCGACCTGCTCGACGGCATCGACCTCGTGCTGCGCCCGGGGGAGACCATGGCGCTCGTCGGCCTCACCGGCAGCGGCAAGACCACCCTCACCACGCTCCCGACGCGCCTGTACGACGTGACAGGCGGGCGCGTGACGCTCGATGGCGTCGACGTGCGCGACCTGACGCTCGTCGAGCTGCGTCAGCACATCGCGATGGCGTTCGAGGACGCCACGCTGTTCTCGGCCTCGGTGCGCGAGAACGTGCTGCTCGGCCGCGCCGAGCTCGACGTCCACAGCGAAGAGGGCGAGCGCGTGCTTCGCGAGGCACTCGACGTCGCGCAGGCCGGGTTCGTCGACCAGCTGCCTGAAGGCGTCGAGACGGTCATCGGCGAAGAGGGGCTGAGCCTGTCCGGTGGGCAGCGCCAGCGTCTCGCTCTCGCGCGCGCCGTCGCGGCCAAGCCCAGGGTGCTGGTGCTCGACGACCCGCTCTCCGCGCTCGATGTCGACACCGAGGCTCTCGTCGAGGAGGCACTGCGCCACGTCCTCGCCGACACCACGGCGATGATCGTCGCACACCGCCCGTCGACGGTCGCGCTCGCCGACCGCGTCGCGCTGCTCGAGCGCGGGCGCATCACCGCCGTCGGCACGCACTCCGAGCTCCTGAGGACGAGCACGCACTACCGCCACGTGATCTCGAGCCTCGAGGCCGAGGAGGCCGCGCGCACCGGCGCGATCCCGATCATCACCGATCAGGATCTCGAAGAGGCCGAAGAGGCTGCAGCCGCGGTCGAAGCATCCACCACCGAGGAAGAGGAGGTGCAGGCGTGAGCACGGCACTCACCGGAACCCAGGGCGAAGACCGCTCCAACTACACTCGCGAGGAGAGCAAGGCGATCCGCCAGCGCTCGCTGCGTCTGCTCGGCTCGCTCGTGTCGCCGCTGAAGGCGCAGATCGTTCTCGCAGCGATCGTGCTCGTGGTCTCGACGGCGCTGCAGGTCGCCGGCCCTATCCTCATCAGCATCGGGCTCGACAAGGCGCTGCCGCAGGTCCTCGATCACGCGGACTGGATGCCGGCGTTCACGATCGGCTTCATCTACCTGTTCGCCGGTGCCACGGCCGCGGCGCTCATCGGCTGGTACGTCGTCGTCGCCGCTCGCATCACGCAGGCCGTGCTGATCGATCTGCGCAAGCGCATCTTCCTGCACACGCAGCGTCTGAGCCTGGAGTTCCACGAGACGTACACGTCCGGCCGGATCATCTCGCGCCAGACCAGCGACCTCGACTCGATCCGCGAGCTCCTCGACGGCGGTCTGAACAACCTCGTCTCCGGCGTGCTCTTCGGTGCGTTCACGTTCATCGCGCTCATCGTGTGGGACTGGCAGTCCGGTGTGATCTTGGCTGTAGCGGGCATCCCGCTGTACCTGCTCATGCGCTGGTTCTACTCGCGGTCGCAGGTCGTGTTCCGCGAGTCGCGCGTGATCAGCGCCAAGGTGATCGTGCAGTTCGTCGAGACGATGACGGGCATCCGTGCGGTCAAGGCGTTCCGCAAGGAGCCCCGCAACGACGTGACCTTCCAGAAGGTCGCCGGGGACTACCGCGATGTGAACCGTCGTTCGATGCTGCTGTTCGGCACGTTCGAGCCGGGCCTCATGGCGGTCGCCGCGCTGACGCTCGGCCTCGTCGTGCTCTGGGGCGGCATCCGCGTCGCCGACGGTGCGCTCACCGTCGGCGTGCTGCTGTCGGCCGTGCTGTACGTGCGCAACTTCTTCGCGCCCATGCAGGAGATCGCGATGTTCCTGAACTCCTACCAGTCGGCCACCGCCGCTCTCGAGAAGGTGTCGGGCGTGCTCGAGGAGCAGCCGACCGTTCCCGATCCAGAGGTGCCGGTCGATCTGTGGGAGTCGCGCGGTCACGTGCGCTTCGAGGAGGTCACGTTCGGATACTCGGGGGAGAAGACGATCCTCCCGAACTTCTCGCTCGACATCGCCGCCGGTCAGACGATCGCGCTGGTCGGCACGACCGGTGCGGGAAAGTCGACGCTCGCGAAGCTCATCTCGCGGTTCTACGACCCGTCACTGGGTCGGGTCACGCTCGATGGCGTCGACCTGCGGTCGCTGCATCCGA